>Ga0213920_1000011_pt1 | contig 440185 bp, 403 predicted proteins | sample McNCre1117MG_FD_161054 | JGI IMG/M metagenome (GOLD analysis project Ga0213920, IMG submission 161054) | Freshwater microbial communities from McNutts Creek, Athens, Georgia, United States - 11-17 MG | ecosystem: Environmental > Aquatic > Freshwater > Creek | place: USA: Georgia | collected...
GCATGAAGTTGTATTAAAACTATCCGTGAGATAAACTTATCCACAGGTCAGTCATTCAAGACTGGCTACAGTCCCTGAGTATTCGCTCGGCGCGCACGCCTGAGGAATATTGGACGCGCGCCAACAAACATCCTTAACGAGGCGATTCTGCAGGCCAAATGGCAAGTGCAATCGATCAATGACCAGATTAATCAACTGCAGAAATTAGTTGAGAGCAAGGATGCTGAGTTACGGCAAGTCAATGCAAATCTGAAAGAACTAGGTACGGAGCTAAGCCTTGAGCGTAAAAGCATCGACGAACGCGCTAAACAGCACCATGCAGAGCTTCGAGCTTTGAGCACCAGGCTCGAGACTACAGAGCGACGTTTACTGATGGAAATTGACCGTGAACGCCAGATATCTAAAAAGATTCGCGCGCAACTGGAGGTTGCTCAAAACGATTTCGATAAAACGAAAGCCCAGATACAAGACGCAGCTCATCAGATTGGGAAAAAGCTTCACGAGTCGGAAGTCGAGAATGCCGCGCTAAGTGAAAGACTGTCGGCAAGTCAACTGCGTATTGATGAACTTAAGGTGCAGCATCAAGCATCGGCGGCTGCAAAGGAGAGAAAACGTCCCTCAAAAGGCAAATCAAACTGAATTTTTGAAAAGATCAAAAGCAAACACCATGCTCGATACGCCCCAAGGTTCGCAGGACACAGTCGTTATCGTGTTTGCAATTTCACTTCCAAAGCGTTTGCATTTTTACTTCGCCGGATGAGGAATGGCGTAACCAAGCGGGTTTTGTCATTTCATTAACTTTACATAATATACATCGTATCAAATACAGAATGTTTCAAATCAATGATCCGCATGCGCCCAAAGCAGCAACGCATCACGGTCTTCCACCACCAAATCGATCTTTTGCCCAACAGGCAAACAGAGCTTGGTGGGCACATGACCAAACGGCAAATCGGTCAGCACCGGCGTTTTGATTTGTGTGCGCAGCCAATCGATCACGCTTTGAAGCTTGAAGCCTTTGTCGTGCGGTGTGAGTTTGTAGTTACTGAACTGGCCAAAGACAATGGCCTTTTGTTGGGCCAACACGCCCGCATGCAACAGCTGCGTGAGCATGCGTTCAATGCGGTATGGATGTTCACCCACATCTTCTAAAAACAACACGCCATTTTTGATGTGTGGGAAATAGGGCGTGCCGAGCGACGAGACCAACACTGCCAAATTACCACCCCACAACACCGCATCGTGCGCCCATACGCCAGGGCGGCGCTTGTCGTTGGCGGCCGCGCAGGCTTTGGAGAATTGCCAACCCGCGCCCTCGCCCTGCCCGCTGACCATGTCGTCAAAACAGGCTTCCATGATGTCGTCTGGCTGCTCTGCGCCAAAGTCTTCGCCCAATGCGGGGCCAGCCCATGTGACAGCACCTGTTTTGGCCAGCAATGCATTTTGAAAGGCCGTGAAGTCGCTCAAGCCCACAAACTGCGTGCCTTTGGCAATGGCTTTGGCCACGTGTTTGTATTTGATGCCAGGCAAGATGCGCGTCAGGCCATAGCCACCGCGCGAGATCAGGGCCACATCGGCGCCACTGTCGGCTGCGCGGTGGATGGCGGCCAAACGGGTGGCATCGTCTCCCGCAAAACGGGTGTGGCTGCTGAGTGCGTCAGCGTCAATCTCAACCTCGTGACCGAGTTTTTTCAGGCGTGCTACGCCACGTTTGAAAGCTGCTTTGTCGCGCACCGCGCCGCTGGGAGAATAGATGTAAATGTGAGCCATGGGCCACATTGTCGCGGCAAATTTAAGCTTGCAAATCAGCCACGTTTGTAATGCAGCAAGCGCCCGCGATAAGCACTTAAATCTTGCAGTGGCTCGTTCATCAACAGCTCTGTCACACCAAAACCCATGTTCGCCATGTCTTTGTGAAACGCGCTGCGGTTACCCCGATTGGGATCAATGATGAGCACCTCAGCGCCATCGGCTGCGTGTTCTTGAATAAAGCCCGAGAGTTGCATTGGATGACTGCGGCCTTAAGGTCCCAGGTTTGCATAAGGTCGGCTAGCTTTTGAGCAGAGGGCCATAACAAGCCAAACAAAGGCCATGTTGCAGATGAAATGCCCGCAGCCAAAGCTAAGCCAAGTGGGTCAAAAAATTGCTGTCTATCTAACAGCGAACGAATTTGTAAATCTGCGCCACCTCCTACACCGACCCTCTGAAACTTCACCTCGTAACCGATGGGGGGCGTGGCGTGCGCAAACATGTCTAACTTCGTTTGGGTGGTGGCGTGGGGGCCGGTGCCACCAACAAGGTACCCAATGCACGTGGACCGGCCAAGTGGCCACGGTCTGGGTATGGTGCATCGCGCAATGTGGCATCAAGCGCAGGCGTATCAATCCATTCAATGGGCAATGACAGATTGATGAGCAAAGGTGCCATCACGCGCGGTGCATGCAAGACAACAGGTGCGGGATGAATGCTGGTGATGAACTCCTGCAGCACTTGTGCGTGCCAAGCAATGCGGTGTGTCGCCACTTTTTTAGGCTTGTCTGACAAACCAAAGCCTGGCAAGTCCAAAGCAATCACAGGCTCTGTAGATCGAAGCTGAGCGGCGTATTGCGCACTCCAGCCATTGAGCCCGTGCAAGTAAATATGCGGCGCAGCTTGGGCATCTTGGCGGTTGTCAAACCAATGCAAGCGCAAACCTCCTAATGCGGCTAAATCAGTTGTGAAGTGTGACAACGCCAAAGGCACATTTAGCCCTACGAATGCACTTTCAGGCGTGCGAAGCGCGTCTTCACGCAAAGGCGCTTTAGTGAGTTGCTGTTGCGCACGACGTTGTTCAAAAAAGCCCTGCAGCATTCGCGCGCAGTCGTCGGCCAACACACCGCCAGTCACTTGAGTTTGGTGGTTGAGTTGTTCCTGCGTAAACAAGTTCAGCACCGAGCCTGCTGCGCCGGTTTTGGGTTCTGTTGCACCAAACACCACTCGTTTGAAACGCGCATGCAGCGCTGCGCCGCTGCACATGGTGCAGGGTTCTAGCGTCACATACAAAGTGCAATCGTCTAGCCGATAGTTACCCAAAGTTTGAGCTGCAGCTCGTATGGCGTTGACCTCGGCATGCGCCGTGGGGTCGTGACTAGCCAGCGGCGCATTGTGGCCAGAAGCGACCACCTGCCCTGCCCTCACAACCACGGCCCCAACGGGCACTTCGCCTTTTTCGGCTGCAGTTTGCGCTTGGCTTAGGGCCAACCGCATAAAGCCAAGGTCTTCTGCTGAATGCGCCTGTTGTGTCACGGCTCGACTAGGCCTAGGGTGACCATCCAACTTGCCAATGCCTGCTCATCAGGCGTTCCCTGTGCATAGGCCGCATGCATGGCTGCATGTGATTCGGGGCGGTGTTGGTTGAGTTTGAGCTTGCATTGCAGCTCGGTGATGCGCAGCTCAAACGCCACGATGCCGTTGAGCATCTTGTGTTGGTAGTCTTCGCCCAAATCGCGCCATTGCGCGGCATAAGGTGGTTCGTGGTCGCCAATGAGTTGCTTGAGCAAACGGTCTTTCACCTGAGGCGCTTCCACCAACGAAGCTTCGACTTTGGCATGCACCGCTAAATAGCTCCACGTAGGCACACGCGTGAGGTCGGGGTACACCTTGGGCGACATATAGGCTTGTGGGCCCATGAACGTCACCAACGCTTGAGGCCGCGCTTGCAGGTAGCGCCAATGGGGGTTGGCTTTGGCGCAGTGGCCCAGCAGCACGTGCTGACCGTCGTGTTGCGTTAAATGAAGGGGAATGTGTGTGACGGCTGGAAACCCAGCGTCGTCCATACTGATGAGGCTTGCAAACGGATGCGCCCGCATAAGAGCGAGCGCATGGGCCTCATCTTTGGCCTTGAACTGCGGTGGCAGATACACGCCAAATTACCGCGTGGCGGTCCGTTTAGAAACGACGCTTGACCGCTGGGCCTGGGCCCTTGCCTTCGATGTGACGGAAAGTCACACGGGCTTTGTTCATGTCGTAAGGCGACAGTTCAACCGTGACCTTGTCGCCTTCGATGATGCGGATGCGGTGCAGGCGCATTTTGCCGGCGGTGTATGCGATCAATGAGTGACCGTTTTCCAGAGTGACGCGGTAGCGAGAGTCGGGCAAGACCTCGGTCACGACACCCTTCATTTCGATCATTTCTTCTTTTGCCATGTACTCAGTGTTCTCTTATTTAAAAAATCTGGCCCAAAACGGGCAATTACCAATTGCATCCGATTGTAGGCTGTTCGGCTTGGGGGCTTATTCCCACTCTATCGTGGCCGGCGGCTTCGATGAAACGTCATACGTCACGCGGTTAATACCACGCACTTCATTGATGATGCGACCCGATACTTTCTTCAGCAACGCATAAGGCAACTCGGCCCAGTCAGCCGTCATAAAGTCGCTGGTTTGCACCGCGCGCAAGGCCACCACGTAGTCGTAAGTTCGGCCATCGCCCATCACGCCCACGCTCTTGACGGGCAAGAACACGGTGAAGGCTTGGCTGGTCAGGTCGTACCAAGACTTGCCTGTGGTCTCGTCTTTGAAGTTGTGCAGCTCTTCAATGAAGATGGCGTCGGCACGGCGCAGCAAGTCGGCGTATTCCTTCTTCACTTCACCCAAAATGCGCACGCCCAAGCCTGGGCCTGGGAATGGGTGGCGATACACCATCTCGCGGGGCAAGCCCAGTGCCACGCCGAGTTCGCGCACTTCGTCTTTGAACAATTCGCGCAGTGGCTCCAACAACTTCAAGCCCAGCTGCTCGGGCAAACCGCCCACGTTGTGGTGGCTCTTAATGGTGACGGCTTTTTTGCTCTTCGCACCGCCGCTCTCGATGACGTCGGGGTAAATCGTGCCTTGGGCCAAGAACGTGGCGCCTTTGACGGCGGGTCCGCCGTCATTTCCATTGACGCCGCCACTCGCCTTGAGCTTGGCTGCTTGTTCTTTGAACACGTCCACAAACAAGCCGCCAATGATTTTGCGTTTGGCCTCTGGCTCGCTCACGCCAGCCAATTTGCCTAAGAACAGGTCGCTGGCATCCACGCGAATCACGTGCGCGTGCAACTTGCCCACAAACATGTCCATCACCATGTCGCCTTCGTTCAGGCGCAACAAGCCGTGGTCCACAAACACGCAGGTGAGTTTGTCGCCAATGGCGCGGTGAATCAGGGCGGCGGCCACGGACGAATCCACGCCGCCTGACAGACCCAAAATAACTTCTTCGTCACCCACTTGTTGGCGAATGGCGGCCACCGCTTCTTCGATGTAGTCGCCCATGATCCAGTCGGGGCGCGTGCCGCAAATGTCGAGCACAAAGCGGTTCAACAAGGCTTGGCCTTGCACCGTGTGCGTGACTTCGGGGTGAAACTGCACTGCGTAAAACTTGCGCGCTTCGTCCGCCATACCGGCGATGGGGCAAGCAGGCGTAGACGCCATCACCTTGAAGCCTTCGGGCAGCTGAGTGACCTTGTCGCCGTGGCTCATCCACACTTTCAGCATGCCATGGCCTTCAGGCGTGTTGAAGTCTTCGATATCTTTCAGCAACGATGTGTGGCCGTGCGCACGCACTTCGGCATAGCCAAATTCGCGCGTGGTGCCCGCCTCCACCTTGCCGCCCAGCTGGGTGGCCATGGTTTGCATGCCGTAGCAAATGCCCAACACGGGCAGCCCCAACTCAAACACAGCGTCGGGTGCGCGGTCATCCACTTCGTACACGCTGGCGTGGCTGCCAGACAGGATGATGCCCTTCAAGTTGCCGTCTTTGGCGTAGTCGCGTACCCAGTCGCTGGTCACATCGCAAGGATGAACTTCACAAAACACATGGGCCTCGCGCACGCGGCGGGCGATGAGTTGGGTGACTTGAGAGCCGAAATCGAGGATGAGGATTTTTTGGTGCGACATAAATAAAAAATGGCCGTCAAGTGGCCTTGGCCTTATTGTCTCAAAAAAACAAAGCCACCCCGAAGGGTGGCTTGCAGCAGAACACTAAAAGCTTATTCAGCTCTTATTCGGCGCGATAGTTCGGCGCTTCTTTGGTGATCTGCACATCGTGCACATGGCTTTCGCGGATGCCGGCAGACGTGATTTCCACAAACTCGGCTTGGTTGTGCATGTCTTCAATCGTGGCGCAGCCGCAATAACCCATGCTGGCACGCAAGCCGCCGGCCATTTGGTAAATGATGGCCACGACCGAGCCTTTGTAGGGCACGCGGCCCTCAATACCTTCGGGCACGAGCTTGTCGGCATTGGGGTTGCCGGTGCTGGACTCTTGGAAGTAGCGGTCGGCACTGCCCTGCTGCATGGCACCAATCGAGCCCATGCCACGGTAGCTCTTGTAGCTGCGGCCTTGGAACAACACGATTTCGCCGGGCGCCTCTTCGGTGCCTGCAAACATGCCGCCCATCATCACCGTGCCCGCGCCTGCGGCGATGGCTTTGGCAATGTCGCCGCTGTAGCGAATACCGCCGTCAGCAATCAGTGGCACGCCGGTGCCTTTGAGGGCCGTGGCCACGCTGTCCACCGCCATGATTTGTGGCACACCCACGCCCGCCACGATGCGGGTGGTACAGATAGAGCCGGGGCCAATGCCGACCTTGACGCCATCAGCACCGGCTTCGACCAAGGCCAAAGCCGCTGCGCCTGTAGCGATGTTGCCGCCGATGACTTCAATGTGTGGGTAGTTTTGTTTGACCCAACGCACGCGGTCGATCACGCCTTTGCTGTGGCCGTGTGCGGTGTCCACCACGATGGCGTCCACGCCAGCACGAGACAAAGCCTCCACGCGTTCTTCGGTGCCCTCGCCCACACCCACCGCAGCGCCTACGCGCAGCTTGCCTGCGGCATCGCGGGCGGCGTTGGGGAAATTGAGTTGTTTGGTGATGTCTTTGACGGTGATCAAGCCCTTGAGCTCAAACGCATCGTTAACCACCAACAAGCGTTCGAGCTTATGTTTGTTCAACAGGTGCTTGGCTTGCTCGGGCGTGGTGCCTTCGGGCACGGTGACCAAACGCTCGCGTGGCGTCATGATTTCGCTCACGCGCTGGTCGTAGCGGGTCTCGAACCGCAAATCGCGGCCAGTGACGATGCCCACCACTTTGCCGCCGTCGCACACGGGAAAGCCAGACACACCCAGCTCGTCACTCAGGGCCATGACTTGGCGCACGGTGGTTTCGGGGGTGATGACCACAGGGTCGCGCAACACGCCAGACTCGTAGCGCTTGACCTTGGCCACTTGGGCCGCTTGCTCTTGCGCGGTGAGGTTTTTGTGCACGATGCCAATACCGCCCTCTTGCGCGATGGCGATGGCCAAACGGGCTTCCGTGACGGTGTCCATGGCCGCAGAGACCAAGGGCAAGTTCAGACGGATGTTGCGGGTGAATTGGGTCGCGAGGGACGCGTCCTTGGGTAGGACTTGGGAGAAGGCTGGCACCAACAACACATCGTCGAAGGTGAGGGCTTTGCCGAGAAGGCGCATGGTGATGGCTCCAAAAACAGTATTTTACGCAGCACCTTAGAGGCAGTTGTATACAGAGCCACGCTTGTTACATAACTTCACACAGCTCGGGCAGAATTTGATGGACGACAATGCCTTCGCCCTTTCATACACGCCACCTGAGGTGACTCACTTGCTACGCTTGAACACAAAGACTATCGCCATCGCCTTGTTGAGCTTGGCCGCCACGTCCAGCACATGGGCACAAGCGACCTCGCAAGTTTTGAATTTGTCTGAACTTGAAGAGATGATGTTCAGTCAAAGCAAGGCACTTCGTGGTGCTGCCGATGCTGTTCAAGCTGCACGGGCAGCGGTCGAAACAGCCCGCACCTTCCCCAACCCTGAGATTGAGGTGATGAACGGCACACGCACGCCAAGGCAAAGCAACACAGGCAACTTTTCTGGCTCGCTTAAAACCATCAGCCTGACCCAAGAGTTAGACATGCCTTGGCACCGCTTCCCCCGTGTGGATGGCGCGCAAGCTGGCTTCAGTGCGGCACAAGCGAATGAACAATCGTTCAGGTCCGACATGCGTGCGCAACTGCGCCTGCGTTATTACGACTTGGTTCGTCGCCAAGCCGAAGGCCGCGCCACGAGCGAAGACGCCCAAACCACAGAAGCCATGCGCAACCGCATCGCTGTTCGCGTACAAACAGGTGAAGATGCCAAGTTTGAATTGGTCAAAGCCGATGCCGAAATGCTGAATGCGAAAAAGATGGCTGAGTCTGCCGCCTTGCGCGTTCGCCAATCGCGTGGCGCTTTGCGTGCCCTAGTTGGACCGCAATTGCCGGAAACGTTTGACGTGCAAGATGTGGCTCACACCTTCACTCCCCCGCCTGCGCTCGATGAGGTACGCACAGAAGTACTGAGAAACAACCCCGAGTTGTTGCGCACGCGCGCTGAGCGCCAACAGTTCGACCGCAAACTGAGCGAAGAAAAAGCGCTGCGCTTTCCTAAGATTGCCTTACGTGCTGACCAAGACCAAGACCCAGACTACCGTAGCAAGCGCGTGGGCGTGGCTTTGAGTTTGCCTTTGTGGGACTGGCGTGGCGGCCCTGTGGGCGAAGCAGCGGCCAAGCTCTCGCAATCAGACAACGAGTTGGCTTTTCAAGAGTTTTCGTTGATCCAATCGCTTGAAGCGGCTTACCAGCAATACAACATTGCCAATGCACAAGCCGTTGCCTTAGAAGGCGGCATCGTGCGTCAAGCGGCGGATGCCGTTCGCATTTCAGAGACTGGATACAAAGCCGGTGAGAAAAGCTTTTTAGAGGTGCTTGATGCACAACGCGTGTATCGTGCAGCACGAAATGAATTGATCAGCGCACAGTTTGAACTCGCCAGCGCATGGGCTGAAATCGAACGCATTCGCGCGATTGGCAAATAAATTTAAGACCGCTTGGCCAGCGGCAAATTCAGCAGCAAGTTTTGCGGCTTCAACTTAAGCCGCTGATTCGCATCCACCGCCATCGCCAAATACACGGGCTTGCCACGCACGTCGGCCAGCATGTCGTTGGGCTCGACAAACTCTAGTTTGAACAAACACAGCAAGCGCTCCATGCGGTCGGCATCCACCTCTTTGCCTTGGTAAAGGTCATTCAGCACACCGCTGGCTTGGGCGTCTAGGCCCACATGCCACACCCAATGGTCGTCATTGATTTCGCGTTCGGTTTGGATGCGCACCTGCACACCCAAAAAGTGTTGCACCCACTTGGCCATCACCTCGCACAGCGCGTTCAAGGCGGGCTGGCCACGGTTGAGGCTGACCACCCAATCAAAGCTCTCGCTTCGGGGCCAATAGGCGTCTTGGTTGTCTTCGCTGAGCACATCCAAGTCCACGCTGCGCAGCTTGATGCCACCTTGCTTGAGCAACTCACCAATCGAGCCAAAGCCACTTTGCGTGGCGTGGCGCTCGACGGTTTCATCATCAGCTGCCATGACCGCGCCGTCTTCGAGCACCGTGATTTTTTGGGTGTGCATCAGCATTTCAGCCGCACGCGCTTGCATGGCTGTGGGCGTTTCACCCAACACATGGCGCAGCAAGATGTGCGTGATGTGCTGCACCAACAGCGGCGGCACGTCGACGCCCTCGCCTTTGAACAAGGCGATGTAGCTGGCTTCAAGCGTAGGCAGCGTGGTGATACGCTGGCGAAAACGCAGCCACACGGCGTAGTTGTCGGCGGCGTCTTTGTCTGCCAGTGTTTCTAACTCTTGAGCGCTCACCTCACGGCGCGGTTGCTCTACCAAGCTGTGGTGCAAGGCCACTTCAACGGTGCACGAGGTGGCAATGGGGGTCAACTCTGGGCGCTCTAATAGGAAGCGCAAAAAGTCGTCTGTGACCACCAAGTTGCCTGCCTCATTGGACGTGAGCAGTGAATAGCCGCAAGTGGGCCAGAGTAAATTTGTCATAGATTGAAGCCCGTGTTAGGCAGGACTTAATAACCAGGCTTAGCGCCTGCACGCCGCTTAGAGAACAAGCCTGCGCGGGTGGAGCCTTGTTTTTGAAAACGCTCGCGTCGCGCCACCTTTGGGTCGACGGTGAGCGCACGGCAAACCTCGATGCGGTCTAAATCGCGCAGCACATGGTTGGGCGTGGTTTTCTTGCCCCAAATGCACACGGTGTAGGCCTCGGGCTGACTCAAGTCAATTTCAGGGCATTCGGCCAACAAGCCGCTTTGCTGCAAGGCCTGCATCACCGTCACGCCTGCGCTGAGCTGCAACACACGCTCGTGCACCACGCGGGGCGCGGGCGAATACATCACGGTGATGTTGAAAGCAGTCAAGCGACGTACACCTGCTCTGCGCGCTTGACAAAAGCATCCACCAAAGTGGCGGCGATTTTGTCGAACACGGGGCCGACCAAAGCGCCAAACATGCTCTCAAACGCGTAATTCAAGGTCAGCTCAATGCGGCAGGCGCGTTGGGGCTCTTGGGTGTTGGGGTCGAGCAGCGGATGAAAATCCCATGTGCCATCGAGATGTTTGAATGGTCCGTCCACCAGTTCCAACTTCACTTGGCGGTCTTCGATGTGCACGTTGCGCGTGGTGAAGCTTTTGTGAAAACCACCAAAGGTCATGCCCACTTGTGCGGTTGCGCCATCGGCGTGGGTTTCGAGCACAGCAGCGCGGTCGCACCAAGGTAAAAACTCAGGATATCGGGCTACATCGGTGACCAGCGCAAACATTTCTTCAGCGCTGAACCAAATAAGAACGGACTTGTGTACGGTTTTCATAGAATGGTCCACATTGTAAGAAGCTCTACCGTCCCCACATTACCTAAATGGCTACCAAAAAACCTGCAACTCCCTCGCGCATCGCTGACAACAAAAAGGCGGCGTACAACTATTTCTTCGAAGAAAAGTTCGAGGCAGGCATGGTGCTGGAAGGCTGGGAGGTCAAATCTGCCCGAGAAGGCAAAGTGCAGCTCACCGACGGCTATGTGGTGGTACGCAATGGAGAGTTGTTCTTGATCGGCTGCCAAATCAACCCGCTGCACACGGCGTCCAGTCACGTCAATCCAGACAACGTGCGTACGAAAAAGCTGCTGCTGAAAAAAGACGAAATCAAACGTCTCATCGGGAAGGTCGAACAAAAAGGCCACACCTTGGTGCCCATCAACTTGCACTGGAAAAACGGCAAGATCAAATGCGAAATCGCGCTGGCCAAAGGCAAGGCCGAGCACGACAAGCGCGACACCATCAAAGACCGCGAAGGCAAGCGTGAGGTGGAGCGGGCGATGAAGTCGCGTAGCCGTTAAAAACGGCCACTGATGATGAAATCAAATCTGAAACGCCAACGCTTATTCATCGAACGAGCATTGCGCTCTAGGCAGCATATGGCGAATAACGGCTTGGTCGTAGATGGCGCATTATTTGGTGACTACCTAAAAGCAAAAGTACGAGGCCTAGTCGCAACTCAACCAGTAGCCAAACAAATTAAATTCTTTGTTGTGCAAGGCTAAGGCTGTTGAATATGTTCAGCAGGTTAGATAACAAAGTGATAGTAAAAAAACTGTTCGTCTCGCTTCCATCCACTTGATTCATACACAGCTTGAGCTGTTTGATTGCTCACAGCGGTTGACAACGAAACGCGTACAGCCCCCAAGGACTTGGCATAGTCGGTTGCGGCATTGATGAGTTTTTTTGCTACCCCTTTTTCACGTGCATATTCGCTTACAAATAAATCGTTTAAAACAAATATTCTGGCCAAAGACACTGAAGAAAAACTGGGGTAAAGCTGCGTAAAACCAACAGGAACAGTGCCTGAATAGGCAATGAACAATACTGACTCACCATGGTTAAAGCGCTCAAGTAAAAAAGCACGCGCAGCAGAGATGTCCGTAGGCCGTCCATAAAACTGGCGATAACCATCAAACAGTGGTGCGATTAAATCTAAATCTGACAGCACGGCTTGCAGAACTTTGATGTCATCGACTGACGATTGCTCTGCATTCAGCACTTCGTTCGATGTAATTTGCATCACCAGTCCGCCTTTTAAGTTAATACCAATTGAGTATAAACAGGCGACGCTATTACTTTTTAGAACGCGGTGGCAAGCCCGTGTGCTGCGTCAGCACACGCCCCTTGGTGGGCTCATTGCGCATAGAAGGCTTCGCAAAACCAACTTTCGCCGCCCCCGTCTTTGCCCCACCCGCCTTTGGCGTGACCGTGCTGTTCTTACGACGCGCACTGGTGTAACCACCATCGGTCAAAGGCTGAAAAGTAGGAATCAAATGCTGTTTGCCGTTGCCAATCAGGTCAGCGCGGCCCATGGCTTTCAAGGCCTCGCGCAACAACGGCCAGTTGTTGGCATCGTGGTAGCGCAAAAATGCTTTGTGCAAGCGGCGGCGGCGTTCGCCGCGCACCACGTCTACCGTTTCGCTGGTGCGGGTTACGCGGCCCAAGGGGTTGCGGCCTGAGTGGTACATGGCCGTGGCGGTGGCCATGGGGCTGGGATAGAAGGTTTGTACTTGGTCTGCGCGAAAGCCATTGCGCTTGAGCCACAGGGCCAAGTTCATCATGTCTTCGTCGCTGGTGCCGGGGTGGGCGGCGATGAAGTACGGCACGAGGAATTGCTTCTTGCCCACTTCTTCGCTGAACTTGTCAAACATGGTTTTGAAGCGGTCATACGTGCCAATGCCGGGCTTCATCATCTTGGTGAGCGGGCCTTGCTCGGTGTGCTCTGGCGCAATCTTGAGGTAGCCGCCCACATGGTGCTGCACCAGCTCTTTCACGTACTCGGGCGACTTCACGGCCAAGTCGTAGCGCAGGCCCGAACCAATCAAGATTTTCTTGATGCCCTTGAGCGCTCGCGCACGGCGGTAAATCTTGATGAGCGGCGTGTGGTTGGTGCCCAAGTTTTGGCAAATGCCGGGGTACACGCAGCTAGGCTTGCGGCAGGCAGCCTCAATCTCTGGGCTCTTGCAGCCCAAGCGGTACATATTGGCCGTGGGGCCGCCGAGGTCTGAAATGACACCGGTGAAGCCCGACACTTTGTCGCGAATATCTTCAATCTCGCGAATGACCGACTCTTCGCTGCGGCTTTGAATAATGCGGCCTTCGTGCTCGGTGATGGAGCAAAACGTGCAGCCCCCAAAACAACCGCGCATGATGTTGACGCTGAAGCGAATCATCTCCCACGCGGGGATTTTGGTTTCACCATCGTGGCTGCCGTTGTCGTCGGCATAAGCGGGGTGCGGGCTGCGGGCGTAGGGCAAGTCAAACACATGGTCCATCTCAACGGTGGTGAGCGGGATGGGCGGTGGGTTGACCCACACATCGCGTGCGGTGTGGCCTTCGCCGTGGGCTTGCACCAAGGCGCGGGCGTTGCCAGGGTTGGTTTCTAAATGCAGCACGCGGTTGGCGTGGGCATACAAGACGGGGTCTGACTTGACTTGCTCATACGCGGGCAAACGAATGACGCTGCGCTCGCGCGGGGGCACTTTGAGCTTGCCTTTGCCTTGCAGCGCTGGGTTCGCAACAAAGTTCAGTGGAGAAATGGTGAAGCCTTGCGCATTGGCGGCACTAGCGACCACATTAGCAGCATCCGCCACCGCATTGGCCTCATCTTCACGCGCACAGCTTTGGCCTTGTGCCTTGGCTTGCTCGCTCACCATCAAATACGGGTTGACGTGGGCCTCTACCCTGCCCGGCACGTCGATGCTGGACGAGTCAATTTCAAACCAACCCTCAGGCGTTTCGCGGCGCACAAAGGCGGTGCCGCGCACATCGGTGATGTCTTGCACGGGCTCTTTGGCAGCCAAGCGGTGGGCAATTTCCACAATGGCGCGTTCGGCGTTGCCGTACAGCAGCAAGTCGCATTTGCTGTCTACCACGATGGAGCGGCGCACTTTGTCTGACCAATAGTCGTAATGCGCAATGCGGCGCAGCGAGCCTTCGATGCCGCCCAACACGATCGGCACATCATTGAAGGCTTCTTTGCAGCGTTGGCTGTACACCAGCGCGGCGCGGTCGGGGCGCTTGCCGCCCACGTCGCCTGGGGTGTAGGCGTCGTCGCTGCGAATTTTGCGGTCTGCGGTGTAGCGGTTGATCATCGAATCCATGTTGCCGGCGGTCACGCCGAAAAACAGGTTCGGTTTGCCCAAGGCTTTGAAGGGCTCGGCGCTTTGCCAATCGGGCTGGGCAATTAGCCCGACGCGAAAACCTTGGTTCTCCAACATGCGGCCAATCACCGACATGCCAAAGCTGGGGTGGTCTACATACGCGTCACCGGTGACGATGATGATGTCGCAGCTGTCCCAGCCCAGTTGGGTCATTTCCTCGCGTGACATCGGCAAAAACGGGGCCGTGCCAAAGCGAGCCGCCCAGTACTTGCGGTAACTGGTCAGCGGCTTGGCGTTGCGGGGGAAAAGAGAGACGTCGACGTAGGCATTCATGAAGGCGTCAAGTGTAAGAGCTAGGGCCCAACCTTCGGATTTACGGGGCTATCCCCCCCAAGAAAGTGCGGGTCAGGACAGCCGATCTTTGACACCTCGTCCCAACCGCCTTTGAGTTTTGGGCAACTGGGGCTGTGTGGTGAGACTGACCTGTTCGGCTGAGTGTTGAAGTTTGACGATCAACTTATCTAAGCTCACCATTTCCTCCTCCGTCAAAACACTAAGAATTGAGCGGTTGATCTCTCTCGCTTGAGGCATCAAATCTTGGCTAAGTTTGACGCCGACAGGCGTCAGACTCAACCGCACTTCTCTTCGATTACCCGGTGGAACTTCACGATTCAGCAACCCTCTGCGTGTGAGTTCGGATATCAAACGAGAAGTTCGGGCCTTATCCATTTGAATTCGTTCAGAAAGCGCAGAAGACGTTAAAACCTCGCCCTCTTTCATGAGGCCTAGCACGCGCCACTCATGGCGCGTGATGCCATACCCACCTTCACATAGACGCACCACCATTGCCCCAGCAAGGGCATTGAATCGACTCAATCGATACAACAGTAAATCGTCGAGTCCAGCCAAACGTAGAGAGGGAGTGATGTCACTCATGCGGGTAACTCCTTGGAACAGTTGATTAGATCAATGAATGAGGGACAACATACATTTTGGTCTGTTCATGCAATCGAGCCTAGCAAACCCATCAATTTCACCGCTGAAAACAGGACCCTCCCTAATGACTACCTTGGTTATCTCAAAATTTTGGCAACGTTCGCTATGTCTATGGGGCGTGCTCGCCTTCGCTGCACCTGCATTTGCTCAAAGCACGCAACCACAAACGCCATATCCCAACAAGACGGTTCACTTCGTCACCAACTTTCCCCCGGGTGGGCCCGCAGACATCTTGGCACGTTCAATGGCCGAGGCGCTGCAATCTAGTCTGAAACAAGTCTTTATTGTGGAAAACAGACCTGGCGCGGGTGGCAATCTAGGTGCGGATGTGGTCGCTAAAAGCCCCGCCGATGGCTACAACGTTTTGTTTGGCATTGACACGACATTCACCGTCAATCCATATCTCTATAAAGCCATGCCATTTAAGCCTACCGACTTCAAGCCGGTGATGGTCATGGCCTCGTCCGGTTTGTTGGTGGGTGCTTATTCGGGTACGCAGTTCAAAACACTCAATGACTTAATCGGCGCTGGCAAATCCAAGGTCTTAAATTTCAGCAGCGGTGGCAATGGCAGCCCCGGTCATTTGGCAACCGCCATATTCATGGATGCGACTGCGATAAAAATCCAGAACGTGCCCTACAAGGGCAATACGCCCGCAGTCACCGCCGTGATGTCAGGTGAAGTCGACGCAGGCGCACTGGCCACACCAGGTATGTTGCCGCACGTCAAAACTGGAAGGATCAACGCGTTGGCTGTCACCAGTCGCAAACGTTCCAAGCTCGCACCCGATGTGCCGACAGTGGCTGAGCTGGGCTTGAAAGAACTCGAACTGGAGGTTTTGTATGTGGCGATGGTACCCACCGCCACACCTGACGCCGTTGTGCAAACTTTGCAAAATGCAATGAAGAATGCCTTTAATCAGCCAGAGATAAAAACTCGGTTGGCCAACCTTGATCTGGCCTACGAAGGCCTCACTGGCAAAGCCGCTCAAACGCGTTTGAATGATTTGTCAAATCGCTACGCGCGCATCGTGCAATCGACTGGAATGGAATCAGAATGAAGCGCCCTAACATCATTTTTATCGTGGCTGATGACCTCGGCTTTGCCGATCTTGGCTGCTACGGAGGACGCGAAGCTGAATTCGGTCCCGTCTCGCCCGTGATTGACCGACTTGCAGCCAACGGCTTGCGTCTGACCGAGGGCTATTCCAATTCACCGGTGTGCTCGCCGACACGTTTTGCGCTCATGACCGCGCGCTATCAATACAGGCTGCGCGGAGCCGCCGATGAGCCGATCAACAGCAAAAGTAAAGGCAGCACCATACTGGGCTTACCTCCCGAGCATCCAAGCCTACCGTCGTTGCTGAAAGAGGCGGGTTACAACACCGCCTTGATTGGCAAATGGCATCTGGGCTACCCGCCTGCATTCAGTCCGATCAAATCAGGTTACGACGAATTTTTTGGTCCCATGTCCGGCGGGGTGGACTACTTCAGCCACTGCAGCAGCAACGGCACGCACGACCTCTACTTTGGCGATGACGAGCACGCTGAAGAAGGCTATCTCACCGATTTGTTGTCTCAACGCTCTGTCGACCATGTCCATCGAATGGCACAACCTGCCAAAGAAGGACAACCATTTTTCCTCAGCCTGCACTACACCGCGCCACATTGGCCGTGGGAAACCCGAGACGACTCCGAACTTGCGGATCAAGTGAAAAGCAATTTGTTTCATCTTGATGGCGGCAACATCCACACCTATCGTCGGATGATCCATCACATGGATGAAGGCATTGGTTGGGTGGTTGATGCCCTGCGAGAAACAGGACAGCTTGACAACACATTGATTGTTTTCACGAGTGACAACGGCGGCGAGCGCTTCAGCGACAACTGGCCCTTGGTTGGCGGCAAGATGGATCTCACCGAAGGCGGCATTCGCGTGCCATGGATTGCACATTGGCCAGCCGTCATAGCTGCCGGTTCGGTCAGTGAGCAGCACTGCTTAACCATGGATTGGTCGGCCACCATGATTGAGCTGGGTGGCGCACAAGCAGCGCCAACGCATCCGTTGGATGGCGTGTCGCTCAGCCAGTTTCTGAGCGATCCCACACAGGTATTTGAACGACCTATGTTCTGGCGAATGAACCATCGAGGTCAGCGCGCCATGCGAAGTGGGCCTTGGAAATATCTGCGTGTCGACGGCAATGACTTCTTGTTCAACATCAACTTGGACGCACGCGAGCGTGCAAACCTAGCCAAGCGTGAACCCGAACGTTTGGCCATGATGCGACAAAGCTGGGAAGACTGGAATGCCACGATGCCTGCTATTCCAGCGGATGCAACGGTCAGCTTGGGCTACTCCTACAAAGACATGCCACAGCGCTAGAACGTGTGGGCACTGTTTTTCCCGCCAAGCAACGCCAGCGAGATTAAACCCTCTTAGGATGCAATGGCTCAACTTTTGCGGGAGTGCCCCATAGGTGCATCACCGCATGTTGAGCCTGGGCCACATCACCCGAGGTGAAAAACTGGACCGAGCCCTGCGCTGTTTGGTTTGTCAAAGTGCCGCTGTCAGCCAAACGACGAGCCAGTTCGCGCGCCACAGCCTCAGCCGGGTCGATCAGCATCACGCCTTCGCCAGCCAAACGCTGAATGGTGTCACGCAAAAATGGGTAATGCGTACAACCCAGCACCAAGGTGTCTGCGCCTTGTTCTAGCAACGGGGTGATGAACTGGCGCAACAAGGCTTCAGTCTCGGTGCTGTGCAAATCGGCACGCTCGACCTGCTCCACCAAGCCTGGGCAGCCTTGTAACAAGATGCGTTTGTCAGCCCCATACAAATCAACCAACCTTGCCACAGCAGCGCTTTGCACGGTTTGGCGTGTGGCCAACACGCCCACCACACCGCTGCGTGTGAGCGCCACAGCGGGTTTGATGGCGGGCTCAATCGCCACCACGGGCAAGTGCGTTTGCTCACGCAAGGTTTTGGCGGCCACCACCGTGGCCGTGTTGCAAGCAATGGTGATGCCCTTCACCCCCTGCTTGGCCAACCAGTTGCCCACGGTGAGCGTGCGCTGCGTGATGTGTGCCTCCGTTTGATCCCCATACGGCGCATGGCCCGAGTCAGCCACGTACACCAAGTGCTCATATGGCAAGGCTGCGCGGATGGCGCGTAGGACGGATAGGCCGCCTACGCCAGAGTCAAAAATGCCAATAGCACTCTGAAGCATGCGTTGCTTCACCAAGACACTTACAAAGCTTGAATAATCGATTTGCGACGCTCTTGATACTCTTCTTTTGTGATCAGTCCCTGATCGAACAATCGCTTAATCGTATTTAAGCGACGAGTAGGTTCATCCGCCCCAGTTTCATCTTTCGAGACTGATGGTGATCCAGTTGTGGATGCAGAGGAGACTGCCGTCAACGGGAGTGAAATCCAATCATTGCGCTTACTAACCCCTGCTGCTGTTAACAAAGATACGGTCGAGGGCGTGTCGCGACTACCAAATTGCAACTGCGGGATCAAACCTGTTGCACGAAAACTTGCGGGGACTGGTGCACGTACATCACGCACAATTAGATTTAATGCGCCATCGACAATAAATAACCGAGCAGTAATGCTCTCAGGTGACATCAAAAATCCTGCTTCTCTACGCGCACTGCTGAGCAAAATGACATCATCTGTATTGCCTGCTTTTTTGAAAACATCTGACAATATTTCAGCCAAATCACTCAGCTCTGATTTTTCGAACAATCGACGGGGTTTGCCTTTTTCTGGAGTGAATTGAACATCCGCTAAAACTCGTTCAAATGTGGCGGCTTCGACCACCAAAGGTTGCCCGTTAGCCTGACTACCCACTTCACGTTGAACTAAGCGAATCGCACTGAACTCACCTACTTTCCATACGCGCTGATTCGCACTTCGAGCACTCTCAGACGCAGCGGGTGCGCCTGATTTAAATAAAAAATCCATTGCGCCATCTGCTGCAATAACTGGCGAAGAAATCGCAAACGCACATCCAAAACTTATCGCAGAAAGCACGACTTTTGCATTGAAAAGAATTTTGTTTTTCATATCAATATCTCCTAAATCAAGTGGAACGAATCACAATTTCAACAGGCAAAACTACAGATCCAATCGCATCTAAAGCGATCTGTACAGCCAGCTCACCTTTCAGTGAAGCATTCTGGCGAATCGTACTCAAACCAGCCGCCTCGGCTGCTGGAATATCGTCAAAACCAATTAAAGCAACGAGTGGGGAAGCACCGCGCTCCTGCAATGCTTTAAGCGTGGAAAGTGCCATTCGATCGGTCATTGCAGCCACACCTATGCGCCCCTGCTGCATCAAGGGCTCAATCACCGGCAGTGCCAAATTGGCAGCAGCATCAGGGTCTTGATCGTCAATCTCAATCCAGCTGACGCGACTGATAGGAAAACCTGATTGAATAATGGCATGTATATATCCAGACATACGTGCCGAGCCTACAAAATTCGCATCGGCAGAGGGGCTTTGTGACATCACAGCCTGACGTTGTATTGGGTCCATTGGTAAGCACAATGCAACGACAAAATCTGGCTTTTTACTCAACACATAGTTCATCGCTTGTGCAGCCCCTTGCCAGTCATCGATTTTGACACCATTCAAATCAGACACAAACGCATCAACCAATGCCAACGGCTTGCGCAAAGCTCGTAACTGAGGCATCAAATCAGCATCAACCTCATCGTGAACAATCAATGCGTCTGCCGTGGTTTGAAATGCAGCGGCCCAATCCACACGACGCCCCATTTTTGGTATCAATTGCAAGGCGAGTTTGCGTTTATCCAGTTCCTTCGCAACACCTTGCAAAAAGGCAATGCTCAGTGGATCTGTGAGTGCGTAACTCAAATCATGGTGAAAGACGACCGCTACTTCATGCAAGTCGCGCCTTCGCATCGCACGCGCCCGAGGGTCGGGCCCGTAGTAGCCGTGCGCTTTGCAATACGCCAAAATTTTTTCACGCATTTCGTCGGCAAGAAGATCCGGATGATTGAACGCATTTGATACGGTCGCTCGACTGATCCCCAATGCAGATGCAATATCATTTAATGTCATTTTTCTTTATAAATCGATTCAATTTAGGTAACGCGATCACTAAATCGTTCATTATTGAGTTATTTGACATGATAACAACTAAATTTATACAACGGACTTGAAAACGGCGAATGATTTCGCGGGCAAAGAAATGCTGGCGACACCCGAACTGTTCGCGGTGACATCTCCACTTGAATGAGGCCACTTTCGTTCCAAAACGCTATTCGCTGAGAGCCCTGAAACGCTAAGTGATTGAGGGGAACTCGCGTAGTTAAAGAGGACCACTGCTCGTTCATTTCCAAACGTACGATGAAAAGCCATCAAATCACCATTTGCTTGGGGATTAACGTAAGTCCCTTTTTGAAGCGACGGTAGAGACTGGCGCAATGCAATCGTGTCACGATAAAAATTCAACAACGAAGTCAAATCTCCGTCTTGAGTCGATACGTTCACACTAATTGAATTGGCGGACAAAGAACGATAAGGTTGAACCGTTGAAAAACCTGCATGAGTCACATTGGAGGTCCAACTCATTGGTGTTCGTAACTTGGGATCACCGTATAAATTCGATGCTCCCTTCATACCAATTTCCTCACCGTAGTAGATGAAGGGCGACCGGCTCTGCAATAAATACGTAGCAGCGACAAGACGCATTCGATCGGGATCGCTATTGAGCTGATCTGCTAGCCGTTGACCCGCGAAAGAATCGTGATTGCTTGCAAAGCCTGCCATGCCATCAGGAGCGGTCAACCAATAATTGGCCAACGTTGAAACGTCATTGACATTTCCTTGAATCGCAGAAACCAAGCTATTGTGATAGTCAAACGCAAACGAACGCCCACAAGAATCGCTCATGGCGTAACGCTGGGGTAATGCTGGCGCTTCGCAAACTATGAAACGATTTTGATAGCCTGAAACAACAGCCTGAACACCTGCCATCACACTGTGATTTTCAGGTTGATTCTCCCAAGCACTTGCGCCATTTTCAACAAGGTTTCCTACTGCATCAAAACGAAAACCGTCAACACCACGGTTGAGCCAAAAACGAAGGTTATCTTGATGCCAAGAGATGACGTTGGGGGTTTTCAGATTGAAATCTGGCATCTGCCCCCCAAAACCAGCGAAGTACGCGCCACTTGAGGTGCTATACCAAGGATTTGCACCATAAATACTCCAACCGCTGGGGGCTGAATTTTGCCAAATATACCAATCTCGAAAATCATTCGATGCAGAATTTTTTGAGTTAACAAAGGCGGGATGTGTGGCTGCGCTGTGATTAATCACATAATCTAGAACAACACCTATGCCGCGCATATGGGCTTGCGTTAACAGCTCATCTAAGTCGGCTAGAGAGCCATATTCAGTTGCAACCTCCCTATAGTCTTTGACTGCATAACCATGATCACGATCTTGACTCGGATGAATAGGCATTAACCAAATACCCGAAATCCCCAAAGTCTTGAGGTAATCTAGTCTAGAAATTAACCCCTTTAAGTCACCTATGCCATCCCCGTTGCTGTCTTGATAAGACCGCACAAAGATTTGCATAAATACACCATTGCGCCAATCTACAGGAAGTGAACTCCCTGGGTCGCGGGGTGTCACGACAGAAGTATCAACACTTTGCAATGCTTCCTGTGCTTGATTAGCTGAACCTCCCCCACCACATCCGGCTAGGAACGATATCAACCAAGAGATGGTTGCAATTTTTGTAAGACGAGCGATGAGCATCACAAGGGCAATCGAGCAAACAAAAATGACCATGCATCAAATGTCAAATGATCGCCATCTCGCTTCACACCAAGCGATCCTGAATCTTCTAGCACCACACAGTTTTGCAAGGAGCTTGGTAGAGTCCATTGAACATTCGAATCACTACAGTTAAACATGCACAGAATTTTTTCATCCGTGTGCTCACGTATGTATGAAAGCAAATGCTCATGCGGGGCCAACAATACTTGCTCGCCACTGATCAAGGCTGGAAATTGACGACGCCAGCGTAAAAAATGTTGATAAAACTTGAGCAATGAGTCTGGTGTTCTCAACATATACGCAACATCTGCGCCCTTGTGCTCGGGAGCAATCGGCAGCCAAGGCTTTGATTGACTAAAACCTGCATTAGTTTTTTGCGCGTCCCATGGCATGGGTGTACGACAACCATCGCGTCCTTTAAATTCTGGCCACATCGTGATGCCATAAGGATCTTGCAAATCTTCAAAGGAAATTTGAGATTCAGCCAAACCCAACTCATCACCTTGATACACGCAAGGTGTACCACGCAAACTTAGCTGCAAAGCAGCAGCCATGCAAAGCAAACGAGGATCAGGATTTGCACCGCCCCAACGTGTTGCAACACGCATGACATCGTGATTTGACAGCGCCCAACATGGCCAACCAGAACCAATCACACCATTGAAACGATTCAAAAGTTGATGCAAAAAAGTGGCATCGTGTTGAGGCCCCATCAAATCGAAGCAATAAGCCATGTGCAACTTATCGCCACCACTCGTGTACTCAGCCATTCGCGCTAAGCCATCGTCATCACCAATTTCACCAACCATTGTGGTGTTTGGATATTCGTCTAGTAAGGCACGAAGCTTTTGCAAAAATACCAGATTTTCTGCTTGACTCTTGTCATGCTTATGCCATTGCCATCCGTAAGGATTGACGCTATTAACTGCGGGGTCGTCACCCTGTGGTCGACCTCGAGCAGGGTTGTCGCGCAGGGTTGCATCGTGAAAATAAAAGTTAGCTGTATCCAAGCGATAGCCATCTACACCCAGTTCTAACCAAAAACGCACGCTATCTAGCAACGCCTTTTGAACGTCTGGATTATGAAAATTAAGATCGGGTTGACTTGTTAAAAAGTTGTGCATGAAGTACTGCTCGCGACGGGTATCCCATTGCCAAGCACTGCCACCAAAAATACTCAACCAATTATTGGGGGGATTGCCGTCATCCTTTGCATCCGCCCATACATACCAATCAGACTTAACATTAGTCCGACTTTGACGACTTTCAACAAACCAAGGATGCTGATCCGATGTGTGCGAAAGCACTTGATCGATCATGACCTTTAGATTCAAGTCGTGAGCGCGTTTGACCAACAACTTAAAGTCGTTCAAATCTCCGAACATAGGATCTACATCACAGTAATCACTGACGTCATAACCAAAGTCTTTCATTGGACTTTTGAAAAATGGCGACAACCAGATGCCATCGACTCCCAAATCTGCGACATAGTCCAATCGTTGAGTTATTCCCGCTAAATCGCCAATACCGTCTCCGTTGCTATCTTGAAAGCTACGAGGATAAATTTGATAGAGAACGCCACCACGCCACCAAGAATTACTTTTGCTCATGCATGAACCTCATTAATTTTTTACTGATTTTTTAAATTCGAAAACCTGAAATGATTTCGCAGGAATTTTGATAGTGACACGACCTTTCGCATCCGCTTGCAAAGACTTATTAGTTGACAACGTCCCAACTTCCCAGCGAGGCGATAGCTCATATCCAATCGGCACTGACTCAATGACTTGACTCACTGATTTGTTGCCGTAGTTATAAACAACTAATACACGCTCATTCCCATGAGCCCGTTGAAAAGACATAACCCAACCAGTAGTGGATATTGCCTCATAAGTCCCCTTTCGCAATGCTTCACTAGATTGACGAAGTGCAATCAATCGACGGTAGAAACTAAGCAACGAATCCGGATTTTTTTCTTGAGCCTCGACATTATTTGTTGAAACATTGACGGATAAGTTTCTAAAAGGAGCTGTAGTTGTAAAGCCGCCATTGGTCAAGTCGTTTGTCCAACTCATTGGCGTACGTAATTTGTGATCTCCACTGAGGTTTTTGCCTCCAGACATTCCGATTTCTTCGCCATAGTAGATAAATGGCACGCCAGGTTGGAGTAAATACGTCGCAGCAGCAAGTTTGTAACTGGCAATGTCACCTGAGGTTCTATTCCATAAACGCTGGCCAGCAAACGCATCGTGGTTAGAAGCAAAAGTCGCTAGCTGAGAGGCTGCATCATGAAAATATTTCGCCACTTGTTCAATGCCACTTGGATTGCCAAGTGATGAACTGATCACTCGATGTTGATGACCAAATGCAAAAGAACTAGCACATGAATTGATTGCAGAAAAAGCCAATGAATCACCTGGTGCCTCACAAACCATGTAACGATTTTCATAGCCTTGCACAACTTTACGAACCTCAGCCATTAACACATGACTTTCGTCTTGACTTTCCCAAGCCATGGCATTGTTCTCAACTAAGTTACCAACTGCATCAAATCTAAACCCATCAACGCCTCGGTTTAACCAAAAACGCAAGTTATTCAGATGAAATTGCAACACATTGGGATTGCGGAAATTAAATTCAGGCATTTGCGAATCAAAACCTGCGAAGTAAAAACCATATTGGTCTTCGTACCATGGTGTTTTGCCATAAATTTGCCATCCATTCGGCTTCGTATCAGACCAAACATACCAATCCCGATACAAGTTACTTTTAGATTCGCTTGAAATTTCAAACAATGGATGATCTTGCGCACTGTGATTCATCACGTAATCAATGATCACCCCTATACCGCGTTTATGTGCTTCCTGTAGAAAAACATCGAAGTCAGCTAAAGATCCGTAATCTTGCTCGACATTTCTATAGTCAGTGACTGCATAACCGTGGTCACGATCTTGACTCGGGAAAATTGGCATTAACCAAATTCCAGAAATGCCAAGATCTTTCAAATAATCAAGTCGCTGTGTCAGCCCCTTGAGGTCTCCAACACCATCGCCATCACTGTCTTGATAGCCACGAACATAAATCTCCATAAATGGGCCACGCTGCCAATCAGCGGGCAACGTGGACCCAGGATCACGAGCAATAACGGTACTAACGTCAGGCCCCAAAGGCTTCGCGTTAGCAAGGCTGAAGAGCATAAGACCGAATATGCAAGTTGCAAGCAACTTAAAAGATGTAAGCACCATGCGACGCATTGGATCAGCTCCCAGCGTGAATTACATTAACTACAGGGTTTCTCTTCACGTGCTTTTTTAGCATCATCAAGTGTGAAGTAAATTTTTCGGTCGCTACTATTGACCCAAATTTCTTTGTAGGTTTTGCCATCGAATTTCATATCGCGGCCGCCCTGCTCTTTGCTTTCACCCAAATGAATGATGTAGTTCACATTACCTGAGCCACCAAATTCCGCCAAATCAAATTGCCAAGCTACACCAAAAGGTGTTTTTGCGTTTGGCATCATCGGCTTGCCCCATTCAACGCCAGGCAGTGGAATGCCAGGATTCTTCCAAAGATGCACGCCCCAACCTTCGTAGTTGTTATCACAACGACTGTAGTTGATACCGACCTTGCCATCCGGCAATGCCTGTGCTTGAGCAGCGATCGCTGACACTGCAAGTGAAATTGCAGTCAAGATTTTTGAAATTTTCATTACTGTCTCCTTTTACAACAAAAGATCAATGTTCAGAAAGAACGATGACCACAAAAAATCATCCTTTGATGCCACCAGCGGTCAGACCCGAAATCATCCATTTTTGAGCCACCATAAATACAAGCGTGATGGGTAAACCAGACAAAATCGCCACCGCAGCAAAGTCTCCCCATTTAAAGTTGTGTTCAGAAACAAACTTCTTGGTACCGACCGCCAAAGTCAAGTTTTCATCAGTGTTCAATAAAATTGAAGCCACTGGATATTCAATCAAAACTCCAATAAATGACAATAGAAAAACAACGACCAAAATTGGTACGGCCATAGGCAAAAGAACCAATCTAAATGATTGCCAAGGAGATGCGCCATCGACCTTTGCAGCCTCCTCAACTTCGTAAGGTATGGTGTCGTAATAGCCTTTGATCGTCCATATATGCATCGCAATGCCACCGGAATAAGCTAGCAATAATGACCAATGGCTATCAATTCCAAAAGATGGAAATGCAGAACCTAAGCGATCAAAAATTGCATAAATAGCGACCAATGCCAACACAGCAGGAAACATCTGCATCAACATCAAGCCCGTCAGCAATTGTTGACGACCAGCAAAGCGCATACGAGCTAATGCGTAGGCACCTGTTGTAGAAAACAATAACGTGATAAGCCCCGATAAGGTAGCAACTTTCACCGAATTCCATAACCAGCGCAGTACTGGCAGATCAGGCTCAACCAAATGTCCATCTGGCGCTTGATACGGTAATCCAAGTGCATATCGCCAATGCTCAAAGCTGATCGAGTCAGGAATCAAACTGCCTGTCGCAAAATTACCTGGTCGAAACGAGACAGATAGAACAACTAGAAATGGGAATATGACAATTATGCACAATGCAATCAAGAACACATGCGCAGCAAGAACTCTCCAACGCTGTGATTTATCTAAAACAATAGCCATCTTTTACTCCTAGCGTTTATCGTCAGAAGCAATTTTTGTAAATCGCATCTGTAGCAATGTGATAGCAGCGACAATGAAGAAAATCACCGTAGAAATCGCAGATGCCAGCCCGAACTGCTGCCCTGAATCTTGGAATGCAATACGGAACGTGTATGACACCAAAATATCAGTTGTACCGGCTGGCACGTTGATATCTAAATAATCAGGACGCCCCCCTGTTAACAACGTGATCAAGACAAAATTATTAAAGTTGAATGCGAATGACGAAATCAATAACGGTGTTAGCGGCTTCAAAATTAGTGGAAAGGTGATGCCAAAGAAATTTGTCAATGGTCCAGCACCTGCAACAGCTGAGGCCTCATACAAATCCGAAGGAATTGATTTAATCAAACCCATGCAGACGATCATCATGTACGGGAAGCCCAACCAAGTGTTAACCAACAAGAGCATGACTTTGGCTAAGAATGGATCTGAAAACCAAGCTGGCTTGACTCCAAACAAACCGTTCAAAATCATATTGATCTCACCTAGGTTTTGATTAAATAACCCCTTAAAAATCAAGATAGAAATAAACCCAGGGACTGCATACGGCAAGAACAAAAGTATTTGATACACACCCTTTCCTCGCAAGCTATCCCAGTTCAAGACAACCGCTAAAAGCATACCTACAGCGGCTGCAAACAACACAGTTAAACCAGAAAAAGCAATCGTCCAAGCAAAAATCCTCAAGAACGGTTCACTGAACTTTGCATCTGTAAAGATACGTGCGTAATGTGAAAATCCAATTCCAACCTTGAATCCAGGTTGGATTTTTTCGCCCCTTGAATTTTCAAAAAATCCTGATTCGAAGTTGGCAGTCAATCGTTCGTTATCGCGTTGATTCGTTAAGGTTTGATCAGGATTCAAACGATAAAGCGGTTTGACTGGAGCAAACTCACGCAGCGACGAAAGCCGCAAAGCATCACCTGATGGAAGAATGACATTGATTGCCTTTAATGTCTTTTGTTTGGTAATGATTTCTTTAACCGATAGTGGCTCTGTCAAAACGCTATCTACTTGTGGATCAGACGAAACATTGACATCAATGGAAGACACTTTAGAGAGTGCTAATGGTGGAGAAATAAAAATCTTTTTCTCATCATCAACATCTTGAAGTCGCAACCTGAATTGTTTTCCATCTAGATACAACCCAAAACTGTACGTACTGACATCAGGTGTGCTGTAGGTTTCATCAAGCAAATATTGCCGTGCACGATCGTAATCAAGCAAATTAGATGAACTGAAATTTGTAAAGCCAATAGCAATTGTGTAGACCATCGGAAACACGACAAAAACGATGGCGGCAGCAATCCCTGGAAATAAATACCGCAACGCCATCGTTTTAGATGATGTGTAAGTCCACGCAGCTAACGCGACTAAAACAAGTAAGGTTCCCGCTAACAAAAACTCACCAACACCATATAGTAGTGTGACGAGATACAGCGAGCACAACCCCATTACGGCCAATGCAATGGCACCACCGTATTGGGTCGCTAAACCACGTAGATTAGACAGTGAGATCATCAGATCAATTCAGGTTGCATATCGAGCATGAAGCGAATTCCATGTTCGATATATTTATGATTACTTAGACAAGATTCGTTTAGCTGCAGCATCCATCGCATCTTTAGGCGATTGACGAGCCTCCATCACATTACCCAATGCTGAAACCATTGCAGACCAGAAACGGCCCATTTCTGGATTGTTTGGCATAGGTTCACCGTCTTGTGCTGATGCCATCGTTGCTGCAATATTTGCATCTGATTTAATTTCCGCAAAATACGATTTGCTGGCTGGCGCGCCGATTGGTTCAGCTTGATTCAAAGTCTTCAACCCTTTCGCAGTCAGCATGTAGTTTTCAATAAACTCAACTGCCAAATCTTTATTGGGTGATGCCTTGTTGATCATGGCACCTTTCACACCCACAAATGGCGATGCTTTCTTGCCAGACACCATTGGAATTTTGGCAACGCCAAAGTTGATGTTTGCTTTACGCAAATTGTCCCAAGACCAAGGGCCATTGATCATCATGGCGACCTTACCTTGAGCCATTGCACCTTCCATTTCAGCGTAACCACTGCCTTCTGGCATGTACTTTTCGCGTAACAACTTATTCAGCAGCTCGACGCCTTTCAATGAGCCCGCATTATTCACGCCTGTATCTGTAGCGATGAAACTTCCATCTGCATTTTTCTTAAATGCATAGCCACCATTAGCAGCCAACAATGGCCAAGTGAAATAAGTATTTGTGTAGTCCCACAGAATTGCTTTTTTGCCATCAGCTGCCAACTTTTTATCCAAAGCCATGACTTCTTCGAAAGTCTTCGGTGGGGTCTTTACTAAATCCTTGTTGTAAACCAAAGAAACAGCTTCAATTGCGTATGGGTAGCCCCATGTTTTGCCACTGATATTGAAAGCTTTCCATGCCAAAGGATCAATGTCACCTTGAAGTTTCTTGCTTGGAGTTACAGGTTGAATCAAACCACCTGCAATCCATTCACCCACTCGGTCATGTGCCCAAATCCAAATATCAGGGCCTTTGCCCGCAGCTGCAGCTTGTTGAAATTTACCTGGCCCATCCTCTGGCGCTTCAACCACAACTTGCACGCCTGTTTTTTTAGTGAACTCTTCACCAATTTTTTGCATGCCTTTCGCACCATCGACGCTATACCAAATGAGCAGCTTACCGGACTCTGCCGCGTGCACAGGCGCGCTGAGAATGCCCAAAGCCATGGTTACAGCACTTATGGTTTTCAAAGTAAGATTTTTTTTCATACGAGTCTCCTTTAATTTGCCGCATCGCGACGTTAGAAAATTTGAGATTAGGACAATCGAGGCAATGCAATACCTTGCGCATCAAACAAATGACAACGGTCTGAACTCATTTGTAAATATGCGACATCGCCAATCGACAACGTGTTTTCAGGTTCAGTACGAGCCACGACATCCTGAGCACCAGGCACTTGCATGTACAAATAAGACACGTCACCCAAATGCTCAGTAGCTTGCACGACAGCCCGTATTGCGTTTTCAACGCTATTTGCCACTGCATTTAAATGCTCAGGACGAATACCCAGCGTTACTTGACTACCCGCCGTCAACTTCGTTGCGTTCACTGACACACGTACCAACGCACCATCCTCATGACGGATGACTGCGCCATCTGCATTGGCAGAGACAAGAACACCCCGTACAAAGTTCATCGTTGGAGACCCCATGAATCCAGCTACAAACAAATTAACGGGGCTGTGATAAAGCTCCATTGGCGTACCAACTTGTTCAATCCGACCTTCATGAAACACAACAATACGACTGGCTAATGTCATCGCCTCTACCTGATCGTGAGTCACGTAAACCATGGTGGTCTTTAACTCACGATGCAGACGTGCTAGTTCAACACGCATTTGCACACGCAGGGACGCATCTAAGTTTGAAAGAGGCTCATCGAATAGAAATACACCAGGTTTGCGAACAATCGCACGACCTATCGCAACCCGTTGACGTTGTCCACCAGATAAGGCTTTAGGCTTGCGATCTAGCAAATGTTCAATTTGAAGAATTTGAGCAGCACGTGACACGGCTGCTTCAATTTCCGCCTTAGAAAACCCTGCTAATTTCAAACCAAACGCCATGTTTTCAGCAACCGTCATGTGAGGATATAACGCATAGCTCTGAAACACCATGGCAATACTCCGCTTGGCTGGTGGAATTTCATTCACCAACTGATCACCGATCCACAGTTCGCCTGCCGTAATTTCCTCTAAGCCTGCAATGCAACGCAACATCGTTGACTTGCCACAGCCCGAAGGCCCAACAAAGACAACGAACTCACCGTCTTGGATATCTAAATCAATTCCATGAAGAATTTCTAAATCCCCAAAGGACTTACGAAGAGCATTTAGTTTCAAATGAGCCATGACACTTAAGCGGAAACCGCCCCCCAGTAAAGCCCATAAGCAGGCATGATGAATTGGTTACCCTGACGTTGAACCATTTGATGCGAAGGAACGCCAGGCACATGAATCAATGTGCTATCTGGCGCTGTCGACATGACAACGGTGACAGGCTTGTTACTAAAGTTGAAAACACAAAGAAGTTTTTGCCCTTCATTTCCAAGCTCTGGCGAGCGCACAAACGACAACACGTCATCATGATCATCTAAGAATTGGATATCACCAGAAATCAATGCAGGTTGCTGCTTACGCCATGCAGAAAAACTGCGCATGAAATGCAATGCAGAATCTGGATTTTTTTCGCATTCACTGACAGCTGAAAGCAAATGCTCAGAGACAACTGGCAGCCATGGTTTTACGTCAGCCCCATCGGAGAATCCTGCGTGAGGTTGATCGACTTGCCATGGCATGGGCGTGCGACATCCGTCTCGCCCTTTGTATTCTGGCCAGAACGCAATTCCTGGAGGATCTTGGAGAGCCTCAAATGGCAAATCGGCTTCCGTTAAAGCCAGCTCATCACCTTGATACCAACAAACACTACCGCGCAAGGACATCAACATGGATAGTCCCATGCGAATAAAGTCGTTGCCAAAAGAACCAGCTTTCCATCTTGTCACGACACGCCTCGCGTCGTGATTACCAATCGTCCAGCAAGGCCAACTGCCAACGCCTGGTTTGTTTGCTGCAGCCTCAAACTGCTCTGCATTGCGTCGAACAAAACTTGCTTGGTTGTTGTCACCCAAAAATGAAAAACTGTAGGTCATGTGCAATCGATTCCCCCCTGAGGTGTAATCAATCATCGTTTGCAATGCATCCGCATCACCCACCTCCCCCACACTCGCCGCACCATACTCATTCAGCAATGCACGTACACGCTCCAAGAATTTGACATTCTCGGGACGGTTCTTGTCGTACATGTGCGCCTGCCAGTCGTAAGGCTTTGCAGGCATTGATTCAGGGTTCAGACTTTCATCAGGCGGGTTGCTTCTCAACTCTTTGTCATGGTGAAAGTAGTTGGTTGTATCTAAGCGAAATCCATCTACGCCACGCTCGAGCCAAAAGCGGATATCAGACAACACTTGTTGCTGCACCGCTTCGCAATGAAAATTTAAATCTGGTTGTTCAACCAAAAAATTATGAAGGTAATACTGCTTTCGGCGGGTATCCCACTGCCATGCAGAGCCACCAAAGACGCTCAACCAATTGTTGGGAGGCGCGCCATCAGGCTGAGCATCCGCCCAAACGTACCAATCAGCCTTCTCGTTATTGCGGTTTGATCGGCTCGATATAAACCATTCATGCGTATCCGCCGTATGCGATAGCACTTGGTCAATCATGACCTTCAACCCAAGCTGATGCGCACGAGCAATCAGCACGTCAAAATCTGCAAGCGTACCGAATAAGGGATCAATGTCTCTGTAATCTTCGACGTCATAGCCAAAGTCTTTCATTGGAGACTTAAATATGGGAGAAATCCAAATGGCATCTACACCCAAGCTAGCCACATAGGGCAGCTTCTTCACAATTCCTTTTAAATCACCCACACCATCCGCGTTGGCGTCAAAAAAACTACGCGGGTAAATTTGATAGATCACCGCACCACGCCACCAGTCAGCGGATGCATTGCGTTGATCGATAACGGTTGTCATGCTTTAGATACTTTATATATTGAGAAAAAACCGGGGCAACTTTTGCTTGTTTGCAGTCGCACCCCGGCAACCCTCAGAGATAACTTAAATCAAATGCGGCTTACCACCACACTTCACCCTGGAGACCGTATGTAGTTCCTGAAGTGGCATTAGGACCAAACACACCATTGGCGACTGTGCCGGCATCAGCATTCCACTTGGCATGCGTCACAAAGGCACGTAACACGGGACGAGCCCAAACACCTGGTGCCATTGCCAATTGGGGCGCAATAGTCAACTTGGTCAACTGCGGCGTCGCGCCTGTCTCAGTAACCATTTGATTCCGCCCCAATTCAACAGCGACGCTAAAGTTATTGGTAAAGTTATATTGCGGGCGGACGCCTACGCTTTTCCAAGTCTGTGTTTTACCTGGGTTCGCATTATGGTCACCCAAGGTTACCTTGCCATAAGCCGCCATTGCGGTACCTGAAATTCTTGTGCCCTTGATATCAAAATACAAGTGGTCTTGAATCCTAGTAGAACTCTTATTTTCATCGGTAGCTAAAGTACTTTGATAAGTTGGAACCCAATCCCAGTTAGCACCCAAACCAGAACCTTGAACCAAAGCCACTTTGTTGAAGCCACCTGCAACACCGTTTTGCGTATGTTCTAAGAACAAGATCTTGCCTGTACCTGTGGCATCTGTACCAGTTGCTGTGCTGCCTTTGAGTGCAACGGCCTCACCTTCCAACTTACCACCAGCCAAGTCAATGTCGTAAAACCGCAATGAATAACGTTTACCTACAACATCTGTTGGACCATTTGCATTACCACCGTTTTGGAAATACGCATATGCCAACTTAGCTGGACCAGCCTTCACACCCTCAATACCTGCACCAGGACCACTGTTTCCCCAGTAGTAAAAGTCTTGCATGTGGATGTCATGGCGGTTATAGAAACGCTTACCAACCCATAGCGATGAATCTTGCAACATATCGCCTTCAAAGAAACCACCTGCTTGCAAATAGTTCTGGCGGCTGGCAACTTCAAAGCCTGGATTACTACCGCCTGTTGATTCGTAATCTTGCTTACCTTGATCCTTCATAGCAACTGTCAAATTGTGTTTAAACCAAACAGCATTTGGATCACCAAAAGGCAAACCGATAGTTGCCTCAGCGTAGTTGTCACACTCATTACCTAAACGGTACTTCGTACCAGAAGGAGACGCAGCGTTAAAACACTGCAAATTACCCCCCTTTGAGGTGCCACCAACTTGCTGACGCACATAGCCGTGGTACTCAATCCCCTCCGCCTGAGCCGTCATAGCCACCATCATTCCCAACGCTGCCAAAGCGACGGGCAAAAGTTTTTTACTCATAGTCCACTCCAGTTAATTACCGACCGATTTTTCTTTTATCGAAGTCCTTGCGCTCAATAAAAGCTCTTTTTTTTCCAGGCATCCACCTGGCTTGCCTCCCGAGTTTGAATCGATTCAATTTCGAGCGTTGCGAATATTAAATCGATTCAATTTTATGGATTCCTAGGTAAAACCCTAAATTAGGGAAAACAACTAGCGAGAAACGTCCACTTTATTTAAATGAAGTGTGATGTGCGTCAGTGACAGTGCGAACTATTAGACCAACTAAGGCTTGGCGTTCATAGATAAGCAACGACCATCACAGCATGTGCAAGTCACTCTCAGTAATAAGTGACTTGACTTCTGCTCTAGAAGGTGGCCGACATCCCTTGCGTGAGCAATTAATAGCGGCGGCAATGAGCGCATGTTGAAGCGTCTGTTGCACACGCAGGGCAGCACTTGAACAGCTTCGGAATTCAGCCTCTAAAACCCAATCTGCCAAGCAGCTGCCCCAAAACGTGTCGCCCGCCCCCACGGTGTCTTTCACATCCACCACGGGTGCTGCACCTTGCGCGTGCGCATCGCCCACTTGCAAATAAGCGCCTTGCGCACCAAAGGTCAACGCCACACGTGAACAACCTTGCGCAGTCCAATGAGCAGCTAAGGTCGCAGCATTGACCAGCGAGACATCGGCAAAGCCCAACAGCTCTAAATCTTCATCACTGGCTTTGAGCCAATCGGCCTGAGCTGCCACCTCACGCACGGCTTGCAAATACGCTGGCACATCGCTGGCAACGCGCGGACGCAGGTTCACGTCCACGCTGATGGTCCATCCCAATCGCTTGGCGACAGCAATGATTTGCAGCACCTTGTGATGCTCGGGCGGCATGGCCATGAGCGAGCCGGTGTGCAGTACACCGGGTGGCGATGCTTCTAGCAACGCCACCACATCGGCCACTTGATAGTCACGGTCGGCCACACCTTCACGGTAAAAGCCATAACTCGGTTGCCCCTCGTGCACTTGCACCACCGCCAATGAGGTGGGCAGCGACGAGCGGGGTAACAAACTGCGTGCATGGTTGGCTTGCAAATGGTCAAGCAAGGCTTGGCCAAACGCATCTGTGGACATTGGCGCAATGAACCCCACAGAGGCGCCTTGCAACGCTGTGGCACAAGCCAAGTTGTATGGGCTACCCCCCAAGTGCGGCACCAGCGAGCCATCGGGCTGCGCCATGCAATCCATCAAGGCTTCACCCAGCACCCAAACAGGTGCAGCGCTTTCGTTCTTACGCGTCATGCCAAACACTCCGCAGGAATGTCTTCGGGTTTCATGGCGCCTGTCATCACCGCCACGGTGTCGCTCATGCTGATCTTTTTCGGGTTCAACACCGCTGCACGTTTGCCCAAGCGAGCCACGTGAATGCGGTCTGCAATTTCAAACACATGGGGCATGTTGTGCGAAATCAGCACCACGGGCAGGCCTTTGTCGCGCACGCGACGAATCAGCTCAAGCACCATATTGCCTTCTTTCACGCCCAAGGCTGCGGTGGGCTCGTCCATGATGACCACATGCTGCGCAAACGCGGCGGCGCGTGACACGGCCACACATTGGCGTTGGCCGCCCGACAAAGTTTCCACCGCTTGCGTCATGGATCGAATGCCGACCTTCAGGTCGTTCATGCGCTCGATGCTTTCTTGCAGCATCCTCTTTTTATCCAACATGCGCAGTACGTTGCCAGCAAAGCCAGCGCGGCGAATTTCGCGGCCTAAAAACAAGTTCTCGGCAATGCTCATCGCGGGGGCCACAGCCAAATCTTGGTACACGGTTTCTATACCGGCTCGGCGTGCATCAATGGGTGATTTGAAATAGATAGGTTGACCATCTAAAGAAATCACACCTTCATCGGGCACCGTAGCGCCTGATAAGCATTTGATAAGCGACGATTTGCCAGCGCCGTTGTCGCCGATGACGGCCAAAATTTCGCCCGCGCGCAGCTCAAAGTCTGCGCCGTCCAAGGCTGTCACTTGCCCATAGCGTTTGACCAAACCTTTTGCTTGTAATACCAAGTTCTCTGGCATGACGATGTTGTGTGTGCCGCTCATGATTAGCGTGCTCCCTTGCGTGAGAGTTGATCGGTGGCCACAGCCAAGATCACCAAAATACCTGTGACCAAAATTTGATAAACCGACGACACACCCATGAGCGTAAGGCCATTGCGGAACACACCCACAATCAATGCGCCTACTAAGCTACCTAGCACGATGCCACGACCGCCAAACAAACTGGTGCCGCCCAACACCACGGCGGTGATGGCATCTAAGTTTTCGGTTTGTCCCGCATTGGGGTCGCCTGCACCGGTACGCGCCACGCCCAACATGGCGGCAATGCCATAACAAAGTCCTGCCAACACATACACACCCAACAACACTTTTTCGGTAGAAATGCCTGTCAAACGTGTGGCCTCGGGACTGTTGCCAACAGCGTACACATGTCGGCCTGCAGCTGTTTCACGCAGTGCAAACCATGTGAACACATAAAGACTCAGCATCATCACCACGCCGTAGCTCACCGTGGCACCACCGAGACTGAATGTGTTACCCAACCATGTCATGCCGGCGGGAATATCGGTGACCGTTTGCGAGCCCGAGTAGAGCTGGGTCATGGCAAAGGCAATGTTCAGCGTACCCAAGGTCACGATAAACGGCGGCAATTTGATGCGAGTCACCAACAACCCATTGAAGTAGCCAAACATGGTTGTGACCAGCAAACCGCAAGCCATGGCCACAGGTGTAGACAAACCAAAATCAGACGCAAATTTGGTCATCACAATGCCGCCCAGCGCCATGACCATGCCGCACGACAAGTCAATCCCTGCGGTCAAGATGATGAGGGTTTGGCCAATCGCAATCACCCCCACCACCATGACTTGCGCCAAGATGAGCGAGAAGTTTTGCATACTCAAAAAGCGGTCGCTTTGGCTGGCAAAAAATGCGCACGCTAGCACCAGTGCAATCAACGGCCCCAGCGTGCCCATGGGCGGAAGCTTTTCTTTGAAGGAGTTCATACGATGGCTTTTTCAGGCTTTACTTGTTACCCCAGCACAAGTCTGTGCCCGTTTTCACGTCTTTGCTTTCCACGCCTTTCATGGCTTTGGCAGCAATCAGTGTCACCCCTGTGTCGGTGTAACCGCTGACCTTTTTGCCTGTCTTGGCGTATTCCACACCAGCTGCCACGCCCATGGCGGCCATGCGCAGTGGATATTGTTGCGAGGTGGCAGCGATCACGCCAGCACCCACGTCTTTGATGCCAGCGCAACCGCCATCCACCGACACGATCAACACATCTTTCTCTTTGCCTGCGGCTTTGAGTGCGTTGTAAGCACCGGCAGCTGCGGGTTCATTGATGGTGTAGACCACGTTGATGTTGGGGTTCTTTTGCAAGCAGTTTTCCATGCCAGTTTGGCCTTTGGCGCGGTCGCCAAAGCTGTCGGCCATACACACCACTTCAGCGGGCTTGGCCAGCTCGTTGCTCTTGGCGTCGAGGGATGTCAAACCGTAGCCTTGCAAAAAGCCGTTGTGGCGCTGTGCGCCCACGGGGTGGCCTGGGAACAAATCGAGAGTGGCGATGATGGGCTTCTTGCCGTTCAAAGCTGCCTTGGCATATTGGCCAATGAACACACCAGCTTTGTAGTTATCTGTAGCAAACAACGCGTCGGTGGCGTTGGCGGGTTCGGTGGGGCTGTCCAACGCGATCACCATCACACCTTGTGCTTGCGCCTTCTTGATAGCAGGCACGATGGCTTTGGAATCGCTGGGCGTGATCAAAATGGTTTTTGCACCAGCAGCAATCATGTTTTCCATGGCTGTGACTTGGCCTGCGTTATCGCCATCCGTCTTGCCTGCGGCAGACAACACCTTGGCACCCAGTTTTTTAGCCTCGGCTTGCGCGCCCTCTTTCATCTTCACAAAGAAAGGGTTGGTTTCGGTTTTGGTGATCAGGCCAATCACTGGCTCTGCGGCGTACACGCCAGTAGCGGCCAATGCCAAGGCCGACAACATCAATTTAGGTGTGTTCATTTTCATCAAGGTCTCCACGTTGTTGGTAATCATCGTCAGCGCATTTTTGCGCCGCGACATAAATGTAAGATAAGAACACTAACTAAATCAAGTTAGTTTAGTTAGTACATACCCTGAATGATGAAAAGCCAAAAATTTGGCATCCTCTAAGGCCTGACAATATTGACAAATTAAGGATAGCAAAGTGCTCAAAGGAATCGATCCCATCCTCACCCCCGAGTTGCTTATGCACCTCTGCGCCATGGGGCATGGCGAATGGGTGGCAGTGGTGGATGCCAACTTCACAGCCGACTTTTTGGCAAACGGTAAGCCCGTGGTGCGTCTACCCGGCTTGAGTTTGGAACGCGTCAGTGACGCCGTGTTGTCTGTATTTCCACTGGCCACAGATGTCGCGCAACCGGTTGCCCTCATGCATGTGTGTCACAGCGATCCCAAGCACCGCACCGAAGCACAACTTGCGCTGATGGAATTGGTCAATCAAGCAGGATTGAAACCGAATCAGATAGAAGCCGTGGAACGCTTTGCGTTCTACGAGAAAATGAAAGGTACCAGTTTGATTGTGCAAACTGGTGAAGGCTCTGCTTACGGCAATGCCATGTTTTGCAAAGGTGTGATTCTTTTATGAAAACAATGCGTGGGTCTAACCACACCGGCATGCGCCAGTTCAACGAACGCACCGTGCTGCGCGCCATTCGTCATGAAGGCGCTATTCCCAAAGCCGATTTGGCGCGCCTCACACAACTGTCTTCACAAACGGTGTCCATCATCGTCAACCGTTTGCTAGACGATGGGCTGCTCACCAAACAAGATCGCATTCGCGGCAAGATTGGACAACCGTCTGTGCCACTCTCCATCAACCCAAATGGCGCCTACAGCATTGGCTTGCAAGTAGGACGTCGCAGCTTGGAGGTGGTGGTGACAGACTTCTTGGGGCAGATGCGCCACCAGTGGCATCACACCTATCCCTACCCGTCGCCCACGGAGGTGCTGCCAAAAATCAAAGAGGGATTGAAGCTCATGCAAAAACGCTTGGGTGCAGATGCATGGAAGCGCACGGTCGGCATTGGCTTGAGTGCGCCGCTGGCCATGCACCAATGGGGCGACTTGATGGGCAAAAAAGCCCAAAAAGCCATGGCCGATTGGGAGCACATTGATTTGGTACAAGAAGTCCAAGCCATGTCCGCCCTGCCTGTCGAATTTGCCAAAGACACCACCGCTGCTTGTGTGGCCGAGTTGGTTCAAGGCTTGGGAAGAGATGTTCCGAACTACTTATACGTTTTTGTGGGCACATTTGTGGGCGGCGGTTTGGTCATGGATGGCCACATCGTCAATGGGCCACGCGGCAACGCAGGTGCGATTGGCTCGATGCCCATCGGGCTGCCACCACAAGGCACGCGCGCCAACACACCAGCACAGTTGCTGCAACTCGCATCAGGCTGGCAATTGGAACAAGCTTTGATGTCGCAGGGGCATGAGCCCTTGCTGGTCCAACAAGACAGCATCATGGAGCCCGCCTACAACAACTTCACGCAACCTTGGTTGGTGCTAGCCGCCAAAGCCTTGGCCATGAGTGCCACAAGTGCGGCAGCGTTACTAGACATCGACGCCGTGGTGGTGGATGGCTCTTTGAGCCCGAAGCTCATGCAAGCACTCATCCGACAAACCGAAACCAGCTTGGCTGAATTCAACTTTGACGGCATACATCAGCCGCAAATCTTGGCCGGGCGTGTCGGCAGTCATGCGCGCGCCTTGGGCGGGGCTTTGCTGCCTTTGCATGCGCAATTTTTCCCCGACAAAGATATTTTTTTAAAGCAAGACACACTCACTTAAACGCGGGACGCGTCTAACGACAAAAAATCTTGTAACCAGCTTGAATAAAACATGAAACTAAGTTACATTCATGTTCATGTTGGAACGCATCAAATCAAGCCTCTCCTCCCTTGCCCCCGCTGAACAGCGCGTGGGCAAGCTTCTCCTCACCGACCCACGCACCTTTTCGACCCTGCCCGTCACAGAGCTAGCCGAGCGTGCACAGGTCAGCAAACCCACCGTGGTGCGCTTTTGTCGCAGCATGGGTTACGAGGGTTTGAGTGATTTCAAACTCAAGCTCGCAGGCAGTTTGAGCGAGGGCGTGCCGTTCATCCACCGCAATGTGGGCGCACATGACAGCAGCAACGATGTGTTGGTCAAAGTCATTGACAACACCGTCACCGCGTTTTTGAAATACCGCAACGATGCCTCGTCTGCGCAAATCGACAAGGCTGCCGAGGCCATCGCCCTCACCCACAAAAAAGGCAAGCGCCTTGAGTTTTTTGGTGTGGGCAATTCAGGCATCGTGGCGCAAGACGCACAACATAAGTTTTTCCGTCTTGGCTTTCACACCATCTCGCACAGCGACGGCCACATGCAAATCATGAGCGCTTCGTTGCTTGGCCCTGGCGATTGTTTGGTGGTGTTCTCGAACTCGGGCCGCACCCGCGACTTGCTTGACTCGTGCGAGATTGCCAAAAAGAACGGTGCCACCACGATTGTGGTGACAGCCTCTGGGTCCCCGTTGTCCAACGCAGGAAAAATTCACCTCGCGGCTGATCACCCCGAGAGTTACGAAAAATTCAGCCCCATGGTGTCGCGTTTGCTGCACCTGATGATCATCGACGTGTTGACCACTGCCGTGGCACTGCGCATTGGTAGCACACAGCTGCAACCCATGCTGCGCAACATGAAACAAAACCTACTGAACAAACGCTACTCATGACTCAACTCACTCCCCCTGCAGGCACTCTAGATATTGTGATTTTTGGCGGCGCTGGCGACCTGTCATTTCGCAAACTTTTGCCTGCGCTCTACATGGCGCATTTGCACAACAAGCTCGACGCATCCGCACGCATCGTGGCCGTGGGGCGTCAAGACTGGACACGTCAAGAGTATTTGGATTTCATCGACAACAACTCACCTGCTTTCGTTGAGAAAGAAGCCTTCACCCAAGAAGACTGGAAAAGCTTTTTGAACCGCTTGGCCTACATCAGCATGGACGTGACCAACGCCAGCGATTTCGCCAAACTCAAAGACTTGTGTGCCACACCCGCGTTGCGCGTGTACTACTTGGCCACCGCACCTAGCTTGTTCACCCAAATTTGCGCACACCTGTCTGGCGCTGGCTTGGTGGATGCGCAGTCGCGTGTGGTGCTTGAAAAGCCACTGGGCACCGACTTGGCTTCAGCCCGCGAAATCAACACCAACGTGGCCCGTTACTTTGACGAGCAACAGATTTATCGCATCGACCACTACCTCGGCAAAGAAACCGTGCAAAACCTGATGGTGCTGCGCTTTGGCAATGCCATATTCGAGCCGCTGTGGCGTGCGCCCTATATCAAGAGCGTGCAAATCACCGTGGCCGAAAGCGTGGGCGTGGGCAGCCGCGCCGGTTTTTACGACGGTGCCGGTGCCATGCGCGACATGATTCAAAACCACTTGTTGCAACTCTTGTGCATCGTGGCGATGGAGCCGCCCATTTCTTTGGGCGCTGACGATGTGCGCGATGAAAAACTCAAAGTCTTGCGCTCGTTGCGCAAGATGGATTTGACCGACATCAAGCGCGACACCGTGCGCGGCCAATACACCGCAGGTGCTTCGGAAGGCGCAGCCGTCAAAGGCTACTTAGAAGAAGACAACGTGCCCGCCAGCAGTCGCACCGAAACCTTCGTGGCCTTACGTGCGCAAATCAACAACGCACGCTGGGCCAATGTGCCCTTCTTCTTGCGCACGGGCAAGCGCATGCAACGCCGTGAGTCGCAAATCATCATTGAGTTTGCCGACCAACCGTACTCCATCTTTGGCAATACACCGCAACACGAGCCCAACCGACTCATCATCACGCTGCAACCCGAAGAGTCGATTCAGCTGGAGATGATGGTCAAGGAGCCGGGCTCTGGCATGACGCTGCACCCCGTGAAGCTGGGGCTTGATTTGCAACAGTCTTCCGACAAACGTCGCGCCGAAGCCTATGAGCGCTTGTTGATGGACGTCATCAAAGGCCGCCTCACCCACTTCATGCGCCGCGACGAATTGGAAGCAGCATGGATGTGGGTCGAGCCCATCATCAACGGCTGGGCCGAGTTGGACGACAAACCACGCGCCTACTCTGCCGGCAGCTGGGGCCCTGCCGCATCGTCAGCGTTGATGGCACGCGAAGATCTGTCGTGGTTTGAGGAAGCGTGATGACCCGCACTTGGCAGCCAACCTCGCGCGGCCTGTTGACGGTGCACACCGTCAGCCTTGCTGCGCTCAATGTGCGCTTGGCGCAAGACATTGCGCAGCGCTTAGCGGCAGCCATCGAAGTGCGTGGCTTTGCGGTGTTGAGCGTGTCGGGTGGCAAATCGCCCGTGGCGTTGTTTGAAGCGCTGCGTGTGATTGACATCGACTGGTCGCGCGTGCGCGTGACCTTGGTGGACGAGCGCTGCGTTCCACGCATTCACCCCGACAGCAACGCGCTGTTGGTGCAAACGCATTTGTTGCAAGACCTCGCCGCCAAAGCACAACTGGTGTTCATGGTGACGAATGCCTCTGAGCTTTTGGATTCGCCCATCACACAGGCCAAGGCCGCAGGCATTGCCCTCGGTGCGGCAGGCATTGCAGATGTGTTGGTGCTCGGCATGGGCGCTGATGGCCATACCGCTTCGTTGTTTCCAGAAGCCCCCAACTTGTCGGATGCGCTTGATTTACGCAACACACAAAACTGCGTGGCCATTGAGTTGAAAACCCCGCCAGCTAACGCACCCTATGCGCGCATCACCCAAACCTTGGCCCAAATTCTCAGTGCACGCCACATCGTGCTGCCACTCTCAGGCGCTGACAAGCTTCACACCTTGCAACAAGCTTGGCCACACGCCACACCCGCCCTGCCCATTTCTTTTGTGCTGCAACAAAGCCGAACGCCTGTGGCGCTTTGGCTTGCCAACTAAGCCCTCTTTGTTGAAACCTCATTGACATGACAACACCTCTACACCCCACCCTCGCCGCTGTGACCGCACGCATTGAGCAACGCAGCGCTCAAACACGCCAGGCCTATTTAAACGTAGTGGCCCAAGCCAAAAAACCAGGCCCTTATCGTGGCGGCATGGGCTGCGCCAACGCCGCGCATGCGTATGCGGCCATGCCTGCCAACGACAAGCTGGTGCTGCGCCAAGAGCGTCAACCCAACGTCGGCGTCATCACCGCTTACAACGACATGCTCTCGGCCCATCAGCCGTACGAACACTACCCCGAAAAAATTCGTGCTGCAGCACGTGCTGCGGGTGCAACCGCCCAAGTCGCAGGCGGCGTGCCCGCGATGTGCGATGGCGTGACCCAAGGCGAAGACGGCATGGAGCTGTCGTTGTTCTCACGCGATGTGATTGCGTTGGCCACAGCGGTGGGTTTGTCGCACAACGTGTTTGATGCGGCGCTGTTCTTGGGCGTGTGCGACAAGATCGTGCCGGGCCTGTTCATCGGCGCATTGCAGTTTGGCCATTTGCCAGCGGTGTTTGTGCCGGCGGGCCCCATGACCTCGGGCTTGTCCAACGACGACAAAGCCAAAGTGCGTCAGCAATACGCGCAAGGCTTGGTCAGCCGCGAGGTGTTGCTCGAAGCCGAACAAGCCGCGTACCACAGCGCGGGCACGTGCACGTTTTACGGCACGGCCAACTCCAACCAAATGCTGATGGAAATCATGGGCCTGCATTTGCCCGGCTCATCCTTTGTGAACCCAGGCACACCCCTGCGTGAAGCCTTGACCGTCGAGGCCGTTAAGCGTGCCGTGGCTTTGTCGCAAGACAAAGAAACGGGCGTGGGCTACCAAATCAACGCCAAGGTCATCGTCAACGGCATCGTGGGTTTGCTGGCCACGGGCGGCTCCACCAACCACACGCTGCACATCGTGGCCATGGCGCGTGCGGCAGGCCTCATCGTGAACTGGGATGACTTCTCTGACCTCTCGGCTTGCGTGCCTTTGCTGGCACGCGTGTACCCCAACGGCAACGCCGATGTGAACCACTTCCAAGCCGCAGGCGGCATGGGCTACCTCATTGCCCAGTTGCTCAGCGCCGGTTTGCTGCACGACGATGTGCACACCATCCTGGGCCAAGGCCTACACCGCTATGCCGTGGAGCCGTGGCTCAACAACGGTCAACTCGATTGGCGCCATGTGCCCACACAGTCTGCCGACGAGGCCGTGTTGCGCCCCGTGACAAACCCCTTCAGCGCCGATGGTGGCCTGCGTTTGCTCAAAGGCAACTTAGGCCGTGCCGTGGTGAAAGTGTCCGCCGTGAAGCCTGAGCACCGCCAAGTGCGTGCCCAAGCCATCGTGCTGACCGACCAAAAGCAACTCGGTGTTTTGTTCAAAGAAGGCAAGCTCGAACGTGACTTTGTAGCCGTGGTACGCAACCAAGGCCCGCAAGCCAACGGCATGCCCGAGTTGCACCGCCTCACCCCCGTGTTGGGTTTGTTGCAAGACAAAGGCTTCAAAGTAGCTTTGGTCACCGATGGCCGCATGTCGGGCGCATCAGGCAAAGTGCCTGCCGCCATTCACCTCAGCCCCGAGTCGGTGAACGGCGGCTTGATCGGCAAAGTGCAAGACGGCGACATGATCACCCTCGATTGCGACACCCAAACGTTGCAACTCGAAGTCAGCGATGCCGAGCTCGCTGCACGCACCGCCCCCACGCCTGATTTGTCTGGCAACCAACACGGCACGGGACGCGACATCTTTGCTTTGTTCCGCGCCAACGCCGCGCTGGCCGAAGAAGGCGCATCACCTTTGTTCACACAGATCTGAGATGCACGCATCCATTGGAAACCACATGACCACAAACAACCCCGCTTTCTCGCGCCCCGCGTTCACCTCACGCGTGGTGCCCGTCATCGTCATCACCCACCCCGACCAAGCTGTGCCCATGGCTCACGCGCTGCTCGAAGGCGGTGTGGATGTGATGGAAATTACCCTGCGCCACGCCGCAGGTTTGCCCGCCATTGAGCAAGTCGCCAAGCATGTGCCGCAAATGCATGTGGGTGCAGGCACTGTCACCCGCGCCGCAGAGATGGCCCGTGTGCAAGCCGCTGGTGCCAGCTTTGCACTCTCACCCGGCATGACCGATGCACTGGTGCAAGCGGCTATGGATTGCAAGCTGCCCTTCATGCCCGGTGTGATGACGCCCGGTGAAGTGATGGCGGCACGCGACTATGGTTTTGGTTTGGTCAAACTCTTTCCCGCCGCACAAGCCGGTGGCTTGGCCATGCTCAAAGCACTCGGCGGCCCCTTGGGCGATATGCGTTTTTGCCCCACAGGCGGTGTGTCGCTCGCCAACATGGGCGAATTTTTGAAGCAACCCAATGTGGCGATGATCGGTGGCTCGTGGCTCACACCCGTCGATGTCGTCGAGCGCGGTGATTGGACCGAGATCACCCGCTTGGCCCGCGAGGCCACAGACGCTGCAACAAACGCGGCAATAAGCGCAGGCAAGGTTTAAGTTAATTCAATCGCCCCATCAAAAGTTTCATTCGACTGAGCCAAGAAACTCCATTAATTTGACGAGAATCCCAACATGACTTCATTCGTCCCTCCACACAAACGCCAAGCGTGGCAAGCCCTGCAAGCGTTGGCACAAGGCACTCAGCCGCACCTGCGTGAATTGCTGAAAAACCCAGAACGCAATGCGGCCCTGCACGCCAGCGGCGCGGGCATCAGCATCGACTACGAACGCCAACGCGTCACACGCGAGGTGATGCAACAGCTCTTGGCTTTGGCTGACGAATCGCAAGTCATGCCACAAGCGCAAGCCATGTTCAAAGGCGAGCCCATCAACGCCACTGAACAACGCGCGGTGTTGCACATCGCTTTGCGTGGCAGCCATGTGCCCAACCCACCTTGGGGCCATGAAATTTCTAAGCAAGTGGCCAATGAGTTGCACCGCGTCTGTACCTTCGCCGAAAAAGTGCGCGAAGGCCAGATGAAAGGTTTTGGCGGTGAGTCCATCACCGATGTGGTCAACCTCGGCATTGGCGGCTCAGACCTCGGCCCCCGCATGACCACCGAAGCGCTGAGCCACTTGACGCGCGACAGCTTCAAAAACAAAGTGCGTGTGCACTATGTGTCCAACGTGGACGCGTGGAGCCTGTACACCGCTCTCGCCTACCTCAACCCCGCACGCACCGCCTTCGTGGTGCAAAGCAAAACCTTCACCACGCAAGAAACCATGACCTTGGCTGCATCAGCCAAACGCTGGTTGACAGACGGTGGCTGCCCCGAAGATCAACTGGGCAAGCACCTCATCGCGGTGACCGCCAACCCACACATTTCTGCCGCCCAAGGTTTCACCCCTGAACACACCTTTGGTTTTTGGGATTGGGTGGGTGGCCGCTACTCGGTGTGGTCGGCCATCGGTTTGCCCTTGGCCATCTCCATCGGTGCGTTTGCGTTCCAAGACATGCTCTTGGGCGCACGCGCGATGGACGAGCACTTCATGACAGCCCCTGCTGACCAAAACTTGCCTTTGCTCATGGCTTTGTTTGGCGTGTGGAACCGCAACTTCTTGGGCGCGACCACGCACAACATTGCACCCTACGCATCGCCCTTGGGCAAGTTCGCGTCGTTCTTGCAACAGATGGACATGGAGTCCAACGGCAAAGGCACACACGTCGATGGCAGCCCCGTCGAAGTGGCCACCGCGCCGGTGTTGTGGGGCGGCTTAGGCATCGATGGCCAACACGCTTACTTTCAGCTCATCCACCAAGGCAAACATTTGGTGCCGATGGACTTCATTGGTTTGCGCACCGAGCGCAGCCCCTTGCCGTTTGCCGCTGAACACCACCGCGTGGTGTTGCTCAACATGCAAGCGCAAGCACAAGCTTTGGCCATTGGCCGCACACCCGAAGAAACCATGCAAGAGCTGCGCGACAGCGGCATGGACGAAGCCGAGGTACAACGCTTGGCACCACACCGCAGCTACCCCGGCAACGTGCCCAGCACCACCATTTGGGTGGATGCGCTCACGCCACGCAGCATGGGCGCGCTCATGGCTCTGTACGAACACAAGGTGTTTTGCCAAGCCGCCATCTGGGGCATTCACGCTTACGACCAATGGGGCGTGGAGCTGGGCAAAAAGATGGCCAAAGACATCGAAGCCGCCGAAGCGGCACGCCTGAAAGCCTGATGCATGTTTGAGTCGCGCGACCCAGCAGTTGCCAACGCACCGGCTTACCCACGCTTGCTCGGTGACATCGGTGGCACCAATGCCCGCTTTGGTTGGCAAGCCGCAGAAGATGCACCCATCACCCACGTGCAAGTGCTGCCCTGCGCTGAGCATGCCTCTTTGCTTGAGGCTGCGCAAACGTACCTCACCGCACAAGCGTTGAGCACGCCACCCTGCGCCGCCTTTGGCATTGCCAACCCCGTCACGGGCGACCAAGTGGCCATGACCAACCACCACTGGAAGTTTTCAGTGAACGCCTTGCGCGAAGGCTTAGGCGTTTCGCGCTTTTTGTTGTTGAACGACTTCACCGCACTCGCCTTGTCCCTCACGCTGTTGCCCGATGCGCAAAAACGTCAGGTGGGCGGAGGCACCGCTGCGTCAGATGCAGCGATTGGCCTGATTGGTCCTGGCACAGGCTTGGGCGTGTCGGGTTTGTTTCCTGTGGGCTACCAAAACAAGTGGATGCCTATTGCAGGCGAAGGCGGCCACGTGAGTTTGACGGCCACCACCGAACACGAATTTGCAGCCATTCAACAATTGCAAAAACGTTACGGCCATGTGTCTGCCGAGCGCGTGGTTTCTGGCGCAGGCTTGGTCGATCTGTATCACGCGCTGTGTGATTTGAAAGACGGTCAAGGTCGCGAAATCACCACCCCCGCTGAAGTGTTGGAACGCGCCCTAGAAGTGCCCGCCTCCACTGCCAACGAAGCGCTGGATATGTTTTGCGGTTTCTTAGGATCAGTGGCGGGTGACTTGGCTTTGACGCTGGGTGCACGCGGTGGTATTTACATTGGCGGTGGCATCGTGCCGCGTTTGGGTGAGCGCTTTGATGCATCGCCGTTTCGCGAACGCTTCGAGGCCAAAGGTCGGTTTAAAAAGTATTTGCAGCAGGTGCCGACGTGGGTCATTCACAGTCCTGTGTCACCGGCGTTGCAAGGTGCTTCGCAGGCTTTGTCTCTGACGCAATGGCAGTAACTTCATTTTTCTCCGTCCGTGGTTGGGGAGCTTTCTCCGGCTACGGTGACGCATCTAGCGGAGCGGCAGTTTCCTCATGCTGGAGTACCAGAAATCGTCAACTGCCGCTCCGCCAGCTGCGTCACTTTGGGTTTTCGAGGGGAACTTCGTCTTCTGGCCTTTTCGCTCGTTCACCTTTCCACTCCTTCGCAGCTTGGCTGCAGGGGGATGCGCAGGTGACGATTTCTGGTACTCCAGCATGAGGAACCTGCGCATCCCCCTGTAGCCAAGCGAGCACAGACACAGAGACACAGAGCCAAGACCCCAAAAGCAAGACAGCCAAAAAATCACATTTCACACAACGAGCAAACCATGACTGACAAACATACTTCAGCCAAAGCCAAACCTTCTGCAGCAGCGAAAGCCACCCAGCAAGCCAAAGAAAACGAACGTCCGCTGGTCGAAGACATTCGACTCTTGGGCCGCATCTTGGGCGACGTGATTCGCGAACAAGAAGGCAAAGAAGCCTATGAGTTGGTCGAACAAGTGCGCAAACTCTCGGTAGCGTTTCGCCGCGACTCCGATGCCAACGCCGACAAGGCGCTGAAAAAACTCTTGGCCTCGCTCAGCGCCGAAGCCACGGTCAGCGTGATTCGCGCCTTCACTTATTTCAGCCACTTGGCCAACCTCGCCGAAGACCGTCACCACATTCGCCGCCGCGCCATCCACGAGCGTGCGGGTGACACACAAGAAGGCAGCCTCACCGTTGCGTTGAGCCGGCTCAAGGCCGCAGGCATTGCGCCTAAGAGCATTGTGCAAACACTGGCACACAGCCATGTGTCGCCCGTGCTCACCGCCCACCCCACCGAAGTGCAGCGCAAAAGCATCTTGGATGCCGAGCGCGGCATTGCGCAACTCTTGGGTTTGCGTGATGACATCAAATCGCGTTCTGCTCTGCACGCGTCTGCGAAAGCCCCTGACGCGTTGGCACAACGCGAACTCGCCGCCAACGAAATGCAACTGCGAGCCCGCGTGCTGCAGTTGTGGCAAACGCGTTTGCTGCGCTTCACCAAGCTCACGGTGTCGGACGAAATTGAAAACGCGCTGAGCTATTACGAGTCCACTTTCTTGAGCGAAATTCCAAAGCTCTACGCCGACCTCGAAGCCGAGTTGGGCCAAGCCCACGTGCACAGCTTTTTGCGCATGGGCCAGTGGATTGGTGGCGACCGCGATGGCAACCCCAACGTCAACGCCGACACCTTGCGCTTTGCCTTGCGTCGCCAATGTGATGTGGCCTTGCGCCACTACTTGACCGAGCTGCATTACCTCGGCACAGAGTTGTCGATGTCGGCCATGTTGGTCGATGTCACACCAGAGATGCACGCCTTGGCAGACCGTTCACCCGACACCAACGCACACCGCCAAGACGAACCCTATCGCCGCGCCCTCACCGGCATGTATGCGCGTTTGGCCGCCACGCTCAAAAACATCACCGGCGGTGATGCCGCACGTCACGCTGTGGCGCCACAAAATGCTTACCTCTCAGCACAAGAGTTGCTGGCCGATTTGCGCGTGATGGCTGATTCATTGGTGGCCCAACACGGCAGCGCGTTGATGACCCAACGCCTCACACCCTTGATGCGTGCCGTGGATGTGTTTGGCTTTCACCTCGCCACCGTGGACTTGCGCCAAAGCTCCGACCAACACGAGTTGGTGGTGGCCGAATTGTTGGCCACAGCAGGCGTGGAAAAGAACTACGCCAAGCTCAACGAACAACAGCGCATTGAAGTGCTCAACACACTGCTGCACGACGCACGCCCCTTGCGCGTGATGGGTGCGAGCTATTCAGAACTCGCCCTCAAAGAGCTGGCGATTTTTGAAACTGCACGCGAGATGCTAGAAACCTTCGGCAAAGATGCCATTCGCCACTACATCATCAGCCACACTGAAACCGTGAGCGATTTGCTTGAGGTGTTGTTGCTGCAAAAAGAAACCGGCTTGATGCGCGGCACGCTGGGCAGCAAAACATCGACCTGCGATTTGATCGTGGTGCCTTTGTTTGAAACCATCGAAGACTTGCGCTGCGCCGCCGACATCATGGGCGGCTTCTACGCGATTGAAGGCGTTGCTAATTTGGTCAAGCGCAGCGGCGGCGAGCAAGACATCATGCTGGGCTACTCGGACAGCAACAAAGACGGTGGCATCTTCACCAGCAACTGGGAGCTGTACCGCGCCGAGATTGCATTGGTCACTTTGTTTGATGGTCTCTTCAAACAACACGACATCACCCTGCGCATGTTCCATGGCCGTGGCGGCACGGTGGGACGCGGCGGCGGCCCCAGCTACCAAGCCATTTTGGCGCAGCCCCCAGGCACGGTGCGTGGGCAAATTCGCCTGACTGAGCAAGGCGAAGTGATTGGCTCCAAATACGCCAACCCCGAAATTGGTCGCCGCAATTTAGAAACCCTCGTGGCCGCCACCTTGGAAGCCACGATGCTGCAAACCACCAAGCCAGCACCGCCAGCGTTCTTGGATGCTGCTCAGTGGCTCTCACACGCAAGCATGGCGGCTTACCGTGGCTTGGTGTACGACACGCCGGGCTTCACCGAATACTTCTTTGCCTCCACGCCCTTGCGTGAAATTGCAGAGCTCAACATTGGCTCACGCCCAGCGGCACGCCCCAAGAGTGGCAATGCGTCGCCTCGCATTGAAGACTTGCGTGCGATTCCTTGGGGCTTTAGCTGGGGCCAATGCCGTTTGACCTTGCCCGGTTGGTTGGGCTTTGGCTCGGCGGTGGACCAGTTCATTCACCACCACCCCACGCTCAAACCTAAAGACGCACTGGCCTTGCTGCAAAAAATGCAACGTCAGTGGCCCTTCTTCCGCTCCCTCTTGTCCAACCTCGACATGGTGTTGTCCAAGAGCGATTTAGGCTTGGCTTCACGCTACGCTGAGCTGGTGAGTGACACGCGTTTGCGCAAGAAGATTTTTGGCTTGATCGAAGCCGAATGGCACCGCACCTCTGACGCGCTGAAGCTCATCACGGGCGACAAGCAACGCTTGGTGAACAACGCCGCGTTGGAGCGCTCCATGCGCCACCGCTTCCCCTACATCGACCCGCTGCACCATTTGCAGGTCGAGTTGATTCGCCGCTACCGTGAAGGCAAGCGCCCGCAAGACCGTGATGAGAAAGCCCAGCGCGGCATTCACATCTCCATCAACGGCATTGCGGCGGGGTTGCGTAACACGGGCTAAGAAAAAGCAAACCTAGAAAAGAGAACGCCACCCGAGGGTGGCGTTTCTCATGGTGCGTTAGAAATTACTTCTTGCTGCGCAAACGTGTCAGTTCTTTTTGCGTGTCGCTCCACAAGTCCATGCCCACGTTGGTGGCGATGCCTGCGTTGACGTTCGTCAATTTGTCACGCATGCGGTTGACTTCAGCCACCGACAACTCGTTGACCAGCATGCCTTTGGCTTTCAAATCACCCAGCGCTTTGGCAGCTTCATCGCGTGTGTCTTTGCGTTCAAAGTCGCGGCTCACGCGTGCAGCGTCAAGCAGGATTTTTTGTTCGGTCTTGCTCAAGCCGTCCCACCACTTTTTGCTCACGGTCACGATCCAGGGGCTGTACACGTGGTTGGTCACGCTCAAGTACTTTTGCACTTCGTAGAACTTGCTCGACAAAATGGTGTTGTAGGGGTTCTCTTGACCATCCACCGTTTTGGTTTCCAGTGCGCTGAACAACTCGGAGAAAGGCATAGGCACCGCGTTGGCACCCAAGATCTTGAAGCTGTCGAGGTACACATTGTTTTGCATCACGCGCAGCTTGACATCGTTCAAGTCTTCCAGTTTGGTCACAGGGCGCTTGCTGTTGGTCAGGTTGCGAAAACCGTTTTCCCAATACGCCAAACCGACCAGGCCTTTGTCTTGCAGTTTGTCCATCACCTTTTGGCCAACGGCACCGTCCAACACAGCATCCGCCTCTTTGACGTTGTTGAACAAGAACGGTGTGTCCCACAAAGCCATCTCTTTGGTGATGCCCACCAGGGTGGCGGTCGAACCCACCATCATCTCTTGTGCGCCGCCGATCAAGGCTTGTTGCATTTGTGTGTCTGGGCCCAAGGCTGCAGCGCCAATGGCGCGCACCTTCATCTTGCCGCCAGAGGCTTTTTCCACTTGTTCCGCAAACACTTTGGCAGCGCGGCCTTGGTTGCTTTGCTCATTCAAGCCGTAACCAAAGCGAATCAAGCGGGGCTTGATGTCTTGTGCAAAGGCAGAAAACGAAGCGCTAACTACAGCCACGGTGGCTGCAGCAATGAGGGTTCGACGAAGAAAAGTCATGAAAGTCTCCTTGGGTTAAAACTTATCGCATCCAAGCCACAGGGGCTGTCACGATTTGTGGGAACAAAACAAACGCAGTCAAGATGATGAGGTAGGTGATGAGGAACGGATTCACCCCTTTGATGACTTGGTGCATGGACAAACGCCCCACACCCGCCACCACATTGAGCACGGTGCCGACTGGCGGAGTGATCAAACCAATCGCGCCATTGAGGACAAACATCAATCCGAAATACACGGGATCAATGCCGGCCTTTACCGCGATGGGCAACATCACCGGCGCAAAAATCAAAATCGTGGGCGTGAGGTCAAGCGCCGTGCCAATGACCACCAAGGTGACCATCATCACCGCCATCAATATGCGGGGGCTTGCTACCAAGGGGCCAAGCCAGCCTGTGAGAACCGTGGGCAAATCAGCCAACGTAATCATGTAACTGGCCACTTGCGCACCGGCACACAAGAACATCACCACCGCCGTCGTTTTGGCGGCTCGCACCAAAACATGGTGAATTTCAATCAACTTCATCTCACGGTGAATCACCAGTGCCACAACCAAGGCGTAAAACGCAGCCACCACGGCAGCCTCAGTGGGTGTGAAGATGCCTGTCTTCATACCGCCAATGATGATGAGCGGCATCAGCATGGCCCAGAAGGCTTTGCGCGTGATGTTCAAGCGCTCCATCAAAGGCAAGGGCTCGCCCTGTGGCAAATCGATGCGTCGCAACTCCAGCTTCCACGCAAAGATCAAACCTATTCCCATGATGATGCCGGGCACGATGCCTGACAAAAACAACGAAGAGATAGAGGTGTTCGTCGTCACGCCATAAATCACAAATGGCATGGACGGTGGAATGATGGGCGCAATGATGCCGCCCGAGGCGATCAAACCTGCCGAGGTGTGCATGGGATAGCCCTGACGCTTCATCATGGGCAACAAAATTGTGGCCAACGCCGCCGTATCGGCCAAAGCCGAACCACTCATGCTGGCCATCAGCACCGCAGCGCCAATCGCCACAAAACCCAAACCGCCACGGATGTGCCCCACCCAAGCCTGCGCCATGTCGATGATGCGTTTGCTGATGCCACCTGTGTTCATCAATTCACCGGCCAAGATGAAAAACGGCACGGCTAACAAAGGAAAACTATCGACACCGGCCACCAAGTTTTGGGCCAGCAATTGGGTGTCCCAAAAGTCAAGCACCCACGCCATGCCTGCGCCCGTCAAAACCAAGGCAAAGGCCATGTTCAGGCCAATGCCCATGAGCAACAACATGCCCGCCGAGAAAACAATGAATGCTTGTGCTTCAGGTGTCATGTTTGTTTACTCCACGTCTACGCCGTGGTCAAAGTCCACGGGCATGTTTTGGATCAATTCTTTAAGTGCCATCAAGCCAATGGCCAACGATGACAACAGCACGGGCAATGGGAGCAACCAATTGGGGTAGCCCAGCACCACCGAGTTGCTGCCCATGCCCACCTCCACTTGTTGCCATGCACCACGCCCCAGCATCACACAACTCAAGATAACCAAAGCGCGAATCAGAACAGTCAGCACTTGTTGTGTTTTAGGGTGATGACGCAAACCCATCACAAAACTCGTAAAGGCCATGTGTTCACCCGCGGGATAGGCCGCGGTTGCACCGATGAACACCATCCATACAAACAGTAGGCGCGACAGCTCTTCGCTCGCGGCGATGCCGCTGCCAAAGCCATAGCGCAACACCACGTTAAAAAACACGGCCACCGCCATGACGCCTAAACAAGCAGCCATCAACACTTGCGCAATGGATTGACTGCGTGAGGTCGTTGTCATACACACTCCTTAGCTTTTAACCAAGCACACACCTGCGCTTGGATGGTTTCGATACTTTGCGTGGCATCCACTGTGATGACTCCGGCTTCGTTAACTGGTTTTTCTAGCGCTGCAAATTGACTGTCGACCAAGGCTGGTTGAAAGTAATGCCCCGGTCGTTGCGTGACGCGTGCGATGGACTGTTCGCGTGTGAGATCGAGGTGAACAAAACGTAAATCGGGCACGCTGTGGCGCAAACGGTCTCGGTAAGACCTCTTCAGCGCAGAGCATGTCAACACGGCATCTGAACCGCACTGCACCAACTGATTTGCCAAAACATCCAACCAACCTGCACGGTCTTCATCCGTTAACGGAATGCCTGTGCGCATTTTGTTGACGTTTTCGGGAGGATGAAACTCATCCCCTTCAACCAGTTGCCAGCCCAAGGTTTGCGACAAAGCGGCTGCAAAGCTGGATTTGCCACAGCCCGCAACACCCATGATGACGACAGGACCCCTCACGTCAGAAGCATTCATTTTTAAACATGGATAGCGCTATCCCATTTTGGTAAAAAGTAGAGAGCTTTGCGTGGTTGACATCACACAACTCGCTCTCGGATAGCGCTATCATAAACAAATTGAGATGTTCAAAACCTAGCATTAACCCGTAGTCGACATGAAAACAAAACCTTCTCGCTCACGCGCCACAGGCCGCGTCACACTCGCCGATGTCGCGCAACTAGCCAAGGTCAGTCCCATCACAGTGTCACGCGCATTACGTGGCGAACGTGCGGTCGCCAGCGATTTGACTGACCGCGTGAAAGCTGCCGCATTGAAACTTGGCTATACGCCCGACCCTGCAGCGAGAGCCCTCGCCTCGCGGCATAGCGACCACGTGGCGGTGTTGATTCCCATGTTGTCGAATAATTTGTTTGTCGATGTGTTGGAGTCGATCCAAAAAACACTGCGCCACGCAGGTTATCAAACCCTGATTGGCATCACCCATTACGACACGCGGGAAGAAGAGCAACTTTTGCGCGAGCAACTGCAGCACCGCCCTGCAGGCATCTTGGTAACGGGCTTGGACCGAAGCGATGCGGCACGCGCCTTGATTGAAAAGAGTGGCATTCCGTGTGTGCACATGATGGAGTTGGCCCAATCGCCAGAGGTCAACAGCGTGGGGTTTTCGCAAACGCAAGCAGCCATGACCCTGACTGAGCATTTGTTAAGCCGAGGCCGCAAACGCATTGCTTTTGCAGCGGCACAACTCGATCCGCGTACCATGCAACGGCTCGATGGTTGGCGCAAAACGCTCAAATCGGCAAAGCTTTATGACAAAGCCTTGAGCTACACCAACAAGGCGGCATCTTCGATGGCCTTGGGCGGTGAAATGCTGCAGCACATCTTGACAAGCGATCCGAGCATTGATGCCATCTTTTTCTGTAACGATGACTTGGCGCAAGGCGCATTGTTGGCAGCGCAGCGCTTGAAAATCAAAGTACCTCAACAGCTGGCCATTGCCGGTTTCAACGACCTGACCGGCAGTGATTTGGTAGGACCAGGCCTGACCACAATTCGCACACCTCGTGCGGCCATCGGCGAGTCAGCGGCCAAGATGCTGCTGGCTTTAATGCGTGATGAAGATGTGCCTTCACCCAGCGTGGATGTGGGCTATGCATTGATGGTGCGTGGCAGCACCTGAACGAGCTATAAGTTCTGCCACGCACACGCGAATCAAAGACGCAAGCCTGATGCTTGGTCAAACCAAGTGACGTGTTCAGCTTGAATTTCAAGCCCAACGCCATCCCCAGGACGTACTCGCGTTTGCGGTGTCGCACGCACAGTCACCTTGCCAGCCGCCGTATCGACCACCACATAGGTGTCTGCGCCCGTGGGTTCGACCAAATACACCACGCCCCGCCAAGCTGCTGCGTCGTTCAAACGGATGTGCTCAGGACGCAGGCCTAGCAAAGCGGCTTTGCCTTGGTTGTCAACAGATGTCAACGCCAGTTGCGCGCCGGCAATGGTGAATAGCGCTGCGTCCTGTACGTGAGACGCCCTGCCCTCAATCAAGTTCATCGTGGGCGAACCAATGAAAGTTGCCACATAGGTGTTGGCTGGTCGGTTGTAAATTTCATCAGGCGTACCGAGCTGCTGCAACACGCCACCTTTCATCACCGCGATGCGGCTGCCCAAGGTCATGGCTTCGACTTGGTCGTGCGTCACATACACGCTGGTGATGCCGCTGAGCTGGTGCAAACGTTTGATCTCAGCACGCATCTCCACGCGCAATTTGGCATCAAGGTTGGACAAGGGCTCGTCAAATAAAAACAGCTGCGGGTTGCGCGCCAAAGCACGGCCCATGGCCACACGTTGACGTTGACCACCGGAGAGCTGGGAGGGACGACGGTCCAACAAATGTTCAATTTGCAACATCGCAGCCACCTCTGCAATGCGCGCTTGGCGCTCGGCCTTGGGTACTTTGCGAATTTCTAATGCGAAGCCAATGTTCTCGGCCACGCTCATCGTGGGGTACAGGGCGTAGCTTTGAAACACCATCGCGATGTCGCGCTGCGCGGGTGGCACGCCCACCACGTTACGGTCTCCAATCGAAATGCTGCCCTCGGTGGGCTCTTCCAAACCCGCAATGATGTTAAGCAAGGTGGACTTGCCGCAGCCAGAAGGTCCCACCAAGATCAAGAATTCACCAGGTGCCACGTCGATGTCGATGCGCTTGAGCACCTCGACCGTGTTGTCACCCTTACCAAAGCATTTGCGAATGCCGCTGATTTTTAATGCTGAAGACATGCTGTATTCCTCTTAACCTTTCACGGCGCCGGCGGTGAGCCCGCGCACAAAATATCGTCCGGCGACTACATACACCAACATGGTGGGCAAGCCCGCAATCAATGCGGCGGCCATATCCACGTTGTAGGCTTTGACGCTGCTGGTGGTGTTTGCCAAGTTGTTCAGCCCGACAGTGATGGGTTTGGAGTCCGCACCGCTGAAGGCCACACCAAACAAGAAGTCGTTCCAGATTTGGGTGAACTGCCAAATCAAAGTCACCATCACGATGGGCGTGGACATGGGCACGATGATGCGCAAAAAAATCATCCAAAAACCAGCGCCATCCATGCGTGCAGCATTGAGTAGATCTTTGGGCACACCCGCGTAGTAGTTGCGAAAGAACAAGGTCGTACTGGGCAAACCGGCCAACAAGTGAACCAAGATCAAGCCCGCAATTGAGCTAGACATTCCCAGCCAGCCCAACACTTGGCTCATGGGCAACAAGACCACTTGAAATGGCATGAACACGCCAAACAACAAAAACGCAAACAAGGTTTCGCTACCGCGAAATTTCCACAGGCTCAGCACATAGCCATTGAGTGCACCCCATGTGGTGGAGATCAACACGGCCGGAATGGTCATCCAAACCGAGTTCCAAAAGAATGGCTCAAGTCCAGTGCATTGCGCGCCGGTACAAGCGCTATCCCAAGCTAACCGCCAAGCATCAAAGTTCAACGAATCCGGCAAGCTAACCAAGCTGTGTTGGCGGATTTCATCTGCTTCTTTGAGCGATGTCACCACCATCACATAAAGAGGCGCTAAGAAGAACGCGGCTCCTATCAACAACGTGAGGTAGAGCAACGAACGCGACAGCGTTTGCACAGAAAGAAATTTAGTGCTCATGGGTTTTACTCCGCAACTCGCTATACAGGTATGGCACCACCAAGGCGGCCACCGTGGCCAGCATCATGGTGGCGCTGGCGGCGCCCAAACCAATTTGTCCACGCGTGAAGCTCATGGCGTACATGAAAGTGGCAGGCACGTCTGTGGCATAACCAGGGCCGCCCGATGTGAGCGCCATGATGAGGTCAAAACTCTTGATGGCTAAATGCGACAGCACCATCAAGGTCGAGAAAAACACAGGACGCAAGGCGGGCAACACAATGCGCCAGTAAATGCGAGGCAAAGATGCACCGTCAATCTGCGCCGCTTTGATGATGCTGTCATCAATGCCGCGCAAGCCCGCCAAAAACAAAGCCATTGCAAAACCAGCGGACTGCCAAATGCCAGCAATGACCACGCAGTAAATTGCCATTTCGCTTTGCACCAACCAGCTGAAGGTAAAGCTCGTCCACCCCCAGTCGTGCATGAGTTTTTCTAAGCCCATGCTTGGGTTGAGCAACCATTTCCACGCCGTGCCTGTGACGACGAATGACAGCGCCATTGGGTACAGATACACGGTGCGAATGAAGCCTTCTGCGCGAACTTTTTGGTCAAGCAAAACGGCTAGCAACACGCCCAATGCCATTGCGCCGCCCACATAGCCAATGCCGAAGATGGCAAGGTTTTTCAGGGCAACCCACCAGCGGTCCATCTCCCACAGTTTGGCGTATTGCGCCAAACCTGCAAATTCGTAATTGGGCAACATGCGCGAAGCGGTCACCGATAGCACACCGTTCCAAATCATGAAGCCATAGATGAACGCAAAGCCCAGCACCAAACCTGGGGCGACCACCAATTTGGGTATCAACGCGTCTAAGCGATGCTTTTGCATTTGGATGCCCTTCTTAAAGAATAAAAAAGGGAAAGGGTTGCCCCTTTCCCAATCCCTCGTTCAACCGTGAATTACCACCACACTTCGTACTGAACGCCAGCGAGTGTTTGTGACTTGCGACCGTTGGCACCAAAGCCTGAAGTCACGTTGTTATTGGCATCCGCTGCTGCTTGGTTCCAGTTAGCCCGCGTGACGTAAAAACGCAACTCAGGCCGTGACCAGAAATCAGGCGACATCGCAAGGGTTGGCGCCAAGGTGAGTTTGTTCAAGCGCTGAGCATCTTGACCATCACTGAACTTGCGTGATGTGGTGCCAGCTTCAACCAACCACTTGAAGTTCTTAGAAACGGCATAAGACACGCGTCCGCCCAAAGATGTGTCTTTGATCGTGTATGTAACTGCTGGGTCGTCCGATTTAGTTGTCTGGTAACCCAAGATAGCTTGACCGCCGAAAGCACCCGATTGCCAATTGATCGAGTCAGCAATGCGGTTTGTTTTCTTTCCGTAGACCGTTGCAGCGCCGTTGGCGTCATAGAACGTACCAAAACGACCATTGATATTGGCGTAGCCGCTTGATGTTTGCAGGAACAGACTGTTAGTCAAACCACGAGTCAAGAAATCAGACTGGTTGTGACTGACTGTGAAGCCCGAACCACCACTGCTCTTCAAACCAGATGTGCTGACCGACGTCACCAACACGCGCGCTTTGCCACCAGGGTTGGTGTTGATTTCAGACAAATCCAAATTCAACTTGTTGGCAGATGTTCCGGCAATCATTTTTGCATCGAAGGTATCACCCGTTTGCAAAGCAGCACCCAGCTTCATGCTACCAACTGACAGATCGGTGAAGCCTGAACCTTGATTCACGCCGTAGTCCAGCAAGAAGTGGTCCACGATGTGCACGTCTTGAATACGAAGACGTCGTTGACCCGCCCAAATTTTGGCCTCGGGAGCAAAGCTCAATCCGCTCATTTCCACGAAGGCTTGTTCTGTGCCGACGTTGCCACTGTTCCACTTGGTAGGCATGTAGTCGAGTTTGTATTTCACGCCTTCCACGTCAAAGGTTTTTGCGATGTTGACTTCAATACCGTAGTCACCCTCGTTACCCAAACGGTACTTTTGTAAATCACCGCCGAGTGTCAAGCCACCTTTGACCTGTTGATCTTTGTTATAGCTGTACACGCCACCGCCGCGGCTATAACCGGTCACTTCCACACCACCCACATCAGCAGCCAGAGCGGCTGTGCCCACGCAGCACAAAGCTGCAGCCACGCAAGTTAATTTCATCTTCATTGTTTGTATCTCCAAGGTTTATGTTTCAACAGTCGAGCTGCTGCTTATTTGGTAGCCGCTGCGGCGACTAGACGCTTTTGACCATCGTCAACGCTCATCTTGTCGTCGTTCCAGAACTGGCTCACCAAATCTTTGATCGCGCCTTCGGTCGCAGGCGAAATTGCCATGCCGTGGGCCACAGAGGGGACCAGTCCACCAGCTTTGGCGGTGTCCACGAAGTCTTTGCTGGAGAGCTTGGCGCAGTCGTCAAACTTGGCCATAGACATGTTCAAGCGCACGGGGATGGAGCCCTTGTTGAGGTTGAACACTTCTTGAAACTCAGGGCTCATGATGGCGGCGGCCAAGTCAGCTTGGGCTTTTTGAGCACCGGCATCTTTCAGCTTGAACATGGCAAATGAATCCACGTTGAAGGTGTAGGACTTGGCCGTGCCGGGTGCAGCAGCGCACAAAAAGTCTTTGCCTGGCTTTTTGCCAGCAGCCACAAATTCGCCTTTGGCCCAGTCACCCATGAACTGAAAGCCTGCTTTGCCTTGCATGACCATGGCGGTGGCCAAGTTCCAATCACGACCTGGCGAGGCCGCATCGGTGTAGCCCTTGATCTTGCGGAATGTTTCCAAAGACTTTTTCATGGTTGGGCTGTTCAAAGCCTTGGGGTCGAGCTTGACCAATGCATCTTGATAGAACACCGCACCACCCACACCCAACACCACCGATTCAAAGGTGGTGAAGTCTTGCCAATTTTGGCCACCGTGGGCTACTGCAATGAAACCTGCTTTTTTGATCTTGTCGGCTGCGACAAAGAATTCGTCGTAGTTATTTGGCATAGCAGATACGCCAGACTTTTTGAGCACATCGGGGTTAGCCCACACCCAGTTCACACGGTGCACGTTGACGGGCGCGGCCACGTAGTTGCCTTGGTATTTCATGACGTTGGCGACAACTTGTGGCAGCACACTGTCCCATTTCTCGGCTTGCGCCACGTTGTTCAAATTGGCCAATACGCCCTCTTGCGCCCACTCTTGAATGGCCGGGCCTTTGATTTGTGCGGCTGAAGGTGAGTTGCCTGCCACCACGCGGCTTTTCAATACGGTCATGGCGTTGTCACCACCGCCACCAGCCACAGCGAAATCTTTCCAAGCATGCCCTTTGGCCGCCATGATTTTTTTCAGTTCAGCGGCAGATTTGGCTTCGCCGCCAGACGTCCAGTAATGCAGAACTTCGACCTCACCTGCCACAGCGGCGGACACCGACAAAGCTGCGGCACATGCCAAAAACAATTGATTGAATTTCATAAGTTTGTCTCGCTTGAAATGGTTGTTGAACTGGAGTTAATCACTCAAGTTGATTTATTGTGACTTAATCAATCAAGTTGATTTACTAGGAGTATCCCTAGGTTTAAACAGCGTGTTTAAACTCAAGGCATGAATACACAACACAACTCACAAGCCCAGCGACTCAAAGGCAAAGTCAGCCTCATCACAGGGGCAGCTCAAGGAATTGGATTGGCGACCGCATTGAAATTTGCGAACGAAGGCGCGATCGTGATCGTGTGCGACGTGAAGCAAGCGGGGGTTGATGCTGCCGTGGCGCAATGTGCCGCCACTGGCGCTCAAGCCCAAGGTTTTGTGGTGGACGTCACGCAACGCAACATGGTGGACGCCACAGTGAAGGCGGTCCTCGACACATATGGGCGCATTGATGTGTTGGTGAACAACGCAGGCATCACACAAGATGCGCGTTTGCAAAAAATGACCATTGAGCAATTTGACCGCGTGATCGACGTCAACTTACGCGGCGTCTTCCATTGCTCGCAAGCGGTGACGGACGCCATGGTGGCGCAAGGCAGTGGCGTGATCTTGAATGCGTCATCGGTGGTGGGTATCTATGGCAACTTTGGTCAAACCAACTACGCGGCGACCAAGTTTGGTGTCATTGGTTTCACAAAAACATGGAGCCGTGAGCTCGGCCCCAAAGGCATTCGTGTGAATGCTGTGGCGCCGGGCTTTATCGAAACCCCCATCATCTCGACCATCCCAGAAAAGGTCATCGCAGAGATGACGGCACGCGTGCCCCTCAAACGACTAGGCAAAGCCGAAGACATTGCCAATGTGTACGCCTTCTTGGCGAGCGATGAGGCGGCTTACATCAATGGCACCGTGATTGAAGTTGCGGGCGGTCTTACCCTATGAGCGACGCGAAAGAGGCGTATCACAGCGCAGCGGCGAACGCTCCCCAAAGCAAAACAGATTTGTTTGTCTCTTTCACCCTCTTAGCCTTGCAAGGCTTTGGCGGGGTATTGGCTGTGGTGCAACGCGAACTGGTCGACAAAAAAAAATGGCTCACGCTCGATGAATTTATCGAAGACTGGGCGGTCGCGCAAATCTTGCCAGGCCCCAATGTGGTCAATCTGGCGCTCATGATGGGTGGCCGTCACTTTGGCATCGCGGGTGCGCTGTCCGCCCTCAGCGGCTTGTTGTTAGCGCCAACCGTGCTTGTGCTGTTGATTGCAGCCGCTGTCGCAGGCGTGGCAGAAACCTCAATTGCGCAGGGCATGCTGAGGGGCATGGGTGCCGTGTCTGCAGGCTTGATTGCCGCTGTGGGCATCAAGTTGATGGGCGCTTTGAAGAACAACCCCATGGGCCTGCTAACGTGCATTGGCATTGGTGCACTCACCTTCTTGGCCATTGGCTTGCTACGTTTGCCTTTGGCGTGGGTGCTGCTCACGCTGGGGCCACTGTCGAGTGTTTGGGCTGCTCATTGCATCAAGCAACGGGAGTTGGTTCAAAAATGAATATGTACATCACAATGTCTTTGGCCGATTGGGGCTCGCTGTTTTTGCACTTCATCTCGCTCTCGCTCTTAGCCGTGGGCGGTGCCATCACCACCGCGCCTGACATTCACCGTTATTTGGTGGATGAAACGCATTGGCTCAGCGATACGCAATTCACCTCTTCCATCGCATTGGCCCAAGGTGCGCCCGGCCCCAACGTCATGTTCATCGCCTTGATGGGATGGAATGTGGGGCTCAATGCTGGCGGCGGCCTGGCCGCTGGTTGGCCCGCAGTAGCTTTAGCGTTGTGGGGCGTGCTGATCACCATGGTAGGCATCATGATCCCTTCATGCACCCTCACCTTTGTGACCACCCAATGGGCGCATCGCAACCGTGAGATGTTGGCCGTCAAAGCCTTCAAAAGCGGCATGGCCCCCATCGTGATTGCGCTGCTCATTGCCACAGGTTGGTTGCTCACAGGCAACCACGAAAACCCCTCGCACGATTGGCCGCTTTGGACGTTAACAGCAGCCACCACACTCATCGTGTGGAAAACCAAAACACACTTGCTGCTGCTTCTAGCCTTCGGAGCACTCTTGGGCGCATTAGGCTGGATCTAAAAAAATACAGGCCGTAGTCTTCGGCTGCTCGGTATGGGGTGAGACCGATTTCTGGTACGCCAGCATGAGGGCTCGGCCCATACCGAGCAGCCGAAGCGAGCCCAGCTAAAAATCAGATAGCAGTCCGCTGACGACGCGCTTCGTACAAACACACACCACTGGCCACCGACACGTTCAAGCTCTCCACGCCACCGCACATCGGAATGCTGATGAGCTCGTCACAGGTCTTGCGTGTGAGCTGACGCATGCCATCGCCCTCTGCGCCCAGCACCAAAGCGGTGGGGCCTTTGAGGTCGACTTGATACAAAGTTTTAGGCGCATCGTCACTGGTGCCAATGATCCAAATGTTGCGCTCTTTGAGTTCGTTCAAAGTACGCGCCAAGTTGGTCACCATGAAATAAGGCACAGTTTCAGCGGCACCGCTGGCCACTTTGGCCACCGTGGCGTTGATGCCCACCGCGTGGTCTTTAGGCGCGATCACCGCATGGGCACCGGCACCATCGGCCACGCGCAAACACGCGCCGAGGTTGTGCGGGTCGGTCACACCGTCGAGCACCAAGATTAATGGCGATTCGATTTTTTCGATGCCTTCCAGCAACTCGTCCAGTGAATGAACCATCTTGATTTCGCTCACACGCGCAGCCACACCTTGGTGGCCGTGGCCGCCCGAGAGCTTGGCCAAACGCGGGCCATCGGCCTCGATCAAACGGATACCGGCCTCGGTGGCGCGATCCACGAATTGACGCATGCGTGCATCACGGCGTGTAGGGTCGAAATAGATTTCGATGACGGATTGCGGCGCTGTTTTAACGCGCACGCCAACGGCGTGAAAGCCGAAGAGAACTTTGGGGGCTGAAGACATAGGTGGGGATTATCCCTTGACCTGCCCCGCCTCAATCGTGATCGCCCGATCGCACTTGGCAGCCAGCTTCAAATCATGCGTCACCAACACCAGCGTGGTGCCCAATTCTTTGTTGAGTTCAAACATCAAATCCATGATGCGCTCGCCGCTCGCGTGGTCTAGGCTGCCTGTGGGCTCGTCGGCCAGCAGCAGTGCGGGTTTGACCACAAAGGCGCGGGCCAAGGCGACGCGTTGTTGTTCGCCACCCGACAGCACTTTGGGGTAGTGGCCCAAGCGCTCGCCCAAGCCCACGCGCACCAGCATGTCTTTCGCCGCTGCTCTGGGGTTGGGCAAGCCTGCCAGCTCCAGCGGCAGCATGACGTTTTCTAGCGCGGTCATATTGCCCAAGAGCTGAAAGCTTTGAAACACAAAGCCCACTTGGCGGGCACGCAGCGCGGCGCGGGCGTCTTCGTCCATCGCAAACATGTCTACGCCGCCCAGCCACACGGTGCCCTGCGTGGGGGTGTCTAGCCCCGCCATGATGGACAACAAGGTGCTTTTGCCCGAACCCGAAGCACCCACGATGGCCAACGATTGCTGGGGCGCAAGGGTGAAGTCGATATCGCGGAGAATGTGCAGTGTGCCGCTGGCGTCTTGCACCGATTTAGACAAATGCGAGACGGCCATCAACGGTGCAGACGATGTGGATGTTTTTTCAAATGAAGGCTGGGTCATGAAGCGCAATGGGTTGTTGAGACGTGACTTTAACTTGGGCGCGCTGAGCGCTGCCTTGCTAGGGACTTTGAGCCTTGGCACCGCCTCGGCCCAACAAAGCATCATCACCTCCACAGGCCAAGGCATGGAAGGCGAAATTACCTCCACTGGCCCGCACCGCCGCCGTGGCCAGCCCGCACCCAACAACGTGCCTCCCCCCGGCTCTGCTCCCCCGCCAGGCACGGTACCTGCCGCGACGGTTTTGGTGTTGGGGGACTCGCTCAGCGCAGAGTACGGCATTCCTCGTGGCAAGGGCTGGGTGGCTTTACTGGCCGACAAACTGCAAGCCGAGCGCCCCGATGTGCGTGTGGTCAATGCCAGCATCAGCGGCGACACCACCGCAGGAGGCCGCTCTCGCCTACCGGCCATGCTCGACCAAGTGCGTCCTGTGCAAGTGGTGATTGAACTGGGTGGCAATGACGCCCTGCGCGGGCTCGATTTAGACAGCACGCAAAACAACCTTGAAGCCATGATTCAAGCCTGCCGCGCCGTTAACGCACGCGTGGTGCTGGTGGGCATGCAAATACCGCCCAACTATGGGCCCGACTACAGCGCCAAGTTCTCGGTGATGTTTGCCAATCTCGCCAAAAAATACCGCACCGGCCTTGTGCCGTTTTTCCTCAAAGGCATTGCCGATGTACCGGATGCTGCCGCGCAGTTTCAACCCGACCGCATCCACCCCAAAGCCGAAGCGCACCCGCGCATGTTGGCCAACGTGTGGCCCGAAATTAAAAAGAATTTATAAACCGTGAGCGTGACCTTTATTTCGGCGCAAGACGCCATGACCCGCATGGCCATCCCGCTTGGAGCACCCGGCGGCTTCAGCACCATCATCGACGCGCGCAGCGAAGACGAGTTCGCGCTCGACCATTTGCCGGGCGCCGTCAACTGGCCAGTGCTCAACAACGAAGAACGCATCTTCGTGGGCACCATGTACAAACAAGTCAATGCCTTTGAAGCGCAAAAGCATGGCGCAGCCATGGTGGCGGCAAACATTGCACGCCATATCCAACGCGAAGTGTTGGAACTGCCTAAGAACTGGCAACCCCTCATTTACTGCTGGCGTGGCGGCAAGCGCAGCGGCTCGCTGTCGTTGGTGCTGGGGCAGATTGGCTTCAAGGTGAACTTGATTGAAGGCGGCTACAAAGCGTTTCGCGCGGCCATCGTCGAAGACATTCCTAAGCGCGTGGCCCCATTGCAATTCAAGGTCATCTCTGGCCCCACGGGCTCTGGCAAAACACGTTTGCTGTATGCACTCGCCGCCGAAGGTGCGCAGGTGTTAGACCTTGAAGACTTAGCCTGCCATCGCAGCTCGGTGTTGGGCCACATTCCTGGCCAACCTCAGCCCAGCCAAAAACGCTTTGACACACTGGTGTGGCAAGCCCTACGCAGCTTTGACCCTACACGCCCCGTGTTTGTGGAATCTGAAAGCCGCAAAGTAGGCAACCTGTCTATCCCCGAATCGTTGATGCTGGCTATGCGCGACAGCCCATGTTTTGAGTTGCAGCTCAGCCTCGATGAGCGCGTGGCTTTGTTGATGGAAGACTACAAGTTTTTCGTGGATGACCAAAACTTGTTTAGCCGCCGCTTAGATGCGCTCGTAGCGATTCGCGGCAAAGCCGTGGTCGATGCATGGAAAGAGCAAATCCAGACAGGCCACATTGAAGACGTGGTGCGCGACCTGCTGGTGTTGCACTACGACCCGACCTATGCCTCGTCGATGGTGCGCAACTTCACGCAAAACCACCAAGCGACAGCCTGTGTGGCTGACGATCGACACACAGAAAGTTTGCGCCAAGTGGCCAACGCTCTTTGCCAACAATGCGGGGCTTAAAGCACCGTCAGGCGTTGGGCGGTGTCACACGCACCGAAGCGCGGTAAGCGTGCCAACTGGCAAAGCCCAGCCACGGCCCCACCACCAGCAGGCCTGCAGCTGAAGGCAACATCGCCACCACCGACAAAACGGTGATGAGCAAGCCCCAAAACACCGATACCGCTGTGTGATCCACAAACACACGCATGCTGGTGATGCATGCGGTGATGGCATCGGTGTCGCGATCCAAAATCATCGGGATGGACACCATCATGGTGGCGAACACCAAGCCAGCAAAGAAACCGCCCACACAAATGTAGGCCACCACAAACTCCCAGTTTTGCGGGTTAAACACAGCTTCTAAAACTGTGGCTGTGGTGGGCATGCCCGCGCTGTTGAAGAACACAGCAAACACCACCAGCGAGGCGCGCCCCCACAACAGTTCAATCACCACCATGACCATGATGAGCATACCCATGCTGCGTATATGAGACTGCCAACAGGTGAGCGAACTGGTCATGCTGGGCGGCTCGCTGCGCTCCATGTGCATGCTCACGTCATACAAACCCATGGCCAAAAATGGCCCCACCAGCAAGCAACCCGACACTGCAGACAAGGTGTATTCAGGATTGGTCTTGAACACCGCCACCAAGACCAATGCCATCGCCCAAAAGCACACGCCATAAAAAAGAGAAATCACGGGTTGTGACGCCATGTCACGCAAGCCGCGCCAGAGCCAACGCAGCGGATCGCTGAATTGAATCGGGTTGATTTCAATGCGGTCATGTGCCTCGTCTGGTACCAATTGCTGCATAGTCAACCCTTTCAGTTTTTAGGTTTGCAAATTTGCGACTTGCAAGGCTCGCGAGATGTCGATTTGTAAATCGTGCACGTCTTCTAGACCAATGCAAAACCGCACCACGCGTCCCTGCTTTAAATGCAAGGTAGAGCGGCTTCTGCTGGAAGACATGTTGTATGGCATCACCAAACTCATCGGCCCGCCCCAGCTGTAGCCAATTTTGAACAGCTGCAAAGCATCACAAAACGCATCCACTTGTTTCGTGGTGAAACGTTCATCCATCACCACACTGAAAATGCCAGCGGCCAAACCTTCGGACTCTTGCGGCGTGACGCAAAGCTGCTGCCAATGCGTGTGGCCCGGTGCGCTGCTGAGCGCAGGATGCAGCACTTGGCTGAAGGCAGGCTGCGATGTGCACCATGCAGCCAGCGTGCGTGCAGCTGTGTCTTGCGCTTTGTAACGCAGCCTCAGTGACGACAAGGAGCGCAACACCATCTCGGCATCGTTCGCGCCCACGCCGGTACCCAAACGCATGTGAGTGAGTTTCAACACACGCGCCAATTCATCGCTGCGTGTGACGATGCTGCCCATCAACACATCGCCACCGCCACTGGGGTATTTGGTGAGTGCATGGATGGTCAAGTCCACACCCAAGGTTTGCTGTCCTTGAGCGGCCTGCCCTGGTGTGAGGTCAAACGCGTTGAACGCGAGGCCTGCGCCCCAGGTGTTGTCCAACGCGCACAGCACACCGCGTGATTTGCAAACCTGCACCAAGGCCACCAGGTCTGGAAACTCCATCGTCACCGAGCCTGCGGCTTCTAGCCAAACCAAGCGCGTGCGCGGTGTGATGCGTGCGGCCAAATCGTTCACATCCAGCGGGTCGTACACCTGATGCGTGATGCCAAACTGCGCCAACTCGCCCTCGGCCAACGACTTGTTGGGCGCATACGCGTTATCGGGAATCAACACCTCGTCACCTGTTTTGAGCAGCGCGAAATCCACATGCGCAATCGCCGACAAACCGCTGGGCGTGAGGATGCAATGCGTGCCGCCTTCCAGCGTAGCCAAGCGCTCTTCGAGCGTGAACGTGGTGGGCGTGCCGTGCAAACCGTAGGTATAAGCTGACTTGTCCATCCACTCGCGCGTGCGCATGGCCGCCACGTTGGGGAAGATCACTGTCGAGGCTTTGAACACGCCCACTTGTGGCGCTTCAAACTCGGCGGGGGGTTGGTAGGCGTGGTGGATGAGGTCGGTGCTGCGGGTCATGCACCGATATTAACCAGCCCAGAAACGAAAAACTCCGCAGTCAAACGGCGGAGTCAGTGCGAGATGCGGCGATTTTCTGGCGGAAATTAAACCTTCCACTTCTCCAACAAAGCCGCTGGACGCATGTTGTCATACGGCTCGAACGGTTGGTGAATCCATGGGTTGGTGGGCAAGTAGTCCATCGAGAAATCAGGTGCAAACTCCGACACGCCTTTGGTCCAAATCACGGCGGTGCGCAATTCGGTAATGGGCGCGTAGTTGTTCTTAAGCTGGTCCACCACCGCCTTCAAGGTGTGACCGGTGTCAGCCAAGTCGTCCACCAACAACACCTTGCCAGCGATTTCGCCTTTGGGGGTGGTGATGAAGCGGGCGATGTCCAAATGGCCTTGCACGGTACCTGCGTCAGCACGGTACGAGCTGGTCGACATGATGGCCAAAGGCTTGTCAAAGATGCGCGACAAGATGTCGCCTGGGCGCATACCGCCACGGGCCAAGCAGAGGATGGTGTCGAATTCCCAGCCTGATTGGTGGATCTTGATGGCGAGTTTTTCAATCAGGTTGTGGTACTCGTCGTAAGACACGTACAGGTGCTTGCCGTCTTCGGTCAACATATCAATGGTCCTTCAAAATTAAAACTGAAATCAGTGAGCCGTGTTAAGCCACGTAAGGGTGGGTCAACAAGATGGTGTGGTCGCGGTCAGGGCTGGTGGACACCATGTGAATCGGCACGCCTGTGGTTTCGGCAATGCGGTTCAGATAATGCTGAGCGGCTTTGGGCAGCTTGTTGTAGTCGGTCACGCCCACGGTGCTGTCAGTCCAGCCGGGGATGGTTTCATAGATCGGTGTGCAACGTGAAATCTCATCTGCGCCCATGGGCAAGATGTCGATTTTTTGGCCGTCCAACTCGTAGCCCACGCACAAGAGCAATTCGGTCAAACCGTCGAGCACATCGAGCTTGGTGATGCACAAACCGGTGAGGCCGTTGACTTGCGCACTGCGCTTGAGCAACGCGGCATCGAACCAACCGCAACGGCGTGAACGGCCGGTGGTCACGCCTTTTTCAGCGCCCACGGTCGACATGTGGTAGCCAGGTGTGCCTGGATTTTCCCAATCGAGTTCAGTGGGGAATGGACCGCCGCCCACGCGTGTGCAATACGCTTTGGTGATGCCCAAGATGTAGTGCAACAAGCCTGGGCCCACACCGGCGCCGGCTGCGGCGTTACCGGCCACGCAGTTGCTGGAGGTGACGAAGGGGTAAGTACCGTGATCGACGTCGAGCAAGGTGCCTTGTGCGCCTTCAAACAACAGGTTAGCACCGGCCTTGTGGGCTTCGTTCAATTCGCGCGACACGTCGGCCACCATGGGCAAGATGTCTTTGGCGTAAGCCATGGCTTCGTTGTAGACGGTGTCGTAGTCGACAGCGGGTGCGTGCAAGATGTCGGTCAACACATGGTTGTGCAACTCGAGGTTCTCGCGCAATTTAGTGGCGAAGCGCTCTGGGTGCTTCAGGTCTTGCACGCGCAAGGCGCGGCGTGCAATTTTGTCTTCGTAGGCGGGGCCAATGCCGCGGCCTGTGGTGCCGATCTTGGCAGTGCCCGCCTTCTCTTTGGCGGCTTCGCGGGCGATGTCAATCGCGGCGTGGTAGGGCAAGATCAAAGGGCAAGCTTCGCTGATGCGCAAGCGTGAACGCACTTCAACGCCGGCTTTTTCCAAGCCCGCAATTTCTTCAAGCAACTTGGTGGCAGACAACACCACACCGTTGCCGATGTAGCACTTGACGCCGGGGCGCATGATGCCGCTAGGGATCAAATGCAACGCGGTTTTCACACCATTGATGACCAAGGTGTGGCCCGCGTTGTGACCGCCTTGAAAGCGCACCACGCCAGTGGCAGTTTCGGTCAACCAATCAACCAATTTGCCCTTGCCTTCGTCACCCCACTGGGTGCCGACCACGACGACGTTACGGCCTTTGGTTGCAGCCACGGTTTGTCCTACGGGTTTGCTCATATCAACTCGATTGCTTAAAAAAAATTAAAGGGCTTGACCAGCGGGAGTCGCTTGAACTGCCCACTGGCCGGCGACTTCGATCAGTTCACGATCACAGTCAAATTCATCGACTTCGCTTTCGTGGCCTGGCAAAACGCAGACCACAGTTTCACCATTGGCGCGCAAGGCGGCAATGGCTTCGCGTAAACCTTTGGCGGTTCCCCATGGCGCACGAATAGCGGCTTTGAGGGCGCGCTCGGGCACCACGCTGACCAACTCTTTCAGGTCCAAACTAAATCCTACGGCGGGACGCTTACGGCCAAACACCGCGCCCACTTCGTCGTAGCGGCCACCGCGCACCAAAGCGTCACTGGCGCCCGGCACAAAGATGGCAAAACGCACGCCGCTGTAGTAGGCGTAGCCGCGCAAGTCGGCCAAGTCAAATGTGACGGCCACACCGCTCAAATCGGCAGCGATTTGGCGTAGCTCAGCTAAGGCTTGCGTGACCACAGGCCATGCAGTAAATGCTTTTTCAGCTTGAGCCAATACTGAAACATCGCCATACATGCCACCCAACGCAACCAAAGCCGTGCGCACATTGGCAGGCAAATCTTGGGTCAGGGCTTGAACGCCCGGGGTGTCTTTGGCGGCCAAGGCACTGTGCAAAGCATCACGTGCCTGGGGGGGCAATGTCACACCAGACAGCAAAGCGGGCACGATGCGCGCGTCGCTCAAATCCACCGTGAATTGGTTGATGGACACCGCTTTCAAGCTGTCCAACGCCAAGTGCAGCACTTCAAGGTCGGCCTCGATACCTGCGTGGCCATAAATTTCGGCGCCAAACTGCAAAGGCTCGCGTGTGGCAAACGGACGGTCTGGGCGTGTGTGCAGCACAGGGCCGCAGTAGCACAGGCGCGTCACGCCAGCACGGTTGAGCAAGTGGGCGTCAATGCGGGCGACTTGCGGCGTGGTATCCGCGCGCAGCCCTAGGGTGCGACCTGAGAGTTGGTCGACCAGTTTGAAAGTTTGTAAATCGAGTGCGCGGCCCGTGCCAGACAGCAGTGATTCGAGGTATTCGAGCAACGGCGGCATGACCAGCTCGTAGCCATAGCCCCTAGCTGCGTCCAAATAAAGACGACGCAGCTCTTCGATGTGCCGGGCCTCAGAGGGCAGAACATCGGCGATGTGATCCGGCAGAACCCAAGCAGACATGTAATTAAGGGAGGCTGTTAAAACCGAGATTTTACAGGGCTTATCGCCCTTAACTCAGCCACCACAACATCAAAAGACCGACCAAGACGCAGACCAAACCGAAAAAGCGGATTTGACCGTCTTCAAGCACCAAGATTTGCGCCATTTTGTCGCGCCAACCTTGAGGTGACACGAACGGAAAGACGCCTTCAAAAATCAGCATCAGTCCGAACGCAACCCACAGCGTATCGCCGTCAAAACTCATACGTGGGGCCTATTACTTCTTAGGCGCTGGGGCGCTGCCACCACCGCTGCCGCGCAGGGCCTTGAAGAAGTCACTGGATGGGTCGACCACCATCACGTCACTCTTTTTGCTGAACGTGGTTTTGTAGGCTTCTAAGCTGCGGTAAAACTGAGCGAAGTTGGCATCGCGTCCAAACGAGTCTGCATACAAACGTGCAGCCTCGGCATCACCCTCGCCTTTGATTTTTTGCGCTTCGCGGTAGGCATTAGCCACCGTCACTTCACGTTGGCGGTCGGCATCAGCACGGATTTTTTCGCCTTCGGCAGCACCGGTCGAACGTAACTCGTTGGCCACGCGCTTGCGCTCAGCTTCCATGCGACGGTAAACCGACTCAGTGATCGCATCCACATAGTCAGAACGGGTGATGCGCACATCAATCACGTCTACGCCCCAAGGTTTAGCGCCTTTGACTGCCAACAACACTTCACGTTTGACGTTTTCAAGCAACTCTTCGCGCTTGAGCGAGAGCAACTCTTTCACAGTGCGCTTGTTGATTTCTTCTTGGAAGGCATTACGCACCACACGGGCCAACTGAATAGCACCTGCGTTTTCATCCAAGCCGACGTTGCGAATATATTGCGATGGGTCGGTGATGCGCCAACGGGCATACCAGTCAATCACCACACGTTGCTTTTCAGCGGTGAGCATGGGCTCGGTGTCTGCGTTGTCGAGCGTGAGCAAACGCTTGTCGATGTAGCTCACGTTTTGGAACGGTGGCGGCAGCTTGATGTTCAAGCCAGGCTCGGTGATGACGCTCTTGATTTGACCAAATGAATACACCACGCCGAACTGGCGTTGATCGACCACAAATAACGTAGAACTCATGACCGCCATAGCCAGCAGCACAGAGGCAATATAAAAACCGATTTTGTTGTTTGTCATTTTCGTGTCCCTATCAACGGCCATCACGGTCACGTGAACGACCATCCCGTGCGCGGGCATCAGCCGATGCTGCAGCTGCTGGATTGGTGGTGGTCGTGCTTGTCGCGTTATGCGCAGCGTCAGAAGGCGAGACGGGCGTCACACCATTGGCAAAGTTGCTTTGCTGAATGATTTTGTCCAGCGGCAAATACAACAAGTTAGAGCCTTGCTTGGTGTCCACCAACACTTTGGTGGTGTTGCTGTAGATCTGCTGCATGGCGTCAATGTACAAACGGTCACGCATGACTTGCGGCGCCTTTTGATACTCGCCCACCAAAGACTTGAAACGTTGCGCATCGCCTTCGGCTTGCGCCACGATACGGGCTTTGTAACCATCCGCCTCTTGCTTCAAACGCGAAGCTGCGCCAACAGCGCGTGGCACCACATCGTTGGCATAGGCCTCGGCCTCGTTCTTGGCGCGTTCGCGTTCTTGACCCGCTTTGAGTACATCGTCAAACGCGGCTTGTACTTGCTCGGGTGGGCGTACGCCACCTTGCTGCAAGTTGATGCCGACCACCTCAATACCCACCTTGTACTGGTCAAGGATGGCTTGCATGATGGTGCGAATGCGAGGGCCAATTTGGTCACGCTCTTCGGACATGGCGGCATCCATCTTCATCTTGCCGACCACTTCGCGCACCGCTGTCTCAGCGGCTTGCACCACGGTGTCTGTGGGATTCTTGGTTTCAAACAAATACGCACGCGCATCGGTCAAACGGTATTGCACGGCAAATTTGATTTCGAGGATGTTTTCGTCTTCGGTCAGCATGGCCGACTCGCGCAAGCCCGTGGCTTTGACGATGTTGTCACGCCCCACATCAACCGAGCGAATTTGCGTCACAAACACCAACTCGTGCCGCTGGAACGGGTAAGGCAAACGCCAATTGAAACCAGCGCCCACGGTGGCGTGGTAACGACCGAACTGGGTGATCACCGCTTGCTGACCTTCTTGCACGATAAAAAAGCCCGTGCTCAACCAAATAGCCAAGACCACCGCACCAATCACACCGACACCAAAGCGTGCCGCTTTGAAATCGGGACCGGTAGGGCCACCGTTGTTGCTAGGCGGCTCTGAGCCACCGTTTTTATTGCCAAACAAGCTAGAGAGTTTGGCATTGAAGTCGCGCCACAGTTCATCCAAGTCTGGGGGGCCACCAGCGCCCGCAGGTGGTCGTTGCTGCGGTTCTTGTGGTTTTTTCTCGCTGGTCGACGTGGGTTGCTCAGTGCCATTGGGATCAAACGTGGGGTGACCGTCTTTGTCGCGGCCCCAGCGGCCATCGTTGAGGTTGAACATGCCGAGCAGTCGTGCACGCCATGAAATGGGGCTAACCGTGTGGGTGTTGGAATTCATGCGCATCATATTTTTCTTCTCTGAAGTCTTGATTGTGCCTAATGAATCAGGCTCATTCCATTTCTGGCAAGTTTGCTTCGTCTTCGGGCATTTTGGCCAATGCCTCTTGCGCCAAAAACTCGCGTAGAGCAGCCAAGCCCTCGCCGGTTTGGGCACTAACGAAAAAACGTGGCACGGTTTGGCCATCCACGATGTAGTGGTCGTGCAATTGCAAGGGACGGGTCTCGGGAGTCATCGCGTCAAGCTTGTTAAACACCAGGACCTGTGGTACATCGGCGGCGCCAATCTCGGCCAACACCTTTTGCACCTCGTCCATTTGTTCTGGGTAATTGGGGTTCGAGGCATCGACCACATGCATCAAGAGCGTGGCATCCGCCGCCTCTTGCAAAGTGGCTTGGAAGGCATCGATCAAGCCGTGGGGCAAATCACGAATGAAACCTACCGTGTCTGACAGCGACACCGAACGGCCCGAGCCATCTGCGTTACCCAAATACAACTGTCGCGTGGTGGTGTCTAGCGTGGCAAACAGCTGGTCAGCCGCATAAGCGCGGGCTTTGACCAAGGCATTGAACAGCGTGGATTTACCTGCGTTGGTGTAGCCCACCAGAGAAATGGTGAAGGCATCGCGGCGGTTGCGCTGGCGGCGCTGGGTGCTTCGTTGCTTTTTGACCTTGTCCAAACGCTCTTTGGTGCGCTTGATGGCGTCATTAATCATGCGGCGGTCCAGCTCAATCTGGGTCTCGCCAGGACCACCACGCATACCGATACCTCCGCTTTGACGCTCCAAATGCGACCAGCGGCGCACCAAGCGCGTGCTGAGGTATTGCAGCTTGGCTAGCTCTACCTGCAGTTTGCCTTCGTGGCTGCGTGCGCGTTGAGCGAAGATTTCCAAAATCAGCAAAGTGCGGTCGTTCACCGCCACGCCCATGTGACGCTCAAGATTGCGCTGCTGGGCGGGGCTGAGAGACTGATCAAACAAAATCTCGGTGGCACCGTGCATGAGGGCCAGCTCTTTGATTTCGTCGGCTTTGCCGCTGCCCACAAACAACGCGGCATCAGGTGCCTTGCGCTTGCAGGTGATGCGCGCGACGGGTTTCAAGCCCGCGGTTTCGGCCAGCAGGCCAAGCTCTTCAAGCTCACCATCGAAATGCGGCAAGCCGAAATCTACGCCCACCAAAATGGTGGCGCCGGCGGTTTTTTGAGATGTGTCGTTCAAGCGGTCAGTCTAGAAAATGAAACATAAAAATAAGGCGTAAAAAAAGGGCTGAAACAGCCCTTTTTGCAGAGCGTTCAAGCTCAGACCTCAGGCGAACTGCCTGTGCCGTCTGTGGCATTGAAGTTGACAGCGCGGCCCGGCACGATGGTCGAGATAGCGTGTTTGTAAACCATTTGTGTGACAGTGTTGCGCAGCAACACCACGTATTGGTCAAATGATTCGATTTGGCCTTGCAGCTTGATGCCGTTGACCAAGTAAATGGACACGGGTACATGCTCGCGGCGCAGGATGTTCAAAAATGGGTCTTGCAACAGTTGGCCTTTGTTCTTTGAGTTGTCGGTGTTCACGATATTCTCCGTGTCTGTGTAGTTGAAAGAAATCCCACGTTACCACAGAGCCAAAAGGCTCTAGGTGTCAGTCGTCTTTGCCTGCGTAAGGGTTACTTGAGGTCTTCATTTCAATTCGCAAGGGGGTGCCTTCCAAATTAAATGCTTTGCGGAATCGACCTTCCAAGAAACGTTTGTAGGTTTCGGTCACGTGCTCCAGCGAATTGCCGTGAATCACGATGATGGGCGGGTTCATGCCGCCTTGGTGGGCATAACGCAGCTTGGGACGGTACATGCCGCCGCGCTGAGGCGACTGAAACTGCACAGCTTCCAGCAACAAGCGGGTGAGCAACGGCGTCGGCATTTTGCACATCGCCGCGCGGTGCGCTTGTGCAATGGCACCCCACAAGGGGCCCAAACCTTGGCGTTTTTTGGCTGAAATGAAGTGCATGGCTGCAAACTTCAAGAACGGCAAGCGGGTCTCAATCGAGCGCATCAGCAATTCGCGTTGATACGAATCCACCGCATCCCACTTGTTCACAGCCACAACCACGGCGCGGCCGCTTTCCAAGATGTAGCCTGCGATGTGTGCGTCTTGGTCGGTCACGCCCTGCGTGGCGTCGAGCAAGAGCAGCACCACGTTGGCCGACTCAATCGCTTGCAAGGTTTTGACAACCGAGAACTTCTCGATGGCTTCAAACACTTTGCCTTTGCGGCGCAAGCCTGCGGTGTCGATGAGCTCAAACATCTGGCCATTGCGCTCAAACGGCACGCTGATGGCGTCACGCGTGGTGCCGGGCATGTCAAACGCCACCAAACGCTCTTCACCCAACCAGGTGTTGATAAGGGTGGATTTGCCCACGTTGGGGCGGCCAGCCACGGCCAGCTTGATGGTGCCGTCGTCGGCATTGGCGTCTTCGTCGTCTGGATCTGCCAGATTCAAAGGTGCCAAAGCTTGGGCCATCATGTCGCGAATGCCTTGACCGTGCGAGGCAGACACGGGCAACACTTCGCCCAAGCCCAGCTCGTAAAACTCCACCAACTGAGCGCCCTCTTTCATGCCCTCAGCTTTGTTGGCCACCAAAATGGTGGGCTTGCCCAAGCGGCGCAGGTAGTTGGCAATGTCGTGGTCTTGGGCTGAAATGCCGCCACGGGCATCCACCACAAACACCACCACATCAGCTTCAGCCACCGCTTGTTGGGTTTGACGGGCCATCTCTTTGTAGATGCCGTTGTCCGCAGTCGGCTCAAAGCCACCGGTGTCGATGACGATGAATTCGTGTTTGTCAAAACGCGCATTGCCGTAATGACGGTCACGGGTCAAACCCGCGAAGTCAGCCACGATGGCATCACGCGATTTGGTTAAGCGGTTAAACAACGTGGACTTGCCAACGTTGGGGCGGCCCACCAGGGCCAATACGGGTTTCAAAACTTAATCCTTTAACTTTCCCAATTACGGGATTTGGAGGCCAGTCACGCGACCTTCGCGTGTGACCACCACATAGCGCCCACCTGCAAACACAGGGGCTGTTGCCAATTCTTCGGTGTCGAGCTTGATGCGGTTGAGCAGTGCGCCGTCGGCCAGCGACAGCAGGTACAACCAGCCACCATTGTCAGCCACCATCACGCCACGTGGCGTGACCAGCGGGGCACTCAAGATGCGGTATTTCAGACGTTCGGTTTCCCACAAACGTTCGCCTGTGACGCGGCTCCAAGCTTGCACCACGCCGTTGGACAAGGGTGCAATCACCACATTTTCGTTGCCACTCACGCCCATTTGACCTACGGATGGACGGGTCCACACGCTTTGTCCGCGTTCGGCGTTGACACAACCCACAGCCGTTTGAAAAGCGCGGGCACACACCACATCACCCACACGGTCAGCAGGGCTGACCAAATCGACCAAACGTTCAACATCATTCGTGCCACGCGGCGTGGCAATGGCTGACTCCCAACGAATCACACCAGTATTGGGGTCTAAACCCACCAAGCGGCCAGACAAGCCCACAACCAAGGTGTTCTTCACGGCCAACATGACACCCGCTTGTTTGAGAACCAAAGGCTCACCTGGGCGCTGCTGCGTCCAGAGTTGACGCCCCGTCACACCATCAAAGGCAACAACCGAGCGGTCTGCCGTCAACACAAAGACGCGTGCACCCGCGACCAAAGGTGCTGTAAATGATTGGGCGGGCAGTTTTTGTCGCCACTGCACTTGGCCGTCTTGCAATGTGACGAGCTCGTTGTTGCGGGTCACCACGGCCACTTTCTGACCATCACTGCCAACACCTGCGGCAATGGCTTGGTCGAGCTTCAAGCGCCAAATGTCTTTGCCTGTGGTGGCATCCAATACCGCAACCACACCTTGGCTATTTGCCAAAGCGATACGGTCTTCGCGAGACGACACAACCAAGGGGAAATCGACCTTGCCAAGATTGGCCGTCCAGTCGGTTCTCACGTCTTGCAACACGGTCACACCTTGAATTTCGGCGGGCTTGGGACGTGAGGGGCCAGAGCATGCAGCCAAGGCCACGCATGCGCTAGCGAGGCTCAAACGCGTGAGGTATGTCCAGCGAGACGTTGTTGTGTTCACTTTTTGCTCTCCACAGCTGTCGTGTCTTCAGGATCAGCACCCAAAGCGGCTAACTTCACAGCCACCAAACGGCGGTACTCGGCGTTGGGCTCAAAGCCCTTCCACGCATTTTTGTAGTGTTGAACGGCCTCAGCGGGTTGCGCTTGCAACATGGCCAAGTCGCCCAAACGGTCAGACATCAATGGCGCAAAAGCTTCAGGCGTTTTGGCGCTGAGCTGTTTGCGCGCTTCGTCGTAGGCCTTGTCTTGAATCAGCAAAGAAGCCAAGCGCAAACGTGCCAAGGCTTGGTAGCCCTCATCACTGGCTTTGTCGATGACCCAATTGAGTTGCACTTTGGCATCGGCTTTGCGATCTTTGTCGTTATAAACGCGCGCTGCCAACAACGCCGCCTGCTGTGCATAAGTGGTGCTCGAAAATTTGTCTTTGATGTCTGCCACTGATCGGTCAAGCAACGCAAGGTCGTTGCTCAACGCAGCACGCTCTACCGTGTCATACAACGCTGCCGATTGGGCCGCTTGTTTGCCGGAATACGACTGCCAGCCCATCCAAGCGGCGTAGCCACCCAACACGGCAATGAGCACCCAAGTGATGAGGTCGCCCCATCTCTTCCAAAAGTGTTTGAGCTCATCGAGTTGTTCTTGTTCTTCGAGGTCGAGAGGTGATGCCATGGTGTGAAAAGTTTGACTAAAAATTTAGCGAATTGTAGGGCTCGGCTTCTTTATGCCAAGGTTTGAGGCTGGGCCACGCCTTGCGCCAGTTTGGCAGCAACACAAACACACACGTCAGCCAAGGGCACCGCCTCTTGGGCGCCTGCGCCGTCACGCAAGGACTTAAGGGTGACTTCGCCACGCGCCAACTCGTCGCCGCCAAAAATGAGCGCGAACTGTGCGCCGCTGCCATCGGCTTTTTTGAACTGCGATTTCATGCTGCCCATGCCTTCGCCTGCGACAGAACCATGTGCCGCGTGCATTTGCACCGACACGCCCTGCGCGCGCAGGGTTTGGATGGTTTTGAACACCACAGGCAATGCAGATGCATCGGGCACGATGGCGTACACGTCAGGCCCCGTCGCTTCAGGCAATGTGCCCTGCTCTTTGAGCAACTCCAGCACACGCTCCACGCCCAAGGCCCAGCCCACGGCGGGTGCGGGCTTGCCGCCCACTTGCTCAATCAAATAGTCGTAACGACCACCGCCGCAAATGGTGCCTTGCGAGCCCAAACGGTCGGTCACAAACTCAAACACGGTGAGGTTGTAGTAATCCATGCCACGCACCAAACGTGGGTTGATGCGGTAGCTCACGCCGCTCGCATCCAAAATGGCTTTGACCGCGTTGAAGTGGGCCAGCGAGGCTTCGCCCAAAAAGTCGATCAACTTCGGCGCGGCTTCCACCACCGCTTGCATGGCGGGGTTTTTGGTGTCCAAGATGCGCAGCGGGTTGCTGTGCAGGCGGCGCTTGGCTTCTTCGTCCAACACATCGGCATGGGCTTCGAGGTGGGCAATCAAGGCGGTACGATGCGCCGCGCGTTCATCAGGCTGGCCCAGGCTATTAAGCTCCAAGCGCACGTCTTGCAAGCCCAGCTCTTGCCACAGTGTGGCGGCCAACAAAATGAGTTCGGCATCGACCTCGGCGCCCGGAAAACCCAAAGCCTCCGCCCCAATTTGGTGGAACTGGCGATAGCGGCCACGTTGGGGGCGCTCGTGGCGAAACATCGGGCCCATGTAATACAAGCGCTTGCCGCCGTCGTACAGCAGGTTGTGCTCGACCACCGCACGCACCACGCCCGCTGTCGCCTCAGGGCGCAAGGTGAGCTGCTCGCCGTTCAAGCGGTCTTCAAAGGAGTACATCTCCTTTTCCACAATGTCGGTCACCTCGCCCAAGCCACGCACAAACAAAGCCGTAGGTTCGACGATGGGCGTGCGCAGGTTGCGGTACGCGTGGCGTGCCATCAGGCCGCGCACTTTGTCTTCGAGCCATTCCCATTGGGCAGAGGCTGGGGGCAACAAGTCGTTCATGCCTTTGACAGCCGTGAGCGCTTGAGCCTTGGCGGGCTTGTTTGATTTCGCGGGTTGGCCCGCGTTGTTTTGAGTGATGTCAGAAGTCACGTTTAGATCCAAAGGTCTTCAGCACGCTTGAGGCTTAGCCGAAGCGTTTTTCAATGTAGTTTTCAACAATCTGGTGGAACTCTTGTGCGATGTTGTCGCCGCGCAAGGTCATGGCTTTTTCGCCGTCAATGAACACGGGCGCCGCAGGCGCTTCGCCACTGCCAGGCAGGCTGATGCCGATGTCGGCATGCTTGCTTTCGCCGGGGCCATTCACGATGCAGCCCATCACCGCCACCTTGAGGTTTTCCACCCCAGGGTATTGCGTGCGCCACACGGGCATTTGGGCGCGTAAAAAGTCGTCAATCGACTTAGCCATTTCTTGGAAGGTGGTGCTGGTGGTGCGACCGCAGCCGGGGCAAGCGGTGACGCTGGGCACAAAGGTGCGCAGGCCTAGAGCTTGCAAAATTTCAGAGGCAATCACCACCTCTTGCGTGCGGGCTTCGCCAGGCTGCGGTGTGAGCGAGACGCGGATGGTGTCGCCGATGCCTTCTTGCAAAAGAATAGACAAAGCTGTGGTGGAAGCCACCGTGCCGCGTGTGCCCATGCCGGCTTCGGTGAGGCCCAAATGCAAGGGGTAGTTGCAACGCTGAGCCAACTCGCGGTACACAGCGATGAGGTCTTGCACGCCACTGACTTTGCAGCTGAGCAAAATTTGTTCAGCGGGCATGCCCATGCTTTGCGCCAATTTGGCCGAGTCAATGGCCGAAGTGATGAGCGCTTCGTACATCACTTGCTTAGCCTCGAAGGGCTGGGCGCGCAATGCGTTTTCGTCCATCAATCGGGCTAACAGTTCTTGGTCAAGGCTGCCCCAGTTCACGCCAATGCGCACGGCCTTGTTGTAGCGCATCGCCGCTTCAATCATCTGGCCAAATTGCTTGTCGTGCTTGTCACCCTTGCCCACGTTGCCGGGGTTGATGCGGTACTTCGACAATGCTTGCGCACAGTCTGGAAACTCAGTGAGCAAGCGGTGGCCGTTGTAGTGGAAGTCACCAATCAAGGGCACGTGAATGCCCATCTTGTCGAGCTGCTCACGCACATGCGGCACGGCTGCTGCGGCTTCGGGGGTGTTGACGGTGATGCGCACCAGCTCTGACCCCGCCAAGGCCAACTCTTTGATTTGAATGGCGGTGCCAATCGCGTCCACCGTGTCGGTGTTGGTCATGGACTGCACGCGCACGGGTGCGTCACCGCCCACGGTGACCACATGGTCCCCCCATGCCACGAGCGCTTGCAAGCTGCGACGTGCTTTGGGTTGTGACATCGCAATGCCTTGGCTATTCATGTCAACGGGCATCAGGCACTCCTGCAGAGCTGGCCCCCATGGCAGCACCTGTTGCAGGCCCCGCCACAGCTGGCGAGTGAACGGTCGTCACCACCATATTGGCAGATTTGGAGGCGTCCACTACAGGGGGTAATTCTTCGGGTAAAGGCAGCGCGATGACTGGAGGCGAAACAGGCGCCACCACCGAACCCACGGCTGGTTCGTCTTTGAAGACCAACAAGGCATGAATCTCAGGCCACAAGCCCAGCACCAAGGCTAAAGCCAAGACGCCCAATGCCACCCAGCGCATGGGCGTGAACAAGCGAGCCACGAGCAAAAAGCTGGACTGCGGCAAAAACGAAGGACGATCCAATGGGAAATCCAAGCCACGTTCGTCTTTAGGTGCTAAACGAGAAACATCTTGGCTAGGCAACAGCGCCAATACAGGGGCTGCATCTGCCTTAAGCTGGCGGCACACGGCCAAGGTCAAAGCACGGGCAAACATGGTGTCTGGAAGTTCATCTAAGCGATCAGCCTCCAATGCCTCCAGTTTCGCAGGCGCCACGCGCAAGATGATGGCCAACGCATCCACCTTGAGGCCAAAGGCTTCGCGGTATTGGCGCAGCAAAGCACCCGCAGTCACGCACGGAGATGTAGGAGTCGTTGTTTCTTCGGTCATCAGTCTTCAAAATTTTTTGGGGTGCGCCAATTATTGCTTTTACGCGCATCTGTTTTAGCGTTGGACCGCTCTTGGCAAAACGCAATGGCCTTCAGCGTTTTGTCTCTTTGTCGGTAGCTAGGCTGTGAAATAGCGTTGCTGAACTGCTCTTGGGCTTGTGCAAAACGATTTTGCTCGCACAAGAACCAACCATAGTTGTGCTGGATGGCTGCCACCTCTGAGGCGCGTATCGCTGGCATCGATGCCAACTGCAAAGCCTGCTGAAAACTTTGTTCAGCCAAAACTGGCTCTTTATCACGCTGATGAATCAGGCCTAACAAGCTGTATGCCTCGGGAAATTGCGGGTCGATTTGCAATGCTGCACGCACCTCTTGTTGTGCGACCTCGCTTTGACCTTGCTCGAAATAGGCGCTGGCCAAATTCAATCTGCGCATGGCGCGTTGCCGCGTAGGGCCGGGTTCAGCTTGGGTGAGCGTGTCGAGTTGAGACGCTGTTGAGCTACAAGCACTCAACACGCCCAATCCACATGTTGCAGCAAGCAACGCACCTATGCAGACCGCCATACGCCACACAGTCATGACGACACCTGTGTGAGTGGAATCACGCGTTGCTTGGCCATGCGTGCATCGACCTTGGTGCGGTCTTTCACGTCCCCAGCGAGTTGGCCGCAAGCGGCATCGATGTCGTCACCACGCGTTTTTCGCACGGTGGTGATGATGCCCGCCTCGCTGAGCTGCGCAGCAAAGGATTTGACCGTCTCGGCACTTGAGCGCGTAAGTCCTGAGGCGGGAAAAGGGTTGAACGGAATGAGGTTGAACTTGCATGGCACAGGTTGGCCCAAGCCTCGTTTTGGCTTGACCAAATCAATCAAGGCCTGCGCATGTTCGGGCTGGTCGTTCACGCCGTCCAACATGCAATATTCAAAGGTGATGAAGTCACGCGGGGCGTGCGCCAAGTAGCGACGGCAAGCATCCATCAACTCATGCAAAGGGTATTTGCGGTTGAGCGGCACCAAGTTGTCGCGCAAGGCGTCGGTGGGCGCATGCAGCGACACGGCCAAGGCCACAGGGCAGTCTTCACCTAAGCGATCCATCATGGGCACCACGCCCGAGGTGGACACTGTCACACGGCGGCGTGACAAGCCATAGCCGTGGTCATCCAACATCGAGCGCAACGCAGGCACCAAGGCGCTGTAGTTTTGCAGCGGCTCGCCCATGCCCATCATCACCACGTTGGAGATGACACGCTCGGTCGTGTTGAACTGCTTGCGCAGCGTGTGCTCGGCAAACCACAGCTGCGACAAAATTTCGCCTGTGGTGAGGTTGCGGCTAAAGCCTTGGTGGCCCGTCGAGCAAAAGCGGCAGCCCACGGCACAACCGGCTTGCGACGAGACGCACAAAGTGCCTCGGTCGTCTTCAGGAATAAACACGGTTTCCACGGCATTGCCGTCGCCCACGTCGAACAACCACTTGATGGTGCCGTCAGCGGAGTCGTGTCTGGAAATAGGGGTGAGTGGCTGAACCTGTGCGCAGGTTTTCAGCTTTTCGCGCAGCGACTTGGCGAGATCAGACATCTGATCAAAGTCTTGTGCGCCTTTTTGGTGGATCCACCGGAACAGCTGTGTGGCGCGGAAGCGTTTCTCGCCCAAGCGCTCACAAAAAACGGCCAAACCGTCGAGATCAAAATCAAGCAGGTTGGCCGTCATTTTTTTGCGTAGGCGCTGCTGCTGCCAGCTGCGCCAATTGCCTCTTAGTGACCGTAAACGTTCATGCCAGCGAAGAAGAAGCCGATTTCAACAGCGGCAGTCTCAGCGGCGTCGGAACCGTGCACAGCGTTGGCATCAATGCTGTCAGCGAAGTCAGCGCGGATGGTGCCAGGTGCTGCGTCTTTAGGGTTGGTAGCGCCCATCAAGTCACGGTTTTTCAAAATAGCGTTCTCGCCTTCCAACACTTGGATCATGACAGGGCCAGAGACCATGAAATCAACCAAATCTTTGAAGAAAGGTCGTGCTTTGTGCACAGCGTAGAACTGTTCGGCTTCGCCGCGTGACAGGTGAGCCATGCGAGCAGCCACGACTTTCAAGCCAGCAGCTTCGAAGCGTGCGTAGATTTGGCCGATGACGTTCTTAGCAACTGCGTCTGGCTTGATGATGGAGAGAGTACGTTCGGTCATTTGGATTTTCCCTGTATTGACTGTGATTGAAATTTTTATACGCGATGTGCGAAGCCCGCTATTTTAACCGTTTCAAGGGATTTCCCTTGAACAGCCAAGCGTTTTTGGTGCATCTTGCGTGAGATTTAGCGGCCACGGCCACCTTGGCCGCGATTGCCACCTGAACCACCGCCACCATTACCGCCACCATTACCGCCACCTGAGCGGCCACCACCAAAGCTGCCACCTGCAGAACCGCCCCGGCGTGGTGCGCTGCCAGCTGGACGCGAACCGCCCACCAAGCCCGCTTTGAAGGCCTTTTGGCCATCTTTCTTGCGTTGACGCTCAATCGCGTAGCTGTCTGCACCGATGTAGCCCACTGAGGTTTGCATTGGATCAGGCTGAGGCGCGCGCTCTGGGGCTTTGCCACCACGGCGGCGCTCGGTGCGCACCAAACGCTCGGGGCCGCTGCGCTCTTCAGCCGCACGCGGTGTGGAGGGGCGTGGGCCCACGCTGTTGCCACGGCGGCGGCTGTTGGCACGCTCGCTGCGGTCGTGGCGTGAGGGGCCGCTTTGCATTGGTGCTTCAGCGCCTGCGGCTTCCATCAAAGCGCGAATGTCGCGCTCGCCCAGCTCCACAAATGCGCCGCGCTTCAAACCGCGTGGCAACACCATGGCGCCGTAACGGATACGAATCAAGCGGCTCACGGCGTGGCCGACGGCCTCGAACATGCGGCGCACTTCGCGGTTGCGGCCTTCAGAAATGGTCACGCGGTACCAGCAGTTAGAGCCTTCGCCACCGCCCTCTTCGATCGAGCCGAATTGCGCGGGGCCGTCGTCCAGCTGAATGCCGGTGATGAGTTGTTCTTTTTGGTCTTTGCTGAGTTTGCCCAGCGAGCGCACCGCGTATTCGCGCTGCAAGCCAAAGCGTGGGTGCATCAGCTGGTTGGCCAATTCGCCCGAGCTGGTGAACAGCAACAAGCCTTCGGTGTTCAAGTCCAAGCGACCGACCGACTGCCACTTGCCTTGGTACAGACGTGGCAAACGGCGAAACACGGTGGGACGGTTTTGTGGGTCATCGGTGGTCACCACTTCGCCCGCAGGCTTGTGGTACGCGATCACGCGCGGGGGTGGTGGCGCAATGCGCACCTTGAGCTGGCGGCCATTGACCTTGATTTGGTCACCAAACTGCACGCGCTGGCCGGTGTGGGCCACTTCGTTGTTGACGGCCACATGGCCTTCGGCAATCAAGCGTTCCATCTCTATGCGCGAGCCCAAGCCCGATTGGGCCAAAACTTTGTGCAGCTTGGGTGATTCGGGTTGCGGCAAGAGCACGCGTTTTTCTGGCGCGGCTTCGGCGCGAATGAGCTCGGCATCGAACTCGCCAGAGACCACATCGTCAAAGTCAAAAGCGGTGTCGTCGTCCAAAAATTCGTCGTGTGATTCGGTTGGCTTGCCACCCAGGTCGTGGTGTTTAGTGTTCATGTGTGTCGTCGCCGGTTGGGGCGGGGTCTCTGGGTGAGGAAAGTTCAAAAATGGGGGCGTCAGCGCTACCTTCGGCCTCAGTAGGCTCGGTCGATTCGAGGGCCATGTCCATCTGCAACGACGGATCGTCTTCACCCAAACGGGCAAAGGCATTGGCTTGCGCTTGGGCGCTGTCGTACACGGGCAATTGGTCGAGTGAGGCTAGGCCTAAGTCATCCAAAAACTGACGCGTGGTGGCATACAAAGAGGGACGGCCTACGGTTTCGCGGTGGCCAATCACTTCCACCCAACCACGGTCTTCAAGTTGCTTGAGCACCAACGAGTTGATGGTCACGCCGCGCACATCTTCCATGTCGCCACGGGTCACAGGCTGACGGTAGGCAATGATGGCCAAGGTTTCCATCACGGCGCGTGAGTATTTGGGGGGCTTCTCTGGGTTCAGACGGTCCAAAAACTCACGCATTTCGGGGCGGCTTTGAAAGCGCCAACCGGTGGCCACTTGCACCAGCTCTACACCGCGCTGCGCCCAGTCGAGCTGAAGCTCTTCGAGCAAGGTGCGAATGGTGTCTGCACCCAAGGCGTCAGAGAACAGCACGCGCAAATCGCGAATCTGAATCGGCTGGTGCGAACAAATCAGGGCGGTCTCAAGTACGCGCTTGGCATCCACGGTGTTCATCGTGAGAGTTCCGGGTCAAGGGTCGAGGAAAAAGGCCTACGAAAATTCATCTCGAGGCGGTAAGGGCAATGCGGGGCATCGCCAAAGTCAGAGCCAAAGGGCTCACCGCTTTCACAAGCGTGAGCCCATATTGTAACGGAGGCCGCTTTTAGGTGAATCAGGTTAGACGGATTCAGGACGCTTCAGGCCCAAACCGGCCAGCAAATTAACCATATCGTCCGGCAAAGGCGCTTCAAACTTGAGCGGCTCGCCGGTGATGGGATGCTCAAAGCTCAAGCGAAAGGCGTGCAAAGCTTGGCGATCAATGCCAAGCGTCATGGGGCCGGCATACAGCGAATCGCCCACCAACGGGTGGCCAAAATGCGCCATGTGCACGCGAATTTGATGCGTGCGCCCCGTGTGCAAGGTGCATTGCACCAAACACGCTTCTTCTTGGCTGCTGAGGCATTCAAAGGTTGTGTGGGCCTCTTTGCCGGGCAAACGCTCCAGATCAACCACCGCCATGCGCAGGCGGTTGCGGTAATCGCGACCAATGGCGGCCACGATGTCGCGCACGGGCGTGCCGCTCCATTTGCGGTAGGCCACCGCCAAATATTCGCGGTGCACGTCACGCTCGGCAATCATGACCACCAAGGCGTCCATGGCGCGGCGCGTGCGCGCCACGATCATCAAGCCACTGGTGTCTTTGTCTAGGCGGTGCACGATGCCTGCGCGGGGCAGCATCACCGCTTGGGGGTCTAAGGCGAGCAAACCATTGAGCAGTGTGCCGCTCCAGTTGCCGGGCGCGGGGTGCACCACCAAACCTGCGGGCTTGAACAGCACACGCAAATCTTCGTCTTCGTAAATCACATCCAGCGCAATGTCTTCTGGTTTGAAGGCTTGACTCTGCGGCGTGGGCTTCAAAATGAGTTGGTAACGCTCGCCCATGCGCACTTTGGCCGAGGCCTTGGCCATCACGCGGGGCGTGGGCTGCAAACAACTCACACAACCTTCGCTGAGCAACTGCTGTGAGAAGCTGCGCGAGAACTCGGGCAGCAACACCGCCAAAGCGCGGTCGAGACGCTCGCCATGCAACTCGGTGGGAATTAACAGTTCGCGGGTCTCCACCTCTGGACCATCAATCAGGTCGACATGCTCATCAAGCAAAACATCCTCCTGAGTTGGCGCGATGGAGGACGGCTGAGCCGATAGAATGGATTTACTTTGCTTCAAGAGGTTGACCTGTGGTGTTACGACTCAAATTATCGACTGTGTGGATGTCCGTTGGACTGGCGAGCGCCATTCTTTTATCGGGCTGTGCCGACAGCACCTATGACCCAACCAAGGACTGGAGCGTCGACAAGCTCTACAACGAGGCAAAGGACGAAATGGCTGCGGGCGGTTACGACAAAGCCATTGGCATGTACGAAAAGCTCGAAGGCCGTGCTGCAGGCACCGCCTTGGCACAGCAAGCGCAGCTTGACAAAGCTTGGGCGCAATACAAAACCAATGAGCCGGTACAAGCAGTGGCCACACTTGACCGTTTTATCAAATTGCACCCTGCCAGCCCTGCCCTGGACTACGCGCTGTACCTCAAAGGCTTGGTGAACTTCAATGACAACTTAGGACTGATGTCCTCAGTTGCCGAGCAAGATTTGGCCGAACGCGACCCTAAGCAAGCCAAAGAATCTTTCGAAGCATTCCGTGAATTGGTGGTTCGCTTCCCAGATTCCAAATACGCAGCCGATGCGCGTTTGCGCATGGCGTTCATCAAGAACTCACTTGCGCGTTCGGATGTACACGTTGCGCGGTTTTATTACCATCGTGGTGCGTATGTGGCTGCGATCAACCGTGCACAAACCACAGTACAGGAATACCGCGACGTTCCAGCAGTGGAAGAAGCGTTGTTCATCATGGTTCAGTCATACGACAAGCTGGGCTTGAACCAGTTGCGCGATGACACCAAGCGGGTATTGGAGAGCACCTACCCCAATACAGTTTTCCTTTACCCAGAGCGCGCAGCGACTAAAAAGTCGTGGTGGAAATTTTGGTGAGATTGGCTTGGCTCAAGTCTTCTAAAGACTGAGCCAACGCTTCAGCCGTTTGCAGCTGGCGCATGGGCGGCAACGACGCAATCAAACGACGGCCATAACCTGTGGTAACCAAGCGGTTGTCGCACAAGATCAATACACCTTGATCAGACTCCGTGCGAATCAATCGACCTGCGCCTTGCTTCAATGCCACCACGGCCTCGGGTACGAAGTAATCATTGAACGGACTACGACCTTGCGCCTCTAAGCGTTTGCTGCGCGCTTCGACCAACGGATCGTTTGGCGGTGGAAACGGCAGTTTGTCGATGATGACCAGCTGCAACGCGTCCCCCGGCACATCAAAGCCTTCCCAGAACGTGGCCGAGGCCACTAACACACAACCGCCCTCACCTACTTGTGCGCCGTCTCGAAAACGCTCCATCAAATGGCGCTTAGGCCACTCGCCTTGCACCAGCACTTCGACACCAGAGCCTTCGAGTTGCTGCTTCATGACATCGCCAATCGCACGCAAAGCGCGCAGCGTGGTGGTGAGCACCAAAGTACGCCCCCCCAAGCGACGCACAGCATCGCTGGCAATGGCGGCCACTTGCGCGCTGTGCGCGGGATCGTTCGGGCGCACGATGTCGCGCGGCACATAAAGAGACGCTTGCGCGGGGTAATCGAATGGGCTACTCACGCGCAAGACAGTGGCGGACTCCAAACCGCAAGGCTCGGTGAACCAACGCAAGCGTGGGTCATCGCCCAAAGTGGCTGATGTGAATACCCAGCTGCGCGGGCGTATGTCCTCGACGGGGCGCATGGGAAATGCGCTGCCGAAGGCTGACTCGTCTGCTTCTTGGTCTGGCGTCTGGACTTCGTCATCCCAAGGCGGCGACTCGTCTGGCGCGTCATCGCTGGCCATCGTCGGGGTTTGCTTCATCAAACGCTCACGCACAGTTTGGGCAATGTCTAAGGGCGCTTCCATCAAACGCATTTGCGAAGCACTCACGTCCATCCAACGCACGGCGTCAGGGGCACAAGGGTTCAAAAAAGCGTCCACACGTTTAGCGATCTCAGACACACGGTCATGCAAGCGCATAAAGTCTGGAGCAATTTCGGTCACCGTGTCCAACGCTTGCAAGGCTTGCACGCAGGCCGCGCCCACGTCTTGTAGCGACTGCGCCCACACGCCGGGGTGCATGCCTTCTGGGGCATCTTCGGTCCAACGCAGTTTCACAGCACCCGGTCGTTTGCCACCGATCAAACGCAACTCGCGAGCCGCACGTTCCAAGCCGGAGCAGACGCCCTGCCAATCGGCCAAACCACGCGCCAATTGCAAGCCTGTGGCCAGCATGTCACGCGTCACATCTAACAACTGAGCTGTGCCGAGTTGATGGCCTAAGAAGTTGACACCGGTTTCGTTGAGCTGATGCGCTTCGTCAAAGATGACCACGCGCACGCTAGGCAACAACTCGGCCATGCCCGTTTCACGCACGGCCATGTCGGCAAAAAACAAATGGTGGTTGATGACCACGACATCGGCCCCCAAAGCTTCACGACGTGCCGCATTGACGTGGCAAGTTTTGAACTTGGGGCATTGCGAGCCCAAACAGTTTTCGCGATTCGAGGTGATGAGCGGAATCAACGGCGAGCGTTCATCCAAACCTTGAAGTTCCGCCAAATCTCCCGTGCGCGTGCTGAGCGACCACGTTTCCACACGCGACAGCAAGTGCACCGTGTGACGGTCTGGTATCTGCGTGTCGCGTCGTGCCATTTCCATGCGATGTGTGCAAAGGTAGCTGGAGCGCCCTTTGAGCAGCGCCAAGCGCACTGGCAAATTCAGTGCTTGCACCAAGCGCGGCAAATCGCGCGCGTACAGCTGATCTTGCAAAGCCTTGGTGGCAGTGGACAACAACACACGCTCGCCACTCAACAGCGCTGGCACCAGGTAGGCGAAGGTTTTGCCCACGCCTGTCCCCGCTTCGACCACCAAGCTGCCGCCATGCGCCACCACATCGGCCACGGCAAGCGCCATGTCGGTCTGACCTTGACGCGGGTTGAAATGGTCTGTGGCGCGGGCCAGCACGCCTAACGGCGCAAAGGCTTCTTGCACCAAATCACGCAAAGGATGGCTCATCGGCTTGGCACAGGCAGCGGCGCTGCAGGCTCTTTGTTGCGCTCGCGCAGCTTCTTTTCAAGGTCCGCTTTGTGTTGAGCCGCTTCACGTTGCCTTTGCTCGTAGTCACCACGTTTGGTGCCTTGCAGTGCGTGGTCGATTTGCTTTTGCGCATTGGCGTCGGCATGTTCTTTCGAGGCTGCGATTGAGGCTGCGCGCTGGGCTTCGGCCTTCTTTTGTTCAGCTTCGCTATTGCGTTCGGCCACGCTACGGCGAGTCTCTTCGGCTTGAATTTGGCGCTCCATGGCATTAAAGCGCAGCTCTTCTTTACGCAAAATATGATTCGCCTCAATGCGCCGATCACGGGCTTTCAGACGACAACTGGTGACATCGAAGTTTTGATAACACTGCCTCATGTCTTTTTTGTACGTGTCTTCCAGCTCTTGGCGCAGGCGCGTCAAACGCGTGCTCTCTTCGTTGCGTTCAGCCTCAGTTGGAAAAGCTGACATCGCTTGCTGACTGGCGCTCACCACAGGCGAAGAGGCTGTCGCTGATGGCTCAACGCCCCATGCCAATGCACAGACGCAGCCCGTACAAACTAGAAACAGCTTCTTCATGTGAGGGCCGTGTCCACCGTGCGGCGCTCTAACGCCAAAAACTCTGCAGACTGCATTTCGTTCAAACGTGACACGGTGCGTGGAAACTCATGCGCCATCGGACCTTCCGTGTACAACTCTTCTGGCGCTACGGCAGCTGACAACATCAGCTTCACACGACGGTCATACAACACGTCAATCAACCAAGTGAAGCGACGTGCTTCAGCCGCCTTATTCACGGGCATGTGCGGCACATCGCTGAGTAACACGGTGTGAAACTGACTGGCTATTTCCAAATAATCGTTTTGCGAACGTGGGCCACCACATAAGTCTTTGAAGTCAAACCACACCACGCCACCGGCACGACGACGGGCTTTGATTTCACGCGCTTCGATATGCAGCACGGGGTCTTCATCTTGACACTCAGCCAAACGGTTGAATGCATCCGTCATCGCGGCATCGGCCTTCTCGCCTAGAGGACGTAAATACAGCTCGACTTGCTCCAACGTACGGCGGCGGTAGTCGGTGCCGTTATCGACATTGATGATTTCCAACTCTTTGTTCAGAAGTGCAATCGCGGGCAAGATGCGGTCGCGGTGCATGCCGCCTGGATACAAGTCATCGGGCTTGAAGTTGGAGGTGGTCACAAAGCCCACACCGTTGTCAAACAAAGCGTCGAGCAAGCGGTGCAAGATCATCGCGTCGGTGATGTCTGCCACATGGAATTCATCAAAGCAAATCAGCTTGTAGCGTTTGGACATTTGCTTACCCAACACATCCAATGGATTGACCGTGCCTTGCAATTCGCGCAGCTCACGGTGCACCTCGCGCATGAACTCGTGAAAGTGCAAACGGGTTTTGCGCTTGATGGGCACGGCCTCAAAAAAGCAATCCATCAAAAAGCTTTTACCGCGCCCCACGCCGCCAAACATGTAAACACCGCGCGGAATGGCCGGACGGTTGACCAGCTTCTTGAGCGAGTTCGATCGCTTTTCTTTGTACGCCGCCCATTCGGTAGCGCAACGCTCTAGCGCATCGATGGCACGCAGCTGTGCAGGGTCGCTTTGGAAACCTCGAATTTCGAGTTCTTTGAGGTAGTTTTGGTGTACGGGCTGATGGGCTGACATAAGGGCTCTATTGTGCCTTGCTCATGAAAAAAGCCCGCTGGCAACAGCGGGCTTTTTAGGCGCAAAGCGATGAAACTTTTTAGAAGTTCAAGGTGCGCTTGTCGACGGCCAAAGCAGCCTCTTTCGTCGCTTCTGACAACGAAGGATGTGCGTGACAAATGCGTGCGATGTCTTCAGCCGATGCTTTGAACTCCATCGCCACCACGGCTTCAGAAATCAACTCAGACGCCATCGGACCCACGATGTGCACGCCTAAGATTTCGTCGGTTGTGGCATCGGCCAAGAACTTCACCATACCGGTGGTGTCGCCCAAAGCGCGTGCACGGCCGTTCGCGAGGAACGGGAATGTGCCAGCCTTGTACGCCACGCCGTCGGCTTTGAGCTGCTGCTCAGTGCGGCCCACCCAAGCGATTTCGGGGCTGGTGTAGATGACCCAAGGAATGGTGTTGAAGTTGACGTGACCGTGTTGGCCCGCCATGCGCTCGGCCACCGCAACGCCCTCTTCTTCGGCTTTGTGCGCGAGCATGGGGCCACGCACCACGTCACCTACTGCCCACACGCCAGGGACGTTGGTTTTGCATTCACCGTCCACTACGATGGCACCGCGCTCGTCGAGCTGCAGGCCGATGGCTTCTGCGTTCAAACCGATGGTGTTAGGCACGCGACCGATGGACACGATGAGCTTGTCAGCCACCAACTTCACCGCTTCGCCTTTGGCGTTGGTGTAGTTGACGGTGACGTCTTTCTTGCCATTGACGATGTCGCCAACTTTCACGCCGAGTTCGATCTTCAAGCCTTGCTTGTCAAATGCCTTCTTGGCTTCTTTGGCGATTTGCTCGTCCACTGCGCCCAAGAATGTAGGCAGACCTTCGAGGATGGTCACGTCAGCGCCAAGACGACGCCACACAGAACCCATCTCCAAACCGATCACGCCTGAACCAATCAAGGCCAGCTTCTTGGGCACAGCGCCCACGCGCAATGCGCCGTCGTTGGACAGCACGTTGACTTCGTCAAACGGTGTGCCGGGCAACGCACGGGCGTTCGAGCCTGTGGCGATGATGACTTGCTTGGCCGTGATGGACTCTTCGGTTTTGCCAGACACGTTGAGGGTGTAGCCGCCTTCGGCCTTGCCAGCAAAGCTGCCGCGACCGTGAAAGAACGTGACCTTGTTTTTCTTGAACAGGTACAAGATGCCGTCGTTGTTTTGCTTCACAACGTTGTCCTTGCGGGCAATCATCTTGGACACGTCCATCTTCACATCCTTGGCGGTGATACCGTGGTCTGCGAAGTGGTGGTTGGCATGCTCAAAGTGTTCGCTGGACTGCAGCAAAGCCTTGGAGGGAATGCAACCCACATTGGTACAGGTGCCGCCGGGCGCTGGGCCACCGGCTGCATTTTTCCACTCGTCGATACAAGCGACCTGGAAACCGAGTTGTGCAGCGCGGATGGCTGCGATGTAGCCACCGGGGCCACCGCCGATGACGACGACGTCGAATTGTTTAGACATACGAATCCTTTAATTTATTTGGCAACCCGCGGAACTGGCTTTGCCAGGCCGCAGGGTTGGCCCCCTTGAGGGGGGATTCGGCGACACGCAGTGCGCCGTAAACGGGGGTGATCAGATATCAAACAACAAGCGAGCTGGATCTTCCAGCGCTTCTTTCATCGCCACCAGACCTAAGACAGCTTCACGGCCGTCAATGATGCGGTGGTCGTAAGACATCGCGAAGTAGTTCATGGGACGAACCACCACTTGGCCGTTTTCCACCATGGCGCGGTCTTTGGTGGCGTGCACGCCAAGAATCGCAGACTGTGGTGGGTTGATGATCGGCGTCGACATCATGGAGCCGAAGGTGCCGCCGTTGGAGATCGAGAACGTACCGCCGGTCATCTCTTCAAGACCGAGTTTGCCATCACGAGCTTTCACGCCGAATTCAGCAATCTTCTTCTCGATGTCGGCAAAGCTCATTTGGTCGGCATTGCGCAAAATTGGCACCACCAAACCGCGTGGTGAGCCCACAGCGATACCGATGTCGAAGTAGCCGTGGTAGACGATGTCATTGCCGTCGACCGAAGCGTTCAACACGGGGAACTTCTTCAGGGCGTGCACTGCGGCCTTGACGAAGAAGCTCATGAAGCCCAGCTTCACGCCGTGCTCTTTCTCGAAACGCTCTTGCATGCGCTTGCGCATATCCATGACGGGCGCCATGTTGATTTCGTTGAACGTGGTCAGAATGGCGTTGGTCGATTGCGATTGCAACAAACGCTCAGCCACGCGCGCACGCAGACGTGTCATGGGCACACGTTGTTCTGGACGCTCACCCAAAGCCACTGCAGGTGCTGCCACTTGTGGCAAGGCTTTCGTAGGTGCACCTGTAGGAATCACCGCAGCAGTGGATTGCACGCCACCGGCCACAGCAGACAACACATCACCTTTGGTGACGCGGCCGTCTTTGCCTGTGCCAGCCACAGAGCCAGCGGCCAAGTGGTTGTCAGCCATCAATTTGGCGGCTGCGGGCATCGCCACGCCAGCTTTGCTGTTAGAAGCAGCTGCGGCAGCTGCAGGAGCAGCAGCGGCTGGTGCGGCAGCAGATGCAGCTGCGGCGGGGGCTGCAACAGCGCCCACTTTGCCATCGGTGTCGATGCGTGCGATGAGCTGTTCAGCAGCCACGGTGCCGCCATCGGCGACCACGATTTCGCACAACACGCCAGCAGCAGGTGCTGGCACTTCGAGCACCACTTTGTCGGTCTCGATGTCGATCAAGATTTCGTCAGCAGCCACAGACTCGCCAACTTTCTTTTTCCATTGCAGCATGGTGGCTTCGGCCACGGATTCGGACAGCTGCGGAACTTTTACTTCGATGATTGCCATATCAATTCTTTCTGTATTGGGTGTTTTCGATTCAACGATTTATTTGGTCAGCACGAAGCCTTTGAGCTTGCCGAATGCGCCTTCGACCAGCGACTTTTGCTGCTCTTGGTGCAAGTGCGAGTAACCCACGGCTGGCGACGCAGATGCGGCGCGGCCAGAGTAGCCGAGCTTTTGACCAGGCAACATGTTTTCGTGAATGTAGTGCTGCACGAAGAACCATGCACCTTGGTTTTGTGGCTCGTCTTGCGTCCACACCAATTCAGTGGCGTTGGGGTACTTTTTGAGTTCAGCGGCAAAAGCTTTGTGTGGGAATGGGTAGAGCTGTTCAGCGCGCAAAATCGCCACGTCGTCAGCACCCAACTCTTCACGCTTCTTGACCAAGTCGTAGTAAACCTTGCCTGAGCAAACCAACACGCGTTTGACCTTGTCGGCCTTGAGCGCTTTGTTTTCAGGAATGATGGTTTGGAAACCACCCTTGGTGAATTCAGACACAGGCGATGTGGCGTCTTTGTTACGCAACAACGACTTCGGTGTGAAGATGATCAAAGGCTTGCGCAAGTCGCGCACCATTTGACGGCGCAACACGTGGAAGATCTGGCTGGCCGTGGTGGGCTGCACGATCTGCATGTTGGTGTCAGCGGCCAATTGCATGAAGCGCTCCAGGCGTGCAGAGCTGTGCTCTGGACCTTGGCCTTCGTAGCCGTGAGGCAACATGACGGTCAAGCCGTTGACACGGCCCCACTTCACTTCGCCAGAGGCGATGAACTGGTCGATCACCACTTGGGCGCCGTTGGCGAAGTCGCCGAACTGAGCTTCCCAAATGACCATCGTATTGGGGTCATTCGAGGCGTAGCCGTATTCGAAGCCCAACACCGCCTCTTCAGACAAGATCGAGTCGATCACGACGAAGGGGGCTTGGTTCTCCGTCACGTTTTGCAACGCTACGTATGTACCGGTATCCCACTTTTCGCGCTTTTGATCGTGAATCACAGCGTGGCGGTGTGTGAACGTGCCACGACCGCAATCTTCGCCAGACAAACGCACGGGGTAACCACTGGCCACCAACGAGGCGAACGCCATGTGCTCGCCCATGCCCCAATCCACGGGCGTGTCGCCACGGCCCATGGCTGCGCGGTCGTCGTACACTTTTTTCACCAGTTGGTGAGGCGTGACGGACGCGGGGATGGTCGTGATTTTTTCAGCCAAGCGCTTCCACTCAGTCATGGGGATGGCCGTGTCGCCAGCGTCTGTCCACTTCTTACCCATGAAGGGTGACCAGTCCACCGTGAACTTGGTCTTGAAGTTGCTCAACACAGGATCGTCCGTGTGCTTGCCAGCGTCCAAAGCGGCGCGGTAAGCCTTGACCATATCGTCGCCCAAGGTCTCACCCAAGCCTTGCGTGGCCAACTTGTCGGCGAACAGCTTGCGGGTGCCAGGGTGAGCGGCGATTTTTTTGTACATCAACGGTTGCGTCAACGCGGGTGTGTCTTGCTCGTTGTGGCCGAGTTTGCGGAAACACACGATGTCCAACACCACGTCCTTGCTGAAGGTCATGCGGTATTCGAGGGCCAACTGCGTAGCCAACACGACGGCTTCTGGATCATCACCGTTGACGTGCAGCACAGGGGCTTCGACCATCTTGACGATGTCAGTACAGAACACGCTGGAACGCATGTCGCGTGGGTCAGAGGTGGTGAAACCGATTTGGTTGTTCACGATGATGTGCACGGTACCGCCTGTGGTGTAACCACGGGTTTGGGCCAAGCACAAGGTTTCTTGGTTCACACCTTGGCCGCCGAAAGCGGAGTCACCGTGCACCAGCACGGGCAGCACTTGCTTACCCAACGGGTCGGCGCGGCGGTCCATGCGGGCGCGCACAGAGCCTTCCACCACGGGGTTGACGATTTCCAAATGCGAGGGGTTGAACGCGAGCGACAAGTGAACGGGGCCACCTGCTGTCGACACGTCTGAGCTGAAGCCTTGGTGGTACTTCACGTCACCAGCAGGCAACTCTTCGGGTGCGGTGTGGTCGAACTCCGCGAACAAGTCGGCGGGCAACTTGCGCATGGTGTTGACCAGCACGTTCAAGCGGCCACGGTGGGCCATACCGATCACAACTTCTTGCACGCCTTTGATACCGGCTTGCTGGATCAGCTCGTCCATCGCAGCGATGAAGCTTTCGCCACCTTCGAGCGAGAAGCGCTTTTGACCCACGTATTTGGTGTGGAGGTAACGCTCCAAGCCTTCAGCGGCAGTCAAGTTTTCGAGGATGGTTTTCTTTTGATCTGAGTTGAAGTTGGGCTTGCTGCGGATACTTTCCAACTTCTCTTGCCACCAACGCTTTTCACCCATTTCGGAGGTGTACATGAACTCTGCGCCTAAAGTGCCGCAGTAGGTTTCACGCAAAGCGTTGAGCAACTCGCGCAAGGACATGTTGTTCTTGCCGAAGAAGGTGTTGCTGGTGTCGAACACGGTTTCTTGGTCGGCATCGGTGAAGCCGTAGAACGCGGGCTCAAGGTCAGGAATATTGGCGCGTTCAGTGCGCTTGAGTGGATCGAGATCTGCCCAGCGTTGGCCCACGTTGCGGTAAGCGGCGATGAGCTGTTGCACGGCAGTGCGCTTGCGCCCCATTTCGACGTTTTCGCTGGCCATGACCACTTTGGTGCCGCCAGCTTTGGCGCGCTCGGCAAAAGCGTTGATGACGGGCAAGTGAGGCACGTCTTTGGCGTTTGAGCCATCGACTGCAGGCACGTGTTGAAGCGCGTCGAAGTATTCGCGCCATGAATCAGGCACGCTACCAGGATTGGCTAGATAGTTCTCGTACATCTCTTCGACGTAAGGGGTGTTGCCCCCGAAGAGATGGGTGTTGCCTGAATAGGCTTGATAAATCGTTGTCTCACTCATTTGCGCTGACCTCCGTTCCCCTGCAGGAAACATTAGTTGGTTGGAAAAAAACCTCCGCGACACGGCTGCACCGGTTAGCGGATGCGACTTTGGTCAGGATTGACCCAAGTAACACCCAAGATTGTGCCACCGAAACTCAGCCGTACGCGTCTTGTTTAGACGATTTGGTCTTTGATCTGCTGCAACGCAGCTGGATCATCCATGGTGGTCAAGTCGCCAGGATCGCGGCCTTCGGCCACGGCTTGGATGGCACGACGCAGCAATTTGCCACTGCGTGTCTTGGGCAAGGCAGACACAAAAATCACGCGCGATGGGCGAGCCACAGCACCGAGCTGGGAATCCACCACCTTCATAACTTCGGCTTCCAAAGCTTTGCGGGCTGCATCATCGGTCAAACCAGAGGTGTCTTTGGCAATGGCAAACGCCATGGCCACTTGACCTTTGAGCTGATCGGCTACACCGACCACGGCCACTTCGGCCACATTGGGGTGACTGGAGATGCTTTCCTCGATTTCGCGGGTACCCAAGCGGTGACCGGCGACGTTGATCACGTCATCGGTACGACCCAAGATGAAGTAGTAACCGTCTTCGTCGCGCACAGCCCAATCAAACGTGCTGTAAACGAGTTTGTTCGGCACGGTATTCCAGTAGGTGCTGACAAAACGCTTGTCATCGCCCCAAATGGTTTGCAAGTTGCCGGGAGGCAGTGGGCCCTCGATAGTCAACACGCCTTTTTGATTGGCGCCTGTGAGCTCTTCGCCGGTTTGGTCGTCGACCAACTTGACGTTGTAGCCATACACGGCCTTGCCAGGTGAGCCGAACTTGCTTTCGGCTTTTTCCACGCCATTGCAAATGGTCAAGATAGGCCAGCCGGTTTCGGTTTGCCAGTAGTTATCAATAATGGCTTTGCCATTCAGCCCCTCAGAAATCCACTTCGCAGTGGGCTCATCCAAAGGTTCACCCGCCAAGAACAACGCTTGCAAGCTTGACAAGTCGTACTTGGTCAGCAGCGCTGGGTCTTGTTTTTTGAGCACGCGAATCGCCGTAGGCGCGCTGAACATGACGTTAACTTTGTATTTTTCAACCAAGCTCCACCAAATGCCGCCATCTGGGCGAATGGGCAAACCTTCGTACATGATGGTGGCCATGCCACCCACCAATGGACCGTAAATGATGTAGCTGTGCCCCACCACCCAGCCGATGTCGCTGGTGCAGAAGAAGGTGCCACCGGGCTTGCCTTGGTAGATGTGGGGAATACTTGCAGCCAAGGCCACGGTGTAGCCACCGGTGTCACGTTGCACGCCTTTTGGTTTACCCGTGGTGCCCGATGTGTACAAGGTGTAGCTGGGATGCGTTGACTCAACCCACTCACAAGGCACTTGCGTGTCCATGTGCTTGGCACGCTCAGTGGCGTAATCCACATCGCGACCAGCCACAGGGGTGAAGGCAGCCAACTTGCGATCAACCATGATCACATTCGCAGGCTTATGGGCCGACAACTTGATGGCTTCGTCGAGCAATGGCTTGTAAGGCACACCCTTGCCGCCGCGCGAGCCGGCGTCAGCGCTGATGATGACTTTGGGTGAGGCATCCTCAATGCGAGTGGCCAAAGAATGCGATGCAAACCCGCCAAACACCACGGAGTGGATAGCCCCCAAACGTGTGCAAGCCAACATGGCGAACGCAGCTTCAGCGATCATGGGCATGTAGATTAAGACGCGGTCACCTTTGGTGACGCCCAGATCTTTCAAAATTGCAGCCATGCGCTGCACTTCAGCGTGCAACTCACGGAAGCTGTAGATGTGCTCTTGGTTGGTTTCGGTAGAAACGAAGATCAACGCAGCTTGGTCAGCGCGGTCTTGGAGGTGACGGTCAACCGCGTTGTGGCACAAATTGGTCTTGCCTCCCACGAACCACTTGGCAAAGGGAGGGTTGCTGTAATCGCAGATTTGTTGCGGCTGGGTCTCCCAGTCCACCAGCTTGGCCTGCTCAGACCAAAAAGCGTCGCGGTCCTCAATGGAACGGCGGTGAAAATCTGCGTACGCAACCATCTACTTCTCCTAAAAACGAATTTGTACTGAATTCATAATTATGAGAAGGGCGTACTTGCAAGAAGCTGACTTTTCACACAGGTAGATACCCGCCCTCAGCAGATCCGAGGAATTATTTGATGAGTGCTTGAATTTCTTTGAACGGATCGGCCTCTGCCGTACGCAGCCATTCAAACAACACCATCTCCGTGGTCACCAACTCAGCGCCAGCGCCCGCCAAGCGGTCAAATGCGGCATCGCGGTTGCGCTCAGTGCGCGAGCCGCAGGCATCGGTCACGACCCACACTGAATATTCTTCTTCCAACAAATCCAAAGCGGTTTGCAGCAAACAAACGTGGGCTTCACAGCCTGCAATCACGATGCTTTGGCGCGTCGGCTCTTGCGGCACCGCCTTTTGCAAATGCTTGGGCAGGCTACGGGCGTTGCCAGAAGGGGCACGTGCGGCTGGGCGCAAAACTTCGCTCAAGCCATCGGGGCAAGCGCTGAAGCTCATCTTCGGGATAGTGCGGCGACACAAGGCACGCAATTCGGCTGGGTTTTGGCCCAACTTGTCTGGGTTTTGTTCAGTGCCATAGGTTGGCACTTCCATCCAATGTGCAGCTTGAGCCAACCGCATGGCGTTGGCCAGCACCAAATCAGCTTCAAAAATGGCGGGCATCAGGCGGGCTTGGTAGTCCACCAACACGAGTTGGGATTCTTGGTCGTCGAGCAACATGCGTAGTACGAATGATTTTGTGGAAAAGGCTAAGTATCGACGATGCAAAATTCACAGGAGATCAATATCGCTTACTTTAGGATTAACCCTATTTAAATCAACAACTTACATGCTTCATTTGATAAGTCTTCGCAAATAAAACAGTTAGAATAGCAGGTTATGTTGAAACGTACCCTTCTCATTCTCTGCTGCGTTGCCAGTGCCCATGCGGCACCATCGAACAATGCCGCAGATGATATTGAGCGCTATTTGGCCGAGCGTGGCATCGTCGCGCAAATGGACCAAATGCGCCAGTCGGTAGGTAACGGCGCATCTGATTTGGTGGTCAACGCCATGACGTTCTTGGGCGTGCCCTACCGACGTGGCGGCACCAACGCCAACACTGGATTTGACTGCAGCGGCTTTGTGCGCTCCATGTTCGAGCAAACCGTGGGCAAAGTCTTACCTCGTCGCGCCAGCGAACAAGCCGCCGCCACGGAAAAGATCGACAAACAAGATTTGAAACCTGGCGACTTGGTGTTCTTCAACACCATGCGCCAAACCTTCAGCCATGTGGGCATCTACGTAGGTGACAACAAGTTCATTCACTCGCCCAAGCCAGGCCAGCAAGTGCGCGTGGACGACATGCGCCAAGCCTATTGGGACCGTCGCTTCACAGGCGCACGCCGCGTGTCGCCCACGGTCAATGCCGAGATCAATAACAACTAAGCGCCTGTCACCCAGCGCTTAGTACCGTGCGTTAAAACCGCTCGCCTTCAGCCAGATAACGCCAGGCCCCCTCTTCCAAATCGCCCAAACTCACGCGTCCCAAACGAATGCGGCGCAGTGCCAGTATCTCCAGCCCCGCTAGTTCGCACAGATAAACCGCCAAGCCGAGGTGCGAGCCTTTCACGGCCAAACGCAATTTACTGCGCTCTGGGTTCGCGCTGCCGACGCTGATTTTGAAATCCGGCAAATGCAATCGTTCGTCGCGCATGGCGCGTTCAATCGGGCGCAGCGCATCGGGCTGCACCTCACCGCGTACATCGATGATCAGCTCTTGCTCGATGAAGGCCATGTCTTCCATCAGCTTGCGCTGCACACGGAAATCTTGCGTGAAGGCAACCAAGCCACTGGCCTCGTACTCTAGAGGCACGCTGGCATCAAGCTTGGCCAAATGACTCTTTAAAAATCGCACACCGCTGTGGTCGTACTTGCTGCGGTGCTCCGCCGTGAGCAAGCTGCGCACGTTTTGTGGGCCTTTCGGTGCGCGTGGTGGTGCAGCACGAGCGGCGGCGGTTGGGCGCGTCACTGGCTTTTGCGTTGGCAAAGGTTCCAAGCCATCGGTCCACCCGACGGGCTTGTTCAAAATCAAAGTCACCGACAACAAGTTGAGCAAGCTGGCGTGCGCATCCACCGCCACGTTTTGCGTGGTCACCCGAAACTGCGGCTCTTGCACCACCACACCGTCCACGCGCACAAAGCCTGCCTCAATGTATTGCTCGGCCTCGCGGCGCGAACAGTCGCGCAGTTGCATGATGCGTTTGGACAGGCGCTCGCCCTCGGAGGGGCGTTCACCCACGGATTTGCTGAAATTCATAAGGTCTGAATCCTCCCACAGTTAATCGTTGTATCGTTCACGCATTCACTTCTTTCTGGAGAGATTTCGTTGAACTTGGCCCATTTACTCCAGCGCATGGCGCGTCAGTTCCCAGAACGGGCTGCGATTTTTCATGGCACTCAGGTTGTGGCCACCTACGCGCAATGGGCGCAACGTTGCGCCCATTTGGCCCAACAGTTTGAAGCGGCAGGACTCATGCCCGGCGACCGCGTGGCCTTGTTCATGCATAACCACTCGCGTTATCTAGAGGTGATGTTTGGCGCTTGGTGGGCTGGGCTGGCCGTGGTGCCGATCAACGCCAAACTGCATGTGCGTGAGGCGCAATGGATTGTCGACAACGCTCAAGCCAGTTGGGCCTTTGTTACATCTGACGTGACCGCCGACTCCACCACCGACACGGGCGAACAACTGCAAGGCTTGCAACGCGTCATTGATGTGGATAGCACAGAAGCCAATGACCTATGGGCCATGCCCGCACTGGCCAACGCAGAGGCGACAGCACCCAACAAACCCATCATCGAGCGACAGGCAGACGACCTCGCCTGGCTCTTCTACACCAGCGGCACAACTGGCAGACCCAAGGGCGTGATGATCACCCACCGCAACCTGATGACCATGGGCCTCGCTTACTTCACCGATGTGGATGCCATCACCGACCAAGACGCCATCGTCTACGCCGCCCCCATGTCGCACGGCGCAGGCTTGTATGCCATTCCACACTTGATGGCAGGCGCACGCCATGTGGTGCCTGCTTCTGGTGGCTTTGATGCGGCTGAGCTGTTTAACCTTGGCCAAACCGTGGGCCCTCTGTCTTTGTTTGCCGCGCCCACCATCGTCAAACGCCTAGTCGACCACGCCGAGCAGAGCGACCTATCCCAAGCAGACTGCGCCCTAGCCTTCAAGACCATCGTCTACGGCGGCGCCCCCATGTATGCCGCAGACATTCAACGCGCCCTGCGCATCATGGGCCCACGCTTTGTGCAAATTTACGGACAAGGCGAAAGCCCCATGGTGGGCACAGCCCTGTCACGTTTTCATTTGAGCGACACCGCCCACCCCGAACACGCCCAGCGTTTGGCCTCGATCGGCGTGGCACAAACCCCTGTGCAAATTCGCATCACCGACGAACACGGCCACGACTTGGCCCTTGGCGAAGTCGGTGAAGTGCTGATCAAAAGCGACAGCGTCATGGCTGGCTATTGGCGCAACCCCGAAGCCACGCAAGCAGCCATTCGTGATGGCTGGCTCTTCACGGGCGACATGGGGTGCTTAGATGCGCATGGCTTCCTCACCCTGAAAGACCGCAGCAAAGACCTCATCATCAGCGGCGGCTCTAACGTGTACCCGCGCGAAGTGGAAGAAGTGTTGCTGCAAGCCCCAGGCGTGAGCGAAGTGGCCGTGGTGGGCGCACCTGACCCCGAGTGGGGCGAAATCATTGTGGCGTTTGTCGTGGCACAACCTGGTGCCACAGTGAGCGCACAAGACCTCGACGCCTATTGCTTGAACGCAATCGCCCGCTTCAAACGCCCCAAACGCTACGAACTGGTCGACAGCCTACCCAAAAACAACTACGGCAAAGTGCTGAAAACCGAGCTGCGCCAAAGACTCAGCCAAGCCTAGTGGTATCGTGCTGCCCCATGCACACACAAATAGACCATCTCGTCATCGTTGCCAAAACCTTAGAACAAGGCGTTCAATGGTGCGAAGACACACTGGGCATCACGCCCGGCCCCGGCGGCGAACACACGCTGTACGGCACACACAACCGCTTGTTCAAAATTGCCTCTCCCGCCAACCCCATGGCCTATTGCGAAATCATCGCCATCAACCCCGCCGCCGTTCGCCCTAAGCGCGCCTGCCCCACGCGCTGGTACGACATGGACAACCCCGTCTTGCAAAAAGCCGTGGCCAAAGAGCCGCGCTTGGTGCACTTTGTGGTCAACACCCCCGACATTCGCGCCGCACGCATGGCCATTCGCATGCAAGGCATTGACCGTGGCCCCGCCATCTCGGCCAGCCGCCGCACCAATCGCGGCACGCTCAACTGGCAAATCTCGGTACGTGCCGATGGCCAACGTTTGTTTGACGGCTGCATGCCAACGCTCATTCAATGGGGCAAGCCAGACGCGACTGACCCGCTCAAGCTCCACCCCCGCAACACCCTCACCCGTTCAGGCGTGACGCTGCAAAGCCTTGAAGTGACGCACCCCAGCGCCGCCAAACTGCAAGCTGCCTATGACGCGATTGAACTGGCCCGTGTCACGGTGACCGAAGGCACAGCCAACCTCAAAGCCACGCTGCAAACGCCTAAAGGCTTGGTGGTGCTGGAGAGCCTTGGGCTTTAAAGCTTCAGGCGTTGAGACTACCGTTTACGCATGTAAAAAGCCGCTTATGAAAAGCGGCTTTCTTCTTGAGCCTTTGAAATAGAAGTGGCTCACATACGATCAGCCTTTGTACGTCTGCACCTTCTCATACGCCGCCCACAACTTGTGCTGCATCTCACAGCCTTCCATCATCAAGCCCGGCGCTGAGATACCCATGAAGCGGTCGGTCTGCATGATGAGCGCATGCGCTTGTTCAAACACCCCCGCGCCATACAGCTGACGAATCGCACCCACATACGGCGCGGTGTCGCCACGGTCGGTCAGCAACACCAAGGTTTCGATGCACGCATACACAGCGCGGCGTTGCTGAGAAATTTGGTCGAAGTAGCGAATCCACTCACAGCCTTCTACCGTGGCAGCTTCATCACCGCAGGCCAAGGCCAACAGCGTTTTGAGTTCCCCCACGCGCAACTCCGCCCAAAAGCTGCCAGCATCAGCGGCCATGCCAATCAAGCCCGCCACAGGACGCTCGTCGGCCAAGTTGGATTCGTTCAGCGACGCCAACAAGTCTGAGCACTCTTCGTTGTCGAGGTCGGTCAAGTTGAGAATGGCCTCGCGCATTTCGTTGGCGATGCTGTTGTTCTCAAAGTCGAGGTCGTCCACTGGGTAAATCTCAGACATACCCGGCACCAACACGCGGCAGGCGTACACGCCCAAGTGCTCGAAGTCAGCAATGTAGATGTCAAAGCCATCGTCGTGCATGCGCTTGACGCAATACGCATAGTCTTCGGCGGTGGTGTTGGCAAAGTTCCAATCCACAAAGACGTAGTCTGGAATTTCGCCCAAGAACTCCCAGTGAATCACGCCACTCGAATCGACAAAGTGAATTTCGATGTTCGGCGCACTGGCCGCTTCTTCTAAATCAAACGTCGGGGCGGGAAAACCGCCCAAGGTATCGAGCGCGCGGCCTTGCAGCAGCTCGGTCAGGGCACGCTCTAGTGCCACCTCAAAACGTGGGTGCGCGCCAAAGCTGGCAAAGCAGCCTTGGTCTTCGGGGTGCAGCAGGGTCACGTTCATCACGGGATACTTGCCGCCCAGTGATGCGTCTTTCACCAAGATGCCAAAGCCTGCCGCACGCAAGGCGGCAATACCAGCAGAAATGCGCGGGTAGCGGTTGATCACCGCCTCGGGCACATCGGGCAAGCAAATGCCTTGGCTGATGATCTTGGCTTTCACGTGACGCTCAAAAATCTCTGACAACGCTTGCGTGCGTGCCTCTGCGGCGGTGTTGCCCGCCGACATGCCGTTGCTCACATACAAGTTGCCCATGATGTTGACGGGGATGTAGGTCGTCTCGCCATCGCGCTGGCGCACGTAGGGAATGGCGCAAATGCCGCGCTCGATATTGCCAGAGTTGAAGTCGACCAAATTGGCGCAATCGATGTTGCCCTCGGGGTTGTAGAGCTTGTGTAACTCGGCGTTGAGCAAACCCTTAGGCCATGAGCCGTCGTCGGTCAAATCAAACCAACGCTCTTGCGGGTAATGCACAAACGAGGCATCTGCCGTGAGGGGGCCGAGGTAGGCATGTGTCCAAAAATAATTGGTCGCCAAGCGTTCAAAAAACTCACCCAACGCACTGGCCAAACAGGCCATGCGTGTGGCACCTTTGCCGTTGGCAAACAAGGCGGGGCAATCGCGGTCACGGATGTGGACCGACCAAACACCCTCCACGGGATTGAGCCAACTTTGCTCTTGAATGTGAAACCCCATCGCCTGCAACTTGGCTTGTAGGGTATTGATGGTGGATTCGAGCGGCGCGTCTTTGCCGAGAATAAAACTTTGAGTGGGCACGTTGAATCGCTTTTAAAAATAGCAGGGGCGCCCTGGAGCTTGAACCGTATTGTGAGGCCGGCCCAACCTCATCACAGGCTGGGGTTTTCGCTCAAGTTTTTTCGTGAAATGTTGGGGTTTCAGTCGTCTTTGGGCAAGGTGGTCAACAACGCCATACCAGCAGCCATCACACCGGCGGTCAACCACAACGCACCTTTGAACGTGCCCGTGGTCTGCGCCATATAGCCCGCCACCACAGGGGCCAACATTTGCGCCACGCCGTAACTGAGCGTGAGCTTGGCCATGGCCTTGCCTGGGTTGTTGGGCGCTTTGCGGCCAACCAGTGCCAAGGTCAAACTCACAATGCCGATGAACGTGGCCCCATACCCCACCGCCCCTGCCAATGCAGCCCACAACTCACCCGACATGGCAGGCAACATGACCGACAGCGTTTGCAAACCAAACGCCAACAGCAACGCGCGCTTGTCGCCCACACGGCGTGCCACCAAATCCCAAATGAACACCGCAGGCATCGCGGCCATGCCCACCATCGCCCAAGCCAACGGGCCTTGGCCAGCCAGCGCAGGCTCGCGTTCCACAATGGCCACAGTGAAGGTGGCGCTGATGACAAAACCCCAGCCTGCTGCAAAGTAACTAGTGAGCATGGTCCACGTCCAACGGCGTGAACCCAAGCCTCCCGCCACCGCGTCATGCGACACCGCCACTTGCGGCGGCACAGGTGGCCGCCACTTCCAAGCGGGCACAAAAAACACCAAGCCCAAGGCAGCAAACGCCAACCATTGGTCAGCCCATGTGGGCCACAGCTGCGACAAGCCCCACGCGCCCAAGGCAGACACCACAATGCCGAGCCCCAAACCAATGAAATACAAACCCAGCTCGGGCCGCCGCCCCTGCCGCATGAGCCAACCCAACACCAAGCCAGACCCCAGCAGCATGCCCGTGGCACCGCACAAGCCACCGATGTAGCGAATCAAAGCCCACGCGGGCATCCAAGTGGTGAGCGCCATCGCAGCCACAGTCACCAAGGCCATCCACAAGCCCGCGCTGTACAGCCAATGCCGCCAGCGCACATCGTCTATCCATGTGGCGGCCAATGCGCCGCTCATGTAGCCCGCATAGTTGATGGCGGCTAAACCGCCTGCGGCAGCGTCGGTCAATCCGGTTTGCGTTTGCAGACTGGGCAGCAATGGCGTGTAGGCAAAACGCGCCAAGCCAATGGTCAGCACCAAGCCGCAAATGCCGCCTGTGATGACTTGCCAAGGGTGAAGGTGTTTGTGCGACATGAGTAAGCGAAGTATGCCGCGCGTGCGGGCGTTCAATCTTCAAATGCTGTCACGCTGGTGCGCGAAGCGTCAAGTCAAGACCAAGCCTCAGCCCCGTACGCCCCTCGGCTTTTCAAACCCCGAATCCACCCATGCCTGCGCCGTATTGCGGTTGAGCTTGAAGCCCGCCTCCACCCGCACCTCGGCCAGCGTGTCGCCGCCTTCGTCTTGGGCGCTGAGTGTGGCGTAGGGGTTGTCGTCGTCGGGCACGATGTCTAGCAGCACCGTGATGCGGCCAGTTGGGCCGTTGACCGTAGCCGACTGGTGCAGCGTGGCGTGCAACTGCTGTTCGCTGCGGCGCACAAACTCGGAGGCCGTTTTCACCAAGGTGATGAAGGCCGTACCGTCCAGCGGCTTGGGGTTCTTTTTGTCGCGGCCCATGGTCCACGGGCCAATCAGTGCGGCTTCGGATTCGCCGTCTTTGAACATGGCCACGGCCCAGCCATCGTCGTCTTCGTTTTTGATGACCTTGGCCGTCCACGTTTCGTTTTGCCACAGGCGTGGCTCTTGCGCGAAGGCGTTGTCGTCGATGGCGTCTTGGGTGTTGTCGTCGGTCATTGTTGTGTCGGCATGGCGTCAAACCATGCGTTGATGTCTTTGGGGCTGGTCAAGGTGCGCACATGCAGGTAGGCGGTCTCGGCTTCGGGGTAGTGCTTGCGCAAAAAATTGAGCCACTGTTTCAAGCGCCCTGCTTGGTGACGCTCGCTCACATGGCCCGACACGATGCGCCAAAACGTGTGCAAGTGCGGCGGTAAGTCTTGCCAGCGCACTTGCGCGTTGGGTGCTGGCAAACCATTCGCTGCGGCATCGTGCGCTTGAATGGCCCAGCCGAGTCCTGGATTGGTGACGATGCCGCGCCCCAACATCAAGTCAAAGCAACCCGACTCAGCACGCGCTTGCAAGGCGTCTTGCACATTCCAAATTTCGCCGTTCGCCACCAAGGGGGTTTTGACCTTGGCTTTGATGTCAGCAATGCGGTGCCAGTACGCGGGTGGGCGGTAAGCATCAGCCTTGGTGCGGGCGTGCACCACAATTTCGCCAGCACCGCCCGCCTCTAGGGCCAAGGCGCATTCTTCCGCCGTGCTGTCGTCGTTAAAACCCAAGCGCATCTTGGCCGACACCACTTGGTGGGCAGGCACAGCGGCGCGGACGGCTCGCACAATTTGGTAAAGCACCTCTGGGTCTTGCAGCAGCACCGAGCCCCCGCCGTGGCGGTTGACTTGCTTGGCGGGGCAACCAAAGTTCAGGTCTACGCCGTCACAGCCCATACCCGCCACACGCGCGGCGTTGTCCGCCAAACAATGGGGGTCAGACCCCAATAACTGAGGCCGCACCGGCACACCCGCAAAGGTGCGGCCACCATTCGTCAGCTCGGGCACGATGCGCAAAAACGTGCGCTCGGGCAGCAAGGTGTTGGTGACGCGGATGAACTCGGACACACAGCGGTCTACCCCGCCAATGCGGGTCAGCACGTCGCGCAGCACAAAGTCGAGCAAGCCCTCCATCGGGGCAAGAATGAGCATGGGTTTGGGTGGGTATGAAAGGAAGCTGCCAAGCAGCGAAGGCGCTACTCTACCTAAGTCTCGGTTGCAGCCGGTTTTGCTGGGACAATAGCGGTCTTATCTGTTTACTGAATTTCCCCTCTCCATGTCCGAATTGACAACTGTTGAAGTCCGTCCCGCCACGATGCGCGACGCCACCAAAATCGCCGAGCTCTATGCGGCCACCGCCAAAGAAGCTTTCAAAACCATGCAAACCGGCGCCAAAGTGCTGCCCGTTCCTGAAGAAAAAACCATCACGCATTGGCGCGAAGCCATTGAGTTTGCCGAGCCCCAAGTGCAAGTGGCTGTCGACGGCAGCAAGATCGTGGGCTTTGTGGGTTACGACCGCTCACGCGACAAAGGCACGCCCAACACCATGGGCGAAATTTGGGACATCTACGTGGATGCCGCCTACTGGGGCCAAGGCGTGGGCCTAGCCCTGTGGGACGCCGCCCGCGAAGGTTTGCAAGAAGAAGGCTGCACCCATGTGTCCATCTGGGTGCCCATCGCCAACGACCGCGCCATGCGCTTTCATGAGCTAGCGGGCTTCAAACGCGAAATGTCAAGCGCCAAGACCGTGCCGATGGGCCCCGTCAAGGTGGAAGAAATTCGCCTGAAGCAAGCGCTTTAATTTTCCGTGTCTGAACACTACGCCGCCCTTGGGCTCAAAAGCGATGCCACGCTGGCGGATATCAAACGCGCGTTCCGTCAAAAAGCCTCGCAGTTTCACCCTGACCGCAACACCGCCGAAGACGCGCCCGCGCGTTTTCGTGAAGTGCAAGAAGCCTACGACGTGCTGTCAGACGACGTCAAACGCAAAGCCTACGACGACAACCGACGCCGCAACTTGCTGGACGACCCCGCACAGACTGCACGCGAAATTTGGCAACGCTACTTTCAGCAAGTGCTGAACCGTTCTTAAAGCATCGGCATTCAAAACACCATGAGCATTTCCCCATTCTTCCAAGAGCTGCGCTCGGCCTACCAAGCCGAGCTGGACGACCTCTACTCTGACTCTGAAGGCCACTACATCCTCGACAAGCGCTTGACTGAGAAGCGCAAAGAGCTGGACTTCTTGCTGCAAATGATGGACCTCAGCCCCGAGATGGTGGCCGTGGTGTTGCACCAAGCCTTTGAGTTTCACGAGCCCGAGTTGATGGCCCACTTCATCACCTTGGATGCTGATGAGTTGCTGAGCTGGGATGCCTTGTCTGAAGGCGTGCGCATTGCACCTTGGGCACAACCCATGGCCAAGCAAATCTTGGCCGAACCCGTAGGCGCTTGGTTCATGAGCGTGGCTGCGGCACTTGAATACATGCACGGCACACCGATGCGCGGTGCCGCCAAGTCTGCTGATGCAGATGCTGACGAAGATTTGGAAAACGTCGAACGCGGCGACCACCCCGAACAAGACGAAGAACGTGAAGCCCGTGAACGCGAAGAAGCTGGCAACGCGTGGATGGTTGAACAAGGCTTCGACAGCAAAGAATAAATAGGTGGCCACATGACAGACAAAACCAACACCATCACCCTCATTGCCAAAACGCAAAGCCTCATCGCTGCGGGCGACATCACCGGCGCAGAAGCTGCGTTGGTCGAACTGGCCGATGCCGAAGGCGACCAAGCCCTGATGGTGGTGCTGGAGCAGCTGCCGCCCAAAGACATCTTGGCCGTGATTCGTGAGTACGACACGTCCAAAGAATCGGTCATCAACCTGCTGGTCACGCCCGAGCAATTTGCGCGTGCCGTGGTGATTGAAAAACAATACAAAGACCTCACCCGCACCCACCTGCGCGGCATGATGAACTCCATCATCTTTCGAGAAGACGCAGACACGATTGAGTTCCTCACCGCCATTGGCGACTTGGAAGGCGGCGCAGAAGCGCTGGCCGACTACTTCAGCGAAAAGTGGAGCCGCATCGAAGCCTTTGCACGCACCGGCACCTTTGACACCATGGAAGACGATGGCGACATGCTGTCTGAAAGCGCCCTGCTCGGCTCAGCCTATGTGAAGCCCCGCGTTGAAGAAGACGAAGTGGCCGACCAAGACTGGATGCAACTCGCTTGGATCTTGCGCCACAAAATCCCTGACCTCTTCATCGAGATGTTGTTGGTCTTGCGTGCCAAAGCACGCGCCCACGATGCGGGCCTGTCGGAAGACGACGAGGAAGAAGATGACGGCAAGGTCGAGACCAGCGCCACCGATCGTGGCCAAGCCACACCTGTGGCCCGCGATTCGGACGAAGAGTCTGCGATCTAAGCCCACACGCATCGCCAGATACGAATCATCGGACACGCTCGCATGACGCAATCGGTTGCCCTTTTTGATGACCGCCCTTTCTTTGAAAAGGCGTTGGCCTTCGGCGTGCAACACGGCGTGCTGGACCAAACCAAACTCGACGCCATCCAAACCGATGCGCCCAAAGGCATGGTGCAAATTGCGCGTTACTTTGGCAGCGAGTTTTTGCGCCCCGAGCTAGAAAAAGCCAAGGATCGCATCGTCAACATGGTCAGCCTCACGCTGCACATTCAAAGCGGTGGTGACTTGCGCATAGCCGCTGAGCAGCTGCGCGAGCATTCGTTCATGTCGCGCTCGAAGGCAGCTTCTGACATGCTCAAAGCCCTCATCGTCATGCCGCAAAACACGCACTTTGGCATGAACGAGCACGGCGGTTTTAGCGACAAACACATTCCGCAATTGGCCAAGTGGTCGCTGTGCAGTTTGGCCGACTACCAAGCCGAGTTGACCAAGCGCCAACAAGTAGCCCACGTCATTGACGCCGCCATTTGGATGGCCGACCAACTGGGCCTGCACGCCGACGATTTAGAAGAAGCGGGTTGCGACGCCGAAGCCGTGATTCGCACCGCACTGTTGGCAGCAGCCACCCAACACAAAGAAATGCCAGACTGGGTGGCGTTTCAAAAAATCATCGCCACACTGCGCAAGCCCAGCGCGACCAAGGCCATCAATTTGGCTGCGCCAAAGAACTTGCCCGCCGAATTCAAAGCGGCGGTTGAGCATGCGCGACAAAGCGTGGGAACCGACTTGCCCAAAATCTTGGACAGCGCCATCACATGCCAAAAACTCTTCAACCAAACACCTGCTTTTGTAGGCCGCTACTTTTGGGTGGAAGACGGCTTGTCCGAGGTGGATCACTTTGATCGCCAAATGTCTGCCGCGTGGTCCAAAGCCACTGGCGGCCACAGCGATGACAGCTCGTTGCTCACCCTCTTCTTGTGCATCGCAACAAGCAGCACGGGCAAAACGCTGCTGACCGAAAAAACCGCAGCCACGCTGATTCGCAAAATTCGCAAATCCGGTGTGAAGCCCGAACTGGCCACGGCCTTCATCCAAGCCAATGCGCCGGTTGAGCATCAAGACGACTACATCGACATCTGGGAATCGTTCATCGACGATGCGCTCGCCACGCTAGAGAGCGACCGCGATTACAAACTGCACGATGCGCTGTCGCTCTTGCGCCGCGAATGCAACGTGGCTGAATAAGTTGCAGCGCACCGCAAACCCATGCGGCTAGCACCTTCACCTCACGTCCACTTCGCCTTGTCCGTCTCCCTACCCCACGCCGTTGCTCGCCTGCGCGCTACCCGCTTAGCCCGCAGCGTCAAACCCTTTTTAGCCCGAGGCGGCCCCAAAGGCGAGCGTTGCGCGGGCTGCCGCTTGGTGCCCACCCATTGCATTTGCAACTTGCGCCCCGAGGTGCCCACACGCGCAGGCATCTGTTTGCTCATGGCCGACATCGAGCCGCTCAAACCCAGCAACACGGGCTGGCTGATTGCCGATGTGGTGGCCGACACCTTTGCCTTTGGTTGGGCGCGCACCGAAGTGGCACCTGAGCTACTCGCACTCTTGAGCGACCCGCAATGGCAGCCCTATGTGGTGTTCCCGCGAGAGTTCGCCGATGACGCACGTGTGGTGCATGACATCAAGCATGAAGCCGATAAGCGCCCGTTGTTCATCTTGCTAGACGGCACCTGGGACGAAGCGCGCAAGATGTTTCGCAAAAGCCCGTACCTGCAAAACCTCCCCGTGCTCAGCCTACAGCCCGAACAACTGTCACGCTACAAACTGCGCCGCGCACAAATCGAAACGCATTTGTGCACCGTTGAAGTTGGCGCACTGTGCCTAGACCTTGCCCACGACACGCTAGCGTCCGAAGCCCTTAACGCTTACTTTGAGGTGTTCACAGAACACTACCTCAAAGCCAAGCAGCAATTGCCCGTGGATTTGGGTGATGAAGTACATCTGCAATTGCAAGCCGCTACACGCTCCGCGTGAACGACAATCAATACTATGGCTATTCAATGGTTCCCCGGACACATGCACCTCACGCGCAAAGCGATTGGGGAACGCATCAAAGAGATTGACGTGGTCATCGAAATGCTCGACGCCCGCCTGCCTGGCTCCAGCGCCAACCCGATGTTGGCCGAGCTCATTCAAGGCAAGCCTGCACTCAAGGTGTTGAGCAAACAAGACTTGGCCGACCCCGCACGCACCGCGCAGTGGCTGGCCCACTACAACGCCATGCCCGGCGTGCGCGCCATTGGCCTTGACACCAGCATGACGTCGCCCGCCAAAGCGCTGATCGACAACTGCCAACAACTCGCGCCTAACCGTGGCGGCATGGCCAAGCCCATGCGCGTGCTGATTTGCGGCATTCCCAACGTGGGCAAGTCCACCCTCATCAACACGCTCAAAGGCAAACGCGCTGCGAAGACGGGCGACGAAGCCGGCATCACCAAAACCGAGCAGCGCATTGCGCTGGCCGATGACTTTTATTTGTACGACACACCGGGCGTGCTGTGGCCGCGCATCATCGTCGAGCAAAGCGGCTTCAATCTCGCCGCCAGCGGCGCAATTGGCGTGAACGCGTTTGACGAAGAAACCGTGGCGCTAGAGCTACTCAACTACCTCATTCCCCAATACGCAGAACAGCTGCACGAGCGTTACAAGATTGACGACGTGGCCAGCCACACCGACGAAGAAATGCTCGAAGCCATTGGCCGCCAACGCGGTGCCGTGCAAAGCGGCGGGCGCATCAACACCACCAAAGCTGCGCACATCGTCATCCACGATTTTCGCTCTGCGGCGCTGGGCCGCGTCACGCTAGAAACGCCAGAGCAATTTGCCGCATGGTTGGCCGAGGGCAAAAAAGCCGATGCCGAACGCGCGGTGCGCAAAGAGGCGATTGAGAAGACCAAGAAGACGGCGCGTAAGCCTAAGAAGCGTTGAGATGTCGCATCAACAACACATGACTCAGCACCGCGACACCCCCGACAAAGAAGCTATCGCCCTGCTCCCCCCCTTTGAGCGTTTAGGGCTAGACCGCATCACCCTCATCAACACGGCTAAGCAAGCTCAACTGGCACACGATGCCTTGATTACTTCAAGCGCTTGGGGCTTTGACACCGAATCCAAACCCACTTTCCGCGTAGGCGAAGCATCCGACGGACCGCATGTGTTGCAACTCTCCACCGCCGAACGCGCGTGGGTCTTTCAGCTGCACGAACCCGAATGTCGCGCTGTAGCCGCTGACTTGCTAGCGCGCGAGGGCATTGCCAAAGCAGGTTTTGGTTTGGGGGATGACCGCAAACGCATCATCCGAAAATTTGGCGTCGAGCCTGCAGGCATCTTGGAGCTCAACACCATTTTCAAAGCGCAGGGCTACCGCAAAGAAATGGGCGTCAAAGGCGCGGTGGCGGTGCTGTTTCACCAGCGTTTTCAAAAATCAAAAAAAGCCGCGACCAGCAACTGGGCAAATCCCCACTTGAGCGAGTCGCAGCTGGTGTATGCCGCCAATGACGCTTATGCGGCTTATCGGGTGTGGGAAGCTTTGGCTCCCAAACTCAATCCGCCTTAAAGCCTGTTGCAGCCACCGCCCTACCCCAAGTCACGGTGTCTGCCGCGATGATGCGAGCGAACTCCTCGCGGTTGGTGCCCGTCACGCGAAAACCAGAATCTTCCAGCTTCGCTTTGGTGTCTGGGTTCTTGACCGCTTTTTGAATGTCCGCGCTCAATTTGGCCAAGATGTCCGCTGGCACTTTGGACGGAGCCACCACCCCAAACCACGAAGAGAACTCTAGGTTGTTGTAACCCTGCTCTTTGATGGTGGGCACATCAGGCAATGCGCCTGTGCGGGTGGCTCCCGTGCTACCCAGAGCAACCAGCTTGCCGGCTTTCACATTCGGTGCGGCCAAACCCACACTGGCGAACACACCTTGCACATCCCCGCTGAACAAGCCGCCCAGCGCATCGCCTGTGTTTTTGTAATGCACGGCTTCAGGCTTGAGCTTGACTGCATCGCCAAACATGAATGCGCCAAAGTGCCCCGGCGTGCCCGCACCAAACGTGGCCATGAACAAGCCCTTTTGTTGCTGCTGCGTCCAGCTCACGAACTCTTTGACGTTTTTAGCGGGGACTTTTTGTGGGTTCACCAGCAACACAAAATCGGCACTCACCACTTGACTGACGGCCGCAAAGTCTTTGGCGGGGTCGTAAGGCAGTTTGTTGTAACTGCTAGGCGCGATGCTCAGTTGCCCTGTCTCGCCCAACATCAAGGTGTAGCCATCGGGAGCGGCATGCGCGGCTTCGCTCGCAGCAATCAAGCCGCCTGCACCCGGCTTGTTGTCCACGATCACCCCCATGTTGCCCCAGCCTTCAGACAGCTTTTGTGCCAACAAACGCGCCACGATGTCAGGCCCCGTGCCTGCGGGGAAGCCCACGATCAAGCGCACAGGTCGGTTGGGATAGTTGTTGGTCTGTGCTTGCACGCCCGTGCTCATGACACCTGCAGCAACACCGACAGCCAACAAGAGGTGGCGGCGGGTCAATGCAGTGAGTGCATTCAAAGTGACGGTCTTCATGGTGTTTGTCTCCTGTTATAAAAATGAATGAAAAATTAGAAACTCAGGGCCTAGGCCACTTCAAAAAATCGCATCACAACACGGTCTGGGTATCGTGCCCCCGTGCCCACAAACAAGCGCTCACTGAGCCAACCCAACGAAGCCGATGCGGTCTCAAAGCTTGGGCTACAGCGGAAATAAACCGATTGCGGATCCACCGGTTCACCGCGTACCAGCTTGTCCATCACCTCAGGCGCGGCGGTGCGAACGGCACGGTTTTGCACATAAATCAAGTCGCCGCCATCTGTCTCAATCACATACCGAGCATCCAGCTCAGCCATGCGCGTGTTCACAATCAACTGAAAGTCAGCCCCGCCTGGCAGCACACGGCCTGACCAACCGTCACCTTGCACCTCGCCCCCCAAAATGGGGATCAAGCGACGCACACCATGCAGTGTTTGCCCCACCTCTTGGGGCTTATCGACTTGGACCGATAAATCGGCAAAAAAGTTCAGTTGGGGAGTGGGTAGATTCAGCATCCGGCAAGGGTATTCCTACAGTCAAACGCTGTCTGTCCTCCCTTAAGATGACACGCAAAAATGCACATGCCATGCGTCAATGGACCCCTTCCCCCTCTACCAACAGCCCTGCACAAGTTTTGCAGGGTCTGATTGGCCTCATCGGGCAAAGTGACTTCGAGTCGACACTGCTTAGCCACCTGCACTTGGTCGTGCCTGCCGCCTCATATTCGATTTATCAAACTGGCCTAGGTTGCGCGCCAGAGCTTTTCATGTCGGCCAGCGCTGGCATTCCAGACACCACACGCCAATGCTGGAACGCCTACCTTTCTGGCCCGTATTTGCGTGACACAACATTGGCGCCTCCAAACCCTGCGTCCGGCGACACCATGCTGTGTCACATCACCGCCCGCGAAGTGCCTGCGCAACATCGTGTCCGCGTATACGAAGCCCACGGCGTGGCCGAACGGGTGTCAGTCGTAAAGCACAAAAACGATTCAATTTTTGCGATCAACCTTTACCGGCACGAACACCAACGCCCGTTCAGCGATGCACACCTCTGCGACTTCGAGTCGCTTGCGCCTGCATTGATCGCACTCGCGCAAAAGCAAATTGAGCTCACACGCCCGCGCTTGGGCGCAGGCGTGCGCAACACCTCTTTTTGGATAGATCGATTGCAGCAAGCTGAAAAGTCGCTCACCACCCGAGAACTAGAGGTGTGCGCCAGATTGCTCACCGGCATGACCCAAGACGGCATTGCCTGCGATTTAGGACTTAGTTTGGCAACCATCAAAACCTACCGCAACCGAGCGTTTGCTAGGCTCAATATTCATTTCAAAAACGAACTCTTTGCGATGTTTGCGGGTTGAGTACCAAAGGTCTTGTGCAACACGACCAAGCACTCTACGTGTGATGAACCAAAGACGTCATCAAAACCAGTGTTAAACAACCGGTCTGCCACGAGTGAAGCTTTAAAATTAGGACGGCCCTAAGCTCGCTGTTCGAGACCAGCCGCAACTCAATTTTTATCATGTCCGAAGCCACGGCTCACAGCGCCAACACACACCCTGAAACCACCACCTCGGTGCTGAACTTTGCCAACGCCTTGTGGCGCGTGCGCAGACCCAAGCCTTTTGTGTTGGTGATTGAGGGTGAAGTGGGCCACGAAGCCGCTGCCCCCACCGACTACCTGCACGACAAGCTGCTCTTGCCTGAATGGCGCGAGGCTTTTTACCAATTGGTCGATACCACGGGCTTGGTGGTGTGCCTGAATGTGCACACAAAGCACCCCGCCTACCGCGACGTGCGCGGGCGCTCTAGCAAAGGGCGACTGAGCCAAGGCGAGTACTACCACCACGACGGCTGCACAGGCCCAGTCAAACCGCGCTTTGTGGAAATTCGCTGCCCCATCCAGCCGCAAACGCGTGGCGTGGCCACCGCTATAGCGCCACACCACGATGTGGTGAAAGCCATGGTGCAAGTGCTGCCCGCCGAGTTGGCGGCAATGCCCGCATTGGCCACGCAAGACATGAGCCCCGAAGCCTTGGACCAAATGGACTACGCCGCGCTCGACCACTTGCAAGGCCTCATCACCCGCACCGTGCGCAAAAAGCTCAACGCCGAAGGCGCACGCAGCTACTTTCGCCAAGTGGATGCCGCCGCCAATGCCTACTTTGAACCCTGGGCCTTGGGCGAAAGCCGCTTCATCGCCAACGCCAACAGCGGCATCACCATGCAACACCGCCGCGCCTACCAAGCCCCACACACCGGCGGCGTGGCCAATGGCCACTTGGTCAAGCGTTGGACGAATGAAGAGTTGCTGCTACCCGGCCAAGTGGTGGACCAAGCCTTGATTGCCGCGCTGTGCAGTGAAGAAGGGGATGAAGCAGATGGAGAGCGGACTGAAGGCTGTTACCTCGGGGCGCATTGAGATGCGGTGAATACACCGCTTTATCACCGCATGAAATGCGGCGATTAGCAAACTCAGACCTGCCCGCCCACGCCTTTGAACTTCTCAACAAAGGCAGCGACTTTCTGAAATACGCTTTGCTTTTTGGCGAGATATTGCGGATTAAGCGGGCTCATCTTAGGCAAGATAAGTACCGGCTTTGTGGTCACCTTGGAGCAGAAGTCAGTGAATCGCGCAACACCAACTCACTGCGCAGTTCCACTTGCGCCGATCCGGCGGGTTCGCTATGGCGCACCGGACGCATCAAGGCCATCAGACGGCGTGCCGCTTCACCGGCCATCTGCTCAACGGGCTGGTGAATCGTCGTGAGAGCAGGCCAGAGCTTGCGCGCCATGTCGATGTCGTCATAACCCGTGACCGACAAATCGGACGGAAGGTTCATGCCGAGCTCGTGGGCCACGGCCAAGACGCCAGCGGCAATGTCATCGCTGGACGCAATGATGGCGGTGGGACGTGGCGTGAGTGCCAGCAATTGCTGCGCGCCTTGCCGGCCAGCGTCGAAACTGAAGCTACCCTGGAACACCAGCGCCGGGTCCAGTTGCAGCCCGGCTCCTGTCATCGCATCGACATAGCCGGCATAGCGATGGTCCGCGTCACGCCAGCCCGCGTTGCCACGTATGAAGGCAATGCGACGATGGCCAAACTGCAATGCCAGGCGCGTCATCGCACACATAGCTTCCCGGTCATTAGCAACGACCGAAGGACCGTTGTGCAACTCAGCGGGTGAACTGATGCTTGCGAAGGGTACCTTGGCGGCCTGCAAGGCCTGTACAAGCCCTTCCCGATCGCACAGCGGCGAGGTGATCAAAAAGCCGCCAACCTCGCGTCGGCGCACTCGTGCAATCAGTCCGGAAAAATCATGCGCCTGGTCGGCCTCCGACAGACGCACAAGCGCCAGACCAAAGCCCGCCGCCTGAAGGATGTCGAAAGCACCTGCCTGCAGGCTCATGCGGTACTCGTAACCCGTGCGCAGTATGGATGGTTCGCTCAGCCCAGAACTCAGCAGGCCGACCACGGGAGTGACGCCGCTGGACATCGCACTGGCAAAAGCGTTGGGGACATAGCCCAGACGCTTGATCGCGTCCCGCACCGCCTGCCGAGTGGCCTCCGAAGCCTTTGGTTCGTCGCGAATGACCCGCGAGACCGTTTTGATGGACACACCGGCAGCGGCGGCCACCTCATGAATGGTGATCTTGGTCGGGCGCGACAGGTCTCTTTTCATTTTCTTCTGTCAGGTTGCAAAAGTCGCGGTCAGGATTAAGGCCCCAGTATGTCTAGATTGTAGCCGCCATCGAATGACCACTTAGGGATAACCTTGTCTCTAATCACATCAGAACCATATTCACCGACAAATAGTCTGTTTAAGCCAGGGAAAACCATAATTCCTGGCCGTCAAATGACTACCTAGAATTACAAAGGGACAACGTTGTGCCATTCAATTAAGAAATCCAAATAACGGGGGTCAGGGACCTTTTAACCATGGAGATGACAAGAACAAGCAAGCAAACCGCTCGACAACAACTTTCAGCCACGCATGAAGGCGCGTACGCAAACATTGCACCCACTTTTCATTGACTCAACTCAACACAAGCAGAGGCTTTATGGAACACAAACAAAACCTATCATTTCCGGCCCTCAAGGCCAGTACCTTGATCATTGCGACCCTGTTATCGCAAGCAGCCGGCGCGGGCCAGACCGAGGATCTGACCGCAACCGTCAAAATGCTGACCGAGCGCATGGCGACGATGGAACAAGAATTAAAGGCCAGCAAGGCCGCCCAAACGGAGTCGGCCACGAAAAAGACAGACCAGGGCACCGCTGAACTGGATACGCGCGTGAACAAGCTGGAACAAAAGGTTGGCACCATCAGCGACAGCGTTGATGACAAGGCCACCGGAAACGTCAAGTTCAACTTCTGGGGCCGGTATATGTTGAGTGCCTACTCAGACATAAGCCCTATTGCAAAAAACAGCAATGGCTATGCCTCGAATGTTGACTCGCAAGTCCGCTACAAGCTCAAGATGAGCAGCCAGTTGCAGGAGAACGTCACGGCCTTTTCCGTGCTCGGCGCAGATATGACCTACAAGCCTGATGAAGCCTATAACTACAACAGTCCGGCACCCACGTCACCAGCCAACCTGGCCGTGCAAGTTCAAAAAGTAGGCTTTCGTGTGAAATCGGGTGACTGGTACACCACAGTTGGCCGCCAGGGTGCCAATGAATCCGATGGACCGAACCGCCTGGGCACCGGCCTCTGGCTGGCATCAAGCACCGGATTTGATGGCATCTCCACGTATTACAAAGATCCCGCCAATGGAAATAATAAATTCTTCATCGGTGGATTCGAGCGTAGTTTTGGTAGCGCCAACCGCAATGTCGTGATTGCCAATGCTTCATACGATGTGACCCCCCGCATCAACCTGCTGGCAACCTATTTCAAGGACGGCCAATCCAATGCAGTAGTAGCTGCTGGCACCACGAGCGAGAGCCGTGCTCAGATCAGCACCATTGGCACCGTTGTCAAGCTGGATTCCAATAACATGTGGAAACTTGTCGCCGAAGGTGGCAAAAATGCACGGACTGAAGCTGCCTTGGCCAACGCCAGCAACAGCGCACTCTACAACGGCAAAAAGACCGGCTGGGATGCACTCATTCAATACAACAACGCCGACCTGAGCAAGCCAGGCAGCTGGGCTGTCAGCGCCGACTACCGTAAATTCAACCCCGGATTTAGTCCGTATTCCGGTACCGAGTGGATTGGCGGCGTGCTGCAGCCCACCAAGATGGGTCTGCGCGGCTCCAACCCCGGCGGAGCTGGATCGAACGCCGACAACGTCAAGGGTGTGGGTGTGTATTTTGACTATGCTCCCTACAAGAATATCGTCGGGCAAGTCAGTCTGTACCGCTTTGCGCCGGTGGTTGCGGGTGACACCGATGGGAAATACCGTCAAGCGGCCCGCTTCTTTGTTGATTACATGTATTAAACAGGACGCAGCCCTTGCGTGAAATGGGGCCTGTCGGCGACACCAGAGGCATGGTCCTGGGTGAAGCATGCACAAGCCCCATTTCACGATCAACCAAGGGTAAAAACTGACAACATGGAAAAAAGCTATGTCTGATTATTTGGCATACAGGGACACCCCTGACTCACCTCGTCATGCCACCGCGAAAGAATCGGCTATGGATAGCCTGCGCCGCCCTCCGTTCTCACTGGACGAGGAAAGCATCGCCTGGGTGCAGCGCACGCTGGCATCGCTGGACACCCATCACCAACTGCGCCAGCTCTTCAACGTGGCGCTGCATGGTGAGGACGCAGCGGACGTGGCGCGCGTGGTCGCACTCGGTGTCGGGGGAGTCACCCGTTTTGTGGGGCCTGACTTTGAGCGGTCCTGGGCCGTTGCACAAGAATTGGTTGCGGGCAGCGAAATTCCCCTGCTGCTCAGCGGAGACATTGAGGGCGGCTCGATTGCCATGCAGTTTGGCAGCAAGCTGCCCAACCAGCTGGGCCTAGCGGCCACTGGCTCGACGGCGCTGTCCGAGCAGGCGGCGGATGTGCTTGCCGCCGAGGCACGCGCATTGGGCTACAACTGGACATTTACCCCCGTGGTGGACATCAATGCGGCCTTTCGCAGCGCCATCGTGGCCACGCGTTCTTATGGCTCGGAGGTGGACGCGATTGAGGCCCACGCACTGGGCAATGTGCGCGCCTTCCAGCGTGCCGGTATTGCTGCTACAGCCAAACACTGGCCCGGCGAGGGCTACGACGACCGCGACCAGCATTTGGTCACCACCCTGAACCCGCTGGAGCGCGCCGACTGGGATGCCAGCTTTGGCCGGCTTTACCGCGAACTGATTCAGGCCGGCGTGATGACGGTGATGTCAGCGCACATTGCCTGGCCAGCTTACGCCCGCCAACATGGCATGGAAGGCCTGGAGGCCTGTAGGCCCGCCTCGGTTTCGCGCCTGCTCAACGAGCAGTTGCTGCGTGGCGAGTTGGGCTTCAATGGCCTGATCGTCTCGGATGCCAGCGGCATGGCAGGGCTTAACGCCTGGGCTGACCGCTCGGAGTTTGTGCCTGAAATTATTGCTAACGGCTGCGACATGCTGCTGTTCCCCAGCCCCTTTGAGGCCGACTTAGCACATGTTGTGAAGGCGTTGGCCGATGGCCGCCTGAGCGCGCAGCGCATTGAAGAGGCCTGCACCCGTGTGCTGGGCCTGAAGGCCGCGCTGGGCCTGCACCGCAAGACGAAAGACGAATTGCTGCCACCGCTGGAGGCCGCGCGCGCTGCAATCCGCAGCGCCGAGCACCTGGCGGTTGAAGCTGCGGCTGCGGCTGCAAGCATCACCCTGGTCAAGGATGTGAATGGCTTGTTGCCCCTGGACTGCACACGCCATCGCCGCATTGTGCTGGTGACGGACCCGCAACGCGGCGGCTTTGCCTACCAAGAGCCCTTGCCGCTGCACCTGCCGCAGTGGTTGAGCGAGCGCGGCTTTGAGGTTCGTCCTTACGATTCAGCCACACCGCCCACGCCCGAGGACACCGACCTGGTGCTCTATTTGCTCGCGCAAGAGTCGCTGCTGACGCAATCGCACATCTATATCGATTGGAACCGCCTGCATAGCAGCCTAGGCACGGCCATGCAGCGCCCCTGGCACCGGCTGCCCTGTCTGCTGGTATCCCTCGGACACCCCTACTACTTGTATGACGCGCCGCGCATGCCTTGCGTGGTCAACGCATACAGCGCCATCTTGCCGGTGCAGCGCGCCGTGCTGGAGCGGCTGCTCGGCGAGCAACCATTCACTGGCACCAGTCCGGTGGATGCCAGCTGCGGCCTGCCCGACGCCATGTACTAACCCATTCCCCAACCCATCCACCACAGAGAACTGATATGAACCACAAGCAACCCATTCAACGCATTGCCGCTCTCGCACTGGCCACTGCCGCCCTCGGCGCACAGGCCCAACAAATCGAGGTCCTGCACTGGTGGACCGCACCGAGCGAGTCCAAGGCTGTGAAGGTCTTTGCCGACGCCTACGCAGCCGGTGGCGGCAAGTGGCAGGACACGGCGATTGCCGGTGGCATTGGTGCCGCAACGCAGGTGACCATGTCGCGTCTGGCCGCCGGCGACCCTCCCGGCGCCATGCAAATGCCGCTGGGCCGGCGCTTGCGCGACGTGGCCGCCGAAGACCTGCTGGGTGACATTTCTGATGTCGCGATCAAGGGCAAGTGGGCCGAGGTGCTGCCGCCCTCCGTGCTGCGCAGCGTGACCGTGGCCGGCAAGGTGGTTGCCGTGCCGGTGGCCATGCACGGTGTGAACTGGATGTGGTACAGCCCCAAAGTGCTGGCGGCCGCCAAGGTGGCGCCGCCCAAGAACTGGGACGAGATGCTGGTTGCCGCCGAGAAGATCAAGGCCAGCGGCGCCCTGCCCTTTGCCGTCTCCACCCAGGCTTGGCAGATCAACTGGCTGTGGGGCAACATCCTGGCCGGCGTCGGCGGGCAAAAGACCTATGTGCAGCTCACCGACAGCGACCCCAAGGTGTTCACCTCGCCAGCCGGCATCCGCGCCTTCGAGATCCTGGCCAAGATTCGCGACTATGCCGACCCGGCCGCCGCCAACCGCGCCTGGAATGCCAACTCCACTCTGGTCATGAACAACAAGGCCGCCTTCCAGTTCATGGGCGATTGGGCCAAGGGTGAGTTCATCGGCGCCGGCAAAAAGCTCGGTGCCAAGGCCGACGTCGGCTGCATGCTGACCCCCGGCACGCAGGACTTCTACGTCATGATGGGCGACGTGATCGCTATTCCCAAGGGCGTCAAGCCCGAGGTGCTGGCGCAGCAGAAGAAGCTGGCCGAGATCATCATGAGCCGTGATGGTCAGCTCAAGTTCTCACTGGCCAAGGGCTCCATCCCCTTCCGCACCGACATCAAGGCCGACGGCTTTGACGAATGCGCAGCCCTGGCCATGAAGGTCATGGCCAAGCCTGACGCCCAAGTACCGGGCACCGCCATGGCCATGCGCACCGAGGTTTCGGGCGCCATCACCGATGCGATTGCCAAGTACTGGAGCACGCCCTCCATGACGCCGCAGCAGGGCGCCGAGTCCGCAGCGGCGGCCATGAAGCGCGCACTCTGATTGCACGGCAGGGGCCTTCATCATGAGCAAACTATTTCGACGCTACGGCGCGGCCTGGCTAGCACTCAGCCCCTCGGTGCTGGCTGCGGCCGTGTGCTTTTATGGCTGCATCGGGTGGATGGTCTACATCTCCTTCACCCGCTCTAAGTTGCTGCCCAAGTACGAGTGGGCCGGCCTGCTCCAGTATGAGCGGCTGATGACCGAGGACCGCTGGCATGTGGCCATGGCTAACCTGCTGGTCTTTGGGGGATGCCTGATCGTCATCACGCTGCTGCTGGGCGGCTTGCTGGCGATTGCCATGGACCAGAAGATCCGCATCGAGGGCACCCTGCGCTCCATCTACATGTACCCGCTGGCCATGTCTTACGTGGTCACGGGTCTGGCCTGGCAGTGGTTGCTGAACCCCGACTTCGGTCTGCAGCAAGTGGTGCGTGACCTGGGCTTTAACAGCTTCACCTTCGACTGGCTGGCCGACCAGGACCGTGCCATCTACACCGTGGTCATCGCCGCGGTGTGGCATGGCGCGGGCCTGGTGATGGCCATCATTCTGGCGGGTCTGCGCAATATCGATGGCGAAATCTGGCGTGCCGCCGAGATCGACGGCATTCCAACCTGGCGCATGTACTGGCACGTCATCCTGCCCATGCTGGCGCCGGTGATCAGCACCTGTGTGGTGCTGCAATCCCTGGGCGCGCTGCGGGCCTATGACCTGGTCGTGGCCATCACCGGCGGTGGACCGGGTTACGCCAGCGATTTGCCGGGCAAGTTCGTGGTGGACTATGCCGGCGAGCGCGCCAACCTGGGCCTGGCCGCAGCCGCATCTGTAGAAATGCTGCTGTTGCTGGCGCTGCTGCTAACGCCCTATCTCTTGTTCAAACGAAAGGCCAAAGCATGAGTTCCCTCGCAACCGATGGGCCGGCGCTTCGCCGCCGCCGCATCACACCGCGCCAGCGCGTCGCCCGATTGGGGCTGTACGCCTTTTTGCTGGCGGGCGCGTTGTTCTTCGCCCTGCCGATTTACGTGATGCTGGTGACCTCGTTCAAGTCCATGGAGGAGATTCGCCAGGGCTCCATGCTGGCCCTGCCGGCTGCGCCCAGCCTTGCGGCCTGGATCGAGGCCTGGAGCGGTGCCTGCACCGGCCTGCAATGCCAGGGCATTGCACCGGGCTTCTGGAGTTCGGTGGCGATCCTGGTGCCCAGCGTGGTGCTGTCGATTCTGGTGGGCGCAGTCAACGGCTATGCGCTGGCGCAATGGCGCTTTCCCGGCGCGGACAAGCTGTTTGCACTCATCACCGTGGGCGTCTTTATCCCGATCCAGGTGGTGATGTTGCCGATGGTGAAGATCTTTGCCTTTGTTGGCCTGCAGGGCTCGCTGCTGGCCATCGTCACGGTGCATGTGGTGTTCAGCCTGCCGTTCATGGCGCTTTTCTTCCGCAACTTCTATGCAGGTATCCCGGGCGACCTGATGCGCGCTGCCATTGTGGACGGCGGAGGCTTCTGGAGCATCTTTGTGCGCATCATGCTGCCCCTGTCCACCAACGTGTTGCTGGTGGCCCTGGTGCTGCAGGTCACCGGCATCTGGAACGACTTTCTGCTCGGGCTGATCTTTGCCGGACGCGAATGGCGGCCCATGACCGTACTGCTCAACAACATCGTCAACGTCAACGAGGGCGAGATTCGCTACAACGTGAACATGGCAGCCACCATGCTCACCGCGATTCCGCCCCTGTGTGTGTACTTTCTGTCAGGTAAATATTTTGTGCGCGGCGTCACCGCCGGCGCCACCAAGGGTTAAGGAACAAGCGATGCACGCCGTCACACTGAAAAACATCGACAAGAGCTTTGGCTCGGTCAACATTCTCAAGAAACTTTCGCTGGACATCGAGGCCGGTGAATTCATCGTCTTGCTGGGCTCCTCGGGTTGCGGCAAATCGACCCTGTTGTCCATCATCGCCGGCCTGGATGACCCGACCGAAGGCAGCGTGGTCTTCGGCGAGCGCGACGTCACCGATCTGCCGCCGAAGGACCGCGACATCGCCATGGTGTTCCAGAGCTACGCGCTCTACCCCACCATGACGGTGCGCAACAACATGGCCTTTGGTCTGCGCATGGCCAAGGTGCCCGAGGCCGAAATTGCCGAGCGCCTGGCCTGGGCCGCCGCCATGCTGCACCTCACCGACTACCTAGACCGTAAACCGGCCCAGCTCTCGGGCGGACAGCGCCAACGCGTGGCGATTGGCCGAGCGATTGTGCGCAAGGCCAAGGTCTATTTGTTTGACGAGCCGCTGTCTAACTTGGACGCCAAGCTGCGCGCCGAGATGCGGCTGGAGATCAAGCGCCTGCACCAGCAGCTAGGTGCCACCATGATTTACGTCACCCACGACCAGATCGAAGCCATGACCATGGCCACGCGCGTGGCCCTGATGCGCGAGGGTCGGGTCGAGCAATACGCCACACCGGCCGAGATCTACAACCGACCGGCCAGCCGCTATGTGGCGGAGTTTGTCGGCTCGCCGCAAATCAATGTGTTTGAAGGCCAGTTGGCGGACCAGCAGGGGGTGGCTGTCTTGCAGGTTCCCGGAGGGCCAACGTTGGCCGTGCCGCCGGTGCGCTTGGGCGGTCCAGTGGGTGCTGCGCGCACGGTGCACGTGGGACTGCGTCCCGAGCACCTGGCCTTGGGCGAAAGCGAAGCTCTGTCCCTGTTGCTGTCGCAAGCCGAAGTGGAGGTGATCGAATTCACCGGAGCCGACGCGATGGTGTGGGTGAATGCCGGGCCTGGTACTGCCAATGCACGCCTGTGCGTGCGCGTGCCAGCTGCCACGGCCCCGAAGCTGGGTGATCGTGTCAACGTGCGGGCCGATTTAATGGGACTGTCGCTGTTCGACCGCGAAACGGGTCAACGGCTTTGAGGATCTGACCTTCGCTCCCTCGGTTCGAAAAAACAAAAGCCGCCAACCCTCTCAGGTTGGCGGCTTCTTTATTTACAGCGCGAAGCGTTTACTTCTTACTGGGCGGCACGTCCGTGCAGCTACCATGCGCCACCTCAGCCGCCATGCCAATGCTTTCGCCCAGCGTGGGGTGCGGGTGGATGGTTTTGCCGATGTCGATGGCATCTGCGCCCATCTCAATCGCCAAGGCCACTTCGCCAATCATGTCACCCGCGTGCGTGCCCACCATGCCGCCGCCGAGGATCTTGCCGTGGCCGTGGGCCTCGGGTGAATCGTCAAACAGCAGTTTGGTCACGCCTTCGTCGCGGCCGTTGGCAATGGCGCGGCCCGAGGCGTTCCAAGGGAACAAGCCCTTTTTCACCTTGATGCCTTGTGCTTTGGCTTGGTCTTCGGTCAAGCCCACCCATGCCACTTCGGGGTCTGTGTAGGCCACGCTGGGGATGACGCGTGCGTTGAATGCAGCCGCTGCCAGCTCTTTGTTGCCTTGCAGTTCGCCCGCAATCGCTTCAGCCGCCACGTGCGCTTCGTGCACCGCCTTGTGCGCCAGCATGGGCTGACCCACGATGTCGCCAATGGCAAAGATGTGCGGCACGTTGGTGCGCATTTGAATGTCGACGTTGATAAAGCCGCGGTCGGTCACAGACACGCCTGCTTTTTCAGCGGCGATCTTCTTGCCATTGGGCGTGCGGCCCACGGCTTGCAACACGAGGTCGTACACCTGCGGTGCGGGGGCGGTGCCGCCCTCTTCTGCGGGTGCAAACGTGACTTCAATGCCTTCGGGCAAGGCGCGTGCGGACACGGTCTTGGTCTTGAGCATGATGTTGTCAAAGCGCTTGGCGTTCATCTTTTGCCAGATCTTCACCAAGTCGCGGTCAGCACCTTGCATGAGGCCGTCCATCATTTCCACCACGTCCAGGCGTGCGCCCAGCGTGCTGTAGACGGTGCCCATCTCTAGGCCGATGATGCCGCCGCCCAAGATGAGCATGCGCTTGGGCACTTCTTTGAGCGCCAAGGCACCCGTACTGTCCACCACGCGAGGGTCGTTCGGCATGAACGGCAAACGCACGGCTTGCGAGCCCGCGGCAATGATGGCTTTCTTGAACGCCACCACTTTTTTGGTGCCCGTTTTTTCTTGGGCCGTGCCGCTGGTTTCTTCCACTTCCAAGTGGTTGGCACCGACGAAGGCACCGTAACCGCGCACGGTGGTGACCTTGCGCATCTTGGCCATGGCAGCCAAACCGCCTGTGAGTTTGCTGATGACTTTTTCTTTGTGGCCGCGCAGTTTGTCGACGTTGACCGCAGGTGCACCGAAGTCCACACCGAGGTCAGCCATGTGGGCCACTTCGTCCATCACCGCTGCGACGTGCAGCAAGGCTTTAGAGGGAATACAACCCACGTTCAAACACACACCACCCAAGGTGGCGTAGCGCTCAACGATCACGACCTTGAGGCCCAAGTCGGCTGCGCGAAACGCTGCCGAGTAGCCGCCAGGGCCACCACCCAACACGAGCACATCGCACTCGATGTCGGCCGAGCCGGCAAAGGATGAGGCTGTGGGTGCAGGGGCAGCTGCCACTGGGGCGGCGGGTGCTACTGGAGCCGCTGCGGGTGCAGGGGCAGAAGCAGCTGGTGCAGATGAATTAGAAGCGGCTGACGCCGCAGCACCTTCCGCATCCAACACCAACACAACAGAGCCTTCTTTGACCTTGTCGCCCAGCTTGATCTTCAACTCTTTCACCACGCCCGCGTGTGAGGATGGAATTTCCATCGACGCTTTGTCGGACTCCACGGTGATGAGCGATTGCTCAGCTTTGACGGTGTCGCCTACTTTGACCAGCAACTCAATCACGGCCACTTCGTCGAAGTCGCCGATGTCTGGAACTTTGATATCAATCATTGCCATATCGTTCTCAATCGGTTGGGGACAGAGCAACGCTTCGCATTGGTCTGTCCCGCAAGTTTTTAAAGGAGCACGCGACGGAAGTCGCCGAGGATTTGACCGAGGTACGCATTGAAGCGTGCCGCTGCGGCGCCGTCGATGACGCGGTGGTCCCACGTCAAGCTCAGAGGCAACATCAAGCGTGGCACAAATTCTTTGCCGTTCCACACGGGTTCCATGGTGCTCTTGCACACACCGAGGATGGCCACTTCGGGCGCGTTGATGATGGGCGTGAAGTACTTGCCACCAATGCCACCGAGGCTGGAGATGGTGAAAGTTGCGCCTGTCATTTCTGCGGGGCCGAGTTTGCCGTCGCGGGCTTTCTTGGCCAGCTCACCCATTTCTTGGCTGATTTGCAGCACGCCTTTTTTGTCGCAATCGCGAATCACGGGCACCATCAAACCATTGGGCGTGTCAGCGGCAAAGCCGATGTGCCAGTAGTTTTTGTAGACCAGTGCATCGCCATCGAGCGAGCTGTTGAACTCTGGATATTTCTTGAGCGCAGCCACGCAAGCCTTGATCAAGAACGCCAGCATCGTGACTTTGACGCCACTCTTCTCGTTCTCTTTGTTGGTCGACACACGGAAGGCTTCGAGGCCGGTGATGTCGGCATCGTCGTGGTTGGTGACGGCCGGAATCATGATGGCATTGCGAAGCAAATTCGCACCGCTGATCTTCTTGATGCGGCCCATTTCTTTGCGCTCGACGGGGCCGAACTTAGCGAAGTCGACCTTCGGCCATGGGATGAGACCCAACGCTGCGCCATCGCCACCCGAACCCGCAGGTGCCTTAGCAGCTTGCGCCTTGGTTTGTGTCGCGCCAGACATGACGGCTTTGGTGAAAGCTTGCACGTCGTTTTGCGTGATGCGCCCCTTAATGCCAGAGCCTTTGAGCTCTTCCAACGGCACACCGAGTTCACGTGCGAACTTGCGCACAGAGGGTGATGCGTGTGGCAAGCCCAATGTGGGTGCGCCTGGTGCGTGTGCTGGTGCAGCCACGGCTGAAGCAACCGCAGTCGTTGCAGCGACAGCGGCAGGAGAGGCAACAGCTGCTGACGCAGAGGCTGCAACAGCAGAAGCGGCAGCAGCCACAGGTGCCGCAGAGACAGCGGCAGATACCGTGCCTTCCAAAATGGCCAGCAAGTCACCGATGTTGACCGTGTCGCCCACTTTGACCTTCAGCTCTTTGAGCACGCCGGCATGTGACGACGGAATTTCCATCGACGCTTTGTCTGACTCAACGGTGATGAGCGACTGCTCCACCTTGATCGTGTCGCCAGCCTTCACAAACACTTCGATGACGGCCACGTCTTTGAAGTCGCCAATGTCTGGCACGTGAATGTCGATGGGGCCTGATGCTGATGCGGCAGCGGCCACGGGGGCTGCGGCAGCAACAGGTGCAGCAGCGGCTACTGGAGCAGCTGCTGCGGGTGCGGCGGCGGCAGGAGCTGCGGCAGCACCAGCAGCTTCCACCACCAACACCACCGAGCCTTCTTTGACCTTGTCACCCAAGTTCACGCGCAGCTCTTTGACCACACCAGCTGTGCTCGATGGAATTTCCATCGAAGCCTTGTCTGATTCGACGGTGATGAGGGACTGTTCCGCTTTCACGGTGTCGCCCACTTTGACCAGCAGCTCAATGACTGCGACTTCGTCGAAATCCCCGATATCCGGGACTTTTACTTCTACCAATGCCATGTTGTGTCTCCCGAATTTTTATGCGTACAGCGGGTTGATCTTGTCGACTTTGATGCCGTACTTTTTGATAGCTTCCGCCACTTGTGCCACTGGCACGGTGCCTTCTTCGCTGAGGGCTTTGAGTGCAGCCACCACGATGTAGTGGCGGTTGATTTCAAAGTGCTCACGCAGCTTGCTGCGGAAGTCGGAGCGACCAAAACCATCTGTGCCCAACACTTTGTAGGTGCGGCCTTTAGGAATGAACGGACGAATCTGTTCGGCATAGGCTTTCATGTAGTCGGTCGAGGCGACCACGGGGCCGACATACGGGTCCAACTGTGCAGACACAAACGGCACTTTCGGTGTGTCTGTGGGGTGCAACAAGTTGTAACGCTCAGCGTCTTGGCCGTCGCGTGTGAGTTCGTTGAAGCTTGGGCAGCTCCACACGTTGGCCGCAATGCCCCAATCGGCAGCGAGCAAGTCGCGTGCAGCGATGGATTCGCGCAGGATGGTGCCCGAGCCCAACAAGTTCACGCGTGGTGACTTCTTGTCGCCCTCGCCTTGTTGCAGCAGGTACATGCCTTTGATGATTTGCTCTTCGGTGCCGGCTTTGAGACCTGGCATGGCGTAGTTCTCGTTCAACAGCGTCAGGTAATAGAAGACGTTGTCTTGCTTCTCGACCATGCGCTTCAAACCGTGGTGCAGGATGACGCCGACTTCGTGTGCGAAGGTGGGGTCATAAGACACGCAATTCGGGATGGTGTTGGCCATGATGTGGCTGTGACCGTCTTCGTGCTGCAAGCCTTCGCCGTTCAAAGTGGTACGGCCCGAGGTGCCGCCCAACAAGAAGCCGCGTGCTTGCATGTCGCCAGCAGCCCATGCCAAGTCGCCGATGCGTTGGAAACCAAACATCGAGTAGTACACGTAAAAAGGCACCATGATGCGGTTGCTGGTCGAGTAGCTGGTCGCAGCAGCAATCCAGCTCGACATACCGCCGGCTTCGTTGATACCTTCTTGCAAGATTTGGCCCGCTTTGTCTTCGCGGTAGTACATCACTTGGTCTTTGTCGACCGGGGTGTAGTTTTGACCTGCTGGGTTGTAAATACCGATTTGGCGGAACAAACCTTCCATACCAAAGGTACGGGCTTCATCCACCAAAACAGGCACCACGCGTGGGCCCAAAGCTTGGTCACGCAAGAGCTGCGTGAGGAAGCGTACATAGGCTTGGGTAGTCGAGATTTCACGGCCTTCAGCCGTGGGTTCCATCACCGACTTGAAGATGTCCAACGACGGCACCGTGAAGCTCTCATCGGCTTTCGTGCGGCGGTGTGGCAAGTAGCCGCCCAAGGCTTGACGACGCTCGTGCAGGTAGCGCATTTCGGGGGTGTCGTCGGCTGGTTTGTAGAACGGAATCTTGGACAGTTCGCTGTCTGGGATTGGGATGTTGAAGCGGTCACGCATGTACTTGATGTCTTCATCCGTGAGCTTCTTGGTTTGGTGAACGTTGTTCTTGCCTTCGCCCGCTTTGCCCATACCAAAACCTTTGACGGTCTTGATCAGCAACACGGTGGGTTGGTCTTTGGTGTTCACAGCTTGGTGGTAAGCGGCATACACCTTTTGTGGGTCGTGGCCGCCACGCTTCAAGCCCCAAATTTCGTCGTCGCTCATATGCGACACCATTTCGAGCGTGCGTGGATCGCGACCGAAAAAATGCTTGCGCACATACGCGCCGTCGTTGGCTTTGAACGATTGGAAGTCACCATCCAAGGTGTCCATCATCAACTTGCGCAAAGCGCCGTCTTTGTCGCGGGCCAAGAGCTTGTCCCACTCGCTGCCCCACAAGAGCTTGATGACGTTCCAACCTGAGCCACGGAACTCGCCTTCGAGCTCTTGCACGATCTTGCCGTTGCCGCGCACAGGGCCGTCCAAACGTTGCAAGTTGCAGTTGACCACGAAGATCAAGTTGTCGAGTTTTTCGCGAGCGGCCAATCCGATGGCGCCCAAGGATTCGACTTCGTCCATCTCACCGTCGCCGCAGAACACCCAGACCTTGCGGTTTTCGGTATTGGCAATACCGCGTGCGTGCAAGTACTTCAAGAAGCGCGCTTGGTAAATGGCCATCAAAGGGCCCAAGCCCATCGACACCGTGGGGAACTGCCAGAACTCAGGCATGAGTTTGGGGTGTGGGTAGCTGGACAAACCTTTGCCATCGACTTCTTGACGGAAGTTGAGCAACTGCTCTTCAGTCAAGCGGCCTTCCAGGTAAGCGCGGGCATAAACGCCGGGTGACACGTGACCTTGGATGTACAAGCAGTCGCCACCGTGGTTTTCGTTTTCAGCGTGCCAGAAGTGGTTAAAGCCCGCACCAAACATGTGGGCCAATGAAGCGAATGAGCCAATGTGGCCACCGAGGTCGCCCCCGTCTTCTGGGTTGTGGCGGTTGGCTTTGACCACCATCGCCATCGCGTTCCAGCGCATGTAAGCGCGCAGACGTTCTTCAATTTCAATGTTGCCGGGGCAATGTGCTTCTTGATCAGGTTCGATCGTGTTCACGTAGCCCGTGTTGGCTGAGAACGGCATATCGATGCTGCTCTCGCGTGCGTGTTCGAGCAGTTGCTCCAGCAAGAAGTGCGCACGTTCGGGCCCCTCTGCATTGATGACGGCGGACAAAGCGTCCATCCATTCACGCGTTTCTTGGGTGTCCACGTCGTTACTCAGATCGTTCGGTTGTGCTGACATGCTTGTCTCCTCTGTGTTGCACTTGTTATGACTCGAATGTAAATAGTTTCTCACAAATTTTTGAAATTTCAAATAGCGACTGTTGATTTCTTATCGTGAAATTTAAAAGACGGCAAAAAATCGTGATTCAGGCGGACATAAACTCACCCCACATGTTGAAAACACCGCCTACCTCTCCTCTCAAACCCCTCTCCATCCTTTGGCGAAAATGGTGGCGAGAACAAACCCCCAACCGCCAAGATCGCTTTGCATTCATGGCCCCTCTGGCCGCTGTGGTGTTGTTCATGGCCGCCATCACCACTGCTTTTTGGTATTTGCGTTACGAAGAAATTGACCGCGAACAAGAGGTGGTGCGCCGCGATGTGGAGTACGCACAACAACGTTTGCGCCTAAGGCTGCTTGAAAAGCAAGAACAAATCATGCGCATGGCGCGCGAGATTGCCAACAGGGAAACCGATAGCAAAGCGTTCTTTGGTGAAGCACGCACCTTGCTAAATCAAAGTCCAGAAATGGCGAGCTTGACGTGGGTCGACCAACGCCAACGCGTCAGGGCCAGTTATTCGAGCGCCAGTACCAATACAGCCATGACACATCTGGTGGGCGACTCGCTCACGCAAGGCGAAACGCTAAGCACTTTTTTGCTCACACGCGATTTACTGCAGCCGGTGTATGCGCAGCCGATCATAGAAAAGCGCCTCAACGCCACGGCCACGCCCAACACTGAGCTGCAGTTGCACGTTCCTATCATCAACCACGGCAAATTTGAAGGCGTGTTGCTCGCCGAATACACGATGGATGGCATGTTGCGTTTTGCCGTTCCCAGCGAGATTGCCAACCGCTATGCAGTGTCCTTGCGTGATGTGAACAACAAAGTGCTTGCGGGCCAAGTCAACAAAGCACGCCCCAAAGTGACAGAAGTGCTGCCTTGGTTATTCCAAACCAATGAATACGAAGTGCCCATCACGCCTGTGGGTTATGCCTTGACTTTGCATGCACAGGCCTATCGCACCTCGCAAGGTTTGATTGGCAACGGCGTGTTTTGGCTCGTCGCCATGCTCAGCGCCATGACCGCATGGATGTTGATTGGCACATGGCGACACACACGCCGCCGTGTGCAAGCGCAGCAAGCCTTGGTGGCGGAAACCAACTTTCGCCGCGCTATGGAAAACTCCATCCTGACCGGCATGCGTGCGCTGGACCTCAAAGGGCGCATTACCTATGTGAACGCTGCTTTTTGCCAAATGACGGGCTGGACCGAAGAAGAGCTGGTGGGCCATCTACCGCCCTTTCCCTACTGGCCCGATGAAGACCGCGCTACCCTAGAACAAAAACTCGACCAAGAACTACAAGGCGACACCACAACAGCCGGTTTTCAAGTGCGCGTCAAACGCAAAAGCGGTGAGCTGTTTGATGCACGTTTGTATGTGTCGCCGCTGGTCGATGCGCGCGGCCAACAAACGGGTTGGATGACCTCGATGACCGACATCACCGAACCCAACCGCATACGCGAACAACTGTCTGCCGCACACGATCGCTTCACCACGGTTCTCGAAGGCTTGGATGCATCGGTATCTGTGGCGCCATTGGGTAGCAAAGAATTACTGTTTGCCAACAAGCTGTATCGCCAGTGGTTTGCGACTACCACGCAGGGGCACCTGAGCTTGGTCTCACAAGCGGGCCTTCCACGCGCATCGCTCAAACCCGAGGCATTTGAAGACGATGCACAAGACCAAAACGATGCACTGATGGGCTTGCCCACCGAGGGCATCACCGAAACAAAATCTGAAAACGCAGAGATTTATGTCCCTGAACTCAACAAGTGGCTTGAGGTACGTTCACGCTACCTCAACTGGGTGGATGGCCGCTTGGCGCAAATGGTGATTGCCACAGACATCACGCCACGTCGACATGCTGAAGAGCAAGCCCAAGCACAAGCCGAACGCGCACAGTCGGCCAGTCGCCTCATCACCATGGGCGAGATGGCGTCCAGCGTGGCGCACGAGTTGAACCAACCACTGACCGCCATCAACAACTATTGCAGTGGCATGGTGTCGCGCATCAAAGCGAACAATTTGAACGAGGAAGACTTGCTCAAAGCTTTAGAGAAAACAGCGCACCAAGCGCAACGCGCGGGACAAATCATTCAGCGCATTCGCAGCTTTGTGAAACGCAGCGAGCCCAACCGCACCCCATCCGATGTGGCCACCATGGTGAGCGAAGCCGTTGAACTGGCAGGCATTGAGATGCGCCGTCGACATGTCCGTTTGAGCCAAGTGCTCGCGGCGCGTTTGCCAACACTCAATGTGGACCCTATCTTGATTGAACAAGTGCTGATCAACTTGATGCGCAATGCTGCCGAGTCCATCGACTTGGCCCAGCGCCCGTTGACCCAACGGGATGTCGAACTGAAAGTGCTGCCACGCACTGAAGAAGGTCAAGCTGTGATTGAGTTTTCTGTCACCGACACAGGGCGTGGATTGCCTCCTGAAGTAATGGAGCATTTGTTTGAAGCCTTCTTCTCAACGAAAACCGAAGGCATGGGCATTGGCCTGAATTTGTGTCGTTCTATCGTGGAGTCTCATCAAGGTCGGATGAAAGCGGAGAACCTCTACAATGTGGAGGAAATAACGGGCTGCCGCTTTTCCTTCTGGATACCGGTCCGATAGGTTGGAGTTTATTAATGAGCTTGATTCCCAAAAAAGGTACTGTCTATGTTGTCGATGACGACGAGGCCGTACGCGATTCATTGCAATGGTTGTTAGAGGGCAAGGACTACCGCGTTCGTTGCTTTGACTCCGCAGAAACTTTTCTGAGCCGTTACGACCAACGCGAAGTCGCGTGTTTGATCGTGGACATCCGCATGGGTGGCATGACGGGCTTGGAGCTACAAGATAAACTGGTAGAGCGCAAGTCACCTTTACCCATCGTGTTCATCACCGGTCACGGCGATGTGCCCATGGCTGTGGACACCATGAAAAAAGGTGCGATGGACTTCATCCAAAAGCCTTTTGATGAAAACGCCTTGGTCACCTTGGTCGAACGCATGCTGGCCCAAGCCACCGAGTCGTTTGCCGAATACCAACAAGCCGCCAGCCGCGACGCACTGATGGCCAAGCTGACCACCCGTGAAGCCCAAGTGCTAGAGCGTATCGTGGCCGGCCGTTTGAACAAACAAATTGCCGACGACCTGGGCATCAGCATCAAAACCGTGGAAGCGCACCGCGCCAACATCATGGAAAAGCTCAACGCCAACACCGTGGCCGATTTGCTCAAAACCGCACTCGGTCAAAACGCAGCCAAAGCTTAAGGCCCTCACGTTTCGCGCTAAGTCTTTCGCCGCGCAACCGCATCCACAACGCCCGTTTAACGCGGGCGTTTTCAATTCAACTTCTCATCTGTATACACACCATGACTGCACAACTCATTGACGGCAACGCCCTCTCCAAACAACTGCGTGCGCAAGTGGCCGCCGACACAGCCGCCCTCAAAGCCCAAGGCCTGACGCCTGGCTTGGCCGTGGTGTTGGTGGGTGAAAACCCAGCCAGTCAGGTGTATGTGCGCAACAAGGTCAAAGCCTGCGAAGACGCTGGCTTGCACTCGGTGCTCGAAAAATACGACGCCACCATGACCGAAGCCGACTTGCTGGCCCGCGTGGAAGCACTGAACAACGATGACCGCATTCACGGCATCTTGGTGCAACTGCCCTTGCCTGCGCACATCGATGCACAAAAAGTGATTGAAGCCATCAGCCCTGCCAAAGACGTGGACGGTTTTCACATCGCCAGCGCTGGCGCCTTGATGACGGGCATGCCTGGCTTTTGGCCATGCACGCCCTATGGCTGCATGAAGATGCTCGAGAGCATTGGCTACGACCTCAAAGGCAAACACGCCGTGGTGATTGGCCGCAGCAACATCGTGGGCAAGCCCATGGCGCTCATGCTGCTGCAAAAAGACGCCACCGTGACCGTGGCGCATTCGCGCACGCAAAACCTCAAAGCGCTCACCCTGCAAGCCGACGTGATCGTGGCCGCCGTGGGCAAGCGCAATGTACTGACCGCCGACATGGTCAAGCCCGGCGCGGTGGTGCTGGACGTGGGCATGAACCGCAACGATGAAGGCAAGCTCTGCGGCGACGTGGACTTTGACGGCGTGAAAGAAGTGGCCGGCTACATCACCCCCGTGCCCGGCGGGGTGGGCCCCATGACCATCACGATGTTGTTGGTCAACACCTTGGAATCGGCTCAGCGGGCCTTATCTAGTCGTTAAGGCTTTGCGCTCGTTGCGGGTGAATTCGTTGCAGGTGCATTCGCTCTGCCAAGCTGAGCGGCCAGCACTTGCTGCGCTCCTCGCTTCGCTCTGATGTCGCCACAGCAAGCGCTGACCACTCAACTTGGCGACGGTGCTGGGTATGCAAACAAGGTTTAGGTCGAGGCTCATCTTTCATTGATACAAAATTTTCTTATGACACACGCCATCAACCCGCTTCTCGACTTCTCGAACCATCCGCTGTTTGATGCCATCAAGCCCGAGCACATCGCGCCGGCACTTGACCAGCTCTTACCAGCAGCAGACGCAGCGTTAGAGCAAGTGACTGCCGTCGACTTCCCCGTCGAGTGGAAAGCCATTGCTTCCGTTCTCGATGTCGCCACCGAAAAACTCAGCCGCGCTTGGGGTGCGGTGAACCACCTGCACTCAGTCGTCGATACGCCTGAGCTGCGCGCTGCCTACACCGCCGCGCTGCCGCGTGTGACCGAGTTCTACACGCGCTTGGGTGCAGACGAGCGCTTGTACGCCAAGTACAAAGCCATCGCCGTGGCCAGCTTGAACGCCGAACAAAAACACGCCCACACCTTGGCCATGCGCAACTTTGTGTTGTCGGGTGCTGAGTTGGTGGGTGCGGCTAAAGAACGCTTTGCCGCGATTCAAGAGCGCATGGCCGATGTGAGCCAAAAGTTCAGCGAGAACGTGCTGGACGCCACCGACCAATGGTCGGCCATCGTCACCACCGAAGAGCTGGCGGGTGTGCCAGACGACGTGGTGCAAACCACGCGCGCCGCCGCTGAGAAGGATGGCCTGAAAAACAACGATGGCGTGGCTGGCAAAGACGGTGTGGCAAGCCACAAGCTGAATTTAAAAATGCCGTGCTACCTGCCCATCATGCAGTTTGCTCACAGCTCGGCCCTGCGGGAAAAGCTGTACCGCGCTTACGCCACACGCGCCTCGGACCAGTCTGAAGCGGTGCAGAACGGCAACGCCGAACAAGACAACACACCGTGGGTGAAAGAAATCTTGGCCCTGCGCCAAGAAGAAGCGCAGCTCTTGGGCTACGCCAACTACGCCGAGGTGTCGCTGGCCGCCAAGATGGCACAGTCGCCCGCCGAGGTGATGGCCTTCTTGCGCGACCTCGCCAAGCGTGCCCGACCCTACGCCGAAAAAGACGTGGCCGAAATGCGAGCCTTCGCCGCCGAACACCTCAACCTACAAGACCCACAGCCGTGGGACTGGCCGTACATCGGCGAGAAGCTCAAAGAAGCGCGTTACGCCTTCAGCGAGCAAGAAGTCAAACCCTATTTCACGGCGCCCAAGGTGTTGGCCGGTTTGTTCAAGATTGTGGAAACCTTGTTTGAGGTGAGCATTCGCCGCGACGAAGCGCCCGTGTGGCACCCCGCTGTTGAGTTCTACCGCATTGAACGCCACACAGAAGACACGCGCACCAAGAATTTGCCGCCTGCGTTGGTCGGCCAGTTCTACCTCGACCCAGGCGCTCGCGCAGGCAAGCGCGGCGGCGCGTGGATGGACGACGTGCGCGCCCGCTGGCTGCGCCCCGACACCAACACCTTGCAAACACCCGTGGCACACCTCGTATGCAACTTCGCAGAAGGCGTGGGCGACAAACCACCACTGCTCACGCACGATGACGTCATCACCCTCTTCCACGAATGCGGCCACGGCTTGCACCACATGCTCACGCAAGTGAACGAACGTGATGTGTCGGGCATCAGCGGCGTGGAGTGGGACGCGGTGGAACTGCCCAGTCAGTTCATGGAAAACTTCTGCTGGGAGTGGAGCGTGCTGCGTCACATGACCGCACACGTCGACACGGGCGAGCCTTTGCCTCGCGAGCTGTTCGACAAAATGCTGGCGGCCAAAAACTTCCAAAGCGGTTTGCAAACGCTGCGCCAAATTGAGTTCTCGCTCGTGGACATGCTGCTGCATTCCGATGGTGAAAAAGCCCAAGACTTCATGCAAGTGCTGCGCGACGTGCGTGCCGAAGTGGCCGTGCTGCAAAGCCCCGCATGGGGCCGCACGTTGCACACCTTCAGCCACATCTTTGCAGGCGGTTATGCCGCGGGCTACTACAGCTACAAATGGGCCGAGGTGCTGAGCGCCGATGCGTACGCTGCGTTTGAAGAAACCGCCGACTCGAACGGTGAGCCCAGCATCGACACCGGCCGCCGCTACCGCGAAACCATTTTGGAAGTGGGCGGCAGCCGCCCTGCCATGGAGTCGTTTAAAGCGTTTCGTGGTCGCGAGCCGCAGCTGGATGCGTTGCTGCGTCACCAAGGCATGAGCCACTGAACCCAACCATGCAACCCATCGCTCGTGTGACACGGGCGATGTTTTTGCCATGCTAAAGTGTCCGCGTTACCCCTTGTATAGCGCTGTCACTTTATGCCCCATCTCCACGAACCGACACACTTGCCCATTGATATCCACGATCCAGCGGCGCAAGACGAAGTCACCGTCATCCCCCTCAAAATTGAAGACTGGCTCACCGTCATCGTGATGGGCTTGCTCTCGCTCATCACCTTTGCCAACGTGTTGGTGCGCTACTTCACCGACCAATCTTTTGCATGGACCGAAGAGTTTTCGGTGTTCTTGATGATTGTGTTGTCGCTGGTCGCAGGCTCTGCGTCTGTGGCACGCAACCGCCAAATTCGTATTGAATATTTTGCTGACAGCGGCTCGCCCGAGCGTCAACGCGCCCTCGCCCGCTTTGGGGCCATCATGGTGTTTGTGTTGTTTGCGCTCATCGCTGTGCTGAGCTCTCGCGTGGTGTGGGACGACATTCGCTTTGAAGAAACCTCGCCCGGCATTGGCATTCCGCAGTGGTGGTACACCATTTGGCTCCCCATCATGTCGGTGGCCATTGCAGGCCGTGCCTTGGGGCTCTTCATCCGTCGGGGGCGTCGCGCATGATCCCCACGCTCCTCTTTGTTGCTTTCATCGCCATGATGTTGGCTGGCGTACCCATTGGCGCTTCACTTGGTTTGGCCGGTGCCGCTTGCATTGCCTTGGCCAACTCGGATGCCCAGTGGTTTGGTTTGCTGGCTGTGCCGCAAAACTTTTATGCAGGCTTGGGCAAATACCCCTTATTGGCCATTCCGATGTTTGTGTTGGTCGGCTCTATTTTTGACCGCTCAGGCGTGGCTTTGCGCTTGGTGAACTTTGCCGTGGCCATCGTCGGTCGCGGCCCCGGCATGTTGCCTTTGGTGGCCATCATGGTGGCCATGTTCTTGGGTGGCATTTCGGGCTCTGGCCCTGCCAACGCAGCAGCGGTGGGCGCGGTGATGATTTCTGCCATGTCGCGTGCGGGCTATCCACCCGCGTTCTCGGCCAGCGTGGTGGGTGCAGCAGCAGCGACTGACATTTTGATTCCCCCATCTGTAGCCTTCATCGTGTATTCGGTGTTGGTACCCGGTGCGTCTGTGCCTGCGTTGTTTGCGGCAGGCATGATTCCTGGCGTGTTGGCAGGCGTGGCCCTCATCGTGCCTGCGGTGTGGATGGCGCGCAAACACAAAATGGGTGCGCTCGAAGCCAGCTTGCCACGCCCTGCGTTTTGGCAAAGCTTGCGCGAAGCCACTTGGGGCTTGGCTGCACCGATTTTGATTTTGGGTGGCATGCGCGCGGGTTGGTTCACGCCCACCGAGGCTGCTGTGGTGGCGGTGTTTTACGGCTTGTTTGTAGGCATGGTGATTCACCGCACCATTCAAGTGAAAGACTTGTTCACCATTCTGCAAGAGTCGGGCGAGTTGTCGGCCATCATTTTGTTGGTGGTGTCGCTCGCTGGCATCTTCGCGTTCTCGCTCTCCACCCTCGGTGTGATCGACCCCATCACCAACGCCATCGTCAATTCTGGTTTGGGCGAGTACGGCGTGTTGGCGCTGTTGATTTTGATGCTCATCACCGTAGGCATGTTCCTCGATGGCGTGTCGATCTTCTTGATCTTTGTGCCCCTGTTGTGGCCCATCGTGCAGTTCTACAAATGGGACCCTGTGTGGTTTGGTGTCATCCTGACGCTGAAGGTCGCACTGGGTCAGTTCACGCCACCGTTGGCCGTGAACTTGATGGTGTCTAGCCGCATCGCCGGTGTACGCATGGAAGAAACCGTGCCATGGGTGGGCTGGATGTTGTTTGGCATGTTCTTGGTGATGGTGGCCGTCATCGCTTGGCCTGAGTTGGCGTTGTGGCTGCCGCGTTACATGGGCTATTGAAAATAGGCCAAAGATTTCGAGTTCGTTTTAATAAGGAGATAGAGACCATGAAATTTCGCAGAACCCTCTTGAGCTTGGTGGCCGCTGCCGCCGTGATGGGCACATTCGCAGGCACCGCCTCGGCCCAACAGGCCTACAAAGCGGAATACCGCATGTCGTTGGTGCTTAACGTGCCCACCCCTTGGGGACAAGCGGGCAAGCTGTGGGCCGACATGGTGAAAGAGCGCACGCAAGGCCGCATCAATATCAAGATGTACCCAGGCGTGTCGCTGATTCAAGGCGACCAAACACGCGAGTTCAGCGCCTTGCGCCAAGGCGTGATTGACATGGCTGTGGGCTCGACCATCAACTGGTCACCCCAAGTCAAAGAACTCAACTTGTTCTCGCTGCCCTTCTTGATGCCCGACTACGCCGCCGTCGACGCGCTCACCCAAGGCCAAGTGGGCAAGCACATTTTCAAAACGCTCGAGAAATCTGGCGTGGTGCCATTGGCATGGGGCGAGAACGGGTACCGTGAACTCACCAACTCCAAGCGCGCCGTCAAGTCACCCGAAGATTTGAAGGGCATGAAGATTCGCATCGTCGGCTCGCCCATCTTCTCGGACATGTTCAGCACTTTGGGCGCGAACCCCACACAAATGAGCTGGGCTGACGCACAACCTGCATTGACCAGCGGTGCCGTGGACGGGCAAGAAAACCCCTTGTTCTTGTTCAACCTGCTCAAGATGCACACCGTGGGCCAAAAGTACATCACCACTTGGGGCTACATGGCTGACCCGCTCGTGTTCGTAGTGAACAAAGAGATTTGGAACTCATGGACACCGGCTGACCAAGCCATCGTGCGTCAAGCGGCGTTGGACGCTGGCCAGCAAGAAATTGCGATTGCCCGCAAAGGTTTGATCGAAGCCGACAAGCCCGTCATCAAAGGCATCGAAGCCTTGGGCGTGACGGTGACGCAACTCACCCCCGCACAGCGCGAAGAGTTTGTGAAAGCCACACGCGGCGTGTACAACAAGTGGAAAGCCACCATCGGTGCTGACTTGGTGAACACCGCTGAAGCGGCGATTGCAGCGCGTAAGAAGTAACTTCTGTTGCGCCCAAATAAAAACCCGCTTCGGCGGGTTTTTATTTGTTCATAGGCTTGAAAGCGTTGTCACCAATCGATAACGCAGCTTGTGAACTGCACGACAAACCCACCGCTTCAGCGCAAGCTGCATCGCCCTGCAAGGCTTCAACAAAAGCACTCCCCAGCACGCCCGATGCACCCAGTACCAACGCGCGGTAGGAAGCGCCTAGGCTTTTCAAAACTTCAGCGTCTTCACCCCCACAGATGTGCCTAGCAAACACACCTGCGCCTTTTGGTGGGCAAACACACCCACGGTCACCACGCCTGGCCATTGGCTGACCTCGGTTTCAAATTGCAGTGGGTCGCTGATTTTCAAACCCGTCACATCCACGATGTGTTGACCGTTGTCGGTGACCAGCGGTTGGCCGTCTTTCAAACGCACCTTGGCGCTGCCGCCCATCGCTGCGAACTGGCGCATCACGCGTGCCGTGGCCATGGGGATGACTTCCACGGGCAGCGGGAACGCGCCCAGCGCATCGACCAGCTTGCTTTCGTCGGCAATGCACACAAACATTTTGGATTGCGCGGCCACAATTTTTTCGCGCGTCAACGCAGCGCCACCGCCCTTGACCATGTGGCCTTGGTGGTCGATTTCGTCTGCGCCGTCGATGTAGACCGACAGGCTTTCCACGTCAGCCGCTTCAAACACCTTGATGCCCAAGGCCTGTAAGCGCTCGGTCGACGCCACCGAGCTAGACACCGCGCCTTTGATTTGGTCTTTCATGGTGGCCAACGCGTCGATGAACTTGTTCACGGTCGAGCCCGTGCCCACGCCCACCACTTCGCCAGGCACCACGTATTTCAGGGCGGCTTGGCCCACCAAAGTTTTCAATTCATCTTGAGACAAAGCGGCGGCGGTTGTGGGCGTGTTCATGGGCGAAAATCCAAGGGTTCTATGAAAGCTTGAGATTATCCATGTCGTTGTTGCCTTATTCCCTCGCCCGTCCTTTTCTGTTTTCAATGGATGCCGAAACCGCCCATGAGCACACGCTGGCCATGCTGGCCCGCACACAAAACACGCCGCTGGCTTGGGCCTATTGCCAAGAGCGCGTGCAAGACCCCGTGCAACTGGCGGGCTTGACCTTCCCCAATCGCGTCGGCTTGGCCGCAGGTTTGGACAAAAACGCGCACTGCATCGACGGCCTAGCTGCCATGGGTTTTGGCTTTGTAGAAGTGGGCACGGTCACACCGAAGGGCCAACCCGGCAACCCCAAGCCACGCATGTTTCGTTTGCCCGAAGCGAATGCGCTGATCAACCGCTTGGGCTTTAACAACGAAGGCTTAGATGCTTTCTTGGCGAACGTGAAGCTGGCGAAGTTCCGGAGCAACTCAACCAAGCAAGGCAGCACGCCCATGCTCTTGGGCCTGAACATCGGCAAGAACGCTGCCACGCCCATTGAAAATGCAGCGGACGACTACCTCATTTGCTTGGACGGCGTGTACCCGCACGCCGACTACGTGACGGTCAACATCTCTAGCCCCAACACCAAAAACCTGCGCGAGTTGCAAAGCGACGAAGCGCTGGACGCGCTGATTGGCACACTCGCCAAACGCCGCGCTGAGTTGGCCCAACAGCACAACAAACAAGTGCCTGTGTTCATCAAAATTGCGCCTGATTTGAACAGCGATCAAATTGCGGTGATTGCGGCCACCTTGAAGCGCCACTGTGTGCATGAAGGCACACCATCATGGGGCGTGATCGCCACCAACACCACCATCGCCCGCGATGCCGTGCAAGGCATGGCGCATGCCGATGAAACCGGCGGCCTTTCAGGCGCCCCGGTGTTTGAGAAAAGCAATGAAGTCATTCGCCAGCTGCGCGCTGCGATGGGCCCGAACTTCCCCATCATCGGCGTGGGCGGTATTTTGAGCGGCGCGGATGCCGTGGCCAAAATCAAAGCGGGTGCGGATGTGGCGCAGATTTACACCGGTCTGATTTACAAAGGCCCTGCGTTGGTGAAAAAAGCGGCACAGGCCATTCGCGATCACGCTTGAAGAACGAACAACCCAACGCCTACCGGCAAAACCTCGCGCGAGTGTTCAAGCAAACACCGTGCGAAAACCCTCAAAGCGCTTGGACCAATAGGTGTTGCTCAAGCGCTCTGACTTCACCCCGGTTTTTTCATTGGCTGCGTGGATAAATTTGCCCGAGCCAATGTAGATGCCCACATGCGAGAAAGGGGCGCCTAGCGTGTTGAAAAACACCAAATCACCGGGGTGTGCCTGAGCCGGTTCAATGGGTTTCGCCACCTCGGCCATTTGCGCTGCGCTGCCCGTGAGCAAAATACCTGAAGACTCTTTGTAGACAAAGCTCACCAAGCCCGAACAATCAAACCCCGTGTGCAACTTTTTGCCGCCATAGGTGTAGCCGCGGTCCAACATGGCCATGGCTTGCATGACGATATCTTGCCGTTTGCTAGGGTTGTTGGGATAGCTTTGAGAAGTTTGATTCGTGGCCTCATATTTGCGCGACGACGTGGTGCACGCAAACAAAAGCGGGGTGATGCAAAGACCGAGAAACGAACGCTTGTTCATGACTTGCATCTTAGTTCAGCGCTCGCACCACAGCATCGCCAATAGCTAGCGCGCTAGTCAGCCCTGGTGATTCGATGCCAAACAAATTGATCAACCCCTTTACACCATGCACGGCTGGGCCTTGAATGCAAAAGTCAGCGGCAGCGTCGTCAGGACCAGAAATTTTGGGACGAATACCCGCGTAGCCCGTTTGCAAAGCACCATCGGCCAAGTTGGGCCAATACTTGCGTACGTCGTTGTAAAACGCTTGCTCATGTTCAGCAGACACAAGCAAATCATCAGGGTTATCGACCCATTGCACATCGGGCCCAAACTTGGCTTGCCCGCCTAAGTCCAGTGTCAAATGCACGCCCAAGCCTGCGGCTTCAGGCACGGGATAAATCAAGTGTGAAAACGGCGATTTGCCCGACAAGGTGAAGTAATTGCCCTTGGCAAAGTAGGCATGCGGTACGTGCTGCGAGGCAAGGCCTTCAAACTTCTTTGCCAACCAAGGCGCGGTCAAACCCGCGGCGTTCACCACCGTTTGCGCCAACAACTCCGTGCCATCCGTCATGCGAACAACGATGCCATCGTCACCACACACAGCCGATGTCACCGGGGAATTCAAAACGACAAGACCGCCGATATTTTCAAAGTCCCCTTGCAAGCTCAGCATCAAACCATGGCTGTCCACAATGCCTGTACTGGGGGAATACAGTGCGGCCACACAAGACAAAGCTGGCTCCATCGCCTGCGCTTCTTGTGCACTAAGCATCACCAAATCAGACACGCCGTTGGCACGGGCTTTTTGCAAAATGGCATCGAGTTCGGGCAATTGATCCACATGCGTGGCCACAATCAATTTGCCACACCGTTGGTGCGATACACCACGCTCTTGTGCATACGCATAAAGCATGTCTCGCCCTTGGACACACAGCTGCGCTTTGAGTGAGCCTTGCGGATAGTAAATGCCAGCGTGAATGACTTCGCTGTTGCGCGAGCTGGTCCCCGTGCCAATCGCATCGGTGGCCTCAAGCACCAACCACTCGCGTGAGGTTTCGGGCGCTGCCTGAATCAAGGCGCGCGCCACAGCTAAGCCCACGACACCTGCACCAATCACTACACCATCGACTTTGTCCACCGTCATGCTCCTCTTGTTCTTGGCTCATATTAGACCGGAACCAAAACTGGAAGCCAAAAAACAAACGGCTCCCGAAGGAGCCGCTCAGTAGGTTTAAAAAACCTTAAAAATTAACGCTTCTTAGCAGCTGGCTTACCAGCATTCAACGCGGTAGAGGCGATGTTTTTGTAGTTGGCTTCTGCAACGTCTGTGGCTTGCTTGACAGCTTTTTGCACAGATTCCAGAGCATTATTGCCAGCAGACACGGCAGTTTTGAATGCGGCAACAGCAGCTTCAGAACCAGCAGGTGCGTTCTTGGTGGCGTTGTCTACCATGGCGTGGAAAGCTTGTTGAGCTTCTGCCACTTTGGCTTCAACGTGACCTTGGAAATGTGAACCTGTACCAGTTGCGATTTCAACCAAGTGACGGTTGTATGCAACCGCTTTTTCAGCCAAAGGCTGGAACAAGCTTGCTTGCAAAGCCAACAACTCTTGTGCGTCTTTCACGCTCAAAACAGCGCTAGTTTGTTTTTGTGAATCAGCCAAGGTGCTTTTGGCGGCGGCCAAATTCAACTCAATGAGCTGTTCCACGCCAGAGAAAGCTTTGGTGGTCAAACCAACCAAAGTCTCCAAATTAGCTTTGTTAGCGGCAATCACTTGTTCAGGGGTCAGTGTCATATCAAATCTCCAAAATTAAAAAGAATGTTGAAACTGCTCTGAACTTGTGCCAGCGGCTTAAGTTATGTTGCAGTGCAGCATGGCATGTATTCTAATGAATAGCTTAAGCTTGACAAGCGATTTACGCTTAAATGGTGCGTTTTTAGAGCTGACAGACTAAATCAGCTTAAACAGGGACTATTCGACACCATGTGCCCAATGACTTTGCCATTGCTGCTTGTACCTTTGCGCCACGTCAACAGATTTTAAAACAAGAAAATTTTCTGCATTGCGTGCCTGCGCCGAGTTGGTGAAATTGAAACTGCCCGTGATGACAATGCAATCGTCAATCACCATCACCTTGTTGTGTGCAATGGCATGTTGACCGTCTAGGCGAACCTCGATTTGGGACTGTGCCAAAACATTCATCACATACCAGTTAGAGGACTTGCTCTTTTTATCAAGCAACACGCGCACGTTCACACCCCGCTGATGGGCGCGCACCAGCGCTTGTGCGATGGCATTGTGTGTAAAGCCGTAGGCCTGCACCAACACCTCTTGCTCGCTGGCGTCAATGGCTTGTACGATGGCCACCGCAGCGCCTACAGGCGGGGTGAAGTAAATACCCAAAACTTCAGCAGATACGCCTATCGCCGCTGCGGGTGCCACGATGCACACCAAACCACCCAATAGCAACGCACTCAAAAAACCCATCTTTTTCATAGCGGGAATGCTAAGCCCCAAAAGTCAAATTCGATACTTTTGATGGTTATTCGATAAATTTAACAAACATTCACATAGTAAAGTCGAGTCGCTTTGAAGCCTCACCCACACCCCGCATCCTCCGCGCACGCACTGTCGCCATCCACACGACGAGCGATTTTTTTGCTGTCACTCGCCACGTTCTCCAGCATGGCTGTGCAGCGCATTTGCGATCCCATGCTGCCCGAGCTGTCGCAGGTGTTTGACGCACCCATCAGCGAAGCCTCCAAGGTCATTTCGTTCTTCGCCATCGCTTATGGTTTGATGCAGTTGTTTTATGGCCCCGTGGGCGACCGCTTTGGCAAGTACCGTGTGGTCATGTTGGCCACCCTCGGTTGCAGCGTGTGTTGCGTGTTGTCAGCCTTGAGTGCTGATTTGCAATTTCTCGTGACCGCTCGCGTGGCCACTGCGCTGGCCGCCGCTGCCATCATTCCACTGTCACTCGCTTGGGTGGGTGATGTGGTGCACTACGAGCAACGCCAAGAAACCCTAGCTCGCGTGGGCTTGGGCACCATGCTGGGCATCACAGCGGGGCAGTTGTTTGGTGGCGTGTTAACCGACACCTTGGGGTGGCGTTGGGCCTTTGTATTGATGGCCGTGGTGTTTGGAACAGTCAGCGTGTTGATGCTTCAACAGCTCAAACAGTTAGAGCCCAACACGCATCCCACGCACACATCGGCGGGCTTCTTCATGCAATTGAAACAAGTCGCGCGCAATACTTGGGCGCGCACATTGCTGAGCGTGGCGTTGATTGAAGGCGCCATGATTTTTGGCTTGTTGGCGGTCACGGCATCGCATTTGCACCAGATGCATCACATTTCACTCACGCTCGCCGGAGGCACGACAGCCTTGTTTGGCCTGGGTGGCATGGCGTATATGGCTGCTGCTAAATTTGCCATTCGCCGCTTTGGTGAGGTGGGGTTGGCCCGCTACGGTAGCTTGTACTTTGGCCTCGCGTTTTTAGTGATTGCGTTTTCACCTTGGTGGCCACTAGCTTTGCCTTCATGTTTTATTGCAGGATTTGGTTTTGCCATGTTCCACAACACCATGCAAGCCAAAGCTACGCAAATGGTGCCCACCGCGCGTGGCACCGGCGTCACGCTGTTTACTGGCTTTTTGTTTCTTGGTCAGTCCTTGGGCGTTTTGATATTGGCCGCATTGATAAGTCGCTTCAACTCCGGCTACGTGTTGGGGGCTGACGCTATGGGTGTCGTGCTGCTAGGTGCTTTTTTTGCACAGGCCATTGCCAAGCGCAATGCCACACAGGCCGACCACGCTTAACATTAGCGACATGACACAAAACATCGAACAACTTGCTCAACAACTCGAACAACACCCAGACTACCGCGTGCTGCGCCGCCTCGTGCCAGGCCGCGTATTCAACACCCCTGCCCCAGGCCAAAAACTGAGCAAAGGCGTGGTGCTCGACACCGAAACCACTGGCTTTGACGTTGCCACTGACCGCGTGATCGAGCTAGGCATGCTGGCCTTTGAATTTGATCCCGTCACAGGCATGGTCTACCGCGTGAGCGATGTGTTTGACGAGCTGGAAGATCCAGGATTTGCCATTCCCCCCGCCACGATTGCCGTGCATCACATCACCAACGAGATGGTGAAAGGCCACCACATTGACGATGCACGCGTGGCAGAGTTTTTGAAAAATGTGGACGTGGTCATTGCCCACAACGCCGCGTTTGACCGCCCATTCGTCGAAGCCCGCTGGCCTCTGTTTGAACAGCTCAACTGGGCGTGCAGTATCAAAGACATCGATTGGCGCGAAGAGGGGTTTGGCTCTGCCAAGCTGGAATATTTGCTCAGCACACAAGGCTACTTCTATGAAGCCCACCGTGCCGAAGCCGATTGTTGGGCGCTGTTGGAGCTTCTCAACCAAGTGCTGCCGCAAAGTCAACAAACCGCGCTACTCGCTGTGTTGATGACGCTTAACCAACCGCAGCAAAAGGTGTATGCCATCAACTCGCCGTTTGAGACCAAAGACAAACTCAAAGCACGCAACTACCGCTGGTCTGCCGAGCTGCGCTGCTGGAGCCGCGTGGTGGCGGGCGATGCCGAAATGAAGCAAGAGCTGGAATGGCTCAAGCACCATGTGTACGGTGGCCGCAGCGTGCGCGTGGAGTTAGAAACCACGGGCGGCAAAGTCCGTTACTCAAACCGCTTAGGGCACAAAGAAGTAGTCACGCTTTAAGCGAAAGACGCGCAACAAAAATCCGGGCTAGCCCGGCTTTGTTATTTCAGTAACTCACGGGCTGCCAAGGGACTTGGCAACTCGGCACATTGGGATAGTACTGCTGTGCAGTGGGGCAGAAGTAAGCCACACGGCTAGGCGGCGCATATTGCTGTTGCACCACCACTTGCTGCGGCATAGCGTAGCTAGGTGTACTTGCAGCGTAAATGGCACCACCCACAATGGCGGCACCCAAAACAGGTGCAACCCAGTTGTTGCCCCAACCGCCACGGTAGCCGTAGCCGTAGCCACCATGATGGCCACCATAGCCACCACCGTGTCCAAACCCATGCGCTTGTGCTGGCACAGCCAACACGGCAGACAAGACAACAGCCAAGAGGATGGAAATGCGTTTCATGATGAACTCACTTGATAAAAGGTATCTCAACAACGCACCAGTCCATCAGTTGGATGACAGCAGCACAAAGGTTCTGCTTAGTGTGTGATCACCACCAACCAAGGGCTGACACAAGTCTGAACCGCTGGAAAGTACTGACCCGAATCACGGCAGTAATACGCCTCGACAGGCGCTGGCACCTGTTGGCCATTCACCCAAGTCGTGGGTTGTGGAGGCGTGGACATCACAACAGCTGGAGGGCTGGTGATGATCACGGTCGATGGCTGCACTGGGCGCGACAGATAAATAGACGTGCCCACAATCGCACCGCCAACCAAGGCTGGTCCCCACCAAAAGTCACCGCCGCCTCGGTAGTAACCGCCGCGATAACCACCACCGTAAGGTCCATGAGCCATCGCGGCTGGAAGACTGGCAACCAGTAACACACCTAAAGCCAATACGCGAAGTTTAGAAGTCATAGATTGCTCTCTTTCTCTCAATACAGCCATTGTGTTCTAAGCATGTAAAGAATTCATTAAGTTTTCTAATGCCAATGCAACTCTTGCCAAATGCGCATCATGCCCTGCGGTAGATGACACCATCAAACCCACGGGCAGCTCGCCTGCTTCGTGGCAAGGCAAGCTCCAAGCACAGCCATCCATGTAATTGATGGCGGATGGATTTCGCAACAACAGCCGATTGACTCTGAAAAATGCCTCATCGTCTTTGAGCAACGGACCTATCAGCGGGGCGATCATTGGGACAGTGGGGCACAGCATGGCGTCAAAACCTTGCAGCGTGTGTTGAGCGGCATCAATCCAAGCATTACGACGGTTGTGCAACTCTAGATAATCTTTTGCGCTGATGCCCTTGCCCAGCAGCATACGGGCCACCACGCGGGGGTCAATGCGGTCGGCTCCGCATTCTAAAAGTGCATGGTGTGCGGCGTAGCCCTCAATTGGCGAAAAACCTGCGGGCAAGCTGAGCGCAGCAATATCGCCCAGCGCTTTAAACGGTATCTCTACCACCTGTGCGCCCGTCTCTGAGATGCGACGCAAAGTACGCGCAAAGGCTTGAGCCACAGTGGCATCCACATCGTCCAACATCAACGTTTGTGGCACAGCAAAGCGCAGACCGCGCAAATTAGTCGCATGCGTGGGCAACGGCTGCTGAGACAGCACCGCATCCACCGCCAAACACGCTTGCACCGATCGAGTGATGCTGCCCACCGTGTCGAGCGTGCGCGACAGCTCCATTACACCGGCGCGCGGAATACGCGCCTGCGTGCTTTTGTAGCCCACCACGCCGCACAACGCAGCAGGAATGCGAATCGAGCCGCCCGTGTCCGTGCCAATCCCAACCTCGGCTAACCCCAAAGCCACCGACACCGCAGCGCCTGACGACGAGCCACCGGGCACGCGTGCCTGCGCTGTGTCAGCGGGGTTGGCTGGCGTGCCGTGGTGTGGGTTGATGCCCACGCCAGAGAACGCAAACTCGCTCATATTGGTTTTACCGAGCACCACCGCGCCTGCATCGCGCAAGCGTTGCACCACGGGTGCATCGTGCCACGCAGGCACTTCGTCCGCGCACACCACGCCGCCGGCCATCGTCGTTTCGCCTGCCACGTCGATGTTGTCTTTGAGGGTGATGCACACGCCGTGCAACGCGCCTAGGCTACGGCCTGCTTGCGCCTGTGCATCGCAGTGCTGCGCCGCGGCGCGTGCGGCAGTGGCGTAGATCTGCGTGAACACATGTTGTGCGGTGGGGGCTGCTGCACCTTCTAGCGCGTGGGCCACGCGTTGTGTGGCGGTGGTGGAGGCATCAAAACAGGCTTGGGTCATGCGCTGAATTCTGCCCGATTACCCTTTGCGCAGCCCGCGCTTTGTGGGCGTGCTAGCCTACGCCTCGATGGAAAACACCACTACCTCCGCCGCGCCCGAACTCACGCTGTACTACGACGGCCAGTGCCCGCTGTGCGTAGCGGAGATTGAGTTTTTGCAAAGCCGCAATGCACAGGGTCAACTGGCGTTTATCGACGTCACCCAAACTGGCTTTGAAGCCGCAGGCCACCACATCTCGTGCGAAGCCGCGATGGCGCAGATTCATGGCCGCACGGCCGATGGCCAAGTGCTGGTGGGAGTGCCCGTGTTTGCCAGCGCCTACCGGCTGGCCAAACTGCCCGTTTTGGCTTGGCTTTTGTCTCGCCGCTGGCTCATGCCGGTGCTGCAACCCGCCTATGTGCTGTTTGCCAAACACCGCCAAACCATCTCCAAACGCATTGGCCCCGGCATTTTGAAGTTTTCTAAGCGCTTTTTGCGGTGAATTTTGAGGTTTTTAAGGGCAGCTGCTCAGATCGGTTGATAAATTTGCGAAAATAGCATCTTTGCCTCGAGAACTAAAACGAATGTCACGCCCAGAAAAAACAGAAATCTCCAACGATGGTTTGCGCTACAAGTCAAAAAAGGGCGGTTCACCATTCGAAGGCCTAGGCCGAACCGGCGACACCATGAGCTGCATCAAGTGCGGCGTTCATAAGCCCCGCAACAACGGCTCGTTCAAACGCATCTTGGGTTCATCCATGTTTGTGTGCTTCGACTGCAGCCCTCCCAAGAAAGAGGCTGACCCAGCCGCTGCTCCTGCGGCTGAAACAAAAGCAAAAGCTTAAAGACAGCACACCTACAAAAAAGCGGCTCAGTTGAGCCGCTTTTTTATTTGAGTTGCTGATGTACTGCGCCTTATTCCACCCGCACCACCGCATTCGGCTTAAAGCCCAAGTCAGCCACTTTGCCCTTCTTGGCGCGTGCGGCTTTGGCGTTGTTCAAGCTGCGAATTTCTAGCGTTTCTTCACGCACTTTGCCGCCACGGCCAATGCCTTCGATGCGCACGCTGCGTGTGTACGCAGCCGCACCGGCTAAGGTGTCTTTGGCTTCTAGGTCAATCAACATCAAGCCGCGACCACCCTTCTCCATCGCTTTGAGTTCAGACAACTCAAAGGTCAAGAAGCGGCCGCCCGTTGAGGCACAAGCCACATGCGTGGCAGGTGCCACAGGCTGCGCGCCCGAGCCACCGCTAGCAGGTGATGGGCGGCACACGATTTCGCCCTCGCCCACGGTGATGAAGGCTTTGCCGCCTTTGTTGCGCGAAATCATGTGCTCGATGTTGGCCATGAAGCCATAGCCGCCCGAGCTGCTGAGCAAGTACGTCGCGCCAGCAGGGCCCGCCACGTAATGCAGCAGCTGGGTGCCTGATTCCAAGTCAACCAAGGTGGTCACGGGTTGGCCGTCGCCGCGTGCGCCGGGCAAGACCGACACGGGCACCGAGTAGATGCGGCCGTTCGAGCCAAACGCGATAAAGGTGTCTACCGTGCGGCATTCAAACGTGCCGTACAAGCCATCGCCCGACTTGAAGGCAAAGGCACTGGCTTCGTGGCCATGCCCAGTGCGTGCACGCACCCAGCCTTTTTCAGAGACCACCACGGTCACGGGCTCGTCTACCACCTTGACTTCGGCCACTGCTTTTTTCTCTTCTTGAATGAGCGTGCGGCGTGGGTCAGCAAAGGTTTTGGCGTCGGCTTCAATTTCTTTGACCATCAAGCGGCGCAGCGCCGAGGGGTTGCCCACGATGTCTTCGAGCTTGGCTTGTTCGTCGCGCAACTCTTTGAGCTCTTGCTCAATCTTGATGGCTTCCAAACGTGCCAGCTGACGCAGGCGAATTTCCAAGATGTCTTCAGCTTGGCGCTCGCTGAGTTTGAAGCGCTCCATCAGCGCCAGCTTGGGCTCGTCGCTTTGACGGATGATGGCAATCACCTCGTCGATGTTGAGCAACACCAGCTGGCGGCCTTCCAAAATATGGATGCGGTCCAGCACTTTGTTCAAGCGGTACTGCGAGCGTCTTAGAACAGTGGCTGAGCGGAATTCAATCCACTCATTCAACATGTCGCGCAGCGATTTAGGCACTGGGCGACCATCAATGCCCACCATGGTGAGGTTGATGGACGACGAGGTTTCTAAGCTCGTGTGCGCCAGCAAGGTGGTGATGAGTTCTTGTTGCTCAATCGTGCGGGTCTTGGGCTCGAACACCAAACGCACAGGGGCGTCTTTGCTCGACTCATCGCGCACCACATCCAACACGGCCAGCACCGTGGCTTTGAGCTGGGTTTGGTCAGCACTCAGCGCCTTCTTGCCTGTTTTGACCTTGGGGTTGGTGATTTCTTCAATCTCTTCCAACACGCGTTGGCTGCTCACGCCAGGTGGCAGCTCGTTGACCACCAGTTGCCATTGGCCACGGGCCAAGTCTTCAATGACCCAACGGGCGCGCACTTTGAGTGAGCCGCGGCCTGTGCGGTACGCATCGGCAATGTCAGACGCGCTGCTGATGATTTGGCCACCACCGGGGTAATCGGGTGCGGGCAAGATTTGCAGCAACTCTTCGTCGCTCAGCTTCGGGCTCTTGATGAGTGCCACGCACGCATCAGCCACTTCGCGCAGGTTGTGGCTTGGAATTTCAGTGGCCATGCCCACCGCAATGCCGCTGGCGCCGTTGAGCAAAGCAAATGGCAAACGGGCGGGCAACTGCTTGGGCTCTTCGGTGGAGCCGTCGTAGTTGGGCTGGAAGTCGACCGTGCCTTCGTCAATCTCGTCCAGCAACAGCGTGGTGATTTTGGCCAAGCGGGCTTCTGTGTAACGCATAGCCGCAGCGCCATCGCCGTCGCGTGAGCCAAAGTTGCCTTGGCCGTCGATCAGCGGGTAGCGTTGGGCAAAGTCTTGCGCCATACGCACGAGGGCTTCATACGCGGCGCTGTCACCGTGGGGGTGGTAGCGGCCCAACACGTCGCCGACCACGCGGGCGCACTTGACGGGCTTGGCACCCGTGTTGTTGTTGGGGCCACTGAACCCGAGGCCCATGCGAGACATCGAATACAGAATGCGGCGTTGCACCGGCTTTTGGCCGTCGCACACGTCGGGCAAGGCGCGGCCTTTGACCACGCTGAGTGCGTATTCAAGATAAGCGCGTTGGGCGTAACGGCCCAAGCTTTGGTCGTCGTCAGCTTCGGGGGTAGAGGCTGCCGGAGTTAACAGATCAATCGTCATAGAACTACTTTGCTTTGAATCGAATTATTTTTTAAGTCGGGGGCGGGTTGGGGTGGGTGGCAAGAAGTTGCTGCCAGTCACTACTTTTTGCCCCGTACGTTGTTCGAGGTCTTCTTTCGCTCGTTTGGCCACACGGCCACCTTCCACGCCTGCCTTGGCGTTTTGCTTCAAACCTCGGGCTTGTTCGGTTTCAGCGATCTGACGGGTCGAGAGTTCGGCCAATGCAGTGAAGATCAGCTCTGCCTCGCTCATGTGGTCGCGCAAGTTCTGAGTTTTCAATGTCTTCAGCGACTTGTGTGCCTTCACACTCAAGCCCGTCCACTCTTGGTGAATGATGTTGGTCAGAAGCGCGAATTCGTCCGATTTTTCAACACCACTTTCTTTCCAGTAATCGGTGAGCTTGTTGCGGGTTTCTTGGCCCGTCATGCGTTGCTGAATCCACTTCGTGCTGCGCCCTAGCTTTTGCCAGTTCTCACGAGCGCGGTCTAGGCTTTGCGCGGGGTCTGCAATTTCCTGCATGCGCTCGTAGCCGACACGGGCTAGCCATTGTTTGAATGGTTCGGCTTTGGGCGAAGGGATGGACTGGATCAGGCGCAAAAGTGTGGGCACATCGGCGGCATCGGTATCGCGCAACTTGCCATCGGCAGCGGGCATTTTCAACCGTACGATTTCTTCGTACGGTTGGCCAGATTCCTTCTCCAACTTGCGACGCAAGTCGCTCCAATAGCGTTTGGGAATGGTGCTGTCGGTCAACACCTGCACCACGTCCACCACCGAGAAATACCACTTCTCTTCGTCTTCATTCCAGTGCGAGCGCACCTGTATCGAGTCAAAGAGCTTATGTTCTTGAAGATGTTTCATTGATTCAGACATCGAAGCCTTCACCATCAGTTGGCGTTGTATCCCCGTGACCCACGGGTTAGCAAAGCTTCTTTCCAAAAAGACTCCATGCTCTGGACTTGCTCCTGAGTAGCTGCACTATCTGCATGCCAAAGCGAAGAGAAGACGTAGTCGTCAAAAACCATATCACCACGCTCGGCATACTCTTGCTTAAGTTTCTCGTTACCGCCATGGCCATTTTTGGCATATTCAGACCAGCGCTGCCAAAGATTTTTTTCACCATAAGCCGCACCTACATAAAGTTTGTCTTTTCTTGCGTCTGCAACCACATACACACCCGCCACAGACTGGAGCGCAGTTTTCCAACCCAAAGAACCCACGGGGTCATCTAACAAGATGCGTAGTCCTGTCAGGGAGATACGCACCCTGGAGAAGCCCGGAAAATTTCCAAGCACATCAGGCGCTGCAAGAACGGCATGCACTTGCAGATCATTGTTCAATGTTTCACCGTTTGGATAACTGTTCCTGAATCGATTCGGCCAAGTCACGATCAGCCTGCGCTCAAGGGGCGAAGAAGCATTAACAAAAGAGAATTTGTATTGAAAATGTGTTGGCATTTCAATGGGCTCACCATCAACGCGCCAAACGCCCGCAAACTTCCATAACCCTTCACCGTATTCATAAAACGAGATGACGTACGGCCTAGAAAAGTTTTTTTGCGATTGGTAACCCTGAAAATGATCGAATCCCACTCTTGTTGCAAAAAGATCTTTTTCTTTTTGATGCGGGCTACGAGCAAAATGAAATTTGCACTCTGAAGGACTCACCTGCAAGCCATGTGACTGGAGAAGTTGAAAGAGATTCATGCAACAACCTAGCTTGGTTAAACGTCAATCTCAATCGAATCGCCATGCAGTTCCATCAACTCGCGGCGTGCGGCGGCTTCGCCTTTGCCCATGAGTTGTGTGATCAAACCTTCGGTGGTTGCAAAGTCCAGCAAGCCCAGTTGCACGGGCATGAGGCGACGGGTGTCGGGGTTCAAGGTGGTGTCCCACAGTTGTTCGGCGCTCATTTCGCCCAAGCCTTTGAAGCGGCTGATGCTCCACTTGCCCTCGGCCACGCCATCTTTGCGCAGCTTGTCGAGGATAGACGTGAGTTCGCCCTCGTCCAAGGCATACACCTTGGTGGCTGGTTTTTTGCCACGCGCGGGAGCGTCCACACGAAACAGCGGTGGACGCGCCACAAACACATGGCCGGCTTCGATAAGTTTGGGAAAGTGACGGAAGAACAGCGTGAGCAACAGCACTTGGATGTGCGAGCCGTCCACGTCCGCGTCCGACAAGATACACACCTTGCCGTAGCGCAGGCCGCTCATGTCTGGTGAGTCGTTCGGACCGTGCGGGTCAACGCCTACAGCCACCGAAATGTCGTGAATTTCGTTGTTGGCAAACAAGCGGTCGCGCTCGACTTCCCATGTGTTCAGCACCTTGCCGCGCAACGGCAGGATGGCTTGATTTTCTTTGTTGCGCCCCATCTTGGCGCTGCCACCCGCAGAGTCGCCCTCGACCAAGAACACTTCGTTGTGGGCGATGTCTTTGCTCTCGCAATCGGTCAGCTTGCCTGGCAACACGGCCACGCCTGAACCTTTGCGTTTCTCGACTTTTTGGCCGGCCTTTTGGCGTGTTTGTGCGGCCTTGATGGCCAGCTCGGCGAGCTTCTTGCCGTATTCGACGTGTTGGTTGAGCCACAACTCCATCGTGGGGCGCACGTAGCTCGACACCAAACGCACGGCATCGCGTGAGTTGAGGCGTTCTTTAATTTGGCCTTGGAACTGTGGGTCCAGCACCTTCGCGCTCAGTACATAGCTGGCTCGGGCAAACACGTCTTCTGGCATGAGCTTGACGCCCTTGGGCAGCAAAGCGTGCAGTTCGATAAAGCTTTTCACCGCCGTGAACAAACCATCGCGCAAACCGCTGTCGTGCGTGCCGCCCGCGCTGGTGGGAATCAGGTTGACATAGCTCTCGCGCACGGGGGCGCCGTCTTCGGTGAAGGCTACGGCCCACGCTGCGCCCTCGCCTTCGGCAAAGCTGTCGTGGTTGCTGTCGGCATAGCCATCGCCTTCAAACAAAGGAATGACGGGCTCGCCATTCAGGGTCTGCATCAGATAGTCGCGCAGGCCGCCTTTGTAAAGCCAGTTTTGCGTTTCTTTGGTTTTTTCGTTGACCAGCGTCACGCTCACGCCAGGCATGAGCACGGCTTTGCTGCGCAGCAGGTGCACCAGCTCGTTCATCGGCAAGGCCGACGATTCAAAGTATTTGGCGTCGGGCCACACGCGCACCGATGTGCCTTGTTTGCGGTCGCCGGTAGCTTGAGGACGCTTCACCAAGGGCTCAATCACATCACCGCCCGAGAACACCAAACGGGCCACTTGGCCTTCGCGGTGTGAGGTGGCTTCCATGCGTTTGGCCAGCGCGTTGGTCACGCTCACGCCCACGCCGTGCAAACCGCCGGAGAAGCTGTAAGCGCCGCCCGAACCTTTGTCGAACTTGCCGCCCGCGTGCAAGCGGGTGAACACCAGTTCAATGACGGGGGCTTTTTCTTCGGGATGCATGCCAAACGGAATGCCACGGCCATCATCGTCGATGCTGATCGACGCGTCGGCGTGCAAAGTCACGCTGATTTTTTTGCCGTATCCCGCCAACGCTTCGTCTGCCGCGTTGTCGAGCACTTCTTGAATGATGTGCAACGGGTTGTCGGTGCGGGTGTACATGCCCGGACGCTGCTTGACGGGTTCGAGTCCTTTGAGAACGCGAATCGAGCCTTCGGAGTACTGGGGCGGTGTAGTGGGTTGCTTTGTTGCCATGGGGCGGGATTGTAGACAGATTCAAACAAGACACTGTATAAAACAACAGATCAAAGTTTTATCCATTCACATCAAGCTGAAAACCTTGTGACGGCGTGTTTGTTCAGCATTGGGTAAAGTTGGCGTATGACTCACACCAACAAAACACTGCCCATGTGGCAAGTGATGGCCTGCGGGGCCGCTATCGTTACCTTGTCTATGGGCGTTCGCCACGGCTTTGGCTTGTGGCTGCAGCCCATCACCCAAGCGCAAAACTGGACCCGCGAAAACTTCGCGATGGCGATTGCGATTCAAAACCTAACTTGGGGTTTTGCTGGCATCTTCTCGGGCATGTTGGCCGACCGCTTTGGTGCGTTCCGCGTCATCGTGACTTGCGCTGTGTTGTACGCCTTTGGTTTGGTGGGCATGGCGTACTCATCCACGCCCGCCGTCTTCACCGCCACAGCGGGCGTGTTGATTGGTATTGCCCAAGCGGGCACGACCTACGCTGTGATTTACGGCGTGATTGGACGCAACGTGAGTGCCGCCAAACGCTCGTGGGCCATGGGTGTGGCCGCAGCAGCTGGCTCGTTTGGGCAGTTTTTGATGGTGCCAACTGAGGGCTACTTGATTGGTAGCTTTGGCTGGCAAGAGGCCTTGGTGTGGCTGTCGTTGGCCACTTTGTTGATCATTCCGCTGGCTTATGGCCTGCGCGAACCCGGCTTTGGCGGAGGAGCTACACCGCACCGCGATCAATCCATCATGCATGCGCTGCGTGAAGCGATGAGCTACCCCAGTTTTCAGCTCTTGATGGCGGGCTACTTTGTGTGCGGCTTCCAAGTCGTTTTCATTGGCGTGCACATGCCCAGCTACTTGAAAGACCACGGTTTGTCACCTGAGGTGGCCAGCATCGCTTTGGCGCTGATTGGTTTGTTCAATGTGTTTGGCACCTACATCGCTGGCAGCTTGGGCCAACGCATGGCCAAGCGCAAGATTTTGTCGTTCATTTATTTCTCTCGCTCCATCGCCATCGTGCTTTTCTTGCTCGCGCCGCTCACGCCCATGAGCGTTTACATCTTCTCTAGTGTGATGGGCTTGCTGTGGCTGTCCACCGTGCCACCGACCAATGCGGTGGTGGCGCAGATTTTTGGCGTAGCACATCTGTCGATGCTCGGTGGTTTTGTGTTCTTTAGCCACCAAATTGGCAGCTTCATGGGGGTGTGGTTGGGTGGCTATTTGTACGACAAGACCGGCAGCTACGACATTGTTTGGTACATCTCAATTGCGCTGGGCGTGTTTGCTGCTTTGGTGAACCTGCCAGTGAAAGAGCACACCATCGTGCGTGATCACAAAGCTGTCGCCGCTTGAGGGATGAGATGAATCCAATCGAACGCACGCCACGACAAGATATGTTGTGCCAAGCCCTGATTGGCTTGGTATGCGTGGTTGTTTTACTGGCTGTTTTGTCTTTGTATTTGCGACCTGATTTTTTACTAACCTTGGCCAACCAAGTGTGGGGATGCTTCTGACATGAGCGCGCTTTTACATGGGCAAGAGCCCGCGTCTGCTTGGGTCAAACGGTGGTCACATTTGCTGCCTAGCCAAAGCACGGTGTTGGACATCGCGTGTGGACACGGGCGTCACATGCGCCATTTCGCTGAATTGGGACATACAGTAGTCGGCGTAGACCGCGATGCAGAGGCTATCGCAGCGGTTAGCCCGTTGGGCGAAATGTTGTGTGCCGATATCGAACACGGACCTTGGCCGCTGGCAGGCCGCACGTTTGACGGCGTGGTTGTCACCAACTACCTATGGCGCCCTTTGTGGCCGCAAATCTTGACAAGCCTCGCATCTAATGGCGTTTTGATCTACGAAACCTTCTCCGCAGGCAACGAAACCGTGGGCAAACCTTCGCGCCCTGACTTTTTGCTGCAACCGGGCGAGCTACTGCGCGTGTGCAAAGGCTTGCACGTGGTCGGCTTTGAAGAGGGGTTTATCGCCCAGCCCGATCGGTTTGTGCAGCGCATCGTCGCGATCCGAGAGACAGACAGCACACAAACGCCTGTGGGTCGTCGGCACTCGCTAGAATGAACGTTTTTCCTTGACCGAACCAACGGACATGACACCCATTACCGGCAGCATCGTGGCTTTGACCACCCCTATGCACACAGACGGCAGCGTCGACTACCCTACCCTGCGCAAACTGATTGATTGGCACATTGCCGAAGGCACCGATTGCATCGGCGTCGTGGGCACCACCGGCGAGTCACCCACGGTCAACGTGGAAGAGCACTGCGAAATCATCCGCGTGTCCGTGGAGCAAGCGGCCAAGCACACCGAACGTCACGTGCCCATCATGGCCGGCTGCGGCGCTAACTCAACCGCTGAAGCGATTGAGCTGGCCAAGTTCGCCAAGAAAGTGGGCGCACATTGCCAACTGCAAGTGGTGCCCTACTACAACAAGCCCACGCAAGAAGGCCAATACCTGCACTTCAAAGCCATCGCCGAAGCGGTGGACTTGCCCGTGATTTTGTACAACGTGCCTGGCCGCTCGGTGGCCGATATGGCGCACGACACTGTGCTGCGTTTGGCCCAAGTGACAGGCATCGTGGGTATCAAAGAAGCCACAGGCAACATCGAACGCGCCGAATGGCTGATTCGTGATGTACCCAAAGGCTTTGCTGTGTATTCAGGAGATGACCCCACCGCCGTGGCTTTGATGCTGTGCGGGGGCCAAGGCAACATCAGCGTGACGGCCAACGTGGCGCCACGCTTGATGCACGAGTTGTGCATGGCCGCGATTGCTGGCGACGTGAAACGCGCCATGGAAATTCAATTCAAATTGATGCCCGTTCACAAACACCTGTTTGTGGAAGCCAACCCCATTCCGGTGAAGTGGGCCATGAAGCGCATGGGTCTTGCAGGCCCAACGCTGCGTTTGCCCATGACCGAACTCACCCCCACCAACGAACCCGTGGTGGAAGGCGCTTTGCGCGCCGCTGGTTTGATCTGATTGTTGAAAAGGCCTTGTCTGTGAAATCTTCTTTTGTTTTGAATCGCTCGGCCATTGCGCTGACCACCCTGGTTTTGCTCAGCGGCTGCGGCTCCATCATGGATGGCGACAAGGTCAACTACAAAACCGAAGGCGGCACCAAAGTTGTGCCTTTGGACATTCCACCAGACCTGACCCAACTCACACGCGATACCCGCTATGCCGTGCCTGGCGGTCCTGTGACAGCCAGCAGCATGGGGGTTCGCCCAGCGCAAACCGTAGCCGCAACGGCAGCCAAGCAAGTCAATGATGTGCGCATTGAGCGTGATGGCAAACAACGCTGGTTGGTTGTCAACCGCTCTGCAGACACGGTCTGGCCAATCGTGCAGGAGTTCTGGAAAGAAAATGGTTTCCAGTATGTGATTGAACAACAGCAATTGGGTTTGCTCGAAACCGAGTGGGCCGAAAACCGCGCCAAGATTCCACAAGACTTTATCCGTCGCACATTAGGCAAAGTGTTAGATGGTTTGTATTCATCCGGCGAGCGTGACAAGTTCCGTACCCGCATTGAACGCAACAGCACTGGCGGCGTCGACATCTTCGTGACGCACCGTGGCATGAGCGAAGAATATAAAGACCAAACCAAATCAGGGACCATTTGGGTACCTCGCCCAAGCGATCCTGAGTTGGAAGCTGAATTCTTGAGCCGCTTGATGGTCAAGCTCGGGGTTTCTGCCGAGCAAGCCAAAGCAAGCACGGCCCCCACTGAAGTTGCAATCAACAAAACTGCCTTGGTCACCCAAGGTAATGCCACACAGTTGAACATTCCAGACTCATTTGATGTCGCTTGGCGTCGCGTGGGCTTGGCACTGGACCGCACCGGCTTCACCGTGGAAGACCGCGACCGCGCACAAGGTGTGTATTTCGTACGCTACGTGGACACCGCTCCCAAAGAAGAAAAAGGCTTCTTCAGCAAGTTGTTCAGTGGCTCAACGCCTGACACAGGCCCTGTGAAATACCGCATTGCCGTGCGCAAAACAGACAACGCTTCTGAAGTTACCGTGCAAAACGCTGACGGTAAAACAGAAAACAATGCTGTCACACAACGTATTCTGAAGCTCTTGGCCGACGACTTGCGCTGATTGAGCCCGCTCTGACGCCGCGCCATGCTGCGCTTTAAAAGCTTGGGCAGTGGCAGCTCTGGTAACGCCACTTTGGTCGAGGTCCAAAGTGGCGCAAAAACCACCCGTTTATTGATCGACTGTGGGTTGCGTCTACGCGATCTAGAAGCTCGTTTGATCGAGTCCGGAACAAGCGCCGAAAATCTCGATGCCATCTTCATCACCCACGAACATGGCGACCATATTGGTTGCGCCCGCAGCTTGGTCAAACGCTACGCCACGCCGCTATGGATGAGTCAAGGCACTTGGCTAGCCATTCAAAATGACGGATGGGTGCAGTTTCAACACTTGTTGAATGTGGCACGTGATGGTTGCACGATTGAATTAGGCGACTTACAAGCCCTGCCCTTTACCGTGCCGCATGATGCGCGTGAACCCCTGCAACTGCGCTGTAGCGACGGCAATCGGCATTTGGGGGTGGTGACTGACTTGGGGCATGCGTCCTCACATGTCGTCGCGTCACTGCAAGGCTGCCACGCCTTATTGCTAGAAGCAAATCACGACCCCGACTTGCTACAAGCCTCGACCTACCCTAGTTTTTTAAAACAACGTGTCGCAGGGCCTTGGGGACATTTGGCAAACCACGCAGCAGCTGACCTTTTGAGTCGTATCAAACACGAGCAACTCAACCATGTCCTTGCCGCGCACTTGAGTGAACGTAACAACACACCCGATTTGGCACGCGCTTGCTTAAGCATGGCCTTGGGCTGCGAACCTTTAGAAATCAAGATTGCAAATCCTCAAACAGGCTCTGACTGGCTTGTGGTTTAAATCACTTTTCGATTGCCCATGAAAAAAGCCACCCTAAGGTGGCTCTTGCAGTCAGTTCGAAAACTGATTACTTGCTGGCAGCGTCAGAAGCTGGAGCAGCGGCTTCAGAAGCCACAGCAGAAGCAGCTTCAACAGCAGCAGAAGCGGCAGCAGGAGCGGCTTCAACAGCTGGAGCTTCTTTTTTGCCGCAAGCGACGAGAGCGGCGGCAGCCAACAAAGATGCCAACAGGATTGACTTGTTCATTTTGATTTTCCTTAAAGGGGGGATGAAAACAATTTCCGGAAATTGCTGTGGTTTGCACCACAACCGAACTAATGAGCTCGAGCTCATCAACTCAGCCTTTGAATTATAGGGGTAAATCCTATAAACAATCAAAATCTGTGTCAGCTACCAGTCAATTTGGGAAATTTATGCACCGGCATGAAGCCAACCATCGTCGCACCACTCCATTAACAAGCTCATGGCCTCTGGGCTGGCTTTGACCAGATCGTCCGTTGTCAATTCACGCGCATCCGCCAGTTGGCGCATCAATGCAGCATCTTTACCTGCCGCACGCCAACTTTCACCATTCAAAAAAATGTGGTGAGTGTCATACATCATCTTGCTTCGACGGTCTAAATGCACGGATTTGAGCTTATTTGGTGCATCCCCCATCTCAAACCACACATTGGATTTAGGCTCAGTGAGATATTCACCTAAAGCACGTTGCAAGGCTTTAGGATCTTTTAGCGACTTTTGCATGGCTGACCTTGCAAATTCAACCAAACCCTCAGGCATCGCCGCAGGTTTGGACACGGCGGGCTGACTGGCGTCTTTGTACAAGTCGCAGCCTGCGGCGTCTTCAGCTCCTTCACTCAGGCGCACTAGCAGTTCACGGGCTAAATCACCGGTTTGAGGTACGCGAAAACCGACCGAGTAAGTCATGCATTCACCTTGTGCAATGCCGTCATGCGCGTAGCGCGGGGGCAAATACAACATATCGCCGGGGTTGAGCACCCAATCGTATTCAGGCTTGAAGTTGGCCAAAATTTTCAGCGGCATGTCGGGTACCAGCGACAAGTCTTTTTGACGTCCAATGCGCCAGCGGCGTTGGCCGTGGGCTTGCAACAAAAACACGTCGTAACTGTCAAAGTGCGGCCCCACGCCGCCGCCGTCGGTGGCGTAGCTGATCATCACATCGTCCAAACGGGCGTCTGGGATGAAGCGAAATTGCTGCATCAAGGCGGCCACACGGTCATCGTGCAAGTCCACACCTTGCACCAACAAGGTCCAGTAGCGCTCGGTTAGCTTGGGGATGGCGCGGCGCTTGAACGGGCCGCGCTGCATTTGCCAATCGCGTTTGCCGCCGTTGGCTCCGATCACCAAACGGGACTCAACCTCGTTGTGTTCGGCCAAGTCAAACAGCTCGGGTCGGCTGAGCAAGGCTTTGAATTCAGGAATGGCTTGGCGCACCAGCAAGGGCTTGCGCTGCCAATAGGTGGTCATAAATTCGGTGGGGCTGATTCCGCCGAGAAGGGTCAGGGGTTTGTTCACATGCATCGTGCGACAATTTTGCCCTATGGAAATTACACAACACTGCGTGGTCGGCTTAACTTGGACCTTGAAAGACACTTTGGGCGAGGTGCTGGACGAATTAGACAGCCCTGTCGATTTTTTGGTGGGCGGCGATGACTTGCTGGCCAAGATTGAAGAAGCCCTGCAAGGCCACAGCGTGGGCGACCACATCGACTTGCAGCTCGAACCCGAAGAAGCCTTTGGCGACTACGACGAAAACTTGGTGTTTTTAGAAGCGCGCTCGCATTTCCCCAAAGAACTGGAAGAAGGCCACACCATCGAAGGCCATGCTCTGCCCTCGGGCTGCAACCCAGACGCACCACAAGACTTGCTCTACACCGTGACCGAGCTCTACCCCGAGCATGTGGTGTTAGATGGCAACCACCCACTGGCGGGCATTGCTATTCGCATCCACCTCGATGTGCAATCGGTGCGCGAAGCCACGCAGGAAGAACAAGAGCGCGGCACCTTGGGCACGGGCTTTTTCAAGATTGAAGCGCAAGCGCCCGGCAACGATTTGTTGCACTAAGACAGCCATTGCGTCAGTTCGCGTTCAAGCAAGCGACACGACGTTCAGCGCATAAAAAAACGGCCCTAGGGCCGTTTTTACTTGGTGCATTAGCTTCGTATTTGAAGCGTTTTACTTTTTACCAGTCGAGCCATAACCACCTTCACCACGCTCAGTCGGCGCAGCAAACTCGTTCACCACATTGAATTGAGCCTGCACCACCGGCACGATAACGAGCTGAGCCAAACGTTCCATGGGCTCCAGCGTGAAAGCCACATCGCTGCGATTCCATGCACTGACCATGAGTTGGCCTTGGTAATCGCTGTCAATCAAGCCCACGAGGTTACCCAACACGATGCCATGTTTGTGTCCCAAACCAGAGCGCGGCAAGATGAGAGCGGCGTAAGCTGGGTCAGCCAAATGGATGGCGATGCCTGTGGGTACCAGTTGCCACGCGTTAGGCTCAAGCGTGATGGGGGCATCCAAACAAGCGCGCAAATCTAGGCCCGCACTACCGGGCGTGGCGTATTGCGGCAGTTGGTCGGCCATGCGGGGATCGAGAATTTTGACGTCGAGTTTCATGGTTGTTCAGATGAAATAAATAGATGTTGAAAATTTAAACGTGAATCTTTACGGCGCGCTTGGTTGAACCCAACCGCCGTGATCAGACAACTTTTAAGCGCCGTGCAATCTCGGCCACTAACTGGCGTGCGAGCGTGAGCTTGTTGGCGTGCGGCAACTCTTTCGCGCCTTGACCATCCACCAACAACAAAGCGTTGTCGTCCAAACCAAACGTAGCAGGGCCAATGTTGCCAATCAACAGCGGCACACCTTTGCGCTCGCGCTTGGCGGTGGCGTGCTTGAGCAAATCATGGCTTTCAGCCGCAAATCCCACGCAATACAAAGCACCGCTTTGAGCGCGGGCTGACTGGGCCACACCAGCCAAAATGTCTGGATTTTCTACAAAGCTCAGTTGCGGCAATTGACCCGAGCCATCTTTTTTAATTTTCTGCCCAGCCACATCGGCCACGCGCCAATCGGCCACGGCGGCTGTCGCCACAAACACCGAGGCTGCGTCCACATGCTTGGCCACGGCCGCTTGCATGTCCAAGGCCGAGCGCACGTCCACACGCTGCACGCCACGGGGTGTGGGCAAATGCACAGGGCCTGCGACCAACGTCACTTCAGCACCCGCTTCACGCGCTGCACGCGCAATCGAAAAGCCCATCTTGCCGCTGGATAAATTGGTGATGCCGCGCACGGGATCCATGGCCTCATACGTTGGGCCAGCCGTTACCAGCACATGCTGGCCTGCTAAGACCTTGGGTTGGAAGAAGGCAATCAGGTCTTGCAAAATTTCTTCAGGCTCCAGCATGCGGCCGTCGCCTGTTTCGCCGCAGGCTTGCTCGCCCTGGCCCACATCCAGTACATGGGTGCCATCGGCGGTGAGTTGTGCCATATTGCGTTGCGTCGCGGGGTGTTGCCACATTTCGCGGTTCATGGCGGGCGCCAAAATCAAGGGCACACGTTCCATCGGGCGGGCCAAACACATGAGGCTCAGCAAATCATCAGCGCGGCCGTGCAGCAGCTTGGCCATGAAGTCGGCACTGGCTGGCGCAACAAGAATCGCATCAGCTTCGCGGCTCAAATTGATGTGCGCCATGTTGTTGGGCTCACGAGCATCCCACTGCGAGACGTACACCGGGCGGTTCGACAAGGCTTGCAGCGTGACCGGCGTGATGAACTGGGCCGCAGCCTCCGTCATCACCACTTGAACCGTGGCCCCGGCTTTCACCAAAGCACGGCACAGCTCGGCCGCTTTATAGCAGGCGATGCCCCCGCTCAAACCCAAAACAATGTGCTTATTTGACAGATCAGACATGGGTGGCAATGTAGCAGAGCGCCTATAATTTCGATTTCCACCTACCGGGAGACAGCCTCCCGATCTGGCATGACCCAATTTGTATTCGTCACCGGCGGTGTTGTCTCTTCCCTTGGTAAGGGAATTGCAGCCGCCTCACTCGCCGCCTTGCTTGAGTCGCGCGGCCTCAAAGTCACCCTCATCAAGCTGGACCCCTACATCAACGTAGACCCAGGCACCATGTCGCCCCTGCAACACGGCGAGGTGTTTGTCACCGAAGATGGCGCAGAAACCGACCTCGATTTAGGCCACTACGAACGCTTCATCACGACGCGCATGAAAAAGGCCAACAACTTCACCACAGGCCAGATTTACCAAAGCGTGCTCGACAAAGAACGCCGTGGCGACTATCTGGGCAAAACGGTCCAAGTCATCCCGCACATCACCAACGAAATTCAAGAATTCGTCAAGCGTGGCGCGGCCTATGGCACACCCGAAGCTGTGGATGTGGCCATCGTTGAAATCGGCGGTACTGTGGGTGACATCGAGTCCTTACCCTTCCTCGAAGCCGCGCGCCAAATGAGCTTGAAACTCGGCCCACAAAACACCGCGTTTGTGCATCTGAGCTATGTGCCTTGGATTGCGGCTGCTGGCGAACTCAAAACCAAGCCCACCCAACACACCGCCCAAAAGCTGCGCGAAATCGGCATCCAAGCCGATGCCCTGCTGTGCCGTGCAGACCGCCCGATTCCCGAAGAAGAACGTCAAAAAATTAGCCTCTTCTCCAACGTGCCTGAGTGGGGCGTGATTTCCATGTGGGACGTGGACACCATCTACAAAGTGCCACGCATGTTGCACGAGCAAGGGCTGGACCGTTTGGTGTGCGAGAAGCTGCGCATCAACGCCCAACCCGCCAACTTGCAACGCTGGGATGACTTGGTGCACGAAGTGGCCAACCCCAAAGAAGAAGTCACCATCGCGATGGTGGGCAAGTACGTCGACCTGTCCGACAGCTACAAATCGCTCAACGAAGCGCTGCGCCACGCTGGCATGAAGAACCACGCACGCGTGAAGATTGAATACGTTGACTCGGAAAACATCACGCCTGAAAACGTCAGCGACCTCAGTAAATTCGACGCCATTTTGGTGCCAGGCGGCTTTGGCATTCGCGGCGTGGAAGGCAAGATTTCGTCTGCCCAATTTGCCCGCGAAAACAAAGTGCCTTACCTCGGCATTTGCCTCGGCATGCAAGTGGCCACCATCGAATATGCCCGCCACATGGCTGGCCTGACCGACGCCAACAGCACCGAGTTTGTGCCAGACGGCCCCAACCCCGTCATCGCCCTCATCAACGAGTGGAAAGATGCGGACGGCAGCATCCAAACCCGCACGGCCAACTCCAACCTTGGCGGCACCATGCGCTTGGGCGCACAAAGCTCAGACGTGGCCCCCGGCACCTTGGCCCACAAGATTTATGGCGACGTGGTGACCGAGCGTCACCGCCACCGCTACGAAGCCAACGTGAACTACCTCGACGCCCTGCGCAAAGCGGGCTTGGTGATTTCAGCGCTCACACAGCGCGAGCACTTGACCGAAATCGTCGAGCTGCCACAAACCGTGCACCCTTGGTTCATGGGCGTGCAGTTCCACCCCGAATTCAAATCCACCCCATGGGATGGCCATCCACTGTTCAACGCCTTTGTGAAGGCAGCGCTGGACCATAAGGCCAAGGCCTAAACAATCGACAGACAAGGACACTCCATGAAACTTTGCGGATTCGATGTTGGCCTCGACAAACCTTTCTTTTTGATCGCAGGCACCTGTTCGATCGAAGGCTTGGAAATGTCCATAGACGTGGCAGGCCAGCTCAAAGAAATCTGCACAAGCTTGGGCATCCCTTTGATCTACAAAGGCTCGTTCGACAAAGCCAACCGCTCGTCGGGCAGCACCAAGCGCGGTGTGGGCATCGATGCAGGTTTGAAGATTCTTGACGAAGTGCGCCGCCAATTGCATTTGCCCATCCTCACCGATGTGCATGACGAGTCGCAGGTCAAAACCGTGGCCAGCGTGGTCGACGTGTTGCAGACCCCTGCCTTCTTGTGCCGCCAAACCGACTTCATCCGTGCCGTGGCCCAATCGGGCAAACCGGTGAACATCAAGAAGGGCCAGTTCTTGGCCCCTTGGGACATGAAAAACGTCATCGACAAAGCCCGCGACGCCGCACGCGAAGCTGGTTTGCCCGAAGACAACTTCTTGGCCTGCGAACGCGGCGTGAGCTTTGGCTACAACAACCTCGTGGCCGACATGGTCAGCTTGGCAGAGATGCGCAAGTCTGGCGCGCCCGTGGTGTTTGACGTGACCCACTCGGTACAAAAGCCGGGTGGCCAAGGCACTGTGAGCGGTGGTGCTCGTGAGATGGTGCCCGTGCTGGCCCGTGCCGGTGTCGCTGCAGGCGTGGCTGGCTTGTTCATGGAAACACATCCTTGCCCTTCAGAGGCATGGTCCGATGGCCCCAACGCCGTCCCCCTGAACAAGATGAAAGCTTTGCTGGAAACCTTGGTCGAGCTCGATGCCGTGACCAAAAAACACCCCTTCTTAGAAAACAACTTTGAGGCCTGAGTGCCACGCACACAGCCTGAAATCATTTTTAAAAACTTGAAATAGGAAAACACAAATGAGCGCTATCGTCGACATCGTCGCCCGTGAAATCTTGGACAGCCGCGGCAACCCCACCGTGGAATGTGATGTGTTGTTGGAGTCCGGCACCATGGGCCGCGCTGCTGTGCCATCAGGCGCTTCCACCGGCAGCCGCGAAGCGATTGAATTGCGTGATGGCGACAAGAGCCGCTACCTCGGCAAAGGCGTGTTGAAAGCGGTTGAGCACATCAACACCGAAATCTCTGAAGCTATTTTGGGCTTGGACGCTTCTGAGCAAGCGTTCCTCGACAAGACCTTGATCGACCTCGACGGCACAGACAACAAGAGCCGCTTGGGTGCCAACGCTTTGTTGGCTGTGTCCATGGCTGTAGCCCGCGCTGCAGCTGAAGAGTCTGGCTTGCCTTTGTACCGCTACTTTGGTGGCATGAATGGCAACCAATTGCCCGTGCCCATGATGAACGTCATCAACGGTGGCGCACACGCCAACAATAACTTGGACTTGCAAGAGTTCATGATCATCCCCGTAGGCGCACCTACATTCCGCGAAGCCGTGCGTTACGGCGCTGAAGTGTTCCATGCCTTGAAGAAAATCATCCACGACAAGGGCATGAGCATTGCTGTGGGCGACGAAGGTGGTTTCGCACCGAACGTCACCAGCCACGAAGCCGCCATCCAAATGATCTTGGATGCGATTGCTGCGGCAGGCTACACCGCCGGTGAACAAATCGCCATCGGTTTGGACTGCGCGGCCAGCGAGTTCTACAAAGACGGCAAATACCACTTGTCTGGCGAAGGCTTGCAATTGACGGCTCAGCAATGGACCGACATGCTCGCCACATGGTGCGACAAGTACCCCATCATCAGCATCGAAGACGGCATGGCCGAAAACGATTGGGACGGCTGGAAAGTGTTGACCGACCGCTTGGCCAAAAAAGTGCAAATCGTGGGCGACGACTTGTTCGTGACCAACACCAAGATCTTCAAAGAAGGCATTGACAAAGGCATCGCCAATTCGATCCTCATCAAGATCAACCAAATCGGTACCTTGACCGAAACGTTTGAAGCCATCGAGATGGCCAAGCGCGCTGGCTACACCGCCGTGATCAGCCACCGATCTGGCGAAACTGAAGACAGCACCATTGCTGACATCGCTGTGGGCTTGAACGCCGGTCAAATCAAAACAGGTTCTATGAGCCGTTCTGACCGCATGGCCAAGTACAACCAACTTTTGCGCATCGAAGAAGACTTGGGAGATGTGGCTGTGTACCCAGGCCGTTCTGCCTTCTACAACTTGCGTTAATCACGCTTGATGCTGCGTCCACTCCACCTCGTGCTGATCGCTCTGCTGCTCGTGCTGCAGGGCCAGCTGTGGTTTGGTCGCGGCAGCATCCCTGACGTGATGCGTCTACGTCAGACCTTGAACGATCAAAAGCAGCAAAACGCTGCCGCGCAATTGGCCAATGACCGCCTGAGCGCCGAACTCCACGACCTCAAAGACGGTCTGGAAATGGTTGAAGAGCGTGCTCGCTCCGAGATCGGCATGGTCAAGCCAAACGAAGTCTTCGTGCAAATCGCGAAGTGACCGAACTCCTTTTCTGGACCGCATGAAAATTGCGTTACTCGGCGCACAAAGCACGGGCAAATCACACTTGGCAGTTTCCTTGGCAACGCATTTGAGTGCCAGCGGCTTGCACGTCCACCGCGTTGACGAATACTTGCGCGAATGGTTTGCGATCGAAAACCGTGCACCGACCCGAGAAGAACAACACCACATCGCTCAAACGCAAATCGAGCGCGTGTTAGCCGCGCCAGCCCATGCCTTGGTGATTGCAGACACCACGCCGCTCATGACGGCGGTGTATAGCCAAATGGTGTTCAACGACCAAAGCCTTGACGCTTTGGCACTGGCGCATCAAACAATGTTTGATATCACCTTGCTCATGGGGATGGACCTGCCATGGACGAATGACGGACGACAGCAATTAGTGCCACACATGCGCGAGACATCGGATAAAAAAATTCGCACTCTTTTAGGCCAAACGAATCGGCCTTATCAAGTGGTTTACGGAACAGGCGAGCAACGTCTAGCAAACGCTTTGTATTGCATGGGGCGCCAAACGTCTGCTTGGGCTAAGCAACTTCTACGTTCAGAGCCTCCCACACGCTGGAGCGGCCCTTGTGAAACGTGCGGTGATGGCAGTTGCGAGCATCGCTTGTTCACGGGCTTACTCACGCAGATTGCGAACCCTTGAACTCAGTTTTACTGCAGCGATGAAGTACCGGGCGCTTGACTCTGTGTCCCGGTGAAAATTTGTGCGGCATCAACCGCATCGTAGCGGTATTGCTGACCGCAAAAATCGCAACCTACCTCGACTTCACCGCGCTCGGCCAAGATACTCTCCACCTCCTCGGTGCCCAAACTGCGAATCATGTTGCTCACACGCTCGCGGCTGCATGAGCAGGCAAATTTAGGCGTCAAAGGCTCAAAACGCACCAGTTTTTCTTCCCAAAACAGGCGATGCAAAATGGTTTCGGCATCCAAGTTCAGCAACTCATCCGCCGTCAAACTAGACGCCAAGATGGAAATGCGGTTGTAGTCTTCGTTGCGACCGATTTCGTCTTCGTCTTCCATGCTTGCTTTGGCCGCCAAATTGCCTTCACCTTTGATGGGCAGGCGTTGAATCAGCAAACCAGCTGCGGTGGTGTCATTGGCAGCCAGTACCAACGTCGTGTCGAGCTGTTCGCTTTGCAGCATGTAGTGCTGCAAGACATCGCTGAACTTGTCGAGTTTGTTGCGTTGGTCGTCAAACAAAGGCACCACGCCTTGGTAAGGCTGTTGACCTGGAAGCTTGGTCAAAGGGTCCAATGTGATGGCGCAACGACCTTCGTTGTGCACATTCACCATCTCGGGCAAGGTGCTGGCGTCTCCCAATTCACCCACCACTTTGGCAGTGGCGCGCAGGCTCAAGTCGGGCTGCACTTCAACGACGGCGAGCTTTAGCGGGCCATCGCCGAAAATTTGCATCACCAAAGCACCGTTGAACTTGATGTTCGATTGCATCAACACAGATGCAGCGGTCATCTCGCCCAGCAAGTGACGCACAGGCTCTGGATAAGCACCCGTTTCAACGCTCACGGAGCGACGTTTGAGTACCTCTTGCCACACATCGGTGAGCTGCACCAACATGCCGCGCACAGGCAAACCATCGAACAAAAATTTATGCAATTGAGACATCAAGCAATTTTCTTCAGACCCGCTTTGAAACGGTTTTTGTTAGTCACATAGTGCTGCGCACTGCGGCGCAGGCCTTCAATTTGCTCTTGGCTAAGCTGACGCACCACCTTGGCAGGACTGCCCAAAATCATGGAGCCATCTGGAAACTCTTTGCCTTCGGTCACGAGCGAGCCCGCGCCCACCAAACAGTTCTTGCCAATCTTCGCGCCGTTCAATACCACAGCACCAATGCCGATGAGCGACTCATCGCCAATCGTGCAACCGTGCAACTGCACCATGTGGCCCACGGTCACATGCTTGCCGATGGTGAGCGGGATGCCCACGTCTGCATGCAGCACGCTGCCGTCTTGGATGTTGGTGCCTTCGCCGATATGAATGGTGGCCGTGTCGCCGCGCACCACGCTGCTAAACCACACGCTGCTGTCAGCCGCCATGTGCACATCACCTATCACTTGGGCGTTGTCAGCCACCCAAGCCGTGTCGGCAATGTCAGGGGTGAGTGCATCGAGTTGGTAAACGGCCATGAAAGTCTCCTGCGGTTTTGGTTTTCTACAATTGTAAGGATGAGCCTACGCCCCCTAGCCTTGACAGCCCTTTGTATATGCGACCCCGATGCGAAAGTTCAAGCGGTGCAATCGCTGTGGGGCCAACAAAACCATGTGGGCTTAGACACCACTGAAACGATCACCCCAAACGCAAGCCTTGCGATGCCTGGCCGCCCCGCGCTGCCATGTTTAATTCCGGCCAAGGATGTGCCTACGCGCTCGCCTTTCACGCCCGAAGGTTTATCGGCCTTACTGCATGCGGTCTGCCACATCGAGTTCAATGCCATCAACCTCGCCTTGGATGCCGTTTGGCGCTTCCCCAACATGCCTGCGCCCTACTACACCGATTGGCTGCGTGTGGCCTATGAAGAGTCGCAGCACTTTGAAATGCTACACACACACCTTCAAAGCATGGGCCACACCTATGGCGACTTTGACGCCCATGATGGTTTGTGGCACATGTGCCAAAAGACGGCTGACGATGTGTTGGCTCGCATGGCACTGGTGCCGCGCACACTCGAAGCACGCGGCTTAGATGCCACCCCACTCATCCAAACCAAGCTGCGCAAAGCGGCCACGCCTGCCGCACTCAAAGCTGTTGAATTGCTCGACATCATCTTGCGCGACGAAGTCGGCCATGTGGCGATTGGCAACCACTGGTACCGCTGGCTGTGCGAACAACGCGGCCTTGATCCCGTGTCGCTTTACGGCGAATTGGTGCGGCGCTACGAAGCACCCAAACTGCGCCCGCCCTTCAACGAAGAAGCCCGCAAACGAGCGGGCTTTACAGAGACAGAGCTGAGCTACTTGCTAGGCGGCTAAACACGTGGTGACATGTGGTGATGCGAATCACCCACGCGGATGGTGACGGACGTGCAAACTCTTCAAGCGCTCACGCGCAATGTGGGTGTAGATGGTGGTGGTGGAAATATCGGCATGGCCCAACAGCATTTGCACGGCGCGCAAATCGGCCCCGTGGTTGAGCAAATGCGTGGCAAACGCGTGGCGCAAGGTGTGCGGCGAAATCGGCACATGAATTTGTGCCTGCAAAGCATAGCGTTTGATGAGCTGCCAAAACATGGCACGCGTCATGGCCTCGCCCGCATTTTTGCCACGCACCGTCACAAATAAAGCTTCGGTTTGATGGCCAGCCAGCAGCGCGGGACGTGCTTCATTCAAGTATCGTTGCAACCATTCACGGGCCACTTCACCAAACGGCACCAAGCGCTCTTTGCTGCCCTTGCCCATGATGCGCAGCACGCCATCGTTCAAGCTCACATGCAGAGTTTTGAGGTCGACCAACTCACTCACGCGCAAACCGCTGGCGTAAATCAGCTCCAACATGGCGCGGTCACGCATGCCCAAGCCGGTGGACACATCGGGGGCGTTGAGCAAACTCTCCACCTGCGCTTCAGTCAAGCTTTTGGGGGCACGCGCGGGTTGCTTGGCGGTGAGCAACTTCAATGTGGGGTCAGCCACCAACATGCGCTCACGCAAAGCCCAGCGGTAAAAACGCTTGAACACCGTCAGGCGACGGTTGGCGCTGGTGGCTTTGGTCTCGGCATGGCGGTGTGCAAAGTACTGCTGCAAGTCTGACTCTTGCGCCGCCAGCAAGTGCGTGCCTTGTGCTTGAAGCCAAGCAGACAGCAAATTCAAGTCGCGTCGATAGGCGGCCAAACTGTTGGCCGCCAAACCGTGCTCTAGCCAAAGTGCGTCGATGAAAATGTCAATCTGTGCGTCTGGTACTGACGCCTGCAATGCCATCAACGTGGTCAATCCAAGCTGAGCTTTTGTTCCACCACGACGCGTTTATAAACCTCGTACTCAGCCTTGATTTGTGCGCCAAACTGCTCTGGCGTGTTGGCCACAATCAGCGAGCCTGTGTCTTCAATGCGCTTGCGTACAGCAGGGTCTTCCAAGGCTTTACGCACACCCGCGTTGATTTTGTCCACGATGTCTTTGGGCATGCCCTTGGGGCCATAAATGCCATAGAAGGCCATGCGGTTCACAGGCTCCAGCCCTACCTCTTTGAAGGTTGGCACGTTGGGCAACACAGCCAAACGCTGAGGCGCGGCCACCACGATAGGAATCAAACGGTTGTCTTTGATGAACGGCAAGGCCGATGGCAAGTTGTCAAAAATCATGGGCACTTGGCCTGCCACGGTGTCGTTCAACGCAGGGCCTGCACCGCGGTATGGAATGTGGGTCACAAAGGTACCGCTCAAGTTTTTGTACAACTCCATCTGCAAGTGGCCAATGCCCCCCGTACCCGACGATGAATACGAGTATTTGCCTGGGGAATGCTTGAGTTCAGCGACATAGGTTTTGTAATCGGTCGCGGGGAAACTGGGGTGCACCGCAATGATGTTGGGCGTGGCCGCCACGTTGATGATGGGTGAAAAATCAGTCAGTGGGTTGTACGGAATTTTGGCGTTGATTGCCGGATTTGCCGCTGTGGTGGACACCGTGGCCATGCCCAACGAATAACCATCAGGGACAGCCTTGGCTGTTTCGTTGGCTCCCACCACACCGCCGCCGCCTGCTTTGTTTACCACCACGACCGTTTGACCCAAGGCCTTACCCAAAGGGTCTGCAATGGTTCGCGCAATGATGTCCGTGGTGCCGCCTGGCGCAAACGGAACCTGCAACTGAATCACTTTGTTGGGATAGCCCTGAGCCAAAGCAGAACCCGCGATGACCAACAAAGAAAGCGCAAAACAATGACGACGTTGCATGGATATTTCTCCTAAAAACGATTCAATCAATAGACCCGTAGTTCGATCCTATACGCATTGGGAAGACGCAAGAATTGAACTGCGGTTATTCTCTGTCGCGTGAATTACGCCCAACTCCTCTTCCCCGACTTCTCGCTCATTCTTTGTGGGTATTTGGTTTGCAAGTACACCGCGCTCAACCGAACCGTGTGGGAGCAAGTAGAGAGCTTGGTTTATTTCTTCTTGTTCCCTGTCTTGCTGTTTCACTCCATCGTGCGCACGCCCTTGGATTTGCAAGCCGCATCGCACCTGATCATGGCGGGCCTGTTGCTCGGGCTCAGCAGTATTGGCCTGTCGTATGTCATCCCCAAGCTGCCGCTGCTTCGCAAACACATCGACACGCGCTTGCACGCGGCCAGCGCGCAGGTGGCATTCCGATTCAACTCGTTCATCGCGCTAGCGCTGGCAGAGCGCATTGCAGGTCCACAAGCCTTGCTGCTGATTGCTGTGCTGATTGGCGTGTGTGTGCCCGTGTTCAACGTGGCTGCCGTGTGGCCCATGGCCCGCCATGCCCAACGCAGTTTTGGCCGTGAACTGATACGCAATCCCTTGATCTTGGCCACCGGCTTAGGGTTGCTCGCCAACATCGTTGGCCTGCACATCCCGAGCTGGACTGAACCCACCTTGCAACGCATTGGGGCAGCTTCGCTGGCCTTAGGTTTGATGGCGGCGGGTGCAGGCATGCAATTTGGCCACTTGATGAAAGCCAAAAGCTTGGCGCTTTCACTGTTGACCATCCGCCACTTGATCACTCCGCTCCTTGCTTGGTGGTTGGCCAAGGCGTTTACCTTGGACGGCACCCAAACGAGCGTGCTTTTGGCTTTCTCTGCCTTGCCTACTGCGTCCAGCGCCTACGTCTTGGCAGCACGTATGGGCTACAACGGGGCTTTTGTAGCGGGCTTGGTCACGCTTTCCACGATCTTAGGCATGCTAAGCCTGCCATTTGCGTTAGGCATTTTGAGGTAGGGGATACATGTTTCATGGCATAATGGCGCGTTTTGCGGAAAGTGCGTTGAAATAGGTCGACGTGGCTACCGCAGCTGCTCAAGGAAAAGCGATGAAAGAAGGCATTCACCCTAACTACCGTGAAATTTGTTTCATGGATATGTCTAACGGTTTCAAATTTGTGACTCGCTCATGCGCGAACACAAAGGAAATGATCAAGATGGAAGACGGCCGCGAATTGCCGTTGTACAAGCTGGATACCACCAGCGAGTCACACCCCTTCTACACAGGTACACAGAAGTCTGTGGACAACATGGGTGGCCGCGTCGAGCGCTTCCGCAACAAGTACGGCAAAACTGCCGCCAAGTAAGCACTTCGCTCACTTCTCAAAAGGCAGCTCGGCTAACCGCGCTGCCTTTTTTATTTCAAAGCTGTGACTCAACCTACTCCTGCCATCGTTCCTCAAAGTGCCGTCCGCCGTTTGCCGCGTGTGGCACTCTGGTTGTTCTGCGCCGCCTATGTGCTGCCCGGCCTGTTTGGTCGCGAGCCTTGGAAAGGCAATGAGTTCACAGCGTTTGGCCACATGCTGGCACTCGCCGAAGGCGTGAGCGATTGGTTCAGCCCCAGCGTGTGGGGTCAAGTACCCGAACTCGATGCCTTGCTCCCTTATTGGTTAGGCGCTTGGGCAATTCAAATTGCGCCGAGTTGGGTCACTGCCGGCTTGGCCGCTCGCATTCCGTTTGCCCTGCTTTTAGGACTGACCCTCGCCACCACGTGGCATGGCGTGTATTACCTGGCTTTGAGCCCACAAGCCCAGCCCGTGCCATTTGCCTTTGGCGGCGAAGCCAAGCCCAAAGACTACGCACGCACAATTGCCGATGGCGCAGTATTGGCGCTCATTGCCTGCTTAGGGCTGACACTGCTCTCGCATGAAGCCAGTCCCATCTTGACGCAACTGGCGTTTGTGAGCTGCGCTTTTTACGGCGTGGCCGCCTTGCCCTACCACCCTCGCTACAGTTTGACAGCTTTGAGTCTTGGTTTGCTCGGCCTCTGCTTGAGCGGCGCTCCTAGCCTCGCTGTATTGATGGCTGTCGGTAGCGGCTTTTTGTGCTTGCTCGATCGCAAAAGCACATCGGCCCAAACAGGCCGCGTCCACGCACTTTGGCTGTTAGCCATGGGCATTGCAGTCGCTGCGCTGGCCACTGTTCTAGACGTCTGGCACTGGCGTTTGCTGCCGCTACACAACGACTGGCAAGAATGGCGAAGTTTGCTGCGTTTGATGGCGTGGTTCACATGGCCTGCTTGGCCGTTGGCTATTTGGACGTTGTGGCGTTGGCGCCGTCAATGGACGTCCTTGCATTGGAGCCGCCATTTGGTGCTGCCCATGTGGTTCACCGCATTGACCGTGGGCACCGCGATGTTCACGCAGTCATCCGACCAAACCTTGTTGCTGGCACTCCCCGCATTCGCAACCTTGGCGGCCTTTGCACTGCCGACGTTGCGTCGCAGCGTGGCCGCTTTGATTGACTGGTTCACCCTGCTCTTTTTCTCGGGCTGCGCTTTCATCATCTGGGTAATTTGGATTGCCATGCAAACCGGCTGGCCCGCTCAACCCGCAGCCAACGTTGCCCGTTTGGTGCCAGGCTTTGAACCCAGCTTTGGTTGGGGCGCCTTCATCGTTGCCTTGGCTGCTACGGCAATTTGGGTTTGGCTTGTGGTTTGGAGAACCGCCAAACACCGTCACGCACTTTGGAAAAGCTTGGTCTTGCCTGCTGGAGGCGCCGCCTTGTGTTGGTTGCTGCTACTCACCTTGTGGCTGCCGCTGCTTGACTTTGCGCGCAGTTACAAACCTTGGGTGCAACAAATTCAAACGGTGATGACTCAACAACAGCGGCCAAACCCCTCTGACTGTTTGATGACCTATGGACTCGACATGGGACAGATGACAGCGTTTCATTACCACGGTGGATTTGACATCAAGCCCCTAGATGCCCGTCACACCCAACAGCAAGCCGCCTGTGAATGGCTGTTGGTCGACAACGATTTGCGCCCCGAATTAAGCACCGTGGTTCGACTGAATGAGTGGACCCGCGTGCGCACCATCCGCCGCCCATCGGATAACAACGAAGACGTGACGCTGTATCACCGCCGTCAACCTTAAGGCCGCGATGAGCACCGAACGCGCCACCATCATGCGGCATGCTGGCACTGTGATGGTCGGCCAACTGGCTGTGATGGCTTTTAGCATCACTGACACCTTGGTGGCGGGTCGATTTGCAGACACAGCCTTGGCCGCGCTCGCCGTGGCATCGGCCACCTACGTCACCGTGCATATTTCGCTGATGGGCATGCTACAAGCCTTGCTGCCTGTTTGGGCAGAACTGCATGGGGCACAGCGACAGACCGAGGTGGGTCGCTCTGTACGACAAGCGCTTTATCTGTGCGCATGCACGGCGGCCATTGGCATGTGGGCCTTGCTATTCCCCGGCCCATTGCTGAACTGGACACAAGTGCCGAGCGACTTGCAAAACGAAGTTCGCGGCTACCTGAACATCGTCGCCTTTGGGCTCCCCGCCTCTTTGTTGTTTCGCATGTACAGCACACTCAACCAAAGTTTGGGCAAGCCCAAGCTGGTCACTTGGGTACAGGTGGGCGCATTGGTCGTCAAAGTGCCTTTGTCGATTGTGTTGGTGCTCGGCATTCCCAACATCCTGCCACCGCTTGGTTTAGCTGGCTGCGCGTGGGCCACGTTAGCCGTGACCTTGATGATGCTCAGCTTGGCGCTGTGGCTGTTACGCACACAAGATTTTTACAAACCTTATCGCATATGGGCTGCCATGGAAAAGCCCAACGGTGCAACCCTGTTGCGATTCGTGCGTTTGGGCTTACCCAGCGGATTGGCAATTGGTGTTGAGGTGACGTCATTTACCCTGATGTCGCTGTTCATTGCACGACTGGGTGTGGTGGCGACAGCCAGCCACCAAATCGTATCCAACATGACCGCCGTGCTCTACATGATCCCCCTCTCGCTCTCGATTGCCAGCAGTTCACGCGTGAGCTATTGGATTGGGGCTGGGCAAATCAACCGAGCACGACAGGCCTTGCGCACAGGCCTTGGGCTGATTCTGATGTTGGGTGTTTGTTTAGCCGCTGCAATTGGCTGGCAACGTGAAGCCATTGCAAGTTTCTACACCCAATCACCCGAAGTCGCCGCACTGGCGGCCACCCTGCTGTTGTGGCTCATGATTTACCACGTGGCCGATGCTGTTCAAGTGTTTACGGTGTTTACCTTGCGCTGCTATGGCATCACCGTGCTACCGCTGATCACCTACACCGTGCTGCTTTGGGGTTTGGGTTTGGCAGGCGGCTATGCCGTGGCGTATGGCACGCACATCGACTTAGCCGCGTTGTCGTGGTTGGTCCCGCAGTCGCCAATTGCCTTTTGGCAAACAGGAAGCTTGGCTTTGTATGTCACAGTGGCGGTGCTATTGCCCGTTTTGTGGCGCGCCGCGTATCGTCAAATAGGCCATGCACATTGAGCCGATCCAACTTTCACATAAGAGAAAAATGAACTCCATTACGATTTATCACAACCCTAAATGCAGCACATCGCGCAACACACTCGGCCTGATACGCGAGAGTGGTGAAGAGCCTAATGTGGTGTTGTATCTAGAAACTCCGCTCACACGCGAGCAGTTATTAGCCATCATTCAAGCCACCGGCGGCTCTGTACGAAACCTCATGCGTAGCAAAGAGGCAGTCTACAACGAGCTGGATTTGAGCAATGAAAAACACAGTGACGAGGGCTTAATTGCCGCCATACTGGCTCACCCCATCCTCATGAATCGCCCTATCGTCGTCACGCCCAAAGGCACTCGCTTGTGTCGACCTGCAGAATTGGTCCTAGATTTATTGAAATAAAACGAGCGTTAAAACCGCGTGCCGACAGACATGCGCCACATCGTTTGGGGCGTGAAGTTGATGATGGGGTCATAAGCAACGCGCGTGAAAAACTCAGACCAATCGTAGGTCACACTCAAGCCTGTACGACGTGTGAAATGGTCTTCAACCAAACCACTTTTAAACAACACATCCACAGTCAAACGATGATTGTTGGCTAACGGTGTGCGGTACAACATGTGAACGTGTTGCTGATCAGGATTCAAGCGGTTGTCACGCACAACCAGCATGGACAGCGAATTCAAAGAAGACCAGCGATAGCCACCAGACGCCATCCATGCATCGTTTGGATCAAAGTTAAGGTTCACGTAGGGCTGTAAATTCGTACGTCCTAGCCCTGCCCCTACAAACCAAGCGTCGCCCGTTTCAACAGATAGACTGCCACCGACAAACCGATTGGATGCGATTTGCATCGAGGGCGACAGTCGCCAAGCGGAGAAATCAAAAGAACGATCCCAACCAAGTCGAGGCTGAGAAACATCTTGCTCTGGTGAGCGATACCACGCAAACCACAGATTGCCTTGATCTGAAATTTGCCGAATATTCACATCCACGCCATGACTGTTGGGTACATCGCCACCGGACAAGTTGTAAACACCCGAGGTCAACACGTAAGTGCTCTCATCTGCCTGCGCAGCAAATACCAGGAACAGACTGCACATCGCCCATGCGAGCGCAAAGGCGTTTTGCTTAAGCCGCAAGGGTATCTGCAATGCGTTTCGCGCAGGCGGTAGCTTGCGCCTCATCACGTGCTTCGACCATCACACGAACCAAGGGTTCTGTTCCACTCGCACGGATCAAGACACGGCCCGTGTCAGCCAATTCCGCCTCTGCTTTTTGGACTTCTTCTTTCATACGTACATTGGACTGCCAATCTTGACCCGGACGTAAACGCACGTTGATCAGAGTTTGCGGAAACAGCGTCACTTCCTTGAGCAAGTCAGCCATGCTGCGACCACTTCGCACACAGGTTTGCAGAATCTGTAAAGCGCTCACCAAACCATCGCCGGTGGTGTGTTTATCTAAAGCCAGCAAATGGCCAGAGCCTTCGCCGCCCAGAATCCATTTGTGTTTAGCCAGTTCTTCAAGCACATAGCGGTCACCCACCTTGGCACGCACAAACTGCACGCCACGCTGCTTCAAAGCGACTTCAACGGCCATATTGGTCATCAAGGTCCCCACCACACCCGCCACCACTTCGTCATTGGCTAAACGATCGTCGGCCATCAAATACAACAGTTCATCGCCGTTGTACAAGCGGCCCTGTGCATCGACGATTTGCAAACGATCCGCATCACCATCCAATGCCACACCGAAGTCGGCATGGTTAGCAATGACCGAACGCACCAATGCATCGGGATGGGTAGCGCCCACCTCGTGGTTGATGTTCAAGCCATCGGGGCTGCAGCCAATCGCAATCACGTCTGCACCTAACTCGTGAAACACCTTGGGCGCGATGTGATACGCCGCACCATGGGCAGCATCCACCACGATCTTCAAACCTTTGAGGGTGAGATCGTTCGAAAACGTACTTTTACAAAATTCGATATAGCGGCCTGCTGCATCGTCCAGACGTTTGGTTTTACCTAGGTTGGCCGAATCCACCCACACAGGCGCTTCTTCCAAGGCGGCTTCCACGGCCAGCTCCCACGCATCGCTGAGCTTGTTGCCATTGGCACTGAAGAACTTGATGCCGTTATCAGCAAATGGGTTGTGGCTGGCACTGATGACCACGCCTAGGCTCGCGCGTTGTGCGCGTGTGAGATAAGCCACGCCGGGTGTGGGCAAGGGACCGAGCAACACCACGTTGACACCGGCAGAGTTAAAGCCAGACTCCAATGCAGACTCCAACATGTAACCAGAGATGCGAGTGTCTTTGCCAATCAATACGGTGGGATGCGTTTCTGTTTGCTTCAAAACACGGCCCACTGCATGCGCTAAGCGCAGTACAAAGTCTGGGGTGATGGGCGCTTGGCCCACGGTACCGCGAATGCCATCTGTGCCGAAATATTTGCGTGTCATTTTTTTCTGCCTTGGTATTTTTTTATTGTTTGTTATCGGTTTGAGTCCATTGTCTCAAACTTGGGCGGCCTGCCAAACCTTGATCGCTTGAACGGTTTGCGCCACATCGTGCACACGCACTAAACGTGCGCCGCGCTCCACGGCCAGCATAGCTGCAGCCACACTAGGCACCATACGATCACACACCTCACAGCCTGTGACAGCACCAAGAGATGACTTGCGCGACCACCCCACGAGCAAGGGATAGCCCAAGGCCAGCAACTGATCTTGATGTGCCAACAATTCAAAGTTTTGCGCCACCGTTTTGCCAAAGCCAACACCGGGGTCTAACGCGATACGCTCATGCGCCACCCCCATGTCTTGTAAAGCTTGCGCACGTGTGTTCAAGAACATCACTACGGGGTGGATGCTGCTGCCTTGCATTGGCAAGGTCTGCATGGTTTGCGGTTCGCCATGCATGTGCATCAAGCACACGCCACAGTTCGCATGCGTGGCCACCACGCGTTGCGCATTAGATTGTCGCAACGCCCACACATCGTTGATGATGTCTGCGCCGGCATCCAGCACGGCTTGCATCACCTCGGCTTTGTAGGTGTCGATCGAAATTGGCACATTGAAGCGAATAGCTTCACGAACGACGGGTAACACACGCGCCAACTCGTCTTCGAGCGAGACAGCAGGTGCGCCAGGGCGCGTGGACTCGCCGCCAATGTCCAAGATGTGTGCGCCATCTTTGAGCAACTGTTCGCAGTGAACCAAAGCTGCACGCGTATCGGCATGCTGGCCACCATCCGAAAACGAATCTGGCGTGACATTGACGATGCCCATGACCTGCGGCTGCGAGAGGTCAATGCGAAAACGTGAAGTTTGCCAAAACATAAAAGCTCCATGAAAAACGGGGCTTGCGCCCCGTCTCTGTGTCAGTTCAAGACTACTGATTAAGCAGCCGTTGGTGCCGGATCAGCTTGCACAGCGGGTGTGCCGCCACTGCTGTCGCCGCCAGTTGGTGTGCGTGGCGTCCAATCTTTGGGTGGACGTGGTTGACGGCCTTCCATGATGTCGTCGATTTGTTCTTTGTCGATGGTTTCCCATTCGAGCAAAGCCTTGGCCATGGTGTGCATCTTGTCTGAGTTGTCTTCAATCAAGCGACGGGCTAGGTTGTATTGCATGTCGATGATGCGGCGCACTTCCACATCCACTTTTTGCATGGTGGCTTCGGACATGCTGGTGGTCTTGGTGACCGAGCGACCCAAGAACACTTCGCCTTCGTTTTCAGCGTAGACCATCGGGCCCAAGGCCTCGGTCATGCCGTAGCGGGTGACCATGTCGCGGGCAATCGATGTAGCACGTTCAAAGTCGTTGCTCGCGCCTGTGGTCATTTGGTTCATGAACACTTCTTCGGCAATACGGCCACCAAACAGCATGCTGATTTGGTTGAGCATGTATTCGCGGTCGTAGCTGTAGCGGTCTTTTTCTGGCAGGCTCATGGTCACGCCCAAAGCGCGACCACGCGGGATGATGGTGACTTTGTGCACAGGGTCGCACTTGGGCAACAACTTGCCAATCAAGGCGTGGCCAGACTCGTGGTACGCGGTGTTGCGGCGCTCTTCTTCGGGCATGACCATGCTCTTGCGCTCAGGCCCCATCAAGATTTTGTCTTTGGCTTTTTCAAAGTCTTGCATCTCGACCACGCGTGCGTTGCGACGTGCCGCCATCAAGGCCGCTTCGTTACACAAGTTGGCCAAATCAGCACCGCTCATGCCGGGTGTGCCGCGTGCAATCACGCTGGCGTTGACGTCTTGACCAATTGGCACTTTGCGCATGTGCACGTTCAAGATTTGCTCGCGGCCACGGATGTCGGGCAAGGTCACGTACACCTGACGGTCAAAACGACCGGGGCGCAGCAAAGCAGCATCCAAGATGTCGGGACGGTTGGTGGCAGCCACCACGATCACGCCGAGGTTGGTCTCGAACCCGTCCATCTCAACCAACATTTGGTTCAAGGTTTGTTCGCGTTCGTCGTTACCGCCGCCCACACCGGCGCCACGTTGGCGACCCACGGCATCAATCTCGTCAATGAAGATGATGCAAGGTGCATTCTTTTTGGCGTTCTCAAACATGTCGCGCACGCGGGCTGCGCCCACGCCCACAAACATTTCAACGAAATCTGAGCCAGAGATGCTGAAGAACGGCACTTTGGCTTCGCCAGCAATGCCTTTGGCCAGCAATGTTTTACCAGTACCAGGAGGGCCTACCAACAGCAAACCGCGAGGGATACGACCGCCCAATTTTTGGAAGCGTTGTGGGTCTTTCAAAAAGTCCACCACTTCTTTCACTTCTTCTTTGGCTTCGTCGCAACCTGCCACATCAGCAAAGGTGACTTGGTTGTTGTTCTCGTCCAGCATGCGTGCTTTGCTTTTGCCGAAGCTGAATGCCCCGCCCTTGCCGCCGCCTTGCATCTGACGCATGAAGTACACCCACACACCAATCAACAGCAGCATGGGCCCCCAACTGACCAGCAAGGTCATGAGGAGTGAACCTTCTTCGCGAGGCTTGACGTCAAACTTCACGCCGTTGGCAATGAGGTCACCAACCAAACCACGGTCAAGGTAAGTCGCCGTTGTGCGAATCTTGCGGTCATCGTTGGTGATGGCTGAAATTTCAGTGCCGCCCTGACCTTCTTGGATGGTGGCGGTTTTGATGCGCTTGGCACGAACCTCTTCAAGAAAATCCGAATAGCCAAGGTAGCCAGAGCCTACGCCTGGACGTGTTTCAAACTGTTTGAACACAGTGAACATCACCAAAGCGATGACCAACCAAACAGCGACTTTTGAGAACCATTGATTATTCAATGTGGGCTCCGAAATAAAAAGAGTACGAGATGTACTGAGATGGGCCTGATTTTAGGCGTTTCAAGCGCTTAGGGCCGCTTTATTAACCGCAAGCAGCCTTAGAAAAATCAAGGATTTGCCGGAACGCGGTTTTTCACACCCATACCAACCAAAAAGGTTTCACTTGATTTATCGCGACTGGCCTTGGGTTTGATGGGCTTCACCACACGAAACGTGCCTTTGAAAAGATTGACCAAATCGCTGTAGCCACTACCGTGAAACAGCTTGACCACCAAAGCGCCATCGTCTTTGAGGTGTTTTTGCGCGAAGTCCACCGCCAGCTCAATCAAATGGGCAATGCGGGTGGCATCGGTCGACTCAATGCCTGTGAGGTTGGGCGCCATGTCTGACACCACCACGTCCACGATACGGCCTTGCAAGGCCGCTTCCAGCTGCGCCAAGACATCTTCCTCACGGAAGTCGCCTTGAATAAACGTGACGTCCTCCACGGGCTCCATGGGCAAGATGTCCAAACCAATGATGGTGCCGTTCAACGTGCCCGATGCTGCGCCTGTGGGCGACATGCGACGGCGCAGGTATTGGCACCAAGCGCCAGGTGCGCAGCCCAAGTCCACCACCACGTTGCCGGGTTTGATGAGGCTGAGCTGCTCGTCAATTTCTTTGAGCTTATAGGCCGCACGGGCGCGATAGCCCTCCTTTTGGGCTAACTTGACGTAGGTGTCGTTCACATGGTCGTTCAACCATGTTTTATTGACCTTTTTGCTTTTAGTTTTAGTTTTCAATTCAACCCTTCGTTCGTCCACCGCAGCGAGCGGGGATAATACCTGTATGTCCGCAATACAACTCACACCTGCTCAACGCAAAATTCACCGCGCCGAAGCGCACCATTTAGACCCCGTCGTGATGATTGGCAACGATGGCTTAACGCCTGCCGTCGTCAAAGAAGCCGAGATGGCGCTCAACGCTCACGGCCTCATCAAAATTCGCGTGCTGGGCGATGACCGCCAAGCCCGCGAAGCCATGTTTGTGGCTTTGGCCGACCAACTCAACGCCGCCCCCATTCAACACATCGGCAAGCTGTTTGTGTTGTGGCGCCCACGCGCAGAAAAAGAACGCACCGTCGACGAAGACCGCATGGCTGGCCCACGCGATGTCAAAGTGCTCAAGTACAGCAGCCGTGGCGGCCAACGCCCCGAAGTGAAAACTCTGCGCGTGCTGGGCAACCAACGCCTGACCTCTGGCGGTCAAGTCAAACGCGCCAAACCGAAAAAGATTTCGGTCAAAAAACGCACACTGGGTTAATCGGTTTGCGCAGGGCCTGCTGCAATGGCGGGCTCTGTTCCTACAGGGCATAGCGCCCACAATGTTTTGCCTGCGCAGAGCCACTGCAACACATACAAAGCCGTACCCAAGTTGTGCCACAAGGCCAAATTGTCGCGAGCCACGATGTGCGGCTTCACAGCCACTTCAATCAACAAAGCGCACAACATACCGCCAATCACCCAAGGCGAAGGTGTGTGAGCGCCGTCTGGGTTTGAACGTTTAGCCGCCACCAAAAGCAGCAATCCACAGACCAGCGAAACCCAAGACTGCGCAGTGAACAGCTTGGCCGCCATTTGCCCAGCGATGGCAGGCGTTTCCAAATGCATGAACAGCATCGGAACCACCATGAACCCCACCGCACACAAGCTGCCCCACCACAGCGCTGCTAAGAAAACTTGTAGCCGCGCCATGTGAGGGGTTTAGAGGTAAGAGACCTTGACCACTTCGTAGCGCTTCACACCGCCTGGTGCTTGCACTTCAGCCACATCGCCCTCTTCCTTGCCAATCAAGGCACGGGCAATGGGGCTGCTGATGTTGATGAGGCCCAGCTTCAAATCAGCTTCGTCTTCGCCCACGATTTGATAGGTGACTTTGTCACCCGTTTCTTCCTCTTCTAAGGCGACTGTTGCACCAAACACGGCACGACCACCAGCGTCCAGCTCAGTCGGGTCAATGATTTTGGCCACCGACAGCTTGCCTTCAATCTCTTGAATGCGGCCTTCGATAAAACCTTGACGATCTTTGGCGGCGTCGTACTCGGCGTTTTCGCTCAAGTCGCCTTGCGCACGCGCTTCGGCAATGGCGGCGATGACGGAGGGACGCTCCACGGTTTTGAGTTTGTGCAACTCATCCTTGAGCTTCTCTGCGCCACGCTTGGTAATGGGAACGGTACTCATTGTGTTTCCTTCATCCGTCTCAATGAGCGGCTAACTGGGCGTGCATTTCCTGCACAGAAATGACATCCAACTTGTCCATGTACTTCATGCCTTCCACTGCCGCTTCTGCGCCTGCAATGGTCGTGAACGTGGTCACACGGTTGAGCAATGCCGAGGTACGAATGTGGCGCGAATCGGCAATCGCATTGCGACGCTCTTCCACGGTGTTGATGACCAACACCACTTCGTTGTTCTTGATGTTGTCCACGATGTGTGGGCGACCTTCGGTCACTTTGTTCACGATTTCGCAAGCCACACCGGCCCCCATAATGGCGTGCGCCGTGCCCTTGGTGGCAATCAACTCAAAGCCCAAGGCAGACAACTGACGGGCCACTTCAATGACGCGAGGTTTGTCATTGTTCTTGACGGAGATAAACACCTTGCCTGTGGAGCGGCCATCGGCATCGCGTGGACGTGGCAACTTGGTACCTGCACCCAATTGGCTCTTCACAAAAGCTTCGCCAAATGTTTTACCAACGCCCATGACTTCGCCGGTGGACTTCATCTCGGGGCCAAGAATCGTGTCGACGCCTGGGAACTTCACAAAGGGGAACACCGCTTCTTTCACGCTGAAATAAGGGGGTGTGACTTCTTTGGTGATGCCTTGCGATGCCAATGTTTGACCTGCCATGCAGCGTGCAGCGACCTTGGCCAGCTGAATGCCCGTGGCTTTGGACACATAGGGCACGGTGCGTGACGCACGTGGGTTGACTTCCAGCACGTAAATGACGTCTTTGCCATCCACGTGTTGAATGGCGAACTGCACGTTCATCAAACCCACGACGTTCAAAGCACCGGCCATCGCGGCCGATTGGCGCTTGAGTTCGTTGACGGTTTCGTTCGACAAAGAATAAGGAGGCAGTGAGCACGCCGAGTCACCGCTGTGCACGCCCGCTTGTTCGATGTGTTCCATCACGCCGCCGATGAAGGTCTGGCCTTCGGGGTCACGCAAGCAGTCCACGTCACACTCAATCGCGTCATTCAAGAAACGGTCAAGCAACACAGGCGAGTCGTGCGACACCTTGACCGCTTCGCGCATGTAGCGCTCAAGGTCACGTTGCTCGTGCACGATTTCCATGGCACGACCACCCAGCACATAGCTGGGGCGCACGACCAAGGGGTAGCCCAAGGCAGCGGCTTTTTCCAAAGCTTCGGGTTCAGTACGTGCTGTGGCGTTGGGAGGTTGGCGCAGACCGAGGTCTTGCAACAATTTCTGGAAACGCTCGCGGTCTTCGGCTGCGTCGATCATGTCGGGGCTGGTGCCGATGATGGGCACGCCAGCCGCTTCCAAATCGAGCGCCAATTTCAATGGGGTTTGACCACCGTATTGAACGATGACGCCCGTTGGCTTTTCTTTGTCGACGATTTCAAGCACGTCTTCCAAAGTGACGGGCTCGAAGTACAAACGGTCCGACGTGTCGTAATCGGTCGACACAGTCTCGGGGTTGCAGTTAACCATGATGGTTTCATAACCGTCTTCGCGCATGGCGAGCGCAGCGTGAACGCAGCAGTAGTCAAACTCAATACCTTGGCCGATGCGGTTAGGACCGCCACCGAGCACCATGATTTTTTTGTTGGTGGTGGGTTCGGCTTCGCACTCGCCAGCGCCCACGCCAAAGGCGTCGCCATTGCCTTCGTAGCACGAGTACATGTACGCTGTGTCGGTTGAGAACTCAGCCGCACAGGTGTCCACGCGTTTGTAGACAGGGCGAATGTTGAGTTCATGGCGACGTGCGCGCACCACGTGTTCGGTGGTCTTGAGCAACTTGGCCAAACGACGGTCCGAAAAGCCCTTCTTTTTCAAAGCGCGTAACTCTTGGGCCGTGATGGCGTCGAGCGTTGTGGTCTCAACTTCGAGTTCGATCTTCACGATCTCTTCGATCTGCACCAAGAACCAAGGGTCGATCTTGGTCAAGGCAAACACCTCGTCCACGCTCAGGCCCATGGCGAAGGCATCGCCCACGTACCAAATGCGTTCAGGGCCGGGCTCACCCAACTCTTTTTCGAGCACTTCACGGTCTTGGGTTTTTTCGTTCATGCCGTCCACGCCCACTTCCAAACCGCGCAGGGCTTTTTGGAAGGACTCTTGGAAGGTACGACCCATCGCCATCACCTCGCCCACCGATTTCATTTGGGTGGTCAAGCGGCTGTCGGCCGTTGGGAATTTCTCGAATGCGAAACGTGGAATCTTGGTGACCACGTAATCGATCGAAGGCTCGAACGACGCAGGCGTTGCACCGCCTGTGATGTCGTTGCGCAGTTCGTCGAGCGTGTAGCCCACCGCCAACTTGGCGGCAACTTTGGCAATGGGGAAACCCGTGGCTTTAGAAGCCAGTGCCGATGAACGCGACACGCGTGGGTTCATCTCAATGACAACCATGCGGCCGTCTTTGGGGTTGATGGAGAACTGCACGTTCGACCCGCCCGTGTCCACGCCAATTTCGCGCAACACAGCCAAAGAGGCGTTACGCAAGATTTGGTATTCCTTGTCAGTCAAGGTTTGTGCAGGAGCCACGGTGATGGAGTCACCGGTGTGCACGCCCATGGGGTCCAAGTTTTCGATCGAGCAAATGATGATGCAGTTGTCCGCCTTGTCGCGCACCACTTCCATCTCGTACTCTTTCCAGCCAAGCAATGATTCTTCAATCAACAACTCGGTGGTGGGCGAAGCTTCCAAGCCGCGCTTACAGATGATTTCGAATTCTTCGGGGTTGTAGGCAATGCCGCCGCCCGTGCCGCCCAGCGTGAAGCTGGGGCGAATGACGGTGGGGAAACCCAAACTCTTTTGCACATCCCAAGCTTCTTCCATGCTGTGGGCAATGCCTGAACGCGCCGAGCCCAGACCAATTTTGGTCATGGCGTCTTTGAACTTCAAACGGTCTTCGGCTTTGTCGATGGCTTCTGGCGTTGCGCCAATCAGCTCAACCTTGTACTTGGCCAACACGCCGTTGTGCCACAAGTCCAATGCGCAGTTCAGCGCGGTCTGGCCACCCATCGTGGGCAGAATGGCATCGGGACGCTCTTTGGCAATGATCTTCTCGACCGTTTGCCAAGTGATAGGTTCGATGTAGGTGACGTCTGCCGTGGCAGGGTCGGTCATGATCGTGGCGGGGTTGCTGTTGATCAGGATGACTTTGTAACCCTCTTCACGCAAAGCTTTACAGGCTTGCACGCCAGAGTAATCGAACTCACACGCCTGACCAATGATGATCGGGCCTGCGCCAATGATGAGAATGCTTTTTAGGTCGGTACGCTTTGGCATTATTTTTTCTCCATCAATTTGATGAAGCGGTCAAAGAGGTAAGCAATGTCGTGCGGGCCGGGCGATGCTTCGGGGTGACCCTGGAAGCAAAACGCGGGCTTGTCAGTGCGGGCCAAGCCCTGCAAAGTGCCGTCAAACAAAGACACGTGTGTGGCACGCAAATTGGCTGGCAATGTTTTTTCATCCACCGCAAAACCGTGGTTTTGGCTGGTGATGGACACGCGACCCGAGTCGAGGTCTTTCACGGGGTGGTTCGCACCGTGGTGGCCAAACTTCATCTTGAAAGTTTTGGCACCACTGGCCAAGGCCATGATTTGGTGACCCAAGCAAATGCCGAAGGTGGGGATGCCGGTTTCGATCAGCTCAGCAGCTGCCGCAATCGCGTAGTCGCAAGGTTGAGGGTCGCCAGGGCCGTTGGACAAGAAGATGCCGTCTGGGTTGTGCTTGAGCACGTCAGCGGCAGAGGTCTTCGCGGGCACCACCGTCACTTTGCATCCGCGCTGGGCCAACATGCGCAAGATGTTTTTCTTCACGCCGAAGTCATACGCGACCACATGGAACTTAGGCGCGGTCAAGTTGCCGTAACCTTCGCCCAAAGTCCACTCGGTTTGTGTCCACTCATACGACTTAGACACGGTGACTTTTTGTGCCAAATCGAGGCCAGCCATATTGGACGCACCTTTGGCGGCTGCCACAGCTTGGTCGATCAAGCTTTGCGTGACTTCTTGGCCTTTGGCCAAGCCCACGATCGCGCCGTTTTGCGCGCCCTTGGTGCGCAAGATGCGTGTGAGTTGACGGGTGTCGATGTTGGCAATGGCCACGGTGCCTGCATCGGCCAAGTAGGCCGACAAGGTTTGACTAGAGCGAAAGTTGCTTGCGATCAAAGGTAAGTCTTTGATGATCAAGCCAGCAGCATGGACCTTGTCAGCTTCGATGTCTTCCACGTTGACGCCGTAGTTACCGATGTGCGGGTACGTCAAAGTGACGATCTGCTGGCAGTAGCTGGGGTCAGTGAGGATTTCCTGATAGCCGGTGAGTGAGGTGTTGAACACCACTTCGCCGACCGTAGAGCCTGCGGCTCCAATCGAGTTGCCGATAAAGACCGTGCCGTCTGCGAGCGCCAAGATGGCGGGCGGGAAGGTTCCCTGAAGAGACAAAAGCACTGGGTTCTCCGGAATAGTTCGGGTACGCCTCAGCGCTCACAAGAGAACGTGTCTCTTTGGCTGCTTTGTTCGAGGAATTTGCCTAGGTTTGAGCTGTGGCGTACAGGTTGATGCGGGAAAGCCTCTCATTATATCCGAGGCACTGGTTTTCCCGAATGAACGCCAGTGAATTAAACCAAATGACAGGTGGCGCTGGCGTGTAAGCAAATAGCAGCAGCCGAGGCCACATTGAGCGACTCTTCTCCGCCTGGCTGCGCAATGCGTACGTGCACGGCGGCACGCTCGGCCAATGCTGGCGATACACCCTGCCCTTCGTGCCCCATCAACCAAGCACACGGCATGGGCAGCTTGGCTTGAGCCAACAAGGTATGCAAAAACGGGCCTTGGTGCGAACTGGTGGCAACCCACGGCATGTCCAAGGCATTGAGGTCGCCAGCGCTCAAGCCCTCCACCAAGTGCAGCCCAAAATGTGCACCCATGCCTGCGCGCAACACCTTGGGCGACCACAAGGCTGCTGAGCCTTTGATGGCCAACACCTGTTTGAAACCAAAAGCCGACGCACTTCGCAAAATAGAGCCCACGTTGCCCGCGTCTTGCACGCGGTCCAACACGACTGTCGGCGTGTTGGCTTGCACGTCACGTGAACTGGGCGCAGGCAAGATAAAACCCATCTTGGCGGGCGACTCTAGGCTACTGATTTCGGCAAACAGCGCATCGGGCAACACGGTGTTGCGCTCTGCCGCTTGCGTCCATTCACGCGGGGCTGTCGCCCACAACGACTCTGCAAACACCGCGTGCTCAGGCTTCACACCACGCGTGAGCGCAGCGCGACACAGATGATCGCCCTCTAGCCAGACACGGCCAAGCTTGCGATACGCCGTGCTGTCTTGCGACAAGCGGCGCAGCTCTTTGACCAAGGGGTTGTCGCGCGAGGTGATCAAATTCATCGCAACACCTCTGCCACCGGAGAAAACGATTTGCGGTGCCAAGGCGTGGCCCCGTGTTCTTTGAGTGCTTGCAAATGCGCGACTGTGCCATAGCCTTTGTGAGCATCGAAACCGTACTGCGGATACTGCGCATGCAACTCTTGGCACCAACGGTCACGATGGACCTTGGCCAAGATAGATGCAGCTGAAATCGCCTGCACTTTGCTATCGCCTTTGACGATGGCTTCGGCCAATACATCGAGCACGGGCAAGCGGTTGCCATCGACCAGCACTTTGTTGGGTTTCAGGCGCAAGCCTTCAACGGCACGGCGCATGGCCAGCAGGGTGGCTTGCAAGATATTCAATTCATCGATTTCTTCAACCGTTGCTTCGGCAATCGAGCAGCACAAGGCCTTGGCACGAATTTCGTCATACAAGCGCTCTCGTTTCAAAGCCGTGAGCTTCTTGGAGTCAGCCAAACCCACAATCGGATTTAAGTCATCCAAGATGACTGCTGCCGCAACGACGGGCCCAGCCAAAGGGCCGCGACCAGCCTCATCCACCCCTGCAATCAAGCCTGCGGGAGCATCCCAAATGAGCGCGACTTGTTCAGCGCGCAAGAACTTTTTCGATTGCATCGGCAGCCAATGATGGGGTGTCACGACGCAGCGTATCGTGCAGCGTCGCAAAGCGTTGTTGAACAGCCGCAGCCGCAGCAGGGCTGGCCAACCATTGCAAGACTTCATGCGCCAAGGCATCAGGCGTGGCATCGTCTTGCAACAGTTCGGGCACCACAAAATCTTGACAAAGAATGTTGGGCAAGCCCACCCAAGGCTGCAGTTTCTTGCGGCGCATGATTTGCCAACTCAACCAGTTCATGTTGTAGGCAATCACCATGGGGCGCTTGAACAGCGCGGCCTCTAGCGTGGCGGTGCCGCTGGCAATCAGCGTGACATCGCAAGCCGCCAGTGCCGCATGCGATTGACCATTCAGCACCAAGAGGTTGGGCACTTCGCCCACTTGCCTGGCAATCTCTTCAATGCGAGCACGCAAAGCTGGCATGGCAGGCAACACAAAGTGCAAGCCTGGCTGCTGTTTGGCCATACGTTGTGCGGCCTGCAAAAAGCGACAGGCCAGATACTCAATTTCAGAACGGCGACTGCCTGGCAGTAAGGCCACCACGGTGGCGTTTTGCGGCAAACCAAGTGCCGTACGTGCAGCGGTACGGTCTGGCACATTGGGAATATTTTTGGCCAAGGGGTGGCCGACGTACGTGGCGTCGATACCGTGTTGAGCCAACAAGTCGGTCTCAAACGGGAAGATACACAGCACGTGGTCCACGCTTTGGCGAATCTTCTCTACACGGTCTGCACGCCAAGCCCAAATCGAAGGGCACACAAAGTGAATGGCAGGAATACCTTGGACTTTGAGATCACGCTCTAAATCAAGGTTGAAGTCTGGGGCATCGACACCAATGAAAGCGCTAGGCGGATTGGCCAGCAAACGTTCGCGTAATTGATTGCGTATGCCCACAATTTCTCGGTAGTGGCGCAGCACTTCGACGTAGCCACGCACCGCTAATTTTTCGTAAGGCCACCAAGGCTCAAAGCCCTGTGCCGCCATACGCGGGCCGCCAATACCCGCACTGCGCATGTCGGGCCATTTATCGCGCATACCGCCAAGCAAAAGGCCCGCGAGTAAATCGCCCGAGGCCTCGCCTGCGACGAGCGAGAAAGACAGGGCCTCGGCCATAAGTTTTAGCGAATAATGCCGCGTTGCGGCGAAGTTTGGTTCAAGAAGTCCAGCATCATGGCCACATCAGCGGCTGCTTCTGGTTTTTCTTGTGCCAAAGCAGCAATGCGTTCTTTGGCTTGCTCTAGAGTCAAATCATCGCGGTACAGCGCTTTGTGCATGCCCTTCACCGCGCTGATGCGCTCGGCAGAAAAACCACGACGGCGCAAGCCTTCAAAGTTCATCGAGCGTGGCTCAGCAGGTTGACCTTGACACATCACAAACGGTGGAACATCTGCAAACAAGAGCGAATGCATAGCCGTGAAGCTGTGCGCGCCAATGCGCACGAACTGGTGCACCACTGTAAAGCCACCCAAGATCACCCAATCGCCCACATGCACATGGCCCGCGAGCTGCGCACTGTTGGCGAAGATCGTGTGATTACCCACGATGCAATCGTGCGCCAAGTGCACATAGGCCATGATCCAGTTGTCGTTGCCAACCTTGGTCACGCCGTCATCGCCGGGGGAGCCGATGTTGAACGTACAAAACTCGCGGATGGTGTTGCGGTCGCCAATGATCAGTTCACAAGGCTCACCTGCGTACTTCTTGTCTTGCGGAATCGCGCCCAGCGAATTGAACTGAAAAATGCGGTTGTCATTGCCAATCGTGGTGTGGCCTTCGATCACGCAGTGAGGCCCTACCGTCGTTCCCGCGCCGATACGGACATTCGGGCCGATGATGGAGTAAGGCCCGACCTGCACCGAGCTGTCGAGCTCGGCCTTGGGGTCAACAATGGCAGTGGCGTGAATGAGGCTCATCGTCTAACGCGTGAATTAGGCAATCGCACGCATGGTGCACATCAAATCCGCCTCAGTAGCGATCACATCGCCGACTTTCGCGCGGGCTTTGAATTTAAAAATACCAGCCTTCATGCGATCCAGCTCAACTTCTAAAGTCAATTGGTCACCCGGCTCAACGGGGCGCTTGAAACGTGCGCCGTCAATACCAGCGAAGTAATACACAGTTTTGTCATCAGGCGCAGCACCCAAGGTATCAAAAGCCAGTAAAGCAGCGGCTTGCGCCAAAGCTTCCAAAATCAAGACACCAGGCATCACGGGGTGGTGAGGGAAATGGCCTGAGAAAAAGGGCTCGTTCATCGTCACATTTTTGAGCGCCTTGATACTTTTGCCTTTTTCAATTTCGAGCACGCGATCCACCAACAAAAATGGATAGCGGTGTGGCAATTGCTTCAAGATTTGATGGATGTCCATGCTCATTTTTTTTGACTTTCTAAAGCTGATTCAAGAGATTTGATACGGTCGCGCAAGCGATGCAATTGACGCAAGGTGGCTGCATTCTTTTCCCATGACGCATTGTCGTCGATTGGAAACACGCCGCTGTATTGCCCCGGCTGACGGATGGAGCGCATCACCACCGACGCGGCAGAAATATGTACGCCATCGGCGAGTTGCAAATGGCCCAGCACGATAGCGCCGCCCCCTACCGTACAGTTAGCGCCAATGCGTGCACTGCCCGCCACGCCAGCGCACCCAGCCATGGCTGTGTGTGCGCCTACGTGGACGTTGTGACCAATTTGCACCAAATTGTCGAGCTTGACGCCATCTTCAATGATGGTGTCATCCAACGCACCACGGTCTATGCACGTGTTGGCACCGATTTCTACATCGTTACCAATGCGCACAGCACCCAGTTGTTCGATTTTTTCCCAATGGCCTTCAAACAATGCGAAGCCAAAACCATCGGCCCCAATCACCGCGCCCGCATGGACGATGCAGCGTTCGCCAATGCGACAGTCTTCACCCACAGTGATGCCCGATTTAAGCCAAGTGTTCGCGCCAATATATGCACCACGTTCAACCACACACAGCGGTCCAATACGGGCAGTCGCATCAACATGCGCTTGCGGATGAATCACCGCGCTGGGATGTACCAAAGGCGTATCCATGGCTCGCGTGTGCTTGCGCCAGAGCTGTGTCAAACGTGCGAAGTAGTGATAGGGGTTGTCGGCCACGATCAACGCGCTATGTGCGTTGGCTGCATCTGTCATCACCGGCGACACAATGACGCAACCCGCCTGCGTTGTGGCGAGTTGCGACTGGTATTTGGGATTGCTTAAAAAACTCAGCGCATCGGCTTGAGCAGTGTCAAGCGGTGCGAGTTTTTGGATCAGTAGCTGAGGATCGCCAATCAGGCGCCCTCCCAAACTTTCAGTGATCTGGCCGAGACTGAGTGCCACGGCTGATTATTTAGCCGCGTTAATGACCTTGAGCACTTTGTCAGTGATGTCGTGCTTGGGGTTGATGTAGACAGCCTCTTGCAACACCAGGTCATACTTTTCAGCTTCAGCGACTTGCTTGATCACGCGGTTAGCGCGCTCCAACACAAGTTGAAACTCTTCATTTTTGCGTGCATTGAGTTCTTCTTGAAACTCACGGCGCTTACGTTGAAAGTCGCGGTCTTGCTCACCCAATTGTTTTTGACGTGACAAGCGCTGCGATTCAGACAAAGTTGGCGCCTCACGCTCAAACTTCTCAACCGCTGTTTTTAAAGAGCTGCCAGCGTCATTGAGTTCTTTGTCGCGTTTAGAAAACTCTTGCTCCAACTTGGCTTGCGCTTGCTTAGCGGTGTTGGCTTCTTTGAAAATACGATCCGTATTGATGAAGCCGATACGGATTTCATCAGCTTGCGCACACAGTGCCGCAAAACCCAACACAACGGCTAACGAAATTTGACGAGTAAACATGTTCATCAGAAAGATGTCCCGATTTGAAATTGCAATTGTTGGATTCTATCGCCTGGGAATGTCCGAACTGGGTGTGCCCACGCGAAACGCAAGGGCCCCATAGGTGAAACCCAGCTCAAACCTACGCCATAAGCGCTGCGCAACAAACTGAGGTCGACCCGATCAAATTCACCATACACGTTACCCATATCGTAAAAACCATATAGACGCAACGTACGGTCGTTACCAGCGCCTGGGAACGGCATCAAAAATTCAGTATTTAGTGTGATCTTTTTGGCGCCACCAATCACAGGACCTGTGATATCTCGTGGGCCCAGCGTGCCTTGCTCGAAACCACGTACCGATCCCAAACCACCAGAGTAGTAATTTTTATAAAAAGGAAGAGTTTGACCATTCAAACCTTTGCCGGCACCCAAGTCAGCATTGAATGCAAAGGTGTACTGTTTGGTGATAGGTACATATTGTTGATACTGGCCACCTAGCTTGGCATAGCGCGCATCGCCCATTGCGCCTACTTCCGTATTTAAACGAATGAATTTACCGTTGTTGGGATTAAGGTAGCTGTCGCGACTGTCTCTGGCCCAACCTGCAGTTACAGGCACGTTTTGCGCAGTGCAACCGAACTGCTGACACAACTGGGCGTGCACACCCAACATATTGGTACCAGGCACAAGCTCGGTTCTCTCAGCTGCCGTACCGACAAACACGCGGTCAAGCTCGCTAAAGGGCAAGCCAAATCGGACGCCTAAACCAGAGGTGATCAATCGATAGTTACCCCCCTGCTCCACATATGGCTTGCTGGAACGGTGATAGAACTCAAACGTGCGCGACACGCCGTCTTCAGTGAAATAAGGATCGGTGGTGTTGATGACGTAGTACTGGTTGTACTTACTGGTGCTGATTTGCAAGCCGAGGTTGTGCCCCGAACCAAAGACGTTGTCTTGTTGAATACCAAAAGACAAGGTCACTTTTTCCGCACTCGAAAAACCGGCCCCCAAAGTCAGCATACCCGTGGGCTTCTCAACCACGTTGACATTCAAATCGACTTGATCTTGGGACGATGGCACTTCTTGTGTGTCGATTTCAACGTCTTTGAAATAGCCCAAACGGTTCACACGGTCACGTGACAAACGAATTTTTTCACCGTCGTACCATGACGATTCAGTTTGACGAAACTCACGACGCACGATTTGATCGCGTGTACGGTTATTGCCCACAATATTGATGCGGCGCACATACGCACGACGCGCAGGGTCAGCCACTAGAACCAACTTCACGCGGTTAGTCGCACGGTCGATTTCAGGACGAACGTCCGTACGGGCAAACGCAAAGCCAAAGTTACCAAAATACTCGTTGAACGCTTTGGTGGTTTTGGCCACATCGTCCGCGTTATAGGCTTGGCCCGCTTTGATCTCAATGAGTGACTTGAACTCATCGTCTTTGCCGAGGTAGTAGCCTTCCATCGCCACCTCAGACACGACAAAACGATCACCTTCCGTCACATTGATGGTGATACTGATGTCTTGTTTGTTTGGCGAAATCGCCACTTGTGTGGAGTCAATGCGAAACTCCAAATAACCGCGTGCCAGATACCAAGCGCGCAATGTTTCCAAATCGGCATTGAGCTTGGTGCGTGAGTAACGGTCTGACTTGGTGTACCAACTCAACCAATTGCCTGTACCTTGGTCGAATTGGTCCAACAGTTTGGACTCATCAAATGCTTTGGCACCGACCACGCGCATTTCTTTGATCTTGGCCAAATCGCCCTCGACGACTGTGAACGACAAGTTCACACGGTTGCGATCACTCGGGGTGATGGTGGTGATGATCTCCGCGCCATACAAACTGCGGTTCACATACTGACGCTTCAACTCTTGCTCGGCGCGATCAGCCAAGGCTTTGTCGAATGGACGACCTTCGGCCAAGCCAATGTCTTTGAGTGCTTTTTTCAGTGTATCTTTGTCGAACTCTTTGGTCCCGATGAATTCAACGGCAGCAATATTGGGTCGCTCTTCAACGATCAGTACCAAGACATCGCCATTGACTTCAATGCGAACGTCTTTGAACAAACCTAAGGCAAACAAACTGCGAATCGCAGCGGCACCTTTTTCATCGGTGTAATCATCACCCACGCGAAACGGGATTGAGGCAAACACCGTACCGGGCTCGACACGCTGCAAACCCTCCACACGAATGTCGCGCACATTAAATGGGTCTACCGCATAAGCATTAAAAGCCATCAGCGTACCGGCAATGAATGCAGCGGTTTGCGAAAGCGTGGTGCGACGAAATTGAAAAAGTTGCATATTCATGGGATATATCGGGGGACTTAAGGGAGCCAACCCAGCCGAACCACGTCGTTGAAAAGAGAGAAAGCCATGAGCGTCACAAGAACTGCAAAACCCGCACGCTGCATGACATCAAGCCATTGGGGCGAAGGGGGATGCCCTGTGCAGGCTTCGTAAAGATAATACAACAGGTGACCACCATCTAAGACCGGCAAAGGCAAGAGGTTGAACACGCCCAGACTCACACTCAGCAAAGCGAGATAGCTCAAATATGCACCCAGCCCTAAGCTCGCAGAACGACCTGCATAGTCAGCGATGGTTAAAGGACCACTCAGGTTATCGAGTGAGGCATGACCGGTCAGTAAACGACCCAACATATCGCAAGTCATCTCAATGACAGTCCACGTCTTGGCGAACGCTTGTGACATACCTTCAATGAAACCCGACTGCACCCACACTTGGGTAGGCGCCTCACCAACTTGGGCACCGATGCGGCCAATGTGTTGCGCGCCTTCGGCAATTTGTTCAGGTGTGACATGCACCTCCATCACTTGACCCGCTCGTGAGATTTCCCAAACTTGGGGTTGTGGCACATGGCGTTGTCCACTCAAACGAACCGTGGCTCGCAAAGCGGAGGCATCTGCAACGATATGGCCATCAATGCGCAGCACTTCGTCGCCGCGCAACAAACCCGCAACTTGCGCAGGACGCCCAGCCTGCACATCGCCTAAGACTGCCCGACTCCAAGCAACGGTGAATCCTCGACCTCGCCAAGCATCGTTATCTTTCTCTGATGCCTGTGACTCTGGCATCGCAGGCAAACTCAAAATTCGCGTGCTTTGTTTACCTTGCGCCCGGACCTCCAAATACACAGCAGATGGGCCTTGCTGCATCAACCACCAACGCAAGTCATCAAGCGAAGCTATGTCCTGCAAAGACTCTGACGCTGTACCCGCACGCAAGACCGTGTCGCCACTGTGTAAGTCTGCCGCTTCGGCTATAGAGCCAACAAGCGGAGAAGCCAAGGTGGCTTGAGTCTCATACTGGCCGATCCAAAAGGTTGCAGCATACAAACACACTGCCAGCAACAAATTGGCCAAAGGCCCCGCCGAAACAATGACCGCCCTCACCCACAAAGACTGGCGATTGAAAGCCATCGGCATATCACTGACCGCGACATCGCCTTCACGCTCATCCAACATCTTCACGTAGCCGCCGAGAGGGATCAGGCTGATCGCAAATTCTGTATCTTGCCCCGAATGCGGGTGGCGAGATTTCCAACGCAGCAAAGGTGCACCAAAGCCGATGGAAAACGTGAGCACTTTGACACCACAAGCCACCGCCACGCGGTAGTGTCCCCACTCGTGCACGGTGATCAAAACACCCAGCGCAAGCAAGAAGGCCAACAAGGTCATAACTTGGCCAAACGTTGAACCACGTCTTCAGCAGTTGCGCGAGCCTGTGAATCCAAAGCCAACAGATCTTCCAAACTGTGAGGTGCTGCGGGTGCTAAATCAAACATGCAGCTTTGATTGACGTGATGAATTTGGTCAAAGCGAATGCGACGGTCTAAAAATGCGGCGACAGCAATTTCATTGGCTGCATTCAACACAGCGGTGGTGCCACGCGGTCCACGCAAAGCATCCCACGCCAAATGGATGCCAGCAAAACGCTCGGGATGTCCGTGATCATCCAAGGCCTCAAACGTCATTGCTGACAAAGCATGAAAGTCCAGCGCTTGCGCCCCTGACTCCATACGCTCAGGCCAGCTCAAGCCATAGGCAATGGGCACACGCATATCTGGGGTCCCCAACTGGGCCACAACAGACATGTCGCGATACTGGACCATCGAATGGATGATGCTTTGTGGGTGAATCACCACCTCCAAGCGCTCGGGCGGCAGACCAAACAAATAACGCGCCTCAATCACTTCCAGCGCTTTGTTCATCATCGTGGCCGAGTCCACCGAAATCTTACGCCCCATCACCCAGTTAGGGTGTGCACAGGCTTGTTCGGGCGTCACATCTTTCAGTGTGGCAAGGTCACGTGTGCGAAATGGTCCACCTGATGCGGTAAGAATGATTTTCTCCACGCGGCTGTCCCATGTGGCGGCATCTTCTGGCAGCGATTGAAAAATGGCCGAGTGCTCGCTATCAATGGGCAACAGCGTTGCGCCACCTTGTTTGACAGCATCCAAGAACACTTCAGCGCCTACAACCAAAGCCTCTTTGTTAGCCAACAACAAACGTTTGCCACTTCGTGCTGCAGCCAAGCAAGGCGACAGACCTGCTGCGCCCACAATCGCCGCCATCACAGCATCGACATCGGGATGGGCAGAGACTTCATCTAAAGCCGCAGCACCGCTCAGCACCTCAGTCGCCAAACCTTCTGCTTGAATTTTGTCTTTGAGTTGCGCAGCTGCTTGAGCATGCACCATCACAGCGAAGCGCGGTTTGAACTGTGCGCACTGACGCAGCATCAAATCAACTTGCGTCGCACCTGTGAGTGCGAACACTTGAAAACGTTCAGGGTGACGCGCAATCACGTCAAGGGTATTGGTGCCAATAGAGCCCGTCGAGCCCAGCACCGTGATGCGTTGTGGCGTTGCGCCTAAATGCATGGCGCTCACACCGATTGCGCCAACATCATCGCCAAAGGCAAGGCTGGCAACAAAGCATCCACACGGTCCAGTACACCGCCGTGCCCGGGTAGCAATTGGCTGCTGTCTTTCATGCCGGCACTGCGTTTGACCAATGACTCGACCAAATCACCAGCCACACTCATCATGGTCAAAAACAAGACGGCTAAGACTAAGAAGGGCCAACCTCGTGTCTGCAAACGGGTGTACAGACTGGCACTGTCCACCGCGTATTGCCTGTCTACCCAAATCCAAACACAGGCCATAAGAAGCACGCCCACCATGCCACCCCACACACCTTCCCAGCTTTTACCGGGACTGATGGCAGGGGCCAGCTTGCGTCGACCAAAAGCACGCCCTGAGAAGTAGGCGGCAATGTCAGCCATCCACACCAGCAACAACAAGGACAGCAAAAAGTTAACGCCAATAACCTTGGCTTGGTACATGGCCACCCACGTCAACCACAAAGCCAACACGCCGACCACCAAACGCAACCAACGCGAAATCATGGCCCAACGAGCCACACCGTGGCGAATCAACCAAGCAGCCACCAGTACCCATGCGGCGCCAGTGATGGTCCAAAGATTGGCCGGCGTTTCATAGGCCCAACGTGCGGACCATGCGTACAAACACAACATCACACACACGGCCGCCACACGCAAAGAGCCGCGCATGGCAAAGCCATTCAAACGCCCCCACTCCCACGCACCCGCAGCAATGAGCACGAGTGTGAGCCCAGCCAAAGGCTCTGCTGAACCGGCTAACAAAGCTGGCAGCAAAAGCGCCAACAAAACCAGCGCAGTGATGACGCGTTGCTTGAGCATCTGGCTTAGACCGCCATGATTTCATGCTCTTTGCTGGCAATGAGCTTGTCAATCTCAGCAATGTGGCTGTCAGTCACTTTTTGGATGTCCGCTTCTGCACGTTTTTGGTCGTCTTCCGAAGCGAGTTTGTCTTTCACCAATTTCTTGACCGATTCATTGGCATCACGGCGCAGGTTACGCACTGCAATTTTGGCGTTTTCACCTTCGGTGCGAACCACTTTAGTCAACTCTTTGCGACGCTCTTCTGACATAGGAGGCATCGGCACGCGAATCAACTCACCCATGGACGAGGGATTCAAACCCAAATCGCTGTCACGAATGGCTTTTTCAATCTTTGCACCCATGGGCTTTTCCCATGGCTGAACGCTCAAAGTACGTGCGTCCAACAAAGACACGTTGGCCACTTGGCTAATCGGCACCATCGAGCCGTAGTAATCAACCTGCACGTTGTCTAACAACGAAGGGCTAGGACGGCCTGTGCGAATTTTGGTCAAGCTGTGGCTGAAGGCCGCAATGGATTGACCCATTTTAGTTTCGGTGTTTTTTTTGATGTCAGCGATGGTCATGTTGTGCTCCTGATGCAGCGCAGTGTGAGATTCGGAAAACGGGGGAGATTAAGCGTGCACCAAAGTGCCTTCGTCTTCGCCCATGACAACGCGCTTGAGCGCGCCGTTCTTAAAAATAGAGAACACCTTGATCGGCAATTTTTGGTCACGGCACAACGCAAAAGCAGTGGCGTCCATGATGCCGAGGTTTTGGCCAATCGCTTGGTCAAAGCTGATTTGGCTGTAACGCGTGGCGTTGGGGTCTTTTTTGGGATCGTCCGAGTAAACGCCATCCACTTTGGTGGCCTTGAGTACCATCTCAGCACCGATTTCAGCACCGCGCAAAGCAGCAGCTGTGTCAGTCGTGAAGAAAGGATTGCCTGTACCAGCAGCGAACACCACCACTTTGCCCTCTTCGAGGTATTGCAAAGCTTTGGGACGTACATACGGCTCCACCACTTGGTCAATCGCGATGGCCGACATGACGCGTGCGGTCAGACCTGCTTTATTCATCGCATCAGCCAAGGCCAATGAGTTCATCACCGTGGCCAACATACCCATGTAGTCAGCCGTAGCGCGGTCCATACCGACAGACCCACCCGCGACACCGCGGAAAATGTTGCCTCCACCAATCACGATGGCCACTTCGACGCCGAGGTTGATCACCTCAGCCACCTCGTCCACGATGCGAACAATGGTGGCGCGGTTGATACCGAACGCATCGTCACCCATCAACGCCTCTCCTGACAGCTTGAGCAAAATACGCTTGTAGGCTGGCTTGGGTGAGGTCATGAAAAGGCTCCTTGATGTGTGCGATGAAATTTGTGTACGGGGATATCAAAAGGGGAGCCTAAGCCCCCCTTTTGTTTTAAGCAGCTTGCTTGGCAGCAGCAACTTGGGCAGCCACTTCGGCCGCAAAGTCGTCAACCTTCTTCTCAATGCCTTCGCCCACCACGTAGAGGGTGAAAGAAGTCACATTGGTGTTGGTTGCCTTGAGCATTTGCTCAACGGTTTGCTTGTCGTTCTTGACGAAAGTTTGGTTGAACAAAGACACCTCTTTGAGGTACTTCTGCACAGAACCTTCGACCATCTTGGTCGCGATGTCAGCGGGCTTGCCAGACTCAGCAGCTTTGGCAGCAGCGACTGAACGCTCTTTCTCGATCAAGTCAGCAGGCACGTCAGCGCTGGTCAAAGCCACTGGTTTCATCGCAGCCACGTGCATCGCCACGTCTTTGGCGGCTGTTTCGTCGCCGTCAAACTCGACTAACACACCAATGCGTGTGCCGTGCAAGTAAGCAGCCAACTTGTGTGCGCCATCAAAACGCTTGAAACGGCGGAAGCTCATGTTCTCACCGATCTTGCCGATCAAACCTTTACGCACATCTTCGAGCGTAGGGCCGAAACCGTCTTGCTCATAGGCCAAAGCACCCATGGCTTCAACAGAAGCTGGGTTGTGCTTAGCGACCAATTCAGCAGCGGCTTGAGCCAAAGCCAAGAAGCTGTCGTTCTTGGTCACGAAATCGGTTTCGCAGTTCACTTCCAACAAAGCGCCGGTATTGCCAGAGATGAAGCTGGTCACCACGCCTTCGGCGGTCACGCGGCTAGAAGCCTTGCCAGCTTTGCTGCCGAGCTTGACGCGCAGCAACTCTTCCGCTTTGGCCATATCGCCTTCAGCCTCAGTCAAAGCTTTTTTGCACTCCATCATGGGAGCGTCAGTTTTTGCGCGCAGTTCAGCGACCATGCTTGCGGTAATTGCAGCCATTTAATTTCTCCGTAATCAATTCAAAACAATTTAGGTGTGAAAAAGGGGCCACACAAGCCCCTTTTCAAGCTTGGGTCGCGTGATTAAGCAGCGACTTCAACGAACTCTTCGCCGCCTTCGGTCACAGCTTTGACCAAGTCGTTGGTGGCGTTTGCACGGCCTTCGAGGATCGCATCAGCGATGCCGCGAGCGTACAAAGTCACAGCCTTAGAAGAGTCATCGTTACCTGGGATGATGTAGTCGATGCCGTCAGGTGAATGGTTAGAGTCCACCACGCCGATCAATGGGATACCCAATTTCTTGGCTTCAGCGATGGCAATCTTGTGGTAGCCGACGTCGATCACGAAAATCGCATCAGGCAACACAGCCATATCCTGAATACCGCCGATGTCTTTCTCAAGCTTTTCCATTTCGCGCTTGAACATCAGTTGTTCTTTTTTAGACAAAGCATCCAAACCAGCTTCTTGCTGGATCTTCATGTCTTTCAAACGCTTGATCGAAGTCTTGACCGTTTTGAAGTTGGTCAACATGCCACCCAGCCAACGTTGGTCAACGTAAGGCACGCCAGCGCGTTGCGCTTCAGCAGCCACGATCTCGCGGGATTGACGCTTTGTACCGACCATCAACACGGTGCCGCGGTTAGCAGACAACTGCTTAACGAACTTGGCAGCGTCTTGGAACATCGGCAACGATTTTTCCAAGTTGATGATGTGAATTTTGTTGCGGTGACCGAAGATGAACGGGGCCATCTTGGGGTTCCAGAAGCGAGTTTGGTGACCAAAGTGGACGCCGGCTTCCAGCATTTCGCGCATAGTGACTGACATAGAGATACTCCAAAGGTTGGGTCTAAAATCCAGCCCGTCATCACCGCAAGTTTTCACTCTTGAAAACTCTCGGCAACACCTTGATTAGGCTGGTTTGCGAGTGATGTTTGTCCGAATTTGAGACAAGGCCTCAACCTCGGAAAAACCCAATGATTCTAGCACACCAACACATGCCCCTTTCCCCCACCCGCCCCGCCACCGCAAGGATCCATTCATGAAGGTCGCGGTCATTGGCGCAGGCGTCATCGGTATCACGACCGCCTACGAACTCGCCGCTCAAGGACATCGTGTCAGCGTTTTTGAGCGCAATGGTGCAGCAGCCGAAGAGTGTAGCTTTTCAAACACTGGCGTAGCCTCAGCAAGCTATGCAACACCTTGGGCCAAACCCGGCATGGTCAAACATGTGCTTTCACATCTGTGGCAGCGCGACACGCCACTGCGCATCTCCAGCCCCAGCATGGCCGATTTGCGTTGGTTGTGGCAGTGGCATAAATCCTGCGCTGGCACCACTTTTGTGCGCAACCGTGAAAGCATGCTGCGATTGGCCGAATACAGCAGCCACCGCATGCACACCCTCACAGATACGCTCAACCTAGAACACGAACGCAGCACAGGGTTCATGGTGCTGCTACGCACCGAACGCGAAGTCAAGCTGATGCAGCCGTCCTTGCAAGTCCTACGCGATGCAGGCTTGGGCTTCAAAAGCTTGAATGCTGAAGATGCGCGAAACATCGAGCCCGCACTCAACCCCGAGACAGCGTTGGCACAAGCCATTCACTTCCCTGAAGACGAAGTGGGCAACTGCCGCCAATTCACGCTGCTACTCAAAAACGAAGCCGAGTCATTGGGAGCGCAATTCCATTTCAACGCCTTGGTGCAACCCCTCTCCAGCGCTCAGCCCAAAACCATTCGTACCTCTGCAAACGACATGGGCGAAAAGTTTGATGCCGTGGTGATCTGCGCAGGCCTTGCCAGCGCACAACTCGTTCGCCCTTTGGGCTTGCGCATCCCCCTTGCCGCAGTCCACGGCTACGCCATCAGTGCTGCGGTGCGCGAGCCCTTGGATGCACCACGCAGCGGGGTCATGGACGAGCAATATAAGGTGGCCATCAGCCGTCTCGGTCAGCGGGTTCGCGTGTCTGGCGGCTCTGAAATCGGTGGCAATGCCAGCCGCCACGATGAAGCCAGCATCAAAACACTCTATCGCGTGCTCGACGACTGGTTCCCAGGTGCGGCACGAACACAAGACAGTGTGCAGATCTGGAAAGGCTCGCGCCCCATGCTGCCCGATGGCCCGCCCATCATTGGGGCCAGTGGAATCTCCGGCGTGTGGCTGAACCTTGGACATGGCGCCAGCGGATGGACATTAGCCTGTGGCAGTGCACGCGCAGTGGCAGACAGCATCAATGGGAAAAATCCAGACATTGACCTGCAAGGTCTCGGCCTTGAACGGTTGCACCTACAACCATGAGCACACCACGTCAGACGCAACAACTCAGCAGCCAATCCTCATGGCCGCTTCACAGCGTTGCGCGGACACAAGCCATTGAACACCAAGCCCAAGCCGAACTGCCCCCCTACACCTTGATGGCGCGCGCTGGCTTGGCCACCGCGCAACTGGCCATGGCGATTGCCCCGCACGCGCAAACCATCTGGGTTGCCTGCGGCCCTGGCAACAACGGCGGCGACGGACTAGAGGCTGCTATGCATTTGCAAACATGGGGCAAGCACCCCGTGGTCACATGGCTAGGGCAAAACGGTCAAGTACCGCAAGATGCGCAACAAGCGTGGCTTCGCGCCAAAGCGGCAGGTGTTGCATTTCAAAATCAAGCACCTGCGCAATTTGACTTGGCGATTGACGCACTGCTTGGCATTGGTGCTAAAAGCGCCCCAGAAGGCTTGATGGCGCAATGGCTTCAAGTCATGCACACCAGCAACACACCCGTTTTGTGCGTCGACGCCCCCACAGGTTTGTTGGCAGATACAGGGGAATGGCTTGCATCAGCTCACCCATCTCAGCGCAATCGCCATACCTTGAGTTTGCTCACACTCAAGCCTGGGCTCTTCACGGCCGATGGTCGCGATGCCGCAGGCCGGGTTTGGTTCAACGATTTAGGCGTCCATCCAACCCAAGCCCCTTCAGCATGGTTTCAACAGAGCCTGCCTGCACAAGCAGAAAAAGCACACAACAGCCACAAAGGCAGCTTTGGCGATGTCATTGTCATTGGGGGTGCACCAGGCATGGCTGGCGCAGGTGTGTTGGCGAGCTTGAGCGCCTTGCATGGCGGCGCAGGCCGTGTGTTTGCCGCACTGCTAGATACCGAGGCCAGGCACGCCATCGCAGCCACACATCCTGCCTTGATGGTGCGCGACCCCATAGGTCTCACGCTTAACAACGCCACCGTTGTGTGCGGCTGTGGTGGTGGCGACACCATTTACGCCTTGATGCCACATGTACTGTCGTCTTCTCAAAAACTGGTGCTAGACGCCGACGCCTTGAACGCTATTGCACGCGACACCTCGCTGCAAACCTTGCTCAAGAAACGCAGTGCGCGCGGCAAGCCCACCATACTCACACCTCATCCACTTGAAGCCGCACGTTTGCTCGGTTGCACAACCAAAGAGATTCAACACAACCGTTTGCAAGCAGCGCATCAATTGGCTCAAGCATTTCAAACCACCGTGGTGTTAAAGGGCTCAGGCAGCGTCATAGCAAGCTCAAACCACACGCCCGTCATCAATGCATCTGGCAACGCATTGCTAGCGACTGCAGGTACTGGCGATGTCTTGGCAGGGTTGTTGGGCGCCTACCTCGCACGCAGCACAGATGCGTTTGCAGCCAGCTACCAAGCGGTCTACATGCATGGCCACATCGCAGACACATGGCCTAGCAATGCGCCCACACTCGATGCCGCTCAACTAGCGGCATCGGTGCGATAAAGCGCCTGCGCGTTTTACTTGCGAGGGCGGCGGCTCTTGGCTCCGCTCTTTTTCTCACCCGTTTTACGAGCCGCATCTGTAGCAGGCTTGGCATCCCCTCGCCTTGCCTTGCCGCCCATTTGGGTAAAAGCTTTTTTCACCGCTGATTTGAAGTTTTGTATGGGCGAACCATTCGCTTCCTTCGTACCGCGCGACGACAGCTCATCGGCTTCACGGACCAAACGGAAGTCAATCTTGCGGCCATCTAGGTCAACACGACTGACTTGAATGCGCACGCGTGAACCGATGCCATAGCGAATACCGGTGCGCTCACCGCGCAACTCTTGGCGCATTTCGTCGAAGCGGAAATACTCGCCACCCAACTCGGTGATGTGCACCAAGCCTTCCACATACATGGCATCCAAAGTCACGAACAAGCCAAAGCCCGTCGCTGCCGTGACCACCCCGCCATACTCTTCACCCAAATGCTCGCGCATGTATTTGCACTTAAGCCAAGCCTCCACATCGCGACTGGCTTCATCAGCGCGACGTTCATTGGCGCTGCAATGCAAACCGGCCGCTTCCCAAGCTTGTTGGTCTAGGCTTGGTTTGACTTTTTCAAGCAGCTTGTTCGCAGGTTCGCGCACACGCGAGGCCAAACGACGCGCCAATTTGGCATGCGCTTCACCCGGGGTGGGCAGCGTAGGTAATTGGTATTTGCGGTTAAACAAAATCGCTTTGATGACGCGATGCACCAGCAAATCAGGGTAGCGGCGAATGGGGCTGGTGAAGTGGGTGTAGGCCTCAAACGCCAAACCAAAGTGGCCGTTGTTGTCGGGCGTGTACACCGCTTGCTGCATCGAGCGCAGCAACATCGAGTGAATTTGCTGCGCATCTGGACGCTCTTTGGTCGCTTCTGCAATCGCTTGAAACTCAGCAGGCTTTGGGTTGTCGCTCACACTCATACCCACGCCGGTTGCTTTGAGGTAGCCACGCAACAAATCAATCTTCTCTGGCGTTGGTCCTTCGTGCACACGGAACAAGCCTGGGTGCTTGCTTTGCAAGATGAAGTCTGCGCTGCAGACGTTGGCTGCGAGCATGGCCTCTTCAATCAACTTGTGCGCATCATTGCGAATGCGCGGCACGATTTTTTCAATCCGACCACTGTCATCGCACACGATTTGCGTTTCGGTAGTTTCAAAATCCACTGCACCGCGCACACGACGCGCCTTGAGCAAAGCGCCGTACACATCGTGCAAGTTCAGCAAATCATCAATGCGTGCTTTGCGCTTGGCCGCTTCAGGCCCGCGCGTGTTCGACAAAATCGCTGCGACTTCGGTATACGTGAAACGTGCGTGACTGAACATCACCGCAGGATAAAACTGGTACGCCTCAACATCACCATTCGCCGCGATCATCATGTCGCAGACCATGCACAAACGCTCGACGTCAGGATTCAATGAGCACAAACCGTTCGAGAGCTTCTCGGGCAACATGGGAATCACGCGACGCGGAAAATACACACTGGTGGCGCGCTCGTACGCATCCACGTCGATCGCACTGCCAGTTTCCACATAGTTGCTCACATCGGCGATGGCCACCAACAAGCGCCAACCTTTGCCTTTTCCCACTTTGGCAGGCTCGCAATAGACGGCATCGTCGAAGTCACGCGCATCTTCGCCATCAATCGTGACCAGCGGGACATCCGTCAAGTCCACGCGACCTTTTTTGTCTTGCGGACGCACTTTGTCAGGCAAGCCGCGGGCCATGCCCAAGCAGGCGTCCGAGAACACATGGGGCACACCGTATTTGCGTACAGCGATTTCGATTTCCATGCCGGGATCATCAACCTCGCCCAACACCTCTTTGATGCGACCGACTGGCTGACCATACAAACTTGGCGGCTCGGTTAACTCGACCACCACCACTTGACCGACCATCGCTTTGGCAGTCGCGCCTTTGTGAATCAAGATATCTTGACCATAGCGCTTGTCTTCGGGGGCGACCAACCATACACCGCTCTCCTGCAACAAACGGCCAATGATGGGCTGTGGAGAACGCTCCAAAATTTCAACCACACGGCCTTCAGGACGTCCCTTGCGGTCAAACCGCACCACACGCGCCTTGACTCGGTCGCGGTGCAAAACCGCGCGCATTTCGTTAGGGGGTAAAAAGATATCCGGCGCACCATCATCTCGTTGCACAAAACCATGACCATCGCGGTGACCCGAGACAGTTCCTTCAAACTCTTCCAGCAAGCCGCTGGTTGGTGCAGAATTCTTGATACAATGCCTTTCTTTCCTGAAATGCCCAGGTGGCGGAATTGGTAGACGCACTAGTTTCAGGTACTAGCGAGTAACATCGTGGGGGTTCGAGTCCCTTCCTGGGCACCAATATAAGTTAAATGAAAGCCACCTTTTGAGGTGGTTTTTGTTTTTTGTGAATTTAAATCGGCAATGCGACAAGATCGTGACCGTCTGTCGCCACCACTTTGGCGCGGGTGAACTCACCCACTTTGAGGACTTTGCTGAGTTTTTCAGGCGGCAACAACTTGACCACGCCATCAATCTCGGGCGCATCCGCGTAGCTGCGGCCCACGCCACCTTTGCGGCCACCGGCAGGCGCTGAGTCCACCAACACTTGAAGTGTCGAGCCAATGCGACGCTTAAGCTTGGCAATCGATACCTCTTCAGCCACGGCCATGAAACGTGCTTGACGCTCTTCGCGCACTTCTTGAGTCAACATGCCAGGAATGTCATTGGCTGCGGCACCGTCCACAGGGCTATAGGCAAAGCAGCCTGCGCGATCAATCTCAGCTTCTCGCACAAAGTTGAGCAAATGTTCAAACTCTTCTTCGGTCTCGCCAGGAAAGCCGGCAATGAAAGTGCTGCGAATCACAATTTGCGGGCACAGCTCGCGCCAGCGCGCAATGCGCTCAAGGTTCTTCTCGCCGCTGGCTGGGCGCTTCATGCGCTTCAACACATCAGGATGGCTGTGCTGGAACGGCACATCTAAATACGGCAACACATGACCTGTGGCCATCAAAGGAATGATGTCATCCACGCTGGGGTATGGGTACACATAGTGCAAACGGACCCAAGCGCCGTAGGTTTGTGCCAATTTGGCCAAGGCTTGCGCCAGCTCTAAGGTGCGTGTTTTGATGGGTTGACCATCAAAGAAACCGGTGACGTACTTCACATCCACACCATAGGCCGATGTGTCTTGGCTGATCACCAACAACTCTTTCACACCGCCTTCAAACAACGCGCGCGCTTCTTTGAGCACATCGCCAATCGGGCGGCTCACCAAATCGCCACGCATGGACGGAATGATGCAAAAGGTGCAACGGTGGTTGCAGCCTTCGCTGATCTTCAAATACGCGTAGTGTTTGGGCGTGAGCTTGACGCCCGCTTCACCAAAGCTGTTGGGCACCAAGTCGATGAACGGGTCGTGCGGTTTGGGCAAATGGGCATGCACCGCATCCATCACTTCTTGCGTGGCGTGTGGGCCAGTGACGGCCAATACGCTGGGATGCATTTCCATCACCAAGTTGGCACCCCCTTCGGCATGGCGAGCTCCCAAGCACCCGGTCACGATGACCTTGCCGTTTTCGGCCAAGGCTTCGCCAATGGTGTCCAAACTTTCTTTTACCGCGTCATCAATGAAGCCGCAGGTATTGACGATGACCAAGTCAGCGCCAGCAAATGTTTTAGAGGTTTGATAACCCTCAGCGCTGAGTTGCGTCAAGATCAATTCAGAGTCGGTCAAAGCCTTGGGACAGCCCAAGCTCACGAAGCCAACTTTAGGTGCGGTTACAGGTGCGGTTACTTCGGTCATTTACGTTTCAGTCCCATCACATCCATCATGTGTTCGGTTTGTTTTTGCAATTGTTCGGCATAGCTGCTCATCAGTGTGGGCACGATGGGCAGCTGAGGCACGTTGTCCATGAACGTTTGCACGTTCTTTTCAAGGTAAGAGCCCATGAAGCCTTGCATCGAGTGCCCATAAAAGCGAATGATGTTGGCCAAGACCTGCTCGGTCAGGATGGGTGAGCCTTCCGACTCGTGCTCCAAGATGATTTGCAACAAGATGCTACGCGTCAGGTCGTCCCCCGACTTGGCATCCCGCACGCGAAAAGGCGTGTTGTGCATCACCAATTGTTTGATATCTGCCAACGCCACATAGCTGGATGACGCGGTGTCATACAAACGGCGATTGGGGTACTTCTTGATCACGCGATCTTGCGTGTCGTCTGAAGTGCTTGATTTTTTGCTGCTCATGAAGTCAGCTCCCGTTGAAAGAGAAAAGCCCAGTACTGTTCAAACAGTGCCGGGCTTGACGGGGAACAATATGGTAGGCGCGATTGGAATCGAACCAACGACCCCCACCATGTCAAGGTGGTGCTCTAACCAACTGAGCTACGCGCCTACATTGTTCGAAGCCAAGAGTATAGCAGACTTCAGCGGCGTTTTGCCATTCGCACGCCGCGCACCTCTTTGACCAAGCCTAAAACTTTCTGTAAACGGCGCGAATCCCCCACCTCAACGGTGAAAGTCATCCAAGCCAAGTCTTTCACCGACTGGGTTTGCACACCAATGACGTTCATCTTTTCTTTGGCAAACACTTCAGAGATGTCACGCAACAAACCTTGACGGTCAATGGCCTCGATGTTCACATCGACGGGATACACCAAGGCTTGCGCCGAAGCCGACTGCCCCCAGTCAACATCAATCACACGGTCGCTGCTGCGCAAGGCCATTTGACGGAAGTTGCCGCAATCAGCCCGGTGAATGCTCACGCCTTTGCCGCGTGTGACAAAACCACGTATGTCGTCGGGCGGTGCAGGCTTGCAGCATTTGCTGAGCTGTGTGAGCAAGGAATCAATGCCCACCACCAACACCCCACTCTTAGAGGCTTTGTCGTTGGGCTTGGCTTTCTTCAAACGCACATAATCGTCCGCCACCATCACCGTGGTGGGTGGGTTGAGTAATGTCTCAATGTTGCGCAACGAAAACTCGTCTTTGCCCACCACTTCAAACAAGGCGTCGGCTGACTTGAAACCCAACTGCGACGCCAAGTCGTCCAGCTTGATCGCGGTTTTGCCTTCGCGTTGCAACAGCTTTTCCACAGCCTCGCGCCCCTTGGCCGCTGTTTCTTGCAATGCCTGTGCGTTAAACCATGCCCTGACCTTTGAGCGCGCACGCGAACTCGCCAAAAAGCCCAACTCTAGGTTGAGCCAATCACGCGAAGGGCCGCCTTCTTTGATGGCGGTCACCTCCACCGTTTGACCGTTCTTCAACTGGGTATTAAGCGGCACCATCGCACCGTCCACCCGTGCGCCACGACAACGATGGCCTAGGTTGGTGTGCAAGGTGTAGGCAAAGTCAATCGGCGTGCCGCCTTGAGGTAGCTCGACCACCGCAGCATCTGGCGTGAGCACATAAATGCGGTCACTCAAAGCATCGGTCGTGGCTTGACTTTGCGCACCCGCTGACAGTTCGCGCTCCCATGCCAAGAGCTGACGCAGCACAGCAATCTTGGCGTCGTAGTCGCCAGAGGCACTCACGCCGGCATAGCCCTTTGTGCCCGCCTCTTTATACGCCCAGTGCGCGGCCACGCCATGCTCGGCGTGGTCATGCATCTCTTGCGTGCGAATTTGAATTTCAATCGGACGCTCCTGCGCATCACGCACCACAGTGTGCAACGATTGATAGCCATTCGATTTTGGCTTGGCAATGTAGTCGTCAAACTCCGAATCAATCGGCGAAAACTTGCTGTGCACGAGGCTCAATGTGGCATAGCAATCGGGGACTGAGGGCACCACCACGCGCAGCGCACGTACATCAAACACGCGAGAGAAGTCCAACGATTTACCTCGCATTTTTTTCACAATGCTATAAATGTGCTTGGGTCGCCCCGCCACTTGTGCGGCAACACCCTGAGCTTTGAGCTCACCCTCTACGTCTTGACGCAGTTGCACCATGTAGTTCTCACGCTCTACACGTTTTTCGTCGAGCAGCGAAGCAATTTCACGGTAGGTCTCGGGCTCTAGGAAACGGAAAGACAAATCCTCCATTTCCCATTTAATCTGCCATATCCCTAAACGGTTCGCCAAAGGCGCAAACACATGCAAGGACTCATACGCCAAGCTGTGCGGTACGGCCTTTTTGGTCGCGGCGTAATAGCGCAAGGTTTGCAAGCGCGATGCCAAGCGCAGCAACACCACGCGCAGGTCACGCGAAAAGGCCAACAGCATCTTGCGCACGTTCTCGGTTTGCAACGCGGCGATTTGCGACTCTGCCGCCACGGCACGCGCTTGGCGCTGCACGCGAATCAAGCGCGTGGTCTCTAACGCCAACTCGGCGTAGCTAGGGCCAAACGCTTTGGCAATCACCTCTTCTGGCTTTTGCAAATGCTCGGCGGCATAGACCAAATAACACGCCGCCTGCATGGCTTCAGAGCCGCCGATTTGATGCAGGATGGCGGTCACCGCATCCGCATGCGTGAGCGAATCTTCACCCGTATCCAGCGTAGCCCCCATCAGCAAAGGCTGCGCAAAGGCGCGTGCACGCGTCAAAGCCTCTGGCTGATCTGGCAAGTCTTGCAACGAGGCGCTCAAAAGTGAGGCGCGTTGCGTTTCTCCGTTATGTTTCATGTAAGCCGCTGAACCGCATAATGTCTATAGGTTTCTCATCGTAATGCATGGAGTTTTGAAAATGTCTGAACGCACACTCATCGGTAAAACAGCTTTGGTCACAGGTTCCACCAGTGGCATTGGCCTTGGTATCGCCAAAGCATTGGCTCGCCAGGGCGCCAATATCATTCTCAACGGCTTTGGCGACGTTGACGGCCCCAAGGCTGAAGTCGCGGCTTTAGGCGTGAAAGTCGCTTATCACGGCGCGGATATGAGCAAAGCTTCTGACATCGAAGCCATGATGAAGTTCGCCGCCGACACCTTTGGCGGCGTGGATATCTTGGTCAACAACGCAGGCATTCAACACGTTGCTTCAGTCGAAGACTTTCCCGTCGAACGTTGGGACGCCATCATCGCCATCAACCTCAGTAGCGCCTTCCACACCTCGCGCTTGGCTTTGCCACACATGCAAAAACAAAACTGGGGGCGCATCATCAACGTCGCATCCATTCACGGCTTGGTAGGCTCTGCGCAAAAGTCTGCGTATGTCGCAGCCAAGCACGGCATCGTCGGGTTGACCAAAGTCACTGCGCTTGAAAACGCCACCACAGGCGTCACTTGCAACGCTATTTGCCCTGGTTGGGTGCTCACACCCTTGGTTCAAAAGCAAGTCGATGCCAAAGCTCTTGCCTTAAACATCTCCAACGACGAAGCCATCAAGTTGCTCTTGGGTGAAAAAGAACCTTCGATGCAATTCACCACCCCTGAAGAGCTAGGCGAATTGGCTGTGTTCTTCTGCTCCAAGGCGGGCAATAACGTGCGAGGTGCGGCTTGGAATATGGATGGAGGCTGGACCGCGCAGTAAAAAATCTGTGAAGTTGAACTTAATTTGTAATTCTTAAATATTAAAAGTAATTAATTTTTTACTTACAATTACAACATTACAGTTCAATTTCTCTTACCTTCGAGGTATGACACAAATCTACCCAAAAGAAACCAGCAAGTTTGCAGATCGCTTTCGCGCAGCCCTCAAAGATGCTGGTGTTCGCGTTTCGGCAACCGTCGTCGCAAATGAATTCAACTTGCGCTACTGGGGCGAAGGAATTTCCTCCCATGCTGCTCGCAATTGGCTCATGGGCGTGTCTATCCCCAAGCAAGACAAACTCCTCGTTTTATCTAAGTGGCTGAAAATTTCACCCGAAGGCCTGCTGTTTGGCACACCACCGCCACGCCCTGCGGATGAAGCGTTGACGGACGAGCGCATCAACTTGGTTGACCAACAGTTGATTTCTCGCTACTTCGCTTTGCAACCCGAACACCGCCGCGTGATTCGCGAAGTGGTGGAGGGCTTAGCCGCCTTGGGGCCTAAGCCTCCTAGCAATTAGTAAATCAGCGCGACGGCGCGAGCTTCCATACTTAGGCCCTGTCCCACAGGGCCTATTTTTTCGGCTGTCTTCGCCTTCACATTCACGCGAGACACATCCAGATCAAGCGCCTGCGCAATGCGCTGGCACATCGCGGGCATGTGCGCCGCCAGCTTGGGGGCTTGCGCAATCACAGTGCTGTCGATGTTGCCGATCTGAAACCCAGCGACACGCACCAGCTGGGCAGCCTTTTGCAGCAACACCCACGAGTCTGCACCTTTGTAGGCTGCATCTGTATCTGAAAAGTGACGTCCAATGTCACCCAACGCCGCAGCGCCGAGCAACGCATCGGTGATGGCGTGCAACAGCACATCGGCGTCTGAATGGCCCAGTAGGCCATGCGTGTGTTCGATGCGGACACCACCCAGCATCAGTGGGCGGCCTTCGACCAAGGCATGTACATCCCAGCCTTCACCGATTCGAAATGCGGGTACGGTCATTGTGTGTTCGCTCCATCAATCCATGTGTTGCGTCATCGACGCGAATTCAAAATAGCAGCGGCTAAGGCAAAGTCTTCGGGGTACGTCACTTTGAAGTTTTGCGCGTTGCCGGGTACGAGCAATGGGTTAAATCCCATCGCCTCAATGGCGCTGGCCTCATCCGTCACCGTTGCTCCTGCGCGCTCTAGAGCTTTCAGCAGAACACCAACGCGAAACATTTGCGGTGTTTGCGCCAACCACTTGTCAGCACGGTCCACCGTTTGAGCCACACGCCCATTCGCTTCAGCCTTCAAAGTGTCGGCTAATTTGTGGGCCAACAAACCGCCCACAGCATCATCTTGGCAAGCGTCTATCAAGGCATTGATTTGCTCAGGCGTCACCAAGCAACGCGCTGCGTCGTGCACCAGCACCCAATCGGTGTCGTGTGCACCCTGCTTCACCAGTTCACGCAAACCGGCCAGCACACTCTCAGCGCGTGTCGCGCCTCCTGTGCGCGAGGTCGCAAACATTGGCTGCGGATGTGCGGCCAACACGCCATCCATGTGCACATCATCAGGCGCCAACACCAGCACACCTTTGGCTATGCGCTGCACACCCGCAAAGGCCTTGAGCGTATGCACCACCATGGGCAAACCGGCAATGGCTTGGTACTGCTTTGGCGTGGCCGTGCCAGCACGACTGCCAAAGCCTGCGCACGGAATGAGGGCGAAAAAACGAATGGGGTTGGAGATCGGTGAGGGCATTGAGTAGGTGGCGAGCTTCAAGCTCAGCCCCCATTCTAGAATTACCCTAATGCACCTGCCCTCTTTGAGTCCCGGCAAACGATTTGCCATGCCCCGCCCTGTCGGCTCTGCGGACGCATTGCTGCTCGCACAGTTGAGCACACGCGAAAAAGCCAAACAACAACGCGTCGCCATCATCACCGCCGATGCGGTGGATGCCCAACGTCTGCAAGACGAAATGGCGTTCTTCGCCCCCGACTTGCGCTGCGTGCTCTTCCCCGACTGGGAAACACTGCCCTACGACAGTTTCTCGCCCCACCAAGACCTCATCAGCGAACGCTTGGCCACCCTGTGGCGCATCTCGCAAGGCGATGCCGATGTGGTGCTAATCCCTGCCACCACCGCGCTCTACCGCTTGGCCCCGCCTGCCTTCTTGGCGGGCTACACCTTTCACTTCAAGGTCAAGCAGGCATTAGACGAAGCCAAGCTCAAGTCGCAGCTCACGCTGGCGGGTTACACGCATGTGACGCAAGTGGTCAGCCCCGGCGAATACGCCGTGCGCGGCGGCTTGATTGACCTCTTCCCCATGGGCTCGCTGGTGCCCTATCGCGTCGATTTGTTTGACAACGAAATCGACTCCATCCGCACCTTCGACCCCGACAGCCAACGCAGCCTCTACCCCGTGCCCGAAGTGCGCTTGCTGCCGGGCCGTGAGTTTCCGATGGACGATGCCGCGCGCGCGCTGTTTCGCAACCGTTGGCGCGAAATGCTCGATGGCGACCCCACCAAAAGCCGCATCTACAAAGACATTGGCAACGGAGTCGCCACCGCTGGCATTGAATACTACCTGCCCCTGTTTTTTGAACAAACGGCCACGGTTTTTGATTATTTAGGCGCATCCGCCACCGTCGTTTTGCACGGTGACTTAGAGCCCGTGTTCCAACGCTTTTGGCAAGACACGCAAGACCGCTATCGCTTGGTGCAAGGCGACCCCGAGCGCCCTGCGTTGCCACCCGCCCATTTGTTTTTAAGCGCCGAACAGTTTTACGCTTCGGCCAACAACTACGCGCAGTTTGCGCTGCGTCCGCACGTCACCGACGTGATCGACAACGCGTTTGCGCAAACCCTGCCCGACCTCACCGTGGTGCGCGGCGCGGCAGACCCGCTGCAAAAGCTGCAAGCCCACGCAGGCCGCACAGCCAACCGCTTGCTCATCTTGGCCGAGAGCGATGGCCGCCGCGAAAGCTTGCTCGACTTTTTGCGCTCATCCCACGTCAGCCCGCCTGCATTCGATTCGCTGGCCGAGTTTGAGGGCAGCGCTGAAAAAATCGGCATTGCCACCGCTGCGCTGCAAGTGGGCTTTAGCTGGACTGAAGCGGGCCTAGACCTCATCACCGAGACCGAGCTGTTCGCGGTGGGCGCCACCACACGCCGCCGCAAAAAACAAGAACAAGTCAGCGATGTAGAAGCGCTCATCAAAGACTTGTCCGAGCTCAACCTCGGCGACCCCGTGGTGCACAACGCCCACGGCATTGGTCGCTACCGTGGCCTCATCAACATGGACTTGGGCGAGAAAAACGCCGACGGTACCCCTGCGCTGCAAGAGTTCTTACACCTCGAATACGCCGACAACGCTGTGCTCTATGTGCCCGTGAGCCAGCTGCACTTGATTGGCCGCTACACCGGCGTGAGTGCCGACGAAGCACCGTTGCACAAGCTGGGCTCTGCCCAATGGGACAAAGCCAAACGCCGCGCCGCCGAACAAGTGCGCGATGCTGCGGCCGAGCTGCTGAACATCTATGCCCGACGCGCCGCACGCCAAGGCCACCCCTTCCGCTACTCGCCGCAAGACTACGAAACCTTTGCTAACGACTTTGGCTTTGAAGAAACCGCCGACCAACGCGCTGCCATCCACGCCGTCATGCAAGACATGATCAGCCCTCGCCCTATGGACCGTTTGATCTGTGGCGATGTGGGCTTTGGCAAAACCGAGGTAGCCCTGCGCGCTGCCTTCGTGGCCGTGACCGGTGGCAAACAAGTGGCCTTCTTGGCCCCCACCACCTTGCTGGCCGAGCAGCACTACCAAACACTGGTGGACCGCTTCAGCAAATGGCCCATCAAGATTGCCGAGATGAGCCGTTTCCGCTCAGCCAAAGAAATCACTGCTGCCGCCAAGGGCTTGGCTGAGGGCCAAGTGGACATCGTGGTGGGCACGCACAAGTTGCTGAGTGAGTCTGTCAAATTCAAAGACCTGGGTCTGCTCATCATCGACGAAGAACACCGATTTGGCGTGCGCCACAAAGAAGCCATGAAAGCGATGCGCGCCGAGGTAGATGTGCTCACGCTCACCGCCACGCCCATTCCGCGCACGCTCGGCATGGCGCTTGAAGGCCTGCGCGATTTGAGCGTGATCGCCACTGCACCACAACGCCGCTTAGCCATCAAAACTTTTGTGCGCAACGAAGGCAATGGCGTGATTCGTGAAGCCGTGCTGCGTGAACTCAAACGTGGTGGCCAGTGCTATTTCTTGCACAACGATGTGGCCACCATTGAAAACCGCCGCGCCCAACTCGAAGAGCTGCTGCCCGAAGCGCGCATTGCCGTGGCCCACGGCCAAATGCCGGAGCGCGAGCTAGAACGCGTCATGCGCGACTTTGTGGCCCAGCGCTACAACCTGCTGCTGTGCTCCACCATCATCGAAACCGGCATTGACGTGCCGAGTGCCAACACCATCATCATGAGCCGTGCCGACAAGTTTGGCTTGGCCCAGCTGCACCAGCTGCGTGGCCGCGTGGGTCGCAGCCACCACCAAGCCTATGCCTACCTCATGGTGCCCGACACACAGGGCCTGACCAAGCAAGCCTCGCAGCGCTTGGACGCGATTCAACAAATGGAAGAGTTGGGTTCAGGCTTTTACCTCGCCATGCACGACCTTGAAATTCGTGGCGCAGGCGAAGTGCTGGGCGAAAACCAAAGCGGCAACATGCTGGAAGTGGGCTTTCAGCTCTACAACGAAATGCTCAGTGAAGCCGTGCGTGCGTTGAAAAACGGCGAAGAGCCAGACTTGCTCAGCCCTTTGAGCGCGACCACCGAAATCAACTTGCATGCCCCCGCCCTGCTGCCCGACGACTACTGCGGTGATGTGCACCTGCGCTTGTCGTTCTACAAAAAATTGGCCACCGCCAAAACAGGCGACCAAATCGATGCGCTGCTCGAAGAAATCGTCGACCGCTTTGGCAAACTGCCCGCCCAAGCGCAAACCCTCATCGATGTGCACCGCCTTCGCGTGCAAGCCCGCAGCTATGGTGTGACCAAGGTGGACGCTGCGCCCGGTGTGACGCACATCAGCTTCAAACCCAACCCACCGTTTGACGCCATGCGCATCATCGAGATGGTGCAAAAAAACAAGCACATCAAACTGGCTGGCAACGACCGCCTGCGCATTGAGCGCGAGCTGCCCGAGCCACCCGCCCGTGCACAAATGGTGCGCGATGTGTTGCGCTCGCTCGGCACACCCACCGCACCCGCAGCCAAAGCCGCTGAGGCTCAGTCATAACCATGGACTTTGAGATCGCCGTCATCTTGGCTTGCTTATGTGCCTCGCTCTGGCTCAAGCCTTGGCGCATGTTGGTGGGCACTGAGCTGCTCACGCCCTTGCTAGCCACCTTGGTGCTGCTACCGTGGCTGTGGGCCTTGCCCAGCTTGCACAACATGCCGCTGCAACTGCATTGGTCGAGTGCGCCCTTGGTCACCCTCATGCTGGGTTGGCCGTTGGCGGTGTTGGCCCTCGTAGGTGTGGGCATCATCACCACCTTGATCTCCACCACCTCGGTCGATGCAGCTGCGGCCCTCATCGTGTGGCAAGGCTTGCTGCCCGCCACCTTTGTGCTGCTGCTGGGTGCTGCGCTGCGCCGATGGGTGTCGCACCACCCGTTTGTGTATGTGTTGGGCCGAGGCTTTTTAGGCTCGGTGCTGTGCATCTTTGCGGCCAGCCTGTTGGCCCAATGGACCGGCCACGAACTACCCAATGTGGGCAGCGGTTTATCGCTCATCGCGTTTTGGCTCATGGCGTGGGGCGATGCCTTCGTCACGGGCATGATGTGCGCCATCTTTGTGGCGTTCAAGCCGCATTGGTTGGCCACTTGGTCTGACAATCTGTATCTCAAGTCTTAATTCGTTTTATGCAACAAGAATTCGCTCCTGGCTTAGTCATCCAAGGCTTCACCGCCCCCCTGAAACTCCAAGACTTCAAACTCATCGCGTTTGACATGGACTCGACGCTCATCAACATCGAGTGCATTGACGAAATTGCCGATGCCGCAGGACGCAAAGCCGAAGTCGCGGCCATCACCGAAGCTGCGATGCGCGGTGAGATTACCGATTTCAAAGACAGCTTGCGCCGTCGCGTGGCCTTGCTCAAAGGCGTGCCCGAAGCAGCCTTGCACGAGGTGTTTGAACAGCGTCTGCGTTTGAACCCTGGCGCAAAAACGCTGGTGGACACCTGCAAAGCCCACGGCATGAAAGTGTTGTTGGTCAGCGGTGGCTTTACCTTCTTTGCCGACCGCGTGTGCGAGATGCTGAACATCGATTACGCCCGCAGCAACGTGCTGGCGATTGACCACGGCCACCTCACGGGCGATGTGGTCACGCAAGACTGGGGCGATATTTGCGACGGTGCAGAAAAGCGCAAGATGCTGCTGCACATCTGCACGCAAATGGGTATCAGCCCCAAACAAGCCATAGCCATGGGTGACGGCGCAAACGATTTGCTGATGATGGGTGAAGCGGGCTTGTCGGTGGCGTATCACGCCAAACCTAAAGTGCGTGAGCAAGCGATGGTGGCCATCAACGAAGGTGGCTTGGACCGCTTGCTGGAAGTGGCGAAGCCATAAGCTACTGAGCCCCCAATGCACAAGTTTGTGTCATGGCTGCTGGATTGGCGGCAACATCTGCAAACCCTAGCTTGGTTGGTGGTGATCGTCGTGGCCGTGCAGTATTGGCAAACACGCGACATGCCCAGTGGCCCCGCCCCCGATGTGGCGCTGAGCTTGGTGCAAGCCGATGGCAGCACCGAAAAAACCACTTTGCACCAGTATTTGGCCCGCTACCCCGGGCAGGCCGTGGCTGTGCATGTATGGGCGCAGTGGTGCCCCATTTGCTCAGGCGAAGAAAGCAACGTGTCGGCCCTGCAGCAAACCGCGCCGCTACTGACCATCGCCATGCAATCGGGTGATGCAGCGGCCGTCGCCCAAACGCTCAAGCAGCGTCAACTCAACTGGCCCACAGCCGTGGATGCAGACGGGGCCATCGCCAAACAACTCGGCGTCAGCGCCGTGCCTGCGTTTTGGGTGATTAACAAAGACGGCAAAACACATGCGCACAGCGTGGGCTACACCACCGAATGGGGCATGCGTTTGAGGTGGTGGCTCAACAACTGAGCACCAAACTGAGCGCCTCTCAGCGCAATGCGTTGTAAATCGTTTGCGCCAACTCTTCCGAGATACCTTCCACCGTACACAGGTCTTGCACACTGGCATCCGCCACGCCGCGTGCACCACCAAAGCGCTGAAGCAACTTGGCGCGTTTCTTGGGCCCCACGCCCGGAATTTCTTCTAGCTTGCTGCCCCCCACGCGTACTTTGGCGCGTGCAGCACGCATGCCGGTGATGGCAAAGCGGTGGGCTTCGTCACGAATTTGCGCCACCAACATCAACGCAGCTGAATCACGGCCTAGATACACCTTCTCGCGGCCATCGGCAAACACCAGCTCTTCCAAGCCCACTTTGCGGCCCTCGCCTTTTTCCACGCCCACGATGCGTGACAGGTCAAGCCCGAGCGACTCAAACACCTCACGCGCCATCGACACTTGGCCTTTGCCGCCGTCGATCAGCACGAGATCGGGCAGCTTGCCCTCACCCGCACGCACGGCCTCGGCCAGCTTGCTGTAGCGACGCACCAGCACTTGGCGCATGGCCGCGTAGTCGTCGCCGCCGGTGATGCCATCGATGTTGTAGCGGCGGTATTCCGCACTTTGCATTTTGTGGTGATGAAACACCACGCACGACGCCTGCGTGGACTCGCCCGCCGTGTGCGAGATGTCAAAGCACTCGACACGGAACTGCTCTAAATCTTCGGGCGCTAAATCCAGTGCATCCACCAACGCGCGGGTGCGTGCTTGTTGCGAGCCCTCTTCGGCCAGCAAGCGGGCCAGTTGAATGTCGGCGTTTTGTTGCGCCATTTCTAGCCACACGCGGCGTTGCTCGCGCGGGTTGTGCACGGCGGTGATCTTGACACCAGTTTGATCTATCAGCGCTTGCAGCAGCTCTTTGTCCACCGCGTGGCTGGTGATGAGTGCAGGCGGCACGGGCACATCCAAATAGTGCTGGCTCAAAAATGCTTCCAGCACTTCAACAGGCTCGGCATCGTCCACATGCACGGGGAAGTAAGGCCTGTCGCCCAAGTGCCGGCCACCGCGCACCATGGCCAAGTTGACGCAGGCTTTGCCGCCCTGCACTTTGACGGCCAAGATGTCCACATCTTGGTCGCCCACGGTGTCCACCGCTTGTTGATGCAGCACCTTCGAGAGCGCGCTCATTTGGTTGCGCAGCTCGGCAGCTTGTTCAAACTCCAGCTTCTCGGCATGCGCCATCATGCGTGCCTCAATGCTGCCCATCACCTCTTGGGTCTCGCCTCGCAGCAAGCGCATGGCGCTGTCCACATCGCGCTGGTAGTCGGGCACCGAGATGAGGCCCACACACGGCCCCGAACAACGCTTGATTTGAAACAGCAAACACGGGCGCGTGCGGTTGTTGAACACCGTGTCTTCACAGGTGCGCAAGCGAAATACTTTTTGCAGCAGCTGAATCGCCTCGCGCACCGCCCACACGCTGGGGTAAGGGCCAAAGTAGTCGTGGCGTTTGTCCACCGCGCCTCGGTAATACACCACGCGGGGCACTTGTTGAGGGTTCACGCTCAGGTGGTTGACCGTGTTGGGGTTGCCCGTGCTGGGGTTGGCCAACGCAAGGGACGAAGCGGCTTGGTTCGCAACCTCATTGATCTTCATGGGCACGCCACGCGTCATCTTCAAATACGGGTAGCTCTTGTCATCGCGAAACAAAATGTTGTACTTAGGCTTGAGCGTTTTGATGAGGTTGTTTTCCAGCAGCAACGCCTCAGCCTCTGAGCGCACCACTGTGGTTTCCATGCGCACAATCTTGCTCACCATGTGGCCAATGCGTGACCCACCATGGTCTTTTTGGAAATAGCTAGACACCCGCTTCTTCAAGTTGATGGCTTTGCCCACATACAGCACCTGCTCTTGCGCATCGAAGTAGCGGTACACGCCGGGCAACGCAGGCAAGCTGGCCACCAGCTCTAACAATTCAGGTGGGTGTCGTGGTGCAGCTTTTTGAGATTCGATTTTTTCAGGCGAGGCTTCGGGCGCTTTGCGCTGTGCCTCGGCAGGCGTGCTGCTTGGCTGTTTTTCTGGCGTGGCGTCTGAAGTCGTTTTGGGCATGCCCGTATTGTGGACAATCTGCAGCGTGAAACTCAGCCCATCTGCATTAACCCCTGTCACACCCGCCTTGGTGGCGCCCGCCTTGAATTGGGATATTTTTTGTCGCGTCATCGACAACCACGGCGACCTCGGCGTGTGCTGGCGGCTGTGTGCAGACCTCGCACAGCGCGGCCACACGGTGCGCCTGTGGGTGGACGATCCCTCCGCTTTGACATGGATGGCCCCAAATGGATGCACGGGTGTTGAGGTGCGCGCATGGCCCAGCGAAGCGGCTCTGCAGGCGTTGGCGAATGATGCGGCCTTCAAGCTAGGCGATGTGGTGATCGAAGCCTTTGGCTGCGAACTGCCCGAAACATTTCAAGCGCTGATGGTGCAAGGCATACCCCCCGTGTGGATCAACCTCGAATACCTGAGCGCTGAAGGCTACGTGGCGCGCTCACACGGCTTGGCCTCCCCCATCATGAGCGGCCCCGCACGCGGGGCGACCAAATGGTTTTTCTTCCCGGGCTTCACACCAGATACGGGCGGCTTGCTGCGCGAGCCAAATCTCTTCAATCGCCAGGCAGCGTTTAACCGTACCGCTTGGTTAAGCAGCCTTTCACTGGACGCGCCCGTTGCAGAGGACGAGCGCCTCATCAGCCTGTTTTGTTACGAACCTGTCGCCTTAGCAGCCCTACTCCAGCAACTCAGCCAAACAGACGAACCCACGCGTTTGTTCGTAGCCCAAGGCCGACCCAGCGCAGCCATGGCTGCCGCCACACAGACACTGCAAATGCCCAAGAACGGCACAGGCCAGCTACACATCAGCCAACTCCCCTATTTCAGCCAAACCGACTTTGACCACCTGCTGTGGGCCTGCGACCTCAACTTGGTGCGCGGCGAAGACTCGCTGGTACGCGCCTTATGGGCAGGCCAACCGTTGGTTTGGCACATCTACCCACAAGACGACTTAGCCCACCACGAAAAACTCCAAGCCTTTGAAACCGCCCTAAATATGCCTATGGAATTAAGAAAATTTCATGCCATCTGGAATGGTCTTGAAGCCGGCCCACTTCCCGCGCTATCCCGCGCCACGCTTGAGGCTTGGCGCGATTGGAGTCGCCAAGTGCAACGCCGTTTACAAAGTCAAACCGACCTCACCACTCAGCTTCTGAGTTTTGTGTCCCAAAAACGTTAAAATAAGCGGCTTTGCGAACCCCAGCAGCTTCGTGTTGCATGGACCACATACCTCTTAAAAATTCTCACACTATGAAAACCGCTCAAGAAATCCGCGTTGGCAACGTCATCATGCACGGCAAGGACCCTATGGTTGTCCTGCGCACCGAATACCAACGTGGCGGCCGTGGCTCGTCCACCGTTCGCATGAAATTGAAAAGCTTGATCGCTAACTTCGGTACCGAAGTGGTGTTCAAGGCCGACGACAAGATGGACCAAGTCATCTTGGACAAGAAAGATTGCACCTACTCTTACTTCGCTGACCCGATGTACGTTTGCATGGACACCGATTTCAACCAATACGAAGTCGAAGCCAGCAACATGGGCGACGCCTTGAACTACCTCGAAGACGGCATGGAACTCGAAGTGGTGTTCTACGACGAAAAAGCCATCTCTGTGGAATTGCCCACCAACGTTGTGCGCGAAATCACTTGGACCGAGCCCGCTGTCAAAGGCGACACATCAGGCAAAGTGTTGAAGCCCGCCAAACTCGCAACCGGCTTTGAAGTGGCTGTGCCCTTGTTCGTGGCACAAGGCGACAAAGTTGAAGTTGACACACGCACTGGCGAATACCGCAAGCGCGTCTAAACCTCACACGGTTGACAAATCAAGGCTCCTTTGCAGGAGCCTTTTTTCATGGCGGCACGGGTTTATGTTGTGCCATTAACATGTGCCCATGAATGGAATGCTAGACCCCCACGACAGTCGCCTTGCAAATGCATGGGAAATCCTCAAAGCACACTACGACAGCGGCGACACACTCAAACCCGAATCGAACCGATTGGCGTTTGCCGACCCCGAGTTTTTGCTACGCCGCGAGACACGCGGTCTGCGCATACAACTCGAAATGCTCAAGCCCGATTTGGCGCAAAACGAGCATGGCATTGAACACACCGTCGTCATTTTTGGGAGCGCACGATTTCGCAGCGAAGAGATGGCCCATCTTCAACTGATGCAAGCGCGCGCCAGCGGTGATGAAGCTGCGATCAACAAGGCCGAAACCCTGGTACGCAATGCACGCTTTTACGAGCAAGCCCGCGCCCTCGCCCACACCATCACCAAGTTCAGCGAAAACAAAACCAATGGCAGAAAGCTTTTCATTTGTACGGGCGGCGGCCCCGGCATCATGGAAGCAGCCAACCGTGGCGCTGCTGAGGCCGGTGGCATCAGCGTGGGCTTGAACATTGCGCTGCCTCACGAACAAACGCCCAACCCCTACATCACGCCAGACTTGAACTTCAAGTTCCACTACTTCGCGATGCGCAAAATGCACTTCATGATGCGCGCCAAAGCCTTGGTGGCCTTCCCTGGCGGCTTTGGCACTTTGGATGAGTTGTTTGAAACACTCACCCTTGTGCAATGCAAAAAATCTAAACCTGTACCCATCGTGCTGTTTGGCAGCAACTACTGGAAGCGCTTATTCAACCCACAAGTACTGGTCGAAGAAGGCGTAATTTCAGAAGATGATTTGAACTTGTTCAAGTACGTCGACACCGTGGACGACGCATGGAACTTCATCCGTGATTTTTATGAACTCTGAGTTGATACGCGCTGCGTGAGCCCAAGCCCACCACCGCAGACACACACCAGAACACACCACTGATACCGATGACGGTGCCCGCCGCACCAAATACCATGGGCATGAGCACGCTCGACGCGTTGATGCCCATCAAGCGCAACCCCAAAGCCTCCCCATGCCGATGCTCTGGCGTGATTTGATGCAGCGTGCTCATCACCATGGGCTGCACACCGCCCAGAGACAAACCCAACAACACCGAGCAGCCCCCCATCAACCAAGCCGTATTGGTGAAGGGATAAATGGCAAGCATGAACGAGGTGATGAGCATCGCCCCTGTGATGACTTGCCACTCATGCAAGCGTGCGGCCACAAACGGCATCATCATGCGAATGAAGGCGGCGGCAATCGCAAAACCACCCAAAATTGATCCAATTGCCGAGGCGCTCAAACCACGCTCGTGACCCAAGATGGGCACCACAAAGGTGTGCACATCCCAGCAAGCGGACAAAAACCAATTCACCAGCAACAAGCGACGAAACATCGGTTCGTTCAACAGATCCCACGCATTGCTTTTCTCATGTCCTTCAGGCTTAACCACCTTGGGCAATTCGTGTGCTTGACGAATCCAAGCCCAAGCAACAACAGGTAGGGCTGCCATCGCTGCGTAGGCCCATTGAAAACCTGCGTAGTCGATCAACAAACCTGCTGTGAACGGTCCAATGAAGTTAGAAAATGCGGGTGCAATCGACAACCAACTGAAGGCTTGCTTCATTTGCGCCACGCCTTGCGCAGCACGCCCTACATGGCGTTGCAAAGCAATGATGGCAAAGCCTGTTGCCCCCCCTGTCATCAAACCACTGAAGCACAACACCGGAAAAATCGGCCAGATGGCAGCAGCACCTGCACCTGTTGAGCCCATCAAAACGCTCCACATCACGGGGCGCTTCAAACCATGTAAGTCAGCGTAACGCCCTGCGGGTAAAGCTAAAAAAACTTGGGTCAACGCAAACAAAGCCAGCAACACGCCCACGGCGGCCTCACTCTGTCCACTGCGCAATGCCATCAGCGGCGCGGCCATGCGCATACCCGCCATACAGGCGTGCAAGCACACTTGGCCTGCAATCAGCTTGGCGAGTTCACGTTTCAAACTTTAGCGTCCGTGTCATCCAAGGCGTCGTCAAACTTGGGAAGCAAGGCTTGCGCTTCGCCTTCTGGCAAGGCTTCGACGTTTTTAAGTGCACGGCGCATTTGGCGGCTGCGCGTGTCGGCCCGGTCCAAAGTGTCGGCGGCTTTTTGCACTTGCTCTCGCACTTTCTCCACCCAATCGCCATAGCGTTCAAACTCAGTTTTGACAGCGCCCAGCACCTTCCACACTTCAGACGCCTGCTGTTCCAGCGCGAGCGTACGAAAGCCCATGTGCAAGCTGTTGAGCATGGCCAGCAAGGTGGTGGGGCCAGCCAGCGTGACACGGTAGTCGCGCTGCAAACTGTCCATCAAGCCAGGGCGGCGCAGCACCTCGGCATACAAACCTTCGGTAGGTAAAAACAAAATTGCAAAGTCGGTCGTGTGAGGCGGCGCAAGGTAGCTCTCGGCAATGCTCTTGGCTTCAGTGCGAATGCGTACCTCTAGCGCCTTGGCGGCGACTTCAGCGGCCACAGCATCTGCACGATCTTGTGCGTCGAGCAAACGCTCGTAGTCTTCACGGGGGAACTTGGCATCAATCGGCAACCACACGGGCTCACCGTCTGCACCACCTCGGCCCGGAAAGCGAATGGCAAAGTCCACGCGTTGGTTGCTGCGTGGTTTGGTTTCCACTTGCTTGGCGTATTGCTCAATCGTGAGCACTTGTTCGAGCAAGGCTTCGAGCTGCACCTCGCCAAACATGCCACGTGTTTTGACGTTGGTCAGCACGCGCTGCAAGCTGCCCACACCATCGGCGAGTTTTTGCATTTGGCCTAGGCCGTTGTGCACTTGCTCTAGTCGTTCGGCCACTTGCTTGAAGCTCTCAGACAAACGCTTTTCGAGCGAGGTTTGCAGCTTCTCGTCTACCGTGCGGCGCATTTCGTCCAGCTTGTCGGCATTGCTTTTTTGCAGTTGCTGCAACTGTTGGTTGAGCGTGTCGCCAATGCTTTTTTGCATGAGCGTGAGTTGCTGTACTTGACTTTGTTGAAACAACGCCAAGTTTTGCGTCAGCTCTTGGCGACCACCGCGTGATGACTCGGTAATTTCTGTGCGCAGCTCGCGCTCAATGCGCTCTAGCTTTTCATGCATGCTTTGCAGGCTCTGCTGCAAAGCCAAGGTAGCGGCATCGTTGTTGCCACTTGGGCGACGCAACAGCAACACCAAGAGCAAAGCGTTGAACGCCCCAACGCCAACAGCCATCCAAATTTCTGTCATGCTGCCACCGTGTTCAAGGGCGTGACCGATTTGCCTTGTGTGAAGAAGCTGATCAGGTTATCAGCCGCCAAGTTCGCCATGGCCATGCGTGTGGGAATGGACGCGCTGGCAATGTGCGGCGTGAGCACCACGTTGGGCACGGTCAGCAAATCGGGGTGAACCTTGGGCTCGCCTTCAAACACATCCAAGCCCGCCGCTGCAATTTGTTTGTTGCGCAAGGCCACGGCCAAAGCCGCGTCATCCACAATGCCGCCGCGCGCGATGTTGATGAGTGTGGCCGTGGGCTTCATCTGCGCCAACTCAGCCGCACCGATGGTGTGGTGCGATGCCGCGCTGTAGGGCACGACCAACATCACATGGTCTGCGGTTTTGAGCAGTTCTTCTTTGCTCACATACGCGGCTTTGCATTCGGCTTCCGCCTCAGCACTTAGGCGTGAACGGTTGTGATAAATCACCTTCATGCCAAAGCCATGCGCGGCGCGGCGGGCAATGCCTTGGCCAATGCGGCCCATGCCCATGATGCCAATGGTGCTGCCGTGCACTTCGGAGCCTGCAAACATGTCGTAGCGCCACTGCGTCCACTCGCCGCGACGCAAGTAATGTTCGCTCTCGGTGATGCGACGTGCCGTAGCCATCAACAAAGCAAAGCCAAAGTCAGCGGTGGTTTCAGTCAATACATCGGGCGTGTTGCTCGCTTGCACGCCTTGTGCGGTCATGGCGGGCACATCAAAGTTGTTGTAACCCACGGCCATGTTGGCCGCGGCTTTCAGGCCCGGACAAGCTTTGAGCACCTCGGCATCCATAGGGTCAGAGCCCGTGGTGAGTGCGCCTACGTGTTGCGACAAAGCTTGCGTCCACGAGGCCTTGGTCCACGCCACATCGGCTTGGTTGTCGGTCACCTCAAAGTGCTCGCGCAAACGCGTCAAGGTTTCTTCAAAGATGGGGCGCGCGATGATGATTTTGGGTTTCATTTTTTTACTCAATCATGTTTAATTTTTTAGCCCACCAAGGGGTGAGCGCGGGCAGCAAGGTCAAGGTCCAAATCACCACCCAAGCGGTCAAAGGCATGAGTTGGGTCATGTCTGGAAACTGAGCCACAGAAATCACAGCCAAGACGACGGGAATCACCCCCGTCTCGCGCACAGCGCATAAAAAAAGCTTTTCAGATTTGCTCATTGAGGTTGGCAACAACGACACAAATACTGCCACAGGGCGCGCTAAAACGATGAACGCCAATGACACCAACAAACCCAACAAAGCGGTGTCGGCCAACTGCTGCAACGCAACGAAGGGACCGACCATCATGAAGATGGTGGGTTTGGCCACGCTCTCGATCTTTACTTCAAGACTGCGCAGCAAACCATGAAAGTAATGGGTGCCATGGTTGAAATTGGCCAGCAAGCCTGCGATGAACGCGGCAAGAAATCCATTGCCATGAATCATCTGCGCCAGCACAAACGTGACCAAGGGCACTGCCAACACCAGTGCAAAGTCATAAGGTTCTTCCAACTTACCTTGTGCATTGCTGTTGGACTTGTATCGCTCAAAGGCATACATGCCGAGCCAGCCAATGACACCTGCCACAGCACCGAAACCAAACTGTGCGGCTAGCAATCGCAGGTTGTCAGCACTGAAAAGTCCCGTCGCCAACTGCCCCACGTTGTCAATGCTGACGCCCCCCAAAACCATGGTCGCTACCGCACCGGTGAAGATGGCCCCCACCGCATCGTTCAAGGCGCTCTCAGCCACGGACAAGTTCGATACCTGTTTGAACTCCGGCTTAAACACCAGATGTTTGAGCGTGGGAATCAACGCCGCAGGATCTGTCGACCCGATGATGGCCGCCAAAAGCGCCGCTGTTTTGCTGTCCAAGCCCAGCCACATCAACACGGGGAACATGATGAAGAACGTGACCAAATAACCCACGGTAGCGATCATCAAAGTAGGAAACGCAATTTTCAAAAAGTTTTTGCGCTCAATCTCATCGCCACCTGATTTCAAAATAATGGCAGCCAAAGCTGTGCACACCACCACCGACAGCACCAACTGCGTCGACAAAGGCGCCAGCGCATCATGCAAAACAATGCCCACCAACAACTGCAAGGTGAAGCTCGGAAATAGCGTGCCTTCGGCCACTTTGCTACACGCCCAACCGAACACCAAAAACAAGCCCAAACACCAGAGCGTGGCAGAGATGGCGGCTTCTGTGCCATCTAAATGTGCGATGTGCGCCAGCAAATCAGGTGCAGCGACGTTCACCCCGAACGCAAGCGCAAAAACCAACACCACCTTGAGGTAATTCATCAACGCCCCTTGGGTTTAAACAGGCTGAGCAATGTCAAACACTTGACGCAAATAAGCCAAATACTTTTCGTCTTGGCACATGTTCTTTGACGGGGTGTCTGACAACTTAGCCACGGGCTGCCCGTTGCACTGCGTCATTTTGATGACGATTTGCAAAGGCTCGTAGCCGAGGTCGTTGGTCAAGTTGGTGCCAATGCCAAACGCCAATTGGCAGCGTCCACGGAATTGTTGGTAAAGCGCAATGGTTTTTTCGACGGTCAAACCATCCGAAAAAATCAGCGTCTTGGTCATGGGGTCGACGCGGTTGCTGCGGTAATGTTCAATCATGCGCTCGCCCCATGTGAAAGGGTCCCCACTGTCGTGACGGGCGCCATCGAACAGCTTGCAAAAGTACATATCGAAGTCGCGTAAGAACGGCTCGATGCCATACACATCGCTGAGCGCAATACCTAAGTCGCCTCGGTACTCGCGCGCCCAAGTCTCGAAGCCAAACACTTGACTGTCGCGCAAGCGTGGGCCCAAGGCTTGGCACGCTTGCAGGTACTCGTGCGCCATGGTGCCCAAAGGCGTGAGGCCCAACTTCATGGCAAACAAGGCGTTGCTGGTGCCGGCAAATTGCCCTTCGCTGCCTGTACCCAACTTGGAGGCCAACACACGCAACAACTCTTCATGCCACGCCTTAGAAAAACGGCGACGTGTGCCGTAGTCAGCGATCTTCAAATCACTCAACCGCTCGGCATGCAAAGCATCAATTTTCTGAGCCAGGCGTTTGCGGCCTTCCAAGAAATCAGGCACTTTTTGCGTGTTGCGAAAGTACACCTCGTTGACGATGGCCAACACCGGAATCTCAAACAAGATCGTGTGCAGCCAAGGGCCTTGGATGCTGATGTCAATCTCGCCATTCGACAGCGCGTTGACTTGGATGTATTTCTCGTTCAGGCGAAACAACCCCAAGAAATCCACAAAGTCGCTCTTGATGAAACGCAAGCTACGCAACCAAGCCAACTCCGCATCTTGAAACTGCAAGCTGCACAGTGAACGAATTTCATCGCGGATTTCTTGCACATAAGGTGCGAGCTGCACACCTGGGTTGCGGCACTTGAACTTGTACGAGACCTGCGCACTCGGGAACTGATGCAGCACCGCCTGCATCATGGTGAATTTATAAAGGTCGGTGTCAAGCAGGCTGGTGATGATCATCGGAAGCTAACTAAAAAACTCAGGCCACCCAATGGGTGAATTCATTCACAGGCACGCGCGGTGTGACCAAGGTGTTGACCTTATCAGTCTCATCGGCATAACCCAACGACATACCGCACACCAACATCTCACCATCGCCCGCACCGATGTGCGGCAAGATGATGCTGTGAAACGCATTCCACGCAGCTTGTGGACAGGTGTGCAAGCCACGCGCACGCGCTGCCAGCATGATGTTTTGCAAAAACATGCCGTAGTCCAGCAAAGAGCCGCGCCCCATGACCTTGTCGAGGGTGAACATCAACCCCACAGGGGCATCAAAGAACTTGAAATTACGCTGTTGCTGTTCGTGCATAGGGACTCGGTCACCCTTGCCGATGCCCAGCAAGCCGTAAAGGCTCCAACCGTTTTCACGGCGGCGATCAATGTAGGGGCTGGCCCATTGCTCGGGGTAATAGTCGTATTGCTCTTGGTACTGCTTGGCCACTTCGGGATTGGCACGAATGGCCTCATGCGCGACACATACTTTGTCAACCAAGCTGTCGCGCTTGTCACCTTGCAGCACATACACCTTCCAAGGCTGCGTATTGGTGCCAGATGGTGCGCGACTCGCCACTTGCAAAATTTCGGTGATCAACTCACGCGACACCGCTTGCTGAGTGAATGCACGCGCCGACATGCGTGAGGTGATGGCGTGGTCGACTGCGGCCACATTGGAAGTATTTGTCATTGAATGGTCTCCATTGATTTGGTTAGATTTTGCCAGCGTCGCCAGTACGCATAGGCGACACGGTAGGTGTTGACTTGCACCTGCACTGTGTCTGTCATTTGGGTGCCATAGCCCCCCGCCATTGAGAAGGCCAAAGGAATGCGTTTGGACCATGCCCAGTCGAACACACGGCGGTCGCGGGCCTCTAGGCCATCAAAGCTCAAGCTCAGACGGCCCAAACGGTCGCCTTCGTGCGGGTCTGCACCTGCGAGGTAAATCACCAAACCAGGAGTAAAGCGGGCATCCATCTCGACCAAGGCGTGTTCCAGTGCTTCCAAATAAGCCGTGTCATTGCAGCCATCGGGCAACTCCACGTCTAAATCGCTGGTTTCTTTGTTGAATGGAAAGTTGCGTGCACCATGCAAAGACAAGGTGAAAACCTGCTCGTCTTGCGCAAAGATGCGGGCCGTGCCATTGCCTTGGTGCACGTCTAAGTCAATGACGGCAACCTTCAAAGGCTGCTTATGAATACGTCCCCATTCGGCTTGCATCAGGCGCGCGGCCACGGCTGCATCATTGAACACACAAAAGCCGCTGCCGTGATCCGCATAGGCGTGGTGCGTGCCACCCGCCAAATTGGCAGAGATACCCTCACCGCCAAACAAGGCGGCGCGTGCGGCCATCACCGTGGCGCCTGCTGAGCGGCGTGAGCGCTCGACCATGGCGGGCGTCCAAGGAAAGCCAATTTCTTTTTGCTGAGCCTGCGTCAACGTGCCATACACCACCGACTGGATATAGGCGGGCGTATGCACCAAGGCCAGCTCACCATCGCTGGCAGGTTCAGCTGCCGCAAGCATCACCTCCGGCACATCAACGCCCAAGCGCTCGCGCAAAAGCCGGTACTTGGCCATGGGAAAACGGTGGCCTTCAGGCAAAGGCAACACAAACTGATCGGAATAAAAAGCGCGCATAAAGCCTGACAAGCGGCATGAACAAAGGACGTATTGTCACCAAGACCGAAAAACCTCGGGGTTTAGAACCTCACCTCTAATCAGACCTTCAAAGCCCCAAACCCTATTGCAAAGTTGCGGGATAACCCTAAACTTCATCCCAATGCTGCACTGCAACATTTTTTGCAAGATCACTTAACTTTTGGAGTATCCACATGATCAACGTTGAACAAATCGCCGCCACCAACAAAGCCAACTTGGAAAACCTGTTTGGCCTGTCAAACAAAGCTTTCGCTGGCGTTGAAAAAATGGTTGAACTGAACCTGACTGCCAGCCGCGCTGCTTTGGCTGAATCTGCTGCTCACGCTAAAGCCGTGATGGGCGTGAAAGACGCTCAAGAGTTGGTCGCTTTGCAAACCAGCTTCTTGCAGCCTTTGGCTGAAAAATCAGCTGCTTACAGCCGCCACATCTATGACATCGCTTCAGGCACTGGCGCTGACCTCAGCAAAGGTTTCGAAGGCAAAGCCGCTGAAGGCCAACAAGCTGTTCAAGCCTACATCGAAACAGCTTTGAAAAACGCACCTGCTGGCTCTGAGCAAGCTGTTGCTTTCTTCAAGCAAGCCGTGACTGCCAGCAACACTGCTGTGGAATCTGTGCAAAAAGCTGTTAAGCAAGCCACTGACATGGCCGAATCACACATCCAAACAGCGACTGAAACCGCTGTGAAAGCAACAAAAAGCGCTTCTAAGAAGCGTTAATCTGTAACGATTGTCTCCTCGGATTCTTCGTCACCATTGGGTGAAGGAATCCCTTCAAGGGCCCGCCGCAAGGTGGGCCCCTTTTTTTCGTCCGCTTGAAAGTTACTGAGCAGCCAATGCGGCTTTGAGCTTGGGCAAGGCTTGCAGCATGGCGGCGCGGCCTGCTTCAATGGATTTGCGACGCGCACTGAATTCAGCACTGCCCACATTGCCCAAGGCGGGACGCACCACCAAATCGGCATTGCGTAACTCGAAGTTGTTGATGCTCTTGCCCATGATGGTGAAGGTCTGCATCAAGATATCAAACATATCGCCCGTTTTACCAACCTCAGGATGGCTGGAAATATCTACGGCCAACACATACTCTGCGCCCATTTGGCGTGCATAGCGCACAGGCACAGGCGATGCCAAACCGCCATCTACAAATTCGCGGTTGCCAATGCGCACAGGCTCAAACACCGCAGGCACCGAACTAGAGGCACGCACCGCAATCCCCAAATCCCCCCGTTGGAACAACACGCCATCGCCCGTGCGTAAGTCAGTAGCCACAATGCCCAGCGGCATTTTGAGTTCTTCGATGCGGCGGTTGCCTGTGTGTGAATTCACATAGCGGGCCAAACCATCGCCACGCATCATGCCGCGGCCGAGCAAAGGCACGGTCCAATCGGTAATGGTGGCCTCTTCCATGGTTTCCGCCACTTTTTGCAACTGAGCACCGTTCTTGCCACTGGCGTAAAAAGCCGCTACCAAACTACCGGCGGAGGTGCCCACCACCAAGTCAGGCTTGATGCCCGCCTCTTCCAACACCTGAATCACCCCCACATGGGCAAAACCACGCGCTGCGCCGCCGCCCAAAACCAAACCAAATTTAGGCACATGTTTGGCAACTGGCGTTTCTGGCTTGGCGGTCACATCCGGCGCCACAGGCCCCGTCGAACTACACCCCGCCAACACGGCAACAGACAACGCCAACACCCAGCAACGCAAGGTGGAGGTGGCGGGGAACAAACGCGAATTCATGCAAAAGCCTTCATACAAAATTTCTCAGAAGCTAGGGATTGTCCTAGATGGCCGCCAAAGGCCTGATGCATCCCGCATAATTGACGTTTACGTAAACGTAAAGAAACCATTTAAATACTGGAGACCCTCATGGACATCAAAGGCAAAGTTTTCATCGTCACTGGCGCAGCATCGGGCTTGGGCGAAGGCACGGCACGTGCGCTCGCGGCTAAAGGCGGCATCGTGGTCATCGCCGACATGCAAGCCGACAAAGGCGAAGCCGTGGCCAAAGACATTGGCGGCGCCTTTGTCAAATGCGATGTGAGCAACGAGGCAGACGGTCAAGCCGTGGTGGCCAAAGCCGTGTCTTTGGGCAAGCTCATGGGCTTGGTCAACTGCGCAGGCGTCGCCCCTGCCGAAAAAACCGTGGGCAAAAACGGCGCACATGCATTGGCCTCGTTCAGCAAAACCATCACCATCAACCTCATTGGCAGCTTCAACATGATTCGCTTGGCCTCTGAAGCCATGTGCCACAACGAACCCGAAGCCACAGGCGAGCGCGGTGTGTTGATCTCCACTGCATCAGTCGCAGCCTACGACGGCCAAATTGGCCAAGCCGCCTACAGCGCATCTAAGGGCGGCATCGTGGGCATGACCCTGCCCATCGCACGCGACCTGGCTCGCAACGGCATTCGCAACATGACCATCGCCCCCGGCATCATGGGCACGCCCATGCTGTTTGGCATGCCCCAAGAAGTGCAAGACGCACTCGCCGCAGGCGTGCCCTTCCCTTCACGCTTGGGCACACCACAGGACTACGCCAAACTGGCTTTGCACATTTTTGAGAATGATTTGCTCAATGGCGAAGTGATTCGTTTAGATGGCGCAATTCGATTGGCACCGAAGTAAGCCAAAACGTTCTTCAACATCTCGAAAAAGGGTGAAGCCTAAAATCAGGCTTCACCCTTTTTACATATGGCCATCCCCCAGTCCTTCATTCAAGAGCTTTTAGCCCGCGTCGACGTTGTCGAAGTGGTGGGCCGCTATGTGCAGCTCAAAAAGGGCGGGGCCAATTTCATGGGGCTGTGCCCGTTCCACGGCGAGAAGTCGCCCTCGTTTTCGGTCAGCCCTGCCAAGCAGTTTTTCCATTGCTTTGGGTGCGGCAAAAACGGCAACGCCATTGGCTTCTTGATGGAGCATGCAGGCATGACCTTTGTCGAGGCCGTGAAGGACTTGGCGCAAAGCATCGGCATGCAAGTGCCAGAAGACGATGCCTCGCCGCAAGACCGCGAGCGTGCAGCTCAGCAACGCCAAAAACAAGCCACGTTGACCGACGTGTTAGAAAAAGCAGGCGAATCGTTCCGCAAACATTTACGCAACTCGCCCAAAGCCATTGAGTATTTCAAAGGCCGTGGCCTGAGCGGCGAAATCGCCAAACAGTTTGGCCTCGGGTACGCACCCGAAGGTTGGCGCAGCTTGGCCAGCGTGTTCCCCGACTACCAAGACCCGCTGCTCGCAGAAAGTGGCTTGGTCATCGTCAACCAAGAAGACGGTGAAGAAGAAAAACGCTACGACCGTTTCCGCGACCGCGTGATGTTCCCCATCCGCAACGTCAAGGGCGAGTGCATCGGCTTTGGTGGCCGCGTGTTGTTTGAAGGCACGCCCAAATACCTCAACTCACCCGAGACCCCCGTGTTCAGTAAAGGCCGCGAGTTGTATGGCTTGTTTGAAGCCCGCAACGCGCTGCGCGACGCCGGCTATGTGCTGGTGACCGAGGGTTACATGGACGTGGTGGCCTTGGCACAGCTGGGTTTTCCCAACGCGGTGGCCACCTTGGGTACGGCGTGCACGACCGACCATGTACAAAAGCTGTTTCGCTTCACCGACAACGTGGTGTTCAGCTTTGACGGCGATGGCGCAGGCCGCCGCGCTGCACGCAAGGCGCTGGATGGTGCCCTTGCGTATGCCACCGACGTGCGCAGCGTGAAGTTTTTGTTCTTGCCTGCCGAGCACGACCCCGACAGCTACATCCGCGAGTTTGGCAAAGAAGCCTTTGCCCACTGCGTGACCGAAGCCATGCCACTGAGCCGATTTCTCATCGAAGTGGCGCGCGAGGGCTGCGACCTGCACACAGCCGAGGGCCGCGCCCACATGGCCAGCAACGCCAAACCCATGTGGATGGCCTTGCCCGATGGCGCACTCAAGCGCCAGTTGCTGAGCGAAATTGCCGAGCTGGCAGACCTTGGCAACCACGAGCTGCAAGACTTGTGGATGCCAGCGCCACCAGCCGCAGCTGCGCCCACACGCTCGGGTGAATTCAAAAAGTCATCCAAGTTCAAACCCCGCGAGTCCTACGCACCCAAAACCTACAAGCGCGGCACACGACTCATTCCGCAAGGCCGCGCTGACCACGCCGTGCGTGTGCTACTCACGCACATGGAACTGTGGGAAGACCTTTCCACCGAGGACCACAACCTCTTGTGTGAGTTGGCCCCGCCTCACGGCCCGCTGTTTGTGTGGCTCGACCAGCAACACCACGAACACGGCAACCAAGCGTGGGGCGCACTGCGCGAAGGTCTGCGCGAACACGAGTCGGAAGACCTTGCGCTACGCGTCATGGCCACTGCCTTCACGCCCCTGCTAGACGACGAGGGCAAGCCCAAACCCGAAAGCCTCACGCCTGAGCAACAACGCAGAGAAGCGGGCTTAGAACTGCGTGGCATCTTGAACAAAATTTTGTTTGAAAGCCTCGACGCGCAAATGAAAGAAGCGATTGCCGAAGCCGCTGCCGACCCCACGGCCATGCAACGCTACAAAGCCCTGTTTGAGCGGCGCAAACAGCTGGGGCTGATTCCACAAAAACTGGTTGAAACCCAAGACTGACGCGCCTGCGGCGAACCCAGGGCCTAATTCAAGGCCGCCGTTTTGGGTATAATCCACACTTAGCAAGTGCGACAGCAGCACCTCCGGGCCCGGCCAACCGTGACACAAGCGCACGACTCGCCACCTTACCGCAAGGACTGCATTCCAAATGTTCGCCCAATCCGCTTGCTTCTAGAAGTTCACAACTTCATCCCCACTTACTCATCCTGCGCCGGTTTTTGTGGCGCTGTGTTTTCGTTTCTTTGAAGTCTAGGAGTTTTCATGCCTGTTGACCGCAAGTCCGAGAAGTCTGCCAAGCCTGTGGCCAAGAAGGTTGTTGCCCAACCTGCAAGCAAAAAGCCAGCGCCTGCTGCGCCCAAAGCTGCAGCTAAGCCTGCCGACAAAGCCGCTGTCAAAGCCGTGACTAAACCAGCCACAAAATCCATCGCTCCATCGTCCGCAAAATCTGCGGCCAAGCCTGCAACGAAAGCCACCTCCGTGCCCGCATCAAAAACCAAAACTCCTGCAAAAACTAAAGCAGAAGACACCAAGAAAAAAGTCGCGGCTGTAGACGCACACGCCCCCAAAGCTGCGGCTAAAAAAGCCCCCGCTAAAAAGGCCACCAAAGCCAAAAGCAAAAAAGCCGCTGGCGATGACGAAGACCTCGGCGACATCGAAGCCGACCTCGAAGGCGAGCCTGTCGTTGAAGCCGGTGCAGAAAAGGTCAAACCCCTGCGCATGAAGATCAGCAAGGCCAAAGAACGCGCCTTGATGAAAGAATTCGGTTTGGACGAAACCGTGCTGTCTGAAGAAGACATGCAAAAGCGTCGCTCGCGTCTGAAAACCCTGATCAAACTCGGTAAAACACGTGGCTACCTGACACACGGTGAAATCTCTGACCACTTGCCCGACAAGTTGGTGGATGCCGAAACCCTCGAAGTCGTGATCAGCATGTTGAACGACATGGGCGTGGCCGTTTACGAACACACGCCTGACGCAGAAACCCTGCTGCTCAACAACAACACCCCCACTGCAGCGACTGAAGAAGAAGCTGAAGAAGAAGCCGAAGCCGCTTTGTCCACCGTGGACAGCGAATTTGGTCGCACCACCGACCCCGTGCGCATGTACATGCGCGAAATGGGCACGGTTGAGTTACTGACACGCGAAGGCGAAATTGAAATCGCCAAACGCATCGAAGGCGGCTTGATGGACATGATGGCTGCGATCAGCGGCTCACCTGCCACCATCGCTGCAGTGTTGGCCATGGCCGAAGACATTCGTGAAAACAAAGTGGTCATCTCGACCATCGTGGACGGTTTCAACAACCTCAACGAAGCCGATGACTATGTGGCCGAAGAAGACTTCGACGAATTCGACGAAGAAGACGATGACGACGGCAAAGGCGGCTCAAAGGCGCTGACCAAGAAATTAGAAGAGTTGAAAAACGCAGCCTTGGAACGCTTTGACCGCATGATTGTGTTGTTCGACAAACTGCGTAAAACCTACGACAAAGAAGGCTACGGCACACCCACCTACATGAAAGCGCAAACCGCTTTGACAGCAGAGTTGATGGGTATTCGCTTCACCGCCAAGACCATTGAAAAACTGTGCGAATCTGTGCGCAGCCAAGTCGACAGTGTGCGCAAGAACGAACGCGAATTGCGCCGCATCATCGTGGATAAATGCGGCATGCCGCAAGCCACGTTCGTCAAAGATTTCCCACCTAACTTGCTCAACCTCAAGTGGGTCGAGAAGCAAGCTGCAGCTGGCAAGCCATGGTCGACCACCATGGGCCGCTTCATCCCCCCTGTGCAAGATTTGCAGCAAAAATTGATGGACTTGCAATCCCGCGTGGTGGTGCCTTTGGATCAACTCAAAGACATCAACAAGCGCATGAACGCAGGCGAGCGTAGCTCACGCGGCGCAAAGAAAGAAATGATCGAAGCCAACTTGCGTTTGGTCATTTCAATCGCCAAGAAATACACCAACCGTGGTTTGCAGTTCCTCGACTTGATCCAAGAAGGCAACATCGGTTTGATGAAGGCCGTGGACAAGTTTGAATACCGTCGCGGCTACAAGTTCTCGACCTACGCCACATGGTGGATTCGCCAAGCCATCACGCGCTCCATCGCAGACCAAGCGCGCACCATCCGTATCCCTGTGCACATGATCGAAACGATCAACAAGATGAACCGCATCAGCCGCCAACACTTGCAAGAGTTTGGCTTCGAGCCCGATGCCAGCGTCTTGGCCGAGAAAATGGAAATTCCAGAAGACAAGATCCGCAAGATCATGAAGATCGCCAAAGAGCCGATCTCGATGGAAACACCGATCGGCGACGACGACGACAGCCACTTAGGCGACTTCATCGAAGACGGCGTGAACACGGCGCCTATCGAAGCCGCCATGCAAGCTGGCTTGCGCGATGTGGTGAAAGACATCTTGGATGGCTTGACCCCACGCGAAGCCAAAGTGCTGCGTATGCGCTTCGGTATCGAAATGGCTAGCGACCACACCTTGGAAGAAGTGGGCAAACAATTTGATGTCACGCGCGAGCGCATCCGTCAAATCGAAGCCAAGGCTTTGCGCAAGTTGAAGCACCCTAGCCGCAGCGACAAACTGCGCAGCTTCATCGACACGATGTAATTGCGCTGCCCTGCCCCGCTTTATACGAGGCAATAAAAAAACCCCGCCAGTTTGCACTTGCGGGGTTTTTCTTTTACTGCAAACTTTATTCAGTTGCCAAAGCCATCACGCCCGTGGCCGTGTTGGAGATTGGAATGTGATAGTTCTGATGCACAGGCTTCACGTGGTCGCCCAATGCGCCACGCATGGCCAACCACATCACCAGCTCCACGCCTTGCGTGCCGGTCTTTTCAACCAACTCGTGAATGCTGAACTGCGTGGCCCACTCGGGGTTCTTTTTCAGGCTTTCCATGAATTCCAAATCAAACGCTTTGTTGATGTGGCCTGCACGCTCGCCATCGAGCTGATGGCTCAGGCCGCCCGTGCCCATTACCACCACATTCAAATTGCTGTCCCAACTGCGAATGGCATCGCCCACAGCTTTACCCAAGTTGTAGCAACGCTTGGCCGATGGCAGCGGGAATTGCACGGTGTTGATACAAATTGGCACGGTCAGCACAGGGCATGTGTCACCAGGCCAGAACAATTTGAGGGGCAAGGTGAACGCATGGTCGACCAACATTTCTTGGCAAGTCACCACGTCAAATTCTTTTTCCACCAACTCGTTGATGATGTGCCACGACAAATCAGGTGCGCCCTTGAACGGTGGCAAGGTGGGAATGCCCCAGCCTTCATCGGCGTTGTTGTATTGCGCAGCGGCACCCACAGCAAATGTGGGCATCTTGTCGAGGAAGAAGTTCAAGCCGTGGTCGTTGTAGAACACCACCGCCACGTCGGGCTTGACCTTACCAAGCCACTCATGAATGGGTGGAAAGCCATCAAAGAACGGCTTCCAATACGGGTCTTGCTGAATGCCTTTGGCAATCGCGCCGCCGATGGATGGGATGTGTGATGCGGCGAGGCCGCCAACGATTTTTGCCATGGTGTGTCTCCTAGATATTTATTGATTGGCTGCCGCACGCAGCTTGGCTTTGAATTCTTCTTTGGTCATGCCAGTTTGGGCTGCGCCCAGGTCTTGCACGTCCAATCCCAAAATGCCAGCGAACTTGGCGAGGTAATACACATTGCCGCCCGCAGCAATCAAGCCCAACACATTGCGCGTGCGAATGGCATCAGCTTGCTGGGCGTTCAAACCGTATTGCTTCATATAAGCCTCTTCATCGGCTTTGAAGGTGTTGCGGTTGTCGGCGCTGTTGAAGGAGTAGCACATCTTGTTGAGGGCGTAGCCTTTTTGGGCTTGGCTGCCGTCAAACAAGGTGGTTCCAAAAATGGGTTCTGGTTTGTGGTTCATGGTTGTCTCCGTGAATTGAAATTTTTCAGTGGCTGGATTTTGTGCGATTCAATCCATAAAATAAACCAAACAATCCTCATATATTTCATGAAAAAATTTAATCACTTGGATTTGGACGGGCATCTGCTGCATTTGCTCAGTACGGTCATCGCGCAAGGTTCGGTCACGGCAGCGGCCCATACGCTGGGCATCACGCAATCAGCCGTGAGCCACCAGCTGGATCGCTTACGCGCCATCGTGGGCGATGCTTTGTTTGTCAAATCGGGGCGCGGCATTGTGCCCACAGCGCGGGCCGAAGCCTTGGCGCTGCAAGCGCAAGGGCTGTTGACTCAGCTGCAAGGCTTTGTGCACAGCGGTGCGTTTGAGCCTGTGCGATTGACCCAATGCTTCACCATCGCCGCGAACGATTTGCAGCGCGACCTGTTGTTGCCAGGGTTGCTCAAACGCCTACAAACCGAGGCGTCAGGTGTGACGCTGCGCGTGGTGCCGTCCGACGTACCCAGCGCCGACATGCTGCGTGCGCAAGACTGTCAACTGGTCATCAGTCCACGCCCGCCAGACGCCACCGACATCAAACACAAACGCCTGTTTGCCGACAACTACCGCGTGTTTTACGACCCCCAAATGCGCAAAGCCCCGCGCTCGCTCAAAGCGTATGAGGCGGCAGAGCACATCGCCGTGGTGCATCAGCCCAAACGAAGTTTGGACATTGACGAGCTGCTACTCAAACGTGGGGTGAACCGCCGTTTTGCGGCCACCCTCAGCAGCTTTGCTGGCGTAGCCGCCTTTGTGACGGGAACTGAGCGCTTAGCCACCCTGCCCGGACTGTTGCGACAAAGTTTGCTGCGCGGATTGGCCGATGCTCCTGTGCCCTTTGAAACACCTGAAATGCCCATGTATGCCATCTGGCATGTGCGGCATCAGCAAGACCCTGTTCACATTTGGTTGCGTGAACAGTTGTTTGCGGTCTGATGTGCAGATTTCCTTTATCGCTCATTCGCTATCCGCGAATAGCGAATAAATACGCTTAGGCGAACTCTTCGGTATCCACTTCCGATGCATTGACTGCGTTGTAGCGCGGCCCCTTCACCGTCTGCTGATTGATGAGCGCTTCTAAACGCTGCATCAACTCCGGCGACAACGCAATATCGGCTGCCGCGATGTTGTCTTCAAGATGGTGAATGTTTTGTGTGCCGGGAATCGGGATGATCCGGCTGTCTTTGTGCAGCAGCCACGCCAAGGCCAACTGGGCAGGTGTGCAACCCACTTCGCGTGCAATGGCTTGGTAGGCATCGAGCATCGGCAAGTTGGCCGCATAGGTGTCCGCAGCAAAGCGTGGCATGGCACGGCGAATGTCGTTGGCAGCCAAGGTGCTGATGTCGCGCAAATCGCCGCACAAGAAACCGCGTGCCACAGGGCTGAAAGCTACAAAGGTGGCGCCCAACTCTTCACACGCTTTGAGCACTGCGATTTCGGGGTTGCGTGTCCACAGCGAGTACTCGGTTTGCACCGCCGCAATGGGGTGCACCGCATGCGCTTTGCGCAGCGTGGTGGCTGAGACTTCGCTCAAGCCAATTGCGCGAATCTTGCCTGCACGCACGAGGTCGCTCAGGGCGCCCACGCTGTCTTCGATGGGTACTTGTTTGTCCCAGCGGTGCAGGTAGTACAGGTCAATCACATCGGTGCCCAAGCGCGACAAGCTGTCTTCACAGTTCTTGCGCAAGGCCTCTGGGCGGCCATCAATCACGCGCTTCACGCCCTCAGGAAAGGACACACCGGCCATGCCGCCCTTGCTGCACAAGGTAATTTCGCTGCGGTGCGTTTTGAGTGCACGCCCCACCAACAACTCGTTGGTGCCAAATCCATACAAGGCTGCCGTGTCAAACATCGTCACGCCCAGGTCTAGGGCGCGGTGAATGAGGGCCTCGCCCACTTCAGGCGCAGGCGGTGCGCCATAGGCGTGGCTGAGGTTCATGCAGCCTAGGCCAATGGCTGAAACTGGGTAGGGGCCGAGTTGACGTTGTTTCATACGGAGGCTTGTGTGCGGGTCCAAGCAGGCAATGGAGCTGAGCGGTGCAGCACGTTGTCGTGCAGCCATGTGGCGCTCTTGCGCGCGCGCTCGGCCACGGTGGCCAGTGGCAGCTGTTGGTAGTCGTCGTTGAAGACTTCAAAGCTGTAGTCGCCACGGTAGCCAATGCGGTCTAGACGCAGCACCAAATCGGCCAAGGCTTCGCTGTGCACGCCCTCGCCGGGGAACACGCGGAAGGTGCGTGCGGTGGTCATGCGGTCTTCAAAGGTGGGGGTTTCGTGCCACATGAAGTCAGACAGTTGCACCAAGAAAATTTTCTCGGGGTCGAGGTCTTCAATCGCGTCCAGCGGCGTGTTGGCGGCAAAGATGTGAAACGAATCCAAACCAATGCCAAGGTTGGGGCAATCGGCGCGGCACACCACATCCCAAGAGGTGGTGAACTCATTGACGGTGCGGCCCCATGACAAACCTTCGTAGGCCACTTTGATACCCAAGGGCAAGGCCATCATGGCGAGCTTTTTCAAGTCACGGGCAATGTGGTCAAGGTCATCTGTGGCATGGCGCGAGGTGGACGAGCAAGCCAACAACACTTTGCTGCCGGTGGCTGCACACATCTCAAGCATCGCCTTGGCAATGTCGACTTTGTAGCCATGCAAGTGACCCGACAAACCTTCAAAGTCGCGCAGCACTTGAAACCCTGTAGGGCGCAAGCCACTGGCCTGCACCGCCGCCACCGCAGCAGGCACGCCGCCGGGATGGGTGACCAAGTCACGCGCCATGAGCATGACTTGCGAGAAGCCTGCCTCTTTCATCGCCGACAGCTTGGCCTCTAAAGAGCCCGCCATCGTGATGGTGTCCATCCCAAAACCATCGAGCAAGTTCATGGCATGCCCTTTCATTGGTCTTTGTGAACCAGCTCAAACGACACCGAGCCCAAGGCGCTGCGTGTGAGCGCGCCACGGTCTTCTGGGTGCAACTGGGTCGATTCCACAAATTCCACGCCACGGGCTTTGAGTGCCGCCACGGCGGCGCCCACATCGGCCGCGCCCAAGCCAATGCGTTGCAAGCATTCGGGCGATTCGTCAACGTCCATCCATGGATCGGGCTCAATCAGTTGCCACAAAAAATTGCCGCAAGGGCTCTTCATCAATTTGCCTTTGGGCAAGATGCCAAAGCGCTGGTCATCGGGCACAAAGCTGAAATCAAACATGTGTTCAAAGTACGCCAACCAGTCGGCGCTGCGGCCCGCGCCGATGTACTGCACCACGCCAAAGTAGCTCATGCCAGCCGTGGCAGGTGGGTGTTGGTCCACCGTGGGAATGGGTTTGAAATCGATGTCGTAAATCGAGAACTCTTGCCAACGGTCGACAAAGTAAAAGCGGCTGCCGCCTGGGCCATGAATGGCGGGAATGTGCAGCTCCATCGCTTGCGCTTGGCTGCTCACATTCCATGCACCCAACTCCATGCAGCGGGTGTGCGCTTGCAAGGCATCGCGCACACGAAACGCCACAGCAGAAATCACGGGCTGGCCATCGGTGGTGGCGCTCACGCGGGCATCGTCGGGGTTGGCGTTGACCACCAAGTTCATGCCGCCTTGGCGGTACAAAGTGACTTCGCGCGAACGGTGACGGGCCACAGGGCGAAAGCCCATGTTCTCTAACACTTGGCCCAACGCTTGCGGGCGGCTGGTGGCGTATTCGATAAATTCAATGCCATCCAATCCCAAACGGTTGGGCATGTCGGGCACGGACTCGCGGTGTTGAGATGGCAAGGTCATCAAATACTCCAAGAAAAAATTAGGTGCTCAAATGTCAATAACTCAGTTGCGCCACATCGCGCAGCACGTCTGCGGTGGTGGTGGGCAAACCGAAGTATTCCAAGTAGGCAGGGATTTGTTCAAACAACATGTCCGAGCCCACTTGCACACGGCAGCCACGGTTTTTGGCGGCTTGCAAAAAGGCGGTCATTTCGGTTTTCATCACCACTTCGCCCACAAAGGCGTCGGGCGAAATACGCGACACGTCCATCGGCAAAGCATCGCCTTCGTTCATGCCCATGGGCGTGGCGTTGACCACCAAGTCGTGTTCAGCGGGGTCGTTCGAGCCCGTGCGCACATCGATCTGGGGGTAGTTTTGTTTCAAGCGTTGGCCCAAGGCCTCGGCAGATGCCGTGTTCACATCAAACAAGCTGATTGCGGCAATGCCTGCACCGGCCAGTGACGCCGCAATGGCGCAACCCACGCCGCCTGAGCCAACCACCAACACGCGTTTGCCTGCTAGGTCGAAGCCCTTGCGTTGCACACCGCGCACAAAGCCAGCGCCATCAAACATGTCGCCGACCAAGCGGCCATCGGCCAGTTTTTTCACCGCGTTACAAGCACCCGCCACGCGCACGGTGGCGGTCACTTCGTCGAGCAAGCCCACGGTGACTACCTTGTGCGGCATGGTGATGAGTGCGCCACAAATGTTGGTGAGGCTAAAAACCGATTTCAAGAACACCGGATAGTCGGGCGTTTGGCACCCCATGGGCACCACCACCGCATTGATGCCCGCACTAGAGAAGTACGGGTTGTAAATCATGGGTGACTTGAACGAATGCGTGGGATAGCCGATGTGGGCAATCAGCTGCGTGTTGCCATTGATGGAGATGCCGTGCTTGCTCATGGTTATTTATTTAGAAGATTGAACAGCAGACACCGCTGCACGCAAAGCCAGCTCGTAGCTGTCTGCACCAAAGCCACAAATTTGGCCCTTCACAATTTCTGCGAAAACGGACTTGTGGCGGAACTCTTCACGGGCATGGATGTTGGACATGTGCAACTCGACCACCGGGCAAGTCAACACAGCCAAGGCATCGCGAATGGCGTAGCTGTAATGGGTCCAGGCGCCGGCGTTGATCAGCACGGCGTCGACGTTGTCAAAGTAGCCTTGATGAATGCGCTCGCACATGTCACCTTCGTGGTTGGTCTGATAGCACTCCACTTCAGCACCCAGCTCTTTGCCCAGTTTGTGCAAATTGGCATTGATCTCGTCCAGCGTGATGGTGCCGTATTGCTTAGGGTCACGTTTACCAAACATGTTGTGGTTCACGCCGTGCAGCATCAAGACTTTCATATGCAACTTCCCTTAAAAATTATTCGATTCATTCAACAAAAGAGCTTCGCCGCATCCAAGCGGCGAAGCATCACGAAGCCAATTACTTAGACTTCTTAGCAGGAGCCGCTGTACGCACTTTGTCGATTTCAGCTTGCAACTCTTTCACCAAGTCTTGGCCCACAGACACGCCGTGCTTGGCCGTGACAGGACGCATCTTGTCGCGCAAGATCGCCATTTCAGACTCAGGTAACTGGGTCACTTGCATGCCGTTCTTCTTCAAGTTGGCCAACAAGCTGGCTTCCAAGTTACGTGCGGTTTCGCGTTGGTACTTGGCAGACTCAGTGGCGGCATCAGCCACGATCTTTTTCTCAGCAGCGCTCAAGGTTTCCCAGAACTTTTTGCTGATCACCACAGACTGTGGGTTGTATTGGTGGGCGGTCAAAGCCATGTGCTTTTGCACTTCGTACAACTTGGCGCTGTTGATGGTGGGGATGGGGTTTTCTTGACCGTCCACAGCACCTTGCTCCAAAGCGGCATACACCTCTGGCCATGGCAAAGGTGTGGGGTTAGCACCCAAAGCTTTGACCCAATCGACGTTGATGGGGTTGGGAATGACGCGCAACTTCAGGCCTTCGATGTCAGACACTTTGTTGATGGCGCGCTTGCCGTTGGTGAGGTGACGAAAACCCAGCTCGTAGTAAGCCAAACCGATCAAACCTTTTTCTTCCAACTTGGCGTGCATCTTCTTGCCGAAGGGGCCATCCACGATGGCGTCAGCTTCTTTGGTCGTCGCGAACATGAAGGGGAAATCGAACACGCCAAATTCTTTGACTTGGCTGGCGAAGATGCCCGAGTTCATCGAGGCCATTTCCAAAGAGCCGCCTTGGATGGCCGACACGTTGGCTTGGTCGCTACCCAAAGTGCCGCCTGGGAACAGGTTGACTTTGAGTTTGCCGCCCGAGTTCTTCTCGACGATCTCTTTGAATTTCTCCATACCTTGCACGATGGGGTGACCCGCAGTGTTCTGGTTGGCGAACTTGATGGTCTTGACTTGTGCCGAAGCGATGCCCATAGCGGCCATAGCCACGGTAGCAATCACGGTCTTGATAAATACACGTTTCATGTCAGTGTCTCCTGATGAACTTTTGCGGTCGTACGCCAAAGAAAGGTTCCACTGTCTGGCGTACCCGGACAGACAGCGGAAAAAAATCAATAGAACCAGTGTGCTGGGATCATCACCATCTGTGGGAATGCCACCATCGCAAACATGATGATGAACTGCGCCACCATGAACGGCATCACACCACGTGTAACTTCGTCCATGCTGACCTTACCCACACCGGCCACAGCATTGAGCACGGTGCCCACGGGGGGCGTGATCAAACCAATCGCATTGTTGATGATGAACAAGACGCCGAAGTACACAGGGTCAATGCCAGCAGCTTTCACCACAGGTAGCAACACCGGCGTGAGCAACAAAATCGTGGGTGTCATATCCAAAGCTGTACCCACCACCATGGTGATGACCATGATGGTCAACATCAAAAACTTGGGGCTATCCAACAAGGGCTCCAACAAGGCCACCAACTCACCAGGCAAGTTCGCCACTGTGATCAACCAAGCCGACACCATGGCTGCGGCCACCAAGAACATCACAATCGCGCTGGTTTTGGCAGAGGCCACAAACAAGGGATACAAGCTCTTGAGGTTGAGTTCTTTGTAGACAAAGGTCGAGATGAGCAAGGCGTACACGGCAGCGACCACGGCGGCTTCCGTCGGTGTGAACACGCCGAACTTCAAACCGAACACCACGATCACAGGCAACACCAAGGCCCAAGTGGCTTCGCGCAAGGCGACGCTGATTTCATCCATTGATTTGCGAGGCGGCACAGACACCACTTCTTGACGGGCCAACCACCACCAAGTGATCCACAACGAAGCGCCCAACAAAACGCCAGGCACGATACCGGCCATGAACAACTTAGAGATGGACACGTTACCGGCCACACCAAAAATCACGAAGCCAATGCTGGGTGGAATCACGGGGGCGATGATGCCGGCAGAAGCAATCAAGCCCGCAGAACGTGCGCGGTCGTGGCCTGCGGCCACCATCATGGGCAGCAGCAAAGAGGCCAACGCTGCGGCATCGGCCACAGCCGAGCCCGACAAAGCGGCCATGATCACTGCGGCCATGATGGTCACGTAACCCAAGCCACCTTTGATGTGACCCACGCAAGCCATGGCAAAGTTCACGATGCGACGTGACAAACCACCCGCGTTCATGATTTCACCCGCCAACATAAAGAATGGCACAGCCAACAAAGGGAAGCTGTTAGAGCCTTCGATCAAGTTTTGCGCCAAGATTTGCGCATCAAACATGTTCATGTGCCACATCAGCGCAGCACCGCACAACAACAAAGAGAACGCGATGGGAATACCCAACGCCATGGAGCCCATCAGGGAAAAGAGAAATACAGCAATCGTCATGGTCTTGTTCCTGAATTAGGTTTAGTGGTTGTCGCCGTGCGGGGCTTCTTCAGACTCTTGGATCATCACCAAGTCTTCATCGCGCACTTGGCCTGTCAAGAGACGAATCAATTCCGCACTCAAGATCAAGCCACCCATCACTGCGAACAAAATTCCGGGCAAATAAATCCACGCCATGGATGCTTCCATCACGGCACTGGTGCTTTCCAAATTAATGACGGCTTGCTCATAAGCGCCTTTGAACAAGAGCCAGCAAGCAAACAACATCAAGATATAAGAGAGACCCAAGCACACTTTTTTACCGAAGGGCCCTAGGCGGCTGACCAACATGTCCGTGCCCAAATGGCCGTGCTCTTTCAAAGCCACGATGGCGCCCAAGAAGGTCATCCACACAAACGCCCAGCGTGACAGCTCTTCAGATAGCGTGATGCCCGAGTTCATGGCGTAACGCAAAAACACGTTGCCAAACACCAGCACCACCATCAAGGCGAGACAAAAGGCAATTGCAGCTTCTAGCGCTTGACAACTGCGATCCAAAAAAAGTTTAAACATGAGGAAGATCCTTTAAAAATAGGGGCTAGAACAAAATGTACAAAACAGTTACTTTTAGATGACCTAGTAAAAACCCGCATTTAAATACGACATAGCCAACTACCTGTTATGCCAAATTTGAATAGCTCACAAACCGCAACACCATGTCCACCACGCTTTGGCGTCGTGCGGCCAAAGCTTTGGCGGTTTGGCCATTGCGCTTGAAGATCAAATCGAAGGTGTAACGGTTGGACACGTTGAAAAATGTCAACGCTGAAATAGACGCGTGGATGTCGATGGGGTCGAGCCCCTTGCGAAACACGCCCGCCTTCACGCCGCGTTTGTACAAGGCTTCAATGGACTGAATGGCCGAGACGTTGAGCTCTTGAATCAGCTTGCTTTGAGCCAAGAATGCGCCGCGTTGGATGTTCTCGTTCATCACCAAGCGGATGAAGTCTTGGTTGCTGTGGTGGTGGTCAAAGGTGAAGCCCACCAAGGCCTTGAGTGCGTCTTCGGGCGGCAAGTCGGCCAAGTGCAGTTCGGCTTCGGTGGCTCGGATGCGGCGATACGCGTCTTCGAGCACGGCCAGGTACAAGCCCTCTTTGCTGCCGTAGTAGTAATAGATCATGCGCTTGCTGGTTTGCGTGGCATCGGCAATCGCATCAATGCGCGCCCCCGCCAAGCCCTTGGCCGCAAACTCAGCTGTGGCCACAGCCATGATGCCCGCCATCGTCCGCTCTGGGTCGTTGGTGCGTTTGGGCGCCTTGCGTGCAGAATGTACCGTTTCGTTCATTCCGAAAGTATAAAAGCCAAATACAGACCATGTGTCCCCTGATGAACCCTAATAGATTTCAGATCAAGGGAACTGTGAGCGCTCGAATGACTTCACGGGTATCTGGGCGAACACCTCGCCACCACGCAAACGCCTCCGCAGCTTGCTCTGCCAGCATGCCGACGCCATCGGCAAGATTCCGCACCCCAGCGCTTTGGGCGAGTCGCAAAAAAGGGGTTAATCCTTTGGCATAAGCCAACTCATAGGCCAACGATTCAGGCCCAAAGACTGTGGCGGGTATGGCTGGCAATTCACTACGCAAACTGGCTGATGTGGCATTGAAGACGACATCAAACTGCATGCCCGTCAGCTCTGAAAACGCCAAGGCCCTGACATCTGTCCGTGCATTTTTTTTCTTGTCTGCGATGCTTTTCAACTCTTCTGCTTTCGATGGTGTTCGATTCGCGATCACCAATAGCTCAGGGCCTTGCTCTAAGAATGGCAGCAAGGCACCACGCGCTGCGCCACCAGCGCCAAGCAACAAAACTCTTTTACCTTGCAAGGCATGCTTCAAGTTGTGCACCACATCGCGAACCAGTCCAACGCCATCAAAGCTCTCTGCCATGACTTCATGGCCTGAAAACCATAGCGCATTGGCCGCCCCTGCAAGCTCTGCTGCGGGGGAACGCTGGGTCGCATATTGAAACGCATCCAACTTGAAAGGCGCTGTGATGTTGATGCCTTTTCCGCCCTCTGATCGAAACTGATCCACGGTCTCCTTAAAGCCACCTAACGGCCCCAAAATTTTGGTGTATTCAATATCTTGGCCTGTGCTCTTCGCAAAGCTCATGTGAATGAACGGAGACTTAGAGAAGTCGATGGGGTTGCCAATGACGGCGTATTTGTCAGTCATCACAAGCTCACTCACTTAGAGAACAAAACACCATCGGCTTGCATGGCCGCGATTTGCTCAGCGGAGTAGCCGAGGTTTTGAGCCACCTCAACGTTGTGCTGCCCCATATCTGGCGCCACTTTCTTCATCGGCGCATGGGTATCGCAATCCGAGAAACGGAACGGCAAGTTTGGAAAACGCAACTTGCCATATTTGGGGTGGTCTTGTTCCAAAATCATGCCGCGCGCTTGGATTTGCGGGTCGTGAATGACCTCATCAATCCGCTGTACTTTGGCACTCGGAATGTCAATGCCGTCGAGCAAGGCTAAAACGTCTGACACGGTGCGTGCGGCAACCCAAGGCGTCACCACATTGAGAATTTCCACGCGTCCTTGGTTACGACCACTCAGACTATGAAATCTTGCATCTTGTCCAAAACCCGCAGGGCCACCATGCGCTTCAATCAATTGCGCAAAACGAATCCAAGCCTCATCCACTTGTGCCGCAATGACCAAGTCACCATCCTTGGCACGGAACACACCATACAAAGTGGAAGTGGGCATATCGTGTCCTGTTTGCACAGGCAAGACGGTTCCCCCTGACAAGGTGTAGCACTGAACCGCATATTCGTGCATCGACACCAAGGTGTCGTAAAGAGCCATATCAATGTGTTGTCCTTTGCCGGACTTCACACGCCCTAACAGTGCAGCATTGATGGCAGCCACAGCATGAATACCGGTGTACATATCGCCCAATGAAATGCGCAACAACGGCGGCGCTTCACCCGGATTGCCCACCATTTGCATGATGCCGCTTTTGGCTTCTGCAATGAGGCCAAAGCCCGCACGGTGTGAGTCTGGACCCGTATGACCATAGGCAGAGATTGAGCAGTAAACCAGCTTGGGATTTCGCTCAGACAACGCTTTGTAGCCCAGCCCTAATTTATCAAGCGCGCCTGGACGGTAGTTCTCGATGAAGACATCTGCGCTGTCGCAGAGTTTTTCCATGAACTCTTTGCCGCGTGGGTCTCTCATGTTGACGCTGACACCTTCTTTACCCATATTGAGCTGTAGAAAGTAGCCGCTTTGTTGGTCGTCAAGCACATGCGCGTGTTGACGTCCTGCGTCGCCAGAGCCTGGGCGCTCAACCTTGATCACTTCTGCGCCCATGGCGGCAAGACAGCGACCGACGTAGGGACCGGCCAAGAAGTGGCTGTAGTCGATGACGCGAATGCCTTTGAGTGGTAAATCTTGCATTAGTAGGCTCCTGGGCGGCGTGGAATCATGAGGCGGTGTTCACCTTTGTGAACCACTTGTCCGTGTTGATTGATCAGCTCCGAAGGCAAGATGACAATGCCCCAACTAGGACGACTTTGACTAGCTCTCAGCCCCGTCACGGTGAATTTGACGTGCAGCACATCGTTGATCTTGATGGGCAGCAGAAAGTCCCAGGTCCAACCCAGTGACATGCCTGGCAGGAAACGGTATTCGCTCTGAGTCTTCAAACCATCGGCAATCGACAGGCCTAACAAACCATGCGCCACGCGCGTGCCAAAAGGGGTGGTCTTGGCGTAATCTTCATCGATATGAACGGGCGTGTAATCGCCCGTCAAGACCGCATAGGCGTTGATGCGTTCCTCTGTCACTTCATAACTGGGGCTGATGCAAACATCGCCTTCTTTGGCATCATCCCAATATTTCTCGGATGTCTTGAAATGAATCACGGGTGGGGTAAGTTTCATGGTTCTTATTTCGCGCGTGAGTTGACGGAGAGGGCTTGTTCAACGCTTCCAGGGGCGGCTTGCATCAACTCAACAGCCAAACCATCGGGTAACTGAAGCCAATTTCGTCCTTGTGGCAATGGCGTCACGCCCCACTTGTGAGCTTCAACGATGGCGCCATCCAGGTCATCCACCATGACACCGAGGTGGCCTAACCGGCCCGCATCGTTTGAGGGTGGCGCTTCAAAATCAGGCGTCGCCATGAATTGCAAACCTCCCAGCGTCCAGTATTGGCGAGGGTTGTCTGTGGGGCCATCAATTTCTCTGACATCCATGCCCAGGACTTCATAAAAGAACTTGATGTGCCAGTGGATGTCTTTGACCCGAATGGCGACATGCTCAACATAGGCTTTATTGGTATAGGTCATGCTGCTTCTTTCATCTCTGAATCTCAATCTAAAACTGGAAACAAACCGCGCTCAATACCTTTCATACAGGCAACGAGCGTTTGATTGACAGGCGTAGGCACACCGAGCTGAGCGCCCCAGCGCACGACAGCGCCGTTCACGAAATCAATCTCAGTGATGGAGCCTTTTTCCAAGCTTTGAAGCATGGAGGCTTTGAATTCATAGGGCAGGCCCGCCGCTGCTTTGACCCAAGGTTGCTGAGGGTCCGTGACCGATAGCTTGATGCCTTTGGCCTTTGCGACTGCCATTGCTTCAGCAACGGCCGCAATGGCACAAACTTCAACTTCAGGTAATTTGTAAAGCTCTCCGTAAGACAAACGCGTGATGCCGCTCAAAGCGCCCGTAGCCACGTTGACCAAGAGCTTGTCCCACATCGTGCCCATGATGTTTTCGCTGACATGGGTCAGCAGACCCGCTTGGTTGAACACCTCAGCAATACGCGTCACACGAGGCGTCACCTCCCCGTTCAGCTCACCCAGATGGGTTTCTTTTCCATGTGTGCCGGCAATGATGTGCCCCGTCCCTATCAGCACGCCGCCTGCGTAGGTTTTGCCAGCCAGCACGCGCGCTTGCCCCACAACGTCAGCCAAGATGTCCTCGTGGCCCAAACCGTTTTGCAATGACAGCACCACGGTGTCTTGGCTCAAGATGGGCTTCGCTGACTCAATCGCCTCCTTGGTATGAAACGACTTCACCAACACGATGACCAAATCAACAGGACCAGAAGCGAGGTCTACGCCTGAACAATGCGTCGCGGCATGAACTTTGACAAAACGGTCCACGCCTTCTTCGCGAACCTTTAAGCCATGTTGATTCATCGCATCAACATGCGCCTGCCCGCGGTTCACCAACCACACCTCATGCCCACCTTCGGTGAGAACACTTCCCAATGCACAACCCAATGCGCCTGCGCCAAGTACAACAATTTTCATGAAGGGGGATGCTAGGTAAGCATCGGCATCTTGGCTATGCAATGGATGCAATAAACTACATTGCATATTTCAATAAGACAAATTCAGAACTTGCCTATGCCTAAAGCCAAATCACCTGAATCTGCCACGCATACCGCTGACTTGTTTGATGCGAAGTTATTGCGACTCTTTGACTTGCTTCACCATACGGGGAGCGTCACCCGAGCCGCTGAGGAATTGGGCTTAAGCCAACCCACCGTCAGCATATGGCTCTCCAAGTTACGGGCGCAGTTCAATGACCCTTTGTTTGTGCGCACCGCTGAAGGTATGCAACCGACACCGCGTGCAGATGCTTTGATTGGCACGGTGCGCAACGCACTTGAATCATTTCGATTGCTCTCCGCCTCTGAGCCGGTATTTGATCCCGCCACGGCGAGTCGCAGCTTTCGCATTTGCATGACGGATGCGAGCCATATCACCTTGCTACCTCAACTTCTTTCACACGTGCGTGCGCTAGCGCCTAATGTGCGTCTTGATGCTGCACGCATCGATGTAGGCATGCCTCTGGCACTTCAGACCGGCGATGCTGACATTGCCATTGGCTTGGTTCCACAACTTGAAGCTGGCTTTTATCAACAAACCTTGTTTACCCAAGACTGGGTGTGTTTGGCGAACAGCACACACCCACGGATTGGTAAAACATTTCATCTGAAACAGTACAAAGAAGAAGCCCACATCTTGATTGCGGCTGGCACAGGCGCGATGCTGCTCAGCGAAGCGCTCAAGCGTCAGCGCGTCAACCGCCGTGTACTTTTAGAACTGCCAGGCTTCTTAGGATTGCCCGCGATTCTGGCAACGACCGATTTGATCGTCACGCTTCCCCGCCAAATTGGCGAGTCCCTGGCCCGACTAGGCAAGCTCAAGGTGTTGGACTGCCCTGTGAATATTCCTTCATTCACAGTGAAACAACATTGGCATGCGCGTTACCACAATGACCCCGCGAACCGATGGCTGCGCGGGGTGTGTGCGGATTTATTCTTAAACTCGAAGGCACGCACACAAAAAACCACACATGGCATTTGATTCTTACTTCGTCTTAGCGGGTTTGGCCTCGCTCTTGGTCGGCCTATCCAAAGGTGGCTTACCCACCGTGGGCATGTTGGCCGTGCCGCTGCTCTCGCTGTTTATGTCGCCCGTGAAAGCGGCTGTGCTGTTGCTGCCGATTTACATCATTTCGGATGTGGTGAGTGTGTGGCTGTACCGCAAAAACTTCAGCGCACCGAATTTAAAAATCCTCATCCCTGCGGGCGTGTTGGGGGTGTTTGTGGGCTGGCTCACCGCATCGGTCACCTCTGACAGCGCGGTCAAGCTGATGATTGGCTGCATGGGCGTGGGCTTTTGCCTCAACACTTGGCTGCGCAAAGCGCCACAAGACAAGCAACCCGCCGACATCAAGAAGGGTTGGTTCTGGGGCACGGTGGCGGGCTTTACCAGCTTCATCGCCCACGCGGGTGGGCCACCAATTCAAATTTATGTGCTGCCTCAGAGGCTGCCCAAGATTGAGTTTGCAGGCACGGTCACGTTGCTGTTTGCCGTCATCAACGCCGCCAAAATTTGGCCTTACCAACTGTTGCAGCCTTACTCGCATGACGATTTGATGCGTGCCGCAGACCTGATTCCGTTTGCCCTCGTGGGCACGGTGCTGGGTGCCTACATCACTCGAAAAATTGCAGACGCTTGGTTTTACCGCTTGGTACAAACGGGGCTGTTTGCTGTGTCCCTCAAACTCATTGCGGATGTTGTTCTATGACCTCTTCACACCACGCACTTTCACACAACCAACCCTTGCGCATCGGCATCTTGGGTTGCGCCAACATTGCCAAACAATTTGCCCGCGATGTGGCTGATAGCCCGCAGGTGTCCATTCAAGCAGTGGCCAGTCGCGACTTGGCCAAAGCGCAAGCCTTTGCACAAAGTTTTCATGTCGCGCATGCGCACGGTAGCTATGAAGCTTTGTTGGCCGATGCGGCGCTGGAGGCCATCTACCTTCCCCTGCCCAACAGTCTGCACGCCGAGTGGGCCATACGCGCCATGCAAGCGGGCAAACATGTGTTGTGCGAAAAACCTTTGGCACTCAACCTGACGGAAGTCACGCGCATGTTTGACGTGGCACGCCAACACGGCGTGATGCTGCTGGAGTCTTACCCCTATTGGTTTCAGCCCCAAACCCGCGATTTGCTGGCGTGTTTGAGCCACGACAAGATAGGCGAGGTGCGCAGCATGCAAGCCAGCTTTGGCTTCACGCTGGGCAACCCCGACACCAACATCCGCATGAAGCCCGACCTTGGTGGTGGCGCTTTGCTAGACGCAGGCAGCTATCCACTGAGCTTGATTCGCTTGGTCATGGGCTGTGCGCCCGAACGCGTGATGGCGCACGCCAACTGGGCCACCACAGGCGTAGACATCAGTCTGATGGCCACGCTGTTTTATGCCGATGGCCGACGCGCCCAAATGTCGTGCGCCATGGACACGGCCAACCACCGTCGCGCCACCATCGTGGGCTCGCACGGCACGGTCGAGACCGAATACCTCAACCACACCAGCGACTCGCACATGCACACGCACACACATGCGTGGGGCTATTTGCCCAGCCAGCTGCGCGTGCGCCAAGGCATAGCCAACAGCATTGCGTTTGAAGACATTAGCTCAGCCACAGGCAGTGGCTTTAGGTTTGCCGCCGAAGCGTTTGCCCACGTGGTGCGCGAGGGCGACATAGCCGCCATCGAACGCGCCGCAGCGGCCAGCCACGACATTGCGGCGACGCTGGATGCGATTCAAGCCAGCGCTAAGACGGGGCACATGGTGGCCTTGCGCGACTAACAACTAACGCTTGACTGACACAGACTCAGCGCACACCCAAGCGGACGGTTTGTTGACTGACAGCTGCCTGTGCAATGGCCTCGACCACCCACAGGTTTTGCAGGCCATCGTGCGCGCTGACCAAAGGTTCGGCGCGGCCTTGCACCACGTCTAAAAAGTGGTCCATTTGCAGCTTCAACGGGTCTTCGCGTTGCAGGTCAACGGCGCTGCACGCAAACGGTTTGAACCATGAGCGATCTTCTTCGTTGGCATAGGTTTTCAGGCGCATGGTGGGCACGGCCAAGCTGCCCATGGTGCCGGCAATGACATAACAGTCTTCATCGCCGTAGCTGGCGTAGGCTTTGTTTTCTTGGGCTGTTTGCTCCCAGCTGCGTGCCGAGGCCGCGGTGTCGGACAGCATGAAAGACGCCAACACGCCGGACACAAAACGAAACGTGATGGACGCCGTGTCTTCCACCGCAAAACCGCGTACTGCGTTGGAGGTCATGGCCTGCACCTCGGCAATCTCGCCGCACAACATGCGCAAGTTGTGAATCTCGTGGATCAGGTTGATCAGCACAGGGCCACCGCCCACCTCGCGCCGCCAAGGCGCTTCGCTGAAATAGCTGTCGGGCTTGTAAAACATGGCACTGCCCATGACGCTGACCAACTGACCCAAGCGCCCCGCGTCAATCACGGCCTTGGCTTCGCGCATGATGGGGCTGTGGGCGCGGTGATGCCCGATCAACACTTTGGCCTGATGCGCTTCGGTGGCTTGCACCAAGGTTTGTGCGTCTGCCACCGTGTGTGCAATGGGTTTTTCCACCAACACGGGCACACCTACTGCAATGCACTGCAAGGCTTGCGGCACGTGCAAGGCATTGGGCGTAGCCAGAATGACACCATCGGGGCGTGTGTGTGCCAGCAGTTCATCCAGTGTGGCAAACCAAGCCACGCCGTGTTCTTTGGCCAAAATTTGCGCAGCCTCCGACGGATCGGCAATCGCGCAGAGCCGACCACGCGGGTTTTGCACGATGACGGCCATGTGCGCGCGGCCAATCACGCCCGCGCCAGCCACCGCGATGTTGAGCACCGACATGCTTATGCGGTGGGTACTGCGGCCGTCGCTTCAGCAGCCGTGGTCGTGTGCGCACCACCCAAGAACAAGCGCTCCATTTGTGGGTCCGCCAAAATTTCAGCGGCAGATTTGTACAACACCAAACGGCCAGACTCCAAGGCAATGGCGTTGTCCGAGTACTTGAGCGCGCTCTTCACGTTTTGCTCCACCATCAGCACCGTGGTGCCTTGGTCGGCCAGTTTGCGCAACAGCTTGAACACGTCTTGCACCACCATGGGCGACAAGCCAATGGAAGGCTCGTCAATCAACAAAACCTTGGGACGCAGCAACAAGGCGCGGCCAATCTCCAGTTGCTTTTGCTCACCACCCGACAGCGATGAAGCCAGCGAGTTCATGCGCTCTTTCACGCGTGGGAAAAACTCCAGCACTTCAGGAATGCGCTCGTGCGTGGTCTTCATGCCCAGCGTGATGCCGCCCAGCTCTAGGTTTTCGTACACCGAGAGTTGGCCAAACAAATTGCGGCCTTGCGGCACAAAGGCAATGCCGCGTGCGAGCAAGTCTTTTTGTGTGGCACCCGTGATGTCGTCACCGTTCAAACGGATCTTGCCTTGGCGCGGTGTGAGCAAGCCAAACAAGGTTTTGAGCACGGTCGATTTGCCCGCACCGTTGGGACCAATCAGCAAAGTGATGGAGCCCTTGGGCACGGTGAACGACAGGTTGTTCAAGATCATGAAATCTTTGTAACCCGCCACCACATCGTCAAACTCGATGCAAGGTGTTGTGTTGTTGTCTGTTGTCATCATCAGCTTCCCAAATAGGCATCAAGCACTTGTTTGTTGGCGCGAATCTCAGCCGGTGTGCCAATGGCCATCACCTTGCCTTCGACCATCACCATGATGCGATGGCACAGGTCCATCACAAAGTCCATGTTGTGTTCGATCACCACAAAACTACCTTTGCGGGTTTTGTTCAAGTCTTTCAACAAAGTGCTGATACCACCCACGAGTGAGGGGTTCACACCCGCACAGGGTTCGTCGAGCAACACCAAGTCTGGTTCGCTCATGAAGGCCATGGCAATGTCCACCAGCTTTTGTTGGCCGTAGCTCAACTCGCCCGCCTTTTTATCGGCCACATGACGAATGTGAAATTGGTCAATCAGCGCATCGGCCTTGTCGCCCAAGTTGGAATCGCTGGGCGCAAACATGCGGCTGAACATGGTGCCTTGGTGCTCTTGTGCGGCCACGATCAAGTTGTCGCGCACGGTCATCTTGCCAAACACTTGCAGGGTTTGGAACGTGCGGCCCACGCCCAAGCGGTTGAGTTCCAAGGGCCCCAGCTGGGTCACGTCTTGACCGTTGAGTTCGATCTTGCCGGTGTCTGGTGTGATCTGGCCCAACATGCTGTTGAACAAGGTTGTCTTGCCAGAACCGTTGGGGCCAATGACGCCAAAGATTTCGCCAGGGCGAACTTCAAACGACACACCACCCACCGCTTGAATGGCGCCGTAGGCCTTCTTCAAATCGGTGACTTTGAGAACGGGATGATTTGTAGAAACGGTCATGCTTTGACTCCTGATTGGCCCGCATCAGCGCGCGCCGATGCATTCCCAACTGCGGCGCGCGCCGATGCATTCCCAACAGCGGCGCGCGCCGCTGAGGCTTCACGCGACTGACGTTTGGCTCGCATGCGATCAGGAATACTCAGCAAACCATCGGGCAGCCAAATCATCAACATCACCACGGCAGTGCCAAACACAAACAAATACCAAGCCTGCGCAAAACGCAACCACTCGGGCAAGATCACGCCCACCGCAGCACCGAGCAAGGGGCCCAAGAAATAACCAGGACCACCCACCACCACCATGAGGTACATCATGATGGACGCTTCTACCGTGAAGGGCGATGGGTCAATGAACTGCACCAAAGAGCCAAACAAACCGCCAGCGATGCCCGCATAAGCCGCGCCAATCGCAAAGCTCAACAGCGTGTAACCACGGATGTCCACGCCCAAGCTCTCGGCACGGATGGGGTTGTCGCGCAAAGCAGTAAACGCTTTGCCCCAAGGGGAATTGAGCAAGCCCCACAAGAGCAAACCCAACACCACCGTGAAAGCCAACACCAAATAGTAATAAGCCAAGCTGCCGTCTAAGCTGATGCCGAAGGCTTCAGGACGTGCAATGTTGTTGATGCCGAATGTGCCGCCTGTGAGCCACTCTTCGTTGCGCATGACCAACCACACGGCGGTGTTAAAGCCCAGCGTGGCAAATGCCAAGTAAATGGTTTGCACACGCAGCGCAGGAAAGCCCAAAGCCAGACCCACCACAAAGCAACCCAATGCTGCGAGTGGCATGCCTAACCAAAAGCTGTAGCCCGCTTGCATCATCACCGCCACGGTGTAAGCGCCGATGCCAAAGAACGCGGCATGACCGAGTGACTTTTGTCCGGCATAACCAATGGTGAGATTCAATCCCATCGATGCAATGACGTAAATCAGCCAATAGGTGAACAAGTAAATGCCATGACTCTTGAGCAACGTGGGCACAAAAATACAAGCAGCCAACCCCAAGAGGCCAGCTAAGAATGCGAGCTTCTTCATACTTTGCGCTCCACTTTTTTACCGAGCAAGCCTTGTGGCTTGAACAAAATCACAATCATGAAAATGACCAACGCCACAGCGTCTTTGTACGCAGGCGAAATGTAGGCCGCAGCCAAGTTCTCGCACACGCCCACAATCAAGCCGCCTAACAAGGCGCCGCGTGAGTTGTTGAAGCCGCCAATGATGGCCGCGAAGAATGCCTTGTTGCCAAGCGATGTACCCATGTCGAACTTGGCAAGGTACGTCGGCGTCACCAAAATCGCAGCCGCCGCAGCCAATACCGCATTGATGGCAAAGGTGTAAAAAATCATGCGCGGCACGTTGATGCCCAGCACTGAAGCACTTTCGGTGTTTTGTGCCACCGCTTGCATGGCGCGACCGGTGACGGTCTTGGCCAAGAAAGCTTGCGTCACCAACACGAGCGCAATGGCGAACACAAAGGTGCCAATGTCGGTGGCCGAAATGGTCACACCGGCAATGTTGTACACCTCATCGGGAAACAGATTGGGAAACGGATGTGGCTCAGCGCTGTAGCCCGCACGCACGGCGTTGCGCATGGCGATGGACAAGCCAATGGTGGCCACCACGATGGGCATCATGCCGAACTTGAACAGGGGGTCCACCACGCCGCGCTTGAACAGCCAGCCCAACACAAAGACCGACATCACACAACTCGCGGCAAAGCTCAACACCAACGGAAAGCCCGCCGCCATAAAGCCCAGCATCATGAATGCCGGCAGCATCACAAACTCGCCTTGTGCGAAGTTGATGGTGCCCGAGGCTTGCCAAAGCAAGGTAAAGCCCAGAGCCGCCAGCGCATAAATGCTGCCGGTGGCGAGGCCACTGAAAAAGAGTTGTAGGAAGTCGGTCATGTTGGTTTACTTAAAAAGAAAGACACGCACTAAGACGTGTCTTGTTTCTTGGCTTACTTTTTGGCGTTCAAAGCTGGCAAGGTGGCTGTCACCACTTGGCGACCGTTTTTCACTTCGATCAAGAAGCTCTCACGGTCGAGGTCACCGTTGGCGTCAAAGCTCACGTCCATGATGACGCCGGGGTTCTTCTTGGCACTGATGTTGATGCCGTGCAGTGCTTGAGCCACGGCCTTGCGGTCGAGCTTGCCCACTTTTTCAATGGCGGCTTTGAGCACATACACACCGGTGTAGCCCTTGATGCCGTTGTGGTCAGACATGCTGCCGTAGGCTTGGTAGTACTTGGCCTTGAACTTCAACATTTCGGGGTTGGGGGCATCCACCGTCAAGCCGACGTGGGCCATTGCACCATTCGCCGCATCGCCTGCCAGCTCAATCACTTTTTGGCCTGTCAACGTGGTCTCACCGATCACGGGCTTGGTCCAACCTTGCTTTTTCAACTCGCGCAACAAACGTGCGGACTCTTCTTCGTTGGTGTAGGCAAAGATCGCGTCCGCGTTGCTTTGCTTGGCTTTCAACACAGCGGCTGAAAAGTCGACTTGGCCTGCATCTGTAGAAATGTCAGCGACCACTTTGGTGGGGCTGCCATCCAACAATTTAGCCAAGGTATCGCGACCACCTTTGCCGAAGTCGTTGTTCACATAAATCACCGCCAATGTTTTGGCTTTGGTGTTGATGAACTTGGCCAACTTAGGAAATGAGGAGCTTTGACCGAACGCGGTACGGAACACATAAGGATTGCCCTGCGCCGTGATGGATGCGGCTTCGCCGCCCGTGAAGTTAGGCACTTCGCCGCGCTTGCTCTCGGCCATGGACACCATGATGGAGCCCGAGTACACAGGGCCAAAAATGGCAAACACGCCATCGTCGACAGCCTTTTGGGTCAAACCCTTGGCCACGCCCGGGTTGGTTTGTGTGTCAACGGTGTAGCTCTCGATTTTTTTGCCCAAGATGCCACCGTTGTCGTTGATTTCTTTCACCGCCAATTCGACACCGTTTTTGAACACCGTACCGGCTGTGGTGCCAGGACCTGAGAGCTCAACGATGTTGGCAATCTTGATGGTCTGCTGGGCGTGTGCCATGCCAGCCAAAGCAAAAATGGCGGCAGCAGCAACAGCTTTCAGGGTGGAACGTTTATTCATAGATGTCTCCTCTTTGGGGTTGAAATTGAGCCTTTGTCGGGTGGCTCGGGATGATGAAACCTGCGGCACACCGTCCAAAGGAATTGGACGTGTGAAATTTAGTTGCAAAAGTCGAAACTGTCAGGGAAATAAACGCATCATGCGCGATTAATGAACAAACTTGTGCGATCATCGAACGCATCACGGGTTTCCCCTTGCACACACGATGAACACACGTTTGACGCACACCACAGGCATGGACAAGAAAGACTGGATCGCCGGCCTGGACAAAGGTTTGGCCATGCTGCAAACCTTTGACGAGCACAACCCGCGATTGACGGCCACACAAGCGGGCCAACGTTGCGGGCTGACGCGCACCGCGGCGCGGCGCTATTTGTTGACGCTGTTGCATTTGGGCTTTGTGGCCAGCGACGGCAAGCTGTTTTGGCTCACGCCCAAGGTCATGCGCTTGGGCCAGTCGTATTTGGAATCGGCCCGCTTGCCCCGCATCGTGCAGCCCTCGCTGCAACGGCTGGCGATGGGCACACAAGAAATTTCGTTTGTGGCCGTGCTCGACGGCTACGACTTGGTCTACATCGCACGCAACGGCCAAAACCGCAGCATGAACACCAGCTTCGCGCTGGGTGCGCGTGTGCCCTGTCACCTCACCAGCGCGGGCGTGTTGTTGCTTGCGCTGTTGGGCGAAGAAGCGTCGGATGCATGGCTGGCCAACCACGAGCTCAAAGCCTTCACCTCGCACACCATCACCGACCCCAAGCGCATGCGCACCGAGCTGGCCCGCATCCGTGCGCAAGACTGGGCTTTGTCCGAACAACAACTCGACTTGGCGTATCGCGGCGTGGCCGTGCCGCTGCGAGACCACAAAGGGAATGTGCAAGGCGCGTTGACGGTGAGCATGCCCATTCAGCATGAGACTTCCAAAGAAGCTGTCAACCGCGTGTTGCCTGTGTTGCGGGAAGTGGCGCAGAGTTTGAGGCCGTTGATTTGATGTGGCCTGACGAAGTGCGTTAGGCATCGCCTAAAACTTTCTTTGTCGCGTTGAGGCACAGCTCGGCCCATGCTCTGTCGCCTATCGGTTTCGAGCGTTCTAGGTTCACGATTTCTACGCTCACGGGCAGGTCTTGCGGCAAGGTGGCGAACAAACCTGTGACGTCGATATTGCCTTCACCGGGTAGTAAGCGTTCTTGTCTTGCGGTGTGAATCAACTCTTCCGTCGTGAAGTTCAAGCCTGCTTGCGCATCGCACATTTGCGCATAGTGCAGCAACTCGCGTGGAATGGCTGCGATGTCTTGCAGGCTTGTTGTTGAACGACCAAAGTGCAAGGCGTCCACCAAGATACCTGCGTTGCTGGGGCGTCCGGCGCGTTCAATGACACGCAGGGCGGACTTTGCATCTTTCACTGCGGTCCACGGCATGAATTCCAAATCGGCGGTCAAGCCGTAGGGGCGCATGACCTCGCACAGGGCCGCATAGTTGTCGGCCAAGCGTGATTCATTCGTATCGTCTGCCGCAATGAGCACAGCTTTGGCACCCAAGGTTTGGCCGATGTCCATCAGTGCGGCATGGTCAGCCACGTTGAACTGCTCACCGATGCGAATGATTTCTAGGTCGTACACACCCACGCCTGTGTCGCGCATCACCGCTTGGGTTTCGCGCAGCACAGCGGCGTCCCCGATCAAGGTTTGGAACGGTGCGCCAGGGCCGTTGGGTTGCACGCGCAAACCCGCATAGGCATAGCCCAGCTCGGCGGCAATGCGAACCGCTTGCGGCACGGTGGAGGCATTGGCTGTGAGGTACGCGAGTGAATAGGTACGCATGGTGTTCTGCCCTTTGAAAAATTTATTTCAATGGCGAGACAGCCGTGGGCAACGCGATGGTGGACACCATGTTGGTGGTCAAGTTGGCAGGGCCGCCTTTGGGTGGCCAGATGCCTTGGGCGACCGCATCAGCGCGCGCCTTGCTGCGTGCGTCGAGCGTGGGATAAGCCCAAATATTGGTGAAGCGCAGCGGGCCATCCAAAGCGACCATGGCCACCACGCAAGGCGAGATTTTTTCGCGGACGGGAATGGCTTGTTCCCATAAATCAATCGTGGGTTGCACACCACCGGGTTTGATGCCGTAGGTGCGAATTTCATACACAGGGCCGTTGATGCCGCTCTCGGCACTGGGGCGAACGGGCTTCATCCATGGGAAGCCTTGGTAGCTGTGTTGCTCCAGGCTTTGGAAGATGTCGCCACAACCAAAGGGGCTGGCGTTGTGTTGGGTGCGGTTGCGCTCGGCTTGCAACGTAGCCAAGTCATCAAAGCCACGCAGCACCACCATTTGGTTGAGCACACCGATGTCGGTGAACCAGCAACCCAGCAATTCACCTTGGCCTTGGGCGGCAAAGGTTTGCACGTTGGCAGCGGCTTGAGCGGCGGTGCCAAATGGCAGCGTCATGGTGGCGAGTTCGTAATACATGGGAGAAGTCCTTTTCAAAAATGGGTGTTCAGAAGAAGCAAAGTCAGGAGACAAACGCGCTGCGTGGTGTGCGGCCAAATAGCCAAACGTCATGGCGGGGCCGAGGGTGATGCCGCCGCTGGGGTAGTTGCCTCCCATCACGCTGGAGAGGTCGTTGCCACCGGCATACAAACCGTCAATCGCTTGGCCTTGTGCATTCAGCACTTGCGCGTGTTCGTTGCAACGCAAACCGGCAAACGTGCCCAAGCTGCCCGCCACGATGCGCACCGCGTAAAACGGGCCGTCTTGAATGGGGGCCATATTCGGGTTGCGGCCAACGTGTGCGGCATCGCCTTGCACACGGTTGTAGGCGGTTTGGCCTTTGGCAAATTCACCGTCGTAGCCCACGTCGGCTTGGGTGTTGTAACGGGCCACGGTGTTTTGCAAAGCAGCAGCGTCGATGCCACACGTTTGCGCCAACTCAGCCAAGGTGTTGCCGCGTTTCAAATAGCCATTCGCCAACATGCCGTGCAAAGGCACGGGTGCGGGCTTGACGGCACCGAGGCCCCAACGACGGATGAAGCGGTGGTCTACGACCAACCAGGCTTGCACGGGCTCACCTTCGGGCAAAGCTTGAATCAAACCTTGCATGAAGTCGTGATACGAATCGGCCTCGTTCACAAAGCGTTTGCCAAAACGGGTGACGGCAATCAGGCCGGGCTTGCCGCGTTCGATCAAGTGGGGGAAGTGTGCGGTTGTGCCATCTTTAGCATCACACTTGCGCGGCACCAGCGACACAGGCGCCATCGCCGCAGCGTGTTTCAAATCGGCGGCCACTACCGCACCCACGGATTCGCCCAAACGCAAACCATCGCCGGTGTTGCCACGCGATGCGGCTGAGAAATGTTGTTGACCCGTGGGGTCGTGCGGCAGCAGTTGACGTTTGCGCTCGGGGTCGTGCGGAAAACCTCCCGTGGCCAACATCACACCACGCTTGGCGCGAAGGGTTTGCTCCACGCCGTTGTGCATCACCACAGCGCCTCGTACCTTGTGCGTGCCGTCTGGGGCATCCTCGGTGATCAACCGCACCGCAGGGCTGTTCACGCGAATGTCCACACCGGCATCGAATGCAGACTTCGCCAAGCCAGCCACCAACGCATTGCCATTGACCAGCTGCATGCCGCGCCCATGAATGGCCAAATCCAGCAGATGGCGCGTCACACGTTTGGCGACGTGAAAGAACGATCCCCATGAACGCAAGGCATTGAAGAAGTGACGAATGTCGGCCCCCGATGCAATGCCCATACCGAGGAAGGTCATTTCATACAAAGGCGTCTTTAGCTGGTTGATGTGCTTGCCCAGCAAACGGCCATTGAACGGGGCCGCGCACAACGAGCGCCCCCCCAATGCAGCGTCTTCGGTCTTGCCGTGAAAGTCGGGAATGGCATTGCCATCAATGAACTGCAAGGCCGTGTGCGCTTGAAAGAAGCGCACCATGCGGGGGCCGTGGGTGAGGAAGACACGCGCACGCGTTTCGTCAAACTGCGCACCCAACTCGTTTCGCAAATACGACAGTGGCTTTTCAATTGGCTCGGTGATGCCCGCCTGAATGGCCAAGGGGTTGCGCGGAATCCACATCCAACCGCCCGACCATGCGGTGGTGCCCCCGTAGTGCGGGTCTTTCTCGACCACGATGACTTTGAGCCCGAGATGTGCAGCTGTCACGGCCGTGGACAGCGCTCCTGCGCCCGAGCCGACCACGAGTAAATCGCAGTCCCACTGCGTGGCGTTGGAAGCGGAATGGCGATTCATGGTGCGATGTCGCTCCACCACTTAAGCGGCGTAAATCGGTTGCAAGCGCACTTTGGCGCCACCGCTGGCCAACATGGGCGATGCGCCACTGGCAGCTGCCAACTGTGCCGCGCACGACAACAAATCAGGCGCCAGCGCCAACATGCGCTCACGGGTCAAACGCGCAGATGGCCCCGCCACACTGATGGTGCCCATGGGCAGCTGCCCCACCAAGCCCACAGGTGCGGCAATCGCGTTGAGGCCTGCGGTGTAGGTTTCTTCGGTCAGGCTAAAGCCGTGTTTACGGGCGTCTTGCAAGACCTTCAGAAACGCTTTCAAACTCTTGGGCGCGTTGGGGCCGAAGTCTTGCGGCAAACCCAAACCTTGTTGCGACACCAAAGCCAAAGCATCGTCATCTTTCATGGTGGACAACCAAGCCATGCCCGAAGACGAGCAACTCAAACGCGCGATGCTGCCCATGTCGGGGTCGTAGCGCAGGCCTTGGCGTGCGCCTTGTGCGCGGGCCACCCATGTGAGGCGGTCGCCATCCACCACCGACAAACGCACCAGCTCACCGGTTTGTTCGGCCAAGCGGTCGAGCAGCGGCTGCGCCACATCGATGACGCCTGTTTTGCTGAGGTAGCTCAAGCCGAGCGACACCAGCTTGGTGGTCAACACATACGCGCCCATGTCGCGCGTTTGGCGCACGTAGCCAAAGCGCACCAAGTCGGCCAACAGGCGATGCGCGGCGCTCTTGGGCATGTTGAGTGTGTCGGCCAAAACCGCCAACTCGACGCCTTGCCCTTGTTCGGACAAGAGCTCCAAGATGCCTAAAGTTCTTTCAAGTACGCCGCTCATAGTGGTAGGTCTGTGTGAATGTTGGATGGGACTTTATCACAAAAAATGAATTTCATTCAATAGTTGAACGCAATTCCATTTTTGGATAAACTGCGTCACATTCATCCACTCAACTCTGAATCACCATGCTTGAAAACTTCAGCGGCGCCACACGTGTTCACATCATCGTTGGCGACCCCATTGCCCAAGTGAAATCACCTTTTGGCGTGACCCAAGCCTTTGAATCACACGGCCGCGACGCCATTTGCGTCCCCGCCCACGTAGCCCCCGCCGACTTGACCGACTGGTGGGCCGGCGCCAAACGCGCACGCAACATCGATGGCTTGATCGTCACCGTGCCGCACAAATTTGCCTGCACCGCGTTTTGCGACACCTTGTCAGACCGCGCCGCTTTTTTAGGCACCGTCAACACCGTGCGTCGCAATGCACAAGGCCAATGGCATGGCGACATGTTTGACGGTTTGGGCTACGTGCGCGCGATGGAGAAAAACGGCTGCGTGTTGACCAACAAACGCGCACTGCTGGTGGGCGCTGGCGGCGCAGGCTCGGCCATTGCACACAGCTTGGTGTTGGCAGGCGTGAGCGAGCTGGCCATTCACGACCCAGACGACCAGCGCCGTCAATCGCTGATCGACCGCCTCAACAGCTTGAAGTTGGGCAAGGTCTACCAAGGCAGCCCCGACCCCACAGGCTTTGATGTGGCCGTCAACGCCACACCCATCGGCATGAAAGAAGCCGACCCCACGCCGATTGACACAGCCAAGATTCATGGCGACATGTTTGTCGGCTGCGTGATTACCGCACCGGCCATCACGCCTCTCATTGCTGCCGCGCGTGCCAAAGGCTGCAAGACCGTGACGGGTGCCGACATGTTTGCGCAAGTGCGCGAGCTGATGGTGCAGTTCTTGTTAGAAGCCTGATGCTTAGGAGCCATCCACTATGAACGACACCTTGCATCCCCTTCTTAAGCGAATCACCCACCGCATCCACACCGACCTGTCGCAACTCAACGACTCAGACACAGTTGACCTCGTCGTCATCGGCTCTGGCGGCGCCGGCTTTTCTGCCGCGCTCAATGCCGCAATTGACGGTGCACGCGTGCTGTTGGTCGAACGCATGGCGCATGTGGGCGGCACCACCGCCTTGTCTGCGGCTACCACTTGGGTGCCCGGCACGAAGCGTGGCTTAGCCGTGAACCCCGACGACACACCCGAACGTGTGGCCACGTTTTTGAACCTCGCCGTGGGCGAGCGCTCTGACGCGAAGCTGCGCCAATCGTTCATCGACAACGGCCCGCACGCCATTGCGAAACTCGAAGACAACAGCGCACTGCAATTTCAAGTGCGCCTATTGCACCCCGACTATTTGTCCGAGCTCGAAGGCTCGGTGCTGCGTGGCCGCGCGATTGAGCCGCAACCCTTCGACGGCAAATTGCTCGGACCCAACCTGCCGCTGGTGCGCAACCCCATCCCTGAGTTCACCGTGCTCGGCGGCATGATGGTGGACCGCGATGACATCTTCCACTTGCTGCGTTTGACTCAAAACTGGAAGTCATTCAGCTACAGCGTCCGCATCATCGTGCGCCACTTCCTCGACAAACTCTTGCACCCACGCAGCACGCGCTTGGTCATGGGCAACGCCATGATTGCGCGCATGCTCTACAGCTACATCCAACGCGGCGGCTTGTTGGTGACGAACACTGAAGCCACGCAGCTTCTGCAAGAAGGCAACACCATTCAAGGTGTGGTGCTGCAACAAACCTTGCCCGATGGCAGCGTGGTCAAACGCACGGTGCGCAGCAACGGTGGCGTGGTCATGGCCAGCGGCGGCTTCAACCGTCATGCCACACGCCGCGCAGACCTGCTGCCCGGCGCCAAAGAAGCTTGGTGCCCCGCAGGCCCCGGCCACACAGGCCAAGCGCAAGACCTGGCCCTGCAAGCGGGTGGCCAACTGGGCAGCGGTGGATTGAGCCACGCATTTTGGGCGCCGGTATCCACACGCCAACGCGCCGATGGCAGCACCGCTGTGTTTCCGCACTTTGTGATGGACCGCGGCAAGCCCGGCATGATCACGGTGGACAGCCAAGGCCAGCGCTACTTGAATGAATCCACCTCGTACCACTTGTTCGGCATTGCCATGCAAGCTCACCACGCCACCACGCCCAGCGTGCCGTCGTGGTTGGTGTGCGATGCGGGCGCGTTGAAGCGCTATGGCATTGGCATGGTTCGCCCGGGCGGTCAGGGCCTCGAACCTTTCTTGGCCGATGGCTATTTAAAACAAGGCCACACCTTGGCGGATTTGGCGCAGCAACTCAACGTGCCCGCAGACAAACTCCAAGCCACGGTCGCGCGTTTCAACACGTTGGCAGACCAAGGCGTGGACGAAGATTTCCAACGCGGCACCACCGACTACCAACGCGCCAACGGCGACGCCACATGGCACGGCCCCAACCCCTGCTTGGGCGCATTGCGCGAAGGCCCGTTCTACGCGGTGGCGCTCTACCCTGGCGACATTGGCGCAGCCACAGGTTTGGTGACCGATGGCGATGCGCGTGTGCTCAATGCACAGGGCGTTGCGATGGACGGCTTGTACGCGGTGGGCAACGACATGCACTCCATCATGGGCGGCATTTATCCCGCGCCGGGCATCACCATTGGGCCGGGTGTGACGTTTGGCTATTTAGCCGCCAAGCACGCCATGGCAAGGAGAAAATCGGCATAAAACTGACAAATGTCAGCTGAGATACAAGCGTAGCTCCTCAGAATGGACCCTCTCGCATGATGAGGAGTACGCCTTGGATCAACCTGGAATTTCATCCGCATGGCAAAAGCTAGGGGCCGTACCCAGCACCTTGCTTATCCCTTTGGCTGCGCGTGCTAAAGGTGCAAACCTTTTCCCACAACTCGACCCACATGATCTGAGCGCGAATGCGCTTTTGGATTCACTGTGCACCAATGTGCAAACGTACTTGAATGATTGGGTCAGTGTGCTCAATGTGCTGTGGCGAACGAATGTCATCAAGGCCCTTGGCAGCGATTTTTTCGATCGCCATCCGCGAAGTCATGGCGTGAACTTGGGTGCTGGTTTGTCACACTATTTCCAATGGTTGAGCAACGGCGATAACCACTGGGTAGATACAGATTTACCCGAGGTCATTTCATTGCGACAACTGCTGTTGCAAACACTGCCACCGCACTGCCGAGCCAAAGAACTCAACATCACTTACCCTGGTTGGTGGCAACGACTTAAGTTGCCACAAGGCAAACGCGCACGCCCCGTGCTGCTCATTTGCGAAGGTGTTTTGATGTATCTGACGCATGCACAAGTCAACGCCATATTGAAAGAGATCAGCGAGAACGCGCCTGCCGACTCGGAGTTCATTTTTGACTTCATCTCTCCTGTAGGCATAGGATGTGCAACGCTTCATCCAAGCGTATGCCGAACAGGCGCTGAATTCACATGGGGTGTTCACAACCCATCTCAGCTTATCCAGCGACACCCTCATTTAGAAATGATTGAGCAACGCAGTGTGTCAGAAGTCTATGGGCTGTCATGTGCCATGGTCGAGATGCTTCTCAAGCCTGTGACTGGCGGCCCTATGTACGGAATCATTCGGCTGAAAGTACATCCTTAAAGTCTATTTGCCAGCTGTGTGGCATAACACGGAAAGACCGCTCTAAAGGCCTACTACAAATTGCTTCAAATAGCTGAAGAGAGCAACAAGATGCTCCGTAAGCCAAGCGATGTGGGTGCATTTGCTGCTTGGATTCAGCAGCACTTAAAGGATTCAAAAGCTGCCTTAGTAAAACTGGCACAATTCAGTCCGTTTACTTAGGAGAACACATGAACAAAACTGAATTGATCGAAGCCTTGGCTGCTGAAACTGAAATGACAAAAGCTGATGCAGGCCGCGCAGTCGCTGCACTGCTTGACATCATCACCCATGCTGTTGCAAAAAAAGATGACGTTCAATTGATTGGCTTCGGCACATTCAAAGCTGCGACACGTGCAGCACGTACAGGCAAAAACCCACGTACAGGTGAAGCACTCAAAATCGCAGCAGCGACAGTGCCACGCTTTACCGCTGGTGCTGCATTCAAAGCAGCGGTGAACACAAAGAAATAATTTTTCGCATTCACGAAAAAAAAGCGGCTTCGGTTTTCCGAAGCCGCTTTTTTATTGCTCAACGCGCTTTAAGACAAAGCGCATCAACAAGGGCATCACGCGTTGAGCTGCAACTCCAACTCGTGCAACACCTTGTAGCAAGGCAACACTTGAGCGACGCTAGAGTTTGGCTCGCGCCCCTCTTTGATGGCAGCAAAGAACTCGCGGTCTTGCAACTCGATGCCGTTCATGGACACCGCCACTTTGGACACATCGATTTGTTCTTCTTTGCCGGTGTACAAATCGTCGTAACGCGCCAAGTAGGTGCCGGTGTCGCCGATGTAGCGGAAGTAGGTGCCCAAGGGGCCGTCGTTGTTGAACGACAAGCTCAAGGTGCAAATCGCACCGTTGGCGGCTTGCAACTGGATGCTCATGTCCATCGCGATGCCCAACGTGGGATGGATCGGGCCTTGCACCGCATTGGCTTTGACGATGGGACTACCGGCTTGGTAAGCAAACAAATCCACCGTGTGCGCAGCGTGGTGCCACAGCAAGTGGTCGGTCCAGCTACGGGCTTGGCCCAAGGCGTTCATGTTGGTGCGGCGGAAGAAGTAGGTTTGCACATCCATTTGTTGGATGTTGAATTCGCCTGCTTTGATTTTGTTGTGCACCCATTGGTGGCTGGGGTTGAAGCGGCGGGTGTGACCGCACATCGCGACCAAGCCTTTTTCTTTGGCCACGTGCGCCACTTCTTCCGCATCTTTCCAGCTGTCGGCCAAGGGGATTTCCACTTGCACGTGCTTGCCTGCTTTCAAGCAAGCCAAGCTTTGTGCAGCGTGCATTTGGGTGGGCGTACACAAGATGACGGCGTCGACTTCGGGCAAGGCCAAGCTATCGCCCAACTCGGTGGTGACGTGTTGAATGCCGTATTTATCAGCGACTTCTTTGGTTTTTTCCAAATCACGGCTGATCAACGACACGACTTCCACGCCGTCGATGTTTTTGATGCCGTCCAAGTGTTTGATGCCAAAGGCACCTGCGCCAGCCAAGGCGACTTTGATGGTTTTGCTCATCTTGTTTTCCTCTTAATTAGTTATGCGTTCTCTAAGATCGCGTGACCCACAGCAGTGTTCGATGCTGGCACGTGATAAAAACGATGGGCCAGCTTAGGTGCTGGGCCTGTAACCTTGCCGTCTTGAATGTCAGACATCGCACCGCGCGCGATCAACCACATCACCAACTCAATACCTTCGCTACCAGCTTCGCGCACGTAGTCGATGTGCGGCACCTGGGCGCAAGCCACGGGGTCGTTGATCATCAGGTCGAGCCAGTTGTTGTCCCACTCGCGGTTGATGAGGCCCGCACGCGCGCCTTGCAACTGGTGGCTCATGCCGCCTGTGCCCCAGATGTGCACGTTGATGTCTTCGTCGTAGCTCTCGATGGCTTTGCGAATCGCTTGGCCTAAGTTGAAACAACGCTGACCGCTGGGCACGGGGTACTGCACCACGTTGACCGCAAACGGGATGACGGGGCAAGGCCAAGCGCCTTTGACGGGGTCTTGCTCGCCACACATCAACGACAGCGGCACGGTCAAGCCGTGGTCCACATCCATCTTGTTGACGATGGTCAAGTCGAAGTCTTGTTGAATGACGGACTGCGCGATGTGCGAAGCCAACTCAGGATGGCCCTTCACCACAGGCACAGGACGTGCGCCGTAGCCTTCGTCGGCAGGCGTGTATTGCGCCGCGGTGCCGATGGCAAAGGTAGGAATCATGTCCAAGCTGAACGCGGTGGCGTGGTCGTTGTAGACCAAGAAGATGACGTCGGGCTTGTTGTCTTTCATCCATTGTTTGGAGAAATCGTAGCCAGCGAAAACGGGTTTCCAGTAGTCCTCTTGCGTCTTGCCGAGGTCTAGGGCTGCGCCGATGGCGGGCACGTGAGAGGTGTAAACGGATGCGGTAATTTTGGCCATGGTTATGCTTTCTTTGCTACGCCTTGAGGCTGGTTTTGCGCTTGCGCATCGCCGTTTTCGCCGATGTAGCGGTTGCCCTCTGCGGAGCGACCGCCCTTCAACATCATGTTGCGGTATTCCTCTTCGGTCATGCCGGTCATCGAGCCTGCCATTTGCTGGAAGCTCAAGCCGTCGGTCGCGCCGATTTTGGCGAGGAAGTAAATATTGCCGCCGGTGCGCATGCACCAGTTCAAATCGCGGGCCAAGACGGCCTGCTTTTGTTCTTCGGTCATGGCCCATTCGTCAAGGTAAGCACGCTCGTTGGCTTTGAAACGCGTGCGGTTCTCAGCCTTCATGAGCGACATGCAGAACTGGTTCAGCCAGTAGCCTTTGCGCGATTGCTCGGCATCAAAAATGATGGTGCCGGGAACGTTTGTGTAGGGTTTGTCGAGTGCCATTGTTATGCCTTCTGTAGAGCCGCCTCAAAGGAGGCATGCGCCCCCTCGGGGGGCAGCGAATACACGCAGTGATGCGCGTGGGGGTTCATTTACTTCTCCTCTGGCCAGTACAGGCGCATTGGGTTATCCACCAACAACTTGCGTTGCTTTTCTTCAGTGGTCGCGATGTGCGGGATGAAGTCCACCAACAAGCCGTCATCGGGCATGTGGTCTTTGAGGTTGGGGTGCGGCCAATCGGTGCCCCAGATCACGCGGTCGGGGAACTCGTCCACGATGCGCTTGGCGAAGGGGATCACGTCTTGGTACGCATTCTGTTCGCCGTTCAAGGCCTTGGGGCCAGTGACCGACAAACGCTCGGGGCATGTGACTTTGCTCCACACGTTTTTGTGTTCGCGCATGAACTTCACGAACAACTCAAACTCGGGGCCGTCAACTGGCTTGGTCACATCGGGGCGGCCCATGTGGTCGACCACCACGTTGGTGGGCAATGCTGTGAAGAAGTCCCACAGCTCGGGCAGGTCGACCGCTTCAAAATAAATCACCACATGCCAGCCGAACAGCTGAATGCGTTTGGCAATTTCAAGCAGTTCGTCTTTGGGGGTGAAGTCGACCAAGCGCTTCACAAAGTTAAAGCGCACGCCGCGCACGCCAGCGTCGTGCATGGCTTGCAACTCTTCATCGGTCACGCTGCGTTTGACGGTGGCCACGCCGCGCGCTTTGCCACCCGAGCTGACCAAGGCATCGACCATGGCGCGGTTGTCTGCGCCGTGACACGTGGCTTGCACCACCACGTTGCGGGCAAAGCCAAGGTGGTCACGCAAAGCGTAGAGCTGCGCCTTGGATGCGTCGCAGGGTGTGTACTTGCGCTCAGGCGCATAAGGAAACTCGTTGCCGGGGCCAAACACGTGGCAGTGGGCGTCTACCGCGCCTGCGGGCAATTTAAATGTGGGTTTGGCGGGGCCTGTGTACCAGTCCATCCAGCCGGGCGTTTTTTGAAATTCCATGTCGTTCCTCTTTGTCTCAATCAGGTTGAATATTGGCTTCGCGCACCAGCTTGGCGTAACGCTGGCGTTCGGAGCGAATCAGTTGGGTGAACATCTCTGCACTGCCTGGCACCACTTCACCGCCTACGGCATTCATGCGCTCGCGCACGTCTTTGGTCTGCAACGCTTTTTGCACTTCGGCGTGCAGCTTGTTCACGATGGGTTTAGGCGTGGCCGCAGGTGCTACGAGGCCGTACCAAACCGAGGCTTCAAAGCCAGGAAAGCCTGACTCGGCAATGGTCGGCACATCTGGAAAGATGGCGCTGCGATTAGGGCTGAGCACGGCCAACACTTTGAGCTTGCCGCTCTTGACGTGCGGCAACACCTCTAAGGCATTCACCGCGACCAATGGCAGCTGGCCACCGATCACATCCGTGATCGCGGGTGTGCCGCCACGGTAGGGAATGTGTTGCAAGTCAATACCCGCAGCGCGTGCAAACAACTCAACCGCCATGTGTGGCGTAGAACCATTGCCAGGCGTGCCAAACGCGATGGCATTGGGTTTGCCCTTGGCCGCGTCGATCAATTGCTTGACGTTGATGTATGGCGCATTGGGGTTCGCCGCGATCACCACCGGTACGCGGCCAATCAATGACACCGCCACCAAATCACGTTCGGCATCAAATGGCGCGGGTTGGTACAGCGACATGTTGGCAGCCAAAGCATTGGCAGCCATCATCAAGGTGTAACCATCGGGCTCTGCGGTGACCACCGACTTGACCGCGATGTTGGTGCCAGCACCCGGTTTGTTTTCCACAATCACAGGCTGGCCCATGCTGTTGGAGAGGCTTTGACCCATGGTGCGCGCCACCACGTCCACCGCACCGCCTGCGGCGTAGCCCACCACCACTTTGATGGGTTTGGTGGGGTACGCCTGCGCCATGGCTTGGCCCGCGATCAGGCATGTCAACAGAATCGAACTGATACGTTTAAAAACACTCATCGTCGTTTCCTTTTAAAAATTTAATGGCCCGGGCGCAACCACCAGCAAGGTAGAAATGATGAGGCGATGAATTGGCATCGTCATTGAGGTCATCTTTGTATGAGCGATCAGTCCAGAGAGACTTGTGCTTTTTTGATGATGGTGCCGAATCGCATTGATTCCGCCTGAATGTAAGCGTTCAAATGCTCGCGATTCAGCGTGAAAGGCTCATACGCAAACGACGCAAATTTTTCGCGCACATCGGGTTCGGCCAAAGCTTTTTCGATGTCACGTTGAATCTTGTCAGTCACCGCCTTGGGCAATCCGCGTGGTGCTGCAATGGTGGTCCAACCACTGACTTCAAAACCTGCAGGACCACCGGACTCACCGATGGTGGGCACATTGGGAAATGCGCTCACACGCTTAGGCGCGGCCACCGCCAAGTAACGCAACTTGCCTGCGCGATACATAGAACCAGCCGTGGCGTTGGTACCTAGTGCAAATGAAAGCTCACCTGTGGCCACACCGCTGTAGAGCATGCTGGTTTCTTTGTAAACCACGTGTTGCATGTCAGTGCCCGTGACCGACTCAAACAAAGCTGAGCCCAAATGCACAGGGTTACCAATAGACCAAGAGCCGTAGTTCAACTGGCCCGGATGCGTTTTGGCATCGGCAATGAGGTCGGTCACTTTTTTGTATTTGCTGTCAGTGGCAACTGTGACAAAAAAGTAGGTTTTGAACAAAGGCGCCAAAGGTTCGAAATCGGCTTTGGCGTCGTAAGGCAACTTCTTGAACAAATGCGGATACGCCGACAAATGCACGCTGTCGAGTTGTATCAAATCATGACCATCGGTTGCACCGCGCTTGAAGGTGTCAATGGCGATGAAACCGTTGCCACCGGGCTTGTTTTCCACCACCACAGACTTGCCCCAGGTGCGTGACAACTTGTCCGCCACCAAACGCAACACGCCCTCAGGACCGCTACCAACAGGGAACGGTGTGAGGATGCGCACAGGCTTCGTTGGGAAGTCTTGGGCTTGTGCGGTCACACCGCACAACGCCAAAGCACCCAATGCAGCAACTGCGAGCAGCTGACGTTTAGAGGAGATGGTCATGAAACAAGCTTTCAAAGTGATCGAAATTAATCGATGTACTTTAAGCCAGCGGCAGCCAAGGGTTCGCGCATCTTGTACATATCGAGGCCCAAGATGCCTGAAGCCAATTTGTCGCGCTTCTCGCCTTCAAAGCTTTCGCGTTTTTGTGCAGCAGCCAAGGTTTGTGCGGCGCGTGCGGCAGGCACACACACCACGCCATCGTCGTCAGCCACGATCACATCACCCGGCGTGACCAACATGCCGGCACACACCACGGGGATGTTGACGGAGCCGATGGTGGCCTTGATGGTGCCTTTGCTGCTGATGGCTTTGCTCCACACGGGGAAGTTCATGCGTTGCAGCTCTTTCACATCGCGCACACCGGCGTCGATGATGAGGGCACGTGCGCCGCGTGCTTGGAACGATGTGGCCAACAAATCGCCAAAGTAACCGTCGGTGCACTCTGCCGTGATGGCAGCCACCACGATATCGCCAGGCTGAACTTGTTCAGCGGCCACGTGCATCATCCAGTTGTCACCGGGGTGCAAGAGCACGGTCACTGCGGTGCCCGACACTTGCATGCCTGGGAAGATGGGACGCATATAAGGCTTGAGCAAGCCCACGCGCCCCATGGCTTCGTGCACAGTGGCCGAGCCCAAAGCGGCCAAGCCGTCTGCTGCTGCGCGGTCTGCGCGGTTGATGTTGCGGTACACAACGCCGAGTTCGTACATAGTGATGTCTCCTGAAAATTTAATTAACGGCCTTGCGACTTGAGCTTGGTGTCCAAGCGTGAGAACACGCGACGTGCGTTGCCCTCGTACACCTGATGGCGCTCATCAGCATTGAGGTTGAGCGTGGACTCGATGTAGCGCTTGGTGTCGTCGTAGTAGTGACCGGTTTCTGGGTCGATGCCACGCACGGCGCCAATCATTTCGGACGCGAACATGATGTTTTTGACCGGAATCACTTTAGTCAACAAGTCGATGCCCGGTTGGTGGTACACGCAGGTGTCGAAGTAAATGTTGTTCATCAAGTGCTCGGACAACAAAGGCTTTTTCAGCTCCTGCGCCAAGCCACGGAAGCGGCCCCAGTGGTAAGGCACTGCGCCGCCGCCGTGAGGAATCAAGAACTTCAAAGTGGGGAAATCTTTGAACAAGTCAGAGGTCAAGCACTGCATGAAGGCGGTGGTGTCGGCGTTCAAGTAATGCGCGCCCGTGGTGTGGAAGCAGCCGTTGCAGCTGGTGGACACGTGAATCATGGCGGGGATGTCGTACTCGACCATCTTCTCGTAGATGGGATACCAAGACTTGTCGCTCAAGGCGGGCGATGTCCAGTGGCCGCCCGATGGATCGGGGTTGAGGTTGATACCCACGTTGCCGTATTGCTCAACGCACTTGACGAGCTCTGGAATGCACGTGGCGGGGTCCACACCGGGTGACTGGGGCAGCATGGCAGCAGGCACGAAGTTGTTAGGGAACAGCTCAGCCACGCGGAAGCACAGCTCGTTACAAATGGCCGCCCAAGTGGAGGACACCTGAAAGTCGCCAATGTGGTGGGCCATGAAGCTGGCACGTGGGCTGAAGATGGTGATGTCAGAGCCGCGCTCTTTCATCTTGGCGAGTTGGTTGGTCTCGATGGTCTCGCGCAACTCGTCGTCGCTGATTTTCAGCTCAGACACTTTGGGCATAGACGCTGGGTCTTTGATGCCAGCGATTTGTTTATTGCGCCACTCTTCAAGCGCCTTGGGCGCTGTGGTGTAGTGACCGTGAACGTCGATGATGAGTGACATAAATAACCTTCAGATTTAAGTTGGAGGTGAAAAGAAAATGGCTGTGTGAATTTGTGGCGTGAACTCGTTGCGTGAATAGGTGGCGTGATCAAGGTGCGTCGCGTTTAAGCAGCCGCCCAATCCATGCCTTGCTGACGTTTGACGGCTTCCACCTCAGCAGAAGCCAAAAATTTCAAAAACGATTGAACGGCAGCCACACGGGTTGCATCACCCGCAATGACGGCAGGAATGCCCGACGAGAACGTGGTGATAAACGCCACATCAGCAGGCAAAGTACCCAGCACATCGATGCCGGGCAAAGCAATGAGTTCGCTCAATTGCTGAAAACCCAAAGCCGCTTTGCCGCTGGCCACCAAGGCACCCACCGGTGTGCCAGGTGGCGGCACCACGATGCGCGCTTTCACCTCGTCGGCAATGCCCCAACGCGCGAACAATTTTTCAAGGTACACGCCGCTCGGGCCTGTGGAGTAGCTGAGTGTGGGGCTGGCCAGCACAGCAGCTTTCACCGCGGCTTCGTTGCTCAGGTCTGGACGCTCAGCACCCGCTTGCACCGCCACCGCCACGGGTGAACGCACCCAGTCGCTGCGGCTGTCGGGCATCACATGGCCAGAGGCCATCAAACGCTCAATCGCGTCAGAGGCCAACAACACCATGTCAAACGCTTCGCCCGCTTGCACACGCTTGGCAGCATCGACGCCACCCACCGATTCGATCTGCACCAACACACCGGTTTGGGCAAGGTAGGCTTGCGTCAAATCGGCCAACAAAGCCTTGGTGGCCATGGACGAAATACCGCGCAGAACAAGGGATGAGGATGGTGTTTGCATGGTCGTGATTCTAGAGATTTACCCCAAAAATGGGCTTCAAACTGAGAACTAGCTGCTATAACGTTTTTAAATAACGGACAATAGGTTATTCAAAATCAAGAATTCCATGGAACTCAAACAAATCGAATCTTTTGTACGCGTGGCCGAGTTGGGCAGCTTCACTAAAGCCGCACAAGCCTTGAACATCCCGCAGCCCCTGCTGAGCCGTCATGTGCGTCAGCTAGAGGTCGAACTGCATCAGAACTTGTTGATGCGCAATGGCCGTGGTGTGACGGTCACCGAAGCGGGCCTCGTGATGCTGGAGCACGGGCGAGGCATCTTGCATCAAGTCGCCGTGGCTCTAGAAGAACTCGGCTCGGTGCGCGGTGCGCTGGCGGGGCGAGTGTCCATTGGCTTGCCCCCTAGCCTCTCGAAGCTGGCAACCGTGCCATTGACCATGTCGTTTCGCAAGACGCTGCCACATGCACACCTGTCATTGACCGAAGGTTTTTCTGTTTTGATGGTAGAGAGCTTGCGCGCCGGCCGCCTCGACATGGCCGTGCTCTACAACCCACCGCCCTCGCCCGATTTAGAAATGATGCTGCTGCACGAAGACACACTTGTTTTGATTGCAGGCAAGAAAAGTCAACCACTCGTCCCGAATACACAACTCAAAGAAGTGGTTCAACTGGCTGACTTGGCCAAGCTGCCGCTCATCGTGCCCAGCCGTCCCAACGCATTTCGCTTGTTGATTGACACCGAAATGCTGCGCATCAATTGCAAGCCCAACATCGTATTGGAGATTGATGGATTGAACGCAATTTTGGAATTGGTGAAAGAAGGTTTGGGCTACGCCGTCTTGCCAGCCTACACGCTGAGTAACTTTGCAAAACCTGAGGACTTCACCACACACCGTTTGGAAAAACCAAAATTAATGAGCCAGCTCATGTTGGTGTGGTCTGCGCGTCGACCCATGACAGCGACGCACAAAGCGGCGATGCAGCTGACACAAGCCGTGGTGTCGCAAGCCTTGCAAGCCAACGCGCGTTAATGAGCGCCGCCGGCATCTTGTGCGGCACTGGGCTTGTGCTGTGCGGGTCGACGGGTGAGCCAGATCAAACCGATCAGCAGCAAGAACATCACGGACGAGGCTAAAAACACATCATCGGCAGCGCGCGTGTAAGCCTGTTGGTCAATCAAACGATTGATTTGCACCAAGGCTTGTTCAGCTGTCAAGCCCGAAGCGGTAAGCCCATCCAGGGTGCTCACAAAAACGGGGTTGGTTGCCGTGAGTGACTCCGTCAAATGCGCGTGGTGCAACGCAGCACGGTTGTCCCAAATGGTGGTGGCGATTGAGGTCCCCATGGCGCCCGCCATGATTCGCACAAAGTTGCTCAACCCAGCTGCCGCTGGAATGCGCTCAGGCGGTTGACCCGACAAGGTCAGCGTGGTGAGTGGGATAAAGAAAAATGCCATCGCTGCACCTTGCAGCAAGGTGGGCCATAAGATGTGTTGAAAATCCGTTTGTGTGTTGAACTGCGAACGCATCCACAACACCAATGCAAAGACCACGAACGCGCAGGTCGCCATGCGACGAGGGTCCCACTGCCCTACTTTTTTTCCGACCAATGGCGTCAACAAAATCGCCAAGACGCCCACTGGGGCCAAGGCCATGCCCGCCGACGTGGCGGTGTATCCCATCCATTGCTGCAACCACAAAGGCATCAGCACCACATTGCCAAAAAATAAGCCGTAGGCCACTGACAACGCCAAGGCACCAAACGCAAAGTTGCGACCTTTGAACAAGCGAATGTCCACCACGGGGTGTTTGTCTGTCAACTCCCACACCACGAAAACAGCAAACGTCACCAGTGCCACCAAGCTCAAAATAACAATCTCATTCGAGGCAAACCAATCCAATTCTTTGCCTTTGTCGAGCATCAGTTGCAAGGCGCCCACCCACAACACAAGCAAGGTCAGGCCCACCGTGTCGATGGGCAATTTGCGAATCGGCGTTTCACGTTTGCGATAGATGCCCCACGTAACCGCCGCAGACAACAAGCCCACCGGCACGTTGATGTAAAAAATCCAAGGCCACGAGACGTTGTCTGTGATCCATCCTCCCAACAACGGTCCGACCACCGGTGCGACCAAGGTGGTCACGCCCCAGAGAGCCAAAGCCGTTCCGGCTTTCGCATTCGGATAACTAGACAGCAACAAGGTCTGCGAAAGGGGAATCATCGGCCCCGCCACCAAACCTTGCATGACACGAAACACCACCAACATTTCAAGCGAAGGCGCAAAGCCGCACAACCAGCTGGTGAGCACAAACAACAAGATGCTGGCCGTGATCAAGCGCACCGCGCCAAAGCGCATGGTCAGCCAACCCGTCAGCGGCACGGCAATCGCGTTGGCCACACCAAAACTGGTGATGACCCAAGTACCTTGGTTAGGGCTCACCCCCAAATCCCCAGCGATGGCAGGAATCGATACGTTCGCAATAGACGAGTCGAGCACGTTCATGAACGTCGCCAATGAAAGCGACAACGTGCCCAACAAAAGCATCAGGCCATGCAGCGGCTCTGGTCTAGCAGGCGCTGCGACAGCGGCAGGTTCACTCATGTCACTGAGGTTTCACAGTGTTGGTGGACGTGCCTAGATTGGCGGCGATGATGCGGGCGACTTCGGCCTCTGCCGCCACAGTTTGGGTGTCGTAAATGGCCGTGACCGCTACATTGCCTTCGCGTGTGGCGTCAGACAAAATTTTTCCGGTTTGGTCTGCGGTGTCGACCATGACATCCATCGACAGCCCAACCCGCAAGGGATAAGACGTCAACTCTTGCGGGTCAAGCGCAATGCGCACAGGCACGCGCTGGACTACCTTGATCCAATTGCCTGTCGCATTTTGCGCTGGCAACAAGGAAAACGCGGCACCAGTGCCTGCCCCTAAACCTGCGACCTTGCCGTGAAACACGACTTTCTTACCGTACACATCGGCGCGAAGTTCAGCAGGTTGGCCAATGCGCAAATCTTTGAGCTGGCTTTCTTTGAAGTTGGCGTCTACCCACAACTGGTTCAGGGCCACCATGGTCATCAAAGGTGTGCCCGCTTGCACGCGCTGTCCCACTTGAACGCTGCGTTTGGCGACATGCCCTTCTATCGGCGCTCTCAAATTCACGCGTTGCAAGGCCAAATACGCTTCGCGCAGTTTCGCCGCAGCACGCGCCACATTGGGATGTGCTTCGATGGTGGTGCCTTCAGTTTGGGTTTGCCCAGCATTGAGCTGCTCTTTGGCTGCGACCACTGCAGACTGCGCTGCAACAGCCATGCTTTGTGCAGCAGCCAGTTGCGCGCTGACGTGTTGAAACTCTTCTTGCCCCACGGCACCGCTGTTGACCAAAGGAGCACGACGGTTCACGTCGTCTTGTGCGCGAGCCAGTTCGACCTGTGCACGCTTGTAGTCGGCTTGACGCAAATTCAGCTGAGCCGCCAAAGAAGCACTACCTGCAAACAACGAACGCACTTCGCGCACGGTTTGCGCCAACTGCGCTTGGGCTTGTTCTAAAGCCACACGTGCATCGACCTCGTCGAGCTTGACCAACATTTGGCCAGCGCGAACGAAATCGGTTTCATCCGCTTGGATCGACAACACGGTGCCACCCACTTGCGGCGTGATCTGCAACACATTGCCCACCACATAGGCGTTGTCTGTGTCGAGCTGATGGCGTCCCACAAACCAGTGCCAACCACCCCAAACCAAAGCAGCCGCACCAACAGCGCAGGCAATCAAGGTCAAACCGCGTCGACGCTTGTCCGCAGATTCGTTAGTCGCTGATTCAGTCATCACAGTTCTTTCTTTTCATTCTTATTGAGCTTCACGCCAGCCACCGCCCAACGATTTCATCAAAGCCACGCGGTTGTCGAGCTCACGTGCGCGCAAGTCAATGGCGCTGCGGCGCTGGGCCAACCATTGGTTTTCGGCATTCAGCAAAACCAATTGATTGGTTAAACCCGCGTTGTAACGTGCCACATGAATGTCATACGAGCTCTGAGCCGAAGCCAAGGCCTTGCCTTCATCAAGCTGTTGGCGCAACAGCGATTGGCTAGAGCTGATCGCATCGCTGGCTTCTTTGACGGCCTCTAACACCACACTGTTGTAAGACGCGATGGCAATATCTAAATCACCTTGGCGCCCTTTGAGTTGGGCGCGCAAACGTCCGCCATCAAACAACGGCAAGCGAATCGCTGGGCTAACGCCTGCTTGGCGACTGCTGCTCTCAAACACTTTACCGGTACCAATCGCACTCACCCCAGCAAACGCCGAGATGTTGACGTTGGGATAGAACTGCGTGCGCGCTGCTTGAACATCTTGCACGGCAGCCTCCACGCGCCAACGCGCAGCGATCACATCTGCGCGTCGACCTAGCAAATCAGCCCCCAAAGTGAGCGGTATATCTTCTAAGTGCAGCTGCGCCAGATCTGGGCTCAAGTGATCGTAAGCATCCACCCGTTGACCAGCAAGTGCCGCCAACTGGTGCCGCACCAAACTGAGTTGCTCTTCCAAAGCTTCGATTTGACCCCGCGCCTGCGACAACGCGCCATCGGCCTGCTGTTGCTCCAGTTGCGTATCCAAACCGGCGTTCACGCGCTCGGTGATGCGTGTAGTCACTAGCTGGCGTTGTGCCACGGCACGTTGCGCCACTTCACGCTGCGCTACCAAACGCGCCAAAGTGATGTAGCCACGACTCACCTGCGCAGCCAAGCTCACCGCAGCAGCTTGTGCATCCGCTTGGGCCGCTTGGGCTTGATTCAAAGTTGACGCAATTTCCGCCGTATGCTGCCCAAATAGATCTGGCGCCCAAGCCACACCGACTTGTGCGCTCCCACTGTTGTACACGTGACCCGCCAAAGGTGGCGGATATAAACCATTCGCGGTGTAGCGCTGGCGTGTGACATCGGCCCCCACAGACACTTGCGGATAGCGGGTGGACTGGCTCACATCGGCCAACGCCAACATGCGCGTGACACGCGCACGAACCACCGCCAATGTGGGTTGCCCCTCCAAGGCTTGTTTGACCACACGATCTAGCTTAGGGTCGCCAAATGATTGCCACCATTGCATAGATACAAATGATGATACGGTCTCACTGAGCCCCACCGTTTTGGCTTGCGTTTGAACCAATGGTGTGTGGTCTGGCCCTGGCGTCGCACAGCCGACCAAAGCAATGGCCAGCGTTAAAGTCGAAAGTCGAAAAAACATCCGAGGCGTTGACTTACCAACTGTCATCACCGCCGCCACCTGTGTCGGCGCTATCCCAATCACTGCCTGAGCCTGCATCAAAAGAGCCCAGGTCAGCTTGTGCGGGCGCATCAAACGGCACATAAGCACCGCTGTCAGTTGCAGGCGTTGCATTAGGTACAGATGAGGTGTGATGGTCGCCTTCTAAAGCTTTTGACAAGGCGTAGCCTGCTGCCACGCCGGCCAAACCGCCCACCACCGCACCCGTCATGGTGGAGCCACCATTGGTGGGCTGTGCATAGCCTTGAGGGGCGTAACCTTGTGGCGCGTTGGGCGTGAATTGCGCACCAAACCCACGAGGAGCGGGTGGTGTGCCCATAGGGGGCGACACGGGTGCGTAAGTCGCGTTATTGGCATTGGCTGCAGCCGAGCGTCGCAACCACAAACCCAACACCACCAAGCCTGCAATGGCCAGCCAGACATAGCTCAAAGAAAAACCACCGCCGTTAGATGCTGGCTCTTGTGTAGCTTTGGTCGCAGCGTGCGTACCGGGCACCACCGATGGCGCCATCACCACAGAGGATGTGGGTGCGCTAGCCAAGGTGTCCACTTTGGCGAACACGGTGTTGAATTTTTCTGGACTGGCAGCGAACTTCAAAGACGGGTCGATGTCTTTGGCTTTTTGCAATTCCGTTTGAGCTTCTTTGTAACGTTGCTCATGGGCCAACACTTGGCCTAATTCGTAGTGCGCTTTGGCGCTTTGCGGCTTGTCTTGCAACACCTCGCGCAACAGGCTTTCTGCCTGCGTGTAGTGGCCTGCAGCCACCGCAGTTTCAATGTCTTTGGGCGCGGGCAACGCCAAAGCGAGTGTGGCGCTAACAACCAAAGCACCCGCAACAACCGATTTAAATAATCGAGAAAACATGGTCATGAATTACCTTTCAATCAAAACCTGCATCACACAGATGTGCTGCATTGTGCAGCGCCGATGTGACGGCTTGGTAAAGCACACAAGCTTCCCAATAAATGGGGCCGAGCACGCCAAACACAAGAAGAAAGAAAAGAAATGCAGAAACGAAAAAAGGCTCCTTGCGGAACCTTTGACTTTTGCTTTGGTAAAAATGGTGGGCGATGCAAGTTTCGAACTTGCGCCCCCCACAATGTGAAGACCATGGCGATTCATCAATTTATTCAAATAAATCAAAGATTTAACAACGATCGATCTCCTTAACCTTGTCGCCTCCAGCTACAGAATATTTCATCGACACCTTGCGTGTAGCCTGAAACTGCTCGATGGTTTCGCCTCGGAAAGCTGCATAAACCTCAGGGTTAGACACACCCAAAACCGCGGCCATCTTCTCCAATACAAAGAAGATCACACCTCGACGAATCATCTCAATCCACTTACGGTTGCGAATCAAGTCTTTTTCTTCCTCAGTGAGGCCGTGCTCGGTAGCTAGAGTTTCAAAATCGCTGACAAAGCGAGTCCTGTGCTCAGGGTGAACCAGCGCATGAAGGAAGCGATTGATGCGGAAGTTGGAGTGGCTGCGCGAATGGGTAAAGGGATAGGTACCCTGCAAAGCAGCCGCCCCTTCGAGTTCAAAGCCCATGTGATCTAGGTGCGCCTTAACGGCCGCTGAATCAGGTTCTCCGCCCTGATCTTCAAAAACCAGCGTAGCAATATTGGTCATGGATGGTGCGTAAGTCTGTTTGTGCACCAGCTTCACTTTGTCTGAGAGTGCACCACGCATGATGAGCCACATGATGACTTCTGCCCCCTCCATTCCACCTTTGGCAACGTATTCAGCAAGACGCATATTGACAAGCGATTGCGGCTCATTTTCCAAAAGGTTTAGGAACTCTGTATCCCACTCCTCATTTAGAAATCCAGCTCGCTCTCCGTGCACTTGGTGTGACAAACCACCCGTTGCCATGATTGCAACGTTTAGATCCTCCGGGTAACTCTGAATGGCTCGACGTAATGCCTTTCCCAATTTCCACATACGCTTCGCGTTAGGAATTGGCAGCTGCAAAACACCTACCTGCAAAGGAACAACCTGTCCTGACCAAGGCCCCTTAGCGTCACCCAACATCGACAAGGGTGAAAGAAATCCATGATCAACAGGTTTACCTTGGAAGAACGACATATCAAACTCATCAGCCACGAATGACATGGCGACGTGTTGAGACAAACCAAGATGCCCCATCGCTGGAGCAACATCGCGTGGACCTCCGCCCTCATCTGCTGCCACATACTTATCGTCAATACCGAGCGCAAAAGCAGAGTAGTGATCTAGAAAGAAGGATGTGATGTGATCGTTATAGATCATAAAAATCACATCAATTTTCTTTTCGTGCACCCATCCACGGATCTGATCAAACCCATCAAAAATCGGTTTCCATACAGGGTCATTTTGCTTACCCGTGTCTTTTGCATAACCGATCGTGGGTGAATGTGAGGCTCCGATGCCTCCAATAATGCGTGCCATATTCAGTTCCTATTTCATGATTTCTATGAGTCCATCGAGCTGCAATCAACTCGATGGAGATTTAAAGGGCCTTACTTTGTGGCCGCGTACTTAGCAATCAATGCTTTGGCACCGTCCAGCATTTCTTTGCCGTTTTTGCCTTTGGCATTCATGTCGGCCACCCAAGCATCGGTCAATGGCTGACCAATCTTTTTCCAGTTTTCCAACTCTGCTTTTGGAATCACGTTGACCGTGTTCTTGCTGGTGGTTTTCTTGCCTTCCATGTCGGCTTCCACCAATGGTGGCACTGGCATCGCACAGACGCTGTAGGAAATGATGAACACGACCTGTTGACGATATGTGTCGACTCACTTTGCCTCCTCATTATTCATATCCACTAATGTCTAACCCCAAGATCAGAGGCCGACAAATGCCAACCCAGCCGATAGCAAAATCAAACATACGATTTCAAAAGAACGAAAGTTTATTGACCCTAACAAAAGAAGAGAAGATGTCGAAATCAAACTCCCGATATCATTAAGTTATCGCAAATAAGAAACAACGATGAAACTCAGATCACTAAAGGCCTTAGTTGTTGCCATTGAGGAAGGTAGTCTTAGAGCTGCCTCGCGTCGCATAGGCATATCTCAACCTGCCTTAACCAAACTCGTTAGAGAACTAGAAGTTGAACTTGCAGCCCCATTGCTACTTCGTCATTCAAAAGGGGTGATGGCCACACCGCAGGGACAAGTTCTTTTTGAACATGCTCAAAAAGTCCTGAGTGAGCTATCAACTGCAACAGATCTGATCCAACAAATGGACGGAAAAATGCACGGTGAACTCAACGTTGCAGCAGTTCCGGTTGCGATGATGTTGCTTATTCCGGAAACGTTGCGTACATACAGCCGTGCATTTCCAGATATTCGCCTTCGCGTGAGCGAAGAAATGTTTGTGGAGCAACTACAAAAACTCCGCAGGGGTGAAGTTGACTTAGTAGTGGGCGGGATACCGGAAGGACTTCCACACGGTGAATTCATCACCGAATCGTTGATGGAAACACGGATGGTGGTGGTTGCAAGACAAGGCAGTCGCCATGCAAGAGCAAAAAGGCTTTCTGAATTAGCGCACGAACCTTGGATCTATACAGGTAATTCACAACAGACTGGCTATGCGGCACGTTTGTTTGAACAGCACCAAATGCTAGCGCCACCCGCAGGTGCAATGGTGAACTCAACGTTGGCTTTGCTATCGCTTCTAGGCTCAGCAGATCTCTTGGGTTTAATGCCTGAACAAATCATTTCACACCCTTTAGGACAAAACATTGTTCGAGTGCCGATACAAGAACCAGGACTCCCACTCACCGTCGGGATCATCATCCGAAGCAGCTCCGTCGTGTCGCCTGCGATTCGACACTTCATCGCACACTTGCATCGTGCTGCACACCAACTCATATCTGCGAGTCACTAACTTGAGCGCTCACAACCGTTGTTGATGAGTCGTATGCTCGCGCTGTACAACTTTGCAAATAAAAAAGCACTGAGAATTTCTTCTAAGTGCTTGTTTCATTAGGGTAAAAATGGTGGGCGATGCAAGTTTCGAACTTGCGACCCCCACAGTGTGAATGTGGTGCTCTACCCCTGAGCTAATCGCCCATCTTTACCGTCTTTCCATCTCTGGAAAGACCGTGATTATGCCACAGAATTTTGCAGTTTTCGCCAAACAGTATTTCCACCGCTCGATTTATCCAACTGAGTCAGCACATCGTCGTGTTGTGTCATCTCTTGCTCAGACGCGGTAATGACGGGCAGCTGGTAGCTGCTGAGGTCCACGCGCTCTGTCGTGCGGGTTTGTTCGTCGTGGCTCTCCACCTCCATCAACAAGGCATCTTGGCCGCGCGTCATGTTGATGTACACATCGGCCAGCAGCTCGGCATCGAGCAACGCGCCGTGCAGCGTGCGGCCTGAGTTGTCGACCTCTAAGCGGTCGCACAAGGAATCGAGCGAGTTGCGCTTGCCGGGGAACATTTCCTTGGCCATCACCAAGGTGTCGGTGATGCCATCCACAAAGGTGGTGAAACGCGGGCGACCTTGCAGCTCTAGCTCTTTGTTCAAAAAGCCCACGTCAAACGGGGCGTTGTGAATGATGATTTCTGCGCCTTCGATGTATTCCAGAAACTGGTCCACCACTTCTGCGAACTTGGGCTTGTCTTTCAAAAACTCATTGGTGATGCCGTGGACGCGCAAGGCGTCTTCATGGCTGTCACGCTCGGGGTTCAAGTAGAAATGCAGATTGTTGCCCGTGAGCTTGCGGTGCAGCAACTCAACGCAACCAATTTCAATGATGCGGTCACCGTTCTCAGCTGAAAGGCCGGTGGTCTCGGTGTCTAGAAAAATCTGGCGCATGGTCAGTGGTTTTCTTTGGCGTGGTTGATGGTGTATTTGGGAATCTCGACCACCAAGTTTTGCTGCGCCACGATGGTTTGGCAACTCAGGCGTGAATTGGGCTCCAAGCCCCAAGCGCGGTCAAGCAAGTCGTCTTCGTTTTCATCGGCTTCGTTGAGCGAGTTAAAGCCTTCGCGCACGATGACGTGGCAAGTGGTGCAAGCGCAGCTCATGTCGCATGCGTGCTCGATGTTGATGTGGTTTTCCAACAGCACTTCGCAGATGGTGCTACCCGCTGCGGCTTGCAGCTCTGCGCCCTGTGGGCAGAGTTCGGCGTGAGGCAAGATTTTGATGACGGGCATTTAAATGTTCTCGATGTTTTGTCCGGCCAAGGCGTGTTGAATGCCTCGGTTCATGCGCTGTGCGGCAAAGGCTTCTGTACCTTTGGCCAACGCTTCGGTGATGGCTTCAATGGCTGCGGCGTCTTCAAGTTTTTTGGCTTCTAGCGTGGCCACCATCAGAGCGTCAATGCGTGCGCGGTCTTCGGTCGACAACAAGTCGCCATCGGCTTGCAAGGCGCTTTGTGTGGCCAGCCACATGCGATCGGCGTCGACACGCGCCTCCACCAACGCGCGGGCTTTGATGTCTTGCTCTGCGGTTTTGAAGCTGTCTTGCAGCATGGTGGCAATTTGGTCGTCCGACAAACCATACGATGGCTTGACGGTGATGTTGGCGGTCACGCCACTGATCTGCTCAACCGCGCTCACACTCACCATGCCATCGGCGTCGACCGTGAAGGTCACGCGGATACGTGCAGCGCCTGCGGCCATGGGTGGAATGCCGCGCAGCTCGAAACGCGCCAAGCTGCGGCAGTCGGCCACCATGTCGCGCTCGCCCTGCACCACATGCAAAGCCAAGGCGGTCTGCCCGTCTTGATAGGTGGTGAAGTCTTGCGCCATCGCGGTGGGAATGGTTTGGTTGCGCGGCACGATGCGCTCCACCAAACCGCCCATGGTTTCAATGCCGAGCGACAAAGGAATCACGTCGAGCAACAGCAACTCGCCATCGGGGTTGTTGCCTGCGAGTTGGTTGGCTTGAATAGCAGCACCAAGCGCCACCACTTCGTCTGGGTTGAGGTTGTTCAACGGTGCGCAACCCAACAGGTCAGCCACGGCTTGTTGCACTTGCGGCATGCGGGTGGAGCCGCCCACCATGACCACGCCTTGAATGTCGTCTTTGGTCAGCTTAGCGTCGCGCAAAGCTTTGCGCACGGCAGACAAAGTGCGTTGGGTCAGCGCGGCGGTAACGGCTTCAAACTCAGCGCGTGTGACGGTGTGGCTCAGTGCGCCACTCGACAAGGTCACTTCAAACGTGGCGCTGTCCGCTGTAGACAAGGCTTCTTTGCACGCACGCGCAGCCACCAACACATTCGATTTATCAGCGGGTGTGGCAATGGTGCAGCCAGTTTGGCTTTGTACCCATTCAACCAAAGCGCGGTCATAGTCGTCGCCACCCAATCCGGAATCGCCGCCGGTGGCCAGAACCTCAAACACACCACGCGTCAACCGCAAGATAGAAATGTCAAACGTGCCGCCGCCCAGGTCGTACACGGCATACACACCTTCGCTGGCTTGGTCTAAACCATAGGCAATGGCCGCAGCGGTGGGTTCGTTGATGAGGCGCAGCACGTTGATGCCTGCGAGCTGCGCGGCATCTTTGGTGGCTTGACGTTGGGCGTCGTCAAAGTACGCGGGCACGGTGATGACCGCGCCGTACAAATCGTCGTTAAAGGTGTCTTCGGCACGAAAGCGCAAGGTGGCCAAAATTTCGGCACTCACCTCGACGGGCGACTTCTCGCCCACACGGGTTTGAATGGCCAGCATGCCGGGTTTGTCGACCAGCACATAGGGCAGCTTGTCGCGGTTTGCAATATCAGCCACACCACGACCCATGAAACGCTTCACAGACACCAAGGTGTTTTCTGGATCTTCTGCTTGCGAGGCCAAAGCAGCGCGGCCAATTTGACGACCATCATTCTCAAGGTAGCGCACGGCCGACGGCAAGATGACATGGCCATCGCCATCGGGCAAGCACTCGGCCACGCCGTTGCGCATGGCGGCCACGAGTGAATGGGTGGTGCCCAAGTCAATGCCCACCGCGATGCGTCGCTGGTGGGGGTCTGGCGCCTGGCCAGGTTCGGAAATTTGTAACAACGCCATAGGTGTGTATTGTCTCAGTCGATTCGAGCTTCGATGTCGCGCAAAAACTTTTCGATGAACATCAACCCCCTCACCTGCTGCGCGGCGGCGGGTAGGTCGTGGGCCGTGTCGATGAGGTGCGCGCATTGCTGCAAAGCGGCTTTGTGAGCTTGTTGCACATCGTCATGCAAGGCTTCGAGTGCTGCTACATCGGCTGCGTCGTCCATGGCCTCGCGCCATTCCATGTGCTGCATCAAAAACGCAGCAGGCATGGCCGTATTGTTCTCGGCTTGAATGGGCGCACCACCCAGCTCGCACAAATAGGCCGCGCGGCGCATCGGGTCTTTCAGGCGTTGGTAGGCCTCGTTGATGCGCACCGACCACTGCATGGCCACACGTTGTGCGGCTGCGCCTTGAGAGGCAAATTTGTCGGGATGGGCTTCGCGTTGCAAGTCTTTCCAACGTGCATCAAGCTGGGCGCGGTCTTGTGCAAACTGCACAGGCACGCCAAAGAGTTCAAAGTCGCTGACCGCGAGCTGCGCCGACAACGGCTTAGCCGGTTCGTTCACGTCACGCCTCGCTTTAATCTATCGAAATTTAAATACGGAACGATTCGCCGCAACCGCAACGGTCACGTTCGTTCGGGTTGAGGAACTTGAAGCCCTCGTTCAGACCTTCGCGCACGAAATCGAGCTGCGTGCCGTCGATGTAGGCCAAGCTCTTGGGGTCGATCAACACCTTCACACCGTGGTCTTCAAAAATCACGTCTTCGGGTTCTTGTTCGTCCACGTATTCGAGCTTGTAAGCCAAGCCTGAGCAGCCCGTGGTTTTGACGCCTAGACGCACGCCCAAGCCCTTGCCGCGTTTGGCAAGGTAACGGGTCACGTGTCGTGCCGCAGCTTCAGTCAGAGTGACAGCCATGATATTTTTTCTTTGATTAAGCGGCGGCGGTGTGTTTCTTTTTGTAATCATCCACAGCCGCCTTGATGGCGTCTTCGGCCAAGATGGAGCAATGAATTTTCACGGGTGGCAGCGCCAGCTCTTCAGCGATTTCGCTGTTTTTCAAAGCAGCCGCTTCGTCCAAGGTTTTGCCTTTGACCCACTCGGTCACGAGCGATGACGACGCAATGGCCGAGCCACAGCCGTAGGTTTTGAAACGTGCATCTTCGATCACACCCGTGGTGGGGTTGACCTTGATTTGCAACTTCATCACATCGCCGCATGCGGGCGCGCCCACCATGCCGGTGCCCACGGAGTCGTCGCCCTTGTCAAAGGAGCCCACGTTGCGGGGATTTTCGTAGTGGTCGATGACTTTTTCAGAATATGCCATGATGAATCTCCTTAATTAATGCGCAGCCCATTGGATGGTGCTGATGTCGATGCCTTCTTTGTACATGTCCCACAAAGGGCTGAGTTCACGCAGCTTGGCCACGTTCACACGAATGGTTTCAATCGCGTAGTCAATTTCTTCTTCGGTCGTGAAGCGGCCGATCGTCATGCGCAAACTGCTGTGCGCCAGCTCATCGCTGCGACCCAAGGCGCGCAACACATAGCTGGGCTCCAGGCTGGCCGAGGTACAGGCCGAACCCGATGACACCGCCAAACCTTTGATGCCCATGATGAGCGACTCGCCTTCCACATAGTTGAAACTGATGTTCAAGTTGTGGGGCACGCGGTGTTCAAGGTTGCCGTTGATGAAGACTTGCTCCATATCGGTCAAGCCATCGAGCAAACGCTTTTGCAACTTCTTGGCTTTGGCCAAGTCTTGCGTCATTTCGAGTTTGGCCAAACGGAAGGCTTCGCCCATGCCCACGCATTGGTGCGTTGGTAAAGTGCCGCTGCGCATGCCGCGCTCGTGGCCGCCACCGTGCATTTGCGCCTCTAAGCGCACGCGAGGTTTGCGACGCACATACAAAGCGCCGATGCCTTTGGGGCCGTAGGTTTTGTGTGAGGCCAAGCTCATCAAGTCGACCGGCAATGTCGCCATGTCAATCTCAACTTTGCCTGTGGACTGAGCCGCATCGACGTGGAAAATGATGCCTTTTTCGCGGCACATCGCGCCAATGCCAGCGATGTCTTGAATGACACCAATTTCGTTGTTCACGTGCATGACGCTGATCAAAATCGTGTCTGGGCGAATCGCCGCTTTGAGCACGTCCATGCTCAACATGCCGTCTTCTTGCACGTCGAGGTAAGTCACATCAAAACCTTGGCGCTCTAGCTCACGCATGGTGTCGAGCACGGCTTTGTGCTCGGTCTTCACAGTGATGAGGTGCTTGCCTTTGGACTTGTAGAAATGCGCCGCGCCTTTGATGGCGAGGTTGTTGGACTCGGTCGCGCCCGAAGTCCACACGATTTCGCGCGGGTCTGCGCCAATCAGCGCGGCCACATCGCCGCGTGCTTTTTCAACCGCAGCTTCAGCTTCCCAGCCCCACGCATGGCTGCGTGATGCGGGGTTACCAAAGTGCTCGCGCAACCAAGGAATCATGGCGTCCACCACGCGTGGGTCACAAGGTGTGGTCGCGCCGTAGTCGAGGTAAATAGGAAAATGGGGTGTCATGTCCATGATGGATTTATCCAGATTGAATGAGAACGTTGCTTAGGTTTTGGCAAAGGCATTGCCTAAGGCAAATACCGAGTTGGGGGCGTTCACGCGAATCGGCTTAACCACAGGCATCGGAGAAATGGCGCGCTTCAATGCGGGTTTGTTTTCGATTTCAACGCCTTTGGCGATTTGGTCGTCCACCAATTTTTGCAAGGTGACTGAGTCCAAAAACTCCACCATGCGCTGGTTCAGCGATGCCCATAGCTCATGGGTCATGCAACGGCCAGTTTCGCCCAAACAGTTTTCTTTGCCGCCGCAGTGGGTGGCGTCGATGGGCTCGTCCACCGACAAAATGATGTCGGCCACGGTGATGTCTGCCGCTTTGCGCCCCAATGAGTAACCACCGCCTGGGCCACGGGTGGACTCCACCAAATCGTGACGGCGCAGCTTACCGAACAGTTGTTCGAGGTAAGACAGCGAAATTTGTTGGCGTTGGCTGATGGCCGCCAACGTGACGGGGCCGCTGTTTTGACGCAGGGCCAAATCAATCATGGCGGTGACCGCAAAACGGCCTTTGGTGGTGAGACGCATGGCAAGCTCCTATCTGTGGTTGGGCTTTGTCGACTAATTAGGTCAAGTATAGCGCAATCCCCACGGATTTGCTCGGGTACTCTGTCGCCGAAGCGCTTTGTCGACGGCTCAACCCAAGCCAAAACCCTTTGCAACTTCTGACTCAGGGTTTTTGTGCCAACACCGCCACGTTGTCGTGCCCTGCCCCACCAAAGGCTTGCTCGCGCAAGGTCGCCAACTGGTCGCGCACACGGGCGGCGTTTTCGAACTCAAGGTTGCGGGCGTGCTCCATCATCAGCTTTTCTAAGCGTTTGATTTCTTTGGCCACATCGCGTTCGCTCATGTCTTCAATGGCGGCACGTTGCAACTCGCGGGCTTGGGCTTCTTTGCCCGCCTTCTCGCTGTAGACGCCATCGATCAAATCGCGAATTCCCTTGACCACGCCGCGCGGCGTGATGCCGTGCGCTTCGTTATGCGCAATTTGTTTGGCACGGCGACGCTCGGTTTCGCCGATGGCTTTTTTCATCGACTCGGTCATGCGGTCGGCGTACAAAATGGCTTTGCCACTCAAGTTGCGCGCCGCACGGCCAATGGTTTGAATCAAGCTGCGCTCTGAGCGCAAGAAGCCTTCTTTATCGGCATCCAGAATGGCCACCAGCGATACCTCGGGCAAGTCAATGCCTTCGCGCAACAAGTTGATGCCGACCAACACATCGAAGGTACCCAAGCGCAAATCACGCAGAATTTCCACGCGCTCCACCGTGTCCACATCGCTGTGGATGTAGCGCACTTTCACGCCGTTGTCGGTGAGGTAGTCGGTCAGTTGCTCAGCCATGCGCTTGGTCAGCGTGGTGATGAGCACACGCTCGTTCAAGTCCACACGAATACGAATTTCTTGCAACACATCGTCCACTTGATGCGTGGCGGGGCGCACCTCCACCATCGGGTCGACCAAGCCTGTGGGACGCACCAACTGCTCCACCACTTTGCTGGCGTGGGTTTTTTCGTAGTCGGCGGGCGTGGCCGAGACGAACACCACTTGGCGCATGCGTTTTTCAAATTCTTCGAGCTTGAGTGGGCGGTTATCCAAAGCGCTGGGCAAGCGAAAACCGTATTCCACCAAGGTGGTTTTACGCGCACGGTCGCCGTTGTACATGCCGCCAAGTTGGCCAATCATGACGTGGCTCTCATCCAAAAACATGATCGAGTCTTTGGGCATGTAGTCGGTCAAGGTGCTGGGGGGCGCCCCCACAGGCGCGCCCGACAAATGGCGGGTGTAGTTCTCAATGCCTTTGCAGTGGCCCACTTCGCTGAGCATCTCCAAGTCAAAGCGCGTGCGTTGCTCTAAGCGCTGGGCTTCGACCAGCTTGTTCATGCCCACCAGTTCTTTCAAACGGTCGGCCAACTCGACCTTGATGGTTTCCACCGCAGCCAATACGCGGTCACGCGGCGTGACGTAGTGGCTCGAGGGGTAAATGGTGAAGCGCGGAATCTTTTGGCGAATGCGGCCCGTGAGCGGGTCAAACAGTTGCAGGCTTTCAATTTCATCATCAAACAGCTCGATGCGAATGGCCAGCTCGGAGTGTTCCGCAGGAAACACATCAATCGTGTCGCCACGCACGCGGAATTTGCCGCGTGAAAAGTCTTGGTCGTTGCGCTCGTACTGCATGCGCACCAGCTGGGCAATGGCGTCGCGCTGGCCCACTTTGTCACCGGCGCGCAGCGTCATGATCATCTGGTGGTAGCTCTCGGGCTCGCCAATACCGTAGATGGCCGAGACCGTGGCCACCACGATCACATCACGACGCTCCAAGATGCTCTTGGTGCAGCTCAAGCGCATTTGCTCGATGTGCTCGTTGATGGCGCTGTCTTTCTCGATGAACAAATCGCGCTGCGGCACATAGGCCTCGGGCTGGTAGTAGTCGTAGTAACTGACGAAATACTCCACCGCGTTGTTGGGGAAAAACTCACGAAACTCGCTGTACAGCTGCGCGGCCAAGGTTTTGTTGGGTGCAAAGATGATGGCCGGCCGCCCCAATTGGGCAATCACATTGGCCATGGTGAAGGTTTTGCCCGAGCCCGTCACACCCAACAGGGTTTGAAACACTTCGCCATCGTTCACGCCTTCGACCAGCTGGGCAATCGCCGTGGGCTGGTCGCCCGCAGGTGGGTAGGGCTGAAACAGCTCAAACGGCGAGCCGGGGTAGCTGACCAAGGTGCCCTTTGGCTGTTCTTGCGCATCGGTAGCCGAGGCTGCAGGCCTTGCGTCAGGTCGTGTTTCTGTGGTTTCAGACATGGTGGTGAAAACGGTATAGCTCGAAAAAAACGTGCAGTTCTAAAAACCCTGCGGGTTGACCCTTAAAATTCAGGCCGAACGTGCAAGCCTACCGCAGACTGCGCGTTCTCACCCAACCTCCTTTCTTTATCCGTGATCAAGGACTGACGATGTCAATGTTTACCGCCGTCGAAATGGCACCCCGCGACCCCATCTTGGGCCTCAACGAGCAATACAACGCCGACACCAACCCCAACAAGGTCAACCTCGGCGTGGGTGTGTACTTCGACGACAACGGCAAACTCCCCTTGCTGCAATGCGTGCAAACCGCTGAAAAAACCATGATGGCCACGCCCACTGCGCGCGGCTACTTGCCCATTGACGGCATCGTGGCCTATGACGCCGCCGTCAAAGGCTTGGTCTTCGGCGCTGACTCTGAAGCCGTCACCTCTGGCCGCGTGGCCACGGTGCAAGGCATTGGTGGCACAGGCGGCTTGAAAATCGGCGCGGACTTCTTGAAGCGCTTGAGCCCCAACGCCACCGTGTTGATCTCTGACCCCAGCTGGGAAAACCACCGCGCCTTGTTCACCAACGCCGGTTTCAAGGTTGACACCTACGCTTACTACGACGCTGAAAAACGCGGCGTGAACTTTGAAGGCATGTTGGCCTCGCTCAACGCCGCAGCCGCAGGCACCGTCGTGGTGTTGCACGCTTGCTGCCACAACCCCACAGGCTACGACATCACGGCTGCCCAATGGGACCAAGTGGTGGCAGTGGTCAAGGCCAAAAACCTCACCGCATTCTTGGACATGGCCTACCAAGGCTTTGGCCACGGCATTGCCGAAGACGGCGCTGTGATTCAAAAATTCGTGGCCGCTGGCCTGTGCTTCTTTGTGTCCACTTCGTTCTCTAAGAGCTTCAGCTTGTACGGCGAGCGCGTGGGTGCGTTGAGCGTCTTGTGCGCTGACAAAGAAGAGTGCAGCCGCGTGTTGTCGCAACTCAAAATCGTGATTCGCACCAACTACTCCAACCCACCGATCCACGGCGGCGCGGTGGTGGCTGCGGTGTTGGGCAACCCAGAACTGCGTGCTTTGTGGGAAAAAGAATTGGGCGAAATGCGCGTGCGCATCAAAGCCATGCGCCAAACGCTGGTCGACGGCCTCAAAGCCGCTGGTGTGAAGCAAGACATGAGCTTCATCACCACCCAAATCGGCATGTTCAGCTACTCGGGTTTGAGCAAAGACCAAATGGTGCGTTTGCGCTCTGAGTTTGGCGTGTACGGCACTGACACGGGCCGCATGTGCGTGGCTGCGTTGAACAGCAAGAACATTGACTACGTGTGCAAATCCATTGCCGCAGTCATGTAACAGCGCACCGCTTGCACGCTTGACGTGCAGCTAAGAAAAAGGGCCTGTGAAGGCCCTTTTTTCATGGTGCCGCGCGCCTTAACCATGCGCAGCCCAAACTCAACTTAAACCCGCTTAGCCCCAAATGACCGAACGCATCGCAATCGATGCCAGCTGATAGCCCTAGTTGAAAAACTCAACCGGCTCGCCCGCCTCTGCTGCACCTGCGGCGTAGAGCAAAGGCAAGAAATGGTCGTAACTGGGGTGCGACATCTTCGCTGTATCACCTTGGGCTTGAAAGTCCACCAACGCCTCTAAGTGGCCAGAGGTAATTTGCTGCGCCACCCATTGGTCAAACTGAATGGCCCAGTCATAGGCTTGGTTGTCAGCCGCGGAGCGGTTCATGGTGCGCAGGTTGTGCACCGTGTTGCCACTGGCCACGACACGACGATAAGGTCTGTCCTCAATCACATTCATGGGGCTGCCATGGCCGACAAACAAAACTGGCAAGCGACATGTAATATTTATGTATGAATTTACGATTAGCCTTCGTCGGTACTTGGATTCTGTAAATTGGGGGACAGACTCCATTTTCAACCAAGTAACAGCTGCTATATTGCACTGCAACATTTTTGAGACAACACCATGCTTTACCAAATCTTCGAAACTCAACGCAGCCTCATGGAGCCGTTCGCTGACTTTGCGCAGGCTGCATCCAAACTTTACGGTCAAACCAGTTCGCCAATGGCCCAAAACCCCATGGCACAACGCGTTTCTGCAGGGTATGACCTGCTCTACCGCTTGGGTAAAGATTACGAAAAACCAGAGTTTGGAATCAAATCAGTGGTGGTCGAAGGCGTGGAAGTGGCTATCCACGAACGCATCGAAATGGACAAGCCCTTTTGCGAACTGCGCCGCTTCAAGCGTTTTACCGATGATGCAGACACGCTGACCAAGATCAAAGCCCAGCCGGTGGTGCTGATCGTGGCACCTTTGTCTGGCCACTACGCCACTTTGCTGCGTGACACCGTGCGCACCATGCTCAAAGACCACAAGGTCTACATCACTGACTGGAAAAACGCACGTTTGGTGCCCTTGAGCGAAGGTGAATTTCACCTCGACGACTACGTGAACTACGTGGAAGACTTCATTCGTGACTTGCAATCTAAATACGGCAACTGTCACATCATGAGCGTGTGCCAGCCCACCGTGCCCGTTTTGGCCGCTGTGTCGTTGATGGCCAGCCGTGGCGAGAAAACGCCCATCAGCATGACCATGATGGGTGGCCCGATTGACGCCACCAAGTCGCCTACTTCCGTGAATAACTTGGCCATGAACAAGAGCCACAGCTGGTTTGAAAACAACGTGATTTACCGCGTCCCAGACAGCTTCCCTGGCGCAGGTCGTCGCGTGTACCCCGGCTTCTTACAACACACAGGCTTCGTGGCCATGAACCCAGACCGCCACGTCAAGAGCCATTACGACTACTTCCAAGACCTGATCAAGGGTGACAACTCCAGCATCGAATCCCACCGTGAGTTCTATGACGAATACAACGCGGTGCTCGACATGGATGCCGATTACTACTTAGAAACCATCAACACGGTATTCCAAGAGTTCAAGCTGGTGCGTGGTATGTGGGAAATCAAAAATCCACAGGGCAAGCTCGAATTGGTTCGTCCGCAAGACATTCGCACGACCGCGTTGTTGACGGTCGAAGGCGAGTTAGACGATATCTCGGGCTCTGGCCAAACCGAAGCTGCGCACAAGCTGTGCAGCGGCATCGTGCGCCAAGAACACCACCACCTTGAAGCCAAAGGCGCAGGCCACTACGGCATTTTCAGTGGTCGCCGTTGGCGCGAAGTGGTTTACCCACACGTCAAGAAGTTCATCTTGGAACACAACCAAGCAGCCGCGAAAACAACGGCTGAAAAGCCCAAAGCAGCAGTCAAGCAAGTTGCACCAGCCGTCGCTCAAAAGCCTGTGGCTAAACCCGCAGCTAAAAAAGCTGCAACTGCTAAAAATTGAGCTTAATCGAGCAACTCAACCAAGCCCTGCCGCAGACGCAGTGCACGCGTTGCGGCTACCCTGACTGTCAGCGCTACGCCGAAGCCATTGCCCAAGGCGAGGCTGACATCAACCAGTGCCCACCAGGCGGTACTGAAGGCGTTGAACGGCTGGCCGCCCTAACAGGCAAGCCAGCCCTTTCACTCAACACAGACAACGGCATCGAAGGACCACGCACCATTGCCATCATTGATGAGGCTTGGTGTATTGGCTGCACGCTTTGCATCGCGGCTTGCCCAACCGATGCCATCGTGGGCGCCAACAAACGCATGCACACCGTGGTGGAAAGTTACTGCACTGGCTGTGAGCTGTGCATTCCTGCTTGCCCTGTCGACTGCATTTCACTCGAACCCATCGATGTGAATTTGAGTGGCTGGGCTGCATGGCCACAACACTTGGCGGATTTAGCGCGACAACGCTATGACGCGCGCCTTCAACGTTTGAAACGAGAAGCCGTTGAGCATGACCAACGCTTGCAAGACAAAGCAGTCAAAAAGCTTGCCGATTTGCCCCAACACACCAAAGGCACGGAGTACGCCCCCGAGGTAGACCGCAAACGTGCCATCATCGAAGCCGCGCTCGCCAAAGCCAAAGCGCGCCAAGCCAACCAAGCTTGAAGTTGATAGGGTCTCCCTGACCCCATCGTGTCACCTCCGCTCATCTATGCACACACCTTTATCTGCACGCAGAGAACTTCTGCTACTTCTGTCGCTCGCCGGCATTCAGTTCACCCACATCGTGGACTTCATGATCATGATGCCGCTGGGCCCACAACTCACCAGCCTATTTGGCATCAGCTTTGCTGAATTTGGTTTGCTGGTCTCGACCTACACCGTGTCCGCTGGCATATCGGGCTTATTTGCCACCACCTTTGTAGACCGCTTTGACCGCAAACGCTTGCTGCTAACGCTGTATGTGCTGTTTGCGTTCACCACCGTGGCTTGTGGTTTAGCACCGACCTACGGATGGCTCATGACTGCGCGCATCGCTTCAGGATTTTTTGGTGGCGTACTGTCTACCATGACCCAAACCATCATTGGCGATGTGGTGCCGTTCGCGCGCCGTGGACGTGCCACGGGCATCGTGATGACGTCGTTTTCTGTGGCCACCGTCGCGGGCGTGCCTGCTGGCTTGCTGTTTGCAAACCTATGGGGTTGGCACTTTGCCTTCTTTGCCATTGGCGTGATGTGTCTTGTTGTAGGTGTGCTGGCGAATTACAGCATTCCAAAACTCGATGCCCATGTGGCACACGCCAAAGACAAGCACGTCTTACACGCCATGGGTCAAGTGCTGGGCGAGCACAACCAACGCATGGCCCTGCTCTTGTCGGGCACCATGATGTTTGCGGCCTTCACCATCATTCCGTACATCACGCTGTACTTGCAAAACAACCAAGTGATGGCACCCAACGAAATTCCATGGCTCTACTTTTGCGGCGGTGTCATCACCCTGTTCAGCGGTCGCTGGATCGGCGGTGTGACTGACCGAGTGGGTAAGCGCCAAACTTTTCAACGGGCGGTGTTGTTCTCCATCATTCCGATGTTTGCTGTCACCCTGCTAGAACCCATGCCTCTGCCATTTGTTTTGCTTGTGACCACGGCTCTGTTCTTTGCCATGAACGCACGCATGATTCCTGGCATGGCATTGCTCACCTCGGCTGCGAATCCAAAATTTCGCGGAACCTTCCTCTCGCTCAACGGTGCCGTTCAATCGTTTTCCATGGGCATCGCCTCTTGGATAGGTGGCATGTTGCTCGTCAGTGAGGCCAGCGGACAGGTCACGCATTACTGGCTGTGCGCTGTGGTCGCGACTTGCGCATCCTTGCTCGCCTACCGACTTGCCAAGCGCGTGTCTATGCACGAATGATCCAGCGCAATTCAATCGAACCCTAACAAACGCACAGCGTTGTCTTTCAAAATGCCAGGCATCACTTCGGGTTTGAAGCCAGCCACTTCAAAGTCTTTCATCCAACGCTCGGGCGTGATCAACGGGTAATCGCTGCCAAACAAGATGCGATCTTTGAGCAACGTGTTGGCGTATTGAACCAATTGTTTCGGGAAATATTTGGGGCTCCAACCCGAGAGGTCAATCCACACATTGGGCTTGTGCGTGGCGACACTCAAAGCCTCGTCTTGCCAAGGAAAGCTGGGGTGCGCCATGACGATTTGCATGTCGGGCCAATCAATCGCCACATCATCCAAATGCATAGGATTGCTATAGGCCAAACGCAGGCCACCACCACAACGCATACCACTGCCAATGCCGCTGTGGCCCGTGTGAAAAATGGCGGGTAACTTGTACTCGTTGATCACTTCATAGATGGGCCACGCCATCTTGTCGTAAGGGTGATAGCCCTGCACTGTGGGATGAAACTTAAAGCCCTTGATGCCGTCTTCTTTGATCAAGCGCTCGGCTTCGCGCGCGCCCATCTTGCCTTTGTGCGGGTCGATGCTGGCAAAGGCCACCATCATGTCGCTGTTCTTTTTGGCCGCATCTGCAATTTCTTCGTTCGGGATGCGACGGCGGCCCAACTGCGATTCGCTGTCCACTGTGAACATGACCAACCCGATTTTTCGCTCGCGGTAATAGGCCACTGTTTCGTCAATGGTCGGTCGACGGTTGCTGCCAAAGAACTTGTCGGCAGCGCGGTCGTATTCCTCGCCGTAGTTGTCAAATGGGTTGCGACAACTCACCTCAGCGTGGGTGTGGATGTCGATGGCAATCAGGTTTTCGTGTTTCATGGCGGAATGATAGAAGCAGTTGAATTTAGGGAAAGCCCTAGGATTTTCTTTTTGAAATTGCTCACACAATAACGTTATAAATAATAACCTTATACGCCACTCTCACGGAATTGATATGACCACCACTCTCCATCCTTCAATCGAACGCGCCCGTGCCACGGGTGTGTCGCTGGACATGCACGGCGCTGTTGCCGTGGTTCGCTTGTGCCGCCCCACCAAACGCAACGCGCTCAGCGACGGTTTGATTGAAGCCTTGCGTGACGTGTTTCAAAACTTGCCAGCCGAAGCACGCGCTGCCGTGATTCATGGCGAGGGCGACCACTTCTGTGCCGGCCTCGATTTGTCAGAGTTGAAAGAGCGTGATGCAGGCGAAGGCGTGCACCACTCGCGCAGCTGGCACGCTGCTTTAGAAGCTTTGCAATATGGCCGCGTGCCTGTGATTGCGGCATTGCACGGTGCGGTGGTGGGCGGCGGTTTGGAGCTGGCTTCTGCGTCGCACATCCGCGTGGCCGACGACAGCACGTTTTATGCACTGCCCGAAGGCACGCGCGGCATCTTTGTGGGTGGCGGTGGTTCGGTGCGCATCCCCAAACTCATTGGCGTCGCCCGCATGACCGACATGATGCTCACAGGCCGCGTGTACAACGCCCAAGACGGCGAGCGTTTGGGTTTTGCGCAATACCTCGTGCCCGCTGGCGAATCGTTGAACAAAGCCATCGAATTGGCCCAACGCATTGCCACCAACGCGCCGCTGACCAACTACGCGCTCACACATGCCCTGCCTCGCATTGCCGAGCAGCCAGCTGACCACGGTTTCTTGACCGAGGCCTTGATGGCGTCCATCGCGCAATCAGCCCCCGAAGCCAAAGCACGCGTGCGCGCTTTCCTCGAAGGCAAGGCGCCCAAAGTCAGCAAAGACTAACGCCACCACACAACAGATACCTCAACAAAAAAATTGCGCCCAGCAAGCGAGGAGACAAACCATGACCACAGCTAAATTTCGCCCCCTGAAGTTCGGCGTCACCCGCGTCACCCTGCGCGATGGCGCACCCGGCACGCATTACCTGAGCGCCGAGCAGCCTTTGCAGCCGTTTGCCGAGCGCATGACCGACCGTCTGCAGCACTGGGCAAAAACCAAGCCCGAGCACACCTTCATGGCGCGTCGCGTCAAGCAGGCCGACGGCACAACGGGCGACTGGAAACACATCACCTACGCACAAGCCTGGGCCACGGCCCGCAGCATTGCGCAAGGCCTGATCAACCGAGGTTTGAACGCCGAGCGCCCTGTGGTCATCCTGAGCGAAAACAGCCTGGAGCACGCTCTGCTCGCCTTGGGTGCGATGGTGGCTGGTGTGCCCTTTGTGCCCACATCACCGCCCTACTCGCTGGTCAGCGTGGACTACGACAAGCTCAAGCACGTGCTCAACACCGTCACGCCCGGCATGGTGTTCGCATCCGACGCCCGCTATGCCAAAGCCATTGCCGCCACGGTGAGTGACGACATGGAAGTGGTGATGGTCGAAGGCGCTGTGCAAGGCCGCGAGGTGACCACGTTTGAGAGTCTGTGCGCCACCGCCGCCACACCTGCGGTGGATGCCGCCATTGCCGCCACCGGCCCCGACACCATCGTGAAGTTTTTGTTCACCAGTGGCTCGACCAAACTGCCCAAGGCCGTCATCAACACCAACCGCATGTGTTGCGCCAACCAGCAACAGATGGCCCAGTCCATGCCGGTGCTGGCCGAAAAAGAATTGGTGCTGATCGACTGGCTACCCTGGAACCACACCTTCGGTGGCAACCACAACGTGGGCATGGTGATCTACCACGGCGGCACGCTCTACATTGACGACGGCAAGCCCACACCCGCGCTCATCAACGAAACCCTGCGCAACCTGCGCGAGATCGCGCCCACGGTGTACTTCAACGTGCCGACCGGCTTTGAAGCGATTGCCAACGCGATGAAAACCGATGCCCAGCTGCGCAAAAACTTGCTGTCGCGCGTGCAGATGTTCTTCTACGCCGGTGCTGCGCTGGCCCAGCCTGTATGGGACAGCCTGTATGAATCGCAGGAACGCGAGATCGGCGAGCGCATCGTCATGACCACGGGCCTCGGCATGACCGAGTCCGGCCCGTTTGGCATCTTCGTGACCAATCCGAATGTTCGCGCGGGTGATTTGGGCGTGCCCACCCCCGGGCTGGAGCTCAAGCTGGTGGACATGCAGGGCAAGACCGAGATCCGCTACCGCGGCCCCAACATCACGCCCGGTTACTGGCGCGCCCCGCAAGAAACCGCCGATGCCTTTGACGAAGAAGGCTTCTTCAAAACCGGCGACGCGGTCAAGTGGATCGACGAAACCGATGTGCACCTGGGCCTGAAATTCGACGGCCGCATTGCCGAAGACTTCAAGCTGGCCACCGGCACCTTTGTGAGCGTGGGCCCGCTGCGCGGCAAGATCATTGCCGCCGGTGCACCCTACATTCAGGACGCGGTGCTCACGGGCATCAACCTCAAGGAAGTCGGTGCCATGATTTTCCCGACATCCGCCGTACGCACCCTGAGCGGTCTGGCCGCTGACGCCCCCATGTCAGACGTGCTGGCCTCGGCCCCGGTGCTGACCAAGTTTCAGGACATCGTCAACGAGTTGGCCAAATCTGCCACCGGCAGTGCCAACCGCATTGCCCGCCTGTGTTTGCTGAGTGAGCCGCCCACCATCGACAAAGGCGAGATCACCGACAAGGGCTCGATCAACCAGCGCTCGGTGCTGACCCACCGCGCCGACACCGTGGCGGCCTTGCATGGCGACACGCTGCACTACATCCTCAAACCACAGGCATAAGAGAGATAAACATGGCTTCCAAAGGTTTCTTCAACGCGTTTGCCGATGTGTGGATGCACGAAGGCGTGCGCACGCCCATGGTGGACTACTGCGGCGCATTGGGTCACATCTCGCCAACCGACCTAGGCATCAAGGCTGCACGCGAAGCGCTCAAACGCGCAGGCATTGCCCCCACCGACATCGGCTCGGTCATCACCGGCAACATGGCCCCGGGTGACTTTGACCAATTCTTCTTGCCTCGCCACATTGGCTTGTACGCGGGCGTGCCACAAGAAGTGCCCGCCATCATGACCCAGCGTATTTGCGGCACAGGCTTTGAATTGTTCCGCCAAGCGGGCGAACAAATCGAAGCCGGTGCGTGCGACGCAGCTTTGGTCGTCGGCACCGAAAGCATGACGCGCAACCCCATCGCGGCGTTTGACCACCGCACCGGCTTCAAACTCGGCGCACCGGTGGGCTTCAAAGACTACATGTGGGAAGCCTTGAAAGACCCAGCCGCTGGCATCAACATGATCCAGACCGCTGAGAATCTCGCCAAGAAATACAACATCACCCGCGAAGATGTGGACCAGTTTGCGTCCGACTCATTTGCCAAAGCCGTGGCCGCGCAAGAAGCGGGTTTCCATGCCGGCGAGATCGTGCCAGTGATCACTGAAAAGTTTGAGCTCGAAGGCTACAAAGCACGCGGCATCAAACTGCAAGGCAAAGTAACTGAAGTCTCTGCCGACACTCACGCACGCATTTCCCCCGTCGACGTGTTGGCCAAACTCAAGCCCGTGTACGAAGGTGGCGTGCAAACCGGTGGCAACAGCGCGGCCTTGGTCGATGCAGCTGCGGCTTGTGTGGTGACCTCTGGCAGCTACGCCAAAGCCCACAACAAAAAACCGCTGGCACGCGTGGTGGCTGCGGCCGCTGTGGGCGTGCCGCCCGAGATCATGGGCATTGGCCCTGCGCCTGCCATCCGCTTGTTGCTGGAGCGCACAGGTTTGCAGCTGTCAGACATTGGCCGCTTTGAAATCAACGAAGCGCAAGGCGCACAAACCTTGGCGGTGGGTCGTGAGTTGGGCCTCGATTTGTCCAAGCTCAACGTCAACGGCGGCGCGATTGCGCTAGGTCACCCCCTCGCCTGCACAGGCGTGCGTTTGACTATCACCTTGGCACGCGAACTCAAGCGCTCAGGTTTGCGCTATGGCATCTCGAGTGCCTGCGTGGGTGGCGGCCAAGGCATTGCGCTGTTGATCGAAAACCCCGAGGGCGCTTAAGCACTTCGGCCAACACAATCATTCAGAGAGATCGTTATGAACATTCAAGGACAAGCAGCATTGGTCACCGGCGGTGGCTCAGGCCTCGGCGAAGCCACGGCACGCGAACTGGCACGTTTGGGTGCCAAGGTGGCGGTGCTCGACCTCAACTTAGACAACGCACAACGCGTGGCCAACGACATTGGTGGCTTGGCAATTTCGTGCAATGTCTCAGACCCCGACAGCATGGCCAAAGCCATTGAAACAGCGGCAGCGGCACACGGCCCTGCACGCATCTTGATGCAAATCGCCGGCATCGGCACTGCCAAACGCGTGGTGGGCAAAGACGGCAATGCGGCCCCCCTGGAAGACTTTATGAAAGTCGTCAACGTCAACTTGGTGGGCACCTACAACGCCGCCCGTTTATTTGCAGCAGCCGCCGCAAAACTCGACCCACTCGAAGACGGCGAACGCGGCGTGATGGTGTGGACCGCATCCGTCGCCGCCTTTGACGGCCAAGTGGGCCAACAAGCCTACAGCGCCTCAAAAGCAGGCGTGGCTGGCATGACCTTGCCCATGGCACGCGACTTGGCACAACACGGCATTCGCGTGTGCACCATCGCACCCGGCCTGTTTGCCACACCGCTGATGAAGACATTGCCTGAGCCTGTGCAAGCGTCTTTGGCCGCCAGCATTCCCTTCCCCTCACGCTTGGGCAAACCCGAAGAGTTTGCGCAACTCGCCGCACACATCGTCAGCAACACCCACCTCAATGGCGAAGTCATTCGCTTGGATGGTGCATTGCGCATGGCCCCTCGCTGAAATAAAAAACCATGACCAAAACCGTTGTTTACGAAGTTGAAATCATGTTCGGTGACTGCGACCCTGCAGGCATCGTGTTCTTCCCCAACTATTCCAAATGGATGGACGCCTCGTCCTTGAACTTCTTTGTCAAGTGCGGCGTGCCCACATGGCGTGAATTGGTCAAGACCACCGGCATCATCGGTACACCACTCTTAGAGATCAACACCAAGTTCATGCGCCCCGCCACTTACGGCGAGCGCATCCAGATTCACACCAGCATCCACGAATGGCGCGAGAAAGTGGTCATTCAAAAGCATGTCGTCATGCGTGGCGACACGGTGCTGTGTGAAGGCTTTGAAACCCGTGCGTTTTGTATCAAGCACCCTGACGATCCTGACCGCATCAAAGCCATCCCCGTGCCTGCTGACATCAAGGCTTTGTGTTCTTAATTTTTCCCTGCAACCTTTCTAACCACAACTAGGAGACAACCATGAACTTCAAGAAGACCATCGTGACCCTCGCCGCCACCGTAGCGTGTTCTGCCGCTTTGGCCGAGATCAACATTGGTGTGAGCTTGGCTTTGACTGGCCCCGGCTCGGGCTTGGGCATCCCCATGCAAAACCAACTTAAGTTGTTCCCAAAAACGATTGCAGGTGAAAAAGTCAACCTCATCGTTTTGGATGACGCCACGGACCCCGGCAAAGGTTCAGCCAACGCACGCCGTTTTGTGACAGAAGACAAAGTCGACGTCATTTTGGGCTCTTGCATCACAGCCGTTGCCGCAGCCATGACCGACATCGCGACTGAAGCAGGCACCGTGCAATTGGCAGGCTCCCCAGTGGGCGTACCTGCGGGCAAAGACAAATGGTTATTCCGCTTGCCTCAATCCAACACCGTCATGGGACACGCTGTCGTCGAGCACATGAAAAAGCAAGGTGTGAAGACCGTTGGTTTCTTGGGCTACACAGATGCCTACGGTGAGCAATGGCTGAAAGAAATTTCACCTCAACTTGAAAAAGCTGGCATCAAACTGGTGGGCACCGAACGCTTTGCACGCACCGACACCAGCGTGACACCGCAAGCCTTGAAATTGAACGCGGCTAACCCCGACGCTATCTTGGTCGTCGCCTCTGGCTCTGGGGCTGCGATGCCAGAGCTCGGTTTGATTGAACGTGGGTACAAAGGCAAGATTTACCAAACGCATGCAGCAGCCACACAAGACTTGATGCGCGTTGGCGGCAAAGCGGTCGAAGGCACTTATGTGGTGTCTGGCCCCGCCGTCATTGCAGAGCAATTGCCAGACAGCCATCCCTCCAAAAAAGTGTCAGTTGACTTCGTGACGAAATACGAAGCCTTGATGGGCCCTAAATCACGCAACCAATTCGCGGGTCATGCCTACGACTTCCAAGTGACGATGGAAAAGGTGGTACCTGTGGCACTGAAAAAAGCCAAACCAGGCACGCCTGAGTTCCGCGCAGCGATTCGTGACGCCATCGAAGGCATGGGCCGCACCGTGTTTTCACATGGCGTGATGAACTGGACCAAGGAAGACCATTGGGGTTACACCATGGAAACCGGCGTGATGCTCAAGGTCGTGGACGGCCAATTCGCGGTCGAACGTTAAATCACCCAAGCGTGAAATAAACGCCCAACAAGTAGATTCTTGTTGGGCGTTGTCAGAACAGAAACGAGTTACCCAATGGATTTTTCAATCGCCAGCATCTTGACGCTGGACGGATTCACCAATGGCGCGGTGTACGCCCTACTGGGCTTAGCCACGGTACTGGTGTTCACCGTCACGCGCGTCATCTTCATCCCCCAAGGTGAGTTTGTGGCCTACGGTGCCCTGACCTTGGCCATGTTGCAAGCCGGCAAAGTGCCGGGCACTGTTTGGTTGCTGATGATTTTGGCGGTCATCGCGAGTGTGATGGAGTGCTGGAGCCGTTGGCACCACGACCACAATTTGGCGCAAGGCATCAAATCTGGCGTGACCATGTTGATTCCTCCCATGCTCATCGCGTTGATCACTTGGTGGGCCGCCCCACAAAACTTTTCAATGCCCATCCAAGCTTTGTTGAGCGTGGCCGTGGTCGCCACGTTTGGCCCATTGGTGTATCGCATCGCCTACCAATCGTTAGAGTCTGCATCACCGTTGGTGTTGCTCATTGTTTCTGTGGGCGTGCATTTCGTCATGACAGGTTTGGGCTTGTTGTTCTTTGGGGCAGAAGGCTTTCGCAACCCCAGCTTTTTGAATGAAAGTTGGCAACTGGGCCCCCTCACCATCACAGGCCAAGTGTTCATCATCTTTTTGATTGCACTGATCATGATCATGGTGCTGTGGCTATTTTTTGAGCGGACCTTGTTTGGCAAGGCTTTGCGTGCCACTGCGGTCAACCGCACAGGTGCACGTTTGATGGGGATCTCCACCCACGCGGCGGGCCAGTTCACCTTCTTGTTGGCGGCTGGCATCGGTGCCATTTCAGGCTTGTTGATTGGACCCACCACCACCGTGTTTTATGACTCCGGTTTCTTAATCGGCCTCAAAGGTTTTGTGGCTGCAGTGGTGGCAGGCTTGTCTAGCTACCCTGGTGCACTAATCGGGGCATTGTTTGTGGGTGTCGTCGAATCGTTTGGCTCGTTCTGGGCTAGCGCTTTCAAAGAGGTGATTGTGTTCACCTTGATCTTGCCTGTGTTGCTGTGGCGTTCGATCAGCAGCGGCCATTCTGATGAGGAGCATTGAAATGCGCCGCTGGTTATTACTTTTCGCGTTGGTCCCGCTCGTGGCCTTGTTGCCCATCTCAGACTATTGGATTTTTCAACTCAACTACATCGGCCTCTATGCCATGACCTGCATGGGCTTGGTATTGCTCACCGGCGTGTCTGGCTTGACCTCTTTTGGTCAAGCTGCCTTTGTGGGTATTGGTGCTTACACCACAGCATGGCTAACGCTGAACTTGGGCTGGTCACCTTGGCTGACCTTGTGGGTCGGTTTAGCGTTGACCTTTGTCAGCGCTTTGGTTGTGGGCCTCATCACCCTGCGCATGTCAGGCCACTACCTGCCCTTGGCCACCATCGCGTGGGGTTTGTCGCTGTACTACCTCATGGGCAACTTGGATGCGCTGGGAAAATACGACGGTTTGTTAGGGCTCAAAAGTTTGTCGATTGGCAGCTTTGACATTGGCCAAGGTCGCCCCTTCTTTGTACTGACGTGGCTCATCTTGTTCGCCTCTGCACTGTGCATGTCGCAGCTACTCGATTCGCGTGCTGGTCGTGCCATCCGCTCCTTGAAGAATGGGACGCAGATGGCCGAGGCCATGGGCATCAACACCTTTCGCTACAAAGTCACAGCGTTTGTCATGGCAGCCATGTTGGCATCTGTGGCGGGTTGGTTGTTGGCGCATTTTCAACGCACGGTTAACCCATCCGCTTTTGGTTTGAAGATGGGCATTGAATACTTGTTCATGGCTGTTGTCGGCGGTGTGGGCTACATCTGGGGCGCCATCGTCGGGGCTGGCTTGATCAAGCTGATGGACGACTACTTGCAAGTGCTCTTACCCAAACTCATTGGCACCAGCGGCAGCTACGAAGTGATCGTCTTTGGCGTGGTACTGGTTTTGGTGCTCAAGTACTTGCCCGATGGCCTGTGGTCTTTGGTGTCGCGCTACATGCCGCGTCGTGACCGCGAGGTGAACTGGAACGAAGCAGAACACTTGCCCGAAACCCACAAACCTCAACGTGGTGAACTGCTGCTGGATGTACAAAACATTCGCAAACAGTTTGGGGGCTTGGTGGCGGTCAATGACATTCGCTTTCAAATCAACGCGGGGCAAATCGTGGGACTGATTGGTCCGAACGGCGCAGGCAAGTCGACCACTTTCAACCTCATCACGGGCGTGCTGCCCCTCACATCAGGCGCAGTGAAGTTTCGCGGTGACACCATCAGTGGACTGCCCTCTCGCGAAATTTTGCGCAAAGGCATGGCCCGCACCTTCCAACACGTCAAGATGATTCCCGACATGACCGTACTGGAAAACGTCGCCATTGGTGGCTACAGCCGAGGTCACACCGGCGTGGTATCGAGCATGCTCGGCACCAACCGTGAAGAAGAAAAACGTTTGTTCAAACTCGCACAGCAACAGCTCGAGCGCATTGGCATTGGTCACACCATGCACGAGCAAGCTGGCAATTTGGCCATGGGCCAACAACGCCTGATGGAAATTGCCCGTGCCCTCTGTGCCGATCCGGCCCTGCTGCTGTTGGATGAACCCGCTGCGGGTTTGCGCCACAAAGAGAAACAAGCCTTGGCAGATGTACTGCGCCAATTGCAAAACGAAGGCGTGAGCATTTTGCTGGTGGAACACGACATGGACTTGGTCATGCAAGTCTGTGACAAGCTGGTGGTGATGGAGTTCGGCACGTTGTTGCTCGAAGGCACCCCCAAAGAAATTCAGGAAAGTCCCGTAGTGCGTGCCGCCTACTTGGGCACCGAACACTAAGGACTGGCTATGACAACGCCCCTTCTCGACATACGAGACCTCCACGCAGGCTACGGCAAAGCCGAAGTACTGCACGGCATCCATCTGCATGCCCAAGCAGGCCAAGTGATCACGGTCATCGGCCCCAACGGTGCAGGAAAAACCACCTTGCTCAACACCTTGATGGGACTGCTGCCGACCAAAGGCCACATGTTTTATCGCGGGGAAGACATCAGCGACTTCACTCTCGAAGAGCGCGTGATGATGGGCATCGCCTTGGTGCCTGAAAAACGCGAGCTGTTTGGCACCATGACGGTGGAAGACAACTTAGAGCTGGGTGGCTTTCGCCAAATGCGCATGGGCAATCGCCAATGGCGTAGCCGCATGGACGATGTGTACGACCTCTTTCCTCGATTGAAAGAACGCCGTACACAACTGGCAGGCACTCTCTCTGGTGGTGAGCGCCAGATGCTGGCCGTAGGTCGCTCGCTCATGTCACGACCCGAGGTGCTGATGCTGGACGAACCTAGCCTAGGTTTGGCACCACTGATCGTGAAAGAAATTTTCGCCATCATCGATACGTTACGCAAAACCGGCGTGACGATTGTTCTGGTCGAACAAAATGCGCGCGCTGCTTTGGCCGTGGCCGACTATGGTTATGTCCTAGAAATGGGCGAAGTCAGCCTTCATGGTCCTGCGCCTGAGCTAGCCCAAGACAGCCGCGTGATCGACACCTACTTAGGCGCTGCACGCAAGGATTGAACGCCATGAGCCATTACCAACCACGCTTAGATGATGTTCAATTTGTTCTGCACCACGTGTTGCGCGCACCTGAACGCATTGCAGCCCTCACGCCTTACGCTGAAGTTGATGCAGATTTGATCAATCAAATCTTGGATGAAGGCAGTAAGTTCATTGCCGAACAGATCGCCCCACTCAATCAAGTGGGCGATGCCATCGGTGCCAAATGGCACGACGGCAATGTCACCATGCCACCCGGCTTCAAAGATGCTTACCAAGCGTTTTGGCAAGCAGGCTGGGCGTCGTTGTCGACAGCCACAGACGATGGCGGCCAAGGGCTGCCTGCCGTACTTGAGAGCGTGTTGTATGAATGGCTGTCTGCCGCCAACCACGGCTGGACCATGGCACCTGGTTTGTTACACGGTGCGTACGAGTGCATCAAACACCATGCCAGTGACGAACTCAAAGTGCAGTACCTCAGCAAAGTAGGCACAGGCGAATGGCTCGCCACCATGTGTTTGACCGAGCCCCATGCGGGCAGCGACTTAGGCCTTGCGTCCACCAAAGCCGTGCCACAAGCCGATGGCGCGTATTTGATTTCGGGGACCAAGATTTTCATCAGCGGTGGTGAGCACGACCTGACCGACAACATCGTTCACCTTGTGTTGGCACGCCTGCCCGATGCACCCGCGGGCCCCAAAGGGTTGTCGTTGTTCTTGGTGCCGAAGTTTTATCCCAATGGAGAAAAAGAATCATGGGTTCGTAGCGCCGTGCACTGCGAACGCATTGAAGAAAAAATGGGCATTCACGGCAGCCCCACCTGCGTCATGCGCTTTGACGAAGCACGCGCATGGTTGGTCGGCGATATAGGCCGTGGCCTCAATGCCATGTTTGTGATGATGAATGCCGCCCGTTTGCACGTGGCCCTGCAAGGCGTGGGCTTGCTCGACGCCGCTTGGCAAAAAGCCGATGTCTATGCACACGAACGCCGTCAAATGCGGGCGCCTCGCCCGAAAGGCGCTTCACCAAGCGTGGCTGGCGACAAAGGCACCGCCCGCGCCGACCTCATCATCGAACACCCAGCCATGCGCCGCATTTTGGACACCCAACGCGCTTGGGTGGATGGTGCGCGTGTGTTGGCCTACGAAACAGGGTTGGCGTTGGATGAAGCCAAGCACCACCCAGATGCCAAACAACGCGAATCCGCACAGCGCTGGTGCGCACTCATCACCCCCGTTTTGAAATCTGCATGCACCGAACAAGGTTTTCATGGTGCGAGCGAATGCTTGCAAGTGTTTGGCGGTCACGGCTATGTGAGCGAATGGGGCATTGAACAAAACGTGCGCGATGCCCGCATTGCCATGATTTATGAAGGCACCAACGAAATTCAAGCCATCGACTTATTGATGCGCAAAGTGGTGAGCGACGGTGGCGTTGCATTGAACGCCATGCTCGACGCACTGGCACACGGCTTGTCTGATGGCAAAACGCACGAAGCGCACGTGTTGCAATTGTTTGCCCAACTCAAAGCCACCACACAGACTTGTTTGCAAGCGGCACAACAGTCCGATGGTCAAGTGCGTCTGAGCTGGATTGCTGGCGACTACTTGCGCATGGCCACGCTCGCCTTGTTGGCTTGGAGTTGGACACGCATCGAAACTGCAGAAGGCAGCAACGCCCCACGTTGGCAAGCACCCGCAGCCGCATTGCGTGCGTGGGTGTTGCCGGAGTTCGGCATGCGATCTGGCATCATTGAAGCTCAGCTCGGGCATTGATCCGAGATTCGTTTCAAAATTCTTCATCCAATACATGAGCACTGCCCCACGCAAACTTCCCACCGCACGCAATACCAATGAAGTGGTGGAGGACGTTCTCAACAAAACAGGGGGCACTGAGTATTTAGAAACATTGATGGGCTACAACGCGAGCCGAGCTGCACACACATTGGTGTCGCACTTCATCCGCGGTGTGGGCTCGTTCAAGTTGCGCACGGTGGACTTTTCGGTGTTGTCTGTGATCGGGCACTGGCCCGGTGTGACATCGCGTCAACTGTGCCAACAGCTCAATGTGTTGCCACCTAATATGGTGGTGCTGCTGCGTGAGCTAGACAAGCGTGGTTTGATTGAGCGCCAACCCCACCCCACAGACCGGCGCGCCGTGGGTTTGCTTCTGAGCACAAACGGCAAAGTGCTGATCAAAAAAGCAGAAAAGGCGGCCAGCGCCGCCGATTTACAAGGCACTGCGCACCTGAGTCCTGCAGAACGCAAAACTCTGGCGCGTTTGCTGCAAAAAATTTACAGAGCGCCAGTTTGATCAGTCCAAGCTGATGTTTTTGCGCTTGACCAACTGTTCGTAAATCTTGCTCTTGGCATCGGCATTCTTGCGAATGTCCTCAGGTGACCAAGTGATGGTTTCAAACGCAAAGGTGTTGAAGCGTGCTTTCACCTCGGGGTCTGCCAACACTTTCAAGACATCGGCATTGATTTTGGCCTTCACATCATTGGCAATGCCTTTGGGAGCAACCAAACTCACGAACGAGTTCACCTCAAACCCTGCAGGGCCGCCCGCTTCAGCCACGGTTGGTACATCTGGCATTTGTGGAATGCGCTTGGCTGCAGCAACCGCGATGTAACGAATCTTGCCCGCTTTGAACACGCCTTGGCTGGATGGGATGCTGGCAAAGCTCCACTGGATATCACCGGCCCCCACAGAGGTGAAAAGCTGTGACACTTCGCGATAGGCCACATGCGTCATCTCTGCGCCAGTCAACAACTCCAACTGCTCGCCACCCAAATGGCCAGGACTGCCAATGCCCCATGAGCCGTAGCTCACCTTGTTGGGCTCTGACTTTGCTGCATTGATGAGGTCTTTCATGTTTTGCCACTTAGAGTCTGTCGCAACAGTCACTAAAAATGGGGTGCGAAACAAGGGCGCCACAGGGTCAAACGCATTGAGCGTGACGAAGTTTTTTGATTTGTAGAGCAACGGCAATGCCGCCAAGTGTTCGCTGTCGAGTTGCAGCAAGGTGTAGCCATCGGCGGGCATGCGTTGGGTGGCATCAATCGCAATAAAACCACCGCCACCAGGCTTGTTGGTGATGGTCACTGGCTGGTTCCACAGCTTGGACAACTTCTCTGAAATTTGACGCAAAACCGCATCAGGCCCGCTGCCAGCTGCAAACGCAGTGGTGATATTGACGGGCTTATTGGGAAAGCTGCTCGCTTGTTCAGCAATGGCAGGCAAAGCAAATGCTGCCAAAGCAGCTGCGGCGCATACCGCTCGGCGTGTGAAAGAAAGGGCCATGGTTGTGTCTCCGTTGTGATTCATTTAAATCGTGTTTATGCAGCATCTGGCTGTTGCATAGGAGCAGCCTTTTTGAAAGCATCCAGTTGCATACATGCAGCTTCAACCGCTGAAATCAAAGGCCACTGCGTCAAATCCACCTTGAAGCGGCGTGCGCTTTCAATTTGTGGAATCAGATACACATCGGCCAATGTGGGCGCGTTACCGTAGCTGAACGTACTGCGCGTTTGATCTGCTGCCAACAAAGCTTCATAAGCATTGAAGCCTTCTGTGATCCAAGTGGCGCACCACGCATTGATGGCGTCTTCGTTCGCCGCGAAATGCTTGCGTAAATACTCCAAAATTCGGCGGTTGTTGATGGGGTGAATATCGCAACCCACCATGGCAGCCAAAGCGCGCACGTGGGCACGGCCATCGGTATCGGCGGGTAGCAATGCGGGCATGGGATGCGTTTCTTCCAACCACTCGATGATGGCAGGCGATTGAATCAACACCTGCTCGCCCGTGTCTAACGCGGGAACAAAGCCTTGTGGGTTGATGGCTTTGAAAGCCTCTTTCAAATGCTCTTCGATGCGCAAATCCACCGCCACATACTCGGGCGCCAAGCCTTTGAGGTTGAGCGCAATGCGTAAGCGGTGCGATGTACCGCTGCGGAAAAAGTTATAGAGTTTCATGGATTTATTCTGCCGCACCAATCGTCAGCGCCACATCGGCAACACCTGCCACACGACCTGTGATCTTATCGCCAGGCACCACAGCGCCCACACCTTCGGGTGTCCCCGTGTAAATCAAATCACCGGGTTGCAAGTGATAGAACAACGACAAGTCTGCAATGATTTCGCGCACGTTCCAAATGAGCTTGTCCACATCCGATGACTGCTTGGTTTCGCCATTCACTTCAAGCGCAATCGCAGCGTGATCAATGATTTGACCTTCCATTGGCACGATCTCGGTACAGACGGATGAATGTTCCACGTCTTTGCCCAAGTCCCAAGGGCGGCCCTTGTCGCGTGCCACCAGTTGCAAATCGCGACGTGTCATGTCTAGGCCTGCGGCATAGCCATAAATCATTTCATGCGCGTTGTCGTGACTCACACGAAAACCAGCTTTGCCAATGGCGACGACCATCTCCATTTCAAAATGGTAGTTTTTAGTCTCAGGTGGGTAAGCCACCGTAGAACCACTCGCCAACAATGTTTGCGGTGCTTTGGTGAAGTAGAACGGACGCTCCACAGTTTTATCAACAGGCTTGCCCATCTCGACTGCGTGAGCGTGGTAATTGCGCCCCACAAAGAACAAACGGTTGATAGGAAAACGTTCGGTCTTGCCACGAATGGCCAATGATTGAACAGCGGGAGGATTGAAAAGATATGAAGTCATGAAGATTCCGAATGTGAATATTTGTTTTTAACCACGGTTCTCATACACACCCAATTTGCGGTGTAAGGGAGCCTCATCGGCGATGAAAACAAATGAAGGTTTGTCCGCCTGCAAGTTCTTCAGCGTGACCGCTTCGTAACCCGGCGCACAGCACGTATCAGCTTCAACCAACGTGAAGGTGCTGTCAACGATGTTGGCCTCGACCGCTCCCTCAATGACGTGGAACACCTGGGCGGGTGAACGTGCAGGCAAGCGCAGTGTTTGGCCAGGCCGCAACATCATGGCGTAGAAGCCCAATATGTTCTCGGCATCGCCACCTGTTTCCGGATTGACGTAGGTCACTTGCACCGCTTCGAGCGTAGGCTGATCTGCGGCGATCGCTTCGAGCGAAGCCTTGGCATCGGTCCACGCATAGCGCAGCATGGGATAGGCCTTCTTGCTGCGTTCAAACACATAGCTAGGCACCACGCCGCCACGCGCATATTGCTTGTCGCCTTGACCGGGCACCACGGTTTGGCGCTCGCCGTTGATGTGGTAGCTGGCTTCCATGTAATAGACCAAGGGCAAGTCCAACACATCGAGCCATATGACAGGATCTTTGCCATCGTGACCATGCTCATGCCACAAGCCTGTGGGCGTGAGAATTAAATCGCCACGGTGCATGGGGCACTTCTCACCGTCCACCGTGGTGTAAGCGCCCTCGCCTTCCACAATCATGCGCACAGCGTTGGGCGTGTGACGGTGGCTAGGTGCCCACTCGCCTGGCATCAACAGCTGCATGCCCAGATACATGGCGGCACTGGCTTGCATTTTTTCTAAGCCATGACCGGGGTTGGCTAACACCAACACGCGACGTTCGGCTTTTTCAATCGGCGTGAGTTCGCCCGCTTTGAGCAGCAAAGGCTTGATGGTTTGATACGGCCAGTGTGTGGGCTTGGTTTGACGTGTGGGCACCCTGGGTGGCAGCACGCCACGTAGGCTGGGCCACAAAGGTACCAAGTTGAGTTCTTTGAGTTCATCGCGGTAGTCTTGCGGTAAATCTTCGAGGCGTCCGAGTTCTTGCATGGTGATGTCCTTTTACGTTGATCTTGCTCAGTCTTGTGCCAAACAGTTGTTGACGTTCCAGCCGTACAGCCATTCGATCGCATCGTAAAAACGCGCTTGTGAACGGCCTTTCCACAAGGCATTGCGCACCAAACGCTCTACGCCTGCTGCATGGTACAGACGTCCCATTTCGCGACCCGACAACACAATGCGTGCAGTGCGCGCCACACGTGAACGCTCATACAACGCCAAAGCTTTACCCCAATCGTTGTTGTTCACACGCAGGGCTTCGCCCAAAGTCACGGCATCTTCCATCGCCATGCATGCCCCTTGCGCCATGTATTGCGTGGTGGGGTGTGCCGCATCACCCAAGATGGTGACGCGACCGAACACCCAATTCGCAATGGGTTCGCGATCTGCCGTGGCCCAGCGTTTCCATGTTTTAGGCAATTCAATGAGTTGGCGCGCTTTGGGGCTGATGCCTTGGAAGTAGCTTTCCACTTCCTCTTTGCTACCGTCTGTCACACCCCACTCTTCTTGCTGGCGGCTGTGGAAAGTGACGACCACGTTGTACTGTTCCCCCCCACGCAAGGGGTAATGCACCAAATGACATTTAGGGCCTGCCCACAAACTGGCAGCATTCCATTGCAAGTTTTCAGGAAAATCTTTTTTATCAACCACAGCGCGGTACACCACATGGCCCGTCACACGCGGTGGATCGTTGACAAACTGTTGGCGAACCACCGATTTGCCGCCATCTGCGCCGATCAAGGCTTGGCCTTCCCAACGTTTGCCGTTTTGGTCAATCGCAATCACGGTGTCACCGTCTTGCTCGACCTTCACGATCCGCGTGCTGGTGAAAAACTCAACTTGTCCCGTTTCTTGTGCACCTTCGAGCAATGAAAGGTGCACATCCACACGGTGAATCACTGCGTATGGGTTGCCAAAGCGCTGACGAAAAGCTTCGCCTGTTTCGATCTTGCCCACTTGTGACTCATCCAGCGCATCGTGCATCACCATGTAATCGGTGTAGACCGCACGACCTCGGGCCTTGTCACCCACGCCCAACGCATCAAACGCATGAAAGGCATTGGGGCCGAGTTGAATGCCAGCCCCAATCTCACCAATCTCAGCCGCTTGCTCCAACACTTGAACTTTGAAACCTTGGCGAACCAAAGCCAAAGCAGCAGCCAATCCTCCGATACCACCGCCCGACACCAACACAGGTAAAGCCTTTACCGAATCATTCATAGAGTTCCTTTGCACACAGATAGTAAGTACACTGAATATAAGTGTAGTGCTAGGATTGAAACTCAGAACCTAGGCAAAACCCTAAATCACCAAGTCATGAAAAAGACAACCAAGCCAGCCCCATTGATTCATTTGGACATGCAGCCAGGCCACTTGATGCGCCGAATGCATCAAATTTCGGTAGGGATTTTTATGGCTGAAGCGCAAGCCATAGGTCTGACGCCGCTTCAATTTGCAGCACTGCAAGCCGTTAGCCAGCAGCCTGGGATTGATCAAAAAACACTCGCCAAAGTTGTTGCGCTCGACACATCAACAACAGGCGGTGTGATTGACAGACTTGAGGCACGCGGTTTGATTGAACGCCGCGCATGTGATGAGGATCGACGCGTGCGCTTGCTCACACTCACGCACGAAGGTGAAAAATCGCTGCAAGACGCTGTGCCAATCATGCTCACGGCGCAAGAAAAAATTCTTTCACCCCTCTCTGCCGCCCAGCAAAAAACTTTCATGAAGCTGCTGAGCCAACTGGTGAATGAAAACAACGCGTTCAGTCGGGCCCCTAGCCAATCCGTCAAGTGATGGCGGTCGTTCGCGCCATGCAACGCGTCAATTCGGCACCAAAAACTCCCGACTGATGCTCGCGCCAATTTCATTCACGCGGTCTAAGAACTGCGTGAGGTAGGCGTGCAGCCCATTGGCCAAAATTTCTTCAATGCGGCTGAATTCCATCTCGGCGCACAGCTTGCCCGCGCGACGGTAGCTCTCTAACGAGCGGTCGTCTGACACCATCGAAATGTTGCTCACCACTTCGTTCAAGCACGCATGCAACGAGCGTGGCATGTCGGCACGCAGAATCAGCAGCTCGGCCACGCGCTCGGGGTGAATCACATCGCGATAAACCTTGCGATAAATCTCAAAGCCAGACACGCTGCGCAAAATGGCGCTCCAGTGGTAGAAGTCGTGTTGCTCGGTTTTCTCGCTGCCGTCGGCAAACAAGTCGCCATGCACGGCGTGGAACTTCACATCGACCAAACGTGCGGTGTTGTCGGCGCGCTCAAGGAAGGTGCCCAAACGCATGAAGTGCAAGGCCTCGTCCATCAGCATGGTGCCCACGGTCACGCCGCGTGAAAGGTGCGAACGAAATTTGACCCATTCAAAAAACTCGCCCGGGTCACTCTCTAACAAACCACTCTTCAAAATGCGGTTGAGCTCCAACCAAGTTTGGTTTTGCGTTTCCCACACTTCGGTGGTGAGGCTGCCGCGCACAGCGCGCGCGTTTTCACGCGCAGCACGCAAGCACGAGATGATGGACGACGGATTGTTCTCATCCTTCACCATGAACTCCATCACGCGTTGGGGCGTAATGTCGCCATGACGAGCTTGGTAGGCGGGCAACAACTCGCTGATCGACAGCAAGCCTTCCCAGCCCAGCAGCGCTACTTCGGCAGATTGCGGCAGCAGCGAGGTTTGGTAGTTCACGTCCAACAGGCGTGCGGTATTCTCGGCCCGCTCGGTATAGCGGGACATCCAAAACAGGTGGTCAGCGGTACGGCTCAGCATTGTTAAACCTCAAGAATCCATGTGTCTTTGGTGCCGCCGCCTTGAGACGAGTTCACCACCAGTGAGCCTTCTTTCAGCGCCACGCGGGTCAAGCCGCCGGGCACCATTTGCACGGTCTTGCCGCTCAACACGAAGGGGCGCAAATCGATGTGGCGCGGCGCAATGCCGCTTTCCACATACGTGGGGCAACTCGACAAGCTCAGCGTCGGTTGCGAAATGTAGCCATCGGGCTTGGCCAGCAACACTTGGCGGAATTCTTCAATCTCCGCCTTGGTTGCAGCAGGGCCGACCAACATGCCGTAGCCGCCAGCGCCGTGCACTTCCTTCACTACCAACTTGTCCAAGTTAGCCAGCGTGTAGGCCAAGTCGTCTTTCTTGCGGCATTGGAAGGTAGGCACGTTGTTCAAGATGGGTTTCTCACCCAAATAGAACTCAATCATTTGCGGCACGTAGGGGTAGATGGATTTGTCGTCGGCAATGCCCGTGCCCACCGCGTTGCAAATGTTCACATGGCCTGCGCGATACGCATCCATCAAACCAGCGCAGCCGAGGGTGGAGGTAGAGCGGAACACGCTCGGGTCCAAAAAGTCATCGTCCACACGGCGGTAAATCACGTCCACGCGCTTGGGGCCGCGTGTGGTGCGCATGTACACGAAGCTGTCTTTCACAAACAGGTCTTGGCCTTCGACCAACTCCACGCCCATTTGCTGCGCCAAAAAGGCGTGTTCAAAGTAAGCGCTGTTGTACATGCCGGGCGTGAGCACCACCACAGTCGGGTCGTCGGTGGTGGATGGGCTGCTGGCACGCAAGGTCTCTAGCAGCAAGTCGGGGTAATGCGCCACGGGGGCCACGCGGTGTTGGCTGAACAGCTCGGGGAAGAGCCGCATCATCATCTTGCGGTCTTCCAACATGTAGCTCACACCGCTGGGCACACGCAAGTTGTCTTCGAGCACGTAGTACTCGCCATTGCCTTGGGCATCAGGCGCACGCACGATGTCGATGCCGCTGATTTGCGAATACACCTTGTGCGGCACATCTACCCAACGCATCTCGGGGCGGTACTGCGCGTTGTTCAAAATCTGTTCGCTTGGGATGATGCCGGCCTTGAGAATGCCCTGCTCGTGATACACGTCGTGAATGAACATGTTCAACGCATTGACACGTTGCACCAAGCCCTTTTGCATGCTCGTCCACTCATGGGCGGGAATGATTCGGGGAATCAAATCGAAAGGAATGAGGCGCTCAGTGCCTGCACCATCTTCATCCTTGTCGCCATACACCGCGAAGGTGATACCGACGCGACGGAAAATCATCTCGGCTTCTTCGCGCCTGTCGCGCATGGTCTGTGGATCTTGGCGCTTGAGCCAGTCCAAATAGTTCCGGTAGTGGGGGCGCACCGCGCTGTCGATAAACGGCAGCTGGGCGTACATTTCATCAAACTTGTGCATCTTGGGAACTCCTAGCATCTCTTACGCAAATTGAGTGCCAACCTTCAGAATACGTGTTGCCAGTAGCCTTGTCTTTGATTTCGCTCACATTGCACCAACTTGGGTTGTTCACTTTGCCATATTAGTGCACCACAACGGGGTGTCTGCACCACGAGCACACCTAAATCGCTGTAACGCCGCAAAACATCAGGCCTTGGATGGCCAAAGCGATTGCGATAGCCCGCTTGCACGACGGCGACATGAGGCTGCACCGCTTCTAAAAATGCTTGCGTCGACGACGTGGCGCTGCCGTGATGCGGCACCAGCAGCCAATCAGCTTGCAGGGCTTGGCCGCTTTGCAACAAGTCTTGCTCTTGCGCGGCTTCGATGTCGCCCGCCAACAATGCATGCTCACGCGGTGCCGACACGCGCAGCACACAGCTCAACGCATTCGGCTTGAGCTTGCGTTCATAGTCACTCGCACTCGGGTGCAACACCTCAAACCGCACGCCGTCCCACACCCACGATTGCCCGCGCTCGCAGCGCTGCATCGCACCCAACTGTTGCAGCGGGTGTTCAACAGCAATTGACGTCAACACATCCGCTTGCGGCTGCATGGCCATCACCGCGGGTGCACCACCACTGTGGTCGCTGTCTTGGTGGCTGATGACGATACGGTCTAGCCGCTCGCCCCATGCACGCAGCAGCGGCACCAGCACACGTTGGCCCGCATCGGTCTCGGCCGAATAGCGCGGCCCCGTGTCGTACAGCAAGCTGTGCGTGGCCGTGCGCACCAACACCGCGTGGCCCTGCCCCATGTCAGCCGCCGTCAGCTCAAACGTACCGTGCGCGGGGCGCGGGGTTTGCCAGCTGAGCACGGGCAACACCAAGGCCGCGCCAAACAGTCGCAACCACATCGGCACACGCATGGCCCATGTGCCCATGCCCACCAGCGCAGCAGCCCCCGCCCACAGCGGCGCAGCAGGCGCAGACCATTGCGCCCACGACACACCGGCACACACCTTGAGCACCCACACCAAACCCTGCAAAGCCTCAGCCGCCACGCTCCACGCCAATGGCAACACCAGCCCCAACATGCACAGCGGCGTAACCACCAAGGTCACCCACGGCACGGCCAACAAGTTGGCAAACAGCCCCACCACCGACACTTGGTGAAACAGCAGCAACGTCAGCGGGGCCAAGCACACGCTCATCAGCCACTGCTCGCGCCACATGCGCTGGGCCGAGGCCCACCACGTAGTGGCAGGCGAAGGCGAAGGCGACCCCGAGGCAAACAACACCCCCACCGCCACAAAGCTCAGCCAAAACCCCGCTTGCATCAACGCCCATGGATCGAGCGCCAGCACCACCGCGCACACCGTCAGCCACACCTGCATCAAAGGCCAACGCAAGCCGTAGCCACGTAGCAGCGTGACCACCGCCAGCATCCACACCGTGCGCTGCGCGGGCACGCCCCAGCCGGTGAACAGGGCATAGGCCAGCGCCACCCATGCCGCACACGCACTGGCCGCTACCGGCGCAGGCAGCCACAAGCTCCACGGTTTGCGGGGCGACCACACATCGCTGCGCCGCCACAGCCAGCCCACACACAGTGCCGCCAGCCACGCAAGGCCTGTGATGTGCAAACCAGAAATCGCCATGAGATGCGCCACGCCGGTGGCACGAAACACATCCCAATCCGCCCGCTCGATCGCCGCTTGGTCGCCCACCAACAAGGCCGCCACAATGCCGGCCATCGCGCGGTCTGCCACCCGTGCGTCGATGGCACTGCGCACGCGCTGGCGCAACCGCTCCACCGGATGCGCCCATGTTTGCCCCAACCATTGCGGCGGCGCATCTTTGGCCCCGTTGCGCACATAGCCCGTGGCCTGCAAGCCCTGTTCCCACAGCCACAGCTCGTAGTCAAAGCCATGCGGGTTGATGTGGCCGTGCGGCGCTTTCAGGCGCACGGCTAATTGCCAACGGTCGCCAGGGCGTAAATCGGCGGGCGGGGGTTGCACTTTGTCGTCGCTGCCACTATGGCCGCTCTGCCCGCTTTGGCCGCCATAACCATTGAGCCGGTTGCCATACCACCCCAGCAGCAACTGTGGTGGCAGCTGCACCCGTGTGCCGTCAGCCTCACGCGCTGACTCCACCTCAAAGCGAAACCGCGCACTGTCCTCGGTGCGCTGCGGCAAATTGGCCACGATGCCCACCACCTGCAAAGTGCGGCCTTCGAGTGCGGGGTTTAGGGCCGTTTGCAAATAGTGGCTGGCTCTTGCGCCAGCCAGCGAAAAAGCCAAGGTGCAGGCCAGTACACACCATGCAGCGGCATGCCAAACAGGGCCAAACCGCACACACGAGAACAACGCCAAAGCACGGCGAACAAAAGAAAAGGCATCCACACGCGCTGCGGCATAAGCCAGGAAAAGCGCAGCAGCGCCCAAACCCCAATACACCTCTGCCGCCCACAGCTGCGCCTGCTGCAACTGCAAAGCTGTGCCCGCAATCCAGCCCAAAGCCCAAGGTGTGATGACAGAAAACATAGCCGCATATTCGGGGCAACACGGCGGCGTGTGGGCGATGCCCACTCACAAGTTAAAAAGCCCCAACCATGCGGCAGGGGCTTGATGCGTTCAAGGAGTCTCGGGTGTGGTTTAGCCCGAAGCCGCTTTAGAACCGCAGACTTCTTTCTTCAAAGCGGCCAAATAGGTGTTGGGGCGAATGGCAGATTCGCGCGGGCGCCACTCTTGCACATCGTCCGAGGCCACTTCTTTGCCTTTACCCATTTGCTTGTCAAAGTAGCTCACCGACAGGCGCACCACGGTGTCGTTCTTGCAGTACATGCGCACGCGCAACATCATCGACTTGTAGTTTTCGCCGGTGGGCGTTTTGTCGCCCTTGGGCAAATCGGTCAGCACCCACGCGTAGCGCGACACGTGCACGGGCATGACCGCTTCTTTGTCAAAGTAGTAGGTGGCTTCATCTTCCTTGACCAACTCGCTCCACTCGGCCGAAGCAGGCGCAGCCCAAGCCAGCAAGCTGGCAAGCACGAAAGCAACAACAGAAAAGTGGCGTGAACACATGGTGGGTATGAAAGATAAAACTGAGTTGCCTAGGGTATCGGCGGGGGCGCAGAAAACTTGAGTAAAGAAAAAGCACTGCGTGTTGCACTTCGTCCATGAATCCGCCAAATAGGAAACCCCTCAATGCACCGCTTTAGCGCACCGCCTTGGCGCGCGTCTTGCTAGTATGCGTGCATGTCTATCCACGCCGCACTCCACCACGTCACCCAATACAACTACGACCGCTTAGTTGAGCTAGGTCCGCAAGTGATTCGCCTGCGCCCCGCGCCACACTGTCGCAGCAACGTGATTTCTTATTCCCTGAAGGTCGAGCCCGAGCACTTCATCAACTGGCAGCAAGACCCGTTCGCCAACTACCAAGCCCGCTTGGTGTTCCCCGAGAAGACCCGTGAGTTCAAGGTCACGGTGGATTTGGTCGTCGAAATGGCGGTCTACAACCCGTTTGATTTCTTTTTAGAACCTCAAGCTGAGAAATTTCCATTCGCTTACAGCGTGGCCTCGTCCTTAGAGCTGGCACCGTACTTGGTGACCCACCGCCTCACGTCGAACTTCAAGCACTACCTCAAGTCGCTAGACATCAAGGCCTTGAAGCGCAAGCCCATTCGCACGATCGACTTTCTGGTGCAGATCAACCAAAAGCTGCACCACGACATTGCGTACACCATCCGCATGGAGCCCGGCGTGCAAACGCCCGAAGAAACGCTGACGCTGCGCAGCGGTTCGTGCCGCGACAGCGCGTGGTTGCTGGTCAACTTGCTGCGCCACTGCGGCTTGGCGGCCCGCTTTGCGTCTGGCTATTTGATTCAACTCGCCCCCGATGTGAAGTCGCTCGACGGCCCCAGCGGCACCGAGGTGGACTTCACCGACTTGCACGCCTGGTGCGAGGTGTATTTGCCCGGCGCAGGATGGATTGGCTTAGACCCTACCTCGGGCCTATTGGCTGGCGAAGGCCACATTCCGCTGGCGTGCACGCCTCAGCCATCCAGTGCTGCGCCGATTGAAGGCTTGGTGGACGAAGCCGAAGTCGAGTTTGGCCACGAAATGAAAGTGACCCGTGTGCTTGAGTCGCCGCGCGTGACCAAGCCCTACACAGAAGACCAATGGACAGAAGTGCTGGCCTTGGGTGACGAAGTGGACCGCCGATTGGTAGAAGGCGATGTGCGATTGACCATGGGCGGCGAGCCCACCTTCGTCACCGTGCACGACCGCGATGCACCAGAGTGGAACACCGATGCACTCGGACCGACCAAACGCGGTTTTGCCACCGAATTGGTGCACAAACTGCGTGCCGAATATGGCGATGGCGGCTTCTTGCATTTCGGCCAAGGCAAGTGGTACCCGGGCGAGCAGCTGCCGCGCTGGGCGCTGGGCATTTACTGGCGCACCGACGGCCACCCTTGCTGGCACAACCCCGATTTGTTTGCCGACGAACGTGTGCCCAGCAGCTACACCACCGAAGACGCACAACGATTTACGCAAACCCTCGCACACAAGCTGGGGCTGGACGACCAATACATCACCCCCGGCTATGAAGACACGTGGTACTACCTGTGGCGCGAGCGCCGCTTGCCCGTCAACGTGGACCCGTTTGACGCCAAGCTCGACGACGAGATGGAGCGCGTGCGCCTGCGCCGCGTGTTCAGCCAAGGCTTAGACAAAACGGTGGGCTATGTGCTGCCACTCAAAGCGGGTGAAGTGGCAGGCGGCCCGCGTTGGAGCACCGGCCCTTGGTTCTTGCGCGACGAGCGCATGTACCTCGTGCCCGGCGACTCGCCCATGGGCCTGCGCTTGCCGCTCGACTCACTGCCGTGGGTCAGCCAAGCCGACTACCCCTACGCGATTGAGCAAGACCACTTTGCCGAGCGCAAGCCCCTGCCCCACGCGGCGGCCTTGCGTGCGCAGTACTCGCACCACGCGCGTCACACGCATTACGACCACAACATGGGCCACCACATCAACACGCATGTGGCGGGTGGTGGCATAGCGCAAGGCGGCACAGTGGGTCTGCAAACTGGTATGGGCCAAGACGGCTTTGTGCCCGGCACCCCGCACCCCGTGCCTGCCAAAGACCAATCGGCGCATTGGATTACCCGCACCGCCATTTGCGTAGAAGTGCGCGACCCATCCCGCGCCAACGGCCCCGCCGTTGAGTTGAAGGCGATGGAGAACCCACAAGGGTTGATTTACGTCTTCATGCCGCCACTGGGCGACTTGGAAGACTACCTAGAACTGCTCAGTGCGATTGAAGCCACCGCCGAACAGCTGGGCGTGCGCCTTGTGTTGGAAGGCTACCCGCCTCCACGCGATGTGCGCCTGAAAGTGCTGCAAGTCACCCCCGACCCCGGCGTGATTGAAGTCAACATTCACCCCGCCCACAACTGGCTGGAAATCGTGGACCACACCGAATTCTTGTACAAGGCGGCGTTTGAGTCGCGCTTGTCCGCTGAGAAGTTCATGACCGACGGTCGCCACACCGGCACGGGCGGCGGCAACCACATCGTGATGGGCGGTGCCACGCCTGCGGACAGCCCGTTTTTGCGCAAGCCCGAACTGCTGGCTTCGCTCATCTTGTATTGGCACAACCACCCGTCGTTGAGCTACTTGTTCAGCGGCATGTTCATTGGCCCCACCAGCCAAGCACCGCGTGTGGACGAAGCGCGCAACGACCAAATTTACGAGCTTGAAATTGCGTTGGCAGAAATACAAAAGAACCGTGAGAAATACGGTGCAGACATGCCGCCGTGGATCGTGGACCGCACGCTGCGTAACTTGCTGATTGACGTCACAGGCAACACGCACCGCAGCGAGTTTTGCATCGACAAGCTCTACTCGCCCGATTCGTCTACCGGACGTTTGGGTTTGCTCGAACTTCGCGCGTTCGAGATGCCCCCGCACGAACGCATGAGCATCGTGCAGCAGCTCTTGCTGCGTGCGCTGGTGGCTCGCTTTTGGGAAACGCCCTACCAAGCCCCCGCCACCCGCTGGGGCACCGAACTGCATGACCGCTTTTTGCTGCCGCATTTCGTCAAAACCGATTTTGACGATGTGCTCACCGAGCTGGGCGACTGCGGTTTTCAGTTTGACCCCGCGTGGTTTGCCCCGCACTTCGAGTTCCGCTTTCCACGCGTGGGCGACTTGCAAACACTGGGCATCAACCTCACGCTGCGCAACGCCTTGGAGCCTTGGCATGTCATGGGCGAAGAAGGCTCCAGCGGCGGCACGGTGCGCTATGTGGACTCATCGCTCGAACGCATCGAGGTGCATGTGGCGGGCCTCAACCCCAGCCGCCACACCATCACCGTCAACGGCCGCCCCTTGCCTTTGCAGCCCACAGGCACAGTGGGCGAATACGTGGCCGGTGTGCGCTACCGCGCATGGGCGCCGTCGTCGGCCTTGCACCCCACCATTGGCGTGCATGTACCGCTGACCTTTGACATCGTGGACACGTGGATGAAGCGCTCGGTGGGTGGCTGCCAGTACCACGTAGCCCACCCCGGTGGCCGCAACTACGACAGCTTTCCCGTCAACGCGTATGAGGCCGAGAGCCGCCGCTTGTCGCGCTTCTTCCCGCTGGGCCACACGCCGGGCAAATTAGATGTGCCGCAAGCCACCGTGGGGGTGCCTGCCAGCAAAGAGTTCCCCTTCACGCTGGATTTGCGACGCGACTAAGCACACCACGCAACGGCCACTTAACCCATGCCCAACCCAAAGGCGGTGAGACAATGCAGCCACTGTGCAAAAGCCTTCCTCATCTCCCTCTGGATTTGTTACTTCACCGCGTTTGCTTGACGTGGTGAAGGGCCTTGCACATCCCGCCGACAGCGGGCACTTTGACGAGCTGCAAGGCAAGTGTTCGCCTGTACGTGTGCCGCCTGCTGCGCGCGACGTGCAAAGTACGACGGCCCAGGCTTCAATACAGTCGCAGTCTCTAGGTGAGGGGCAAGGGCAAACTTTGCGCAGTGCCAATGTCACCTCGGCATTGCAGCCTTTGCAGCCTCTAGCCCCCATGTCTGGCATGACAGCACTCGCGCCCATGCCGCCAATGGCAGCGCCCGAAGCAACGCCAACGCAAATACCAGAACCCGATCTCAGCCCCGCATGGCAAACCTTTTTTGACCAGCTCGGCACCACCGGCCTAGACGACCTCGACCGCCGCACCCAAACCCTCGCTCGCCAAGTGCGCGACAACGGCATCACCTACAACGTGTACGCCAGCCAAGGCGGCCCGCAGAGGCCTTGGGCCTTGGACCTGTTCCCCCTCATCCTCACGCCCGACAGCTGGCAGCAAATTGAAGTGGGCGTGAAGCAACGCGCACGTTTGCTCGAACGCGTCATGGCCGATGTGTATGGCCCGCAGCAGCTGATTCGCGAGGCCATGATTCCCCCCGCCTTGGTGCAAGGCCACCCCGGCTACTTGCGTGCCATGCACGGCGTGGCGCCTGTGGGCGGCACGCATTTGCACATTGCCGCGTTTGACTTGGCGCGCGGGCCTGATGGCAACTGGGCCGTAGTGTCGCAACGCACGCAAGCGCCTTCGGGCTTGGGCTATTTGCTGGAAAACCGCTTGCTCATTTCACGCCAGTTCCCGCAAGCGTTTGAGGCGATGAACATCCAGCGCTTGGCCGCCACCTACCGCGTGTGGGTCGAGTCACTCAAGGCGCACAGCCCCGAAGGGGCGAACGCACACGTGGCCTTGCTCACGCCCGGCCCGTACAACGAAACGTATTTTGAGCACGCTTACCTCGCCCGCTACCTAGGCCTCACGCTGGTCGAAGGCCATGACCTGACGGTGCGTGACGAGCGCGTGTACCTGCGCACGCTACGTGGCCTTGAGCCCGTGCATGTGCTGCTCAAGCGTTTGGACGATGAGTTCTTAGACCCGCTTGAGTTGCGCTCTGACTCCACCTTGGGCATTCCCGGTTTGCTGCAAGCCGTGCGTGCGGGCAATGTGGTGGTGGCCAATGCGCCGGGCTCGGCATTTTTAGAGTCGCCCGCTTTGCTAGGCTTTTTGCCCGCACTGAGTGAAAAACTGCTGGGCGAAGAACTGCAGCTGCCCGCACTCGACACCTGGTGGTGCGGCGAACGTGCTGCCTTGGCATCCGTGCTGCCACAGCTCGAACACATGGCCATCAAGCCGACCTACCCGGGCTCGGCCACGCACAGCACGTTTGACGCCGCGATTCAGTCTGTTTTAGGCCGCACGCTCACCCAAGCACAGCGCGACGAATGGGTGGGCCGCATCACCCGCCAACCCGACCGCTACACCTTGCAGGCCTACACCCCGTTGTCGCAAATGCCCACGTGGAAAAACACCACCGAAGGCGTGGTGCAACGCTCGGTCATGCTGCGCGTGTTTGCACTGCGTGATGGCGTGGGGGATGGCGCTGATTCATGGCGCGTGCTGCCCGGCGGCTTGGCCCGCATTGCAGCACCCAATGCGCCCATTGCCTCCATGCAACGCGGCGGCAGCAGTGCCGATGTGTGGGTGCAAACCGAAGCCGATGTGGACCGCAGCAGCTTGCTGCCCAAATACAACGCCGCCTCTGGCTTTAAGCACCGCGAGCGCATGGTCACCAGCCGCGCCGCTGAAAACTTGTATTGGCTAGGCCGCTACACCGAGCGCAGCGAAAACATGGTGCGCTTGGTACGCCTGTGCATCGAAGCCTTGAATGGCGAAGACCCCGCCTCACGCAGCTTGTGGGCTTGGTTGCAGTTACTCACCCAACGCCAAGGCCTGGTACCTGCGGGCGTGCCATCGGCCCACGCCGCTGGCGATGACAAAGCCACCAGCACACCCAGCATGGGGGCTCGACGCCGCGTATTTGAACGCACGCTCATCGCCTGCTTAGACCTTGATGAACACAGCACCAGCGTGGGCTACAACTTGCGTGCGTTGCACCAAGCCGCCTCATCGCTGCGCGAGCGCTTGTCGCCCGAACATTGGAACGCTATCGTGCACTGCGTGGATCAGTTCAGTGCCGACTGCGCACAAGCAGGTTCACCACGCGAGTTCTCAGCCGTGCAAGCCATGCAAGCGCTCGATGCCGCCAGCTCGGCACTCGCCGCCATCACTGGCGCACAAACCGACCGCATGACGCGTGACGATGGTTGGCAACTGTTGAGCATTGGCCGCCACGTAGAGCGCCTCGGCTTTTTGTCATCCGCCCTCGACTTGGCGGTGGAAGTGGGCGCGTTTGAAAACACGGGCGATGACGCCAACAATGCCAACGAAAACAGCTCGCACTATGCGGCGTTGTTGTCGTTGTTTGACAGCACCATCACCTTTCAAGCGCAATACCAACAAAGCCGTGAACTCGCCCCACTCATTGAGCTGCTGGTGCAAGACAACGACAACCCACGCTCGCTCGCTTGGGTGGCACGCACGCTGCGCGGGCGTTTGTCAAAGCTGGCCAAAACGCCAATGGGCGAACCCGATGCACTGGCGCGTTTGGTGCCCGACTTGAAGCACACCGATTTAGAGCAGCTTTGCGCATCCAACGACGCAGGCCACCACCCCAACCTGCGCGCCTGCCTCACCGAGTGCATGCAAGCCGCGTGGCAAGTGTCGGACGCCATCACGGCCCACTACTTCAGCCACACCGACGACGCCGACAGCGTGGGGGCCTAAGCCATGTTGCTGTACATCACCCACACCACCACTTACCACTATGTGCCGCAGGTCAACACGGCGCAGCACATGGCGCATTTGCTGCCGCGCAGCGATGCCGCACAAACCGTGCAACACGCCGAGCTGCACATCACCCCCACACCTGCCGCCACCAGCACGCATCTGGATGTGTTTGGCAACAACCGTACCTTCTTCTCGCTGCCTGTGGTGCACGACACGCTTAGCATCACGGCCAAGAGCACGGTCGAAACCCACTTCATGCCCTACCCACCCGAGCAAGCGTTGACCACCCCCGCGTGGGAAAACGTGCGTGCGCACTTTGTGTATCACTCGGGCGCTGCGTGGGACGCGGCCACCGAATACGTGTTTGCCTCGCCCTATGTGCAGCCGCACCCCGACTTTGCCGACTACGCACGCGCCAGTTTCACCCCCGCCCGCCCCGTGTTGGCGGCCGCGTGTGATGTGATGACGCGCATTCACCAAGAGTTCACCTACGAGACGGCAAGCACCGACATCAACACGCCTGCGCTTGAAGCCCTCAAAAGCCGCAAAGGCGTGTGCCAAGACTTTGCGCACATCCTCATTGGTTGCTTGCGCACGCAAGGTTTGGCCGCGCGTTATGTGAGCGGTTATTTGGTGACCGAAGTTGCGGAGGGCCAAGCCCGTTTGATTGGTAGCGATGCCTCACACGCGTGGGTATCGGTCTATGTGCCCAACGACTTAGACGATGCCGCCGAGACCGCCAAAACCGGCGCACTCGCCACCCACGGCCAATGGTTTGACCTTGACCCTACCAACAACCGCTGGGGCCTCAGCTCCCCCGGCATCGACTACGTGACCTTGGCCATGGGCCGCGACTACGCCGATGTGTCGCCCGTGCGTGGGGTGATTCATGGCGGAGCTAGCCACACACTTGAAGTGGGTGTGACGGTGCAACCGGCGTCTGAGTTGGCCACCTAGCGCTCTTAAAATCGCTGGATTCAAACAAGGAATCCAACATGAGCGTTTACGACAAACTCCAAGCCCTGAACATCACCCTGCCCCCAGTCGCTGTACCCGCTGCGGCCTATGTGCCTTTTGTGCAAACAGGCAACTTGGTGTTTTTGAGCGGCCACATTGCCAAACAAGACGGCAAAGTGTGGACTGGCCAACTGGGCAAAACCATGCAAACTGCCGAAGGTGCACAAGCCGCACGCGCAGTGGCTATCGATTTGTTTGGCACGCTGCACGCCGCTGTGGGCGACTTGAACAAAATCAAACGCATCGTCAAAGTGATGAGCTTGGTCAACTCCAGCCCCGATTACACCGAACACCATTTGGTGACCAACGGTTGCAGCGAACTCATCGGCCAAGTGTTTGGCGACAAAGGCGCGCATGCACGCAGCGCGTTTGGCGTGGCGCAGTTGCCTTTGGGGGCTTGCGTGGAAATTGAATTGATTGCTGAGCTGGCCTAAGACGCCTATTCGTCAAAGTCCCAGATCTGATGCAGATCTAGGCGAATCAAAGCCAGCAACTCCACCACCTCTAGCTGCATGCGCTCGGCGGCATTGAGGTTGTCGCTGGCCATGCGCGCAATCAACAACACGTCCGACAAACTGCCCTCGCCCAAGGTGTAGGCCTTGACTGATTTTTCGGCGGCCAGTGCTTGGCGTTGCGCGGCCGATTTCAAGTTGTCGGCTGCGGTGCGTTTGTGTTGGAACTGAATCCACATGCCCTCAAACATGGCGCCCAGTTGTTGTTCGGCGAGCCGCACTTTGTCGCTGACAGCTTGCGCGTCGGCAACGGCTGCGCTGCTGTGATGAAAGCGTGACGCGCTGGGAAACGGCATCGAGAACATGACCCCCGAAATGGTCTCACTCCCCGCCCGTTCGCGTCCGCTGAACACACCCACGGTAGGGTCGGGCAAGCGGTCACGCGAAGCGCGATCTGCGGCTAGGCGCAAGCGTTGTGCGTCTACACGCATCATGTTGAGTTCGTGGTTTTTGTCTAGAAACTCTTGGCGCATGTTTGCCATTGATTCAGTCAACGCGGGTAGCTGAATCGAAGCATCCAAACGCAAACCAGCAGGCATGTGCGTTGGCAGCGCCATCCCCGCATAGCGGCGCGTGAAAGCTGAGGCGCTAGATGCCAACTGCGCATCCGCCACCGAACGTGCTGCTGTGATGCGCTCCAACTCGGCGTTGGCCAGCTCGGCATCGAGCTGCGAAATTTCGCCATGCTTGAGCTGCACTTGCGTAAGACGCTGCATCTTGGCTGCGAGGTCAAACGTGGTGATGGCATTTTTTTGATCGGCCAAAGCGCGCAGGTACGTAAACCAAAAACGCATCAACTCGCGTGCGCCTTCATGCATGGCATCGGCATATTCGATGTCGGCAAAGGCTTGGGTTTGTGTAGCGAGGTCGGCGTCTATGCCGCGTTTGCCCCAAAAGCGCACGGGTCGCTCGATGCTCACCAGCGACTCGTGCATTTGTGTGCCTGCGGCCACATCACGGCGACGCTGCGAGGTGCTGCGCAAGGTGAACTCAGCCGAGCCAGATTCAATGCCTTGGGCGCGTGCGGTGCCCGCTTCTTTTTTGGAGCGAGCGGCTTGCATCAAGGGGCTACCTAACAAGGCCTCTTTCACAGCGGCTTCGGTGGGTAGATAAGGTATGAGCGGGGAAATGAGTGCGTTGGGTGTGGTTTGCGACGCCGCAGATGCAGCAGCGGATGCAGTGCTCGCCTGCTGTGGCTGCTGAGCTTGCGCAACGCCCAACATGAACGCCAAAGTGCAGACCCAAACGGAGGTCAGGGCAAAAGATTTCACGACTCTTTTCATGATTTCCTCCAAGGTAAGAATCGTGTCAGCGCCTGCCACGGCACGCTTTCTAGCCCACCAAAGCGTTCAAACAGTTTGGGTAACAGCAACAAGGTCAACAACGTGGAGCTGAGCAATCCGCCGGTCACCACAATGGCCAAGGGGCGTTGAATTTCTGAGCCAGGTCCTGTGGCAAACAGCAGCGGAATCATGCCCAGCGCGGTGATAACCGCCGTCATCAACACGGGGCGCAAACGGCGCTCGGTGCCTAAACGCACCACCACATCCATGTCTTCGCCATCGAGCAACCGTTCGTTGAAGTGCGTGACCATCACCACGCCATTGAGCACAGCAATGCCCAGCAGCGCGATGAAGCCCACCGACGCAGGCACCGACAAATACTCCCCCGAAATGGCCAGCGCCACCACACCGCCCACCAAGGCAAACGGAATATTCAAGAAGATGATGCCCGCCTGTATGGCCGAACCAAAGGTGAACACCAAGATGGTGAAGATGAGCACCATGGCCGCCGGAATGACCAGCCCCAATCGCGCCGCTGCGCGTTGTTGGTTTTCAAACTGACCGCCCCACACAATGCGCACATCGCTAGGCAGCTTGAGCGCGGCCACAGCCTTTTGGGCGTCACCCACAAAGCCCGTCAAATCGCGGCCATCCACCGACACCTGAATGCTGGTGAAGCGTGCGCTTTGTTCGTGGTCCACACGGATGGGGCCATCGACCAAGCGAATGTCGGCCAAGGCACTGGCCGCCCACACACGGCCATCGGGTGCGGCGAGTTGCAAGTTTTTAAATGCTTCGGGGCTTTGACGCGTGGCCTCGTTGCCACGCAGCGTGAGCGGCATGCGCACACCGTCTTGCAACACATAGCCCAGCGATTCGCCTTCCACTTGGTTTTTAAACGCTTGCTGCAAGGCCTCCACGCTAAAGCCTGCTTGGCCCATCGTCGTGCGATTCAGGCTGACCGACACGTATTGCAAGCCTTCGGCCTTGGGCGCTATCACCTCGGCAGCACCGGGGATGGTGCGCACGGCATCGGCTATTTGGTGGGCGGCTTCGTTCAAGCTGCCAAGGTCTGTGCCAAAAATTTTGATGGCCACATCGCCGCGCGTGCCTGTGAGCATTTCGGACACGCGCATTTCAATAGGCTGTGTGAAACCATAGACCAAGCCTGGGAAACCATCCAACACCACGCGCAGCGCATCGACGATGTCGTCTTTGTTGCCGCGCCATTCGCTTTTGGGTTTGAGCACCAAGAAGGTGTCGGTCTCGTTCAAACCCATCGGATCTAGCCCCAATTCGTCAGAGCCAGCACGGGCGACGATGGACTTCACCTCGGGCACGCTTTCCAAAATGGCTTGCTGCACGCGGGTGTCGATCTCAAGCGAAGCTTCGAGTGAAATCGAAGGTAGCTTTTGCAGCTGTACCAAGATGTCGCCTTCATCCAAGGTCGGCATGAAGGTTTTTCCAATCAAGCTGTAGAGCACGGCGGCCACGACCAACGAGGCCAGAGACACGCCATACAACCACTGCGGCTTGGCCCACACGCGTTCACGCAAACGTAGATAGGCTACGTGGATTTTTTGCATCACCACGGGCTCGTGCGCGCCCTCTTCTTTGAGCACCATGGATGCCAAAGCTGGAATCACACTGAAGGCCAGCAGTAGCGATGACGCCAGTGCCATGATGATGGTCACCGCCACCGGTGCAAACAGCTTGCCCTCTAAGCCTTCCAGACTGAGTAGCGGCAAGAACACCACGCAAATGATGAGCACACCAGACGCCACCGGCTTGACCACTTGCCGCACGGCGCGCAACAAAATTTCGGTCTTCGACAAGGCGTGGCCTGCTGCGTGAGAAGCAAACGCGGTTTCGATGTTTTCCACCACCACCACCGCGGCATCCACCAACATGCCCAGCGCAATGGCCAAGCCGCCCAAGCTCATCAAGTTGGCAGTCAACCCAAAAGCACGCATGAGCATGAACGTGCTCAGCAGCGACAACGGCAAGGCCACAGCCACCACCACCGCGGCACGCATGCCGCCCAAGAACACATACAAGGTGATACACACCAACACGGCGGCTTCAATCAAGGCGTGAATCACTGTGTCTGCTGCACGCGTGACCAGCTCGCCACGGTTGTAAAAGGTTTTCACCGTCATGCCTTTGGGTAAGCGCGGGGCCATCTCGACCAATTTGGCATCGACCGCATTCACCAACTGGCGGGCGTTCACGCCGCGCATGCCCAGCACCAAGCCCTCAACCGCTTCGCCTTGGCCGTCGTGCGTGACGGCACCGTAGCGTGTGAGTGCACCGTGTGTGACGGTAGCCACATCGTCGAGCTGCACCTTGGTGTTGCGTGTGGTGCTCAAACGCACCGCGCGTAAATCATCCAGTGTTTTGACTGCACCTTCCACGCGGACCACCAGGGCTTCTTCACCAGCCATCAAGCGGCCTGCGCCGTCGTTGCTGTTATTGGTCAGCAGGGCTTGACGCAAGTCTGTCATGCTCACAGCCATCGCCGCCATCTTGGCGGTGTTGGGAATGACCTCAAAGGTTTGCACTTCGCCGCCGAGCGAGTTGACTTCAGCCACACCAGGAATGGTGCGTAGCTCGGGGCGAATCACCCAGTCGAGCACGCGGCGTTTTTCTGCTAAACCGAAGTCGCCTTCGAGGGTGAACATGTACATCTCGCTCAGCGGTGTGGTGATGGGGGCCAAGCCGCCGCTCACACTCGCCGGCAAATCACGCATGACTGAGCCCAAACGCTCAGACACTTGTTGACGCGCCCAATACAAATCCACGCCTTCGTCAAAGTCGATGGTGATGTCGGCAATGCCATATTTGGAAATCGAACGCACGATGCGTTTGTTAGGGATGCTCAGCAGCTCTTGCTCGATGGGTTTGACCACGCGCTGCTCAACCTCTTCGGGCGTCATGCCCGGAATTTTGAGAATGACCTTGGCCTGTGTGGGCGAGATATCGGGGAAGGCATCAATCGGCAAATTGAGCCACGCGTAGGTGCCTGCAATGAACAGCAAGCCAGCACACGCCAGCGTGAGGCTGCGAAAACGCAGACTCAGACGAATGAGGTGTTCAAACATCACTCGTCCTTTTGCAATAACGCGCGCAAGGAGGCGATGCCTGTGACCGCCACTTTGCTGCCTACGGGCAACGCAGCTTCAACCAACGACAAGTCGTCGGTAGACGACATCACATTCACCGTTTGTGCTTCAAAGCCTTTGTCGTTCACCACAAAGATCCACGGCTTGCCACGCCACTGCGTGACCGCGCGTGCAGGCACCAGCCACTGTGTATCAGGCTTTGCCGCGCTGGCTTTGCCTTTGGCATGCACGGTGACCGAGACCAACTCACCCGCTTGCAAGCTGCCACGGCTTGTGACCGTGGCGCGTGCGCGCGCCGATTGGCTGGCATCCACCGCCCGGCTCACGCCAATGAGCTTGGCTTTGGCATTGCGCGAGGCGATGCTCACCTCGTCGCCCACTTGCAGTTGTGCCGCTTTGTCGGATGAGAGCTGCAAATCGAGTTGCAACTGCGAGCTGTCCGCCAGCTTGAACAACATGGCACCAGCTTCCACGCGCTGCCCCACAGCAACAAACGCCTCAGACACCGTGCCCGACAGCGGCGCTTTGAGCGTGCCCGTGGCGTAACCCGTGTTGGCATCAAAGCGCATGCCCGCGGCCAATAACTCGGCCTCACGCGCGTGCAGCTGAGCTTGTGCGGCTTCTTGCTTGGAGCGGCTCAGCTGCAAACGCACAGCAGGAATGATGCCTTCGTCAAACATGGCTTGGTCGCGTTGTGCAGCAGCTGAGGCGTTTTTAAAATCGAGCGATGCTTCATTCAACAAGCGACGCGCATCGCCCAGCATGGGGCTGGTGAAATGCGCCAAGGCAGCCCCCGCTTTGACCGTGTCGCCAACGCCCACCAACAAGCGCGAGACTTGACCCGCATACGGCGCTGATACGGTGAACTCTTTGCCAGGCGGCATGACCACAGTGGCACTGGCCAACAACTGGCCGCCTGTAGAGGCTTGCACCGAGGCCACTTGCACGCCGAGGCTGGATTGCTGCTTGGCTGTGAGTGGCAGCGGCACAAACGAACTTCCTACCGATTGATCCTGCAAACCTTGCGCGTGCACACACAGCACGCCACCTGACAGCGCAAAAGTCAAAGCGCCACGAACAAAAAACATCAAAGGATTGAACATCATCTACACCACTCCAGCACATGACCGAAACCAAGCGCACACGCATGTGCACTTTTCTATCGAAAATCAAATGCAGGAAGTGGGTGGCGCAAGCGCAGGCGGAGGTAAGCCTGACGCATAGGTGCGTTCCGGCGTGCACGCATGGCGCGTACGGTGCCAGTGAGGAGGAATGCATAGCACCAAGGCCGTCAACCAAACAAAAACCAAAGCCAACAAGTTGGTTGGCGCATCGTCGAAATCGCCAAACGATTGACGTGCGTGTGAGGTGGTCACGCCAAGTGCTGCAGACTCTTCTTCGGCGTCCTGAGTCAAGACGGTGAAATCAAAGCGCTCATGCACGGCCCCCAACTGGCCAAGCCCATCCACATGGAACCCCTGCAAGCGAGAGCTGCCGTAATGCGCATGCAAAAACGGCCCCAAAGCCAACAAGACCATCAAGAGCGTCATGATGGGCAAGCAAAGTCGCGTCAAAAAAGAAGAGGGAGTGAGCACGGTGCCTATCTTAATCGTGTGGCATGACCGCTTGAAGTAGCATGACCGACCTATGACCCCTCATCCGTTTTCTATTCAGGCGTTCATCAACGCAATCAAAACCAGGCCTCGGTTATTGGTCAGCATGACGCTGGGCTTGGTGGGGGCACTGTGCATTCCTGACGTGTGGACCTGGCCTTGGACGACACGGATGACAGCGGGGTGGAATATGGGTGCGCTGACCTATATGGTGCTGGCCATTCACATGATGTTCGGCAGTACACATGAACGCATGCGCCAACGCGCCATGCGAGAGGACGATGGTCGTTGGGTTTTGCTGGTCATGGTCGTGCTGTGTGCGATTGCCAGCTTGGTGGCCGTCGTGGCTGAATTAGCAACAGCCAAGGACCTCGCAGGTGATGTGCGTTATTTGCACATGGGCTTGGCGGCTTTGACTATTTTTTCTTCTTGGATGTTCACCCAAATCATGTTTGCGTTGCACTACGCCCATGACTATTACTTGTCCGAAGGCATCAGTAAGACCGGTGGCATGCTGTTCCCTGGCAACCACGCGCCAGAGTACGGCGATTTTTTGTATGCCGCCTGCGTCATTGGTACATCGGGTCAACCCGCCGATGTGAGCTTTACCAGCCGCACACAACGCCGCGTGGGCTTGGTGCACAGCGTGTTGTCCTTTTTCTACAACACCATCGTGGTCGCACTCACCATCAATATGGCATCTGGTCTTTTGTAAAAAACGCCTGACAAATAAAAAGAGCGCCTAAAAGGCGCTCTTTGACAATATGGGTCGTTAATTAAGCTTTGACAGCTCTAAAGCCTGAGTACATGCGCGAAGCAGGACGGCTACGTTGTTCAGCCTCTTGGGCGAGCTGTGCACGAATACGATCGAAGGTGGCTTTGAGACCGGTCTTTTCAGAAGACACGATTTTGAAGCGACGCTCTACGGCCACATCTGGCGATTCGATCTGAACTACTGATTTATCCAATTTAGGCTCCTGAGAACTTAGTGAGAAATCAACGCGTCAGACTTTGATTCGGTGTACACAATTTTTGAAAAAATTAAGATCAAATTAACAAAAACAAGATAAGCCTTTGATTTATATAGGTTTACATTTGAAAATAATTCAAAAAAAACCACCCGAAGGTGGTTTTTGAAGCCATCACAAGCACGAAAACCTTATCGAACGACCGCGATTTGGTCGCGTTTACCGGCCTTGAAGGTATACAGCGTCAAGGCACCGTTCTTGATATCGCCCTTGGCATCAAACGAAATCGTGCCAGTCACCCCTTTGTAGCCCGTTGTTTTGGCCAACTCAGGCAAGTACTTGGCTGGCTCGCTGGATTTGGCACGCTGCATGGCATCCACCATCACGTAGACCGCGTCATACACATAGGGTGAATACAGTTTGACGTCGTCGTTGAAGCGTTTTTTGAACTTCAGGCTGAAGTCATCCATGCCTTTTTTAAGCGCGCCATCTACACCGCCCGCTTCAGCACACACCACTTGGCCGTCAGCCATGGCGTCGCCCGCGAGCTTGATCATCTCGTTGGTACAAATACCATCGCCGCCCATGAACTTGGCTTTGATGCCGAGTGACTTCATTTGCTTCATCATCGGGCCGCCCACGGCGTCCATGCCACCAAAGAAGATGATGTCGGGCTTTTTACCTTTGAGCGTGGTCAAGATGGGCATGAAATCGGTGGCTTTGTCGGTGGTGAACTCATGCGCCACCAAATTGCCGCCCGCGGCCTTGACCGCCTTTTCAAACTCTTCTGCCACACCTTGGCCGTAGGCTGTGCGGTCGTCGATCACGGCAATGACTTTGCCTTTGAGCTCGTTCACGGCATAGCGCCCCAAGGTGCCGCCCAAATGCACATCATCCGCCACCACACGGAAGGCGGTCTTGAAGCCTTGGCGCGTGTACTTGGGGTTCGTCGATGATGGCGAAATTTGCGGAATGCCTGCATCGCTGTAAATCTTGGAAGCGGGAATGGTGGTGCCTGAATTCAGGTGGCCAATCACGCCGCTGACTTTGGCATCGACCAGCTTTTGTGCTGCGGCTGTGCCTTGTTTGGGGTCGGAGGCATCGTCTTCGGCCACCAATTCCAATTTGACCTTTTTGCCGTTGATGCTCACGCCTTTGGCGTTGAGTTCTTCAATGGCCAAGCGTGCGCCGTATTCGTTGTCTTTACCCAAGTGGGCAATGGCACCGCTGACAGGGCCAACGTGGCCGATTTTGACCACTTGTTCTTGCGCCATCGCCAAGCTGCTCAGAGCGGCCAAGGTTGCAACGGCAGTCAGTTTGAGAGAGAGATGCATGCAAGAACTCCTTAAAAAGAAAAAACAAAGAGAAAAATCAGGCCGAAGTTTCCTTCAGTTTCAAGTCATGGCGCGTGATGGCATACCCGCGATCTGCGTAGTGTTTCCAACGCTGGCGGGCTTGTTGGCGGTCATCGTCATCGAGCGAGACCACTTCAATCGTGCGCTCAAAACGCTCATAACCAGAGGCGACTTCGCGGCCCAAATTCAACAGCACTTGATGATGGGGCAACTCTGGCCCGCCTTCAATGTGTGCGGCCAGCACCACGGGCGAAGCCATGAGCTGTTCGGCAGGGCTGCCCGCGCGGCAATGCGCCACAAACTCCAGCGGAGAAAACGTCCACAGCAAGGTGTCTAGCGCTTGCAGAGATGCGGGGGCACCGGTCACCACCACACGCGCGCCACTGGCCACGGCCTTGCGCAGCAAGCGGCAGGCGTAGGCCAGTTTGTCGGGCGCGTTGAAGTGAAAAGCGATTTCGGTCATTTAGCTTTGACGGTACCCAACAGGTATTGCAACAACAAGCCGACTGGGCGGCCAGTCGCGCCTTTGGCTGCGCCGCTCTTCCAAGCCGAGCCCGCGATGTCCAAATGCGCCCATGGGTAGTCTTTGGCAAAACGCTGCAAGAATTTAGCTGCGGTGATAGAGCCACCATCACGCCCTGCTACGTTGGCCACATCAGCAAAATTGGACTTGAGGCCTTCAGCGTATTCCTCGTCCAAAGGCAAGCGCCAGCAAGGGTCAAGAGCTGCTTCGCCAGCGGCAAACAAGGCATTGGCCAATTCGTCCGAGGGCGAGAACAAACCGCTGCGCACATGGCCCAACGAAATCACGCAAGCACCGGTGAGCGTGGCAATGTCAATCACGGCGCGGGGTTTGAAGCGTGCGGCGTAGGTCAAAGCGTCACACAAAATCAGGCGGCCTTCAGCGTCGGTGTTGAGCACTTCAATGGTTTGACCGCTCATGCTGGTGATCACGTCACCGGGCTTCAGGGCTGTGCCGTCAGGCATGTTTTCGCAAGTGGGAATGAGGCCCACCACGTTGATGGCGGGCTTCAAGTGCGACAACGCTTCAAACGTACCCAGCACGCTGGCTGCACCACACATGTCGAACTTCATCTCGTCCATGCCGGGACCGGGCTTGAGCGAAATACCGCCCGTGTCAAATGTGATGCCCTTGCCCACCAACACAGTAGGCGCCACCGACTTAGCCGCGCCGGTGTACTGCAACACGATGAAGCGCAAAGGTTCGACCGAGCCACGTGCCACCGCAGCGAACGAGCCCATGCCAAGCTTCTCGATTTCTTTAGGACCCAACACTTGGCAATGGATGCCTGCCTTCTTGCCCAGTTCTTTGGCCACACCCGCCAAATGCGTGGGCGTCGCGTGGTTGGCGGGGCGGTTGCCCCACTCTTTGGCCAAAGCCACCCCCGCCACTTGGGCGCGGGCAAGGTCAAATTCGTGTTTGGCTGCTTTGGTTTTCTCAGCCGTTGGCAACGCCAAGACCACGCGCTTCAAACCAGAGGCTTTGGCCGAAGGCTTGGTGGCGGTGTACACATAGCTGGTATCGGCCACGGCTTGGGCAGCGGCTTGCAGGCGGTGTTCGCTGGCGTCAGCCAAGCACACGGTGATGTGGGCAGACTTGACCGCTTTGAGCGCAGCCACAGCAGCGGTAACGGCTTGGCGCACGACACGGGCGCTGCCGTCGCCGCTAGAGACCAGCACCACGCGCTGGGCGTTCACGCCTTGCGGGCGCCACACGCTCAACAACTTGGCGGGCGACTCGTCCAAATCGCCAGTTTTGCGTGCATCGGCAATCAATTGGGACAAAGTGTCTTTGCCCGTCTTGTCCTTGGCAGATACCAAGATAATCAGCGCATCGGTTTTATGCGTGGCTGCAGCGTGTAAATCTAGGGTCTTGAGCTCGAAGTTCATAATTGCGGTTTTCCTCTGTCGCTGATGTTATTCCATTCCTCCATTCGTAAAGAGCTGGCTCGCAGTTTTGGCGCCACGCTCATTGTCTTGGTCACCATCGTGATGACCATGATGCTCATCCGCACACTTGGCCAAGCGTCTAGCGGCAGCGTCAACCCCACTGAAATTAGCTTAGTCATGGGTTACACCATGCTGGGCCACCTGCCCACGGTGCTCACCATGAGTCTGTTCATCGCGTCGGTGGGCACCTTGTCGCGCATGTATTTAGAAAGCGAAATGGTGATTTGGTTAGTCAGTGGCCGCGGCTTGCGTTCGCTTCTCAAACCCATGATTCGCTTTGCATGGCCCATGCTGCTCACGGTCAGCGTGTTGGTGTTGATCGTGTGGCCTTGGTCCAACCAGCAAATCAGCGAACTCAAAGAACGCTTTGAACAACGTGGCGACTTAGAACGCGTCTCGCCCGGGCAATTCCAAGAGTCAGCCAATGGCCTGCGCGTGTTCTTTGTGGACAAAGAAAGCGTCGAAAACAAGCAAGGTAAGAACGTTTTCATCTCGTCGAGTGAGCGCGGCAAGCAAGCCATGACGTCGTCGAAAGAGGGCCATGTTGAAGCGATCAATGACGACCGCTTCCTGGTGTTGACCACAGGCCAACGCGTTGAACAAACCAATGGCGAATCTGAACTCAAAGTCAGTGAGTTCAAGCTCTACGCCACACGCATCAGCCAAGATGTGAAAGCCGCCGCCGAACAACCCTCGAAAACCATCAACTCCTTGCAACTGCTGCGTCACCCAAGCCCCAGCAATTTAGGCGAATTGGCTTGGCGCTTGGGACTGGCCATTGCCGCATTCAACTTGTTGGTTATCTCTTTGGCCATCACCAGTGCCAATCACCGCGTGGGACGCGGCGGCAACTTGGCCTTGGCGTTGTTCATCTTTGTGGTGTATTACAACTTCATCAACCTCAGCCAAAGCTGGATCAGCTCAGGCAAGGTGCAGTTTTTGCCAAACTTGATCGCCCTGCACGGTGGAGTGTTCTTGTTTGCCATGGCATGGCTGGCGGTGCGTCATAACAACTGGAGTTGGCGCAACTTGTTTGCCAAACGTGGGCCCGAGGAGACTGCGGCATGAAGACCCTGCGACGTTTGATTTACGGCGAAGTGCTGATTGCCGTGGCCTTTGTGACGCTGAGCTTTTTGGCGCTGTTTTTTTTCTTTGACTTTGTAGACGAGTTGCAAAACGTGGGTAAAAACGGCGGGGCTTATCAAATCAGCCATGCTGTCTCTTATGTGTTGCTGCTGGTGCCTAGCCACTTGTATGAGTTGCTGCCGATTTCGGTGCTGATTGGCACCATTTTTGTCATGGCACGTTTGGCTCAAAGCTCTGAGTTCACCATTTTGCGCACCAGCGGCCTTGGCCCCACTTTGGCTTTACGCAACCTCATGGGTTTGGGGCTGGCGTTTGTGGTGCTAACTTTCGCCGTAGGCGACTACCTTTCACCGTTTTGTGACCGTTATGGCCAACTGTTGAAGTCGCGTTACCTTGGCCAAATCACCGTAGGGCAAACCGGCGCTTGGCTGCGCGAACGCCAAGAAGACCGCAGCTATGCCGTCAACGTCACCACACTGACGCCCGAAGGAAACCCCAAAGGCATTCGTATCTTTGAATTCAACAAAGAAGGGCAATGGATCGCGCTAACCAAAGCGGACGTGGGTTTGCTCTCTGAAGATGAGGCATGGGATTTACGCAATGTCGAGCGCAATGAACTGTCTCGCGCCAGCGGTGATGCCACCTTGGTACGCCACCACACTGACAGCGAGCGTTGGGCTACCAGCATCACCTCTGAGATGGTGTCGGTCGCGCTGCTCAAGCCCGAACGCATGGGCACACTGGACCTATTCCAGTACATCCGCCACCTCAGCGCCAACGGCCAAACCACACAGCGCTTTGAGATTGAGTTCTGGAAAAAGGTGTTTTACCCACTCAGCTGTCTGGTGATGGTGGTGCTTGCCTTGCCCTTTGCATATCTGCATTTCCGCAGCGGCAACATTGCCAGCCATGTGTTTGGCGGCGTGTTGGCCGGTATCAGCTTTTTCTTACTCAACAACGTATTCAGCTACGTTGGCAACATCAACGCTTGGGCGCCGTGGTTTGCTGCGGCAGCACCTGGTTTGCTCTACACCCTTGCCTCGCTGGCCGCCTTTGGCTGGCTGGTGCTGCGTCAATAAGGCTTTCATGCGCGCCATCATTTTGTTTGCCCACGGCTCACGCGACCCGCTGTGGCACAAGCCCATCCAAGCTGTGGCCGAGCGCATTGGCCAGCGCTCGCCCAGCACCGTGGTGCGGTGCGCGTATTTAGAGCTGACCGAGCCCGACCTGCCCCACGTAGCCAACGCCTTGGTGGCCGAGGGCGCCACCCGCTTGTGCGTGGTGCCCATGTTCTTGGGCGTGGGCCGCCATGCACGCGAGGATTTGCCAGAGCTCATCACGGCTTTGCAGGCGGCGCACCCAACGGTTGACATCAGCTGCCAGCCCGCCGTGGGCGAGCAAAACAGCTTGCTCGATTTGCTAGCCGACATTGCCTTGGGACAAGCCCACAACGTGTCCTGAACCGAGCTAAACAGGTGTTAAGCCCGGGAACATCAAAGCATAAAGAACAGGTTAATTAGATGCCCAAGGCATAATGACTGGCAAATTACATCGCCACGCCATGAACCTGCATCAATTCCGTTTCGTCCAAGAAGCCGTCCGCCGCAACCTCAACCTCACCGAGGTGGCGAAATCGCTGCATACCTCCCAGCCCGGCGTATCTAAAGCCATCATTGAGCTGGAAGAAGAGCTGGGGATCGAAATCTTCTCTCGCCACGGCAAACGCCTCAAACGCGTGACCGAGCCAGGCCAGCATGTGCTGCGCAGCATCGAAGTCATCTTGCGTGAAGTGGGCAACTTGAAGCGCATTGGCGAAGAGTTCAGCGCCGAAGACAGCGGCACACTGTCCATCGCCACCACGCACACCCAAGCCCGCTATGTGTTGCCCGCGCCCGTGGCCAAGCTGCGCGTGGCCTACCCCAATGTGAACATCAGCCTGCACCAAGGCGCGCCCGCACAAGTGGCGCAAATGGTGCTGGACGAAGTGGCCGAGATTGGCATTGCCACCGAGTCGCTGTCTGAATACCCCGATCTGGTCACTCTGCCTTGCTACGAGTGGGAACACATGTTGGTCATCCCCAAGTCACACCCGCTCGCGGGCAAAGTGCGCATCACGCTGGAAGACTTGGCGGCTGAACCCATCATCACCTACCACCCCTCCTTCACGGGCCGCACCCGCATTGACAAAGCCTTTGCAGCGAAGAACCTCACGCCTCGCATCGCCCTAGAAGCGATTGACTCTGACGTGATCAAGACCTATGTGCGCCTAGGTTTGGGCGTGGGCATCGTGGCCGAGATGGCCGTGAAAGACAGCTTAGACGACGACCTGGTGGCCCGCCCCGCGTCTCAGTTGTTTGGCAAAAACGTGGCGCGTATTGCCTTCAAACGCAGCGCCTACATTCGCCACTTTGTGTATGACTTTGCCGCCCTCTTGAGCGACCGCCTCGACCGCCACCTCATCATGAAAGCCCTCGAAGGCCACCCCACCGACTTCAATATGTGAGCCCTGTGATGACCACACCGCACCTAGCCACCAAGTTCCCCAACATCGGCACCACCATCTTCACGGTCATGTCGGCTTTGGCCGCTGAAAAAAATGCCGTCAACCTCGGCCAAGGCTTCCCTGACTTTGACTGCGACCCCAAGTTGATCAACTGCGTCACCGACGCCATGCAGCACGGCTTCAATCAATACCCACCCATGACCGGTGTGCCCGCGCTGCGCGAAGCCGTGGCCGACAAGATTGAGTCGCTCTACCAGCACCGCTACGACCCCACCAGCGAAATCACCATCACGGCGGGTGCCACACAAGCCATCCTCAGCATCATCTTGGCGGTGGTGCGTGCGGGTGATGAAGTAATTGTGTTGGAGCCTTGCTACGACAGCTACATCCCCAACATCGACATGGCCGGTGGCGTGGCCGTTCGCGTGCCACTCACCCCCGGCACCTTCCGCCCCGACTTCGACAAAATCGCAGCGGCCATCACGCCCAAAACGCGCGCCATCATCGTCAACAGCCCGCACAACCCCAGCGCCACCGTGTGGACGCGCGAGGAAATGCTCAAACTGCAAGCGCTGCTCGCCCCTACGAACATCGTGCTCATCAGCGACGAGGTGTACGAGCACATGGTCTACGAGCCGCTAAAGCACCTGAGTGCATCTAGCTTCCCTGGCTTGGCCGAACGTGCGTTCATCGTGTCGAGCTTTGGCAAAACATTTCACGTCACGGGCTGGAAAATTGGCTATGTGGCCGCGCCTGCCGCCTACAGTGCCGAGTTCCGCAAGGTGCATCAGTTCAATGTGTTCACCGTCAACACACCTGTGCAACACGGCTTGGCCGCATTCCTCAAAGACCCACAGCCCTACTTGCAACTGCCCGCCTTCTACGCCGCCAAACGCGACCTGTTTCGCCAAGGCTTGGCCCAAACCAAGTTTGAACTGCTGCCCTCGGAAGGCAGCTACTTTCAGTGCGTGCGCATCGACAACCTAGGCGTGCCAGAGAAAGACCTGAGCGAAGCCGACTTCTGCAAATGGCTCACCACCGAAATCGGCGTGGCCGCCATTCCCCTCTCGGCTTTTTATGCCGATGGCTTTGACCAACGCGTGGTGCGTTTTTGCTACGCCAAAAAGGACGAGACCTTGAAGTTGGCACTGGGACGGTTGGCGCGGCTTTGATCGTGCCGTCGATGCAATGAAATACATCCCCCCACTCGGCGCCCCCTTTTTCAAATGGGAAGCAGACACTCTTGTCCTCAACGTGTTGGGCTCGCCACGCGCCAAGGTAGATGCCATTCTTGAACCCAAAGGCTCACAGCTGTGCATCAGCGTGACCGCTGTACCACGTGCAGGCCGCGCCACTGACCACATGGTGGCTTTTCTAGCCAAAGAGTTTGCTGTAGACCCAAGCGCCATCGAAGTCGTGCATGGCCGCATGAACGTCAACAAACTCTTACGCATCAAAGCGCCCAACAAATTACCGGCGGTTTTTCAACAAACCAACTTGTTTGACTGACCAACGGCGCTCTACAGCGCCGTTTTTCATAGGTACCCGCCAAATAGAATGCATACCTATGTTTGAACAAACCTTTAAAAATATCGATGACATCCTGCACAAAGACGCGGGGTGCACCAGCGAGCTGGACTACACCGAGCAATCCTCCTGGCTGCTGTTTTTAAAGTACCTTGACGCCCTCGAAGCCGACAAAGCCACCGAAGCGGTGCTGGAAGGCCGGGACTACCAATTCATCTTGAGCGAGCCCTACCGCTGGTCAGCATGGGCCGCCCCCAAAGGTGCAGACGGCAAGATCGACCACAACGCCGCGCTCACGGGCGACGACCTCAAAGCCTTTGTCAACACCCAACTGTTTCCGTATCTGGCGGGCTTCAAGCAACGCGCCAGCGGGCCGCAGACCATCGAATACAAAATCGGTGAAGTGTTCAGCGAGATCACCAACAAAATCCAAAGCGGCTACAACCTGCGCGACGTGATCGACCGCATCGACGAACTGCGCTTTGGCAGCCAGGCCCAAAAGCACGAGCTGTCTCACCTTTACGAAGCCAAGATCAAAAACATGGGCAACGCCGGGCGCAACGGCGGCGAGTACTACACACCGCGCCCACTCATTCGCGCCATGATCGACGTGGTGCAACCGCACATTGGTGAACGCATTTACGACGCGGCCTGCGGGTCGGCTGGCTTTTTGTGCGAAACCTTTGCGTACCTGAGCCCCAAAGCCACCAAGGCCGACGACTTGGACACGCTGCAAAAACGCACCTTCTACGGCAAAGAGAAAAAGAGCCTCGCCTACGTCATCGGCATCATGAACATGATCCTGCACGGCATCGAGGCGCCCAACATCTTGCACACCAACACACTGGGCGAAAACATCAACGACATCCAAGAGCGCGACCGCTTTGATGTCATCTTGGCTAACCCACCCTTTGGCGGCAAAGAGCGCAAAGAGGTGCAGCAAAACTTCCCCATCAAAACCGGGGAAACCGCCTTCCTGTTCATGCAGCACTTCATCAAAAGCCTGCGTGCCGGAGGCCGTGCGGCGGTGGTCATCAAAAACACATTCCTCAGCAACACCGACAACGCCAGCGTGGCCCTGCGCAAGCAGCTGCTGACCGACTGCAACCTGCACACCGTGCTGGACTGCCCCGGCGGCACCTTTCAGGGCGCGGGCGTCAAAACCGTGGTGCTGTTCTTCACCAAAGGCGAGCCCACGCGCCAGACCTGGTTCTACCAACTCGACCCCGGCCGTAACATGGGCAAAACCAACCCGCTCAACGACGCGGATTTGGTGGAGTTTGTGCAGCTGCAAAAAACCTTTGCCGACTCGCCCAAAAGCTGGAGCGTGCCCGCCAACAGCGTGAACCTGGACACGTTCGACCTGTCGGTGAAAAACCCGAACGGCGGCGAAGAAGTGGTGCACCGCAGCCCAGCGGACATCTTGGACGAGATCGCTGCGCTGGATGCCGAGGCGGCTGAGGTGTTGGGGAATATTCGGGGGTTGTTGGCGTGACCGCATGGGTATCAAAACGGCTGAGCGAAGTCACTTCAAAAATTGGCAGTGGTGCAACACCATTGGGAGGTGAAGTCGCTTACAAGCAACACGGTATAGCACTGATCCGAAGTCTGAACGTTCACGACGGCGAATTCCGTTTGAAGGATTTGGCATTTTTAGACCAAGTCCAAGCGTCTCGCTTAGATAACGTCATCGTCGAATCAGGCGATATTCTTTTGAATATTACTGGGGCGTCGGTGGCGCGATGTTGCCTAGTGCCAGAGGAAGTCTTGCCTGCCAGAGTCAACCAGCACGTAGCGATTGTTCGCCCACTGCAAAATTTATTACTCCCGAAGTTTTTGCAATACATGCTGGTCTCGCGAGACTGCAAGGATCGTTTGCTGCACACAGGTGAAAGTGCAGGCTCCACACGCCAAGCTTTAACCAAAGCTCAGTTGCAGGATTTTGACGTTAGATTTCCTGAATCAATCAACGAGCAACGCCGCATCGTCACCCTCCTCGACGAAGCCCTTGCCGACATCGCCACCGCCAAAGCCAACGCCGAAAAGAACCTCCAAAACGCCCGCAATTTATTCAGCAGTCATTTGCAATCTATTTTCACAACAAGAGGTGAAGACTGGGTAGAGAAACCACTGGGAGACATCGGCAAAGTCTCTATGTGCAAAAGAATTTTTAAGGAACAGACGACACCCACAGGGGATATCCCTTTCTACAAAATCGGTACTTTTGGAAAGCAAGCCGATGCCTTCATCCATGCCGAAATCTACCGGCAATTCAGACAGAAATACTCTTTTCCAAACAAAGGAGATGTTCTTGTTTCAGCAGCTGGAACGGTGGGGCGTCGTGTGGTTTATGACGGTGAAGATGCGTACTTTCAAGACTCAAATATTGTCTGGATCGCAAACGATCAAACAAAACTTCTGAATCATTTTCTCTACCACTTCTACGGCTCTTGCGACTGGAACTCTACTCAGGGTGCAACCATTGCTCGGTTGTACAACGACAACCTTCGCCAAATTGTTATTGCATTCCCGCAATCTTTAGATGAACAAAAGCGCATTGCTACGCAACTGGACGTGTTGACCGATGAAACGAATCGGTTGACAGACATCTACCGCCAAAAACTCACCGCCTTCGACGACCTCAAAAAATCGCTGCTGCACCAAGCCTTCAGCGGGCAGCTTTGACCGAGTAAATGATTAACTTGTTATTACGAGGGCTCACAAAGCCTGCAAAACAATGACGAATCAGCAGACCATATCGAGGACGCCCTCGATATGGTCGTTGTTTACATCAACGTCACAGGTTTTCCCCGAACGCTACGGGTCAAATAGTTCTATAAAATTAAACTTATGGACCGCATCCAGTCGATCAACCCCGCCCGCATTATTTGGTGTTGCGCCGATCGCGGCATCACGCCCGAAACGCTTGCAGCAGAGGTTGGAATTTCGGCTGATCGTATGTCCGCCGTCCTGCATGATAGCGAGGGGTTGACCTTCAACCAGTTGCGCAGCATTGCAGACTTCTTTGGTCGCGGGGTGCTCTTCTTTCTAGAATCTGAGCCCGTGCAGGCGCCGCAGGTCCATACGCCCCAGTTCCGCACTCTGGCCAGCCAGAAGCCTGAACTCTCCCCCCGACTCAAGAACCTCATCGAGCGCGTTGAAAAGCAACGCCTAATTTTCCTGAGTCTGCAAGAGGAACTGGGCAGCGGCGCATGGACACCCTTTGAAGCACCCGACCTCCCAAGCCGTGATGTGGCCACCGCTGCCCGCCGTGTGCGCCAGTGGCTGCAATTGAGCGACAAAAACAATTTCGAGTCTTACCGCGCAGCGGTAGAGGCCAAAGGCATTTTGGTGTTCCGCACAAACGGCTACAACGGCAAATGGCAGATCGCCAAGGAAAGTCCGATTGCCGGCTTTGCGCTGTACGACGAGCACTGCCCTGTCGTCGTGGTCAAGAAGATGGCCAGCGAAGCTGCGCAAAGTTTCACGCTCATGCACGAGCTTGCCCATGTGCTGCTGCACAAGAGCAGCTGGATCGACGAAGAATCCGACTTGCGCAGTACCCAAGGCCGCGAGCGCGAGGCGAACCAATTTGCTGGTCTGGTGCTGGTGCCAGACGCGTTTCTCAACCAAATCGACGACATGAGCCGCCCGACAGAGACTGCCATGCTGGACGAATGGCTCCGCCCCCATCATTTGAAGTGGGGCGCAAGCACCGAAGTCATCTTGCGCAGGCTCATGGACGTGGGACGACTACCCAAAGCTGTCTATACGGCTTACCGCGAGCTGGTATCGGGTAGAACCTATAACAATGAAGATCAGAGTGGATCGCGTGCATACCGGTACCGCGAGCCCAGACACATGTTTGGTGATCGGTATGTCCGCACAGTGCTGGACTCCCTCAGCGCGCAGCACATTACGCTGTCCAAAGCCAGTGGCTATCTGGACGGCCTGAAGATTGCTGATGTGCACGCGCTGGAGCGATTCTGTGCACACGCTTGACGCTTCATCCATCATCCACGCGTGGGACAACTACCCGCTTGACCAGTTTCCTGGTCTGTGGGATTGGCTGGCAGGTGAGATGAAGGCAAAACGCTTGTCGATAGCCAGCGTAGCTCTCGAAGAGGTTGGCCACAAATATCCTGAATGCGCCGCTTGGCTCAAAAGCCATAACATCCGTCGCCTCCCCATGTGCAACGATGTAATCCAAGCGGCCATGCACATCAAGCAGCAGATGGGGATTGAAAATGACCAGTACCACACCAAGGGCGTGGACGAAAACGACATCTTCATCATCGCGGCAGCCCGATGCGATGGGGCTGCGCTGATCACCGATGAAAAGCGACAGTTCGGCAAACAGGTCGAACTCACCAAACTGAAAATACCGGCGGTGTGTGACCTGCCCAGCGTGGCTGTGGCCCACAAGAATTTTCTGGACTACATCCGGCAGTCCAGTCAGGTGTTTTGAGCATGAGAGAAATCAACAACAGCGCCGAGCACATCGACTCCTAGCACTTAGGACTAGTTATTTGGCCCACGGGGCATGATTCCTTGATCGAGTTTTGATTTAAAAACTCCAATCAGGTGTAAGAAAATTAAATGTTTATAAAAATCAATGACTTAGGCCGATTTTCATCACCCAAATTTTCTTAACTGGGTTTTGATTCGACCGAAGCAGGACGTGACCATTTTGTTGCCATCAACAAAATGGTCGAGATCAATTCAACAACAAATCTTTAAATACTCAGTCGGTGACAACATGTCACCGACTAAGACTGAATTCAAATTAATTACACTCGTTCAGTTAGCAAAACAACAATGCATATGAACGAAGCCGAAACCCGCGCCGAACACATCGACCCAGCCCTTGCAGCCGCAGGCTGGGGCAAGGTGGATGGCAGCCGCATTCTGCGTGAGCACAACATCACGGCGGGCCGACTGCAAGGCGCTGGCAAGCGGGCACGGGCCGACATTGCCGACTACGTGCTGGTCTATCGCAACACCAAGCTGGCGGTGGTCGAGGCCAAAGCTTGGGCCAAGCCGCTGACCGAAGGCGTGGGCCAGGCCAAGAGCTACGCGGCCAAGCTGGCCATTCGTCACACCTACGCCACCAACGGTCAAGGCATTTACGGCATCGACATGCACACGGGGGCCGAGGGCGAAGTGGCCCGCTACCCGACGCCCGACGAGCTGTGGGAGCTGGCCTTTGGTGAGAGCGAGGCCCAAGCCGCTTCATCTCTGGGCTCATGGCGCAAACACTTTGCAGCCGTGCCGCTAGAAGACAAAGGCGGCACATGGACAGGCCGCTATTACCAAGAAACCGCCATCAACCGCGTGCTTGAATCGGTGGCACAAGGCAACGACCGAGTGCTGCTGACGCTCGCCACAGGCACGGGCAAAACCTTCATCGCATTTCAGCTAGCGTGGAAGCTGTTTCACAGCCGCTGGAATTTGAAGGACTGGAAAGAAGGCCTTTCAGCCGATGCCATGCCTAGCCGCCGCCCGCGCATTTTGTTTTTGGCTGACCGCAACATTTTGGCCAACCAAGCGTACAACGCGTTCTCGCCCTTTCCTGACGATGCGCTGGTGCGCATAGCGCCCGACGAGATCAAGAAAAAAGGCCGCGTGCCCAAAAACGGCAGCGTGTTCTTCACCATCTTTCAGACCTTCATGAGTGGCCCCGAGGGGACGCCCTACTTTGGCGACTACCCTGCCGATTTCTTCGACTTCATCATCATCGACGAGTGCCACCGTGGTGGCGCCAACGACGAAGGCTCTTGGCGCGCCATTCTTGAGTATTTCAAACCCGCCGTGCAGCTGGGCCTCACGGCCACGCCCAAGCGCACCATCAACGCCGACACCTACGCCTACTTTGGCGACCCGGTGTACACCTACTCGCTCAAAGACGGCATCAACGATGGCTTCTTAACGCCCTTCCGAGTGAAGCAAATTGCCACCACGCTGGACGAATACGTTTACACCGCCGACGACATGGTGCTGATGGGCGAAGTGGCGCAAGGCAAACGGTTTGAAGAAAAAGACTTCAACCGCATCATCGAAATCAAAGATCGCGAGGCCTACCGCGTCAAGCTGTTGATGAGCAGCATCGACCAACGCGACAAAACCATTGTGTTTTGCGCCACCCAAGCGCACGCGCTGATGGTGCGCGACCTGATCAACCAGATGAAAACCAACACCGCGCCCGACTACTGCGTGCGCGTCACCGCCGACGATGGCAAGCTGGGCGAACAGCACCTGAGCCAGTTTCAAGACAACGAAAAAACGCTGCCCACCATCCTGACCACGTCGCAAAAACTGTCCACCGGCGTGGACGCACGCAACGTGCGCAACATCGTGCTGATGCGCCCTGTCAACTCGATGATTGAGTTCAAGCAAATCATTGGGCGCGGCACACGCCTGTATGACGGCAAGGACTACTTCACCATTTACGACTTCGTCAAAGCGCACCATCTGTTTAGCGACCCAGAGTGGGATGGCGAACCTGTCGAACCCGAAGCTCCGCCTACGCCCGACAGCTACAAACCCACGACACCGCGCACACCTGGCGAAGCTCAAGAGCCTAAAGGCGGCGATGCACCGCGCCCCGAAAAGCTGGTGATCAAACTGGCCGATGGCAAGCAACGCACCATTCAACACATGTCGTCCACCAGCTACTGGGGGCCTGATGGCAAGCCGCTATCACCCGCACAGTTTTTAGAAAGCCTGTTTGGTGCACTGCCCGAGTTCTTTAAAAACGAAGACGAGCTACGCACCCTGTGGGCCGACCCCGCCACGCGTAAAAGCCTGTTGAACGGCTTGGCCGAAAAAGGCTTTGGCCGCGACCCACTGCGCGAGATGCAACGCATCATCGAAGCCGAAAAAAGCGACCTCTTCGACGTGTTGGCCTACGTGGCCTTTGCCCTGCCCACAGAAACACGTGCCGCCCGCGCAGAACGCGCCAAAGCACACAACGCCCTGACGTATGACCAAAAGCAACAAGCCTTCTTAGAGTTTGTGCTGAACCAATACGTGACCCAAGGCGTAGACGAACTAGACGCCGACAAACTCACCCCACTGCTCAAGCTGCGCTACAACAATGCGCTGAATGACGCGATGACGGATTTGGGAGATGCGGTTCAGGTGAGGAAGGCGTTTGTGGGGTTTCAAAAATATTTGTATGAATACAGATAAATAAGCAATATCTTCAAAATTTTCACATTTCTAAATATTTATTTAAATGAAATTTCGCTCATTAAAAAATTGGACCGACCCATCAAATTCAGAAGGATTAATTTTCTTCGCTCAGTTACTAGAAGAACTTCTATTTGACTACAGCTTAGACACTTACAAACCTTCAGCTATGAACTCATCAATGCTTTGCCTAGAAGCGATTAGTCTCGTAAAAGATATCGAAGAAGGATTAATTGAAAAAGCAAATATTAATCACGTCCTCAAAGAACTAACACTTAATCTTAAGAAAGATGAAGTTGTTAAAAATCTTTTACCAATAAAAATTGAAACAATTTCTGCTAAATTTATGGCAGATAACACACCCATTCTAGAAATAGCCACGATTCTAGAGTTAATTTTTGCACAAATCGAACCGCACAAATACAAATCAGAAACAGAACGTCTACTAACTGACGCAATCTCCACTCCACATGAAAAGGGAAGAATTAGAGCATTGACAAGAAACTATGTGACTACTTTAATAAACATGGGCTATAGCACACGATTTCTTTACCCATGCGCACGAATGTATTTTTATTGGAATAACGAAAAAACGATTGATTCAAATTCGCTTAGCGGCTTCATAGATCTCGTGTCAGCAAAACCTCAGAGTTACTTAGCTGTATTTAAAGTAAGCGATTTATTTAACGAAATAAAGGATTCTTGCAAAGAGTTTAAAGTTGAAATATCAAGCCAACTACCTAATGATGTTACTGACCTAATAGAAAATAAAACACTCTTACTTGATGATGGAGAAATTTTTCTTTTAGCAAGAGAAATATCGGCAATGGATGTTTTTTCTGCTAGAGATGTAGCAGAACGGCGCATGGAACAAATTAGCACACTTTACTCTTTATATCACCATAAAGAAGCTGCAAAATGGAATCGAAATGCATTGCTGATTAACTTGGAAACCAAAAAGGATCGCATGGTTTCTGCTTCAAATAATCCAATGTTAATGTGCGCAGACTCACGAAAAGAAGATGCAGCAATCAAGCTCAATAGTTTTATTAATGATTTTTCATTGGAGCCTAATAGTTTCAAGAAGTTCAACCGAGCGGCAGAACTTCACTCCTTGGCACTTAGAAGTGAATCACCAGAGAATCAACTCCTGAATTTATGGGTTGCACTGGAAACAATTGTCCCAAGCAAAACCAGTCAACACAAAGCTAAAATCAATAACATAATTGATTCTGTACTCCCCTTCTTATCATTGATTTACATTGAACTCCTTACAGATAAATTAGTGCATGATTTTTATATATGGAAAAAATCAATATTTAACCAAGCCATCTTAGGAATAGATGGTAGCTGCGATCGACATAAGATGCTACGATTACTCTTATTAGCTGAAAATCAAGAAAAAAGAAATTTTCTTTATCAAGAGTTAAAAGACTTCCATTTACTTCGTAATCGAGCTCATTATTTTTCAACGGCACTAAATTCATCTCTAAAACTAGCCAAATTACTTGAAAACCATTGGCAACGCGTGGATTGGCAAATACGAAGAATTTACAGGACTCGTAACTTAATTATACACGCCGGACACACTCCGTCTTACATTAGCGTTTTAATAAAAAACAACCATGATTATCTAGATGTTGTTTTAAAAACCATCGGGAAACTCGCTTCAGATGGAAATAAATTTAACTCTATTGATGGGGCATTTAAATATACGGATTTGAAATATCATGAGCATCTAGATTTGCTCCGAAACAAGGATGAACCTATAACCGAAAGTAATATTGAGAAATTTATATTTGATATAAAAATTTAATGGGCTTAATAACTCAACTGCTGCCAAGCCTTATCCAGCCGCTTCACACTCACCGGCTGGGGCGTGCGCAGCTCTTGCGCGAAGAAGCTCACGCGCAGCTCTTCCAGTAGCCATCTGAACTCTTGCATGCGTGCATCGGTCACGCCTTTGCGCTCGGCCACCAAGCGCCAATACTTTTGCTCCAGCGGTTTGAGCTCGGCCAGTTTGGTGGCGTCACGCGCGGCATCAGCGCGCAGTTTGTCTAGGCGCAGCACCACGGCTTTGAGGTAGCGCGCAAAGTGCTGCAGCTGCGTGTAGGGCGTGTCGGCAATGAAGCGTTTGCCCACCAAGCGTTGCAGCTGTTGCGCAGCGTCGGCCACGCTGTCGGGGCTGATTTTGGTGTCCTTCACTTTGCGGCTGGCCGCTGCAAACTCGGTCAGCACAGTGCTGGCTAAGCGTGCTATTTCGTTGGCAATCAACGTCAGTCGGCCACGGCCTTCTTCTAAGCGACGTTTGAAATCAGCCTCGCTGGTTGGGAGTGGGTCGAGCAAGAAAGCACGGTCCAAAGCCACATCCAATATTTGCTGCTTCAGCTCTTCAGCCGTACCCCCGCCCGAGCCATCGGACGACTTGCCAACCATCATGTACGCGACCGACATTTTTTGCAGGTCAGGCAAGTTCTTCTCAAGGTACTTGAGCGCGTCTTTGATTTGCATGGCAAACAAGCGGCGTAAACCAGCGCGGTGCTTGGTAGCGGCCACCTCGGGCTCGTCAAACACTTCAATGCACACCGCATCGCCCACATCCACCAGCGCCGGAAAACCAATGAGGGTTTGGTTGCCTTTGGTGATTTCCATCAGCTCAGGCAGTTCGCCAAAAGTCCAGCTGGTGTAGCGTTGCTCCGCAGGCGAAGCAACAGCAGAACCAGCAACAGACGCACCACGACCAGAAGGCGTTGAGCGATGAGGGGCAGCGGGTGACGATTTCTGTAAAGCATGAGGAGCCCGCTGCCCCTCATCGCTCAACGCCGCAGCATCGTCAACGCCAAGACCAGCGCCAGAACCCGAAAGAGTCCCCACACCTTTCAACGCAGCCAAAGCCTGAAACGCCCCCCGAGCCTGGCTACCCAGCTCCGCTTTCAACGCGCCCAAATTGCGCCCATGCCCCAACTGCCGCCCATGCTCATCCACCACACGGAAATTCATGAACAAATGCGGCGGCAACATGTCCACCTTAAAGTCCGCACGCTTCACATCCACTTGCGTGGCGTCGCGCACCAGCTTGAGCAAGGCATCCACCAATGGGCCAGCGCCAAACACCGTGTCTGCCGACAAAGCCTCGGTCAAACGCGCCGCACTCTCAGGCAGCGGCACGAGGCGCGAGCGGGGCCGCTGGTGCAAGGTTTTGAGCAAGGCCTGAATTTTCTGGTTCAGCATGCCAGGCACCAACCACTCAGCACGTTCTTCGCTCACTTGGTTCAACACAAACAGCGGCACGGTCACGGTCAGGCCGTCTTTGGCATCGCCGGGTTCGTGCAAATAGTCAGCTGTGCAATCCACACCGCCCATGCGCAAGGTTTTAGGAAACGCTTGTGTAGTGATACCTGCCGCTTGGTGGCGCATCAGCTCTTCTCGACTCAGGCACAAAAGCTTGGGCTGACGCTTCACTTCTTCGCGGTACCAATGCTCCAGCGTGACCAAGCTGCACACATCGGCGGGCAGCTGTTGGTCGTAAAACGCATAGATCAACGCATCGTCCACCAACACGTCTTGGCGGCGCGATTTGTGTTCTAGCTCTTCCACTTGCGCGATGAGCTTTTGGTTGGCTGCGAGGAATGGCAGCTTGGTGTCGAGTTCGCCCGCCACCAACGCTTCGCGAATGAAAATTTCACGCGCACCCACCATATCCACTTTGCTGTAGCTCACACGGCGGCCGTTGTAGACCACGAGGCCATACAACGTGGCACGCTCTAGTGCTTTGACCTCACCCGCTTTCTTTTCCCAATGCGGGTCGAGCAATTGCTTCTTCAGCAGATGGCCGCCCACTTGCTCAAGCCACTGCGGCTCCATCGCGGCAATGCCACGGCCAAACAAGCGCGTGGTTTCCACCAGCTCGGCCACCACAATCCAGCGGCCCGGTTTCTTGCGCAAGTGCGCGCCGGGGTGGCGGTAAAACTTGATGCCGCGCGCGCCCAAATACGCTTCGTCGTCTTCCAGCTTGCAGCCCACGTTGCCCAGCAAACCCGCCAACATCGACAGGTGCAGCTGCTCGTAGCTGGCAGGCAAGGTGTTGATGCGCCATTTGTGCTCGGTCACCACCGTCAGCAGCTGGGTGTGCGTGTCGCGCCATTCGCGCACGCGACGCACGTTGATGAAGTTTTGACGCAGCAGCGCTTCGTATTGACGGTTGCTCAGCTTGTGTTCGGTAGGCACGCCAGTCGTTCCCACTTTTAATTGGGTTCTGACCTCAATTAATTGCTTGCTTTGTGGCTGCTTGACCGCAATTTGTTGCTTCATGCTGGCTGGCAAATGGGGCTTGCCGCCGCGTGAGTTTTCTAGCCACTTCCACAGGTTGAGGTAGCCGCTGAATTCGCTTCGGTCGTCATCAAACTTGGCATGCGCTTGGTCAGCTGCGGCTTGTGCTTCCATCGGGCGGTCGCGCACGTCTTGCACGCTCAAGGCCGAGGCGATGATGAGCACTTCGTCCAAGGCGTTGCGGTCACGCGCTTCCAAAATCATGCGGCCTACGCGGGGGTCGAGCGGCAGTTTGGACAGCTCGCGCCCCATGGGCGTGAGTTCATTGTCGTCATCCACCGCGCCGAGTTCGCTCAGCAGTTGGTAACCGTCTGCAATGGCTTTGGGACGCGGCGCTTCGAGAAACGGAAACTGCTCCACGTTACCCAGGTGCAGCGACTTCATGCGCAAAATCACACCGGCCAACGAGGAACGCAAAATTTCGGGGTCGGTAAATTTGGTTCGCCCGTTGAAATCCATCTCATCGTACAGGCGGATGCAAATGCCGTTGGCCACACGACCGCAACGGCCTGCGCGTTGGTTGGCCGCGGCTTGACTGATGGGCTCGACCATCAGCTGCTCCACCTTGCTGCGCCAGCTGTAGCGCTTGACGCGTGCCGTGCCTGCATCAATCACATAGCGAATGCCGGGCACGGTGAGCGAGGTTTCGGCCACGTTGGTGGCCAGCACGATGCGGCGGCCGCCACGGGTGTCAAACACACGGTCTTGCTCGGCGGTTGAAAGCCGAGCAAACAGCGGCAGCACCTCGGCGCTGCGCATGACGGGGCTGTGGCTGAGGTGGGCACGCAAGTGGTCTGCCGCTTCCCGAATTTCGCGCTCGCCGGGCAAGAACACCAAGATGTCGCCTTGCTGCGATGGGTTGCTCCACAGCTCATCCACGCCATCGGCAATGGCGTTGTTCAGATCGTAGTCGCGCTTTTCTTCAAACGGGCGGTAGCGCATCTCCACGGGGAAGGTGCGCCCCGACACCATGAGCACCGGTGCTGGTCCTTTGGCTGACGCAAAGTGCTGCGCAAATCGGTCCGCATCAATCGTGGCCGAGGTGACGATGATTTTCAGGTCCGGCCTGCGCGGCAAAATTTCGCGCAAGTAGCCCAGCAGAAAGTCGATGTTCAGGCTGCGCTCGTGGGCCTCATCAATGATGATGGTGTCGTAGGCTTTGAGCAGCGGGTCGTTTTGCGTCTCGGCCAACAAAATACCGTCAGTCATGAGCTTGACCGACGCGTCTTTGCTCAAGCGGTCTTGGAAGCGCACCTTGAAACCCACCACCTCGCCCAGCGGTGTTTTGAGCTCTTCGGCAATGCGCTTGGCCACCGAACTGGCGGCAATGCGGCGCGGCTGGGTGTGGCCGATGATTTGTCGACGCGGCCCACGCCCCGAAGAATTGGGGTCAGAACCCAATTGTTGGCCCACCTGCTTTTGCCCGCCACGCCCCAGCATCAGCGCCATCTTAGGCAGCTGCGTGGTTTTGCCCGAGCCCGTTTCGCCGCACACGATGATGACCTGATGCGCCTGCATGGCGGCCATGATTTCCTCGCGCCGCGCCGAAACGGGCAAGCCCTCAGGAAACTCAATCTTCAGCGGCTGGGCCACGCGGACGGGCTCAGCCGCAGGCGTCGTGGGCGACGTGGAGATCGGCGGCGGTGAATTCGGGGTCAAAGGGGTGGACAAAACAGGCGATAACTTGGGTGACAATCCGCAATTATCCCAGCCCGACCCAGCTGGCACCCTTTTTACCTCCCCCACACGCCATGTCCGCTGTTTTTGATTTCACATTTGTGCCTTGGTTTCGCTCCGTGGCACCCTACATCCACATGCATCGCGGCAAGACCTTTGTGGTCGGCATCGCGGGCGAGGCCATTGCCGCTGGCAAGCTGCCCAACTTGGCGCAAGATTTGGCGCTCATCCAAAGCATGGGCGTACGCATTGTGCTGGTGCACGGCTTTCGTCCACAGGTGAACGAACAGCTCGCCGCCAAAGGCCATGTGTCCCAGTATTCGCACGGCATGCGCATCACCGACAGCGTGTCCCTCGATTGCGCACAAGAAGCCGCTGGCCAGCTGCGCTACGAAATTGAAGCGGCCTTCAGCCAAGCATTGCCCAACACGCCCATGGCCGGCGCCACGGTGCGCGTGATTTCGGGCAACTTCATCACCGCCCGCCCTGTGGGCATCTTGGACGGTGTGGACTTTCAACACTCAGGCCTCGTGCGCAAGGTCGATGTGGCAGGCATCACCCAAACACTCAGCGCGGGCTCAATGGTGTTGCTCTCCCCCTTTGGCTTCTCGCCCACGGGTGAAGCGTTTAACCTGACCATGGAAGAAGTGGCCACCTCGGTGGCCACCGCACTGCAAGCCGACAAGCTGATTTTTGTGACCGAGACCCCGGGCATCCGCATCAACCCCTCGGAACCTGAAAGCGAGGACAACCCCATCGACACCGAGTTGCCCTTGGACGCGGCCAAAAAACTGCTGGCCACCCTGCCCGCCACCACCAACCCCTCCGACATCGCGTTTTATTTGCAGCACTGCGTGAAGGCCTGCGAAACAGGCGTGGAGCGTAGCCACATCTTGCCGTTTGCAGTGGATGGCTCGCTGCTGCTGGAGGTGTACATGCACGACGGCATTGGCACCATGGTGGTGGACGAAAAGCTGGAAAGCCTGCGCGAAGCCACGCACGAAGACGTGGGCGGCATCTTGCAATTGATTGAGCCGTTTGAGAAAGACGGCACGCTGGTCAAGCGCGACCGCAACGAGATCGAGCGCGATGTGGGCCAATACACCGTCATCGAGCATGACGGCGTGATCTTCGCCTGCGCCGCCTTGTACCCCTATCCCGAAGCCAAAACGGCAGAGATGGCCGCCCTCACCGTGTCACCTCAGTCGCAAGGCCAAGGCGATGGCGAGAAGGTGTTAAAGCGCATCGAACAACGCGCGCGCAACAAAGGCCTCAAGAGCATTTTTGTGTTGACCACGCGTACCAAACATTGGTTCTTGAAGCGCGGCTTTGTGCAAGTCGATCCCGACTGGCTGCCCGAAGCGCGCAAGCGCAAGTACAACTGGGACCGCAAGAGCTTGGTTCTGGTAAAGAACTTATAAAAACGGCACGTCTTTGGCGGTGTGGTCGTCCTCACTGAGGGCCACATCACCCTGATGATCGTCGTCTTGAGCGGGTCGCAAGGCCCGAATGGTGGTGGCTAAGGCCAACAAACCCAAGCCCACAAACGCTACAAAAGACCAATTGGCAATCGAGCCGCCCAAAAACGTCCAATCCACCTGAGTGCAGTCGCCGCTGCCCTTAAAAATCATCGGAATGGCGCGCTGCAGCGGGAAAGTTTCGATCATTCCGTAAAAGTCACGCCCACACGAGGCGAACTCTGGCGGATACCACTGCAACCAGCTTTGACGCGCCGCCACATAGGCACCACCGCCGGCCAACACCACCAGCCAGCTACCCGCAATCAGCGAGGTTTTGCGGCCAGGCAAAGCAGTGCCCAACAGTGCCACCAAGCCCATCAACACCATCACATAACGCTGCACGATGCACATGGGACACGGCACGAGGCCGACGACATGCTGCAAATACATGCCAAACGACAACAAGCCAACACAGACCAGCAAGATAAACAGCCAAACGCGGCTGGGATTGTCCAAAAGTTTTCCAAACACATGAGTCTCCAAGAGGCTAGATTCGATTGTCGCTGTGAAACAATCAGGGGCGCTGCTGAGCAGCCAAAAAACAAGAGACTCGCCATGACTTTACGCACACCACACCTCGCAGATACGCCCCGTTTACAGAAATTCGTCACCCAGCTGGACAGCTTGCTTCACAGCACCGCAGACGAAACCGCCATTTTGGCGAGTGGCAAAACCCTGCTGGCCGAGCTGGTGGCCCAAGACGATTGGCTGCCCACCGACTACGCCCAACCCAACCCCGAGCGCTACCAACAGTTTTTGCTCTACGCCGACCCCGATGACCGCTTTTCGGTGGTGAGTTTTGTGTGGGGCCCAGGCCAAGCCACGCCTATCCACGACCACACGGTGTGGGGCCTGATCGGCATGTTGCGTGGCGCAGAGCTGTGCCAGCCTTTTGCCAAAAACGCGCAAAGCCACTGGTTGGCCAGCGGCGAGCAAACCCGACTAGAGCCCGGCCATGTCGACGCCGTGTCGCCCACTGTTGGCGATGTGCACCGCGTGTGGAACGCGTTGGCTGACCGCACCTCCATCAGCATCCATGTGTACGGCGCCAACATTGGCAAGGTGAGCCGCCATGTGTTCCATGAAGACGGTACGGTGAAAGAGTTTATTTCGGGCTACAGCAACGCCAAGGCAGAAGCGCCGCTTGAGTTTCCCCTCGCTTCATATGCCAGCATCCGCGAAACACTGTTGCAGCGCCAAGAAATCGCCATCCTCGACGTGCGCGAAGAAGACCCATTCGCCCAATGCCACCCACTGTTTGCAACCAATCTGCCGCTGGGCCGCATCGAGGCTGACGCGTGGACACGCATTCCTCGCCTCGACACCTTCATCGTGGTGTACGGCAGCGCCTTCAATGGCGACGACCTTGCCCTGCCCGCCGCCCGCACCTTAAAGCGCATGGGCTACACGAATGTGCATTTGCTCAGCGGTGGCCTCAAAGGCTGGCAAGACGCAGGTGGCGAAGTGTTCCGCGATGTCAACGTGCCCAGCAAATCGTTTGGCGAGTTGGTCGAATCCAAGCGTCACACGCCTTCGCTCTCAGCCCAAGAAGTCAAAACCCTCATCGACGCCAAAGCCGATGTGGTGGTGATGGATGCACGCCGTTTTGACGAGTACCAAACCATGAGCATTCCCAGTGGCATCAGCGTGCCTGGGGCTGAATTGGTATTGCGCGCTCGGGCACTCGCCCCCAACGTGACCACCCGCATCATCGTCAACTGTGCGGGGCGCACGCGCAGCATCATTGGCACACAGTCGCTCATCAACTCGGGCATTCCCAACCCCGTCAGTGCCTTGCGCAACGGCACGATTGGCTGGACGCTGGCGGGCCAAGAGCTGGTCAAAGGCGCGAGCGACCATTTCCCCGAAGTGGACGATGCCACACGCACCAAAGCCGCGGCCAGCGCTTTTGCCGTGGCCATACGTGCAGGCGTGAAGCGCGTGCGCTTGGACGAGCTCAACACATGGCTGGCCGACCACACACGCACGACCTACTTCTTTGATGTGCGCACGCCAGAAGAATACGCAGCCGGCCACGTGGCCGGTGCACGCAGCGCCCCTGGTGGACAGCTGGTGCAAGAGACCGACCACCAAGCGGCCGTACGTGGTGCACGCTTGGTGTTGTGCGACACCGATGGCGTACGCGCCAACATGTCTGCCTCGTGGCTGGCCCAAATGGGTTGGGCGGTGTATGTGGTGACCGGCCTCACCGCCGAAGACTTCACACACACCGACGTGCCACCTTTGCGCTTGCCCGAGCCACAAGGCAAAGTCACCGCCGTCGATGCGGCAAAAGTCAAAGCATGGCTGGCCGACCGCAACAGCCACACCGTGGTGCTGGACTTCAGCACCAGCGCCCAGTACATCCAAGGCCACATCCACAGCGCGTGGTGGGTGCTGCGCACACAACTCAAAGAATCGCTCGCAGCCGCACACAAAGGCTACCGCTATGTGCTGACCTGCCAAAACGGCAGCGTGTCACGCTTTGCCGCGCCAGAGGTGCAAGCCGCTGTCAAAGCCGGCGTAGGGGTGGTATGGCTGGAAGGTGGCAACGCCGCTTGGGCCGCCGCGGGCGGCAAGCTCAATACAGGACCACACCAATTGGCCGTGGAACGCGTAGACCGCTACCGCCGCCCTTACGAGGGCACCAACAACCCCGTAGAAGCCATGCAGGGCTACCTTGATTGGGAATTCGGCCTGGTCGAACAACTGGCTCGCGATGGCACACATCACTTCAAGGTCATCTAAACATTGCTACAGTCTTGTCCATCGTTTTTAACCCTCATCACAGAGAAGCACATCACATGTCACGCACCGTTCAATGCATCAAACTCGGCTCGCAAGCAGAGGGCCTCGATTTGCCACCGTACCCAGGCGAGTTGGGCAAGCGGATTTATGAAAGTGTCAGCAAACAAGCGTGGGCTGATTGGATCAAACAACAAACCATGTTGGTCAACGAAAACCGTTTGAACTTGGCCGACTTGCGCGCCCGCGAATACCTCAAGCGCCAAATGGAAAAACACTTCTTTGGTGACGGCGCTGACGCCGTGCAAGGCTACGTGCCGCCTAGCGCCTGATCGCACGTCATTCAACATCACCCTGCGTGACAGGTCAGCACACATGGCACGGCTACAGCAGCCAGTGCCACACCCAAGCCAGCTTTGACGAGCTGGCTTTTCTTGCGTTGTGGCACAACTGGGCCTCTGATGCGGCGCGAACGACGCACTTGCATGTGGTCGCGCACACCGCGCAGCCTGTGCAAGCGGAGGCACTGCTCGCTGCCGCCGCTGGACACTCTGAGCTGCTGCCCCTCGCCCAACAACTGGCCGCGCAATGCTGGGGCTTGCTGCCCGGCATACACCGCTTGCGGTTTGCGCTAAATGACAATGCGCCGCACAACACGCCGCACCACACACCCCCAGCCCAAGACACGCCTGAGCGTTCAGAAAGTTGGCACAACAGCAACGCCCGCCTTTTACTCACCCTGTGCGTGGGCCCACACGCAGACTGGCCCGAGTTTGCCGACGTGCTGCGTGCACACGCCAGCGGCCCCTGCGCCGTGCCCACAGACATTGCCGCCTTGCATGAACGCACGGTCACCGTCATTGGCGCAGGCATTGCAGGCGCAGGCACGGCACGCGCACTGGCCGAACGCGGATGGCAAGTGACCGTTTTAGATGCAGGCGCCGAGCCAGCCGCCGGTGCTTCGGGCCTGCCCGTCGGCGTGGTGGCGCCCCACACCTCGCACGACGACAGCGGCGTGTCACGCCTGTCACGCGCGGGCTTGCGACTGATGGAACAAACCATGCGTGGCTTGCTGACCGAAGGCGTGGACTGGGGCTGCACCGGTGTGCGCGAACGCCGCTTGCCCGGCAAAACTCGACGCGGTGGTGTGCCACTGAGCTGGCTGGGTACCGATGCCAACACGGCCAACGACTGGACACGCAAAGCGCCACCGCCCGCCCCTGACGATGCGTATTGGCATCCACGCGGCGCATGGCTGCGGCCTGCACAATTGGTGCGTGCCTTGCTCGACCATCCCAACATTCGCTGGCAAGGCAACGCGAAAGTGGATGCATTGAAATGCGTCACGCGCGAAACGCAAACACATCACGCAACACAAAACGCTCACCGTCAAAACACCAGCGCTTCCAAATGGCAAGTACTTCAAAACGGCAAAGTGCTGGCTGAATCATCTCGCGTGGTATTGGCGGCAGGCCCTGGTTCTGCCGCCCTCATCGCCACCGCCACAACAGACGGCGGCGCCCCACGCATCAACCCGCTGCGTGGGCAAGTCTCTTGGGGCTTGATGGCCGATGTGCCTGCGGGTTCATTCATGCCCACCACACCCGTGAACGGCAATGGCAGCTTTGTGCACAACATCACCTCGCCCGAAGGACCGGCTTGGTACACAGGCGCGACGTATGACCGCATCAACGACGATGCCCGTTTGCTCGACGGCGACCACGCAGAAAACCTAGAGCGTTTGAAAGCCCTTGAGTCAGAAACAGCAAATGCGCTCGGCCCCTTGTTTGCCACTGTCGGCACAAGCGCCCCACGCGTGCACGGCTGGGCCGGCGTGCGTTGCGGTGTACACGACCGCTTGCCCATGACGGGTCGCGTGCCCAACGCACCCGAAGGCTTGTACATGAACACGGCCATGGGTTCGCGCGGTTTGACGCTGGGCTTGCTGTGCGGTGAATTGCTCGCTGCGCAATGGCATGGCGAGCCACTGCCCGTTGAAGCGCGACTGGCCAAGTTCTTAGATGCCACACGCTTCAAGCCCAAGGCTTGAACGCAGGCATTGAATGAACCCGCGCACGCCACACACACACACACACACACACACACCACACACACACACCACACACACACACCACTCCACACACACCACTCAACACATGACCCCAACCTCGCACGAATCGTCCAAGCAAGAAGATGCCAGCCAACCCGTAGCACCTTCTACGGTGAGCATGGCCGAGGCCTTTTGGTTTTGGCTCAAGCTCGGCTTCATCAGTTTTGGCGGGCCTGCGGGGCAAATTGCCATCCTGCATCAAGAGCTGGTGGAACGTCGTCGTTGGTTGTCTGAGCGGCGCTTTTTGCATGCGCTCAATTACTGCATGGTGTTGCCCGGCCCCGAGGCACAGCAACTGGTGACTTACATCGGTTGGCTCATGCACAAGCGTTGGGGCGGTGTAGTGGCGGGCGCGTTGTTTGTGTTGCCGTCGCTGGTCATCCTCATTGCGCTGTCGTGGGTGTATGTCGCGTTTGGTGATGTGCCTTGGGTGGCGGGTTTGTTCTTTGGCATCAAACCTGCCGTGACCGCCATCGTGGTGCAAGCGGCGCATCGCATTGGCTCACGTGCGTTGAAAAACAAGGTTTTGTGGGCCATTGCCGCAGCATCGTTTGTCGCTATCTTTGCGCTGAATGCGCCCTTTCCGCTCATCGTCGGTGTGGCCGCTGCCGTGGGTTATGTGGGTGGGCGTGTGTCGCCGCAAACCTTCCAAACCGGCGGTGGACACAGTGCATCCAACGCGTCGTATGGCCCAGCTTTGATTGACGACCACACGCCTACGCCAGCCCATGCGCATTTCAGCTTTGCAGGTTTGGCACAAGTGCTGTTGGCAGGTGCGGTGTTGTGGGCCGTGCCCATGGGCGTGTTGTACGCGGTGTTTGGTTGGGAACACAGCTTCACTCAAATGGGCTGGTTCTTCACCAAAGCGGCCTTGCTCACCTTTGGTGGCGCGTATGCCGTGCTGCCCTATGTGTACCAAGGGGCGGTCAGCCAGTTTGGTTGGGTCACACCCACGCAAATGATGGACGGTTTGGCTTTGGGCGAAACCACGCCCGGCCCACTCATCATGGTGGTGGCGTTTGTGGCGTTCATTGGTGGCTACGTCAAAGCGTTGCTCGGCCCTGACAGCTTGTTTGCCGCAGGCGCATTGGCAGCTTGTTTGGTGACGTGGTTCACGTTTTTGCCCTCGTTCATCTTCATCTTGGCAGGTGGGCCGCTGGTCGAAAGCACGCACCGCAACCTCACGTTCACCGCGCCCCTCACCGCCATCACCGCAGCGGTGGTGGGCGTGGTGTTGAACCTTGCCTTGTTCTTTGGCTATCACCTGCTGTGGCCCGAAGGTTTTGCAGGCGCGTTTGATGCGCTCTCAGCACTCATTGCCATCGGCGCGGCGGTGGCCTTGTTCAAATACAAGCGCAGCGTAATGGAAGTGATTTTTTTCTGTGCTTTAACCGGCCTGGCCACACAACTTTTACCTTGATCAATCAAATGGCCAGTGATCGAAGTCTTGGCACAATCAGCACTTATGAATGAACTTTTTCCAACGGGCTGGGCCCACTATTTGAATGGCGGCTTGCTGATTGGCGCAGGTGTGAGCCTGATGTTTGTCTTGCTGGGCCGCGTGGTGGGCATGAGCTCGGTGTTCAGCTCAAGCTGGTCGTTTTTGACGCAACGTGCATTTTTTCAACAAGCTGCCTTGGTGGATTCACGCGTGTGGCGCTTGGTCTGTGCTTTGGGCTTGGTGGCCGGTGCTGCGCTGTGGTGGTGGCTGATGGGGCCCGACGCTGCGGCCAGCACGCAGGTCACGCCGCTGCGCTTAGGCCTAGGTGGCGTGCTGGTGGGTTTTGGTGCACGGCTGTCGAACGGCTGCACCTCGGGCCACGGCATTTGTGGTTTGTCTTCTTTGTCGCGCCCCTCTTTGATCGCGGTGCTGGTGTTCATGGCGGTGGCCATCGTCACAGCCAATGTCATGGCCTATGCGTCGGGCTTGTTGCAAGGAGGTCTGTGATGCATTTGCACAAAATTTTTAGCTTGCTGGTCACGCTGCTAGGCGGTGTGTTGTTTGGTTTTGGACTGGCCCTGTCCACCATGGTGTCGCCCGAAGTGGTGCTGAGCTTTTTGCGTTTGCAAGACTTAGGACTCATGCTGGTGATGGGTGGCGCAGTGGCTGTCACGGTGGTGGCCTATCAACTTGCACCCCGCTTTTTAAAGCAACCGTTGTTGGGCCAAAACTTTGAAGAACGCACAGCCACCCTTGACCGCAACACCTTGGTGGGTGCCGCCATTTTCGGTGTGGGCTGGGGCATTTGCGGCGTGTGCCCAGGCCCTGCGATTGCGGGCTTAGGCGTGGGCAACCTCGACATGCTGTGGGCCTTGGGCGGCATGCTGGTGGGGGCTTATGCGCAAGGCGTGTGGGCGGATGCTGGGCGCAAGGCCCAGTAACGCCCAGTGAAGCCCCGCGATGCACCCCCTTGAACAACTGCGTCGCGGCGATCTGAAAGGCATCCAACGCTTGCAGCTGCGCTGTGGCTTGACCGAATTTCCACGCGAAATATTTGAGCTGGCTGACTCGCTGGAAATCTTAGATTTATCGGGCAACCAACTCTCAGCCCTGCCCGATGACTTGCCGCGCTTGCACAAGCTGCGCGTGATTTTTTGCTCGGATAACCCGTTCACCGAGCTGCCCGAAGTGCTGGGCCAATGCCAGCAGCTCAGCATGGTGGGTTTCAAAGCCAACCGCATTGCACAGGTGTCGCCCAAGGCTTTGCCGCTGCTGCTGCGCTGGCTCATCCTCACCGACAACGCACTCACCACGTTGCCTGCTGAATTGGGCCAATGCACACACCTACAAAAGCTCATGCTGGCAGGCAACCAGCTGCGCACCTTGCCACCCGAGCTAGCCCACTGCAAGCGCCTAGAGCTGCTGCGCATATCGGCCAACCAACTGAGCGAGCTGCCCGAGTGGCTGCTGCACATGCCACGCCTGACATGGCTAGCGTTTGCGGGCAACCCGTTTACCCACGCACTTGAAGCACAGGCTTTGGCCAACGCGCCCACGCCACACATGGCATGGCAAAAGTTGCAGCTGCAACAGCAGCTGGGCGAAGGTGCATCAGGTGTGATTCATCAAGCCGTGCTGCACACCGACGATGGTGAACAAGCCGTGGCCGTGAAACTGTTCAAAGGCGCCGTCACCAGCGATGGTCTGCCCGACTGCGAAATGGCCGCCTGCATGCACGCAGGTGCACACCCGCATGTGGTGTCAGCACTTGCACGCGTGAGCGGCCATCCAGACGAAAAGCAAGCCTTGGTCATGCCATTGATTGCGCCTGCATTTGGCAACTTGGCTGGCCCGCCTAGTCTTGAGAGTTGCACGCGTGACGTGTACCCTGCCCACCAACGCTTTGGCTGGCCCACCGCACTGCGCATAGCGCGTGGCATTGCATCGGCGACGCAGCATCTGCACGCACGCGGCATCACGCATGGCGACTTGTACGCGCACAACATCTTGCACACGCCACAAGGCGAAGCTCTGCTGAGCGACTTTGGCGCAGCTGCATTTTTTGATGTGACCAATGCCGCACTCGCGCAAGGTTTAGAAAAACTCGAAGTGCGTGCTTTGGGTTGTTTGTTGGAAGAACTGGCGATGCAGTGCGATGCCACGCCTGTGCATTCGCTGGAAAAAACAGGCGCAAAAACAGACGCAGGAGCAGGGGCAAAAGCAGAAGCAAGCGCCGTAACACCGTGCCGGGTAACGGACTTGGCCCAACTCGCGCAACAGTGTTTGCACGACACGCCAGCCCAACGCCCCAGCTTGGCGCAGGTATGCGCCGAGCTAGAAGCTTTGAACAACTGAGTCGCGTAAACCTTTAAGCGCCCACCACGCCGCCATCACGGCGTGAGATGGCGATGATCGACGAACGCGGCACCGCATCACCCCCCTGCGGGAAATGCGATGGTGCGAGCTTTTCACCCGGGTGCTGGATGCCCACAAACATGGTTTTTTGGTCTGGCGTAAACGCAATGCCCGTGATCTCACACGCGATGGGCCCCACCAAGAAACGTTTGATGTCGCCCGTCACCGGGTTGGCGCACAGCATTTGGTTGTTGCCCATGCCAGCAAACGCGTTGGCGTTGCTGTAGTCGCCATCGGTCTCAATCCACAAACGGCCATCCCGGTCAAACGCCAAGCCATCGGGGCTGTTGAACATGTTGTCAGGCGTGATGTTGGCCGAGCCTGCATACGCATCTTTGTGCAGCGTGGGGTTACCTGCCAACGCAAAGATGTCCCATGTGAATTGGTGCGAGGTGTGGTCGTTGCCCTTGGGCGTCCAGCGCACGATTTGGCCGTACACATTTTTGGCGCGTGGGTTGGGGCCATTCACCGCTTGGTTGGCTTTGACGCCACGGTCGCTGTTGTTGGTCAGGGTCGCGTACACCTGCGCTTGTGTGGGATGCGCAGCAATCCACTCGGGGCGGTCCATGGTGGTGGCGCCCACCACCGTGGCGGCCAGTCGTGCATGCACCAACACCTCGGCTTGGTCTTTGAAGCCTGCTTCTGCGGTCAGCCCATTCTTGCCGTGCGTCAGCTCTAGCCACTCGCCCTCGCCTTGTGGTTGGCCATCGACAAGCGTGAAACGCGCCACATACAAAGTGCCTTCGTCCAACAAGTGTCGGTTGGCTTGTGGATTCTTGGCATCGAACTTTTTAGCAGACACAAATTTGTAAATGTGTTCGCCCTTTTCGTCGTCGCCCAAGTAGGCCACCACATGGCCATCGGCGTTCACCACCACTTCTGCGTTTTCGTGTTTGAAGCGGCCCAAGGCGGTGCGCTTGATGGGCGTGCTGGTGGGGGCCATCGGGTCAATCTCCACCACCCAGCCAAAACGGTTGGGCTCATTGGGGTTTTTGGCCAAATCGAATCGGTCATCGAAGGGATGCCAATTGATACCGGCGTCTTTGGCTGCAATGCCGTAGCGTTTATAGGCAGCGTTATCAGGCAAGGCTTGCGCGCTGCCAAAGAAACCGTTGAAGTTTTCTTCACACGTCAGGTATGTGCCCCAAGGTGTGCGGCCATTGGCGCAGTTGTTGAAGGTGCCCAAGGCCACCGTGCCTGTTGGGTCGGCCTGTGTTTTGAACAAGGCGCTGCCTGCGGCAGGGCCGCTCAAACGCATTTCAGTGTTGGCGGTGATGCGGCGGTTAAGACGTGCCTGAGGTTGGAGCTTCCACACACCTGCGGTGCGACGCACTTCAAACACACTCACGCCGTGCGCGGCTTGGGCTTTGCGGGTGTCTTCGATGCTGCTGCAGCGACCATTCACAAACAGGTATTCGTAATTGGCGTATTCGTTGTTCACCGCAATCACACCGTGGTCTGCGCCCAAGCTGAAAAAACTCATGCCATCGTTGTTATCGCCGATCGACAAACCTTGGCTGGTGGCCGTGCCGCGTGTGACGGGGTCAAACGCGGTGCCGCTGGGCAAAATGGCATCGCCCCACGAGGCCAACACGCGCCATTGGTAGCCTGCGGGTACGGTGACGGTGTCTAAAGAATTGGCGGCAATGGGGGTGAAGCCAATGCGCGGGCCCGCGTGAGCCGCTGTGCTGCTTGTCGTTGTAGCGGCTTGCGCCAAGCCTTGGCCACCCAAGAACAAACCCATGCCCACGCCTGCTGCTCCCAGCAGCTGACGGCGACTGAGCAAGCCGTTCACCATCTGGGTGAACTCGCTGTCATCTGGACGAGGATGGTTGCGTTGGTCGTTTTCGTCAAAGGTGTTCATGTCCGCCTCGGGTTCAAGTAATGGCGCGAACTTTAAACATCGTTCGTGACAACGGTATGACATATTTTTGTCATGAATAAACGGTAATATTGTTTTTATGAAACACGGCACACTCCTCGCAGCCATTGATTTGGGCTCCAACAGCTTTCGACTTGAAATTGGCCGTTACGACCACGGACAAATTCAACGCGTGGCGTACCTCAAAGAAACCGTTCGCCAAGGCAACGGCCTAGACGCCGATCGCAACCTCACCCCCGAAGCCATGCAACGCGGCTGGGACTGTTTGGCTCGCTTTGCCGAACGGCTGTCGGGATTTAAAAAAACACAGGTGCGTGCGGTCGCCACGCAAACCCTACGCGAGGCCAAAAACCGTGAGACGTTTTTGAAAAAGGGGTGTGAGATTTTGGGTTTTCCCATCGAGGTGATTGCAGGCACCGAAGAAGCGCGCCTGATTTACCAAGGCGTGGCCCACATGTTGCCTAGCAACAATGACCAGCGCTTGGTGGTAGACATTGGTGGGCGCTCAACCGAGCTGGTGCTGGGTCATGGTTGGGAAGCCACTGAAACTGCGTCATTTCGAGTGGGCAGCGTGGTTTGGTCCATGAAGTATTTCCCCACAGGTGAGTTCACCGAACAGGCGTTTTACCGCGCCGAAATAGCTGCCCAAGCTGTGCTGGAAGAAGCCCTATCCACCTATCCTCGTCACTTATGGACCAAGGCCTACGGCGCGTCGGGCACCGTCGGGGCTGTTGCAGACATCTTGGCTTTGTCTGGTTTTCCTGAAGGCGAAATCAGCATGGATGGGTTGGACTGGTTGGTGAAATGCTTGGTGCGCGCTGGCCATGCCAACAAAGTTTTGCTTGAAGGTCTGAAAGACGACCGACGCGCTGTCATTGGCGGGGGGGTGAGCGTGCTGCGTGCGTTGATGACGCTGCTGCAAGTCAGCACGCTGTATGTGGCACAAGGTGCGTTGCGCCACGGTGTGCTGTTTGAAATGGTGGAGCGAGAAGACCACGACACCGACACGCGTGATCTATCGGTTCAACGTTTGGCTTTGAAATTTGCAGTCGACACAACGCAAGGCCAACGCGTGGGGCGTGTGGCAGTTTATTTGCTGCAACACATGCTCACCCCCATCAAAACCGACGGAGCAAACACGCACGAACGCTTGTATCGCAAGCTCAGCTGGGCAGCACAACTGCACGAGGTGGGCGTGGCTATTTCGCACAGTGATTACCACAAACACGGCGCTTACATTTTGGACAATGCGGATCTCGTGGGCTTTAGCATGCCAGAGCTACACCGCCTAGGCTTATTGGTTTTAGGCCAACGTGGCAAGCTGAAAAAACTCGAAGTCGAATTACAAGAAGATACATTCGCCAAGATGCTGATGGCCTTGCGCGTGAGTCTGATTTTGTGCCACGCCCGCAAAGACCCAACCCATCAAGCCTTGCGCTTGAGCTGTGATGAACACAAACAATGCATCAGCCTGTATGCCCCAGAGTCATGGCTACAACAATTTCCACAATCGGCCCATTTGTTAAAACAAGAATGTGCCGCATGGGCCAAATCGCCTTGGACGCTTGAGTTTGTGACGAAACCGTGACATGTATGACACTTGGCGCTTTTAATTAAACGATATAAACTGTTTACTCACTTCACTCAAAAGGAATAAACAGTGACCACCACTACACAAAAAAATATCGTCCAAGCTGCCGTCAACTCGCGCACGGCCAAAACACCTGTCGCTAAAAGCCCTGTTGCTAAGAAGCCAGCGACGAAAAAACCTGTGGTGAAAAAAGCAACTGTTAAGCCTGTGACAAAAACTGCAACTCCTCAGACCGCAAAGCACATCAAAGCAGTTAAAACGGCCAAGGTAAAAAAACCAAAACTGGTGCGCGACAGCTTCACCATCCCCAAAGATGAGTATGTCGTTATCGACACGCTCAAAATTCGCGCTGGCAAGCTGGGCCAATCGATCAAGAAAAGTGAATTACTGCGAGCGGGCGTCAAAGCCCTCGCCGCGATGAGCGACATTCAATTCAAAGCGGCCTTGAGCAACGTGCCGACCATCAAGACCGGTCGTCCCAAGAACTCGAAGTAAGTTCAGGGCACGCGACGGTGAGCAGCACAGTTTGCACCTTGCCGTCGCGCACGCGGGTGCGCAGCCACCACACGCCGCCCTTGCGCACAGGGCATGTGTGCTCTTGCATTTCTAGCAGCTTGGCCACCAGCTGCCCCAAGTAGGGCTGGTGGCCCACCAACAACACAGACCCCTTTAATTGAGGCCCCGTTTCAGGGTTCCACTTCAGCAAGTTCAGCACATCCTCCACGGATGTTTCGGGTACCAACTCATCTCGCAATTTAAATTTACGCCCCAAAGGCGCCACAGTTTGCTGCGTACGCCTGGACGGACTGACCAATACTCTTGTACCTTCTGGCAAGTGCCGGTCTAGCCAAGCTGCCATACGCATGGCTTGACGCTCGCCTTTTTTGGTGAGCGAACGCGACAAATCGTCACCGCCTGCTAGGGCAAGCTCTGCCTCTGCGTGACGCCACAAAATCAAGTCCATGTTTTCCCCTCAATTCACCACATCACAGTTTGGCGACATACAGTGCCATCAAAGCGGCTTGTGCCCCGTGCAATGGAACTGGTGTTGCCGGCTGAGCTAGTTTGGTGGATATGCGTTTAGATTTGGCAGGCTGTACACGGGTGTACTGACCATCTGCATTCAAAATCCAGGCATCGACGTTGTCATGTAAATATGCCACCAAACACTCGTCAATCACACGTTGACGCAAAGCGACATCTTCCACAGGCCATGCCAATTCAACACGGCGCAGCATGTTGCGGTTCATCCAATCGGCACTCGACAAATACAAGGACTCATCATTGCCTGTGCGGAAATAAAACACGCGTGAATGCTCTAAAAACCGCCCAATGATGGAGCGCACGCGGATGTTGTCGGTCACACCCAGTCGCTGTGCCGGCAACATGCACGCACCACGAATGATCAAATCAATCTCTACGCCGGCTTGTCCTGCGAGCACCAAAGCCTCCATCAGTTTCTCGTCGGTGAGCGTGTTCATCTTCAAGATGATGCGGCTAGCGACGCCCTGCGCAGCAGCATGCGCCGTTTTTTCCACCTTATCGATCAAGCTGCGTTGCAGCTGAAAAGGCGCGATCATGAGTTTGTTCAAACGTGGAATCTTGCTTTGATTGGCCAGCAGGTTAAACACACTCTCCACATCCTGCGTGAGCTTGGGGTCGCAGGTGATGTGACTCAAATCGGTGTAGAGCTTGGCCGTGCGTGGGTTGTAATTGCCCGTCGACAAATGCGCATAACGGCGAATGCTCCGGCCTTCACGACGTGTGACCAACAGCATCTTGGCATGGGTCTTCAAACCCACCACGCCATACACCACTTGGGCGCCAATGTATTCCAACTTTTCAGCCCAGTTGATGTTGGCTTCTTCGTCAAAACGCGCCTTGAGCTCCACCACCACCGTCACTTCTTTGCCGCGTTGCACCGCCTCACGCAACAACTCCATCAACACCGAGTCAGCACCTGTGCGGTAAATGGTTTGCTTGATGGCCAGCACATCAGGGTCGCGTACAGCCTCACGCAAGAAAGCCAAGACGCCGTCAAAGCTTTCATAGGGTTGATGAATCATCACGTCGCCACTTTGCAAGCGTTCAAAGATAGACCCATTGGTCACCATCTGCTGCGGATAACTGGCGGTGTAACTTGGGAATAACCACTTGGGGTTGTCCACCAAATCAATCAATTGGTTCAAGCGCACCAAGTTCACGGGGCCATGTACACGGTACAGGGCCGAGTGTGGCAACTCAAACTGCTGCAACAAGAATTCAGACAAATACTCTGAGCAACCCGAAGACACCTCAAGGCGCACGGCTTGACCGTAATTGCGATGCACCAAGCCCTTGCGCAAGGCGGTGCGTAAGTTTTTGACATCCTCTTCATCCACCGACAAATCAGAATGGCGGGTCACGCGAAATTGCGAAAACTGCCCCACATCACGGCCTGGAAACAGGTCTTTCAAATGCGCACGAATGACGCTGGAAATGGAGACAAACAGTTGACGCTTGCCCGAAAGCTTCTCTGGCAAAGGAATGAGACGAGGCAAACTGCGCGGTACTTTGACAATCGCAATTTCGTTGTCACGTCCAAATGCATCTTTGCCAGACAAACGCACAATGAAGTTGAGCGACTTGTTGGCCACTTGCGGAAACGGATGTGCTGGGTCTAGCCCCACCGGTAACAACAAGGGTCGGACTTCACGTTCAAAAAATGATTTCACCCATTGGTGCTGCGCCAGGGTACGGTCACCATGCGACAAGATGCGCACGCCCTCTTTGGCAAATGCAGGCATGAGCACGTCGTTGTACAGCGCGTATTGCTCATCCACCAAGGTATGGGCCACCTTGCTGAGTGAGTGTTGCGCCTGCGCGCCTTCGGCATCCAGTGGCGCTTTCGGATGCTCCACACTGTGGTGCAACGCAGCACGTACTTCAAAAAACTCATCGAGGTTGGATGAGACGATGCACAAATAGCGCAAACGCTCTAACAGTGGCACCTCAGGGCGCTTGGCCCAGTCGAGCACACGCGCGTTGAAGGCGAGCAAGCTCAAATCTCGGTCTAGCCATTCGACTTTGGAAGTCTTTGGTGGTTGTGGCTCTTTGCCAGTTGCGCCTATCGTCATTTGTGTACCTGTCTAACTGGCACCCAGTGTGTCAATTTATCGTGACAAATGTGTGACATTTATGACGATACTGTTAATTTGCATACACACTTGTTGCAAATCGGGCTGAAGCGATCAACACATAGCCAACCCAAACAATATTTGCAAGAGCAGACAAAGCGAGCCCCACCAATGTGAACTTCATACCAGCGATTCGATTTGCAAAATCATGCACATCGTCACGCATACCTTGGGCATGAAAATAACGACCAAGAACCGAAAAGGTCCCCACGATAGCAACCGAAACCCAAGGGGCACCGTTAAGCTCCAAGACGCCCATCAGCATCAACCCCATAGGCACATATTCAGTGAAATTCGCGTGCGCTCGAATTGCTCTATCCAACGCACCAACCTCACCATTTTCTAATACTTCCTTTTGAAATTCTCTCAGCTCAATGACTCTGAACGATAACTTGACAAACATCAAAGCCAGTACTGCAGAAAAAATCGCAGTGATGTAAAGCATTCTTATCTCCAGCTAAAAATTACAAAGTAGCTGAAGTAGGCTTTGCTTATGTGACGTGTGTATGAATTGGAGACGAGATGATTTCAGCGAGTACACCTTATATGCAATGCCTCCCCCATGCGAATGTGTGTACCGACTTCAATGCCTGGAGCCAGTGAATAACCACGCGGCACGAACAACAAAATAGTAGAGCCGTGTTCAAACCAACCCATCTCTTGCCCTTTGACATAGCTTGCGTCACATGGAATCTCATTTGGACCTTGGTAGCGCAAATTGAGCAGAACATCCACTGCGTGAAAACGCATGCTCGCCACCAGAACCGCAGCTACGGGCACGATTAAGAACGGTGTGCCTTGCGTGGTTTTCATTTGCAAAACGGCACGCTCGTTTTTGCAAAACAACTCTTTGACACGCGTCAAGGCAATGGGGTTGACATTCCATGTATCGCCCGATATGTAAGTCACATGGCTCAAATGCGCATCGCTAGGTGCATGAAAGCGGTGATACATGCTACTGGTCAAACGCATGGTGATAAACGTGCCGCCCTCCAGCACACTGAGCCAACGCTGCACCAACTCCGGCGCACTCAGCAAGCTATCTAGGGTGTACGGAAAACCTTTGGCTTGAAAGACCACGCCATCTCGAATTTCGCCACAAGCACCAACGATGCAGTCACACGGCGAAGTCATCACTGCGGGATCGGCATCAATGGGACGCACGCCCGATCGCAATTCACGCGTGAAGCATTCATGCACAGTGGCAAATTTTTTTTGCTTAGCTTCGCTCAAATCCAAATCCGTGAACCACCGCCAAACCGCGATGGAGCCTTTCACAACCCATGGATGACGCAACTGGCTCCACCAACCCATGAAATGCGTCAACGTGATACGTGGAATTCGGTTGGTCAATAAAAAATTAAGGTCTTCTTGCAAAAGCCATGTTTGAAATTTATTTCGAATCTTCATCTTCTTGTCACTTAATTTAAATACAAAGGTATATCTCTTACACAAGGAAATTGACTGTGAACACCACTTGGATGAGCTTGGGCGCATTGGCGACATTGGCGACATTGGCACCGTCTATCTACCGACGATTACAACTATCACGCGCCAAGCACCGTTCGCTGGCAGGTCACTCACGCATGGCCAAACGTTTGGCCCGCCTGTTGCCCGGCTACCATTTTGATGAGCAAATGTTTTTTAAATGTGACAACGCGCCATTCGACATAGAAAATCTTCGTCGCCAAGCATTTTTCAAAATCGCCGAAGTTCTCAAGGCACGTCACCCCTTGAGCATTCAAGCCACAGCCGCCGCAAGAGAAAACATCTCGGACATGCAGTTCATTTCTGCGTATCGCGTGCCTTTTCAGTTCAGCCCTTTGGTGCAAGAACACTTGAAAGTAGGCTCGTTCTTGCAATCAGCCACTGGCGTTCACGTGACTGACTTAGATGGCCAATCGTTTTACGACCTAACTGGCTCTTATGGCGTCAACGTGTTTGGTGCAGATTTTTATAAAAAGACCATGGCAGATGGCATGGCCAAAACACAAAGTTTAGGCCCCACGCTGGGGGCCTATCACCCTTGTGTTTCCAGCAACGCAGAGCGCCTCAAGAAAATTTCGGGCATGGATGAAGTGTCATTCCATATGTCCGGCACCGAGGCTGTGATGCAAGCAGTGCGCCTAGCGCGCTACCACACCCAACGTAAAAATTTGGTGCGGTTTTGTGGCGCTTACCACGGTTGGTGGGAAGACGTGCAGCCTGGCCCTGGCAACCCCATGCCACCACGCGAAACCTACACCCTGAGTGACATGAGCGAACGCAGCTTAGAGGTGATTCGTACGCGCAAAGACATCGCTTGCGTGTTGGTCAACCCACTGCAAGCACTTCACCCCAACGTCAACGCCCCGGGTGACACCACCTTGGTCGACGGCAGTCGCAAAGCTGCCTATGACCGACAGGCCTATACCGAGTGGCTGCACAAGCTGCGTCAAGTCTGCACCGACAATGGCGTGGTGCTGATATTTGATGAAGTATTTTTGGGCTTTCGGTTGGCAGCAGGCGGTGCGCAAGAATATTTTGGTGTCAAAGCCGACATGGTGACTTACGGCAAAACACTGGGCGGCGGCTTCCCCGTAGGCGTGGTGTGTGGAAAGAAGGAATGGATGCATCGTTTCCACCCCAACCGCCCAGCTGACATTTGCTTTGCACGCGGCACCTTCAAAGAGCATCCTACTGTGATGGGCGCCATGTCAGCCTTTTTGGACCAAATCGAAACGCCTGAGATTAAGGCGATTTACGAAGGACTGGATGAACGATGGAACGCACGTGTTCAGCGCTTCAACAGTGTCATGCAAGCCCACGATATTCCGTTGCAAGCAGCGAACATGTCGAGTGTGTGGACACTCTCTTACACACAACCAAGCCGCTACCACTGGATGCTGCAGTACTACCTGCGCATCCATGGTCTGGCATTGAGCTGGGTTGGCACTGGCCGCTTAATCTTCAGCCTGAACTACCGTGATGAAGACTTTGAAACTGTGGTGCAACGTTTCGTCCTGGCGACCACTCAAATGAAGAACGATGGTTGGTGGTGGCATTCACCCGAGCTCACCAACAAGAGCATCCGTCGCAGCATCTTGAAAGAAACGCTATTTAGGTAAAGAAACGTTTTTTCAATAAAAACGATGCCTCGATAAAGCAAAAGGCGTTCAGGTGAATTCACCTGAACGCCTTTTTGCATGAACTCGGCTTAATGGCTTGTGCTCAAGAAGTTTTGATCAAAGCGCTGACCACGCAACAACTGCAAAGGTGCTTTGTGATACAGATACACATCGTGGAAAGGGTCTGTGAGAATTTTGGTCATCCACACCAAACCTGTTTGCACATCTTTGATGAAACAAAGATGAATCGTTCTGAACAACAAACCACCCACACCCAAAGCCAACCACGCGTAGCCCACGGTTTCTGAAAACTCCACCCATGTTTCGTGCGTTGGAACGACAGACAACATACCTGGGAAGTAATAAATCACCCAGGGCAACAACACCCAGATACTGAGCAACACCACTTTGCGGCGCAGGTTAAAGCCCACTTTGATTTCTTCTTTGAATTCGTTGCTGGCATCATTCACATGGTCGTAGCCTAACGGCTCGAAAAAGAAATGACCAGACTGTCTAGCCACCATCGAAACCAACCAAGCCAACAAGGCCGCCCAAGCTGGATTCACAAACAGCAATGCGTACGAAATCAAAAAACAAATTGCACTGATCAAATGCAGTGACTGATTGATGCGGCAGTGGTGGTAATAGCGATGGTCATCCCAGCGCTGAATGCGCAAGGCTTCTAAAAATTTTTTCACGTCTGATGTTCCTCATGTGTTTCAAGACCCGCCAATCATGAGCTTGTCATGTGAAAAATCAATGACAAACCGCACTGATATACGAATGAAATAAAAACATCAAATGTGTGTCATGTCATCAAGCTGTTAAATTTAAAAGCAACCATATCGACATGGAACTATCACCCAATACGCCAATCACTGTCGAAAACTTTGAACCCACGCAACGCTTCTTACGCATTGCAGTTGTGACTGAAACATGGCCCCCCGAAGTCAATGGCGTGGCAGTCACATTATCAAAACTGATTCATCATTTAGGTCTACGCCATCACACCATTCAACTGATTCGTCCACGTCAAGACAAACACGATGAAGGACAAGAGCAATCGGGTTGGTCCGAGTTGTTGTTGCGTGGTTTGCCTATTCCTCGGTACCCACAGCTCAAGCTAGGTTTACCAAGCAAGAAAGCCCTCATCAAAGCTTGGAGCATCAAGCGCCCCGATTTGGTTCACATTGCCACAGAGGGTCCGCTGAGCTGGTCAGCTTTGCAAGCTGCACAAATTCTTCGCTTGCCTGTGACATCAGATTTTCGTACCAACTTTCACAGCTATTGCCAACACTACGGCGTGGGTTGGTTGAGCAAACCCATCGTCGCCTACCTTCGCAAGTTTCACAACCGTACAGCCGCCACCATGGTGCCCACGCAGGCGATGAAGCATCAATTGGAAGCCATGGGATTCAAAAATCTTAGAGTTGTCGCGCGTGGTGTGGACACACATCTGTTTCATCCTGAAAAACGCAGCGACGCTATGCGAAAAAGCTGGGGCGCCACACCCGACACGATGGTGCTTTTATCTGTCGGTCGATTGGCTGCTGAGAAAAATTTAGAGTTAACCATTCAAACCTACCAAGCCCTCGTCGCCACAGGTCGCGACGTGAAGATGGTGTTTGCAGGTGACGGCCCCATGCGTGCGATGACCGAATCAAAATGTCCAGATGCCGTCTTCATGGGCATGTGCACCCACGAGCAGTTGAGCACGCTTTACGCCAGCGCTGACTTGTTGCTGTTTCCAAGCTTGACGGAAACCTTTGGCAATGTCACTTTAGAGGCCTTAGCCAGTGCCACACCCGTTTTGGCCTTTGATTGTGCAGCAGCCAGTGACTTCATCACAGACCATAAAAATGGTTGGCTCATTGACAGCAACGAACCACACACCTACATACAAAGAGCCTTGGACATCACCCACGACGCCAACACGTTGCGTCTGGCACGTGAGTTCACACGTGCCAGTGTGACGCACTTGGGATGGGAGGCAATTGCAGGTCAAGTGGAAACCATTTTCCAACGTGCCATTGAAATGGGGTAATCAGCGAAATTGCCGCCACAGCAACAAGCAAAGCGGTGCGATGCCTGCAATCAAAATCACGGCTAGCAACAGCATGATGTATGGCAAAGGCATTCCAAACGCCAACAAGGCACTGTAGGCAGCCAGCATCAACAGCACGCAGAAGTTTTCATTGAAACCTTGCACAGCAATGGACCGCCCTGAGCTGAGCACTTGCATGCCTCGATGCTGCAGCAATGCATTCATAGGCACCAACAACATGCCGCCAGCCACCCCCGCACACAACAGAAGTGGAATCGCAATCCACAGCTCTGAAATGGTGACCATCACTGGCAACAGCACAGCCAGCAACAAACCCCATGGCAGCGCTTGTCGCGCAGAGTGCAACTTGAAAACACGTCCAGCCAGATAGGCCCCCAAAATCACACCAACGGCGACTAAGGCTTGCAAGTAAGCACCGAACTTCAGTGTCATCCCCAACGATTTCTGAGCCCACACCAACACGGCAAACTGCATCACCGCCCCCACCCCCCAATACAAGGTGGTGACATACAGAGAGATACCCCCGAGAGGGTCACGCCAAAGCTTTTGGTTGGATTTCCAAAAAGTAGAAATTTGCATGGCATGTACTGTCAAAGGCGTGATATCCCCTCGTTTATCCATGGGTGAAAGCCCCACATTCAAGACAGCGGCGCTCAGATATACCCCAATCACCACCGCCATTGCCGGCCAAGTTTGGGTGTGAAGCCAAAACGTCATCGGCGCACTCGCCTCTGACAAACCCGTTAGCGCGCCACCTAGTGCGATACCAAAAATGACCGAAAGCACCATTGAGACTTCTATCCAAGCATTCGCTCGCACCAATAAACACGCAGGGACAGCTTCAGTGGCCAAACCATACTTTGCGGGTGCATACACCGATGCCGCAAGTCCAATCAATGCAAATGCGCACAACGGTTGAACACCTGCCAGTAACAAAATCACACCCACTATCTTGAGTGCGTTCATACAGGCCATCAACCGACTTTTGGAAAACGCATCAGCCAAAGGCCCCACCACGGAGGCTAAGAGCACATAGGCCACTGTCAATGAGAACTTCAACAAAGGTGCCCACCATACCGGATAGCCTTGCTCATTCAAAAAGTAAATACCTAAGATGAGCAGTGCGTTATCGGCTAAACCAGAAGCAAACTGAGCACCAATTAAAAAATAAAAGCCTTTAGGCATTGAGTGCGGGTGTCTCCACGACAACAGGGGCCACATTGAGGTTGACCAACTCATTGCGACGTCCCACGCCTTGGTAAGCAATACCTAAATCAGCCAATGCGTCTGGGTTGTACAAATTGCGACCATCCAAGATATACGGTGTGCGCATGCTCAACTTCATGGTTTGGAAATCGGGGTTGTGAAAATTTTTCCACTCGGTCAGCACCATCAAGGCATCCACGTCATGCAAAGCATCCATGTCGTGCGCCACCAAGGTGAAATTTTTGAGCAACTCTTCTTGACCTGCGCAATCGAGCGTCAAAGCCACCATCGCCTCGTGACCAGCCACAGGGTCATACGCGGTGACGTGAGCACCACGCTCTAACAAGCTCTTGATCACCACTCGGCTGGGCGCTTCACGCATGTCATCGGTGTTGGGTTTGAAAGCCAAACCCCATACCGCAATTTTTCGACCAGTTAAATCATTCCCCAAACGCTTGATCAGACGATCGACCAACAAGGTCTTTTGACGTTCATTCACTTGCTCAGTGGCACTCACCACAGCCATGTGCTGGCCGTGTGCCTGCGCAGTGCTGACCAAGGCTTGTGTATCTTTAGGAAAACAACTGCCACCATAACCACAGCCCGCATACAAGAAGCTGTAGCCAATGCGGTTGTCGGCACCAATGCCACGACGAATTTGATCGACATCTGCCCCCAAGGCATCCGCCAAGTTGGCAATCTCATTCATGAAGGAAATACGTGTTGCCAGCATGGCGTTGGCAGCGTACTTGGTCAACTCAGCACTGCGCACATCCATCCACACCGTGCGTGAGTGATGACGGTTGAAACTGGCGTACAAATCGCCCATCATGCGTTGGCTTTTTTCGTGGTGAATACCATCATCAATACCGACCACGATGCGGTCTGGACGCATGAAGTCGTCAATGGCTGCGCCCTCCTTCAAGAATTCAGGATTGGACACCACATCAAACATTTCGCTAGACATGCCACGCTGAACCAGCTCGTGTTTCACAGCTGCGCGGACACGGTCAGCTGTCCCCACAGGAACAGTGGACTTGTTGACGATGAGTTTGAAGTCTTTCAGATTGCGCCCCACCATCGAGGCGACGAACAACACATGCGCCAAATCTGCGGAGCCATCTTCTTGTGCAGGTGTTCCTACGGCAATGAACAAAATATCGCCATGGTCAATGGCCAGTTGCACATCGGTGGTGAAGCGAATTCGCCCTTCTGCATGATTTCGTGACAGCAATTCTTTCAAACCGGGTTCGTAAATCGGCACCTCGCCAGCCTGCAGCATCTTGACCTTGTCTTCATCTTTATCAAGACACACCACTTTAAAACCGAGGTCTGACAAACATGCACCTGTGACCAAACCTACATAACCAGAACCAATAACGGTGACTCGCATAAATTTCCTCCTGAATGCGTTCATCGTTGCAGAACATGATGAAAGGAATAAGAAGGAATGAAGTCAATTCAATGACGCACAGACAAAAAAATTGCTCACATCGTTCGCCAATGTGCAAGTCCCATCACCAGAATGACACGCAGGTGATTGGCCAAGTTATCTAATCCTTGCACCTTCGATTCTTGGCCTGCTTGCTTGACCACAAATGCTTGATGACGGTGCGGAAACTCAATGTAAATCACATCTGGCACAAAACCTACAGGTGACTGAAGGCGTATGGCTGGGAACTGCCCTTCAAAGCGATTGCGACACGTGAATCGACAATGTCTGTTCTGCGAAAACTCACTGATGGATTCGAGCAACTTGGGAAGTAATTGCTCTTTGACATCGCGGTAATCTATCAAGCGATGTGTGTCACGCAAATAGCTCTCAAAAACAGGGTCGCTCAGACTGTTCGGAGAAAAATACAAGAGATTCACGAAAGGACCTCCTCGCGGCTCACCCGAATGTCACGATGAATTTTCACCAGATGCTGCTCAAACAATCGCGTGGACTCATCCCAACTGAATGACAGCGCTTGCGCTCTGGCTTCTGAGCGCGGTACTTTCAATGCTTCCAAACTGGCATAAGCCAAGTCTTCGTGCAGCACACCACCTTTGCGATAGTGCGGATAGTTGGCATCAGGACGCAGCACCTCCAACGGGCCATCTACCGGGTAAGCCGCCACAGGTGTTCCGCAGGCCATGGCTTCGAGCATGACCAAGCCAAAAGTTTCATTGCGACTGGGAAAGGTGAACACATCAGCACCGGCATACACGCGAGCCAGCTCATCGCGCGGCAACACGCCCAACCAACGTACATGGTGAAACTTGTTTTTCAGTTCTTTCTCAAGAGGGCCGACACCGCACACGACTTTGCTGCCGTGCCATGGCATGGCCAAAAAGCTGTCGATATTTTTTTCATATGACACACGCCCCACATACAAAGCAATTGGGCGTGGCAAATCATCTAAAGCGGGAAGTTGGGCCGCCGTGTCTGCGTAGCCAAATAATCGCATGTCCACACCGTGTGTCCAGCTGCGTAAATTTTTAAAGCCCCAACGATCTAATAAGCGCATCACGCCTTGCGTGGGCACCAACACCCCCGCCGAAGGTTTGTGAAAGTGCCGAAAAACCGCATAGCCAATCCACAGCGGGATATGCAAAGCGGCCTTCAACACTTCAGGAAATCGTGTATGAAAAGCCGTGGTAAACGGCAAATCGTGCTTCAAACAATATTTGCGTGCCGCCCAACCCAAGGGGCCTTCGGTGGCCACATGAATCACGTCGGGCGCAAACGCATCCAACTGACGTGCCAATTGCGGGTAAGGCCTGACCGCCAAATCAATGCCCGCATACCCAGGACATGGACGTGTTTTGAATAAATCGGGATGAATCACCTCTACCACATACCCCTTGGCGTTGAGCTGCTCCACCAACTCCACCAGGGTGGTCACTACGCCATTGATCTGGGGACGCCATGCGTCTGTGATGAGGGCGATTTTCATGCAGCTTTGGCCAGTTCAAGTTTATCTAAAACAATGGGCTCTGTTTGCCAATAAAGCAACGACAGCTCGCCTTGTGCGTTCTCAACCAATGCGCTGCGGCTTTCCACCCAATCGCCATCGTTGCAATACAGCACACCATTCACATCGCGAATTTCTGCGCGATGAATATGACCGCACACCACACCTTGGTAGCCATGCTTGGCCGCTTCGTGTGCCACCGCATTTTCAAAGTCGGTGACGTAGTTCAAGGCCTTCTTCACCTTGTGCTTGAGGTAGGCCGAGAGCGACCAATACGGCAAACCCAAACGCCCACGCATGTTGTTCAAGTAGCGGTTGAGCTTGAGGGTGAACTCATACAAATAGTCGCCCACATAGGCCAGCCACTTGGCCTGCTGCACCACCGCATCAAAGTAGTCACCGTGAATCACCCACAGCTGACGGCCATCGGCGGTTTTGTGCACCGCCTCATCCAACACCTCAATGCCACCGAAATGGTGGTCTAAGAAATGTCGTGCAAACTCATCGTGGTTGCCCGGCACATAAATGACGCGACAGCCTTTACGCGCTTTGCGCAAAAGCTTTTGAATCACATCGTTGTGCGCCTGCGGCCAGTACCAACGGCGACGCAATTGCCAGCCATCAATGATGTCACCCACCAAATACAAATAGTCGCTGGTGTTTTCTTTCAAAAAGTCCAGCAAGGCATCAGCTTGGCAGCCGGGCGTGCCTAAATGCAAGTCCGAGATGAAGATGGCTCTGTAGTGCATCAAGCGCCCAAGAAATGTTTGCGGTAGCGCGGTGGCATGTCGTTGATCTTCATCAACATGGGCAAGTCAGCGGTGTTGAAGTCGGGGTCCCATGCGGGTGCGCCGAGCACTTTGGCTCCTAAGCGCAAATAACCTTTGATGAGTGCGGGTGGTTCAAACGCAGGATTGATTCCCCACTGGTCCACAGGCAATGCCAAACGTGGTGTAACTTGGTTTTCAACACCGGCCAAATGTGTCTTCTTCAATTGGTGCCAAATACTGGCGGCCACTTCACCGCTGACCACGCCTTGATGCAGCATCGGAATACTGGCGCAACCAATCATCACATCGAGTTTGTTACGCACCATGAACTCAGCCAATGCGCCCCACAAAGCCATGATGACGCCACCATGGCGATGCTCAGAATGCACGCAACTGCGACCTAGCTCAACCATGCGTTCGCGGTATTGACGCAAGCGGGTCAAATCAAATTCGAGATCTGAATACGTGCTGCCAATGCGTTTGGCTTGAGCGGGTGTTAATACACGGTAAGTACCGATCACTTGCTCGGTCACATCGTCACGGATGATGAGGTGCTCACAAAAATCATCAAACAAATCGATGTCATGACCAGGAATGCTGTCTTTCAAACGTGCGCCCATCTCGGTGGCAAACACGTCATAGCGCAAACGTTGCGCTTCACGCACCTCATCTTGGTGCTTGGCCCATTCAACAATCAGGGCTGGGCGAGTTTCAGTTTTTTGGGAGGAGACAGAAACTTTTTGAGCGTCAAGATCGTTTCGATGAAGCGACCCCCGAGGCACATCAATGAACGACAGCGGCATGGTTGGGTTTGGCAGTTCTTTCATGGTTGCTCCTTGTAAATCAATGTCGTTGATTCTTATGAAGCCATGTGAATTAACCGCGAAGATTGCGTGAAATATTCGTGACAGAGAAACATCTACCCTTCACCAATTTGTCACACACCACACCTATGCTTATCAGCCAACCATGCTGATTAAATATTTAAAACTCATACACGCCTTTGGTCGCGCCTTCTGGATTTTGTGGTTCAAGTTTCCACGATTGAGCAGAGAAATAAAGCTTGATGAAATCAAAGCTTGGTCGCAACAGACACTGAAAATTCTTGGCATTCATGTGGTTCATGAAACCACGCTCACACACATTGAACAAGCTGAAGCACCACTCATGTTGGTCGCTAATCATGTGTCTTGGGTGGATGCCCTCATCATTCAAGCCATTCAGCCGAGCATTTTTGTTGCCAAGGCCGAGATCAAACACTGGCCTATCGTGGGCAGTATTGCAACCGCTTGCGGCGTGGTGTTTGTCGACCGTGGTTCACCCAGCTCTGCGCGTCGCATGGTGGATGAAGTGTCCAGTGCATTGCACCATGGCTATTGCGTCGCAGGCTTTCCAGAGGGCACGAGCAGTGAAGGCAACACGGTCAGCTTATTTCATGCCAATTTGTTTGAAGCCGCCATCAATCACCACATACAGATTCAACCTTTGGCCATTCGATATACCAATCCGAACACAGGCGCATTGTGTTTGAAGGCAGCCTTTGTGGGTGACATTGGCTTCGTGCAGTCACTGCATCAAGTGATGACCTCTCATGGCATTCACGCCAAAGTTCACGCAGGTGAGATGCTGTCACCGCAAGGACATTCACGCCGAACCTTGGCGCATTTGTCACATCGCAGTGTCAGCAGCCAACTCGAATTGCTCAACGCATAAACGTGGTCATCAGACTTGGTAAACCGGTTGCCAACAAGGGGAGCCATGAAATCATCAATGTCCCCACAAAAATAGCAAGCAAAGCAGGCGCTACAGAAACTGCCACTGTACGAATAGGTTGCTTGAACACCGCAGAGGCAAAGTAAATGTTCATGCCAGCAGGTGGGCATAAAAATCCCATTTCCATGTTGGCCAAAAAGATGATGCCAAAGTGCACAGGGTCAATGCCATAGCTAGTGGCCAAAGGCAGCAGCAAGGGAACCAGCACGACAATGGCGGCATAAATTTCCATCAACGCACCCGCTGCAAACAAAAATACATTCAGCGCTAACAAAAACACCCACTTGTTTTGTGTGACGCTTTGCACCCACTCTGTGGCCAAGTCTGGAATACCGGCATCGACCAAGTAGTTGGTCAATCCCAATGCCATGCCCAAAATCAACATCACACCGCCGATAACTTGAGTGCATTGAGACAAACACTCGCCAAGTTTTTGGGCATCCAATTCACGGTGCGCCCAGGCTTGAGTCAACACAGCATAAATTGTGGTCAATGCGGCACTTTCGGTCGGTGTGGCAAAACCACTACCCAAAGAACCAATCGCCACCACAGGCGCTAATAGCTCCCACTTCGCCACCCAAGCGGCATGACGCAGCGATGGCATGTTGAATATGGGATTCTCTTTAAACAGTTGCCGATTCTGGCCATGGCGCAGATAACCACCAAACATGAGCAAGCAGACCACCATCACCAGCGCAGGCACGATGCCGGCCAAAAACATGGTGTTGATGGGCACACGCGCAATGATCGCGTACATGATGAGCGGCACTGACGGTGCCAACAAAACACCCAAAGCACTGGCACTGGTCACCAAGCTGATGCCTTTGCGATCTGGATAACCCACGCCTTGCAACAACGGTAGCAATAAGCCCCCCAAGGCCAGAATCGTCACCCCACTCCCGCCTGTGAACGCTGTGAAGCAAGAACACAACACCGTGGCAGCAATGACTGTTCCAGTTTTACCGCCGCCAAACAGTGCCACAAACACGGCCCCCAAGCGTTGCGCAGCCCCTGTCCCTGCAAATATCAATCCAGCCAATGTGAACAATGGCAATGCTGGCAATGACGGATTCACCGTGATTTGGTAATGCGACAGAGCAATCGATGCCAGTGGCAAACCGTCTTGCCAAAACAGCGCCAATGCCAAGCCACCTAGCACCGCAAAAATGGGCGCACCAAACGACAGCATCAACACCAAACCAATGGCCCAGGGCCACAACGGCAGTGCTTCGCCATCCAAGCTATACGCCAACACAACACCCACCAAAGGTGCGCTCAATGCCAACACAAGCTTTACCCCTATGTGCTGACTACAACGCGCGCCCAACTTCATACCTAAAAGGGCAAAACCCACAGGCATGGTGGCCTGAAACCACCACACCGGAATGCCATAAGCCAGCATTTGCTCAGCCGACATTTCGCTCAATACCAATTCACCACTCGCCCATGCCAATACGCCACAGATAGCCGCAGCGCCAAACTGTCCGAGCGCATAAAAGCGCGGCACCATCACCCCCAAACTGGTCAAGTGCCCAAACCGCTCAGCCGCAATCGCACCTGCCATGGCCATGAGCAAACCCAAGTGTTGAACCACCACAGGTGCGTTATCAATGCCTTTGCCCATCAGGGGCCGGGACAAAATTTCAATCAATGGAATCAAGGCCATCAAAGCCAATGCCAATGCGGCAAGGCCAGCATCGGCCTGACTAAAACCACGCAGAAGTCGCCCCATCATTTGGTTTTTCCTGCGCGATAGGCCTTCAAGTGGCGAAACACCTCATCAAAGGTATCGGCGGGCACCAAAGTGCCGCGAATGCGTGGGTAAAGCTTGTCTGCCAACTCATTCCATGCACGCATTTGTTCGGCATTGGGTTTATTGACGATCAAGCCGCGCTTTTTCATGGCATCGACTGCCTCCTCGACTTCTTGGCGTGCTTTGATACGAATTTGTGCACCGGCTTTGTCACTGGCGGTACGAACTGCCACTTGCGTTTCAGGTGTCATGTCGTCCCACGATTTTTTAGTGACCACCAAGGCACCCACGATGGGTGCCCAGTTGATTTCCAACATATTGGGAGCCATCGTGTAGACCTGACTGGCCAAAGCAAAGTAAGGCGTCGAGGGCACCACGTTGATCATGCCGGTTTGTACCGAAGGCAAGATGTCACTGGTTTCCAATGGCACCGGCGTATAACCCATGCTCTTCATGATTTCTTGCTGATCGGCTTCTCCCCCCCAAGCAAAGAACTTCATCTTTTGATAGTCCTCAGGTTTGAAAGCGGGGTCTTTCGAGAAGAATCGCACCCAACCCGCATCTCCCCAAGCCAAGACCACGAAACCTTTGTCGAGAAACTTTTTCTCCATGGCGGGGCGCATTTTTTCGCGCACATAGTCCACCTCTTCCCACGACTTGAACAAAAGAGGCATCGATTGCAAAGAAGCAATCGACGGTTCAATTTCACGCAATCCCACCACCGACAGCAAAGCGCCTTGCAACTGGCCAATACGCATGCGACGAGCCAACTCGGTCTCACCGCCTTGGCTACCGTCTGGGTACACCACAAACTTGGCATTACCACCTTGGGCAGAACGCCACGCCTCCCCCACCTCCATCAATTGGCGGTGGTACAGCGAATTCTTAGGTGCCAAGGTTCCTAGGCGCAACTGCTTGTCAGGTGCAGCCCATGACACCGGCTGGTGACACAACAAACCAACCGACACGCACACTTGTAAAAACGATTTAAAAAATTGAGACATTCAGGACTTTCAAAAAAGTTCATCAACGGATGAGAGCAACCATTGCGCACGCTCGCGCATCACTTCGTTTTGCAAACTGCGATGCTGTTTACTAATCGCAAGGGCTTGTTGCAACAAGTGTTCAAACTGCTTTCGGTCTTCAGCAGGCAATGCCACCGCTTCAGCTTTGGCCACCAATGGCCCGGCTTCTTGCCCTTGTCCCAAGGCAATCGCTTGATCGAAATAAGCCTGCGCTTTTTGACGTGAACCTCCGACTTTGGCCGCCTCTAGCGTTCCCATCAAACTGGCTAGTGCACCTTGTCCATACGTGGGGTTAGCTTGCCATGCCAACTCAGCCAATCGCATGGACAGTGGTAAGTCCGCAACCAAATCTGGCTCATCTTTGGACATTGAAATCCATCCTCCCAAAGAAGCTGCGGCCCAATAAGCCAAAGGCACTTGGTCTGACGTGAGTTGCAGAGGATTTTTAGAGTCGGGGTGACGCAATGCCGCAGAAAATCCTTCGTGATGACGCTCAAGCGCAGTCATCGCATGACGATGCGCACGGGCATAAAGACGCCCTGCGCGTTCACGCATATCCGCAGCGGCTTTCGGATTTTTTGCATCTATTTTCTCAGCATCGAACGCGACAAACGCATAAGCGTATTGCGTGAACCCCGCAGAAACAGATTCAGCCAGCTTCAAATGACCTGGTGTTTCTTTCAGAATGGACTCTGAAAACTTCAGATAAAAAGCGCTCGCTTCTCTGGCAAGTTGTAAATCATCTTCGCTTGACATGGGCTGCGACGATAAGGCTTGAGCCGTTTGGTCTATCACAAAAGGACGAACAGCACACCCTGAACACAACAGCGTGAAAACCAAAATTGAAATGAGTCGAAAGTAAGAAATAAGAACACCTCGTCAAAGTCAGGCGTGAACACAATTCAAAAAATGTAAATCTGTCATATGAATATTCAGTGACAAATCGTCATCAAGTTGAAACAGTAGCTGGCCATGATGTGCACAAAGGAAATGACCATGCCCGACAAACACCAACTGGAAGAAGATCAAATTCAACGCATACGCGACGACATCTTGGACACGCTTGATGAAGAGCTTGAAATGTCTATTGATGAAGACAGCAGCAACACAGACCGGATGAAATACTTCCGAGAGTTACTGCGTTTGCAAGGTGAATTGGTCAAACTCCAAGACTGGGTGGTTGCCACCAAACAAAAAGTGGTGATCTTGTTTGAAGGTCGTGATGCCGCTGGTAAAGGCGGTGTTATCAAACGCATCACCCAGCGTCTCAACCCACGCGTGTGCCGCGTTGCAGCTTTGCCAGCCCCCAACGATCGTGAACGCACACAGTGGTACTTCCAGCGCTATGTGGCGCACCTGCCTGCTGCAGGTGAAATTGTGTTGTTTGACCGCAGTTGGTACAACCGCGCGGGCGTAGAGCGCGTGATGGGCTTTTGCAATGATGATGAATACGAAGAGTTTTTCCGCACGGTGCCCGAGTTTGAAAAAATGTTGGCACGCAGTGGCATCACGCTCATCAAGTATTGGTTCTCTATCACAGACGATGAACAACACGCGCGCTTCTTAGGTCGCATTCATGATCCACTGAAACAGTGGAAGCTCAGTCCCATGGACCTAGAAAGTCGCCGTCGCTGGGAAAACTACACCGTCGCGAAAGAAACAATGATTGAGCGCACACACATTCCAGAAGCACCATGGTGGGTGGTGCAAGCTGTCGACAAAAAATCCGCACGCCTGAACTGCATTCATCATCTATTGACGCATTTCAAGTACCACGAAATTGCACATCCAGAAATTGAGTTACCTGCGCGTGTACGCAATCCCGATTACATCCGCCATCCCGTACCAGATGAAATGATCGTCCCTGAAATTTATTGATTGCCAGATCCATTCAGATTTTCACGCCAGCGTCACAAATCATTTGTAAATTTACATGCGATGAATCAAATTCATGAAAACCTACAAAAACAAAGACGCGGCTTGAACCGCGTTATTCATGCATTTGGTTACTCCATGCAAGGTTTACAAGCCGCCATGCATGAACCCGCGTTTAAGCAAGAGGCTTACCTTGCTTTCGTCTTGATTCCGCTGTCTTTTTATTTAGGCAACAACTGGGTCGAAATTTCTCTTCTTTCAGGATCGGTGATTTTTGTTTTGACAGTTGAACTCTTAAACACGGGCCTTGAATCTGCTATTGATCGCGTGGGTCCTCAATGGCACGATCTTTCCAAACGCTGCAAAGACTTAGGAAGCGCAGCCGTACTCTTAAGCATTCTTCTTTGCATGAGCATTTGGTTAACCGCTTTGGTACTTAAATTTGCGCAGCATTTTTAAAATTCATGACAATATGTCGTGATGAATTAGATCAAAAATAATCGTGTTAAACGCATACAAAATTTCGATCAAATAAACTGAGGAAAAGAGGTGTTGTCGCTAATTTTCATTTCACTTTCGTCGACAGCCTTTGCTAAGCCATGTCACTTAAAAACTTAATCGATATGTTGAACAAACAAAAGCTAGTTGATGGGATGGTCCACAGTCAGCAAATGCACAAACACGACTTTGTGGAGTCATTGCTTCAAAAGCAACATGATGCTGAACTACACAATTTCATTATCAAGCAGAGCTCGACCGAATTAGGCGAATACCTTGACGCCCTGCCGCTAGATGGTGCGAAAAATCTATGGGCAAAAATACCAACCGATCGCGAAAACGATGTGCTTTGGGAAATTTCTGATGAGAGACGCATAGCACTTGCAGGCGATCGACAACCTGGTTTTGAAGACAGCAAAATCAATGTGTACGAACTCATCGATGGGCGGCTTAAAAACATTCCCATTTCTGGTCGCAAAGATTTAGAAGGCGCAAAACCGATTTGGGTCGATTTAATTAACTCAACCAAAGCCGAACGCATTTTTGTTGGATCACATTTTGGCGTTGAACTACCCGACCCCATTGAAGCCACTCACCTCGAAGTCAGTGCACGGTTTCATGTGGAAGAGAACGATGACATTCATCTTCATTCCAACTTTTTATTTGATCGTGAAAACAAGTCTAAAAGTGTGCCCGTTGCCTTCATCCTGCACGGTGGCGTTTTGTTTTCACTGCGTAACGAAGAGCTTTCCGTGTTTCGACTACAGCGACGCAGAGCACTCACACAACCTGGCTACGTCACTGACTGCATCGATCTTTTACTAGACCTGTACGGCGCAGATGTTGAAGTGTCTGCCGATTCTCTTGAAAACATTTATGCAACGCTTGGCGTGGTCGGTCGTCATGTATTGAGTGAGGCCATCACGGACCAAGAAGCGGCTGGAATTTTGGCGGACATTGCTGAGGAGGAAGATCAAAATGGTCGAATTCGCAGCAACATTCTCGACACGCAACGGGCGCTCAGCTTTTTGATGCGCGGTAGATTGCTCACAGCCGATCAAATATCCGATGCCAAACAAATTCTTCGCAACATTGACTCACTGAATAGCCATACCGCGTTTTTATTCGACAAGATCAACTTTTTGATGGATGCAACCATTGGCTTCATCAACATCAACCAAAACAAACGCGTGAACCAACTCACTGTGTTCAGCGTTGTGTTCATGCCCATCAATATTTTGGCCAGCGTAGGCGGCATGTCTGAATTTTCAATGATGACCGAAGGCACGCCTTGGCCAATTGCTTATGGTGGGTTTTTAGTCGGGTCAACATTCATTGGTTTGATCACTTATGTATTGCTCAAACATTTTGAAAAACGACGTCTTAAAAAACAATGAAGAACACTGACATGACTTATCACAAACACGAAACTTCTGAAATCAAGAACGACGGCTTGCGCTACAGTCGCAAAAAAAATGGTTCTCCTTTTGAGGGTACGGGTCGAACTGGTGAAATGATGAGTTGCATCAAGTGCGGCACACACAAACCGCGATCAAGCGGTTCGTTTCGTCGTTTTTTGAATGCCAACCACTTCTTTTGCGGCGAATGCCGCGTGGTTCCTGCTCAGGCGTGAAGCATCCAGCGATTTGCTGGGAAGATTAATTTAAAACAAGAGCCTTGCCCAACATCACTGGTAATGGACAGGCTGCCACCATGACGCTGCATCACGTGCTTCACAATGGCCAAGCCAAGCCCAGTGCCACCAGACTCGCGCGAGCGGCTTCGATCGACGCGATAAAAACGCTCTGTCAAACGTGGCAAATGCTCTGCCGCGATACCAGCACCTGTGTCGACAACAGCGATCAACAAACTGCCATCAATACCTTGATCTACAGAAACATTGATTTGTCCGCCTGCTGGGGTGTAACGCACGGCATTGCTAACCAAATTAGACAAGGCACTTTGCAACTCACGTACCTCCCCCATTAACAATGCATCTTCCAACACTGGATTGATCTCAAATTGAATCATCTGAGGTTCTGCCCCGTTAGATATGGTGTCTGACAAACCACGCGCCTCAGATTCGCATGCTTGCATCAAGCGTTTCAACGGTGATGTGTTTACAAAACTAGGAATCGGGCTACCTTCTAAGCGTGACAGCGTCAACAAGTCCTCAACCAATCCCTGCATGCGCACGGCTTGGATGGCCATTAACTCTAAATAACGCCCTTGTTCTTCGGCATTCAAACTCAGAGTTTGAAGCGTTTCAACAAAGCCCGACATCACAGTGAGAGGTGTGCGAATTTCATGCGAAACATTCGCGACAAAATCACGACGCATGGCTTCAGCTTGCTCCAACATCGTGACATCACGCGTGAGCAACAACTGTTTTCCTTCGCCATAACGATGACGCTGCACTGAAATGCGCACAGGGCGTTCAACCCGATGTCGGTGCCCTGCAATCACGACTGGATCGACAGGGTTTTCAACCGCCATGTATGCAGTGAACACGGGATCGCGAAGTAAATTGCCAACACGTTGCATCACATCCCGCTCAGGATGAATTCCTAAATGGGTCGCAGCCGTTTGGTTACACCACTCAATTTGTGCATTCGCATCAAGCATCAATACCCCATTGGGAGAGGCTTGAATCGCTGACAAGAAATCTTTTAATCGTTGCTCACCCGCATCAATGCTACGTTCACGGTCACGCAAGAGCTTGCGAGCGCGATCTAAAACAACACCCCACCAACCGGACATCTGCGGGGTCATCGCCAAGTCGCCATGACGCAACCACGAGCGCACGCGGTAGCCACGCCATGCGTCAATTAACATCCAAGCCAAACCAGCCAGCAAAGCACCGATCAACAAATACAGTGATTGCGTCTGCTTGTCTCCTATCACGGCCCACGAAAAACCAATCGCGGCACCAAAAGCTAACAGGGAAAGAAACGAAAGAAAGCGACTAATCACGGGGACCTTGCATCGGTTTTAGATCTGGTGGGTGATTCTGTATCCTACGCCACGCACGGTTTCCACCATGCTGCCCGCATCACCCAAAGCTTCGCGTAAACGCTTGACGTGCACATCGACCGTACGCTCTTCGATGAACACATGGTCACCCCACACGCGGTCAAGCAGCTGGCTTCGGCTGTGCACACGCTCGGCGTGATGCATCAAATAGTTGAGCAATTTAAATTCTGTGGGGCCCAGCTTGATGCTTTGGTCGTTGAAGCTGACGCGGTGTGTCGAGCCGTCCAATTGCAATCCCCCAATGCGTACCACATCGCTGGCTTGCTCGGGCGCACGTCGGCGCAGAACTGCACGGATACGAGCCAGCAGTTCTTGCGTGGAAAAAGGTTTGGTGATGTAGTCGTCAGCACCGGCATCCAAGCCTGCAATTTTGTCGGGCTCGTCACCGCGCGCAGTGAGCATCAAAATCGGCGTCGTCTTGGTGCGTGGGTCAGCGCGCCAGCGACGAGCCAGCTCTAAACCACTTTGACCTGGCAGCATCCAGTCGAGCAAGATCACATCGGGCAACACTTCGTCGATGTGCTTTTGTGCAACAACACCATCTGAAGCCAACAAAGGCAACATGCCGTTGTGACGCAAATTGATCGAGATGAGTTCAGCAATGGCTGACTCATCTTCGACCACCAACACGCGTGGAATTTTCATTGTCCAAATACTTTCAATCAGCTCATCGACGACTCAACATCGGCCAAGGGTGTGTGGCGCACGTCTTCGCCCTTGACGATGTAAATGATGAACTCAGCAATGTTTTTCGAGTGATCGCCAATTCGCTCAATCGCTTTGGCGATGAACAACAAGTCCAAGCTGGCCGAGATGGTGCGAGGATCTTCCATCATGTACGTGATCAACTTACGCACGAAGCCGTCAAACTCTTTGTCGATTTCGTTGTCTTCACGCAAGATGCTCACCGCCATGGGGACATCTAAGCGGGCAAACGAATCCAAGGCTTTGCGCAACAACCCTGATGCCAATTCGGCAGACACACGCAAATCACTTGACGGCAAAGAGCGAGGTGCAGAGCCTTCGATGATGGACTTGACCATGCGGGCAATTTTGGCTGCTTCGTCACCCACGCGCTCTAGGTTGGCGGTGGTTTTAGACATGGCCATGAGCAAACGCAAATCGCGCGCCGTGGGTTGGCGACGGCCAATGACGGAGGCGATTTCGCGATCAATCTCAACTTCGAGGCTGTTGACTCTGTGCTCAGTCACCAACACATCTTCAGCCGCTTCTGGGCTGAACTGAGACAAGGCAAACACGGCTTGGCGAATTTGTGACTCGACCAAACCGCCCAACTCCATCACGTGGGAGGAGATGTTGTTGAGGTCAGAGTCAAACTGTGAGGACAGGTGTTTTTCAATCATGGTGTTCTCTCCTATTAGCCGAAACGGCCAGTGATGTAGTCTTCTGTCGCGGTTTGATTGGGCTTGAAGAAGATTTGTTCTGTTTCGCCAAACTCCACCAATTCGCCCAAATACATATAGGCTGTGTAGTCACTGCAACGTGCGGCTTGCTGCATGTTGTGGGTCACGATAGCGATGGTGTAGTCGGCCTTCAACTCATGCACCAACTCTTCCACTTTGCCTGTGGAGATTGGGTCAAGCGCCGAGGTGGGCTCGTCCAACAACAACACCGAAGGCTTCACGGCCACGCTGCGTGCAATGCACAAGCGTTGCTGTTGGCCGCCCGAGAGTGACAAACCGTTTTGACCCAGCTTGTCTTTGACTTCGGTCCACAAAGCGGCTTTGGTCAGGGCCCATTCCACACGCTCGTCCATCTCTGTCTTGCTGAGGTTTTCGTACAAACGCACACCAAAGGCGATGTTGTCGTAAATCGTCATGGGGAATGGCGTTGGTTTTTGAAACACCATGCCGATGCGGGCTCGCAGCAAGTTCAAGTCTTGGCCAGCATCCAAAATGTTTTGACCATAAAAATTAATCTCGCCTTCAGCACGTTGGCCTGGGTACAGGCTGTACATGCGGTTCAAGGTGCGCAACAAGGTGGACTTGCCGCATCCCGACGGTCCAATGAATGCCGTGACCTTGCGCTCGGCAATGTCCATGGTGACATTGCGCAAGCCTTGAAACTTGCCGTAGAAAAAGTTCAGGTCGCGAACTTCGATGGCGTTTTTGGGTGCTGTTTTGATTTCAGACATGTGTGAATCCAATTGAAATTACGAGCTAACTTTGTCGCGAAAGAACACACGCGCCAAGATGTTGAGTACGAGCACGGTCAGGGTGATGAGAAGCGCACCGGCCCAAGCCAAACGCACCCAGTTGTCATAGGGGCTCATGGCGAACTGGAAAATCACCACAGGCAAGTTGGCCATGGGCGCGCCCATGTTGGTACTGAAGAACTGGTTGTTCAATGCGGTGAACAGCAAAGGCGCTGTCTCGCCACTGATGCGGGCCACGGCCAACAACAAGCCTGTCATCACGCCGCTCTTCGCTGCACGCAAGGTGATGAAGGTGGACACCTTCCAGCGTGGCGCGCCCAAGGCAAACGCAGCTTCGCGCAAGCTGCCAGGCACCAAGCGCAACATGTTTTCGGTCGTGCGCATGATCACGGGCACTGCGATGAGTGACAACGCCAAGCTACCCGCGTAGCCCGAGAAGTTGCCCACGGTAGCCACCGCAATCGCGTACACGAACAAGCCGAGCACGATGGAGGGGGCAGACAACATGATGTCTGTCACAAAGCGGGTGAGCTCGGCAGTTTTGCTTTCGTCTCCGTACTCGGTGAGGTAAATGCCCGCCAAGATGCCCACAGGCGTAGACACCAACACGGTCAATCCCACAATCATCAAGCTGCCCACAATCGCATTGCGCAAGCCACCGCCTTCGGTGCCGGGTGCGGGGGTGTCGCTGGTGAGTAAATTGCTGTCCAAGGCTGACAAGCCATTGGCAAACAAGACATACAAAATCCACAGCAACACGGCCAAGCCAACAGCCATGGCAGCCATAGAAAACGCCAAGCCCAGCAAGCTGATGATGCGGCGTTTCATATAAAGTTGTTTGTTCATTTCCATAGAAAACCTCTTAGTTGCCTTTGGCTTTTTCGGCGCGAAGAATCATGACCTTGGCCATCGCCAACACCACAAGGGTGATGACGAACAACAAAAAGCCCAGCGCAAACAAGGTGGAGAAATGCAGGCCCTCGGCTTCGCCAAACTCATTGGCCAACACAGACGCAATGGAAGTACCGGGTGAGAACAACGACGTGGGCATGCGGTTGGCATTGCCAATCACAAAGGTCACGGCCATGGTTTCACCCAAGGCACGACCAAGACCCAACATGATGCCGCCGATCACACCTTTTTGTGTGTAGGGCAACACCACTTGGCGCACCACTTCCCATGTGGTGCAACCCAAACCATAGGCCGATTCGCGCAGGATGGGCGGCGTGATTTCAAACACATCGCGCATCACCGCAGCCACAAAAGGCAGCACCATAAAGGCCAACACAATGCCCGCCGCCAAGATACCCATACCGTTGGTGGCGCCACCAAACAAAAAGCCCACCAATGGCATGCCACCCAAGATGTTTTGCAAGGGCACTTGCAAGTAATCTGCAAACAAAGGTGCGAAGACAAACAAACCAAACATGCCGTAGATGATGGAGGGCACAGCCGCCAACAACTCAATGGATGTACCCAAGGGTCGACGCAGCCAAGTGGGGCAGGTCTCGGTCAAAAATACAGCCACGCCAAAAGCGAGTGGCACAGCCAATAAAAGTGCAATCCCAGCACTGGCCATGGTGCCGACGATGGCAATGGCGGCACCGAAGTCTTGGTTGATGATGTCCCACTCAACATGCCACAAAAAGTGAAAGCCAAATCTCTCAAACGTGGGCCAAGCATTGATGAACAACGACAAGATGATGCCCAACAAGGCCACCAACACCAGCAAAGAAAACGCTTGCGTGACGCGGTGAAAGAAGAAGTCTTGCACGCGCTGCTTCTTGGCAGTGGCGACCATGTCATCACTGATGACTTGACCGACCTCTTGCTGCGATAGATTGTGTGAGCTCATCACCGACCCTTGACTCATTGAAACATCCTGTCCGTCTTAAAACTGAAATCCGCCGGCGCTGATGCAGAGCCGACGGATTTCATTCGTTTCATTCAAATTACTTTTGAATTTGTGTCCACACCTTGGCGCGGATTTGTGTGGTCAAGCCATCAGGCAGGGCCACGTAGTCGAGGTCTGTGGCCATCTTCTTGCCGTTGGTAAAGGCCCAGTCAAAGAACTTGAGCGCTTCGGCAGCAGCCGCTTTGTCCGAGGGTTGCTTGTACATCAAGATGAAGGAGGCCGTGCTGATGGGCCAGCTGGCAGCGCCTTTGGCGTTGACCATGGACACGCCCATGCCTGGCACTTTGAGCCAATCCGCACCCGCGGCGGCTGAGGCAAAGGTCAAGTCATCGGGCACCACGTATTTGCCATCGGCGTTTTGCAACTGCATGAAGGTCATGTTGTTCTTTTTCACGTAGGCGTATTCCACGTAACCCAAAGAACCTTTGACACGGTTCACGTTGGCAGCCACGCCTTCGTTGCCCTTGCCGCCCACTGACGAAGCAGCAGGCCATTTCACAGCGGCGCCCTTGCCAACCGTGCTTGACCAGTCTTTGCTAACCGCAGTCAGGTAGTCGGTGAAGTTAAAGGTGGTGCCAGAGCCATCAGCGCGGTGAACGATGGTGATGGCTTGGTCTGGCAATTTTTTGCCAGGGTTCAAGACTGCGATTTTTGGGTCGTTCCAGTGGGTGATCTTGCCCAAGAACATGTCGGCGAGCACCGTGCCCGTCACGCGCAATTCACCAGGCTTGAAGCCCTCGAGGTTCACCACAGGCACAGTGCCACCGATGATGGCGGGGAATTGCACCAAACCTTCTTTGTCGAGGTCTTCAGCCGACAAAGGCGCATCAGTTGCACCAAAGGTGACGGTCTTGGCTTTGATTTGACGGATACCGCCAGATGAGCCGATGGATTGGTAATTCAGGCCATTGCCCGTGGCTGCTTTGTAGCCTTCAGCCCACTTGGCATAAATAGGGAAAGGGAAAGTCGCGCCAGCACCCGTGATGTCGGCTGCGAAGGCAGAACCCATCGCCAAAGTTGCCATAGCAGCTGCGGCCACAGATTTGATGAAAGTGCGCTTCGTGTTCATGTGATTCTTTCAGTTGGTTAGAACAGATGTGACTTTAGCTAGCCATTGTGACGGTACTGTGACAAATATGACGCTTCATGAATTCAATATTTCAAGTATTATTAAAATATGAAAAAACAAAGAATGCCTGAAACACAAGTGGTCGAGGCCTTGGCAGCCTTGGCGCAAGGCCAGCGATTGCGCGCCTTTCGGGCCTTGGTGGTGGCCGGTGCTGAGGGCATCACGCCAAGTGCCTTGAGCGCCTTGCTCGACCTCGCACCCAGCGCCTTGTCGTTTCACCTCAAAGCCCTCAACCATGCGGGCTTGGTCAGCGCCGAAGCCAGTGGTCGCAATCTGATTTACCGCGCCGAGTTTGCACGCATGAACGACCTGCTGACCTACCTGACCCAAGACTGCTGCCAAGGCCAATCGTGTGCCGTAGTGTCTGAGACATCGAAAACTTGCTGTTGAGCCATAGGAAAAACCATGAACGTTGAACAATTCTTAGGTCTTTTAGAAGCCCACCCACACCAAGCCTTGCGCATCGTGCTGCCCAATGGTGAAGCGGTAGCCCCGCACTTTCACATCACCGAAGTGGGCCACGTCACCAAAAACTTTCTCGACTGCGGCGGAACAAAGCGCAGCCAACAAAGCTGCCAGCTGCAAACCTGGGTCCACAGCGATGTAGACCACCGCTTGGAAACCAGCAAGCTCGCCAGCATCTTGCGCATCGCAGGCGATGTGCTGCCCTCGCTCGACTTGCCCGTTGAAATTGAGCACGAAGCAGGCGTGGTGTCGCAATACCCCGTCACCGCTGGCAGCAGCGATGGCCAAACCTTGACATTGACCACGGGGCTCAAACACACCGCCTGCTTGGCCATGGATGTGTGCTGTGCGCCTGTGGCCACATCAACACCCACGGCAGACAAGCCTCGCGTCACAGCAGGCGCGTGTTGCACACCGGGTGGTGGTTGCTGCTGATGCGCGCTACGGCCATCAGCCAAACCACGTCACATCCACCCGTTAACCACAACTGATTTCATCCACACCATGACCACCTTGAACGTCCTTTTTTTGTGCACGCACAACTCTGCACGCAGCATCTTGTCTGAAGCTTTGCTCAACCACATGGCCATGGGCGCGAGTGGTACACACTTCAAAGCGTTTTCGGCCGGCAGCAGCCCGCGCGAGAACCAACAGCCCAACCCACTGGGCCTTCAAGTGTTGAAGTCCGCTGGCATTGACACCTCTTACCTCAGCAGCAAAAGTTGGGACGAATTTGCAAAACCCGATGCACCACACATGGATTTGGTAATTACCGTCTGCGACAACGCCGCAGGCGAGGTGTGCCCCTACTGGCCAGGCCAACCCGCCACCGCACACTGGGGTTATGCCGATCCATCCGCCGTAGAAGGCACGGAGGATGACCGCTTGCAAGCGTTTCGCAACACCCTGTATTTAATTCAAAAACGCTTGCAATTGTTGGTGGACTTGCCTGCAGACAAACTGCAAAAAACCATGTTGCAGCACACGGCCAAAGAACTCAGCAAGGACCACGCATGAACTTCTTTGAACGCTACCTCACAGCTTGGGTGGCTTTGTGCATCGTCGTGGGCATTGCGCTGGGCCAATGGCAACCTGAGCTGTTTCAATCCATCGGCCAACTCGAAGTCGCGCAAGTGAACCTGCCCGTGGGTTTGCTCATTTGGGTGATGATCATTCCCATGCTCGTCAAAGTGGATTTTGGTGCGTTGCATGAAGTACGTCAGCACATCAAAGGCATTGGCGTGACGCTGTTTGTGAACTGGTTAGTCAAACCGTTTTCGATGGCGCTGCTAGGCTGGTTTTTCATTCGCTACTTATTTGCACCGTTGTTACCAGCCGGGCAGATTGACAGCTACATCGCGGGGCTCATCTTGCTGGCTGCGGCACCCTGCACCGCCATGGTGTTTGTGTGGAGCCGCCTGACCAACGGCCACCCGCTGTTCACCCTGTCGCAAGTGGCCTTGAACGACGCCATCATGGTGGTGGCATTTGCACCGTTGGTGGCATTCTTGTTGGGACTCTCGGCCATCGTCGTGCCGTGGGACACGCTCATCACCTCAGTCGTGTTGTACATCGTCATTCCCGTGGTGTTGGCGCAGCTGTGGCGCAAAGTTTTGCTGACAAAGGGGACTGAAAAATTTGATGCGGTCATGGCCAAGATTGGCCCCTGGTCCATCTCCGCGCTGTTAGGCACGCTGGTGTTGCTGTTTGCATTTCAAGGTGGGGCAATTTTGAAGCAGCCACTGGTCATCGCTTTGTTGGCCGTGCCCATCTTGATTCAAGTGCTGTTCAACTCTGCTTTGGCCTATTACCTCAACCGCGCCTTGGGTGAAGCACACAACGTGGCTTGCCCTTCCGCACTGATTGGCGCATCTAACTTCTTCGAGCTGGCAGTGGCTGCCGCCATCAGCTTGTTTGGCTTCGAGTCAGGTGCCGCACTGGCCACGGTGGTGGGCGTGCTGATTGAAGTCCCAGTGATGTTGCTGGTGGTGCATGTGGTCAACCGCAGCAAGGGCTGGTACGAAAGACGCTAAGACTTGGTGTTTGATATTTTTTCTCTAAATGTTTTAGGAGACACCCCGGCATCCCGTTTGAACACACGGGTGAAATACGCGGGGTCTGCATAGCCCAGGCTGTAAGCAATGGTCGCCACACCGAGGTGGGTGTATGCCAAGTTCCTGCGTGCCTCACGCATGATGCGAGCTTCGATCATGCGCAAGGCGGATTGCCCCGAAGTGGCTCGCGCCAGCCGACTCAAGTGTGTGGGTGATATCGCCAAAGCTTTCGCATAGTCACTGACCTGCCAATGCTCTAGAAAATGCTGCTCAATCAGTTCCACAAATCGCGGTACCAAACTTGTGTCAGGCGCAACAACGCTACGAGGCTCGACTTGGGCCATTTGTCGAGAAATCCACCCCAACAAACTCGCACTTAAGCCGCGCAGCACCAAGGCGCGCGCGGTGTCGTGAGCCGAAAATTCTTGCCAAATTTGAGCCACAGCCCAAGCCATGGCTTGATCAGATTGGATAACGCATGCACGTGCAAGGTCGCGGCGTACATCACCCACGCGACTGAACAAATCGTCTAAAAGCTCGTCGGCCAAAGTGGTGACCCACCCTTGTGTCCCGCGTTCAAAACGAAACGCGTGCACATGTCCAGGCGGAATATTGACCAACGCCCCTGCAGACAACGTCACGGTTGCCTCATCAAGCTGCACCACCCCCCCCCCCGATTGAACAAGCAAGATTTGATGCAACCGTGCATGACGATGCGGAGCTAATTCCCAATCGTGCAAAACAGATCGATCCGCGATGGTTTCGCAATGCAACACATCCGGCAAATGCTTTGATTCGCCAAACAGGCTGTATGACTGAATTTTTGACCGCAAGCTTTCCATGTTCGAAATGTACAAGTATTCGCGTGCTTTAGCCATTCTTACATCGACCTAATTCACGTATCTTTCGACTAACGGGCAGATCCGTTTTTAAAAACAAATCGATAGGAGATAAACATGAAAACTCAAGTTTGCATTATTGGCGGCGGCCCATCGGGGTTGATGCTTTCCCAGCTTCTTCACCTCAAAGGCATTGACACCATCGTGCTTGAGCGTCAAAGCCGGGAGTACGTGTTGAGTCGTATTCGTGCAGGTGTGTTGGAGCACGGGTTTGCTGCGTTGATGCGCGAAGCCCAATGCGGAGAGCGCATGGACAAAGAAGGCGAAATTCACGACGGTTTTTTCATCGCCCACGACGGCAAGATGGACCGTGTCGATTTGCACAAACACAGCGGCGGCAACTCTGTCATGGTGTACGGTCAAACCGAGCTGACGCGCGATTTGTACGAAGCACGCGACCGCATGAAAGGCATCGTGATTCACAACGCGGAAGACGTGAAGCCCCATGACCTCAAAAGTGACCACCCTTATGTCACCTATCGCAATGGCGATGACGTGGTGCGCATTGACTGTGACTTTGTCATTGGCGCCGATGGCTTTCACGGCGTCAGCCGCAAATCCATTCCCGCAGACGTCTTGAAGGAATACGAGAAGGTTTACCCCTTTGGTTGGCTGGGCGTGTTGTCACGCACCCAACCTGTGTCGCCAGAACTGATTTACGCCAAACATGAACGCGGTTTTGCTTTGTGCTCATTGCGTTCGCAGGTGCTGAGCCGCTACTACATCCAAGTTCCACTCACGGACAACGTGGAAGACTGGTCTGATGAGGCCTTCTGGGCCGAGCTCAAAAACCGACTGCCCAAAGAAGTGGCTGACAAACTGATCACGGGTGATTCGATTGAAAAATCCATCGCCCCCCTGCGCTCCTTTGTGGCTGAACCCATGCGTTACGGCAATTTATTCTTAGCAGGCGATGCAGCGCACATCGTGCCTCCCACAGGTGCACGGGGTTTAAACAGCGCAGCTTCTGACATCTACTACCTCTATCACGCCATGCTGGACCACTACAAAAATGGTGACAGCACAGGCCTTGATAAGTACTCCGAGAAAGCCTTGGCCCGCGTTTGGAAAGCGCAGCGTTTTTCTTGGTGGATGACATCGATGTTGCACACCTTCCCCGCGTCGATTGAGTACGATCAAAAACTGCAAGAAATTGATTTGGCGTACCTGTTCTCTTCAGAAGCGGCGCAACGTTCGCTGGCCGAAAACTATGTAGGCCTGCCCTTTTAATCTGCACACGCAGATCAAAAGAAGAAAGCCCCCAAAGCCTTGCGGCTTTGGGGGCTTTTAGCTTTCGCGTTCGGTTGACGAAGCTTAGACGCTAGCCAAAGCTGCGTTGAGCGTTGCGCTTGGGCGCATGACGGCTTCGAGCTTTTTGGCATCTGGCAGGTAGTAACCGCCGATGTCCACGGGCTTGCCTTGAACGCTGTTGAGTTCGTCCACGATCTTGGTCTCATTCTCTGTCAGCGCTTTGGCCAAAGGAGCAAACTTGGCAGCCAAGTCTTTGTCTTCGGTTTGTGCGGCCAACTCTTGGGCCCAGTACATGGCCAAGTAGAACTGGCTGCCACGGTTGTCGAGCTGACCAGTTTTGGGCGATGGGTTTTTGTTGGTGCCCAACAATTTACCGGTCGCAGCGTCCAAAGTTTTGGACAAGACAGTCGCCTTGGTGTTGCCAGTTTTCAGACCCATGTCTTCAAAGCTCACGGCCAAAGCCAAGAACTCACCCAATGAATCCCAACGCAAGTGGTTTTCTTCCACCAGCTGCTGCACGTGCTTAGGCGCTGAACCACCCGCACCTGTTTCGTACATGCCGCCACCGGCCATCAAAGGCACGATAGACAACATCTTGGCCGAGGTACCCAATTCCATGATGGGGAACAAGTCAGTCAAGTAGTCACGCAAGATGTTGCCAGTCACCGAGATGGTGTCGAGGCCACGGCTCACGCGCTCCAAAGTGAAGCGCATGGCGCGCACTTGAGACATGTGCTCAATGTGCAAGCCGCTGATGTCGTGGTCTTTCAAGTACAGGTCGACCTTTTTGATCAACTCGTTCTCGTGGGGACGGTAAGGGTCCAACCAGAAAATGGCAGGCATGCCGGAGTTGCGTGCGCGCGTCACCGCCAACTTCACCCAGTCACGGATCGCAGCGTCCTTGCACTGACACATGCGCCAGATGTCGCCTTCTTCCACGTTTTGTGTCAACAAGACTTCGCCTGTGGCCAAGTCGGTGATGTTGGCCACGCCGTCTTCTTGAATTTCAAACGTCTTGTCGTGTGAGCCGTATTCTTCGGCTTGCTGAGCCATCAAGCCCACGTTAGGCACCGTGCCCATGGTCTTGGGGTCGAAGTTGCCGTGCCACTTACAGAAGTTGATCATCTCTTGGTAGATACGGGCAAACGTCGACTCAGGCATCACAGCCTTGGCGTCCTTCAAGCGACCATCGGCGCCCCACATCTTGCCGCCATTGCGGATCATGGCAGGCATGGAGGCGTCCACGATGATGTCGTTGGGTGAATGGAAGTTGGTGATGCCTTTGGCAGAGTCCACCATGGCCAACTCTGGACGGTGCTCGTGGCACGCATGCAGGTCACGCTTGATTTCGTCTTGCTGGCTTTGTGGCAAGGTGGCGATCTTGTTGTACAGATCGGCCATGCCGTTGTTCACGTTCACACCCAGTTCGTCAAACAACTTGGCGTGCTTGGCAAATGCGTCTTTGTAGAAAATCTTCACGCAGTGACCGAACACGATGGGGTGAGACACCTTCATCATGGTGGCTTTCACGTGCAATGAGAACATCACGCCCGTCTTGTGTGCGTCTTCGATTTCTTGCTCATAGAACTCGACCAGCGCTTTTTTGCTCATGAACATGCTGTCGATGATTTCTTTGTCGAGCAAAGCAACTTTTGGCTTCAAGATGATGGTCTTGCCGCTCTTGGTGACGAGCTCCATCTTCACGTCACGGGCTTTGTCTAAAGTCAATGACTTTTCACCGTGGTAGAAATCGCCGTGGTGCATGTGTGACACATGCGAGCGAGAGGCTTGACTCCAATCGGCCATGCTGTGCGGGTTCTTGCGGGCAAACTCTTTCACAGCGCGAGGGGCGCGGCGGTCAGAATTGCCTTCGCGCAAAACGGGGTTCACTGAACTACCGATGCACTTGGCGTAGCGGGCCTTGATGGCTTTGTCTTCGTCCGTGGTGGGTGACTCTGGATAGTCTGGCAAGGCATAGCCTTTGGACTGCAACTCTTTGATGGCTGCGGTCAACTGGCCCACCGAGGCGCTGATGTTTGGCAACTTGATGATGTTGGCTTCTGACTTCAAAGTCAGCTTGCCCAACTCAGACAAGTTGTGCGGCACACGCTGAGCTTCTGGCAACAGGTCTGCGAATTCACCCAAGATACGGGTCGCCACAGAGATGTCGCTAGACACCACGTCAATGCCAGCAGGTGCGGCAAAAGTACGAATGATTGGCAAGAACGAAGCTGTCGCCAACAAGGGGGCTTCGTCTGTCAGGGTGTAAACAATTTTGGAATTTTCAGCAGCCATTGCTCGGTCTCATTCTTTGTTTGGATAGGGTGAAAGAAATACTGTTTTCTTGTGTCTCGCGGCGGTTAACCGTGATCACAGAAGCCTGCATTATCCACACCACTTTATCCGACCCGTCCATGCGCTTTGCTTACGCGCCCGTCCTGTGAAAAACCCTTATTCCAATCTGGCATATATGTAGAACAAACAAATCGTTTGTTTTGGCATAAAGAACCCCTACAGTCCACGCCATGCAAGATTTTGGTTTCGTATTCGCTGGTTTTTTTGTGGGCTTGGTCGTTGGCTTGACCGGGGTTGGCGGTGGCTCGCTGATGACGCCCATTTTGATTTTCTTCTTCGGCGTCAAGCCCTACATGGCGGTTGGCACCGACCTGCTGTTTGCGGCTTTCACCAAGGCGGGCGGCACGTTCAGCTTTGCGCGTCAGCGCATCGTGCCTTGGCGCGTGGTAATTTCGTTGTGCGCGGGTAGCATTCCTGCCGCTGGCGTCACGCTTTGGGTGTTGCACAACATTGGCCCCTCAGACGCTGCTGTGCAAAAAGTGATGACGCTCACTTTGGGTGTGGCTTTGCTGCTCACCGCCAGCGCCATGCTGTTCAAAGTGATTCGCGGCAAACAAGCGCCCGTGGTGCTGGCTGAAGAAAACCTCCATCAAGCCACGCAACCCCGCCACTGGGCATTGCCCGTGCTGTTTGGCGCCGTCATTGGTACTTTGGTAACCCTCACCTCCGTGGGCGCAGGTGCCATTGGCGTGACGGTGCTTATGATCCTGTACCCGCAGTTGCCGCTGTCACGCATCGTGGCAGCCGACATTGCGTATGCCGTGCCGCTGACCATGGTGGCCGGTTTGGGCCATGCCTCACTCGGTTCTGTGGATTGGCCTTTGTTGGGCTTGCTGCTTGCAGGCTCTTTGCCTGGCATTTGGTTGGGTTCACGCCTGATGCATAAAACGCCTGAACGCGTGATTCGTTCCATTCTTTCTGTGTTGCTGGCATGGGCTGGCAGCAAACTGGTTTTTGCTTAATTTTTCCGTTTGAGTTCTTAGATGTATCAATACACCGCCTTCGATTCAGAGTTTGTCAAAGCACGTGCTGCACAGTACCGTGACCAACTCACCCGCAATTTGGCTGGCAAATTAGCCGACGACGACTTCCGACCTTTGCGTTTGCAAAACGGCTGGTACGTGCAGCGCTACGCCCCCATGCTGCGCGTGGCCGTGCCTTATGGCGAACTCAACAGCGCCCAGCTGCGCGTGTTGGGACAAATCGCCCGTGACTACGACACACCATCGGCTGAGTTAATTGAACGCGCTCAGACCACGCAAGACAAGATTGGTGGAATCGAAGCACCAAAACTCACCACCAACTACGGCCACTTCACCACCCGTCAAAACGTGCAGTTCAACTGGATTCCTTTGGACAAAAGTGCAGACGTGATGGAGCTGCTGGCCAGCGTCAACCTGCACGGCATCCAGACCAGCGGCAACTGCATTCGCAACATCACCAGCGACGAGCGTGCGGGCATTGCCGTGGATGAAGAAATCGATCCACGCCCCTACGCCGAAGTGCTGCGCCAGTGGAGCACCTTGCACCCTGAGTTCGCGTACCTGCCCCGCAAATTCAAAATCGCCATCACGGGCTCTCATGAAGACCGCGCCGCCATCGCTTGGCACGACGTGGGCTTGCGCGTGTTGCGCAACGACGAAGGCGAGGTGGGTTTCCAAGTGTTGGTCGGCGGTGGCATGGGCCGCACGCCCATCACGGGCACCGTGATTCGTGAGTTCTTGCCTTGGAACCAAATCATCAACTACCTCGAAGCCGTGGTGCGCGTGTACAACGGCTGGGGCCGTCGCGACAACATCTACAAAGCGCGTATCAAAATTTTGGTGAAGGCCGAAGGCCAACGCTACTTTGACGAAGTCGAAGCCGAATACGAGCGCATCTTGGAAAGCGGCGCACACCACACCATCCCACAAGTCGAACTCGACCGCGTGAGCGCCTGTTTTGTGATGCCCCCTGTCGACGTGGTGTCTGACGAAGCCCAAGAAAAAGCCGAACAAGCGTTGTTGGCACAAGCCAAGGCCGACAAAGAATTCACCCGTTGGTTGCAACAAAACGTCACCAGTCACCAAAACCCAGGCTTGCGCGTGGTGACCTTGTCGTTCAAACGTTTGGGCCAAGCTCCAGGCGACGCCACGGCCAACCAACTCGCCACAGCCGCTGACTTGGCCGACAAATTCAGCTCAGGCGAAGTGCGTGTGAACCACGACCAAAACCTGGTGCTGCCTTGGGTGCGCATTGACCAATTGGCCGAGCTGTACCAAGCCGCCAAAGCCGCAGGCTTTGCCCGCGCCAACGTGCACCTGTTGACCGACATGATTGCCTGCCCCGGTGGCGACTACTGCGCCTTGGCCAACGCCCGTTCGTTGCCCATCGCCGCCGCCATCACCGAGCGCTACCAAGACCTCGACGAGTTGTTTGACTTGGGCGAGATCGACTTACACATCAGCGGTTGCATCAACTCTTGCGGTCACCACCACAGCGGCCACATTGGCATCTTGGGCGTGGACAAAGACGGCCAAGAGTGGTACCAAGTCACGCTCGGTGGCTCGGACGGCTCGTTCCTCAGCGGCCCTGCCAAAGCCGGCAAAGTGGTGGGTCCATCGTTTGCCGCTGCCGAAGTGGTGGATGTGGTGGAAGCCATTTTGGACGTGTACCGCGACAAACGCGAAGGCCACGAAACCTTTGCACGCACCCTGAACCGCGTGGGCTTTGACGTGTTCAAAGCGGCGGCCAATTCGGCCCGAAACACCACTGCACGCGCTGCTTAAGCCCGAACCAGATAAGAGAAGAACTATGAGCCTGCAAATCATTACCCAACACACCGCTGAAGGCGCCAACGCCCGCGCCCTGGCCAACGACGTGGACGTGCAAACCTTGGACCTCGAAGGCTTGGAACGCATCGACCTGAACTTTCCCAAGTTCACCGATGGCCGCGCGTTCAGCCAAGCCTTTGTGCTGCGCCGCCGAGGTTTCACCGGCGACATCCGCGCCCACGGCGATGTGCTGATTGACCAACTGCTGCAAATGCAACGCAGCGGTTTTTCAAGCGCCGTACTGCGTGACGACCAAGATGCCGTCCACGGCAAAACGCTGCTGAGCCACTACAAAAGCTTTTACCAAGGCGACGCGGTGCAAGCCGTGCCTCACTTCGCACAAGCCGCGTAAATGGCGTCCATGACATCCACCTATTCCACGCGACACACGCTGCATCTTTTATGAGCCAATCCTCTTTTCTTTCTTCCGGCGGCGCGTCCAAAGCGACCACGCTAAATGCCCGCGCCAGCGAAAACTTTGCCGTCAAACTGGCTGAGACCCAAGCCTTGCTGCAACGCGCCGCGGATGAGTTTTCACCTGTCACGCAAGCCTCTAGCTTGGGTGCTGAAGACGTGGTAATCACCCACCTCATCAACAGCTTGCAGCTCGACATTCCTGTTTTCGTATTGCAAACCGGCGCGCTACACACCGAAACCTTGGCCTTGCTGGAGCGCACCGAAGCCACCTCACGTGCGCCCATCCAGGTGTTCACACCTGTGCACGAATCGGTCATTCAGTTTGTGCGCAACCAAGGCCAAGACGCGATGTACAAAAGCATCGAACTGCGCAAAGAATGCTGCGGCATTCGCAAGATGGCGCCCCTTGCCCGCGCCCTCAAAGGCCAACGCGCGTGGATCACCGGCTTGCGTCAAGAGCAATCAAACGCCCGCGCCGATGTACCACTGCAAGACGACAGCGAAGTCGCCACCAAAAATTTGACCAAATTCAACCCCTTGGCCCAATGGACATGGGGCGACGTGTGGCACTACATCGCCACGAACAACGTGGACTACAACCCACTGCACGACCAGTTCTACCCCAGCGTGGGCTGCGCCCCTTGCACACGCGCCATCAGCCTAGGCGAAGAGTTTCGCGCGGGCCGCTGGTGGTGGGAAGACGAAACCGCCAAAGAGTGCGGCTTGCACGTGAAGACCTGACCGCGCTCCCCAATCAAACACAATTCAACCCCATCACGTCCTATGAACGCCACCACACAAACCGAGTTGCACCACTTAAGCAACACCCACCTCGATGCGCTGGAAGAAGAAACCATCTTCATCTTGCGCGAAGTCGCCGCCGCCTTTGAGCGCCCCACCCTCTTGTTCTCGGGTGGCAAAGACTCGTTGGTCATGCTCAAGTGCGCTGAAAAAGCCTTTGGTGCTGGCCGCATTCCCTACCCCCTGTTGATGATCGACACCGGCCACAACTTCAAGGAAGTGACCGACTTCCGCGACTCACGCGCCAAAGAACTCGGCGCTGAGTTGATCGTGCGCAACGTGGAAGACTCGATGAAGCGCGGCACCGTGCGTTTGGCCCACCCCGGTGAGAGCCGTAACGTGCACCAATCGGTCACCTTGCTTGAAGCCATCGAAGAATTCCGCTTTGACGCACTCATCGGCGGCGCACGTCGCGACGAAGAAAAAGCACGCGCCAAAGAACGTATCTTCAGCCACCGCGACAGCTTTGGCCAATGGCAGCCCAAGGCACAGCGCCCTGAACTGTGGACACTGTTCAACACCCGCTTGCAACCCGGTGAACACTTCCGTGTGTTCCCCATTTCCAACTGGACCGAGCTCGACGTGTGGCAATACATCGCGCGCGAAAACATCGCGCTGCCCTCCATCTACTACACGCACAAACGCGAAGTGGTGGACCGCCGCGGCCTGTTGGTGCCTGTGACCGAACTCACGCCACCGAAAGACGGTGAAAAAGTGGAAATCCGCGACGTGCGCTTCCGCACCGTGGGCGACATCACCTGCACATGCCCCGTCGAGAGCGATGCGGCCACGCCCGAGCAAATCGTCATCGAAACTTTGGCCGCCGATGTGAGCGAACGCGGCGCCACACGCATGGACGACAAAACATCTGAGGCTTCGATGGAGAAGCGTAAAAAAGACGGCTATTTTTAACGCCCCCGAAGCCCGCCTGCGGCGTGCATCCCCCACTGGGGGCTGCATCAGCGGCCCAGCAAAGCCGGCTCCGCGATGCCCCTGAATAAAACACTTTACCTCTGATAGACATGCAAACTTCTGAACATCATTCAGCCCTGAAATTCATCACCTGCGGCTCGGTCGACGACGGCAAAAGCACCTTGATTGGCCGCTTGCTGGTAGACACCAAAGCTGTGCTGCAAGACCACTTGGCTGGCGTGCAACGCTCGGGCGAAACCGACCTCGCCTTGCTAACCGATGGCCTGAGCGCAGAACGCGAGCAAGGCATCACCATCGACGTGGCGTATCGCTACTTCAATACCGAAGCACGCAAGTTCATCATTGGTGACGCGCCTGGTCACGAGCAATACACACGCAACATGGTGACGGCCGCTTCTAGCGCTGACGCTGCCGTGGTGTTGGTGGACGCCATCAAGCTGGATTGGAAAAACCCCGCTTTGGAGTTGCTGCCGCAAACTCGCCGCCACTCGCTGCTGGTCAATATGCTGCGCGTGCCATCCATCGTGTTTGCCATCAACAAGCTCGACGCTGTGGAAGACGCTGCGCTGGCCTACCAAAACATCGAAGCGGCCTTGCGCAAGTTTGCACAAGAAGCGGGCATCGCCATCACAGCCCTGGTGCCCGTGTCTGCCCTCAAAGGCTGGAACGTGGTCACCACGGAAAACAACGACCAAACCAACTGGTGCGGCTACAGCGGCCCTAGCCTGCTGAGCATCTTGGAAAAGTTGCCCAACACGCCTGCCGAAACCGACGTGGCGTTTAGCTTCCCCGTGCAGTGGGTGGAAAAGTTTCACGACTCAGGCGTGACCACCCAAGGCCGCCGCGTGTTCTGGGGCCGTGTGGCCACGGGCACGATTGAGCCAGGCCAAACCATCAAAGTGTTCCCAAGCGGCCAAACTGCTGTGGTGTCGCAAGTTTTGAGCGCCACCCGCCAAGCACAAAACAAAGCGGCGGGTCACAGCGCAGGCATCGTGCTGGACCGTGAAGTCGACGTGTCGCGTGGCGACTGGTTGTTGGCCGCGCAAGGCTCACCCGAAGGCCAACGCCAGCTCAACACCACCATCGCGTGGATGGACGACGAGCCCCTGGTGGCTGGTCGCGTGTACTGGGCTTTGCATGGCCACCGCTGGGTGAAAGCCAAAGTGCAACGCGTGGTGCACCGCCTGAACGTGAACACCTTGGCCGAAGAAGAAGCCACCGAACTGGCCCCCAACGCCATTGGCCACGTCACTTTGGCCTTGCAAGAGCCTTTGGTGACGCTGCCGTTCAAGCAGTCGCGCATCTTGGGCGCACTGGTGTTGGTGGACACGGCCACGCACAAAACCTCGGGTGCTGTGCTGGTCAACTGATCCAGCGCAAAGCCCTGAATTGATTCCCGTTTAAAATCAAAGGCTTGGGCAACAGCAGCACCGCTGTTGCCCCTCTTTTTTTACCCATTGATTGAATTGTCATGACGCACGTTGTCACCGAAGCCTGTATCCAATGTAAGTACACCGACTGTGTGGACGTTTGTCCCGTCGACTGCTTCCGCGAAGGCCCTAACTTCCTCACCATCGACCCAGACGAGTGCATCGACTGCGCGGTGTGTATCCCCGAGTGCCCCGTGAACGCCATCTACGCCGAAGAAGATGTGCCAGAAGGCCAAGAGCACATGACCAAGCTCAACGCCGAGCTGTCGACCATCGGCTGGCCCAGCATCACCAAGCGCAAGGCTGCTTTGCCAGACGCAGACGTGTGGAAAGACAAAACCGGCAAACTCGCCGAACTCAAGCGCTAAGCACCTCGCTACGCGCACACCGCCCCATGACGGCTCATCTGGTTTCGGTCAACACGATTCATACCGACGCCGTCATCGTGGGCGCAGGCCCAGTGGGCCTGTTTCAGGCTTTCCAGCTTGGGCTGCAAGACATTCGCAGCCACCTCATCGATGCACTGCCCCACGTAGGCGGCCAGTGCGTTGAGCTGTACGCCGACAAACCCATTTACGACATTCCCGGCATTCCTGTGTGTACGGGCCGTGAATTGGTGGCGCAGCTGCAAACCCAAATCACACCTTTTGCGCCGACGTTTCACCTCAACCAAGAAGTGACGGAAGTCGCGCGCGTAGACGATGGGTGTATCTCGGTGAAGACCTCGACGGGTCAACATTTTGTTTGCAAGGTGTTGGTCATCGCCGCAGGCGTGGGCGCATTTCAAGCCCGCAAGCTGGCCGTCGAAGGTACCTCAGAACTCGAAGGCACACACCTGCACTACCGCTTGGGCGATGCCTCACGCTTTGCTGACCAAGATGTGATGGTGTTGGGTGGTGAAGAGTCAGCCGTCGCCGCTGCGTTGAAGCTCACACTTGAAGCACGGGCCCCATCCCAAAAACCACGCAGCGTGACGCTGATGCACCGCCGCGATGTGTTCGCCGCCGAGCCCGTGCTGCTGCAAGCCATGCGCGACGCGGTGGCCAACGGCCAATTGCAACTGCAAATTGGCCAGCCCACGGCCTTGTTGAGTTCAGAACACACGCTGCACGCCGTGCAAGTGGCCACGCCCGATGGGCAAACCATTGAGCGCCCAGCACAGCATGTGGTGGCGTTCTTAGGCCTGTCCCCCAAACTCGGTCCCATTGCCCACTGGGGTTTGGCGATGGAGCGCAAGCAGCTGGTGGTCGACACCGAAACCTTTGCCACCGATGTGCCCGGCATCTTTGCCGTGGGCGACATCAACACCTACCCCGGCAAAAAGAAACTCATCTTGTGTGGCTTTCACGAAGCCACCCTCGCCGCTTTTGGCGCAGCCGCCATCGTGCATCCCACACGAAAAACCCTGCTCCAGTACACCACCACGTCCACCGAACTGCACCGGCTACTGGGGCTGGTTTAAAATGCACACCGCGCTAAAAATAGCGCATTCGCTAGGGGTGTTGAAGCCGTCACCGACTTCGACTGAGAAAGTCCCTTTGAACCTGTTGAGACCCGCCCGCAGCGGGTCTCAAAGTCCGCAAGGACTTGAGGTAATCCTCGCGCAGGGAAGCTTGTCAAACGAACGGTTCTCCTTGAAGGCCCCACACCGTTCCAAGTCAGCCGACCTGCCAGTTTGAAATGGCACAGCAAAGTGGCTCACGACAGTTTTTCTTTCGCCGCAATCGTCTCCGAGTTGCTCGACTTCATGGCACGCCCTGCCATCAGCGACGACGACTTCAACGCGCTCGCCCTGAAGCTGTTCGCCCACCAGTTTGAGCACAACCGCCCTTTTCAAAAGTTTTGCCAAGGACGCGGCAAAACGCCGCGCTTGGTGAAAAGCTGGCGCGACATTCCTGCCGTGCCCATCAATGGCTTCAAAGACCTGACGCTGAGCTGCGTGCCGCCCGACACCTGTGCGCGCACCTTCATGACCAGTGGCACCACACGCGGCGACGTGAAAGGCCGCCACTACCACCCGACCATGGCCGTCTACGACGCCTCCATGCTGCGCAACTTTGCGCAACACGTCATGCAGGGCGATGCCAAGCTGCGCATGGGCATCTTGTTTCCCGACGAGGTGTTGATGCCCAACTCATCGCTGGCCCATTACCTGGCGCTGGCCATCGAACACTTTGGCACGCCAGAAAGCGCCTACTACTTGGACGACCAAGGCCTGCGCGTCGACGCCTTGTGCGAAGCGTTGCAACACGCGCAAAGCTCGGGTGAACCCTTCGCATTGCTGGGCGCGAGCTACAGCTTTGTGCACCTGATGGACGCTTTGCAGGCCCGAGGCCAAACCTTTCAGTTGCCCGCAGGCAGCCGCTTGCTCGACACCGGCGGCTTCAAAGGCCAATCGCGCGAGATACCCATGGACGCGTTTTACGAGCAACTCAGCGCCACCTTTGGCGTCAGCCGCGAGCAGTGCCTCAACATGTACGGCATGACCGAGTTGAGCACCCAGTTCTACGACGCGGGCAACCGCACCGTGCCCTCGGTCAAGCGCGGCCCGCACTGGATTCGCTCGCGCCTGGTCGATCCGCTGACGGGGCACGACGTGCCCACGGGTGAGCGTGGCATCTTGGCGCACACCGATTTGGCCAACTTCAACTCGGTCGTCACCCTCTTGACCGAAGACGTGGGGCTGGCCACCGAAGACGGCTTTGTCTTGCTGGGCCGTGCCGAAGGCGCGCAGGCCAAAGGCTGCTCGATGGCGGTGGACGATTTTTTGAAAGCAGCCAAAGCATGACACGCACCGTGTTCAAAGCGGGCTACCTGCCGGGCTTGAACGATGCCGACGTGACGTGGCATCGCCTCAGCGTGGGCGCGCCCGATGCGCCCTTGCAGGTGGACGTGCCTCAACTCAACGCCACGCAAATCACCGCACTGGCTGAGCGCGTGCGTGAGGCCAGCCACGCGCATTTGAAAACCAGGTGCGTCTCCGACATCATCCGCGTGCTGGACAAGGCCACGGCGCGTTTGCTGGATGCCAATGACCGCTACCGCCAACAGCTCGAACAGCTGCTGCCCCAAGCCAGTGGCTTTGACGCCGAGATGGTCCGCCTGAACTTGCACGCGTATCTGCACACCTTTCGAGGCTTGCAGTTGCAACGCTTTGTGGCCGAAGACTTTGCCAACCCCAAGGTGCTGGACGAATTTCAGCCCCGCACGCAAGGCGGTTGGACACGCGCCTTGGGGCCCGAACTGCTGGTGCATGTGTGGGCAGGCAATGTGCCCGCCTTACCCATGTGGAGTTTTGTCTCGGGTTTGTTGGTCAAGGCTGGATGCATCGGCAAAATTTCGAGCGCCGAGCCGGTATTTGCCACCCTGTTCGCACGCCTGCTGGCCGAAGTCGAGCCGCGTTGGGCCGATTGCTTTGCCGTGGTGTGGTGGCCCAGTGGCGCAGGACACGAACGCTCCGCCTTCGCTTTGGCCGACGTGGTGCTGGCTTACGGTGGCAACCACGCTTTGAGCGCCATGCAAGCCCACGTGCCTGTGACCACCCGCTTTTTGCCGCACGGCCACAAGCTGAGTTTTGGCATGGTGTCGGCAGCGGCACTGTCTGCGCGCAAAGGCCCCAACGTGGCCCGCCAAGCCGCGCTCGATGTAGCGCGTTACGACCAACAAGGCTGCTACTCACCGCATGTGTTTTACGTGCAACGCGGTGCGCAGGTCAGCCCGCAAGACTTTGCACACCACTTGGCCAACGAACTGGCTGTTCTGCAACACAAACTGCCGCGACGCGTGTTGTCGCTCGAAGAAGCTGCGCAAGTGGGTGCTTGGCGCGAGGCGCATGAGCTCGCATCGCTCCATCACGACGCGCAACGCGCCAATGAACACAGTAGCACCGGTTTTAACAACACAACCTACACCGTCTTAGGCAGCGGTACAGGCACAAGCACCGTGGTGTACAGCGACCGCCCCTTGCCACTCACCGCCGGTCCGCTGAACCGCCATGTGTTGGTGGTCGCCGTGGGCAGCTTAGATGACGTGGTGCCCTTGATCGCCCCGCAACGCGACTACTTGCAAACCGTGGGCTTGGCCGCTGCGCCTGAAGAGTTGCTGCATCTGGGCGAACGCTTGGGCCAAGCCGGTGTGACGCGCCTCTGCGCCTTGGGTGCCATGACATCGCCCGAAGCCGGTTGGCACCACGATGGCCGCTTTAGCCTCCTTGACTTGGTGCGCATGGTGGACATCGAAGCCTCCACCGAACGTGAAGCCGAGCGCTTCACACCCTACGAGGTCTGATGCTTTGAACACAGTGGCCGTGAACTTCTTGCACCTCAACGCCGTGCACTTCGCTTACCCCGATCGGGGCGAGGTGGTGCACGACGTGTGCTTGCAACTCGCGCCCGGTGAGATCCATTGCTTGATTGGCCGCAGTGGCTGCGGCAAAACTACCGTACTCAAGCTTGCGGCAGGTTTGTTAAAGCCCCTCCAAGGTCACATCCAACTGAAAGGCAACCCCGTACACCAACCGGTGTCGGACATGGGCTTTGTGTTTCAGTCTCCCACGCTGCTGGATTGGCTCAGTGTGCTGGACAACGTGCTCTTACCCATCAGCTTGCACAGCCCCGTCACCGACGTGCACCGTGCCTACGGCGAACAACTGCTGGATCAAATGGGCTTGGCCGCGTTGCGCCATGCCAAGCCGTGCCAACTCTCGGGTGGCCAACAAAGCCGGGTGGCGATTGCCCGTGCCTTGATCACCCAGCCTGCTGTGCTGTTCATGGACGAACCCTTTGCCGCACTCGACGCCCTCACGCGCGAAGAATTGCAGCGTGACTTTTTGGCGCTGTGCCATGCGCAAGGCACTTCGGTGTTGTTTGTCACGCATGACATTTCAGAGGCGGTGTACCTGGCCGACCGTGTCAGCCTGATGCACCAAGGTCGCATGCATGTGCCGTTGCACATCACCTTGCCGCGGCCACGTCAAAGCGCCATGCGCTACACACCGCCTTTCAGTGCGCTGTGCGAACAGTTGCGACACGCCATGGACGCCACGCTGTGATGAAACGCCACGCCGTTCTTTCTGCCGTTTTGGGCCTCGCCTGCTTAGCCGCTTGGGAAGCCGCAGTGCGCGTGGGACACACCTCGCCCTTGGTGCTGCCCGCACCATCGGTGGTGGCGCAATCGCTCTGGCAAGGCTTGAACAGCGGCTACTTGTGGCCGCACATCGCCCACACGCTCACCGAGGTGGTGCTGGGTTTGCTGCTGGGTGCCAGCATGGGCTTTGTGGGGGGCGTGCTGCTGGGCGAATCGGTGCATTTGCGCGGCGTGCTGATGCCTTATGTGGTGATCAGCCAAGTGGTGCCCAAGCTCGCACTGGCCCCGCTGTTCATCGTGTGGTTTGGCTTTGGCACCTTGCCCACGGTGGTGATGACCGCTTTGATTTGCTTCTTCCCCCTGCTCGAAAACACCGCCACCAGCATGCAGCAAGTCGATGCCAACAAGCTGGAACTGTTTCGCATGTTGCGCGCCAGCGCATGGCAAACCTTGTGGCGCTTGAAGCTGCCCGCAGGCTTGCCCACCATCATGGCGGGCTTTCGTGTGGCCGTGGTGCTGGCGTGGGTGGGCGCGGTGGTGGGTGAATTCATTGGCGCCAGCCGTGGCTTGGGCGCTTTGATCATTGCCGCACAAGGCTCGATGGACACACCGCTGATGTTTGCCGTGCTCACGGTCATCACGGTGCTTGGCCTCGCGTTTTACAAAATTTCCGAATGGCTGGAGCAACGCTTGCTCCCAACCTCCCCCTCTCTTTTAAAAAGGACCCAGCGATGACACACACCTTATCCACGTCATGGATGCGCCGCATCTCCAGCCTTGCCGTCAGTTGCGCATTGGCCATCGGTGCGCCCACCCTCGGCTTTGCACAAGCCCCTGCCAAACTCGACAAAGTGGTGGTGGCGGGCTGGAGCAAGCCCATCACCGAAATCACCAACTTGCTGGTGGAAGAAGACAAAGGTTTTTTCAAAGCCCGTGGCATTGAACTGGGCTATGTGCCCGGTGCGGGTGGCGGCGACGCGCTGCGCAACTTGCTCAGCGGCCAAGCCGACGTGGCCTTCACCGACCCCGGCTCGTTCTTCACCGCGCTGGACAAAGGCGAGAAGCTGCGCGCCATCTACGACATCTACCCACAAAACGTGTTCAACGTGGTGTCGCTCAAATCGCAAAACATCCTCAAGCCCGCTGACCTCAAAGGCAAACGCATTGGCGTGTACAGCCTGGCCAGCGGCACCCGCCAAAACTTGCAAGTGCTGTTGAACCAAGCCGGCTTGACCGAAGCCGATGTAACCGTGGTGGTCACCGGTTTGCTGAACTTCGCGCCACTGATGCAGGGCCAAGTCGACGCCACCGCGGCCACCGACACCGGTTTGCTGGTGGGCCGCCAAAAAGGTTTGGGTGGTGTGAACGTGATGGAAATCAAAAACCACCTCAACATTTCCAGCGACTTATTTGTGGTGCGTGAAGACACCTACCAACAGAAAAAGGACGTGCTCAAACGCTTCTTGCACGCCTACCAAGACAGCGCCAAATGGATGATGCAGTCGCCCGAAGAAGCCGCCAAGCTCGCGGTGAAAGTCGCCATCGACGGCCAAAACCCCAGCATGAACTTGGACATCATTCGACTGCGCAACGAGTCCAGCGTGTCAGCCACCACCGACAAACGCGGTTTGGGTGCGTTTGATATGGTCAGTCTGCAAAAAGGTGCCAAGGCCTACAAAACTTTTGGTGTGATCCAGCGCGACATCAAAGTCAGCGACGTGGTCAGCCAGGACCTGTTGCCCGCTGTGACCCAACCCGTGAAGAAATGAAAACCACCAGTCGCCACTTTGAAGGCCAAGTGATCTTGATCACGGGCGCGTCTCGCGGCATTGGCGCAGGCATTGCCAAAGCGTTTGCACGCGAAGGCGCGATGGTGCTGGTGAACTACCTGAATAACCATGCCGCCGCCGAAGACGTGGTGGCCCAATGCCAGCAACTGGGCGGCGATGCGTGGGCGTTGGCGGCAGACGTGCGCTCAGCGCAGGCGGTGAACGACATGGTGGCCCAAGCCTTGCGCGAAACAGGCCGCATCGATGGGGTGGTGAACAACGCGTTCAGCCCCTACACCTTTGACCCCGACAACCGCCAACGCTTTGGGGAGGTGCCCTGGCAGGCTTACCAAACGCAGTTTGACGGCGCGGTGCATGCGGCCTACAACGTGTGTCAGGCGGTGTTGCCGCATTTCAAACAACGCGGTCAAGGCAGCATCATCAACCTCACCAGCGATTTGGTGGACCGCCCCAGCATTGCGTACCACGACTACAGCACGGCCAAGTCGGCCTTGGTCGGTTTCAGTCGCAACCTGGCCGCAGACTTGGGCCCTTTGGGCATTCGCGTGAACTGCGTGGCACCGGGCTTGGTGAGCCCCACCGACTCCAGCCGCGCGACCAAAGAATCGGTCAAAGACCTGTTGATCGCGCAGACCCCGCTGGGCCGCCTGGCCACGCCTGAAGATGTGGCAGGGCCGGTGCTGTTTTTGGCATCCGACTGGAGCCGCTTTGTGACCGGTCAGGTGTTGACGGTCGACGGTGGCTTGGTGATGCGATGAAGCGGCACGGGCGCAAACCCATGATTCAACGGGCCATGACCGTGGCCCGTGGTCACGTCTGCGCCTTGCGCAATGGCACCCAAGATGAAGGTGCGCGCCAAACGCACGGCGTCGCTCAGCGAATGACCCAAGGCCAAATGCGCCGCGATGGCCGACGACAAGGTACAGCCTGTGCCGTGCACATTGCGGCTCGCAATACGCGGGGACGCCAAGCGCTGCGAGGGGCCATGGGCCTGCACCAACAAATCGACCACCTCATCGCCTGCCAAGTGCCCGCCTTTGAGCAACACAGCTTGCGCGCCCATGGCCAGCAGATCTTGCGCGGCGGTGTCCAAAGCCTCGGCGTTGGCAATGTCGCGGCCCAACAGCAAAGCGGCTTCATCCAAGTTGGGCGTGATCACGCGGCAACGCGGAAACAACTCGCGCACCAACACCTGCACGGTTTCGTTGGCAATCAAGCGGTCGCCACTGGTGGCCACCATCACGGGGTCGAGCACCACGTTGGTCAAGTTGTAATGGTCGATGGCCCAGGCCACGACCTCCACAATGCCGGGGGCGTGCAGCATGCCGATTTTGACGGCATCGACACCGATGTCTTCCAGCACCGACTGAATTTGCGCTTTCAAAAACTCGGCGGGCACGGCATGGATGCCTTGCACGCCCACGGTGTTTTGCGCAGTCAGCGCGGTGATGGCGCTCATGCCGTAGCAGCCCAAGGCGGCAAAAGTTTTCAAGTCGGCTTGGATGCCGGCGCCGCCACCACTGTCAGAGCCAGCAATGGTGAGGACGCGTGCGTAGCGGTAAGAATGGTTCATGGGCGGCATTATCCGCAAATCACAAAGGACCTCGTTCAATGAGTTCACAAATTTCAAGCGTGGTGTTGGGCGCAGGCCTGATGGGCCGCTTGCTCGCGCACACCTTGGCGCAACTGGGCCACCAAGTGACGGTGTACGAAGCCCAAGGGCCCGACGCACAAGGTGCAGCAGCACGCGTGGCGGCGGCCATGTTGGCCCCGTTGGCCGAATCGGCCATCACCGAATTACCCGTGGTGCAAATGGGCCAGCACGCGCTCAAGCGTTGGCCGGAGTTGATCGCGCCGTTGTCTGAACCGGTGTTTTTTCAGCAAAACGGCACACTAGTGTTGTGGCACCGCCAAGATACGGCAGAGGCCAAACGCTTTGAGCAGTTGATGCACCGCACCCAACAACAACTGCCCAACTTGCCTGCCGCGCAAACGCTGAATGCCGAAGGCTTGCTGCAACACGAGCCTGCGCTGGAAAACCGCTTTGCGCAGGCGCTGTATTTACCGGGCGAAGGCCAACTCGACAACCGCCAATTGCTGGCCGCTTTGCTCAAAAGCCTGGAACAACAACACGTCACCCTGCACTGGAACAGCCCAGGCCAACCCGAAGACTTTCAGCCGGGCCAACCCGGCCAACCCGATTGGGTGTTCGACTGCCGTGGCTTGGGCGCACGCGCCGAATGGCCGCAACTGCGTGGCGTGCGCGGCGAAGTGATTCGCCTGTATGCGCCCGAAGTTACGCTGCAACGCCCCACCCGCTTGATCCATCCGCGTTACCCAATTTACATCGCGCCCAAAGAAGACCATGTGTTCGTGATCGGCGCGACCGAGATTGAAACCGAAGACCTCTCGCCCGCCAGCGTGCGCTCAACCTTGGAATTGCTCAGCGCCGCCTACACCGTGCACAGCGGCTTTGCCGAAGCGCGCATTCTCGAAGTGACCACCCAGGCCCGCCCCACCTTGACCGACAATTTGCCGGCCGTGCGTTGTTTGGGTGAACGTACGCTGCAAATCAATGGTTTGTACCGCCACGGGTTCTTAATTTCTCCAGCCATGCTCGACGTGGTCGTGGAATGGGTGCAACACCACACCACCACCTTGGCTGAACAATTTCATTTGAAGTTTGAACATGTCTGACACCACCATCCAAGTGCTGATCAACCAAGCACCACACACCTTGCCGCAAGGCGCCACACTGAGCGATGCGGTGGCACTCACCGGTATTCAGCCGCCCTTTGCGGCCGCTGTGAATTTGCAGTTTGTGCCGCGCGGGCAATACGCGCAGCACACGCTGACACACGACGACAAAATTGAATTGATTGCCCCCATCACCGGCGGATAAATAGACCATGACCACACACACGCTTCACGCCGACCCGCTCACGCTTTACGGTGAAACCTTTCAAAGCCGCTTGATGCTGGGCACCTCGCGCTACCCCTCGCCCAGCGTGTTGCTGCAAGCCATTGGGCGCTCGCAACCGGCCATGCTGACCGCGTCGTTACGCCGCCAAACCGGCAACGGCGGCGAAGCCTCGCAAAGTTTTTGGAATCTGCTGCGCCAAGCCAACGTGCCCGTGTTGCCCAACACCGCCGGTTGCCACAGCCTGCAAGAAGCCATCACCACCGCCGAGATGGCGCGTGAGGTGTTTGAGACCGACTGGATCAAACTCGAACTCATTGGCGACGACTACACCCTGCAGCCCGACACCCTGAACTTGGCCGAGGCAGCCAGTCGCTTGATCAAGGCGGGCTTCAAAGTGCTGCCCTACACCACCGACGATTTGGTGCTGTGCCAGCGACTGGTTGACGTGGGCTGCCAAGCGGTGATGCCTTGGGCGGCGCCCATTGGCACGGGCAAAGGCCCCATCAATCCGCATGCCTTGCGCACATTGCGTGAGCGCTTGGATGTACCCATGATCGTGGATGCAGGCTTGGGTCTGCCCTCGCACGCCTGCCAAGTGATGGAGTGGGGCTTTGATGCCGTGCTGCTGAACACCGCCGTGGCCTTGGCGCAAGACCCTGTCAGCATGGCCGGTGCCTTTGCCGATGCCGTGAACGCAGGACGCGCCGCCTACCGCTCCGGCGCCATGCAAGCACAAGACAGCGCACAACCCAGCACGCCCGTGCTCGGCACCCCGTTTTGGCACCAAGCATGAGCCACGCATTGAACACCGCACAAGACATTGCACATGCGCTGGCCACGCAGCATGCGGCCATGCTGGCAGGCGATGCGCCGACGTACGCGCAAGCCGTTCATGCGGATGATGCGTCGCGCTCGGCAGAAATGGCGGGCGTCTTGCAAGGCTGCCGCATGCTCGGTTTTTTAGAGCATGACGCGCAATGCGTGGCCCAAGCTTGGGCGGCGCAAAGCCAGCGCACGGGGCAGTTTTCGATCAAGGACTGGCCCTGCACGCCGCAAGACTTTGACGTCGCGCCTGCGCCCCGTGCCAACGCGTTCCCTGCCTGCCCGCAGCGCCTGGGCCTGTATGCCGTGCTCCCCGACGCCCAATGGGTGGGCCGCATGGCGCGTGCTGGTGTACCCACCGTGCAACTGCGTTACAAGTCAGACGATGCCGCAGCCATTCGCCAAGAAGTGCGGGCAGCAGTGCAAGCCGTGCAAGGCACCCACGCGCTGCTGTTCATCAACGACCATTGGCAAATCGCCATTGACGAAGGCGCTTACGGCGTGCACCTCGGCCAAGAAGACATGGACGAAGCACCCATTGAAAAGATACGCACCGCCGGCCTGAGGTTGGGCTTGAGCACGCACGGCTATGCCGAGATGCTGCGCGCCGATGCCGTGAGCCCCAGCTACATCGCCTTGGGCGCGGTGTTTCCCACCACCCTCAAACGCATGCAAACCGCACCACAAGGCACGGGCCGCTTGTATGCCTACGCCAAACTCATGCAACACAGCCCCTTGGTGGCCATTGGCGGCATTGATGAAACGCGAATTCCACTGGTCATGCAAAGCGGTGTGGGGTCGATTGCGGTGGTTCGTGCGATCACGGGGGCCCATCAGCCCGAAGTTGCGGCAAAAACACTACAAAACCTTATGGCCTGAAGTAATTCAACAAAAATCCAGTAAAGTTAACAAATGGATTTAAGGTTGAGGTTTTTGACGATTTTTCGCCTGCAAGGCGTCTTTACGCTTTGCATGGCGGCATCCTCATCGACGTGGGCCCAACAAGCCACGACTGAAGTCATCATCACAGCCGAGCCCCCGATTGGGTTTTCTGAACTCGGTGGCGTGCCTTTGCAAGCGTTACCGCTCAACATCAGCGTCATCGGCAATGCCACCTTGCGCGACATTGGCGCACAACGCGTTTCAGATGCTTTGCGCCTAGACGCATCGGTCAGCGACAGCTACAACCTCCCCGTCTATTGGGACCAACTCAGTGTGCGCGGTTTTGCACTCGACAACAGCTACAACTATCGCCGCGAGGGCTTGCCCATTTCGGTCGAGACCATCGTTGCGATGGACAACAAAGAACGAATCGAGCTACTCAAAGGCACCAGCGGCATTCAGTCAGGAACAAGTGCCCCCGGCGGATTAGTGAATTACGTCGTCAAACGCCCGCCGATGAACGTCGAAAAAAATATCCGCGATGTCACGCTGAGTTACGGCCCTGGCGACAACCGCTTGGTCGCTGCAGATTTGGGTGGTCGCTTTGGTGAGGGGGCTGATTTCGGCTATCGCTTCAACCTAGCCCATGAAGACTTGAATCCCTATATCCGTGACACGAAAGGCTACCGTGATTTGGTCGCGTTCGCGATGGACTGGCGTATCAACAGCAGCAACCGTTTGGAGTGGGAGTTTGAGCAGAGTCACCACGAACAAATTGGTGTGAATTTTTATAGTTTGTGGGGACCTGGCACCAACGCCCTGCCACCGCTGGTGGATGGCACACGCAACATCACGCGTCAACCCAGTTCTCAGCCCAGCGTGTTTGATGGCCTGACTGGTAGCGTACGACTGAAGCATCAACTCGACAGCGGCTGGCTATGGACCACGCAATACGGCACACAGCGCCTGCATTCGGATGACCGATTGACCTATGCATCAGGCTGTGCAGATGGACCTGGTGACAGGTTTTGCACCAATGGCAACTTTCAAATCCATGACTTTCGCAGCGACAACGAACATCGCAAAAATGAAGCCATTCAAACAAGCTTGCATGGCCAGTTGTACTTCGGCAATTTGGAGCACAACCTCTCATTGGGTTTGATGCGGCAACGCCGATTCAACCGACTCCCCTACGCAGCCACAGAGAGTTTGTTGGGAAGTACCAACAGCATCACTGGCGGATTGATCCCTCCGTCTGGGGCGACCAACTATTGGCCCAACACCGACATAAGTGACTACAGCACCGAGTTATCCATCAATGACCGCGTTCGCTTGACACACCAAACCACCGCGTGGTTTGGCATACGCCACACCCAACTGGACCGTCAAAGCATACAAACCAATGGCGATGACGGCGTACACGATAACCGCGGCATCAGCACACCCTGGTTAGCCTTGAGCCACGAACTCAATCACCACTACACCGTATACGCCAGCTACGGCCAAGGCTTAGAAGCCGATGTTGTCCCCAACCTCACCAACACCAGCGCCCCGACAAGCTACACCAATGCAGGCCAACCATTGCCCATACTGCGTAGCACGCAACGTGAGGTGGGTATCAAAAACCAACACGAACGAACGACATGGCAGGCGACATGGTTTGACATCACTCGCCCCGCCACGGCAGATGCAAAAATTTCATGCGACTCGGGCACACCACAGGCTTGCATTTACACCCGACAAATCGATGGCGTGGCACACCACCAAGGCTTAGAACTAAGTGCGCAAACCAAGCTAGCACAATGGGACTTTGGCGGCAGTGCCATGCGACTCAGCGCCACACGTGAAAACGCCACCATTGACCCCAGCACGAACGGTCAGCATCCAATCAACGTGCCGAAATACATCTTGCGTGGTATGGCGCAATACCACTATGCCAACGTCGTGGGGCTTCGCTCTGGGTTGCGCATTTCACATGAAGCTGAACGCAACGTCACAGAAAATGGCGACATCATGCTGCCTGCATGGACTACGCTTGATGCAACGACCCATTACGACACAAAAATCAACAACACGTCCTCGACTTGGAGCATCGCCATCAACAACGTGGCTGACAAACGCTACTGGCGCGAATCCCCGAAGGCTCATGGCCAGTATTTTTTATATCCCGGCGCACCACGCACCGTTCGCGCAACAGTCCAACTCCACCTTTGAAGCACTTCATGCTTTGTGAAGGTTTTTTAGGCGAAATTGACGGGCCAACAAAATCTCTCATTTTTTTTGCTACAATGAGCGTCTAGCAAAACTGCTACACAGTAGCGACATAAAAACAATAAATAATTTGTGTTTCTTTGCTAAATCAACCGAATATATTCCTCGATAGCTCAGTCGGTAGAGCGCCGGACTGTTAATCCGTAGGTCCCTGGTTCGAGCCCAGGTCGAGGAGCCAAATAGGCTAATGAAATCAAGGGGTTACGTGAAAACGTAGCCCCTTTTTCTTTGTGCCACCACTAAAGT